>Ga0209062_1000003_pt1:850000-1344817 | contig 1344817 bp, 1231 predicted proteins | sample Coa_R2_2_FD_187158 | JGI IMG/M metagenome (GOLD analysis project Ga0209062, IMG submission 187158) | Surface soil microbial communities from Centralia Pennsylvania, which are recovering from an underground coalmine fire - Coalmine... | ecosystem: Environmental > Terrestrial >...
GGTTGGCTTAGAAGCAGCCATCCTTTAAAGAGTGCGTAATAGCTCACTGGTCGAGTGGTGCTGCGCCGAAAACGTAACGGGGCTCAAGCCAGCCACCGAAGCCACGGGTCCGCCGGAGGGGTCGACCTCCGGGGGGCGGTAGGGGAGCGTTCCGCAGTAGGGCGAAGGCAGACCGTGAGGACTGCTGGACGAGGCGGAAGTGAGAATGCCGGCATGAGTAGCGGAAAGGCAGGTGAGAATCCTGCCCGCCGTAAGCCTAAGGGTTCTTAAGGAAGGTTCGTCCGCTTAAGGTTAGGCGGGACCTAAGGCGAGGCCGAAAGGCGTAGCTGATGGATAGCCGGTCGACATTCCGGCCCCGCACCGGATTCGTTTGCAACGTCGTGGGGACGCAGAAGGGTAGACCTACCGGCGACTGGTTGTGCCGGGCCAAGCAGGTAGGGGGAGGCGCTAGGCAAATCCGGCGCCTCGATAACCCCGAGACGCGAGTGCGAGCGGGGGGTCACAGCCCCGCGAAGTGGTTCAGCCCACGCTGCCAAGAAAAGCCGCGACGTGAGAGTCCGGTGCGCCCGTACCGCAAACCGACACAGGTAGGCAGGCACACAACGTGCCAAGGCGCGCGAGGGAACCCTGGTCAAGGAACTCGGCAATCTAGCCCCGTACCTTCGGAAGAAGGGGTGCCTCGGTAGGGTGACCCCGTACAGGGGGAGCCCGAGGAGGTCGCAGTGAATAGGCTCAAGCGACTGTTTAACAAAAACACATGTCTCTGCAAAGCCGCAAGGCGATGTATAGGGGCTGACGCCTGCCCAGTGCCGGAAGGTAAAGGGGATGGGTTAGCCGCAAGGCGAAGCCCTGAACCGAAGCCCCGGTGAACGGCGGCCGTAACTATAACGGTCCTAAGGTAGCGAAATTCCTTGTCGGGTAAGTTCCGACCTGCACGAATGGCGTAACGACTTGAGCGCTGTCTCGACCAGGGACTCGGCGAAGTTGTGGTGTCCGTGAAGACACGGACTACCCGCAGCTGGACGGAAAGACCCCGTGGAGCTTTACTGTAGCCTGTCATTGGATGTGGTTCTTTCATGTAGAGGATAGGTGGGAGGCTGCGAAGCCGGGGCGCCAGCTTCGGTGGAGCCACCCTTGGAATACCACCCTTGAAAGAGTTACGTCCTAACCGGCGACCTCATCGGCCGCCGGGACAGTGGCAGGTGGGCAGTTTGACTGGGGCGGTCGCCTCCTAAACGGTAACGGAGGCGCCCCAAGGTCCCCTCAGCACGGTTGGAAACCGTGCGGTGAGTGTAAGGGCATAAGGGGGCTTGACTGTGAGGCCTACAAGCCGAGCAGGGGCGAAAGCCGGGCCTAGTGATCCTACGGCGGCTAGTGGAAGCGCCGTGGCTTAACGGATAAAAGCTACCCCGGGGATAACAGGCTGATCTCCCCCAAGAGTCCACATCGACGGGGAGGTTTGGCACCTCGATGTCGGCTCATCGCATCCTGGGGGTGTAGTAGCTCCCAAGGGTTGGGCTGTTCGCCCATTAAAGCGGTACGTGAGCTGGGTTCAGAACGTCGTGAGACAGTAAGTGACCGCTGCTGTCTATAAATCCGGCTATATGCTGGAAAGCCTGGAGGATCCCACACTACCAGTGTCGTACATACGTTCGCCACACTGGTGACAATGTGATGGGTGCAGGCAATCAGCAGGGAAGGCCAGACGAAGCGATCTGCCACTACGCCGCTGGGTTCGTCGACGGTGAAGGAAGCTTCCATGTCGCGGTTCAGAGAAATCCGAGCACGCGATGGAAGTGGCAGGTGATTCCTGAGTTCCATGTCTCTCAGAACGACGGTAATCAGCATGTACTCGAGCTGATTCGCAGCGTTCTCGGATGTGGATATCTCAAGCCGAATCACCGAAACTCCCGCGACAAAACCTACGTCTTGGTGGTACGAGACCGCACCGACTTGGTGACGAAGGTGGTGCCGTTCTTTCGCAAGTATCAGTTGCGCACCACCAAGCGGGCAGATTTTGAGCAATTCGCCCGGATCGTCGACATGATGAGGGCAAGCAGGCATCTCAGCTCGGAAGGGTTGAGAGAGATTCTGCGAAGCGCCTTCGAGATGAACAGAGGCGGTGTCAGGCGACGGATCAAACTGCAAGAGATCCTCGCCCGTCTGGAACCCTCAGAGACTGTACGCCGGATTCCTCACTACGATGAGGGAAAGATACAGTCCGAGCTCCTAGGCGACTAGGAGAGGCAGGCAGAAATGACCTGCCCTCCTCGGCGAGGAAAGTGCGCCGAGGGAGTAACAAGACTGTCGGTCCCTATCCACTGCGGGCGCAGGAGGCTTGAGGGGTGCCGCTCCTAGTACGAGAGGACCGGAGCGGACGCACCGCTGGTGTACCGGTTGTCCTGCCAAGGGCAAGCGCCGGGTAGCTATGTGCGGACGGGATAAGCGCTGAAAGCATCTAAGCGCGAAGCCCACCCCAAGATGAGGCCTCCCACCGGGTTAACCGGGTAAGACCCCAGGTAGACTACCTGGTTGATAGGCCGGAGGTGTAAGGGCTGTGAGGCCTTGAGCTTACCGGTACTAATCGGTCGAGGGCTTGAAGGTATGGCCTTAGGGGTAGCTGTATGGAGCTTGCACCGTGGCTCGTAGTCCTTAGGCTAAGGTCCCATTGTGCACGGGGGACCGGGATCCGAACGCTCGAGCCATGGCTGAAATGTGGCGGCGTCCGTGTCTGGACTTCGCCGTGAGGATTCCCGGTGGTGATGCCGGAGGGGCCACACCCGTTCCCATTCCGAACACGGTAGTTAAGCCCTCCAGGGCCGATGGTACTTCGTGGGCAACCGCGTGGGAGAGTAGGTCGCTGCCGGGGATATCTTCAGGGTGGGGAAAGCATCGGCTTTCCCCACCTTTCCTTCCGTCAATGAACCAAGTGCCTGCCAAAGCCCAGAGCGACGGCGCTGACAGGACGATATTGTGGAGCGCGCGCCGCGGGCGCTTTCGTCGCGCGCGTGGGGAGCAGCGCGTTGAGCGCGAGTGGGAGGAGTTAGGATGTCGATGATCAAGCCGCCGCTTGAAACCCTGCTGGACCGCGTCGATAACAAGTACGCGCTCGTCATCGGAGTCGCCAAGCGCGCCCGTCAACTCAAGGAGGGCCATCTGCCCATGGTGGACGTGGCCAGCACCAATCCGGTCACGGTCGCGCTCGAGGAGATCGCAGCCGGCAAGGTTCGCGCCGAGATGGGGACGGATTCGCAACCGGCCGGCTAAGCGTCTACTTCAAGTACGGACGCCCACACGAGGCCGGCCGCACGGGCTGGCCTCGTGGATTTGTACGACCCACCGTTTACACGAGCAGCGTTCCCAAGCGGCGCGAGCTCGATGCGATACACCGTCGTGGCCGTTGCACGCATCACATTTGAAGCGAGTCGAGCACCGTTCCGCATCCTACGCGATGCGCGTCGGCGACCGTCATCACACGAGCAGCGTCACGAGCGGTGTGTGCTCCATGTGATGGGCGTCGGCGACGGCCCGGTACGTGATGTGACCGTCCGCGGTGTTGACTCCCGCAGCGAGCGCGGGGTCGTCACGGGCCGCCTGGCGCCAACCCTTCTCCGCCAGGCGTAGCGCGTAGCCGATCGTGACGTTGGTGAGGGCGAACGTCGACGTGCGCGGCACCGCGCCCGGCATGTTGGTGACCCCGTAGTGCAGGACTCCGAACTTCTCGATCACGGGATGGCTATGGCTCGTGGGTTCCGTCGTCTCGATGCAGCCGCCCTGATCCACGGCAACGTCCACGACGACCGATCCCGGTTTCATCGAGCGCACCATGGACTCCGTCACGAGGCGCGGCGCCCGGGCGCCGGGAATGAGCACCGCGCCGACGAGGAGATCCGCGTACGCCACGGCCTGCTCCACCGTCACCGGGTTGCTCATGACCGCGATGGCGCGGCCGTGAAGGACGTCGTCGAGGTATGCCAGGCGCCTGGGATTCTTCTCCAGCACCGTGACCTGAGCGCCCATCCCGGCCGCGACTTTCGCGGCGTGGGCGCCGACGACGCCGCCTCCGATGATGACGACGTTCGCGGGGGCGACGCCCGTTACGCCGCCGAGCAGGATGCCCTTGCCGCCGGCCGTCTTTTTGAGGTACGAGGCGCCTTCCTGGGCCGTCATCCGGCCCGCGACTTCGCTCATCGGCGTGAGGAGCGGCAGTTCACCGTCCGGCAGCTGCACGGTTTCGTAACCGATGCCCACGCTGCGGCTCTCCACGAGGGCCCGCGTGAGCGAGGGTTCCGCGGCGAGGTGCAGGTACGTAAACAGGATCAGGCCCGGTCGCAAATACACAAATTCGTCGGGTTGCGGCTCCTTGACTTTGAGCACCATCTCCGCCGCCCAGGCGTCCGCGGCCCGGGCGACAATCTTGGCGCCCCGCCGCGCGTACTCGTTGTCGGCGATCCCGCTCTGGTCGCCGGCGCCGCGTTCGATCAGCACCTCATGGCCCGCCGCGGCCAGCTCGTGCACGCCCGCAGGCGTGACGGCGACGCGCCCTTCCTGATCCTTGATTTCCTTGGGAACGCCTACGCGCATCGCGTCCGTTCGTTTACCCCCGTTGTCGCGAGTCTAGCGGCGCCTCGGCCGCGGGCCGGGATGAAGTCCCGGCACGGCGCAAGCGACGGGCGACGCGCATGTCACGGCGGAGGAGCAAGGTCCGCCGGACCCGTGACGCACGTCACGCCCGGCCGCCGATGCGCTCGAAGAACCGGATGACCGCGACGATGCCTTTGTGAAAGTGCTCGAGGTCGAGGCGCTCGTTGGGGCTGTGCGCGTTGGCGTCGGGTGTCGCCCACCCGGTGACCACGGTCGGTATGTTCAGCTCTTCGATGAAATCGGCCACGATCGGGACCGATCCGCCCATGCGGGTGAACACGGCCTCGCGCCCGAACGCCTCGGAGAGCGCGCGCTGCGCGGCGGCGACGGCGGGAAGCGTCGGCGGCATGACCACGGGCTTGGCCCCGTGCCACAGGCGGACGTCGACGCGGGTGCCGCGCGGGGCGAGCGACCGAATATGCGCGCTCGCAAGCGACCGGATCTCACCCGGGTCCTGGTGGGGCACGAGGCGCATGCTGATCTTGGCCGTGGCCCGGGCCGGGATGACGGTCTTTGTGCCTTCACCGGTGAACCCGCCGGGCATGCCGTGCACCTCGAACGTGGGCCGCGCCCACATGCGCTCGAGCGGCGTGTAGTCCGGCTCGCCGGTGAGCGCGGTCGAGCCGACCTCCTCCCGGAGAAACGCCGCCTCGTCGAACGGCAGCCGGTCCCAGGCGGCGCGCTCCAGGGCATCGGGCGGCGCGACGCGATCGTAGAACCCGGGGATCAGCACGTGCCCGTCGGCGTCCTTGATTCGCGTAATGATCTCGGCCAGCGCCTGGAATGGGTTGGGCGCGACCCCGCCGTACAAGCCCGAATGCAGGTCCCGCGCCGCGCCCTGCACCTCGATCTCGCCGCCGACGATGCCGCGGAGTCCGAGCGCGATGGCGGGAATGCCCGGGGCGAACACGCCGAAATCCAGTACGAGCGCGGCATCCGCGCGCAGCCGATCGCCGTGCGAGCGGACGTACGCGGCAATGCTCTCGCCGCCGCTCTCCTCCTCGCCCTCGATGATCAGCTTCACGTTGACCGGCGCCGGCGTCCGCGTCCGGACGTACGCGCGGATCGCCGCGATCAGCGTGAACAGCTGGCCTTTGTCGTCGGCCGCACCCCGCGCGTAGAGCCCGCCGTTCCGGATCGTGGGCGAGTACGGCGGTGTGGTCCACAGCTCGTCGGGATCGCTCGGCTGGACGTCGTAGTGGCCGTACCCGAGGACCGTCGGACGTCCCGGCGCCTGCAACCACTCCGCGTAGACGAGCGGGTGACGCGTGGTGGGAATCACGTCGACCGTGAGGCCGATGTCGCGCAGGTGGGTTGCAATCCAGTCTGCGGCGGCGCGCACATCGTCCCGCCGAGCCGGGAGCGTGCTGACGCTCGGGATCCTGAGCAAGTCGCACAGTTCCCGTTCGAACTGCGCGCGATGGCTCTGGATGAACTCGAGCGGCGTCGACATTTCGGAGCGCCTCCTCCGCGGAACATGCCGAGGTTCCGCGCCGGTGCGGAGCGCTCCTGCCGCGCGCCGGACTCGTGCTATAATGAACGTCGCGACAGTCGTGGATGCCGTTGGCGGCGTAGCTCAGGTGGTCAGAGCACGCGGTTCATACCCGCGGAGTCGGGGGTTCGAAGCCCTCCGCCGCCACCATTGTTCTCGCTCGGCGCCGCCCCCTTCTACCGGCTAAGGTCGCCCATGTTTCCACTGGTCCCGCAGGTCCGCGACACGATCCGCCGCCACGGCATGCTGGACGGTGGAGAGACCGTCGTCGTCGCGGTGTCGGGGGGCGCCGATTCGACGGCGTTGTTGCGCAGCCTCGCCGGCCTCCGCGGCGAGCTGGGGGTGCACCTCCGCGTCGCCCACTTCAACCACCAGCTCCGCGACGACGCGGCCGCGGATGCCCTCTTCGTCGGCGAGATGGCGCGCGACCTCGGACTGCCCTATCACGAGGGTGGCGCCTCCGCACGGGTGGAAGCCGCGCGCGCACGGCGGTCCGTGGAGGACGCAGCGCGCCGCCTGCGGTACGCGTTTTTGGTCTCGGTCGCCTCGGCCGCCACGCGCGGGGTGGTCGCGACCGGGCATACGCTCGACGAGCAGGCGGAGACGGTGCTGATGCGCGTGCTGCGAGGGGCGGGACCGTGGGGTCTGTCGGGCATCCGTCCCGTGCGCACGCACGGCGGGGTGCGCGTAATTCGCCCGCTCATCGACACACCGCGCGCCTCGGTGGAAGCCGCTCTTCGCGCGGAGGGCCTGACGTGGCGCGAGGATCCGACAAACCGGGATGAAACGCTGCTGCGCAACCGCGTGCGCCGCGTCTTACTGCCTGCGCTGCAAGGGTATAATCCCGATGTACGGGGCGCGCTCGCGCGGCTGGCCGCGGTGATCCGCGACGAGCAGGAGGCGCTTGACCAGGCGGCGGCGCCGCGCGTCGACGCGGTGCTGGCGTGCAACGGCGCCGGGGTGCGCGTGGCGCTCGCACCGTTCGCGGCGCTCCCCGCCGCTCTTCAACGGCGCGCGCTCCGAGAAGCCGTCCGCCGGCTCCGCGGGAACTTGGAGGGCGTTGCGTTCGTTCACCTTGAGGGAACGCGGCATGTCGCGCTCGCAGGCCGTCTCGGGGCGGTGGCCGAGCTGCCGGGCGGCCTGCGGGCGGTGCGGCGAGAGCAGGTGCTCGAGCTCACGGCCGGCGGTGATCCGCCGAGACATCGGGTTCACCGGGCCGGACCGTAATTAAGGAAGTCTGACGCGAGGCCGCTGGCGCTGAGCGGAGGTACCGCGGGACGCAGAGGCGCGGATCGTTCGAGACGCATCGCAGAGACGGCGAGCACGCGGCCGCGTGTGCTATAATTTTTCGAAGAGCTTTCCTTCACATTGCCCCCTGGCGCTCCGGGCCCAGTGGTAGGCGTCCACGAGGAGGTTCCCGGGGTGTTCAATAAGCACGTGCGCAACCTGCTGGTGTGGGCACTGATCCTGGTGGTGGTGCTCTACTTGGTGCTGCCGCTCTACCACCAGCGGGTTCCGCGCGAGGAGATCACCTACAGCGACTTTCTCAACAAGGCGCAGGCCGGCCAGGTCAGCCAGGTCACGGTCAGCAATGAATCCGTGTCCGGCCAGCTCAAGGACGGACGCTCGTTCCGGGCGTACGTACCGGCCAACGACAGCTCCTACATCGGCTTGCTGCAGTCGAAGGGCGCGAGCATCACGGTCGAGCCGCAGTCGCGATCGTCACTATGGCCCAACTTGCTGACGACCATGCTCCCGTTCCTCGTCCTTGTGGGGCTGTGGATGCTGATGCTTCGCCAGGCTCAGTCGGGGTCGAACCAGGCGATGTCGTTCGGCAAGAGCCGCGCGCGGCTCCATACCGAGGCCAAGACTCGCGTCACGTTCGAGGACGTGGCCGGCGTCGAGGAGGCCAAGGAGGAGCTCGAGGAGATCATCGAGTTCCTGCGGCACCCGAAGAAGTTCCAGGCGCTGGGGGCCAAGATCCCGCGGGGCGTCCTACTCGTCGGGCCGCCCGGCAGCGGCAAGACGCTGCTCGCCAAGGCGATCGCGGGCGAGGCCGGCGTGCCGTTCTTCTCGATCTCGGGCAGCGAGTTCGTGGAGATGTTCGTCGGCGTGGGCGCGTCCCGGGTCCGGGACCTGTTTGATCAAGCGAAGAAGTCGGCGCCGTGCCTCGTCTTCATCGACGAGATCGACGCGGTAGGGCGGCAGCGGGGCGCGGGGCTCGGCGGCGGGCACGACGAGCGCGAGCAGACGCTCAACCAGCTGCTCGTGGAGATGGACGGGTTCGACCCGAACGCGGGGATCATCGTCATCGCCGCGACCAACCGGCCGGACATCCTCGACCCGGCGCTGCTGCGCCCCGGCCGGTTCGACCGGCGGATCGTGGTGGACAATCCGGACGCCAAGGGGCGCCGGGCGATCCTGGACGTGCACGTGCGGGGCAAGCCGATCGCGGAGGATGTCAACCTGGACGTGCTGGCGCGGCGCACGCCGGGGTTCAGCGGGGCGGATCTCGCGAACATGGTGAACGAGGCGGCGCTCCTGGCGGCGCGGCGGGGGAAGAAGCGGCTGGGGCGCGCCGAGTTCGACGAGGCGATCGAGCGGGTGATCGCGGGCCCGCAGCGCAAGAGCCGCATCCTGGGGCCGAAGGAGCGGGAACTGACCGCGTACCACGAGGGCGGGCACGCGCTCCTGGGCAAGCTGCTCCCCCACGCCAACCCGCCCCACAAGGTGACGATCCTGCCGCGGGGGATGGCGCTCGGGTACGTGCTCCCGCTGCCGCAGGAGGAGAAGTATACGCTGACCCGGGGGGAGATCCTGGCGAACATCACGGCGATGCTGGGCGGCCGGGTGGCGGAAGAGATCACGTTCGGGGAGATCACGACCGGGGCGGCCAACGACTTCGAAAAGGCGACCGAGCTGGCGCGGAAGATGGTCACCGAGTTTGGGATGTCCGACAAGCTCGGCCCGCTCACGCTGGGCACCAAGCATGGGCCGGTGTTTCTCGGGCGGGACCTCGTCGAGAGCCGCAACTACTCCGACGAGATCGCCTACGAGATCGACAAGGAAGTGCGGCGCATCATCGACGAGTGCTACAACCGGGCGCGACAGGTCCTGACCGAGCACAAGGAACTGCTGGCGCGTGTCGCCAAGGCGCTGCTGGAGCGGGAGTCGCTCGAAAGCGACGAGCTGGACGCGCTGATCGCCGGCCAGCCGCTGCCGCCGGATCTCCCGCCGGTGACGCCGGCCCCGGCGACCCAGGAAGTCACGTCGTTCCCGAGACCCGAGACGCCGATCCCGCCGGCGCTGGCGCCCAAGGCCACGGGCTGACGTTTCTGCGCGGACGAGCATCCGGTGAAGGCGCGAGGGAGGAGCCCACGGCTCCTCCCTCGCATCATATGATCCCGGTCGCGATGGAGGCCGATGAGAGTCCGCGGGGGTGCAGATGAGCCCGGTCATTGCCGTTCCCGATTACGCGGTCGAGTCGCGCGTCGACCTCGAGCCGCGCACCAGCGCCATCGTGGTCGTCGACATGCAGAACGACTTCGTGGACCCACGCGGCAGCCTCTGCGTGCCCGGCGCGCAGGCCACGGTGCCGGTCATCGCCCGGCTGCTGCAGGCCTGCCGGTCGCGCGGCATGCTCGTCGCCTACACACAGGACTGGCACGCGCCGGATGACCCCGAGACGACGTTGTGGGGCGCCCATGCCGTGCCGGACACCTGGGGCGCGGAGATCGTCCCGCAACTGGCGCCGGTTCCCGGCGACGTCGTCGTGCGCAAGGTACGCTACGACGGCTTCTACGGAACGCCGCTCGCACACGAGCTACACCGCCGGCGGATCGACACCTTGGTGATCACCGGCACGGTGAGCAATATCTGCGTGCTGCATACCGCGGGGAGCGCCGCGCTCAGGTGGATGCGCGTGGTCGTCCCGGTCGATGCGGTCTCGGCGATCACGGAGTTTGATCAGCACGCGGCCTTTCGCCAGATCACGTTCCTCTATCGCGGGACGCTTGTACCGAGTGCTGGGATCGCGGTAGGCGACTGACCGCGGCGGGGACCTCGGCGGATTACGGCCGAAAACTCAAGCCGCGGGCGAGGGGGTAGACGGTGCTCAAGATACGCAGAGAATCCGGGGCCGGAGCAGCGGGGCCGCGCGCCGTGCGCGCCGCGCAGCGCCGTGCGTTGAGCCGGTCGGCCAAGCTCATCCGCACGCAGGGCCGGACGATCCCGTGGAAGCACGCGGCGATCTACGCGGCCCTGGTCCTGGCCGCGGCCATCATCGTCGGGGTCTGGGACCATGCCTATGAAGCGAGGCAGGCCGCGCTGCTCAAGCCGCCGCCGCCGCAGGTCCTGGCCAAGAACCTCGTCGAGGACGTCGTGGGCGCCAACACGGTGAAAAGCGTCACGATGGATCAGCGGGCCGCGACGCTCGAGATGACCGTTCAGGACGTGCTCATCAAGCCCGGTCAATCGCTCAGCGAGCGGCGGAAGAACGTGACGACGGAGGGAATCCTCGCGATTCAGCTCCTGCAAAGCAAGCTGCCGCTCAAGGCCGTCACGCTGCACATCGTCGACGGGACGCGCGCGCTGGCCACCGTGACCTCCAAACTCGGCGACAAGGCGCCGACGACGCATTTCGCGAGCGCGCTGCAGTGACGGGCGGACCGCCGCCATGGTGCTGAGGCTCTAAACGGGCCGCGCGCAGCCGCACTCGCCTCGAAGCCGGCGACAAGGCGCCGGCGGCGCATGTGGTGGGCGCGCCGCGGTGACGGGCGGATCGCCGGCGCGCCGCCGCCGTCAAAACGCGTAGGTGACGCGCACGTTTGCCGTGACCGTGATCGTGCCCGGCAGCACCGACGCCGCCGGCTGGGCCGTCACCGCAAACCGCGGAGACGGAACCGCCCCGGCCTGCTCGATGCGGACCAGATGAATCGGGCCGGTACCCGCGGCGGCGGCGAGCGCGGATGCGGTCGCCTGCGCGTTCTGCATGGCAAGCCGGAGGGCACGCGTGCGTGCGCCTGAGGAGTCACGCAGGCCAAACGACGGGCCCTGAAGCTCGTTGGCGCCGGCCGCCACCGCGGCATCGATGACGCGGCCGGCGATGCCGGGGTCGTCGACCGTGATCGTGACACGGTTGGTGGCGATGTACCCGGTGATGGGCCCGGTGCCGCCCGTGCCCCGTTGGGGCGACAATTCAACGCCGCTCGTGCGCATATGATCCCGGGGAATGCCCAGCGCCGCGATCCGCCCGATGACCTCGTCGATCGCCGTGTTGGTTCCGGCCTGCGCGTCCTGCGCGGTCTTACGGAGGGTCTGTACCCCGACCGTGAGCGTTGCCTCATCGGGCGCGGCGTCCACAGACCCCTCGCCGGTGACCACGATCACGTGCATCGCGCCGCCCCCTACCCGCACAGGCACTCCCTGGGCCGCTCCAGGTCGCGGCAGCAGTGCAACGGCCGTGACGATCACCAGCCCCAGCGCGCCGGCCGCGGCGCAGATCCTCCCGATCGACGTCATACGACTCCTCCTCCTCGGTATCATGTGGGTCCACGAGTCTGTCACACGTGTCGCCCGAGTGCCCGGCTGAACGCCGGGCGGGACCTGAACTGCGGGCGGCTCCGCCACGATGCCTCCACGCGACAACCTAAACGAGACGATAGGATTGTTTGGTTCCCTCAGGCGCCGGTTGCGTTGTGGCTCCCGCCGCGGGCCCGGGAGCGGAGCGCGGGGCCGGGCCGGCTCGCACCCCGCGAGGTTCGACGGCGGCGCGCTAGCGGCGGCTATCAGGCTGCGCCGGCAACTGCGGCGGCTCCACGGCGGACGCAACCGGCCGCTCGAGCTCCACGCGCGTGCGGGGCAACGCCTGCGGAAAGGAGCGCTGCAGGAACGAGACGAGGTGTTCCCGGACGGCGCAGCGCAGATTCCAGAGATCGGACGAGTTCGCGGCGCTGACGAGAGCGCGCAGCTCCAACGTGTGCTCCGTGGCGTTGGTGACCTGGAAGCCCGCGGCCTTACGGTCCCAGAGCGGGGAGGCTTCGATGAACCGCTGGAACTCGTCCCGCACCGGCTGCACCGGCAGCGTGTAATCGGCGTAGAGGAACACGGTGCCCAACAGGTCCGATGTTGTGCGCGTCCAGTTCTGAAACGGCTGCTCGATGAAATAGGTCACGGGCAGCACGAGCCGCCGGTGATCCCAGATGTGGACCACAACGTAGGTGAGCGTGATCTCCTCGATCGTGCCCGACTCGCCCTGCACGACCACGATGTCGTCCAGCCGGATCGGCTGGCTCAGCGCGATCTGCACGCCGGCGAAGACCGTGCCGAGGGTGCGCTGCGCGGCGAAGCCGGCGATGACCCCGACGATCCCCGCGGACGCGAGCAGGCTGGCGCCGATCTGCCGGACCTCCGGGAACGTCAGCAGCATCGTCGCGAGCGTCAGGACCACGATCAGCGCTTCGATAATCCGTTCGATCACGCGCAGCTGCGTGTAGATGCGCCGCGCGCGGAGGTTGTCCGCGGCATCGAGGCGCTGGCGCGCGACAATGAGGTCGCGTCCCACCGCCAGGGTGGACGCCAAGACCCAGGCGACGCCGGCGACGACCCCCAGCAGCGCGACGTGCGCGACGACCGCGCGAACGTCCTCGGGGACCGGCAGCAGGTGCACCACGGACGCGAGGCCCGCCGCCGGGATCAGCACGCGGAACGGCGCAAACCAATGGGAGAGGTGGAGCGGCAGCCCGGAAACGGAAAATGGTCTGCGGAGGTGCATGCGGCGAATCACGGACACGAACACGGCGTGGAGCACCAGCCCCACGACCGGGACGCCCGCGCCGATCGCAACGGCGATCACCAGATCCCGTACGCTCATCGCAGATCGCTTTAGTCTCCCATGCAGGCCGGAGGCGGGTCAAGGGGACGCCGCGATCCAGAGCCCCGCGACGCAGGGGCAGGGACGGCCCCGCGTGAGCACGAACCAGCGTGTTCGGCAGTCGGCCGGCGTCCAGCCCGTTATGCACTTGTCGATGCCATGTCCCCGGTTGGAGGGTGGCATGTTCGCGCTCAATTTCTACTCCGCGGTCTTTGCGGCCGCCCTGCGCGATGGGAGCAAGAACCTGACCATCCGGTTGGGAGACAAGCGCGACAAATACCAGGCCGGGCAGATCGTGTGGGTGACGGTCGGCCAGCGATTCGGGACGCGCCAGCGGATCTTCACGGGCGTGATCGATCGGGTCGAGACCAAGTTGGTCCGCGACGTGTCGCCCCGTGAGATCGAGCGCGACAATCCGGCCACCCGCGAGCATGCGCACCTCATCGAATTCCTCTCGACGATCTACGGCCGCAAGGTGGGGCCGGAGGACCTCGTGACGGTGATCCAGTTTTCGCGCGTCATGGACGCGCGCGGCGACTAGGCCGCGCGCCGCGCCGGTCCCTCGGCCCGGCGGCTCCGATGCCGTCGTTTCGTGACGCCGGCGGCGCGCCGCCTCCGATGCGCTGCGGCCCGAGCGTGCTCCGGTTTGGAGCACGAACGTACGTGGCGGGCATCATCAACATGTCGCCGGATTCGTTCGCGGGGGACGGCCTCGACGCCGATGCCGGCGCGGCGGCGGCTGTCGGCGAGGCCTGGCGCGAGGCGGGCGCCGACATCCTCGACGTCGGCGGCCGGTCCAGCCGCCCCGGGGCGCCGCCGGTGCCGGTGGAGGAAGAGTTGCGCCGCGCGATCCCGGCCGTGCGCAGGCTCGCCGCGCTCGGGCTTCCGGTCAGTATCGACACCTGGTCGGCGGCGGTCGCCGCCGCTGCGATCGAGGCCGGCGCGGCGATGATCAACGACATTACCGCGCTGCGCGGCGATCCCGGCATGGCCCCGCTCGCGGCGCGTGCCGGCGTCCCGGTGATTCTCATGGACGGCGACGACCGCCGGGGTGCCGCCGACGCGGTGGCGGCCACGGTGGGCTTTCTGCGCGACCGCATCGCCGCGGCCCGATCGTCCGGCATCGACGCCGAGCGGCTGATCGTGGATCCGGGCTACGGCTTCGGGCTCGCGCTCCGACAAAACATGGAGATCCTGCGCCGGTTGGACGAGTTGCGTGTGCTCGGGCGGCCCATCCTCATCGGCACGTCGCGCAAGGGGAGCATCGGCAAGGTGTTGAACCTTCCGGTCCATGACCGCCTGGAAGGCACGGCGGCGACGGTGGCCGTGGCCATCGCGCACGGCGCGGACATCGTCCGCGTGCACGACGTGCGGGCGATGGTCCGCGTGGCCAGGATGACGGACGCCATCGTCCGCGAGATCCCGGAGCCCCCGCCGCCGGGCGCCGCGGTTCCGTAGCACGCAGCCGCGCGCGCTGTGAGCGATCGAATCATCCTCAGCGAGATGGTGTTCTTCGCGGCGCATGGTGTGCTTCCCGAGGAGCGCGCCGGCGGCCAAATCTTCGTCGTGGATCTGGAGGTGGAGGCCGACATCCACCGCGCGGGGCACACGGACGATCTGGCGGATACGCTCGACTATCGCGACCTCTACGCCCGCGTGCAGGGTGTGATGACGGGGGGACCGGTCAACCTGCTGGAAGCGCTCGCGGAAGGCGTGGCGCACCGCGTGCTGGAGGTGGAGCGCGTGACCGGCGTGCGGGTCCGTGTCCGCAAACCCCACGTGCGCCTCGGGGGCCCGTTGGCCTATGCCGCCGTGGAGGTCGAGCGGCGGCGGCGATGATCGACGCGGTTCGCCGCGCCCGGGGGCGCCGCGGCGTGTGGCTGGAGGTCTTATCCGTCGCGGCCGTGCTCGCGATCGGCGCGCTCGCGGCGCGCAGGGTCGCAGGCGGGCGGGCTCGCGCCCACGCGTCCCGGCGGCCGCCCGTGCGCGCGTTTCTCGGGCTCGGCTCCAATGTCGGCGACCGCGCGTACTGGCTCGCGGCCGCGATGCGCCGCCTGGAGGGGGCCGGGGTCCGGATCGCGCGACGTTCCCGGATCTACGAGACCCCGGCCTGGGGAAAGACGGACCAGCCCGACTTCTTGAACCAGGTGCTCGAGGTGGAGACGCGGTTGTCCCCCGGGGCGCTGCTGGAGCGCTGTCAGGCCGTGGAGCGCGCGCTTGGCCGGGTTCGCGCCGAACGCTGGGGCCCGCGCACCATCGACGTGGATCTATTGCTGTACGACGAGGTCGCGGTCAACCGCCCGGGCCTCGTCGTCCCGCATCCGGAGTTGCATCGCCGCGCATTCGTGCTGGTGCCGCTCCTCGAACTCCGGCCGCGCCTCACGTTGCCGGATGGGCGAGCGCTTGCACCGCTGCTCGACGCGTTGCCCGAGCGGGGGGCGATCAGGCCCCTGGGCGACGGCACGGCATCCGACGCCGTGCGGCCGACGTGATGGCCGACGCGTACACGCGCGACCGGATCGCGGGAGCACTCGGTGCCGGCCTCATGGGTCGCCCGTTGCACTGGCACGCGACGCTGCCGTCCACGAACGCGGAAGCGATGCGCCTCGCCGCCGCCGGGGCGGCCGAGGGCACCGTCGTCATCGCCGAAGAACAGACCGCCGGGCGGGGGCGCCGCGGCCGCGGGTGGACGTCGCCCGCGGGCGGCGTCTGGCTGTCCGTGGTCCTGCGGCCGGCGCTGCCGGTGGACCGCCTGCCCTTGATCGGCCTGGTCGCCGCCGTCGCGGCGGCGCGCGCGATTCAGTCGGCCGCGGCGCTCCGCGCGAAGGTCAAGTGGCCGAACGACGTGCTCGTGGGCGGGGCCAAGGTCGCGGGAATTTTGACCGAGGCGGGTCCCGGGCTGGCCTGGGTCGTCCTCGGGATCGGCGTCAACGCAAACGTGCCTGCCGCGCTGCTGCCGCGCGGTGCGCCGTATCCGGTGACGTCGCTGCTCGAGCAGGCCGGCGGCCCGATCGATCGCGGCCGTCTTGCGGTCGCCCTGCTGCGGGAGCTCGAATGCGGCTATGCCGTCCTTCGAGGCGAGGATCGCGAGCGGGTGCTGGCGTCGTGGCGCGTGTGCTCCGACACGCTCGGCCGGGCCGTCAGGGTGGAGACGATGTCGCGCGTCGTCGAGGGTTTAGCGGTCGATGTCGACCACAACGGAGCGCTCCTCGTGCGGACGCCCGGCGGCATCGAGCGGTTCGTGGCCGGCGACGTCACGGTGAGCGGCGCCGGGAGTGGCGCGCTGCCGTGAGGTCGCCGTCATCGCGGCCGGGGTGGGCGCCCCGCGAGGTGGCGCTGGCCGGCCTGTTCGCGGCGCTGACCGCGGTCGGCGCCCAGATTCAGGTGCCGCTGCCCTTTTCGCCCGTGCCCGTCGTGCTCAGCAACTTCTTCGCGATCCTCGCGGGACTGGCGCTCGGCGCGCGGCTCGGGGTGGCGAGCCAGGTCGCGTACGTGGCCGGGGGCGCGGCCGGGCTGCCGATCTTCGCCGGGTTCCGAGGCGGCGTATCCGTGCTCGCCGGACCGACGGGCGGGTACCTCGTGGGGTTCATCCTGGCCGCGGCGGTGGCGGGAGGGCTGCGCGGGGGACCCGCCGGGACGGCGCGCCGCGCGACATGGTCGGCCGCCGCCGCCGCCGCGTCGGTGTACGTGCCCGGCGTGCTGTGGCTCGGGGTCGTCACCGGCGCCGGCGCGCACAAGGTGATGCTCATCGGGGTGCTGCCGTTTCTACCCGGGGACGCCCTCAAGGTCCTCGTCGCCGGTGCGGTGACGCCGTCGCTCGCCCGCATCGCGGCGCGGCGTGGGGGCCGCCCCGCGACGCCATGAGCGCAGACCGCCCGCTGCATCGTGGGCTGACCGACGTGGCGGGCATTCGCGTCGGCCATGCGACGGACGCGGCGCACCTCACGGGCTGCACCGTGGTGCTCTGCGAGGCCGGCGCGGTGTGCGGCGGTGCCGCGCTCGGGGGCGCGCCGGGAACCCGAGAGACCGACCTGCTGCGTCCTGAAAACCGCGTCGATCGCGTGCACGCGGCCGTGCTTGCCGGGGGCAGCGCGTTTGGGTTGGCCGCCGCCGACGGCGTGGTCCGGCATCTGGAGCGTCAGGGCGTCGGGTTCGACACCCGCGCGGCGCGCGTGCCGATTGTCTGCGGGGCGGTGCTCTACGACCTTGGGATCGGCAGCGCGGACGTGCGGCCGGACGCGGCGATGGGCGAGCGGGCGTGCCGGGAGGCGCGCGACGGCCCCGTCGAGGAGGGATGCGTTGGGGCGGGGACGGGCGCCACGGTCGGCAAGGTCCTGGGCATTGTCCAGGCGATGAAGTCAGGTGTCGGGACGTGGAGCACCCGCCTGCCGGGCGGCGCCGTGGTCGCGGCGCTCGTCGTCACCAACGCGTTCGGTGATGTCGTCGATCATCGGACCGGCGACATCCTGGCCGGCGCGCGGGATCCGGCCACGGGGACGTTCGTGGATACGACCGCGTATCTCGTGGCGCGGGGCGGCGCGGGCCTCGGCCGGTGGGCCGGGGACCTGCTCGAGCATACCTGCCTCGGCGTCGTCGCGACGGACGCCGCCCTCACGAAGGCGCAGGCCGCGAGGTTGAGCATCGCCGCCCACGCCGGGTTGTCGCGCGTCGTTCGGCCCTCGCACACCACGCTGGACGGCGACACGATCTTTGTCCTGGCGGTAGGCGAGCGCGAGGCCGACCTCCTCGTGCTGGAAGCCGCCGTCGCGGAGACGGTGGCGGACGCCGCGCTGCGATCGGTCCGCCTGGCGCGCACGGCCGGCGGGGTGCCCGGGCTCGCCTCGCTCGGCTGAGCCGGCGCGGCGGTCCCGCGCGAGTCCCCGCCTTGTTGCGCGACGGGGCCTCTGGTACGCTACTGCCTGGCCGAGATCCTTCGCGGGAATCGGACCAGCGAGCCGGCCGTCAGGGGCCGCCTCCACGGCACGATCCGCGCTGCGTCGCGGCGGCCTGCTCGACCGAGCGTGCGCGGCGATGCGATCGGCGCCGTTTGACCGGTGCGTTCGGCGTGATGCGCAGTCCGTCCGGTACTCGTCGCAGACTGGAACGGGAGGGACCCTCGATGCTCCTCGCGGTCGACGTCGGGAACACGCTCATCAAGCTCGCGCTCTATCGCGGCGAGGTCCAGGTCGCCCACTGGTACGCCAAGACCGATCGCGAACGCACCCCAGACGAATACGCGATGCTGTGGAACCAGTTCCTCGGGTTTCGCGGCTTCGGGTTCGCGGACGTCTCCGGGGTCGCGATCGCCTGCGTCGTGCCCTCCATCACGGAGACGCTCCGCCGTCTCTGCCGGGAGTACTTCAACCACGAGCCGCTCGAGGTCGGCCCGGGAATCCGGACGGGCATGCGCATCTTGTATGACAACCCCCGCGAAGTCGGGGTCGACCGCATCGTCGCGGCCATCGCGGCCTACGCGCGGCACGGCGGTCCGAGCATCGTCGTCGCGCTCGGGACGGCCACCGTGTTCACCGCCGTGTCCAAGGAGGGGGATTTTCTCGGCGGCGCCATCGTGCCCGGCGTCGGCATCTCCGTGGAGGCGCTGGTGCAGCACGCCGCGCAACTCCGCAAGGTCGAGCTGGCGCGGCCGCCGCAGATCATCGCGCGCAGCACCGTCGCGGGGATGCAGGCCGGCGTCTGGTACGGCGTCGTCGGCCAGGTGGAAGAGATCGTCGGCCGCATGCAACGGGAGCTCGGCGAGCGCGCCGCCGTGGTGGCGACCGGCGGGTACGCGGAGCAGATCGGGCCCGAGTGCCGGTGCGTGGATCACATCGATCCGCTGCTCGGACTCGAGGGGCTGCGCATCTTGTACGAACGCAACCGCGGCGCCGCGCCGGGAGAAGGAGAGGCTTCGCAACGAGTCTAAGGACATGGCGGCATGAAGCACGTCGTGAGCGTCAGCCTCGGCAGCAGCACGCGCGACAAACGCGTGGAGACCGAGATCCTCGGCGAACGCTTCGTCATCGAACGCATCGGGACCGATGGAGACATGGCCCGCTTCAGGGCGCTGGTCCGTGAGCTCGACGGGCGCGTCGACGCGATCGGGATGGGCGGGATCGATCTGTACCTGCGCGCGGGCGCGCGGCGGTACCGGATCCGCGACGCCGCGCGTCTCGTCGGCGGCGTGCGCCGCACACCGGTCGTGGACGGCGGCGGCATCAAGGCGTCGTGGGAGAAGTACCTGATCCTCGAGTATCTGCCGAGGCAGGCGGGCGTATCGTTCGCCCGCCGGCGGGTCCTGCTCGTCAGCAGCGTGGACCGGTACGGGATGGCGGAGGCGTTCGTCCAGGCGGGCGCCGAGACGCTGTTCGGTGATTTCTACTTCGCGCTGGGCGTCCCGGTGCCGATGCGCCGCCTGGCCACCGTGCGGCTGCTGGCGGCCTGCATGCTTCCCATCATCACCAAGCTGCCGTTTCAGTGGCTCTATCCCACCGGGTCGAAGCAGGAGCGCCAGACGCCCAAGTACCCGCACCTCTTCAGGTGGGCCGAAGTGATCGCCGGGGACTTCCACTTTATTCGCCGGTACATGCCGGACGATCTGTCCGGCAAGACGATCTTGACGCAGACGATCACCTCCGACGACCGCGCGGCGTTGAGCCGCCGCGGGCTGTCCGCCCTGATCACGGTCGCGCCGGACATGGATGGCCGGTCGTTCGCCACGAACGTGCTCGAGGGCATCGTCGTGGCGCTGTCGGGACGGCGCAGCGAGGAGTTGTCCGACGAGGAGTTTGTCCAGTGGATGCTCCGCGCGGGGTTCCGGCCCCGCGTGGATCGTCTCGCGGCGTGACCGAATCGAGGATGCGGCGATGACCCCGGCGCCCGGCCGGTTCGGGCTCGTGATTCATCCGCAGAACGTCGCCGATTTCGCCAAGAAATTTCGCTTCACGCGCCTGCTGCCCGGTGCGTGGGTGGAGCGGATGTTCCGGGCCGTGCCCCCGTTTAAGGCGTCTCACATCACCGGGATCGTCTCGGCCACCGGGGCGCGTGCCGAGGGATGGTTCGTGGGGCTGCCGTGGACCCCGCGGGTGCTGCTCGCGGCGCCGCCGGAAGCCACGCACCGCCGGCTGATCGAGGCCGGCCGCATCGCGGAGCGCCTCGGGGCGGGCATCGTCGGGCTGACCGCGTTCACGAAGGTGGTCGGCGACCGGGGTGTGTCGGTGGCGCGCGCCCTCGACGCGGGCGTCACGACGGGCAACAGCCTGACCGCGGCGACCGCGGTGGAGGGAGCGCTCCTGGCGGCGGCCCGGATGGACCTGGATCCCCGCGCGGCCCGGGTGGCGGTGATCGGGGCCACCGGTTCGATCGGCGGAGCGTGCAGCCAGATGCTCCTCGGCCAGGTGGGCGAGTTGGTGCTCGTGGCGCGGACGCGCGAGCGCCTCGACCGGCTGGCCGAACGGCTCCGCGCGGCGGGGACCACGCCGGTCACCGTGACCTCGGACGTGCGCAGCGCGGTCGGCCGGGCCGAGATCGTCATCACGGTGAGCTCGGCGATCGACGTGCTGATCGAGCCCGAGGATCTGCGTCCGGGCGCGGTCGTGTGCGACGTGGCGAGGCCGCGCAACGTCTCGCGTATCGTGTACGAGCGCCGGCGGGACGTGCTCGTGATCGACGGCGGCGTGATCGACGTGCCGGGGCCCGTGGGGTTCGGGCTCGACTTCGGATTCCCGCCGGGTACGTGCGAGGCCTGCATGGCCGAGACCATCCTGCTGGCGCTGGAGCGGCGGTACGATGACTACACGTTGGGCCCCGAGATCGAGCTGCCAAAAGTGGAGGAGATCCGCGCCCTGATGCGCAAGCACGGGTTCCGGCTCTCCGGCCTTCGCCGCTTCGAGCGCAAGATCTCCGACCAGGAGCTCGATGAGATCCGGGCGGCGGCGCGCGCGCTGCGGCCGCGCGCCGGGGCGGCCCCGTCACGCGGCGCGATGGCGCCCAACGCGCGCAATCCGTAGCACTCCGTAGAAATTCCTTTGACAAGGTATCCCCAGTCTTGTATACTACGCGCGAGCCCGAGGCTGAGGGAGTCGCCCCTCAGTCTCGTAGCCACTTATAGCGGGTTTGTGGCCGCGCATGGATCGGATTCGGTGCCCGGGCGGGTGAGTTGATCCGTATGGACGATAAGGAAACGATTCTAACCCCCGAAGGTCTGCGCAGGCTGGAGGAGGAGCTCGACCATCTCAAGACCGTCCGGCGTAAGCAGGTGGCGGAGCGCATCAGGCAAGCGAAAGAGTTCGGCGATCTCTCGGAAAATTCAGAGTACGAAGACGCCAAGAACGAGCAGGCGTTCATCGAGGGCCGGATCCTGATGCTGGAAGGCATGCTGCGCAGCGTCAAGGTCATCGACAACCATGATGTCCGCTCGGACGTCGTGACGATCGGGAGCACCGTCAAGCTGACCGACGAGAGCGGAGAGGACCTGACCTATACGATCGTGGGATCGGCCGAGGCCGATCCCGCCCGCAACAAGATCAGTAACGAGTCGCCGGTGGGCCGGGCATTGCTCGGCAAGCGCAAGGGACAGGTCGTGACCGTGCAGGCTCCGGCGGGCGTGACGCGGTACACGGTCAGAGCCATCAAAGGCTAACCGGCAGAGGCCGCGCCGTCCGGACGGGCCCGGCGGGCTCCCCCCACGCGATGTCCCACTCGCGCGTTTGATGGATCCCGCGAGGATCGAACGATAGCCACTTCCTCGGCCGCGCGCCCCCTCGACCGTTCCGTCACGCGCCGTTCATCGCAGGCCGTCTCGACGCGCGCAGTGCCTGCGAGGTCGCGGCGCCGGCCAAAATACTCGTCGCGGGCGGCGTCGCCGCTGGGAACATATAGTAGTGTAGCGTGATTCTTCGACTCGGGCGGAGCACGATATGGCAGGAGTCTCTCGGGGAGCGAAGAAGAGAACGCCCGAACGCGATCGCCAGTACGCCGATCCGTCGGGGAATGACCGAGGAGACCACGGGCGTATTGCATGATGGGTACCATCGGCGAGGCTCTGCCGGCACCCGGATCGAGATCGGCGCGATCCGGGAAGCGAACAGCGACCGTGTATGGATTCGTACCAGTGAGTAGCAGCGGTAGAGGTCGGCGAAAGTTCGCGTTGGGGTCCCGGCAGAGAGGAGGTTGGCCGCGAGATGTTTGAACGATTCACCGAGCGTGCGCGCCGTGTCATCATCCTCGCTCAGGAGGAGGCCAAGCGGCTCAACCACAGCGCGGTCGGTACGGAGCATATCCTCCTCGGCATCATTCGCGAGGGCGAGGGCGTGGCCAGCAAGGTCCTCGAGTCCCTCAATATCAATCCTGACCGGGTGCGCGCCGAGATCGAGAGCGCCATCGGGCGGGGTGAGCGGACGCCGTATGAGGAAGTCGCGTTCACGCCCCGGGCCAAGAAGGTGCTGGAGCTGGCGCTGGACGAGGCCCGGCGGCTCGGCCACAACTACATCGGGACCGAGCATCTGCTCCTGGGTCTCATTCGCGAGGGCGAGGGTGTGGCCGCCCGCGTGCTCGAGGCCATGGGGGCCGACCTGGAGCGGGTTCGCTCGCAGGTCGTGTACCTCCTGGGGGAGGAGGGGACCGCGTCGTACACCAAGCAGGCGAGCAAGACCCCGACGCTCGACGAGTTCGGTCGAGATCTCACGAAGCTGGCCCGCGAAAACAAGCTCGATCCGGTGATCGGGCGTGAACGCGAGATCGAGCGCGTCATCCAAGTGCTCTCGCGGCGGACGAAGAACAATCCGGCGCTGATCGGCGAGCCGGGCGTCGGCAAGACCGCGATCACGGAAGGCCTGGCGCAGCGCATCGTCCGCGGCGACGTGCCCGAGGTGCTCAGGACGAAGCGGGTCGTCCAGCTCGATCTGGCGGCCCTGGTCGCCGGCACCAAGTACCGGGGCGAGTTCGAAGAGCGGATGAAGAAGGTCATGGAGGAGATCCGCAAGGCCCAGGGCGAGGTGATCCTGTTCGTCGACGAGTTGCACACCCTGGTGGGCGCCGGTGCGGCGGAGGGCGCGATCGACGCGAGCAACATCCTCAAGCCGTCGCTGGCGCGCGGCGAATTGCAGTGCATCGGCGCCACGACGCTCGACGAGTACCGCAAGTACGTGGAGCGGGATGCCGCCCTGGAGCGCCGGTTTGCGCCGATTCTCGTGGCGGAACCGGCCGTGGAACAGAGCATCGAGATCCTGCGGGGCCTGCGGGAGCGGTATGAGGCGCATCACGGCGTGAAGATCAGCGACGAGGCGCTCGTCGCCGCGGCGACGCTGGCGGACAAGTACATCTCGGACCGGTTCCTGCCGGACAAGGCCATCGATTTGATGGATGAGGCGGCGAGCAAGATCCGGCTCCAGGCGAGCTTCCTGCCGCAGGAGGTGCGGCAGGCGCTCGAAAAGGCCGACCGCGTGCGCCGCGAGAAGGAAGAGGCGATCAAGGGGCAGGATTTCGAAAAGGCCGCCGCGCTGCGCGACAAGGAGAAGGTGCTCCGCCAGAAGCTGGAAGAGCTCGAGAGCTCGTGGAAGACGGAGAAGGGGCGCGACATCACCACGGTCACCGCCGACGACATCGCCGACATCGTGTCCAGCTGGACCGGCATTCCGGTGATGCGCCTCGTGGAGGAGGAGACGGAGAAGCTCCTGCGCATGGAGGACTCCCTCCACAAGCGGATCGTCGGGCAGGAAGAGGCCGTGCGCGCGATCTCGCGGGCTGTCCGCCGCGCGCGGGCGGGGCTCAAGGACGCCCGGCGGCCGATCGGTTCCTTCATCTTTCTGGGCCCGACCGGGGTCGGCAAGACGGAGCTGACCCTGGCGCTCGCGGAGTTCCTGTTCGGGGACGAGAGCGCGGTCATCCGCATCGACATGTCCGAGTACACGGAGCGCCACACGGTGTCCCGGCTGGTCGGCGCGCCCCCAGGCTACGTGGGCTACGAGGAGGGCGGGCAGCTCACCGAGCAGGTACGCCGGCGGCCGTACTCCGTCGTGCTCCTGGACGAGATCGAGAAGGCGCACCCGGAGATCTTCAACGTGCTGCTCCAGATTCTGGAGGACGGGCGGTTGACGGACGCCCAGGGGCGCACGGTGGACTTCAAGAATTGCGTCGTGATCATGACGAGCAACGTCGGCGCGCCGCAGATCCAGCGGGAGGGCAGCTTCGGGTTCCGCACCGTCGAGAACGAAGCCGCGGAGACGCAGCGCACCTACGATAGGATGAAGACCCACGTGATGGAGGAGCTGCGGCGGACCTTCCGGCCGGAGTTCCTCAACCGTGTAGACGAGATCATCGTCTTCCGGCCGCTCACGCGCGACCAGATCACGGCGATCGTGGAGATCCTGATGGAGCGCGTGCGGCGGGAGATCCGCGGGCAGGGGATGGAGCTGATCCTGACGACGGCAGCGCGAGACCTGCTGGCGCAGGAGGGGTTCGACCCGCAGTACGGGGCGCGGCCGCTGCGCCGGGCAATCCAGCGGCTGGTGGAGGACCCCCTCTCGGACGATATGCTGCGCGGGAAGTTCAGCGCCGGCGACAAGATCGTGCTGGACGTCCGGGATGGCCAGGCCGTGTTCGAGAAGAAGCGCGAGCCGGAGCCGGTGTCCGCGGATACGGGATCGTAGCGCGCATCACGAACGCGCAGGGTGAGGACGGCGGCCCGGGCGATCAGCCCGGGCCGCAGCGTATCCCGTCCGGAAGGGAGCGCCGCGTGGCGAGGCGGGGAAGCGAGACCGGGCCGGTCGGGCGGGCCGTCTTCGTCTGCCAGACCTGCGGGTACGAGTCGGCGAAGTGGCTGGGGCGCTGCCCCGGCTGCGGCGGGTGGAACACGTTCGTCGAAGAACCCGTCCCCGCGCCGTCCCGCGGCGGCGGTACGGTCGGCGGCCGTGCCGCGGCGGCGGCGCCCCCCGCGGTCGCCACCCCGATCACCGAGGTGTCCCTGGACGAGGCTCCCCGGGTGGTCCTGGGAATCGGCGAGGTGGACCGCGTGCTCGGCGGCGGGCTGGTGCCGGGGTCGCTCGTCTTGATCGGCGGAGACCCCGGCGTCGGCAAGTCGACGCTGGCGCTCGGCATGGCGCAGCGGATGGCTCAGCACGGGCGCGTCCTGTACGTCTCCGGCGAGGAGTCGGCGCGGCAAACGAAGATGCGCGCGAGCCGGCTGGAGGCGGATTCGCCCCGCCTCCTCGTGCTCGCGGAGACCGATCTCGCGCGCATCGCGGCGCAGATCGAGGAGACGCGGCCGGCGCTGGCCGTCATCGATTCGATTCAGACGATGTACCGGCCCGATCTCCCGAGCGCGCCGGGGAGCGTGGGGCAGATCCGCGAGTGTACCGCGGAGCTCCTCCGGCTCGCCAAGGCCGACGGCGGCCCGAGCATCGTGATCGTCGGGCATGTCACGAAGGAAGGCGCGATTGCCGGGCCCCGCGTGCTGGAGCACATGGTGGACACGGTGCTGTACTTCGAGGGCGAGCGGCATCACGCGTACCGCGTGCTGCGCGCCACGAAGAATCGCTTCGGGTCGACCAACGAGATCGGCGTGTTCGCGATGAGCGGCCGCGGGCTCGTGCCGGTGCCCGACCCCTCCGCGCTGTTCCTGGCGGAGCGCGCCGCGGACGCGCCGGGCTCGGCGGTCGTCTGTGCCCTCGAGGGAACGCGCCCGCTGCTCGTCGAGGTGCAGGCGCTCGTCACCCGCACGCCGTTCGGTATGCCGCGCCGCACGGCGTCGGGCGTGGACTACAACCGCGTGCTCTTGCTGCTCGCCGTGCTCGAAAAGCGCGCGGGCCTGCACCTCGGAGGTTGCGACGTCTACGCCAGCGTCGCCGGGGGCCTGCGGATCGACGAGCCGGCCGCCGATCTCGGGATCGCCTGCGCGGTGGCCGGCAGTCACCGCGACCGCGCCACCGCCCCCTCCACCGCGGTGGTCGGCGAGGTGGGGCTCGGCGGCGAGATCCGCGCCGTCAACCAGATCGGGCGGCGGATTGCGGAGGCTGCGAAGCTCGGCTTTCGCCGCGTGGTGCTCCCGCGCGCCAGCCTGCGCGCCCTGGAGGCGGACAGCGACGTGGCGGTCGACGCCGTCGGCGTCGACCGCATCGGCGAAGCATTGGAGGCCGTTCTCGGGTAAGCGGAGGGGTTACTTCAGCGTAAAGATCCCGAGGCTATTGACGCGACTGTGCTCCTTTTTCTGCACCGCCTCCAGATCGAGGTTCGTCACGCTGCACAGCGCCGCCGTATAGAAGAGCACCGACCCGATCTCGGTCTCGACGGCCTCCCGGCACCGCTCGCACAGCGCCCCCGAAAGGTGGGTGTCCATGTACGGGCGGACCTCGGCGAGGCTGAGGTCGTTTGGGAACTGCTGCTTGCCGGCTTTGACCGTGACGCACCCGCAGGCGGTCACGGCTTTGGAGATCGCGCGGCTGACCCGGGCGGTGGACTCTTGCAGCTTGCTGAGAATATCGAGGATGCTGCGGTGGCGGATCAAGTACTCGTCGACTTGTTCCTGGAATCGCGGCCGAGCTTCTCGCAAGCACGCCACCCCCCTCTCCGGAACGGCCTCATTATGAAACCGCGCCCAGGGCGTGTCAAGCGACGAGCCGCGGCCGCCGCGGCGGCCCCGGGCGCCGATCGCGCCGGACCTCGTGATATAATGGGGGCCGCGCGATCGGACCGGGGGTGGGACGCGAATGCCGACGATGACGCGCGGCCAACGGCTGCGTCACGCCGCCGCGCGCGACGCGGTGCCTTCATGAGACGGGTAGTGCGACCCAGGGCCGCCGGCGCCGGATGAGCCTTGAGCCAGCCACGGTCGGCGCGATCGTACCGGCGGCGGGACGGGGCGAGCGGTTTCGAGGGGCGACGCCGAAAGCACTCGTGCCGATCCGCGGCCGCCCGCTTGTGCAGCATGCCCTCGAAGCCATCCATCGCGTCGACGAGGTCGTCGCGATCGTCGTGGTCGGACCCGCGCATGTGCTGGACGCGATGCGGGAACTCGTGGCGGCCGCGCGTCTGGACAAGGTGACGGCGGTCATCGCCGGCGGCGCCGACCGGCAGGCCTCGGTGGCCCGAGGCCTCGAGGCGCTGCCGGCCGCCGCGGATCTGGTGCTGATCCACGACGGGGCGCGCCCGTGCGTCACGCCGGGACTGGTGCGGGCGGTGGTGGCGGCGGCGGCTACGGCGGGGGCCGCCACGGCGGCTGTGCCGATCGAAGACACCGTCAAGCGCGGGGAGGACGGATGGGTCACATCGACCCTGGACCGGACGCAGTTGTACCGTGTTCAGACGCCGCAGGCGTTCCACCGGGCGGTGCTCGAGCGAGCGCACCGCGAGGCCCTGCGCAGCGGCTTCCACGGTACCGACGACGCGGCCCTGGTGGAGCAGCTGGGGCACCCCGTGCGGTTGGTCGCCGGGGACGCCGGCAATCTCAAGGTCACGGTGCCTGAAGATCTGGCCGTCGCCGAGGCGTTGCTGGGCCGCGGCGGCGGACCGGCGGATGCGGTGCGCGTCGGTCTCGGGTTCGACGCGCACCGGTTCGCCGGCGGACGGCGGTTGATCCTCGGCGGGGTCGAGATCCCGTGGCCTCGCGGCCTCGACGGCTGGTCGGACGCGGACGTCGTGGCCCACGCCGTGATGGACGCCCTGTTGGGCGCGGCGGGCTGCGGTGACATCGGGCGGCATTTCCCGCCGGGGGATCCGGCCTACGCCGGCGCAGACAGCCTCCAGCTCCTCGGCCGTGTGCGCGACCTGCTCGCCTCGCGGGGCTGGCGGGCCGCCCACGTCGACGTGGTGATCATGGCCCAGGCGCCGCGCCTCGCCCCGTACGTGCCGGCGATGCAGGCGTCGCTGGCCCGGGTGCTTCGCCTGGACGGCTCCGCCGTCAATCTCAAGGCGACGACCCTGGAGGGGATGGGCGCCTTGGGACGCGAAGAGGGCATCGCCGCGCAGGCCGTGGCGACGCTCGCGCCGCTGCCCGCCGTCGGCCGGAGCGAGTAGTGCGCCCCGAGGTCCCGGCCCGTGATCGCGCCCCGCGCCGGCTCGCGCGCACTCGTGAGAAGTATCCGCGCAGCGCGCAGCTCGTGCTGATCGAGCGCCGGGTCGTGCACGAGCCCGTGACGGTGGAGCTCGAACCGGGCGAGCGGCATCCGACCCCGGCCGGATTCTGGCGCGGGACCAGGTTTCACGGCGTCGTCCGCGTCCTGGAGCGCCGTGCCGAGCTCGGCGCCACCTACCTGCGCGTCCTCGCCGATCGCGGGTGCTTCGATCTGCGCCGCCTGACCGTCGCGGATCCGCGGACGTGGCGGACCGAAGCCCGGTGGGAGCTGATCGCGGAGCTCGCGGCGATCCCGCTTCCCCGGCGCTCACCGTGACGGCGTGGAGGGAGCCATGGCGCTCAGGATCTACAACACCCTGACCCGCCGCAAGGAAGAGTTTGTCACGCTCGCGCCCGGGCGCGTCGCGATGTACGTGTGCGGTCCCAACCTGTACGGACCGTCGCACGTGGGGCACGCGATGTCGTACCTCGTATTCGACGTGATCCGCCGGTACCTCGAATACCGGGGATACCGGGTCACCCACGTGCAGAACTTCACCGACGTGGAAGACCGCATTATCGAGGCCGCGCGGGGCGAGGGGACGACCATTCAAGCGCTCGCCGCGCGCTACATCGACCGGTTTCTGCGGGAGATGGACGGGTTGGGCGTGCGCCGCGCGGATCACTACCCGCGGGCGACCGAGACGATCCCTCAGATGGTGCAGATCATCCAAGAGCTCGAACGCCGCGGTCTGGCGTACGCGGTCGACGGCGACGTGTTCTACCGCGTCACGGCGTTCCCCGGCTACGGCCGGCTCTCCGGACGCTCCCTCGACGAGATGCAGGCCGGGGCGCGCATCGAGGTCGATCCGCGCAAAGAACATCCCATGGACTTTGTCTTATGGAAGGCCGCGAAGCCCGGCGAACCCGCGTGGCACAGCCCCTGGGGCCCCGGGCGCCCCGGGTGGCACATCGAGTGCTCCGCCATGTCCATCGCCATGCTCGGGCCGCAGCTCGACATCCACGGCGGAGGGCAGGACGTCGTCTTCCCGCACCACGAGAACGAGATCGCGCAGTCCGAGGGGTACACCGGTCGTCATCCGTTTGTCCGCTTCTGGGTGCACAACGGCCTGCTGCGCCTCACGGCGGACGAGGAGAAGATGACGCGCCACCTGGGGAACATCGTTTCCATTCGGGAGGCCCTTCGGCGCTTCCACCCGGACACCATTCGCGTCTTCGTGCTCTCGTCGCACTACCGGAGCCCCACGCTCTGGAGTCCGGAAGCGCTCGAGGCGGCGGCCCGCGGCGCCGAACGCCTCCGCACCGCAGTCGAGAACGCCGACGATCTGCTCGCGTCGACGGCGCGCCCCGCGGCGGCCGCCGCGGAGATGGCGCGCCCGTTCGCGGAGCTCGCCGAGGCGGCCGGTGACGGCGGGGCCGCGATCCGGGCACGGTTTGAGGCCGCGATGGACGACGACTTCAACGCGCCGGGCGGACTGGCGTCGCTGTTCGATCTGGCGAGCGCGGTCAACCGCGCGGTGGATGCCGCGGCGCGGCGCCGCGCCGGCCTCACCGAGGAGCAGCGCGAGGTGCTCGGGCGCGGCGTGGCCCGGTTGCGGGAACTCGGCGCCGTCCTCGGCCTCCGGCTCGTGGCGACGGCGACGCCGGCGCAGGCGGCGGCGCTGTATCGCCTGGCCCAGGAACTGTCCCGGGAGCGCCCCGACCTGTTCGATCCCGCTCGATTGCGGTCCGTGCCGCAGCCGGCGCCCGAACCCGCGGCCGGCGAGGACGCCGGGTCCGATCCGGGGCCGTCCGCCGACGTCGCGTTCCGGCCCCTCGTCGAGATGGTGGCCGAGGGGCGCGTGCGCGCCCGGCGCGCGAAAGACTGGGCCACGGGGGACCGCGTCCGAGCCCGTCTCGCCGAGCTCGGCGTGCTGCTCGAGGACACGCCGGACGGCTTCAAGTGGCGGGTGCGCTGAGGCCCGACGCTCCCGGCGAGCGCGTGGTGCTCGGCCGCCGGGCCGTGCTCGAGATGCTGCGCGCGGGCCGTCCCGTGTCGAGGGTGCTCGTGTCCGGGGACGCGCGCCAGGGACCGCTCGGCGCAATCGTCCGCGAAGCGCGGGCCCGCCACGTGCCGGTCGATACCGTGGACCGGCGGCGGCTTGACCTGCTCGCGCACGACGTTCGGCACCAGGGCGTTGCGGCCATCGCCGCGGAGCGGGCGCTGGCGTCCCTCGATGAGATCCTTGCGGGTATCCGCCGGCGCGGCGAGCCGCCGTTTCTGATCGCCCTCGACGGCGTCCTGGACCCACAGAATCTGGGCGCGGTCATCCGGACCGCGGAGGCCGCCGGCGCCCACGCTGTCGTCGTGCCCCGCCGGCGCGCGGCGGGGCTTGGGCCCGCCGTCACGCGGGCATCGGCCGGGGCGGTCGAACACCTGCCGGTATGCGGCGTGCCCAACCTCGTCGCGGCGCTGGAGCGCCTCAAGAGGGAGGGGATCTGGGTCACCGGCGCGGACGCGGGAGGCTCGGAACTGTTCGATACAGGGTCGCTCGTCCCTCCGATCGTGCTCGTCGTAGGAGGCGAGGGGCGGGGACTGCACCGGCTGGTGCGGGAGCGTTGTGACCGCGTGGTGCGCATCCCGCTCTGGGGACGCGTCGCGTCATTGAACGTCTCGGTGGCCGCGGCGCTCCTCCTCTATGAGGTGGCGCGCCGAAGGGATGCAAGCCGGACAATGCCGCGGACGTTACCGTGACGCAACGGGCGAAATGTATCGTGTTGGTATTGACGCGATGTACGGGCGTTCGTATAATGACCATGGCGTTAAGGGCGGCGAAGGGTTTCGTGAAGAGGGATGTGGCAGTGGGCGTCCGGCGTACTCGGGTCGCCGTAGCGGGTTGACTGAACCGGTCGCGATGCGGAACAGCAAGGCAGCGAGAGGGCGACAACCCGGGCGGAGGCGAGAAGCGTGGTAGTTGCGCGCAGGCCGATAGCAATTCCGTCATACCAGGAAATGGTCGATGAACAGCTTGTTGATTGTGCAAAGAGTGGAGACGAATTCGCCGCTGAGTTCTTGATCAATAAATACCGCAATTTCGTCCGGGTCAAAGCCAAAGCGTACTTCCTCATCGGGGCCGATCGCGAAGATATCATCCAGGAAGGCATGATCGGCCTCTACAAGGCGATCCGAGACTTTCGTCGAGAGAAGCTCTCTTCGTTCCGCGCGTTCGCCGAGTTGTGCATCACCCGCCAGATCATCACCGCCATCAAGACCGCGACCCGGCAAAAGCACATCCCGCTCAACTCCTACATCTCGCTCAACAAGCCGATCTACGACGAGGACTCCGACCGGACGCTGCTCGACGTCATCAGCAGCATCAAGGTCTCGGATCCCGAAGAACTGGTGATCAATCAAGAAGCCTCCCAGACGATGCGGGAGCGCATCCGTAAGAACCTCAGCGACCTGGAGTGCCGCGTCCTGACCGCCTACCTGGAAGGTAAATCCTACCAGGAGATGGCTACGGAGTTGCACCGGCACGTCAAGTCGATCGACAACGCGCTCCAGCGCGTGAAGCGGAAGCTCGAGCGCAACCTGGAAGGCGAGGAAGAGTAGACCCGAGGGTTCGGTAGGGGCCGGCGGCCCCGAACCCCGCGGCCTGCTCTAAGGGCAAAGGCATCGGGCCCCGCGAGCGCGCGGGGCCCGACGTGTTCACGCGGTGCTTTGGAGGGCACGGATGCCGTCGCCGCCGCGGTCAGCCCCCGATCTGCGACATCACACGGCGCCTCGGGATGACGTTTCTCGCGAGGCCGTGTCCCCACGGCTTGCGATAGGCCGCAGCGCGAAACCGTTCCCGGATCTCCTCGAACGAGGCGCCGGCGCGGAGCGGCGTGCGCAGGTCGGCCTCGTCGTCCCGGAGCAGGCAGAGCCGAAGCTTCCCGTCGGCCGTGAGCCGGAGCCGTCCGCACTGTGCGCAGAACGGCTGGCTCACCGCGCTGATGAACCCGAGCGTTCCCGGCGCGCCCCGCAGCCGGTAGGTGCGCGCGGGGTCGTAGCCTGAGACGTCGATGGGCTCGAGCGGCCCGAGCGCTGCCGCGATTCGCGCCATCGTTTCCGTGCTCGGCACGTACGCGCTCTGCTGAAAGCCGGCGACGCTCCCAAACGGCATCATCTCGATAAACCGCACCGCCCACTCGTGGCGCAGCGTGAGCCCGGCGAGATCGACCACCTCGCCCTCGTTGTAGCCCCGGACGACGACGGCGTTGAGCTTGATCGGCGAGAGCCCCGCCGCGCGCGCGGCGTCGAGTCCGTCCAGGACGTCCTGCAGACGGCCCCAGCGCGTGATGCGGCGAAACTTCTCGGCGTCGAGGCTGTCGAGGCTCACATTCACGCGATCGAGCCCCGCCTCCGCGAGCGGCCGGGCGAGCTGCGTGAGCCGGATGCCGTTGGTCGTCATCGCCACGTCGCCGATCCCCGGGATCGCGGCGATCCGGCGCACGAGATCGACGAGCCCCGGACGCACGGTGGGCTCCCCGCCGGTCAGGCGAACCTTGCGCACCCCCAGGTCCGCGGCCGCGCGCATCACGATCAGGATCTCGTCGTCGGTGAGGAGCTCCTCGCGCGGCTTGAAGACCATCTCCTCCGGCATGCAATACACGCACCGCAGATTGCAGCGGTCCGTCAAGGAAATGCGCAGGTCCCGAATTTCACGGCCGTATTGATCCTGCATTGGCACTCCCGCGGCGCCGCCGGCACGGCGGCGCACGCCTCACATCGCACCTTCCTCTCGATTATAACCGATCGGGCCCGCCGGCGGTCTTTGGACTCGCCGCCTTGCCCGGCTGGCGCGGCCTCTGCTATGCTACGAGGTGCGCACGCGAGCCCTCGTAGCTCAATGCGGCAGAGCACCTCACTTGTAATGAGGGGGTTACCGGTTCAAGTCCGGTCGAGGGCTCCAGCGATCAAGGATCGTTCATTTCGAATCCGTGTTCGGCTGGTGAATTTGTCCGTCCCATAGTAAGCTCAAACGGCGGGGGCGTCGTGGGAGGTGGCTGCGAGTGACCAGGATGACGCCCGAGAATTGGGAGCAGTTTGCCGACACCGTCAAGCGAATCGACCCCGAAACAGGCCAGCGATATGTCCGGCTCTACGTCAACGGCACGGAGCAATGGGAAGAAGTGAAATTAGTGCCACTCGATGATCTGCTCAGGACGTCCCTCGACGAGTTCATGCCGGCCCGTGTGTCAGCCCGCACCAAGGCGTGGTGGTAGTCAGTAGGTTCTTGCGCCGCCTGGTCGTGGGTGCGCCGGGCGTCGAGGCGTCATGTCGAGGACGACGCGAGCCGCGCCGAAGAGCGCGCTCAGGTCGATGAACGTGCCCGGCATGATCTTCTCGAGTCCCGGCACGGCCGCCAACTCGCGCCGTAGCGGTCCCGCAAACAGCCGGAACGACTTCGCGATCGCGCCGCCGAAGACCAGCGCCTCGGGCCGGGCTCTCTCGACGGCCGGGCGGAGTGCCCGCGAGAGCTCCTCGCCGAACTCGGCAAAGACCCGCCGGGCCGCGGGTTCCCGCTCCCGCGATGCTCTGCGCGCGATCTCGGCCACGTTCACGCCCCGGGCGCCGGCAAGCGCGCGATAGCGCGCGATGATCGCCGCCCGCGAGACCGCGTCCTCGACGATGCCGCCGCGGTACGGTTGATCCCAGACGCTGTGCAAGGGCGTCCCGTCCGCGGTGACCACGGGCCGCCCATTTGCGATGACCGCCGACCCGACGCCCGTGCCGAGCGTGACGGCCATCACGCGGCGATGCCCGCGGGCCGCACCGCGCCACGTCTCTCCCAGCAGAAACGCCACGGCATCGTGCACGAAGCGGATCGGCACCGCCGGATCGAGCCGGAGCCGCGCCCGCAGGCGTGCGCGCAGGTCGAGGCCGAAGATCGCGCCGAACTTGTGCCGCATCCGGCTGACGCCGGCGCCGTAATCGAACGGCCCGGGTATGGCGATGCCGACGCCCGCGGGGATCCACCCCACGCGGTCCGCGGCCCGCAGCTCGAGGTCGATGGCGCCGGCCAGCCGCTGGATGATATGGGTACGGGACCCCAACGAATCCAGCGGCGTCCGCGCAAATGATCCGCGGCCCACGCGGCCGGACGGGCTCACGAGCGCCGACTTCACCGACGACCCGCCGACGTCCAGGGCGACCGCGGCTCTGATGACGCGCGCAGGGGATGTCCCGGGCGGCATCGGGCTCTGCGGGACTACGGTCGTCTCACGATCCGGCGCCGCACGAGACCGCGCAGCGCGCGGTACCAAATCCGAAACGACCACACCACGCTCCAGCGGTACAGCCACAGCGCCAGTCGCCACGTGCCGGGCCGGAGCAGCAGCCAGGCGTTCCGACGGAGCACGAACGGCCAGAGCCACAGGCGCCAGATCCGCATCACCGGCATCCTCAGAGGTACTTTCCTTGGAAAATTTCCCCGGTCCTCCGGCAGGAGAACCCCCGCGTTCGGGCCAAGTAGCCACCCTCGAATAACCCTGATGGTGTTCCGCAGCTCCGGGAGATACGCTGGGACCGGCACCGTGGGCGCGCCGTCGGCTGCGGGGAGCTCATGACGATCAACGAGCTTTGGCGGGCGCTCGGCCGCCGGTGGCGGATCGGCGTCGCGGTATTTGCCGCGTGCACGGCCGCGGGAATTGTCGCCGCGGTCGTGGTACGGCCGGCCTACGAAGCCACCGCGATTTTCCAGGTCGAGCAGCTCGCCGACATCGGCGGCGCCGCTTCCTGGGACACCCCGCATTCGGTGCGGCCGCGGCTCAACGTCGACGTCCTGGAACGGTGGCTCGGGCAGTCCGATGTGCTCGACCGTATCGCGGCGCGCGCCGGCATGGCGGGGCGCTTGACGCCGGGCGAACTCCACCGCGATTTGCTGATTGTTCCCGCAGGAGACATCGGCCTCTACGAGGTGATCGTGCGCAACCCGTCGCCCGAGGCAGCGCAGCGCGTGGCGGACGCGGCCGCGGTGGTCCTCGCCGATCGCGCCGCGGGATTTGCGGCGTTGGAGCAGGATACGACGCTCGCGCGGCTGCGGCGGACGCTCGCCGAAGCGCAGGCGATGGCGACCCCGCCCCGCACGACGGCCGCGGCGGCGGACGGATCGGCGCCCGCCCAGGTGCGCCGTCAGGCCGCGCGCGACGCCGTCACAACCTTGGAACGGCAGATCGTCCTGCTCGAGGCCAACCGCCGGGCCTCCCCGCCGGAGGCGACGATCGTCCAGCGCGCCGCCCGGCCCGAGGTTCCGGTCACCCCGAGCCGCCTCTTGTACGCCTGGTTCGGGGTCACCTCCGGACTCGTGCTCGCGATCGCGGCCGTCGTGATCGCGGACGGGCTCGGGTGCTCAAGCGCCGGGTGAGTACGCGCCGCGACGCGCGGCCGCGGCGCGTGGTCATCGTCGCGGGTCTGGGAGCCGCGACGGTGATTGCGCTCCTCGGGTGGGGGTGCGCGCTTCCCGCGCGGGGGTGGTTTGCCCTCGGGATGGCGGCGGTCACCGCGCTCCTCTGGCTTCCGTTCGGCGTGGCTGCCGCGCGCGGCCGGCTCGATCCGTTTGAACCCGCGGTCGTGGTGGCGTTGTTCTACGCCGTGGGCTTCCCCGCCGGCGCGGCGATGGCGCTCGTCGCCGGCATCGAGTTCGATCCTGCGTGGTCGCTGGCCTGGTTCCCGGCGGCCCTCGGCGTCGCGGCGGTCGGTCTCGGTGCCTGGTTCTGCGGCTACTACACCGGGCCCGGCGCCGGGTTTGCCCGGGCGCTCCCCGCGATGCCGGCGCAATGGGCAGGCCGGCGCGTCGCGGCCTGCGCCGCGGCGCTGGCGGTGGTGGGTTGGGGTGCGCAGGTCCTCTTTGTGTTCAAAGGCGGGTACCTCCACACGTTCCGCACCCAGATCACCGCCCAGTGGTCGACGACGGCCGGCTGGCTCGCCGGGTTCGCGCTCGTGGCCCTCGTGCTCGTGGCGGTCAGGCACTTCGAGCTGGTCCGGGCGCACGCGCGCTCCCCCTTCTGGCAGACCGGCTTCTGGCTGTTGTTCGGCGCCCAGCTGGCGTACGCGCTCCCGAGCGGCTGGCGCCAGCCGGCGCTCGCGGCGTTGCTCGTTCCCCTCATCGCCGCGCACTACATGCTCGGCCGCATCCGCTGGAAGCTCGTTGTCGCGGCGGGCCTCCTCGCGATCCTCTTCATCTTCCCGGTGCTCAACGTCTACCGCACCGCGCTCGCCCGCGAGGCCAACACCAACCTGCTGCATCCTTCCCGGGCGTCGATCGGGGCGCTGTGGCACGCCGCGTCCGCGGCGTCGCACACGCTGGCGGGCCTCGGCGCGGGCGGGTTCGCGTCGTTGTCGGTGCGCACGTTTGTCGAACGGCTGAACATGGTGCAGATCGTCGCGGCGATCGTGCGCCGCACCCCGTCCGAGTGGCCGTTCGAGTGGGGCAGGACCTTTGAGCCGTTCTGGACGTCGCTGGCGCCCCCGCGGTTCCTCGTGCGCAAGCCGGCGGCGAGCGTGGGGGGCGTCGCGTTCGCGCACCAATATCACCTGATCCACCCCGACGATACCCTCACGTCGGTCGCACCGACCCGCCTCGGCGAGCTGTATCTCGACTTTTGGCTGCCCGGTGTCGTCGCCGGCATGTGGATCGAAGGGGTGCTCGCCCGGCTCGTCTACACGTACCTGGTCGGGGCGTCCCGCGTTTCGCCCGGGGGCGTGGTGCTCTACACGCTCTGGGTGTTGACGTTCGTCGAGTTCACGGCGTTCGCCGACTACGCGCTGATGCTGAAGCAGATGGCGGTGGTGTGCCTGCTGCTCCTGTGGATGGCGTCGCCGGCGCGCGAGCGGCATCCAGCCCCGCTGCCGCTCGGCGCCGCCCCGGAGGTCGGTCGCTGAGCCCGCCGGCCACGGAGGCCGCGGTGATGGGCACCGGTCCGCCGCGCCGAGGGACTTATCCCCTGCGCGCGACCGGCTCCCGGTGATCCGTCCCGATGGTCCGCCAGGCCGTCCGCTGCCAGTTGTCGCGTGCGCCGTCCGCGGGGAGCCATGTCGGCAGCGGCATGAGCAGGCGGGACGCGAGCGCGTTGACGTAGGGTTCATACATGTCGCGCAGCTCCCCCAGGCGCGCCATCGATGCCTCGTCCTCCCGCATCCTCCAGCCGGCGTCCCGGAGGCTGGCCCACAGGCGCCTGCGGTCGGTCTCCGGCAGGCGGTCCCGGTCCGGGTACAGCGGCGGCGTGTTGAAGACCTGACAGAGGTCCACCACGGCGTGGCGCGCCATGGCAAACGCGAGCGGTGCCCGGTTGATCGACGGCGCCTCGATGCCCGACACCATGACGGCGCAGGCGTCCAGCACCGCCGTCAGCGCGGCGAGCCACGACTGATTGTCGTGCTGCGATCGAAAGTACCCGAGCACCGGGTAGGAGACCATCGTTTCCAGGAGCTCCGCGGACCAGATTTCCCACTCCTCGAGGAACGACGCGAGCAGGACCTCCCGGTCGGCGGTGCCGAGCCGGCGCAGCAATTCGCCGGCGGCCGGCGGCGAGCCGGCCCAGGCGTCCAGCACCGAGACGCGCACCTCCCGGCGGGAGAAGGCCTGGTAGAGCACGGGCAGGTACGCGATCACCATGGCGAGGAAGCCAAAGCCGACGCCGGACTCCGCGACCGTGATCGCGCGGGCGGCGGCTGACCGCGGGATGACATCCCCGAGGCCCAGCGTAAAGAATGTCGTCCCGCTCAGGTAGATGTCCGTACCGAGGCCGATTTGCCGTTGCGGCGCGGCCAGCTGCGACCCAAATCCCACATGCACGAGGGCGAAGCCGACGATGAGGCTCAGGGCCCACGCGGCGAACAAGACGAGCATGGAGAGCGGCCCGAAGTAGCTGAGAAACGCCTCGCGGCGTCCGCGATGGCGAATCGCGTGCGAGGCCATGCCCCATAGTCTCCAGCCGGATCGATAAAAGAGGCGTGCGAGCCGCACGCGCCGGGTCACCCGCCGCGGCAGCACCACCGTTTCAAAGGCCTCCCACAGGATGGCGAGGATGATCAGAACGCCGGCGACACCGGCCACGGTCGTCATGCGCGCATGCTCCCCCGCATGGGTTGAGACCCGCACGGCAACGGTACGGCGCTGCGACGCCGAGATCCGGCGGGGTGGCGGTCTTACCCGCGGCCCGGCGACGCGGGACCCGCGCGGCGCGCGGACGTGTGCCCGGGCGGCCGGCGCGGCTCGTCGGCCGTCCGCGGCGCCACCCGTTGCTGGCGCGCGCCGTCCCTCCGCCGCGTCAACGCACGCCCGGCCCCGGCCGGCGCCGCGCCTCCGGCGCTGAGCACCGCCGGCCCCGGCGCCGCTCCCTGAGGCGCGGCCTCGCCGTGGCCGCCGGGCGGACGATCGTGCGGCAGATGCCGCCGCGCCCAGCGGTCGATCGCCTGAACAACCTCGTCCAGTTCGACGCCGCGCGCCGTGAGCTCGTAGCTCGTGCGCGGCGGCATGAGCGAGTGGACTGTCCGGCGCACGATCCCGAGCGATTCCAGCTCCTCGAGGCGGTCGGCGAGCGTCGTCGTATTGCACCCGCCCACCGCGCGGCTGAGATCGTTGAAGCCGCGCGGACCGTCGAGCAGCGTCCGGACGATGTGGAGCACCCATTTTTCCTGGAGCAGGTTGATGGCCCGGGCCGCCGGGCACGGCGGTTCGTCGGTCCGTTTCATACGGGGTAACCATAACATTGGAAGACGCTAAGATCAAGCACTTGACTATATTATGTACTTTATATTATGCTGCATGGCGACACGGCCACACCACCCGGCAGCGCCGGCGCGAGGAGGGACGCAATGCCCTGGACGATCGATCCGAAACATTCGCATCTCGATTTTGCCGTGAAGCACCTCGGCATCTCCACGGTGCGGGGACGGTTTACGAAGTTCCGCGCGGACATCGAGGAGTCGAACCAGACGCTGCGCAGCGTGACGGTGACCGTGGACGCCACCAGCATCGACACCGGCGAGCCGCAGCGGGATCAGCACCTGCGCTCGGGCGATTTCCTCGACGTGGAGCACTACCCGGAGATCCGCTTCGTCAGCACCGGCATCACCGCCCGCGGCCAGGGACAATACCGCGTCGAGGGCGAATTGACGATGCGGGGCCAGACGCATCCCGCGAGCTTCGACGTCGAACTCTCCGAGGCCATGAAGGACCCGTGGGGCAACTACCGCGCCGCCGCGACCGGCAGGGGCAAGCTCAGCCGCCGGGACTGGGGCCTGACCTGGAATCAGGCGCTCGAGTTCGGCGGGTGGATGGTCGGTGATGAGGTGCGGTTCTCCTTCGACCTCGAGGCGGTGATGCCGGCGCCGGACCGCGACACGGTAGCGTCTCGGACGCGCGGCGCCTGAGTCGTAGGTCGGGGGCGCTTCCTCGGTCACCCCCGCCCGCGGGCACGTCGGGAGCGCGCGGCTGCACCTGCAGCATGGGAGGGAGCCACAGGTGAAGGCCATTGTCCTGCACGCCGCCGGAGAGCCGGATACGCTTCGGCTGGAGGAGGTCCCCGACCCGGTGCCGTCCGCCGGCCAGGTCGTGGTCAGGCTCCATGCCGCCGCGCTCAACCATCGCGATCTCTTCATCTGCCGCGGGCAGTACGCGGGGCTGCGGTTCCCCGTCGTGCTCGGGTCCGACGGCGCGGGCGAGGTCGCCGCGGTGGGGCCCGGCGTGGCCGGCGTGCGGCGCGGCGATGCGGTGGTGATCAATCCCAGCCTCGACTGGGGCGACGATCCACGCACTGAAGGAAGCGGGTTTCGCATCCTCGGACTGCCGGACAACGGGACCTTTGCGGAGATGGTCGCCGTTCCGGCCGCCAACGTCGCGCCGTGCCCCTCCGGCCTGTCCGCGGACGAGGCGGCGGCGCTCCCCCTCGCCGGCATGACCGCGTATCGGGCCGTCGTCACGCGCGGCGGCGTGCGGCCGGGCGAGACGGTCCTGGTGACGGGCATCGGCGGCGGCGTGGCGACGTTTGCGTTGCTGATCGCGCGGCAGGCGGGCGCACGGGTCCTCGTCACGTCCGGCAGCGACGCCAAGCTGGAGCGTGCGCGGACGTTGGGCGCCGATCAAGGGTTCAACTATCGGACGCAGGACTGGGTCAAGGCGGTCAAGGCCGCCACCGGCGGGGCGGGCGCGGATCTCGTCATCGACGGGACGGGCGGGAAGCCGTTCGACCAGACGCTGGACGCCGTGCGGCCCGCTGGCCGGGTCGTCACCTACGGCGCGACGCTGGGGCCGGCGCCCGAGCTTGCCGTGCGGCGCGTGTTTTGGAAACAGCTGGACGTCCTGGGGACCAAGATGGGGTCGCCCGATGACTTCCGGAACATGCTTGCGCTGTTCGGCCCGGGGTGCCTGCGCCCCGTGATCGACCAAACGTTTCCACTGGCCGAAGCCGGGCGGGCGCTGCTGCACATGGCGGGCGCGGCGCAGTTCGGCAAGATCACGCTCCGCGTCGCCTAGCGCCGCCGCCTACGGGGATGCCGACGGGAGCGGCAGGCGCATCCCCCGTGCGCACGTCTCAGTAAAACGTGTGCCGCGCGATCCGGCGGTCTTCCAGGATTTCACGCGACTTCACCGCCGAATACACCATGGCAAAGGGCAGCAGGACGCCGCCGGAGAGCGCGATCAGCAGGATCAAGATGATCGCGTGAAACCAGATCCCCTCGGCGACGAACCAGATGGGTCCGAGAAAGAACGCCCACCAGTTCCACCCGAGCTTCGGCGGCGTACGGTGGCCCAAGACGTCTCGTGCCACGAATTCGGCCGGAGAGGCGCCGATGCGCAGCGGCTGATAGTGGGACAGCGCCTGCGTCAGCCACACGAAAAAGACGAGCAGCCCGAACAGGATGAGCGCAAAGACCACAACGGCAGACGCTTCCACACCCGCACCTCGCCGGCAGCCGCGGTACGCACCCTGCGCCGGTACGCAAGGTCGTGCGCAGTAGTATTTCGGCGCGCGGCGGCGAATTCCCTCACCGAGAGCGCCGTGACGGGCGCGCATCCCGGACAGGATAGAGGGGTGAACGCATGGCCGAAGGAACATTCGCGGGGCGCGGCGTGATCGTGACCGGAGCCGGTGCCGGGATCGGGCGCGGCATCGCGGGAGCGTTCGCTCACCAGGGCGCGACCGTGGTCGGAGTCGACATCAACGCCGACGGGGCGGCGGAGACCGCGAGGCTGTTCGCGGAGGAGCGCGGCACCGTCGTCGCGGTCGGCGGCGACGTGGCCACGTCCGGCGGCGTAGAGCACATCCTCCGGGAGGCGCTGCGGCACCTGGACCGGATCGACGTGTTGGTCAACAACGCCGGCGTCTACCCCAACTGTCCGGTCGTCGAGATGCCCGACGAGCAATGGGACTGTGTCATCGAGACGAACCTCGGGGGCACGTTTCGGATGTGCCGGGCGGTCGCCCGCCACATGATCGAGCGCGGCACCGCCGGCCACATCGTCAACATCGCATCGGGCGCGTACAAGTCGGCTCGCCGGGGCGCATCGCACTACTGCGCCAGCAAGGCCGGGATCGTGATGCTGACCAAGGTGCTGGCGCAAGAACTCGCGGAACACCGGATTCACGTCAACGTGGTCTCTCCGGGGCTCATCGACGTCGGCCGGCGAGGCGACGTGAACCCGGCGTATAAGGACACCTTGCTCCGCAACATCCCCTGGGGACGCATGGGGGAGCCCGCGGAGATCGCCCAGGCCGTGCTGTTCATGTCGTCGCCCGCGGCATCCTACGTGACCGGCGCGGTGCTGGACGTGGACGGCGGGTCGGGCGGGGGGCGCTTCTTCCTCCCCTACAGCCGCGGATGACGCCGGACGGCGCGGCGCGCAGCGCGGGACGCCGGCCGGCCCCGGCGCGCGGTGGGGGGACCGCGGTGTTCGATCCCGCGGCGTTTTTGCCGCGCGGGTGGTACGACGCCCTGGTCGACCTCCGGGTCCGCCGCCCCGAGGCGGCGCAGGCGGAAGCGGAGGCGCGCACGAGACGCGCCGCCGTGGCCCCGGACGGCCGGTTGCTGGTCCTCGCCGCCGATCATCCGGCGCGCATGGTGACGCGCGCCGGCAGCCATGCCACGGCCATGGGCGACCGGTGGATGCTTCTGAGCCGTGTGCTGCGCGTCCTCACGGCGCCCGGCGTCGACGGGCTGATGGCGACCCCTGATATCGTCGAGGAGGTGCTCCTGCTCAGCCATCTGGCCCGGCGGCGGACGGGACACGGCTGGCTCGACGACAAGCTGATCCTGGGCTGCATGAACCGGGGTGGATTGTCGGGAACGGCCTTTGAGATCGATGATCGCATGACGGCCTTCACGCCGGGCGGCATGGTGCGCCTGCGCTGCGACGGGGCCAAGCTCATGGTGCGGATCGATCCACAGGACCCGGCGACCGTGGCCACGCTCGAGGCCTGCGCTCATGCGATCGATGCGTGTCACGCGGCGGGCCTGACGGTGTTCCTGGAGGCGTTTCTTGTGGATCGTTCGCCCGCCGGGCCGCGTCCGCGTACGGATGCGGAAAGCCTGATCCGGGCGGCCGGCGTGGCGGCCGGGCTCGGCACGTCCACGGCGCACACGTGGCTGAAGCTGCCGTACGGGCAAGGCTACGACCGCGTCGCCGCGGCGACGACGTTGCCGATCCTCATGCTCGGCGGTGAGGTGCGCGAGGACCCCGGAGTGGTGCTCGACGAGTTCGCCGCCGGCATGGCCGCCGGTCCGACCGTGCGCGGCGCGCTCGTCGGCCGCAACATCTCGTTCGCGCCGGACGAGGACCCTCGTGCGCTCGCCGTGGCCGCCGCCGCGGTCGTGCATCGAGGCGCCTCCGGCGAGGAGGCGCGTGCGCTGGCGGCGGCGGAGCGGGGACGCGAGATCAACACGATCGCACAGCTCGGCGCGGCGCCGGCTCAGTGACCGCCGGGCCGTTCGCGGCGCGGAGTCCGCGCAACCGGCACGGAGGTGTCGCATGATCCGGGTGGGCGTCATGATCGAAGGCCAGGAGGGTCTGACCTGGGACCGGTGGCGGCGGATCGCCGAAACGGCCGAGGCGGCGGGGTTCGAGTCCGTGTGGCGCTCGGATCACCTCTTCTCGCTGTTCGGCGTGGAGACCCGCCCGGGCCTGGAAACGTGGACCTCGCTCGCGGTGCTCGCGGCCACGACACGGCGCGTACGATTCGGCCCGCTCGTGTCGCCGATCACGTTCTATCACCCGTCCGTCCTGGCCCGCCACGCCGCCGCGGTGGATGTCCTCTCCGGCGGCCGCCTGGAGCTCGGCCTCGGCGCCGGGTGGCACGACGGCGAGCACCAGGCGTTCGGCATCCCGTACCCCCGGGTCGGGGAGCGGATCCGGCGCTTGGACGAGGCGGTGCGCGTCATCCGCGGGCTGTGGGGCGAGGGGCCCGCCCATTTCTCCGGACGATACTACAGGCTCGACGGGGGGATTGGGTGGCCCAAACCCGTGCAGCGGCCGTCGCCGCCGTTGATCATCGGCGGCAAGGGCCGGCGACTGCTCGAGGTTGCGGCGCGGCACGCGGACGAGTGGAACTGCGGCGGATCGCAGCCGCCCGCGGCGGTGCGCGAGCGGCGCACGGAGCTCGAGGCCGCGTGCCGCCGTATCGGGCGCGACCCCGGGGAGATTCGCTACTCGTGGATGGGAGCGTTCATGATCGGGAAGTCGCGCGCCGAGCTGGAGCAGCGCGCCCGCAAGATCCAGGAGTACGTCGTGACCCGGGCGGCCACGCCGGCGCAGGAACTGCCGGACGTGCTGCGGGCGGCGGGGTGGCTCGTCGGCGCCCCGGCCGAGATCGCGGAACAGATCGCGGCGCTTGCCGCCGAGGGCATCGAGCGCGTGATGCTGCAATTCTTCGACCAGGACGACCTCGACGCGCTCCACATGGTGGGAGAGGAAGTGATCCCGCGGCTCCGGGATGTTGCCGCCGTGCGCACAGGCGCGGTGTAGGTCCCGATAGCCGCCGGGACCGGTATTCGCGCGCCGCGTTCGATTGACAGGTCCGGCGATGCCCCACTACAATCACGCAGGAACAACGGTCCGGGGAGGTACCCAAGCGGCCAAAGGGGGCTGACTGTAGATCAGCTGGCGGAATGCCTTCGGAGGTTCGAATCCTTCCCTCCCCACCACGCACTCATCTGCATCGGATCGCAGGACGCTGCCACAGGCGGCGTCTTGCGAGGCTTTTCGGGTGGTACCCTCACCACCGCCCGTGGTATTGTCGTTCTTCTCTTCTCGGCCGCAGGCGCCCGCGTCGTTGGCTCGGAGGGACTATCTGAGTGGTGACGCTCGGGACCCCCGTGACTGTGACGCCGCAGCCGAACACGGGGTATCAGCGGCGTTGACACGTTGAGGCCGAAACTAAGGAGCCGGAATGAGTGGTCCGAAGCGCGACCGCATCATCTGATCTCCTCGTTCGCGCAAGGCGGCGTTCCGAGCGGCGGGCGGCATGCGTAAGGCTTCTGCTGTGGCAATACTTTGCTGCTGGACCCATTTGACTCGCGGTTTACGGCGGCTGACGTACATACTCAGGCCGCTTTCTATGGTGGGCGCAGAACGCAACGCTTCGGCGAGCACGTATGCGTCCTCCATCGCCATGCAACCTCCCTGGCCCATGAGCGGCGAGCTGGCGTGCGCGGCATCCCCAATCAGCACGATCCGGCCCCTGTACCACGGCTCGACGTCGACCCACTCCATCGCGGCGCAGTGGATCTCCTCGTCTCGCTCGAATGCGCCAAGGTATTCCCGAACGAGCGGCCCGAATTCCGCGAAGCGGTCGCGAAGCCGCGCTAGCCGGCCCTCCACCGGATCGTGGAACCGCGGCTGCATCACATAGCCGAAGCCGTACGTTCGGCCCTCGCTGACCGGGGTCAAGCCGAAGAAGCATGCGTCGCCGAGCAGGAATCGCAAGGTTGTCAACCCGCGAGGACGGATCGGTGCGATGCCGCGCCAGTTCATCGCGCCAAGATCTGCGGGTCGGGCCGGACTGATCGTGAGTCTGCGCGCTGTCGAGCCGATGCCGTCCGCGCCGACCACGAGATCGTACTCTCCGGACGATCCGTCGCTGAAGCCGGCCGAGACGCCGGAGGCGTGTTGCGTGAGAGAGGTCACCGAGAGGCCGAGCCGTTGGGGCACGGCGGCCGCGCCCGCCACCAGCACTTCGTGAAGGTCGACCCGCGCAATCGCCACCCACCGGCCGACCCCGCCCCACAGCGCCTCGAGATCTGTCTCGCTGAGCACGCCGCCCTGCTGGTCACAGAAGCACCATTGCCGGTTGATCCATCCTCGCTGCTCGATGGCGGCACCCATGCCGAGGGCGTGCATAATGCGCATGCCGTTGGGCTGCACGCCAATGCCGGCCCCGATGGCGATGGCCTGCCACGTTGGGCTCCTCTCAACGAGCTCCGGCCTGAACCCCTGCTGGTGGAGGGCGCTAGCGACAGTGAGGCCGGCGATTCCTCCGCCGACAATCAGGATTCGTTCAACGTCGGCCATCTGTTACTTCCTTTCATCCGCCACCAACAGCGGTTCCGGATGACGAGGTCTGCCCGACCGCCGCACCATAGCGTCGAGATTCCTGAGCCGCCTCGCTCTGTTCCTGCCGCTGTGGACTCCTCTCCGGGGCCGTGATGCCCCTAACGCTAAAGGTGTCCACCAAAGCGGGTCAACCGAGACCCGCTGGTGGCCGCCGGTAGGTACGACCTTGCGGGAACGGCCGGCGGCGGTGCTTTGGCAGCCATCGTCCGCGTCAGCACGGCGCACCGTAGCCCCCCGCCTGCCGCCGGGTCAAGCGACGCTCCAAACGAGCGGCCGGCCGTGCGTCTAACGCACGGCCGGCGTGGGCACAAGCCTGGAATAGAAATAGAGTATGCGAGGAGGCGTGTGGCCACAGTTTTCAGCGTCGCGAAAACGCCTGCCCAGGACCCCGAAGCGGTTCGCTGCTTCAAGTGCACGCGCGAGCGTCAGCGGGGCGACCTCGGCTGGCACTTCCTCGATCCCTCCAAACTGCCGGGGACGATGCGTCAAGGCATTGTTCACGTGTGCCCGGTCCACTACAAGCAGTTCGCGGCTGCCGAACGTGGCCGCTGGGAACCCCTGTTCGAGGGTGAGGTCACGGATCCACTGCTGCTCGCGCCGTCGCTGACAGCCGCGTCCTAGTCCTACCCCGCTCGAAATAGACCGCCCACCGTCTCGACGTGTCTCGAGATCTGATTCGTGCGCACCCTGTTTGCAACGCTCGCAACGCTCGCAAAACTCGCAACACTGCTACGGCGTGAGCCCCGCCGGACGATCTGTTATAGTAAGACCGAGCCGCGTCAGTCGGTCCGGTGGCAGTTCTCGGGAGATCCGCTCTGCGCCCGCGGGTCGCGGCGAGCGGGAGTAGCTCAATGGTAGAGTGCCAGCCTTCCAAGCTGGCGATGCGGGTTCGATTCCCGTCTCCCGCTCCATGCTTGTCCGTCGTCGAGCGCGTTCCATGGGCCCAGGGACGGGCGGCGGTTTAGGCGAAGTAGATATGATCCCGTCCGAGGCGCCGTCCGTAGGGCGCAGCAGGGGGCGTCCGGGGAATGAATAAGGAAGAGCTGGCCGACCAGGTGGCCCGGGGCACCGGTCAGACAAAGAAGCGGGCGATGGCCGCCGTAGACGCGGTGTTCGCCAGTATCACGGGCGCCTTGCGACGGGGCGAAAAGGTCACCGTGGTCGGGTTTGGGACGTTTCAGGTGAAGGTTCGGGCGCCTCGCGAAGGCCGGAATCCCAAGACCGGGGACAAGATTCATATCCCCTCGAGAAAGGTGGCGTCGTTCACGGCGGGTAAAGACCTCAAGGCCGAGGTCAACTGACACGACGCGCAAGATCTGATGTTAGGCGGCGGGCCGTCCGTGCGGCCCGCCACGCATTCGACGACGGAATCTCGGAGCGATGCGGTGGGGGCGAAGATTCTCGACGGCGACGCGCTCAGACGCACCCGCACGGCGGCGCTGGCGACCGTGGTTCAGGCGTTTACCGCAACGCACGGCGTGGCGCCTTGCCTTGCGGCGATCCTCGTCGGCGACGACCCACCGTCCCACTCGTACGTGCGGAGCAAGGCCCGCGACGCGGGCCGCATCGGCATCCGCTCCGAAACGTTCCACCTCGCGGCGGCCACGACGACCGCGGAGCTGCTCGCGTTGATCGATGACCTCAACGGCCGTGCGGATGTCCACGGCATCCTGCAGCAGGTCCCGCTGCCGCCGCAGATCGATGCCGAGGCGGTGTTCGAGCGGATCCATCCCGACAAGGACGTGGACGGCCTGACGCCGGCGAATCTTGGGCGCTTGCTGCGCGGCCGCGCCGGGCTCGTGCCCTGCACGCCGCTCGGCGTGCTCGCCCTGATCGACGCGGCGGGGGTGGACATCGCCGGGAGCGAGGCCGTCGTCATCGGCCGCAGTACGCTCGTCGGGAAGCCCACGGCGCTGCTGCTGCTCCAGCGGCACGCCACCGTGACGCTCTGCCACTCCCGCACCGCCGACCTGGCGCACCACGTCCGGCGGGCGGACATCGTCGTGAGCGCGGTCGGCCGGGCGCGCCTGATCCGGCGCGACATGGTCAAGCCGGGGGCCGTCGTCATCGATGTGGGGGTGAGTCGCGTGGATGGCGCCGTCGTCGGCGACGTCGACTTCGACGGGGTTCGCGAGGTGGCCGGCGCCATCACGCCGATGCCCGGCGGGACCGGACCGATGACGCGCGCCATGCTCCTTGAAAACACGGTCGCCGCCGCGCGGCGTCAGCTCGAGGGGCGCTCGTGACCTACGAGGAGGCGCTGCGCTACCTCGACGGGCTGATCCAGCCGGACCGGCCGCGCCGGCCATACACCGAGGTCAAGCTGGCCCGTATGCGGGACCTGCTCGCTCGCCTCGGGGATCCGCAGGCGCGGCTGCGCGCCGTGCTGATCGCGGGCACAAAGGGCAAGGGCTCCGTGGCGGTGATGACGGCGCAGGTCTTGAAGCAGGCGGGGTACCGGGTCGGCCTGGCCGTGAAGCCCCACCTCGTGGATTACCGGGAGCGCATTCAGGTCGACGGCCGCATGATCGAGCAATCCGACCTGGCCGCGTTGCTGACGGAGATCCGGCCCGCCGTGGAGGCGGGAAGCCGGGGGCCGTGGGGGCTCGCGACCTACGTGGAAGTCACCGTGGCCGCGGCGTTTACATACTTCGTCCGGCGCAATGTCGATGTCGCGGTGGTGGAGGTTGGAATCGGCGGCCGTCTCGATGCGACCAATACCCTCGAGCCGCTCGTGTCCGTGATCACGCCGATCAGCTACGATCACACCGACCTGCTCGGTACGACGCTCGACGCGATCGCGCGGGAAAAGGCCGGCATCATCCGGCCCGGCGGCCGCGTCGTCTCGGCGCCGCAGCCCGACGAGGCGAGTGCGGTCATCCGGGACGCGTGCGCGGCATCCCAGGCCGACCTGATCCTCGTCGGCCGCGATGTCCGCGTCGCGCTGCACGAGGCCTCGCTCCACGGCATCCGGGCGGCGATCGACGGCCGGCGCGGCCGGTATGACGTCCACGTGCCGCTCCTCGGCCGGCATCAGGCGCAAAATGCCGCCACCGCCGTCGCCGCGATCGAAACGCTGGCGGATGCCGGCATCCCGGCGGGCGCCGAGGCGATCCGCGCCGGTCTCGGCGCCGTGCGCTGGCCCGCGCGCGTCGAGGTCGTGGACACGCGCCCGTACACCATTGTGGACGCGGGGCACAATCCCGCATCCATGACGGCGCTCCGCGACACGCTGCAGGAACTCCTCGGGGGCCGGCGGCTCGTGTTGTTGTTTGGGATGCTCGCGACGAAAGACTTCCGGACGGTGACCGCGTTGATCGCGCCGTTCGCGGCCGCGGTGGTGACGACGCGGCCGGACAATCCGCACGCGCTGCCGGCCGCGGACCTCGCCGACGAAGTGCGCCGGTACACGGCGGACGTGGTGGCGATCGACGATTGGCGCCCGGCGCTCGCGGAGGCGCAGCGCCGCACCGGTCCGGATGACGTGCTCGTGATTACGGGGTCGTTTTACTTCGTCGGCGAGGCGCGTGAGGAACTGCTCCGGAGGAAGCCCGCGGCGCCGGCGAGAAGGTAGGGGCGATGTGGGTTGATCTGCTGGCACAGGAACTGCTTGCGTCGTCATCCGGCCCGCACGTCGTAAACGACTCCAAGACGCCGTCCGGCCACGTACCGGTCGCACACCTGCGCGGCGTGCTCATGCACGACTGCGTCGCGCGGGCGTTGCGCGAAGCGGGGACGGAAACGACGTTTCTGTACGGGTTCGACGACTACGATCCAATGGACGATCTCCCGCCGGCCCTGCCCCACTACGCGCAGTACATGGGGATGCCGTTTGCGGCGATCCCATCGCCCGACGGGCAGGCCCCGAGCTACGGGCACTATTACGCGGCGGAGTTCGCCGATGCGTTCAACCGCCTCGGCGCGCATCCGGCGATCTACCGCACGTCGGACATGTATCGTGCGGGACGGTTCGACGACGGGATCCGCCGCGCGCTGGACCAGGTGGACGTGATCCGGACGATCTACCGGGAGGTCACGCACAGCAAGCGGATCGACGCGCAGTGGTGGCCGGTGCAGGTGCTGTGCGAGCGCTGCGGGCGGATCGGGACGACCGCCGTGACGGCGTGGGACGGACGAGAGGTGGAGTACCATTGCGCGCCCGATCACGTCGCGTGGGCGCGGGGATGCGGCTACCGCGGCAAACGGTCGCCGTTCGGCGGCGGGGCCAAGCTCCTCTACCGTGTGGAGTGGCCGGCGAAGTGGGCCGCCCTCGGCGTGACCGTGGAGGGGGCCGGCAAAGATCATATGACGCGCGGCGGGACGCACGACGTCGCCCGGGCAGTGAGCGCGCAGGTCTTCGGCCGGCCGGCGCCGTTCGCGTTCGCCTACGAGTTCCTGCTGTACGGCGGCAAGAAGATGAGCACGTCCAAGGCGGTGGGGGCCACCGCCTCGGAGATCCTGCGGGTTCTGCGGCCGGAACTGGCGCGGTTCCTGATCGTACGGCCGGTGCCGCGCCGCCAGGTGGAGTTCGACCCCGCCGGCGACACCATCCCGAATCTGTATGACGAGTACGATCGCGCCGCGGCGGCGTACTTCGGCGAAGCGCAGAACCCTGACCTCGTGCGGACATTTCACTTCGCGCGCGTCGCATCCGATCCGCCGCGATGTTACCGCCCGCGATTCATCAAGGTGGCCTACCTCATCCAGATGCCCGCGGTCGACACGGCGCGGGCGGTTGCGCGCGACAAAGGATCGCCGCTCACCGACGCGGACCGGGAGGAGCTGACCCGCCGCATCGCCGACGCCCGGCGCTGGCTGGCCACGTATGCGCCGGAGCAGTATACGTTCACCGTGCGGGACACGGTGCCGCAGGGCGCGCGCCTGTTGACCGCGGGGCAACGCCGCTACCTCGCCCGGCTGGCCGACGCGCTGGAAGCGGGGCCGGGCACGGCGGATCCCGTGGCGCCGGAGGGCGGTACGCCCACCGGGCATACCCCGCACGTTCCGCGGGACGATCGCCACCGCGGCCCGGGCGGCTCGACGTCGTGGACCGGCGAGGAGCTGCACGCGCGGCTCCACGCGCTTCGCGCCGAGACAGGGCTCACGCCCCGCGAAGCCTTTGGCGCGATCTATCAGGCCTTTCTCGGCAAGGATTCCGGGCCCCAGGCCGGGTGGCTGCTGGCGGCGCTCGACGGGCAATTCGTGCTCGGCCGCCTCCGCGAGGTGGCGCGCGATGCCGCCTGAGCTCGCCGGCGCGCGCGCGTGCGTGGTCGCCGTGCTGCGGAGCCTCGGCCCGCAGCACATCGAGGAGATCGAGGCGGTTGATCCCCGCGTCCGGGTCGTCCGGGTCACGGACCGGACCACATGGTACGATGAGGCCCCCGAGGCGGAGGTCATCTTGGGCTTCCGGCCCCTGCGTGACGGAGCGACGCGGTCCCGTGCCCTGAAGTGGGTGCATCAGGGAGGCGCCGGCGTGGAAAATCTGACGGCCGACGTCGCCGGCACCGAGATTATCGTGACCAACACGCACATTCACGGCGAGACGATTGCCGAGCACGTGCTCGCGCTCACGCTGGCGCACACGCGCCGGTTGCGGGAGCTCTTCGAGTACCAGCAGCGTCGTGCGTGGGGCCACGGAGAGCTTCGCGCCACGCGGCTGCTCGCCGGATCGACGATGGGGGTGCTCGGTCTCGGGACGATCGGGCGAGCGGTCGCACGGCGCGCCGCGGCGTTCGGGATGCGCGTGTGGGGGACGCGGCGGCACGTAAGCGCGCCGCCCGACGGCGTGGAGCGCGTGTTCCCGCCTGAGGCGCTCGACGACGTGTTGCGCGTTGCGGACGTGCTCGCCGTGACGCTGCCGCTGACGCCGGAGACACGGGGATTGCTCGGGGCGCGGGAACTGGCGTTGCTCCCGCGCGGCGCGTTTGTGGTGAACATCGGCCGGGGCCAGCTCATCGACGAGCCGGCGTTGATCCAAGCCCTCCGGCAGGGTCGCCTGGGCGGGGCCGGACTGGACGTCTTCGCCGAGGAACCGCTCCCCGCGGCGAGCCCGCTGTGGGAACTCCCCACGGTGATCGTATCGCCGCACGTCTCCGGCGCCTTTCCCGGATATACCGATCACGTGGTCGCCCTCTTTTGCGACAATCTCCGGCGCTACCTCGCCGGACAACCGCTGAGGAATGTCGTGAACACGGCTTTGGGATACTAGCCGTCCGGCCGCGGTGCCGCCGGTGCCCGCCGGCTTCCCGATCACGGGACCGCGGGGCATGCGGATGCCGTGCGGCGGTCTCTCGGGCCGGACGCAGACGCTCCAACGGGAGGGCGCGCCGTGAAGCCGTACGCACCGGATCGCATTCGGAACGTTGTCGTTGCGGGTCATGGTGGCACCGGCAAGACATCGCTGGTGGAGGCGATGCTCTTCGCCGCCAAGGCCATCGACCGCCAGGGTCGCGTCGAGGACGGCACGACCACGACCGACTTCGACCCCGAGGAAGTTCGCCGCCGGATCACGATCAGCGCGTCGGTCGCCCCGCTGGAGTGGCAGGACCACAAGCTCAACCTCATCGACACGCCCGGCTATCCCGACTTCATCGGCGAGGTGACGGGCGCGCTTGCGGCCGCGGAAGGCATGCTCGTGGCCGTCGACGCGTTGGCCGGGGTCGAGGTGCAGACCGAAAAGGTGTGGGCGCTCGCCGCCCGGGCGCGCTTGAGCCGGCTCATCGCCATCACGCGCATGGATCGAGAGAACGCGACGTTTGCCGGGACGATCGAGGCGCTGCAGGCGAAATTTGGCCGTCAGGTGGTCGCGCTGCAGTGGCCCATCGGCGCGGAAGCATCGTTCGCGGGCGTGGTGGACGTGCTGACGATGCAGGCCTACGGCGACGCCGGGCCGATGCCGGCCGACACGGTGCCGGCCGACGTGCTCGCCGCGGCCAAGGCCGCGCGGGAGCGGCTCACGGAAGCGGTCGCGGAGACCGATGAGACGCTCACGGAGACGTATCTGGAGCACGGCGCGCTCCCCGACGAGGCCCTCGCGCGCGGCCTCCACGCGGGCGTCCGCGCCGGGTTGCTGGTGCCGGTGCTGTGCGTCGCGGCCGCGCGGGGGCGCGGCGTGGCCGCCCTCCTCGACGGATTGGTCAGGCTGCTTCCGGCGCCGCCCGAGCGGGAACCGGTGAAGGCGAAGGACGCCAAGGGGGCGGAGGTGGCGCTCCAGCCGGACCCGGCCGGACCCCTCGCCGCGCAGGTCTGGAAAACGATGGCCGATCCATACGTGGGGAAGCTGTCGTACCTGCGGGTCGTCTCGGGCACGCTGCGCTCGGACACGCAGGTCTGGAACGCGGCCAAGGGCAAGATGGAGCGGATCGGTCAGTTGCTTCTGGTTCGCGGCAAGCATCAGGAGCCCGTCGCCGAGGTGCCGGCGGGGGACATCGCCGCCGTGGCGAAGCTGGCGGATACCGCCACCGGGGACACGCTCACGGACAGAGACAAGGCGGTGACGCTGCCGCCGATCGAGTTTCCCCGCCCGGCCATTTCGATGGCGATTCAACCGAAGAGCAAGGCGGACGAGGACAAGCTCGGCACCGCGCTGGGCCGCTTGATCGAGGAGGACCACACCCTCACCGTGCAGCGCGCGAACGAGATGCACCAGACCGTGATCGCCGGCATGGGGGAATCCCATCTGGAGATCGTGGCCGACCGGCTCCGGCGGAAGTTCAGCGTGGACGTCACGCTGTCCGTGCCGCGCGTCCCGTATCGAGAGACCGTACGGGCGCACGCGCGGGTGCAGGGCAAGTACAAGAAGCAGACCGGCGGGCGCGGGCAGTACGGCGATTGCTGGATCGAGCTCGACCCCAAACCGCGCGGGGGCGGTTACGAGTTCGTGGACAAGATCTTCGGCGGCGCGATCCCCCGGCAGTACATTCCGGCCGTGGAGAAGGGCATCAAGGAGGCGATGGAGGAGGGCGTGGTCGCCGGGTACCCGGTGGTCGACGTGCGCATCACGCTCGTCGACGGTTCCTACCACGACGTCGACTCCTCCGAGATGGCGTTCAAGATCGCGGGCTCCATGGCGTTCAAGAAGGCCATGCAAGACGCCAAGCCCGTGCTGTTGGAGCCGGTCGCGAACGTCGCCGTACACGTGCCCGAGGAGCAGATGGGCGACATCATCGGCGACCTCAACGCCAAACGCGGGCACATCCAGGGAATGGAATCCGGCGGCGACGGCACCACGACCGTCCGGGCGCAGGTTCCCATGGCGGAGATGCTGCGGTATGCCTCGGACCTCCGCTCGCTCACCGGCGGGAGGGGCACCTTTGAGCTCGAGTTTTCCCACTACGCCGAGGTACCGTCGCACATCGCCGACAAGGTGACCGCCGAGGCGCGCAAGCAAAAGGAAGCGGTCGAGGCTCACTAGCGGCGCGAATGCAATTCATGCTGATCGAACGGTTTCGGAACCGCGACGCCCGCGCGGTCTACCGCCGCCTGCGGGAGCGCGGGCGGGCGATGCCGGACGGGCTCCGATATGTGGGGAGCTGGATCGAGGCGAACTTTGATCGGTGCTTTCAGATCATGGAGTGCGAGGACGCCCGCCTGCTGCAACAGTGGGTGCTGGAGTGGGGCGACCTGATCGAGTTTGAAATCGTGCCCGTAGTGCCGTCAGCGGAGGTGCGAGCGGCCATCGAGCCTCGTCTGTGACAGGGCTCGACGGCGCGCCGGCGGTTGAGGCGGCCCCGCGGCCCGGGTCGCGGCGTCTCGAGCCCGTGACCGGCGGGCTCGATGCCATTCGCCGGGCCGGGCTCGGCGTCAGTGGTAGAGGAGATACTTTTCCCTGATCTTGAGGAAGCGCTCGAGGCCCGGGATCCACTGCTCTTCGATCTGCTCCGGGGCCTTGCCCGCCGCGAGACCCAACCGAACCTGGTCCGTCCCCATGTCGAGGTCGAACGTGTACGTGCCGCCCGACGACGCACCCCAGCGGAACTGACCGGGATAGAGCTGGTGCACGGTGTAGAGAATCTGGAGCATGAGGTCGACGGGCCGGTACGCCGCCCGGTCCGTCACGCGGATCTCCACGCCGCCATACTCCGGCCCGCCGGTGTCCGTCCACGGCTCGCCCCGCCAGTACGCCGCCCGGAATGCGACGCCGCCCGGCTTTCGCGCCTCGAGGGCGGCTCGCAGGCGCCATGGCTGGATGAACGTGCCGCCCGTGAGCTCAAACGGCTCCGTGGTGAGCACGCCCACCGAAAGGTTCGTGTCGCCGATGGGGCCGGTCACCGGATACAGGACGGCGGTGCGGAAATGGGGGATGCCGGGCGATGTCATGACCCACGGCAGGCCCGTCTGATCAAACCACATCGACCGGCGCCAGCCGTCCATCGGCACGACCGTCAGTTTCGCGCCGATGCCAAACTCGCCGTTGAAGAAGCGCGCCAGCTCTCCGATGGTCATCCCGTACAGGATCGGCATCGGATAGAGGCCGAAGAACGAGCTCCACTTCGGCTCCAGCACGGGCCCCGCGACCAGGTCGCCGGACAGCGGATCGGGCCGGTCCAGCACGACCACCGGGATGCCCTGCGCGGCCGCGGCCTCCATGGCGTAGGCCAGCGTCGACATGTACGTGTAGAAGCGTGCGCCGACATCCTGGATGTCGAAGACGAGGACGTCGATGCCCTTGAGCATCGCGGGCGTCGGCTTGCGCGTCGCGCCGTACAGGCTGAAGGCGGGCAGGCCGGTCTCGGCGTCGATGCTGTTCCGGACGGGCGCGCCGGCGCTCTGGTCTCCGCGGACGCCGTGCTCCGGGCCAAAGAGCGCGACGAGATGAATATCATGATCCGCGGCCAGGAGGTCCGCGGTGCTGCGCAGTTGTTCATCGACGCCGCTGGGATTGGTGATCAGGCCCACGCGCTTGCCGCGTACGGCATCCGGGGGGTTTTCGAGGAACACGTCCAGCCCCGTCCGTACCAGCGGCGCGGCGGCGACGGCGTAGGACCGAGGCGGCGCGGCGGCGGGTGCCACGAACACGGCCACGAGCACGACCGCCATGCCCCTGAGGCACGCCGCGATGCGCGCGGCCGGGTTGCCATTGGACCGCCCTGTCACGGCACGGGTACTTCGCCGCGCGTCGGCCGATGCCTTGTGCCCCGCGTAGATTTCCGGCGGCACGCGGCCGTTCCCTCAGGGCCGGCTACCGTCTTCTTTCGTTTCTCAACGCTCTTAGCAACATTGGTGTTGACCGCGGTGTTCCACGGCGCCGGGCGTAGACAACAGGGCGCACCATGGTCGATAATCAGCGAGTAGCGGACCTCGCCGGCACGAGAGACGCCGGCGGGGCAGGGGATCCCACGACGCCGCATAAGACCCTACGTGGAGCGGGCGCGTAGCTCAGGGGTCAGAGCGCTTCCCTGACACGGAAGAGGTCCGAGGTTCAAGTCCTCGCGCGCCCACCATGAACTCAGGGGTCCAGCCCGGAGACATAGATAATACTACGCGCACATCATGCTGCAAGTGCTGGAGCGGGGGAGTCTACTCCGCCAAGTGGCCCGCCTATTCCTCACCGCTGAATTTAGTCCGGATGACATTGACGACGTACCAAGCCGCTAGGTATAATGTGGTTCAAATGGCTGAACGTAGTGGTGACCGCGACAAAGTCGATCCGGCATTGATCCGCGAAGTGATGCGAGAACTTGGTCGCCGAGGGGGAACCAAGCGGGCTACGCGTCTTACCAAGGAACAGCGCCGGGAGAGTGCACGGCGGGCGGTACTCGCCCGTTGGGCTCGAGCAAAGAGCAAAAAGAAGTCTTGAGCGACTCTGCATCGCCGTGGCTGGCCCGCGCGTGCCCGGAACCCCGAAAAGTGCAGGGCGCGAGGGCGATGGCCAGCCAGACGCGCAGGTAACTTGATGAACAAGCAGCACATCCTAGGCGAAATCAAACGGACGGCCGAGACGAATGGTGGCACGCCCGCCCTTGACGATGCAATAGTGTCGGGTCGGATCTGAGCATGGCCGAAGATCGCACTCGCGACAGTAAGGCGGCGAGAGTCCTTCGCATCTCCCATATCGAGTTGGAGAACTGGAGGAACTTTACTCACGTTTCTGTTGATTTGCAGAGACGTGCATTTTTGGTGGGACCGAACGCATCCGGTAAGTCCAATTTCCTCGATACCTTTCGCTTCCTTCATGATGTAGCTTCCGTGGGCGGTGGATTTCAGGCCGCCGTCAGGGCCCGGGGCGGCGTTTCGAGTTTGCGCGCCTTGGCGGCTCGCCGTTATCCCGATGTGCGTCTTTACGTTCGCATTGGTGATGATGTAGCCCAGACGTCGTGGCAATATGGACTGCGCTTCAATCAGGATAATCTCCGTCGTCCCGTGATCAGAGAAGAAACGGTACTGCACAATGGTGCCAGTATTCTCAAACGGCCGGATGAGGAGGATCGAAAGGACCCGGAGCGACTCACCCAGACCTACCTGGAACAGGTGAACGTCAATCGTAAGTTCCGAGACGTTGTGAACTTCTTCGAAGGTGTGCGGTACCTGCACATCGTTCCTCAACTCGTGCGCGATCAGGACCGATACGTTGGGAGAAGCGATGACCCGTTCGGCGGCAACTTCTTGGAGCAACTCGCGCGCACTCCGGAGAAGACACGAACTGCGAGACTGCGTCGTGTGGCTGATGCGCTGAAGATCGCGCTTCCACAGCTTAGCGATCTTGAGCTCTGGCGCGACGTGCGCGGAACGCCTCATTTGCGGGGTAGGTACGAGCATTGGCGCCCGAAGGGCGCCTGGCAAACGGAGGGGCAGTTTTCCGACGGCACGCTACGACTCTTGGGACTTCTTTGGGCCACACTGGAAGGAACCGGCCCCTTACTCTTGGAGGAGCCGGAACTGTCCCTTCATCCGGAGATTGTGCGTTATGTTCCGCAACTCTTTGCCCGACTTCAACGACGCACCGGGCGTCAAATAGTTGTAAGCACCCATTCAAGCGACCTACTCCACGACCGAGGGATCGGCATGGACGAAGTCCTTTTGCTTGAGCCCGGGGCGGAAGGCACAACAGTACGCCTGGCTGGTGGCAGTGACGAGATTAGGCGATTGTTGGAGGCGGGGCTAAACCTAGCTGAACTGGTCATGCCGCGGACACGTCCGAGCAGACCAGAGCAGATAGCACTGTTCGGTGAGTGGTGACTCCGGCGATCGCACCAGTCTATTTCTCGGGTGCCGTGGAGGGCATCGTCGACGAAGCCGCCGCGAGGAGACTGATTGACCACGTTGGAGGTGCGCTTGGCGTTCCATATGGTCGTAACGGCAAAGAGTACTTGCGCGAGCGTATCAATGGCTTCAATACCGCCGCTGCCCACTCTCCTTGGTTCGTACTGGTGGACCTTGATCACGAGGCGGACTGCGCGCCCCCAATGCGTACCGTCTGGCTATCCAATCCAGCACGCTATATGTGCTTCCGCATCGCGGTTCGAGAGATCGAGGCTTGGCTCATGGGTGACCGTCAGCGCTTGGCAGGTTTCTTAAGGGTCGCGCAGTCTCGAATTCCACATGAACCGGAAGGCGTCGCCGACCCAAAGCAGGTCATGGTTGATATTGCGCGTGCATCACGGCGACGAAGCATTGTTCAAGATATGGTTCCTCGGCCGGGAAGCGGCGTCATGATCGGGCCGGCGTACTCGTCACGTCTTGTGGAGTTCATACAGGCGCCCGCCGGTGGATGGCGACCCAGAGTCGCCGCACGCAGAGTGCCAAGCCTTGCTCGCAACATCATCCGGCTCCGACAAATAATTGAGGTTGGGAGGCGACTGCAATCGGGGCGGTAGCTGACACGGCACTGACGAAGCTGCGGCCAAGAGTGCGAGCCTTGATCCTGTTGGTGGGTGACGTCAATCGGCGGGGATTTGTGTTGCTCGATCGAAGCCTCGGCAGTCACCGTGACGATCTCAATCGGGCTCGGTCGGGTGCTCCCGGAAGGTGGACGAATCGTACCAACGGACGTCTTCGGCCCGGTACTCATACCCTTGCCCGCAACTGGGGCATCGGCGGTGACCGCTTCCAAGCACCGTCGCGCAGATCGCCGAATGAGGGGCGCCGGCATGTGCCGCCAAGCCGATGACCGGGAGCGACGATTGGCAGCCGCGGCAGACGACGTAGAACACTCGAAGGCCGGTAGCCATGACCGACTTCGCCGGATGGCGCGAGGCCGGCGTGTTGCACCTCGCGCCATCCACTCGGAGCGAGGATGCGACTATCGCGCGGTGGCGGCTACCGTCTTCGGCTCCGGTTGAACGTCGATGGACACCTTCTTGGGCAATGCGCCCTCGTGAACCGGGATGGTGATCTCCAGGACGCCGGCTGCGTACCTCGCCGAGATGCGATCGAACTGGAGGGTCTCGGGCAACGTCAGCACGCGCTCAAAGGGCCCGTACGCCACGTCGCTATACAGATACGCGTTCTCGGGCAACTGATAGGGGAACACCCGTTCTCCCTTCAACGTCAGCATGTTGCCCACCACTTGCACGTCGACCTTGTTCGGATCCACGCCCGGCAGCCATGCCCGGATCACCAGCGCATTGTCCTTGTAGAATGCCTCCGTCCCGGGAGTCCATGCCACGCCTCGCCCTGAGGTGCCGCTCGAGGTGTCCGAGCCTCCGAGCGCCCTGTTGACGAAATTGGCCATGTCGCGCTGCATGGCGACCAGGTCCGCAAACGGGTTCCAGCGAGTCGAGCTGATCATGGCACAGACCTCCCTTCGCGGTATCATCGGCTCTTTGTGCCATTGTACGTATTTATGGTCTTTATTGTCAAGAGCCTCATTGCGTTATTTGAGTGAAATATGTACAAAAGCCCGCCCGGCATGATATCATACGACCGACGAAGGACGCGGGAGCGCTGATGAACGCTGCGCATAATGGACAGAGCCGGCCGGCGAACAGAGGGCGGCATCGGGTGCGGGCTCGAGCGACGGAAGAACGTTTCCAGCGGAACCAGCGGAAGGTCAGGGTGACCTTCTACCTTGCGGAGACGCTGTTGGACGAGTTGCGGGATGTCACGGTGGCGTTGTCCGGACCGCCGGAGAGGCTGACCCTGTCGCAGCTTGCGGAGAGGGCGCTCCAGCGGGAGGTGCAACGGCTGAAGCGCGTGCACCACGCGGGCGGGGACTTCGCCAAACGAACGCAGGAACTGCGGCCGGGGCGTCCCATCAAGTAAGCCGGGCGGAGCGGCGGGGTCATCGCGTGCGTCTCCCGGCGCGCTCGCTGCGCATCATCGACGCAACGAGGCCGGCCACGCAGAGCGCACCCAGCGCGGTGAACGATGTGCGCGTGGCCGCCAGGAACGGGTCACGGAGCGCCGGCGTGATCGCCGCGCTGCCGAGATAGGCGTTGAGCACCAGCGTGACGATGCCCATGCTCAGCATCTGGCCGACGAGGCGCATCGTCGCGAGCGTGTTGGATGCGATGCCGTAGGTCTCCGCGGGGACGGCGCTCATCACCGCGTTGGTGTTTGGCGACGAGAACAGCCCAAACCCCAGGCCGGCGACGGCGAGGGTGCCCACGATGAAGGAGACGCCGGTCGTCTCGTGGATCGTGCCCAGGAGAAACAACGCGGCCGCCGTCAGGGCCATCCCCGCGGATGCGAGGAAACGCGGCTCCACGTTGTCCGACAACCGCCCTGCGAACGGCGACGAGGCGCTTTGTACCACGGCTTGGGCCACGATGATCACGCCGGCCCGATCGGCCGAGAACCCGCGAATGTACTGGAGGTAGAGACTCAGCAGAAACGCCGTCGCGTATGTGGCGCTGTAGTTCAACAAGGCCGCCAGATTCGAGAATGCGAACGCGCGGTTGTCCAGGAAGAGGCGGATGTTCAGGACCGGGTGCGGGATCGCGTTCTCCCGGCGCACGAACGCCGCGCACCCCGCCAATCCGGCCGCAACCAAAACGGCGCCGGCGCGCGCCGGGAGCAGGGTGAGCCCGTACATCAACGCCACAAGCATTGCGCCGTAGATGCATGCGCCCGGGAGGTCGAACCGCTCCGGCCGGCCGAGGGCCCATTCCCCGCGGAGCCGCCACAGGGTCAGCGCGATCGTCGCGGCACCGAGCGGCACCGTGGTGATGAAGATGGAGCGCCACCCCAGGTGTTCCGCCAGCAACCCGCCGAGCCACGGCCCGACAGACTGCGAGGCGTAGACGCACGCGATGATGATCCCCAGCGCGCGCCCGCGCTCGGCCTCGGGATACACGGCGACGACGATCGCCGCGCCCATCCCCCAGATCGTGCCGCCCCCGATCCCTTGAAGAGCGCGAAAGACGATCAGTAACGCCGCCGAAGGCGCGTGGGCGCACAGGAGCGTGGCGAGCGTGTACAGCGCCGTGCACCCGACGAACATCCGCTTCCGCCCCCGGAGGTCGCCGATGCGGCCCAGGGGCACGAGAGAGACGGCGGCGGCGAGGAGATACGCGGTCGTGACCCAACTCAGGGAAAACGCGTTGAATCCGAAGTCCCGTCCGATCGCCGGCAGGGCGACGTTGACCGCGGTCGCCATGTACGGGGTGACGAACGACGACATCATGGCGACCAGCAGCGCCACGCGCCGTAGAGTCCGATCGGCGTCCACATCCGGCGCCCGGCCGGTGTGGACGATCGGCGACGTGTGTACAGAAGCGTGCTGGCCCGCGTCGGGAGCGTTCCGGGTGTCGCCCAGTTGATGGCCTCCAAGATGAGCCTGGCGTTCGCCGGCGATAGCAGGATTCGCCGGCACGGGCGGAGAGTCCCAGCCGGTCGGGCGCCTCGCGCTCTCGGCTCACGAGGGATCGACCAGGTTACGCCCAATCGTTAACGAAGCAAACATCCGTGGATGAACGGCCACTGGAACCGTGAGGGGAGTCGGGCATGGACGATCCGGTGAGGGCAGGTGGGCACGGCGCGGCCGGGGCGATGTGGAAGGCGCACGGCACCCTGCGGTCGATTACCAAGACGGTGCGGATCGATTGCGACCCGAGCGCCGTGTACGCGTTTCTGTGTGACCTGGCCAACTGGCCGCGCTGGGCCGTCGTCAACATCAAGTCGACGAGCCGCACCGCGGATCCGGAGTGGTGGGACATGGTCACCCCCCACGGCGCCGCGCGGCTGCGGCTGCGCGCCGATCCGCGCCACGGGATCCTCGACCACGATTACATCGATCCGCAGGCGAGTTGGACTGTATATGCTCGGGTGATTCCCAACGGGAGCGGCGCAGAGTTCATGATGACCTTTTTTCAACCGCCGAGCTTCAGCGACGATGTCTTCGACGCGCAGATCACGCTGATCGACGTGGAGCTCGCGAAGCTCAAGGAAATTCTGGAAGCGTCGTCAGGGAGCGTCGAACGCTAGTGCAGCATCGCCGAACTCCGGCAAGGGGTCGAGCCGGCCGGATCTGCCCTTCGCTCCGCGGACCGACGCCTACCGATTCAGAGTTGTCGCTTTGTCCGCCGCACAAGCGAAAATGCAGCGGCACACGTGCGCACCGCGGGCGTCGAACGCCCGCTCCGAGCAGATCCGGCCGGCCCATCTACCCTCGTCAAACATCAAAGACGGTGCACTAGACGGCCCGTTGCGCGTGTCGGCGGCCGCGGATCGGACGATCCGCCCGTTATCAAGGCGACGGCGCTCGCAGGAGCGGCGTTCATCCGATCATGCTCGCCGGCGCCGGGATCGTTTCGGGGCGGCGGCGCGCACGGTTCGCGTCGTCCGCGGGCTTGCCGACCGGGCGGCCATCCGGCGCCTCCTGGGCGCGGCACCGGTGCGCTTGCGCCGCGCCGGGCGTCGGTCCCCTCGCGGCACGTCGGATCGGATGGGAACCTCCACCACCGCGTCGGAGTGGTCATAGTAACGGGCGACGAGCGCGGCCGTGTATTTCTTGCGGAACTGATCTACGGTCCGCTGCACCGTCCGCTTTTCCTGCCTGACCTTCGCCCTGGCGGTCAACTGCTGCCGCCCGGCACTCACGGTGATCACCGGGTGGGCGAGGACGTTGCGGTACCATTGGGTGCGCGATCCGTGCAGGGGCAAAAGCCACATCGTCTCGCCGTCGACCACGAACCACACCGGGAACCGCACTCTGCGTCCGGTCCGGCGGCCCGTCACGGTGATCGAGATCTCTTCGCGGTCTCCGAGCGCCTTGGCAAAATCCGCTTGTGCCATCGTATTCACCCCGAGCCCTCGGCTCGCGTCCGGCGTCTTGACCGTATCCACGCGCCGGGCGCGGCATGCGTCGGTACGCGCCCGTGCCATCGGTGGAGAGCTTCACGGTCGACCGGCGTCCGGCCTGCGCATTCCGCAATCGTCTACACCATTGGCGCCCAAGCGTCCGCGCACGTTTCCCGCTTCCCGCACCTCAATCCGGCGCGTCGGGCTCAACCGTTGCCGGCCGCGGCGCCCTGCGCGAATACGTGGCGGCGCGGGCGCCGAGCGGTCTCGGACACGGTGGCGCCTCACCCGGGGCGGCCGGCGTCCGGCGGCCCGACGTCTTGGGCACAACTACCTTTCGAGAGATTCTCCGGCGAGGTATCGATATGGATCGCGAGGCGTTGATGCAGTGGCTCCGTGAAACGTCGGCCGCGCTCGACGCGATGGATGCCGACATCACCGCCCGGATCGGGGAGTGGCCGGCGCTGCGCGACAGCCTGCACCAGACGGGCGAAGCGATGGCGGCGCTGTGCGCGGACGCCGACGCCGCCCGCGAGCGATTGATCGCGGCCTACCGATCCGAGGCGGAGGCCGTGCGGCAACTCGTGTCCGGCGCGGCCGCGTGCGCCGGGGCGATTCTTGGTGCCGGTCGGGCCGCGGCCGAGGAGATGGTCGCGGCGGCTCGGGCGGACGCCGAGCGCGCGCGCACAGACGCCAAGGCATCGGCGGTCGCCACGCTGCGGGACGCCCAGGAGCGCGCGCAGCACGCGGTCGCTTCCGCCGAGCGGTTGGCGGAGCAGAGGCTGGCCGAGGTCCGCCACGAGGCCGACTTCATCCTCGGCGAGGCTCGACGCCAAGCCGGCGAGGCTGCGGAGGCCGTAGCGACAGCGCGGCAGCAAGCCGTGGAGACAGCCGCTCGGGCACAGCAGGACGCGGACGCGGTACTGGACGATGCGCGCCGGCAAGCCGAGGAACTGGTGGCGACGGCACGGCAGGACGCCGCGGAGGCGGTAGCGACGGCGCGGCAGCAAGCCGTGGAGATAGCCGCTCGGGCACAGCAGGACGCGGACGCGGTACTGGACGATGCGCGCCGGCAAGCCGCGGAACTGGTGGCGGCGGCGCGGCAGGAGGCCGCGGGGCAGGCCGCCGCCACGTTCGCCGAAGCGCAGCTCGCGCTGGCCGAAGCGCGCCGGCAGGCTGACGCCGTCACGAGCCGGGCCGAAGAGTACGTCGGCGGGCTGGTTGCCCGGCTGGAGCGGTTGCTCCCTGAGCAAGACGAGCTCGCGCGGGCGTTCGAACGCCTGCTGCACGACTACTCGGCGGCGGTGGAGGCGGTGGGTCGCGCGCAGACCGACGCGCGCGACCGGGCAATCCCCAAGCTCCGGCGGCTGCTCGCGGCGCTCAAGACCGGCGGGAGCGTCGAGGACGATGAGCCGGATCCCCAGGATGGCGGCGCGCAATCCCATGCTGCACCCGGTGATGTCGCGACGCAGCCCGGGTCGGGCGATCACGCGACGGAGCTGACCGGCACGGTGGCGGTGGAGGGAGCATCCGACGAAACCACGGCGCGTTTCGTGGAGGCGCTGTCGCAGCTGCCCAACGTGAAGCGCGCGGTCTTGGCCACGCAGTGGCACGTGCCCCGGCTCGCGATGATCGACGTCACGGTTACGGACGGCTCGCTGGCCGACCTAGACCTTGGCGCGCTTCAGCACTTCACGACGCGCGTTACGAACACGACGCCCAAGATGGTGGTCGTGCGGGTCGAGGAAAACGTGGACCGGCAGATAGGCGTGCCGGCGCCTGAGCCGGGCAGCGAGGGACAGGACGGCGGCGTCCACGGCCATCGGGCGAGCGGGTGGCTGGTGGTTCCCAGGGTCCACAAACACCCGCGTCCAGGACTGTGGGTGTGGGAGCTCGTTACGTACCCCGCGACCGGCGGGCCGCAGGCAGCCCGGCGGCTCCGCGGAGGCATCGAGAACTCCGAAGAGGAGGCTAACGAAGCGGCAAGGCGCGCGGCCGAGGAGGCCGCCGAGACGGCGGGCGGGCTTCACGGATAGCGACCCGCGCGCACGCCACGGCCCGGGACCGCGACCGCGGTCTCGGGCCGTGGACTACCGTGCTTACCGTGCTGCGCCGACCAGCGCGGAGCTCGCCGCGGAAGCCGGTTGCGCAACCTCGATGGGGACCTTCTTCGGGAGCGCACCCTCGTGCACCGGGAGCGAGATCTCCAGGACGCCGTTCTCGTACTTCGCGGAGACGCGATCGTTGCCGACGTTCTCGGGCAGCGTCAGCGTCCGCTCGAACCGGCCGTAGGCGATCTCGCTATAGACCTGCCCGTCGCCGGCGAGCTTGTACGGAAACACGCGCTCGCCCTTGATCGTGAGGATGGCGCCCGTCACCTGGACGTCGATCTTCGCCGGATCGACCCCCGGCAGCCATGCGCGAACCACGAGCGCATTGTCCTTGTAAAACGCCTCCGTGGCGGGCGCCCAGGACGCGCCGGTGGCCGTCGTGCTGCCGGACCCGTCCGCGCCGCGAAACGCCTTGGTGATGAAGTCGCTCATGTCGCGCTGCATCGCGAGCAGGTCCGCAACGGGGTTCCACCTCGTGCCGTACCCGATCATCGTTCTCTCCCCTTTCGCTGCGGTGTATTTGTGGCGCACACTCCGTCTATCGCATGGCCGCGGCCGTCTGTCCAGCCAGGCTGTCTGTCGGTATCTTACATACCATAGTGATCGATATGCTGTCAATATCATTGTCAATGTTTATCTCATCATGATATTTATCAAACCCGCTCGATGCCATGGATGACTGATGGCACGTATGCGCCCATAGGTTGTTGACCCGGGGCGGCACCACGCCAATGACCGCTCCTCACGGGAGCCTCCCGCCTTTGATACCGGAAGGACACTGCCTTCGGTGGTAGCGATCGCGACGCGGAGGGCATAGATTCGAGTTACCGTCTCGATCGAGAGTCGCCGGAACGCCGGATGTCCATCCGGCGCGGCACCAGGCAGCTTCTCTAGGACGGGGAAATCGACGGCTGCGACGGTCCGGCGCGGGTGATACCGCGGCGGGCGGCGGCCGTCGATTCGTGCCAAGGGTGCCGGGCAGTTACGTGACACCTTAGCTGCATCCCGTCCCGGCCGGGGTCCCGCCCGGGCCCGTCGATCGTCCACGCACGTCCGAGGATGACGGCGGCGTTCCAAGGCCAAATGGCTCCCAGCGGTCCCGCAGCATGCCGGCGATTCGCGGCACGGCAGCGCGGAGCAGGTGCGTGTGGTAGATGGGCCCCGCGTCGACCCGGCAGACGAGGTTGTGCGTCAGCGCGGGATCGCCCGGGCCGCCGTGAATGGGGAGGCCTTGCGCGCTGGCGGCGAGCACCAGCCCGTCGCCCGCTCCCCATGAGAGCTCGCCCCCCGGCAGCGCCCCCGTGATCCCGACGACCGTGTCGAAGCCCATGCCGTCGGTCCGAGGATCGTCGCCGTAGATCACGTATACGCGAATGGCGCCCGGCAGCGGGATGCGGTTCAGCCGGGCCAGCGTGGTTCCCGCGCCGCCCGGCGGGAAGCTCCAGGGCTGCCCGGGGCGGGCGCGCCAGTACGGAAACGCCGGGTAGAGGTCCCGGACGAGCGGGCCGTGGGCCCATCCCGTCAGAGGCATCCCGGGCAGCATCCGGTCCGCGAGGTAGGCGACCACGAGGCCCTCATCCGGGACGCCGACGAGCACGAGGCGGTTGACGAGGCCCCGCCAATCGGCCGCGTCCTCGGCGAGGGCCCAGCGAGCGACGACGCCGCCGACGCTGTACCCGACGACGTTGACGCGGGATGCGTACACGGCGGGGCGGACGACGCGGCGGAGATACCTGCCGATCTCCTCGGCCTCGCCGCCGATGGAGAGCGGTGCCGATCCGTAGGCGGCCCAAAACACCGTGGGGGCGGGCCCGGCGCTCTGGTAGCCGGCGCGCTCCATGGCCGCGAGGATCGGGTCCGGCACAAACGTGCTCTCGTTGCGGTAGCCGGGCACGATGACCGTGGGGAGCAAGAGGTCGACCGCGGCGCGGGCCGTCGCCGCGCCGGTCCCGTCCCGCACGGTCACCGCGACCTCCACCCGGATGTTGTCCGACGGCGGCGGCACCGGCGCAAACGCCCCGATGCGGATCCCGCCGACGGAGACCGCACCGCGCGCAAGGTCCAGCATCATCGGGAACCGCTTTGGCATGCGCGCGAGCGGCAACTCGGCGACGGCCGTCCCCGGCGGGACGGCCACGCTCATGCTGAGCGGCCCGGCCTCGGCCGGGCCCGCGGCGCTCACCGCGAGGCGGACCGTGTGGGGATCGGCCATCCCGGCGGGCTCCAGGCTGATTTCGGGCTGCGCCGGGGCGGCGGCGCCGGCCAGCGGCACCCAGAGGGCGAGGCACATGGCGATCGCCGGCGCCGCGCGGCACCTCATCGCCGTTCCGCCCGATCCGCGATCTCCACGAGCTTGCGCCGGCTGCCCGCGCCATGGACGATCCGGATCCCGGTGCGGGAAACGCGGAAGTGATCCGCCAGGGCGGCGCAGAGCGCCGCGTTGGCCCGGCCCTCGCGCGCGGGCGCGGTCACCGCGACGCGCAGGCTGCCGTCGCCCCGCGGTTCCACCCGGGTCACGCGCGCGTTGGGCACCACGTGTACGACGAGACGCACGATCCACCACCGTCGACGGGCTCGGGTGAGCCCGGCCGGTGAGCGCACTTCGGCGCGCCGGCGCCACGAGCCCTGCAGCGCCGAGGCGCGCTGTGATACGATGCAGGCGTGTTGGAAGAGACGTCCGGCGGCGATGCGACCGTGCCGGCAGATTCGGTGTTCCTGCGCGCGTGTCGCCGGTTGCCCGTTGCGTATACACCCGTGTGGGCCATGCGGCAGATCGGCCGGTACCTTCCGGCCTACCGGAGCGTCCGGGCGCGCATGAGCCTGCTGGAGTTGTGCAAGACGCCGCCGGCCGCGGCGGAGGTCACGGTGCGGGCCGCGGAGACGCTCGGCGTCGACGCGGCGATCATCTTCGCGGACATCCTCCTCGTGGCGGAGCCCCTCGGCGTCGGGCTCTCGTTTGTGCGCGGCGAGGGACCGGTGATCCATCGGCCCGTGCGCACGGCGGACGCCGTGCGCCGCCTGCCGGATCTCGAGCCGGCAGACGCCGTGCCGTTCGTTTTCGACGCGATCCGCCTCGCCCGCGCGGGCCTCCCGGACCGCCTGCCGTTGATCGGATTCGCCGGCGCGCCGTTCACGGTGGCCTCGTACCTGGTGGAGGGCGGCCCCTCACGGGAGTTTCTCGAGACCAAGCGGTTGATGCATAGCGACCCGGACACGTGGAACGCGCTCATGGAACGATTGGCGGCCCTCACCACGCGGTATCTGAACGCCCAGATCGCGGCCGGAGCGAGCGCGGTGCAGCTCTTCGACAGCTGGATCGGGTGCCTCGCGCCGGACGACTACCGGCGCTTCGTGCTGCCCCATTCGCGGCGGGTCATCGTGGCGCTGTCCCCGGGCACCCCGGTGATTCACTTCGGCACCGGCACGGCGGGCCTGCTGGAGCTCATGCGGGAGGCGGGCGGGGACGTCATCGGCCTCGACTGGCGCGTGGGCCTCGACGCGGCATGGCACCGGCTCGGCGACGGCGTCGCCGTGCAAGGCAATCTCGACCCCGCGCTCCTGCTGGCGCCGCCCGCGGAGATCCGGCGCGGCGTGCGGGCGGTGCTCGACGCGGCCGCGGGCCGGCCCGGGCACATCTTCAACCTCGGGCACGGGGTGCTGCCCCAGACACCCTGGGAGCACGTGCGCGCGATGGTAGACGCGGTGCACGAACTGAGCGCGCGCGCCGCCCCGTGAGGGAGCGCCGCCGAGCATGCCGGCGCGAGTGCGCGTGACACGGCCGTACGGCGCCGTTCTGCTCGTCGCCTACGGCGGGCCGCACACCCTCGCCGACGTGCGGCCGTATCTCGCGAACGTGCTGCGGGGACGGCGCGTGCCGCCATCCCGCATCGAGGAGGTCGCGCACCACTACGAGTTGTTCGGCGGGCGCTCGCCGCTGGCGGAACTGACGGCCCGGCAGGCGGCCGCGCTCCAGGCGGCGCTGTCGCGGCGCGGGCATGAGCTCCCTGTGCTGGTCGGGATGCGAAACTGGACGCCATACCTGCACGACACCCTCGCTGAGATGGGGGCGCGCGGCGTCCGGCGCGCCGCCGGCGTGATCATGGCGCCCCAGCAGAGCTACTCGAGTTGGGAGCAGTACCAGGAAAACGTCGCGGAGGCGCGCGAGCGCGTGGGCGCCGCCGCGCCGGAGGTCGAGTACGTCGCCCCCTGGTTCGACGCGCCGGGGTTCGTGGAGGCACAGGCGGCGCGGGTCGCGGCCGCGCTCGCGGCGATCCCGCCGGATCGGCGGGCGGCGGCCCGCCTCGTGTTTACCGCCCACAGCATCCCGGTGCGGATGGCGGACCGCTCGCCGTACGTGGCCCAGGTCACGGCGTCGGCCCGCCTGGTCGCCGCACGCGTGGATCGCGCAGAGTGGTCGATCGCGTACCAGAGCCGCAGCGGGGACCCGCGTGAGCCGTGGCTGGAACCGGACGTGACCAGCGTCATTCAGGATCTCGCCGCGGCGGGCGTCCGCGACGCCGTCGTCGTGCCGGTCGGGTTTGTCTCGGACCATATCGAGGTGCTGTACGACCTCGACACGGAGGCCCGCGCGGCGGCGTCGAGCGCCGGCATCGGGTTTCACCGCGCCGGGACCGTGATGGACCATCCGGCGTTCATCGAGATGCTCGCCGATCGGGTCGAGGCGCTCGTGCGAGCGCCGTGATGACCGTGTGGCCCGGTCACGCGGGAACGCACGACGCGCCGGGCGCCCGGCCGGCGGCACGCCGTAGGCGGATCGCGGTGATCGGCGGCGGCATCGCGGGGTTGGCGGCGGCGCACCGGCTCGTCGAACTGACGTCAACGGTCCCGTACGGCCTCGATGTGACCCTCTTGGAAGCCGCGCCGCGGCTCGGCGGTTCCATCGCGACCGAGCACCGGGACGGCTACGTGATCGAGGCCGGGCCCGACGCGTTTCTCACGGAGAAGCCCTGGGCGGTTGCGCTCTGCGAGCGGCTCGGTCTCGCCGATCGCCTGATCGGAACGCGCGCCGACCGTCGCCGGACGTACGTCCTCCACGGCGGCCGGCTGCGGCGCCTGCCGGAGGGGTTTGCGCTCATGGCGCCCACGCGCCTCGGCTCGGTGTGGCGGTCGGATTTGTTCACGTGGCGCGGCAAGGCTCGGATGGCGCTCGACCTCGTGCTGCCTCGCGGTCCCGACCGGGACGACGAGAGCCTGGCGGCATTCGTCACCCGGCGGTTCGGCCGGGAGGTGCTGGACCGGGTTGCGGAGCCCCTGGTGGCCGGCATCTACACCGCGGATGCCGCGACGCTGAGCCTCAGAGCGACGATGCCCCGGCTTCTCGATCTAGAGCGGCGCCACCGGAGCCTGATTCTCGCCCTGCGGCGCGCGCGGCCCGCCGGGGACGGGGCGGGGCGGCAGGCGGGTCCCGGCGGGTCGAGCGGCCCGCGGTGGGGCCTGTTCGCGACGCCGGACGCCGGCATGGGCCTCCTGATCTCCGCGCTCGCATCGCGCCTGCCGGCCGGCGCGATGCGGCTCGGCGCCGGCGTGCGGGCCATCGTCCCGAGCGGCAATCCCGGGGCTCCGGCGCGCTACCGGATCGTGGTCGACGGCGGGCCCGCGGTACCGGCGGACGGCGTCGTCGTCGCGGCCCGCGCGCCGGAAGCGGCGGCGCTGGTCGAGGAGCTCGATCCGCGGCTCGCGGACTTGTTGCGGAGCATTCCGTACGCATCGTCGGCGACCACCACGCTGGCGTTCGACCGGAGGCAGATTGCGCACCCGCTCGACGCCTTCGGCTTCGTCGTCCCGCGCGCCGAACACGTACCGCTCCTCGCATGCACGTTCTGCAGCGTGAAATTTGCGGGGCGGGCGCCGGAGGGCCGGGTGCTGCTACGGGCGTTCGCCGGCGGCGCGCTGCGGCACGACGATCTGGCGCGCGACGACGACGCGCTCGCGGCGATGACGGAAGCGGCGCTGCGCCCGCTGCTCGGCATCAGCGGGCGGCCGCATCTCGTACGCGTTCATCGCCATGCCGGCGCCATGCCGCAGTACCTGCTCGGGCATGGGGCCCGGGTCGCGCAGATCGAGGCGCGCGCCCATGCCCACGCCGGTCTCGCCCTGGCCGGCGGCGCGTACCGCGGCATCGGCATCCCCGACTGCATCCACTCCGGCGAGGAGGCGGCCGAGCGGGTCCTCGGCGCCATCGTCCCGCAATCCGCCGCGCGCCGGTAGGGCGGCGGGGCGTCCCGCGCCCCCGGGCGCCCGTCGCGACCGGCGGATGCCCGCGATGCCGCGGCGCGCGGTCTGAGGCGGGGGACGCCGTGCGAGGGCAGCCCGCTACTTGCCGGCCAGGAGACGCGGATCGAGCGCGTCGTGCAGACCGTCGCCCGCCAAGTTGAAGCTCAGCACGACGGCGGCGATGGCGACGCCGGGGGCGAGCGCGGCCCAAAACGCCGTGAGCAGGTAGCTGTAGCTGTCCGCGAGCATCGCGCCCCACTCGGGCGCGGGCGGCTGCGCGCCGAGCCCCAAAAAGCCGAGTCCGGCCGCGTCCAGGATCGCGGTGGCGATTCCGAGCGTCGCCTGGACGACGAGCGGCGAGGCCGCGTTGGGCAGGACGGTGCGCAGGAGCACGCGCCACGCCCGCGCGCCGATGGCCTCCGCCGCGGTGACGTACTCGAAGCTTTTGATCGACAGGGTGGACGCGCGTGCGATCCGGGCGTAGATGGGGATGTTGACGATGCTGACGGCGAGAATGGTGTTGTTGAGGCCGGGGCCGCGCATGGCGACGATGCCGATCGCCAGGATGATCGAGGGGAAGGCGAGCATCACGTCCATGACGCGCATGATGGCGCCATCGATTCTCCCGCCCGCGTAGCCGGCCGTAATCCCCAGCAGCGCGCCCGTGGTGAGCGCCCCCGCCACGGCCACGAGCCCCACCGTCATCGAGATCCGGGCGCCGTACAGGACCCGGCTGTACACGTCCCGGCCGAGCGCGTCCGTGCCGAACCAGTGCGCCGCGCTGGGAGGCTTGAGCCGGCCCACGAGGTTTTCGTCATCGAATCCGTACGGCGCGATCTTGGGCGCGAACACCGCGAAGACCGCAAAGAACAGGATCATCACGAAGCCGGTGCGGGCGTTTGCGTTGCCCCAGAACCGCCGCGCGGCGAGCCGCCACGCCGACCGCCCGGCGGGCCGGGCCGCCGCCGGCGCGGGCGCGCTACGCGTAGCGGATTCGGGGGTCGAGGAAAGCATAGAGGACGTCCACCAGGAGATTGACGAGCACGAACACCAGCGAAAACAGCAGGATGCCCGCGAGGATCACCGGATAATCCCTGAACTGGATGGAGTCGTACATGAAGCGCCCGACGCCGGGCCAGGAGAAGATCGTCTCGGTCAAGATCGCGCCCGTGAGCAGCGATCCGACCTGCAGGCCGATCACCGTGACGATGGGGAGCAGGGCGTTGCGCAACCCGTGGTCGATCACGACCGCCCGCGCGGCGAGGCCCTTGGCGCGGGCGGTGCGGATGTAGTCCTGATGCAGCGCGTCCAGCATCGACGCCCGCGTCATCCGCGCGATGATGGCCATCGGGATCGTCGACAGCGTGATGCTCGGCAGCACGAGATGGCGCACGGCGTCCCACGCGGCAGACCAGTTGGCCGTGAGCAGCCCGTCGAGGACGTCGATGCGCGTGATGGTCGCGAGCTGCGTGCTGACACCCAGTTGGCCCGCGGTCGGCAGCGCGTGGAAGTACACGCTGAAGATATAGACCAGCATCAGCCCCAGCCAGAACACCGGAAACGAGACGCCGAGCAACGCGATCCCCATGCCGAACCGGTCCATCGCGGAGTTGGGGCGCGACGCGGAGAGCAACCCGATCGGGATGCCGGCGATCACGGCGACGGTGATCGCGCCGAGCATCAACTCGATCGTGGCCGGGAAGCGCGGCATGAACTCCGCGATCACCGGCCGGTGGCTGTCGAGGGAGTCCCCGAAGTCGCCGCGGACGGCCGCCCAGAGGTAGACGACATACTGGACCGGGAGCGGTCGGTCCAGCCCGAACTCATGCTCCACGCGCGCGATGGAGTCGGGACTGGCGTGCTCCCCGAGATAGGCGATCGCGGGGTTCCCGGGGAGAAGGTGAATCAGGAGAAATGCCGCCGCCGACACCCCGAGCAGCACGGGCATGAGGATGATCAGGCGGCGGGCGATATAGGTGCTCATCCTCAGACGGCCGGGGGGCGGCGGCTCGCCGCCCCCCGGACCGCCGGTCGTGGCTCCGCTACTGCACCGAGACGAGCTCCATGTACTCGTTCGCGTCCGGCTGGCCGATCAGCCCCTGCACGTTCTTGCGCAGCACGAGGGGCACCTTGGCATGGGCCAGCGGAATGTCCCGGTAGTCGTTGAGGATCATCGTCTCCGCCTGGGCGTACAGCTTCGCGCGCTCGGCCTGGTCGGCGACCACCTTCGCCTTGTTGATCAGGTCGAACACCGCCGGGTTGTTGTACGACAGGTACGCGTTCTGCGGATCGTACTTCGGGAAGAAGTACCCCAGCCAGTCGTCGGGATCGCCGTTGTCGCCGATCCACCCGATCATGAACATGGGGAACTTGTTCGTCTTGCGATCCTGGAGGTACGCGGCCCAGTCCTCGGTCTGCAGGTGGGCGCGGATGCCCACCTTGGCCAGGTCGCTCGCGATCGCGGTGCCGATGTCCTTGCCGTTCGGGAAGTACGGCCGGCTCACCGGAATGTACCAGAAGTCGAACGAGAACCCGTTGGGATACTGCGCCTCAGCCAGCAATTGCTTGGCCTTGGCGGGGTCATAGGCGTACCCGGGCGTGGTCGTGCGCCCCCACATCAACGGCGGCATGTGCTGGTTGGCCACCTGGCCATAGCCGCCGTACAGGGCGTCCACGATCGCCTTGCGATCGATCGCGTACGCCACGGCCTCGCGGATGCGCTTGTCCTTGAAGAGCGCGTTGTTCATGTTGAACCGCAGCCACCCGGTGTTGAACGCCGGCCGGTACGCGAGCTTGAGGTTCGGGTCCGCCATCGCGCCCTTGACGTCGTCCGGGTTCGGGAATTCCATGGCGTTGATCTCGCCGGCCTTGAGGGCGAGGAACCGCGCGGCGTTGTCTTTGATGACGCGCATGATCAGCCGCTGCGTCTTCGGCAGGCCCTTACGGAAGAACGACGGGTTCGCCTGGAGCGTGACGTGGTCGTCCCGGACCCACTCCACGAACTTGTACGGCCCGGTGCCGACGGGATGCTGGCCGAACGCCTGCGCGCCGTATTTCTTCAGCGCCGCGGGGCTCGCGAACTCGAACGCGATGATCGACAGATTGTACAGGAGGGGTGAGTTCGGCCGCTGCAGCACGATCTGGAACGTGTAGGGGCCGGCCGCTCTGGACTCCTTGAACGTGTCGGCCATGAAATCGTCCCAGTACTCGTAGTCGAAGCCCTTGACCGCGTGATAGGGGTTGTTCTTGTCGGACCAGCGGTCGAAGTTGAACTTTGCGGCCTCCGCGTTCCAGGGCGTTCCGTCCTGGAACGTCACGCCGCGTCGCAGCTGGAACGTCCACGTGAGCCCGTTGGGGGACACCGACCAGCTGGTCGCGAGGTCCGGCTCGACGTCCGTCAGGCCCGGCTTGGCCCGCACCAGCAGGTTGAAGATCTGGGTGGTGACCTCCGACGTCTCCCCGTTGGAGCTGACGTTGTTGTCGAGGGTGTCGGCGTCGCCGCCCTTGCCCCAAATGAACGTCGACGGTCCCGCGGCCCATCCCGTGACCGAACCGGGCACCACCACGATTCCCATGACGAGCATCGCCGCGGCAACGAGCGCGGCGACCGGGCTGCGCACGCCTGCGAGCCGGTTCCTCATACGGTCCCCCCTTTGTCGGCCTGGCACGTTCTATAGATTAATGTAGGCGGTTACGCTGGAGCCATATTCGGCGGCCCGGACGGCAGTCCTTTGGCCCGGGCGCGGAACCGCGCACGAATCAGGCGGCGAACCCATCGTCGGAACCTGCGGGACTGGCGGACGGTCTGTGTAACAGCATCGCGACCCGGAGCCGCGCGCAGGTTCTATGGTATAATGACCGCGATAGGGCAGGGACCCCGCCGCGTGCATGCGGCGGGGCGGCGATGACGGGAACACGTACGCCCGGCAGCGGCCGCAAGAGAGACGGGGCCCGGGCTGAGAGCCCCGTTCGGCGGGCGGGCGGAACACCTCCCCGGAGCCGCGGGCGAAGCGCTGGCCGCGAAGCCCGCCGGGTGCGCCCGTGATCGCGCGATCGAGAGCCCCGGGAGGCGCCGCCCTGCACATGCGCGGCGTCCGCCCGGGAGAAGCCTGGGTGGAACCGCGGAATCGCCTCCGTCCCGACGGACGGGGGCGTTTTTCTATGACCGGATGCGCGGCCGGTTCAGCGGCGGCGGAGGCAGTGACGCGCTCGGGAGGGATCGTGGATGGATCAGGTCACGGTGCGATTTGCCGACGGGAGCTCGGCCGCGTATCCGCGCGGGACGCAGCTCGCCGCCATCGCGCGGGATCGCGGGGCGGGCGACGCGCTCGTCGCCCGCGTGGACGGCGCGGAGCGGGACCTCGCGACGCCGCTCGAGCGCGACGCGGCCGTCGAGTGGCTCTCGTTTGCCGACCCGGCGGGGCGCACGGTGTTCTGGCACAGCAGCGCCCACCTCCTGGCCCAGGCGGTGCGGGAGCTGTTTCCCCAGGCCAAGCTGGCCATCGGCCCGGCCATCGACGACGGCTTCTACTACGATTTCGACATCGGCCGGCCGTTCGGACCGGAGGACCTGGAGCGGATCGAGGCCCGGATGCGCGACCTGGCCGCGCGCGACGAGCGCATCGAGCGGATCGCGGTTCCGCGCGCCGAGGCGCAGCGGGCGTTCGCCGCGGCGGGTGAGCGCTACAAAGTCGAGCTGCTCGAGGGCATCGCGGACGATCCGGTGAGTTTTTACCGCCAGGACGGGTTTGAGGACATGTGCCGCGGGCCGCACCTCGCCTCCACGGGCCGAATCAAGGCGATCAAGCTGCTCAGCACGTCCGGCGCGTACTGGCGCGGCGACGAACGGCGGGAGATGCTGCAGCGCATCTACGGGATCTCCTTTCCGACCCAGGCCGCGCTCGACGCGCATCTGGCGCGGATCGAGGAGGCGAAGCGCCGGGATCACCGGAAGCTCGGCCGGGATCTCGAGCTCTTCGCCTCCGTGGAGGAAGTCGGGCAGGGCCTGCCGCTGTGGCTGCCGCGCGGCGCCACGGTGCGGCGGCTGCTCGACCGGTACATCACGGACCTCGAGGTCGCCCTGGGCTACGAGCACGTGCACACGCCGGACCTGGCGAGCGTGGAGCTCTACAAGCTGAGCGGGCACTGGGATCACTACCGCGACAACATGTACCCGCCGATGCGGGTCGACAACGAGGAGCTGGTGCTGCGCCCCATGAACTGCCCGCATCACATCATGATCTACAAGCACCGCCAGCACAGCTACCGCGAGCTGCCCGTGCGGATCGCGGAGCTCGGCACGATGTACCGCTACGAGCGCTCCGGCGTGCTGTCGGGGCTGGCGCGGGTGCGGGCGATGACCTTGAACGACGCGCACATCTTCTGCCGTCCCGACCAGCTGACCGATGAGTTCGTGGGGGTCGTGCGCCTGATCCAGCAGGCCTACCGCGACCTGGGATTGCGCGGGTTCTGGTACCGGCTGTCGCTGCGGGACCCGCGGGATCGCACGAAGTTCGTGCAGAACGACGCGATGTGGTCGCTCGCCGAGGCCCAGCTGCGGGAGGCGATGCGGCGGCTCGAGCTGGACTACCAGGAGGCCCCGGGCGAGGCGTCGTTCTACGGCCCCAAGCTGGACGTGCAGGTCCCGAACGTGCTCGGCAAGGACGAGACGATCTCCACGGTGCAGATCGACTTCTATCTGCCGGAGCGGTTCGGCCTGGAGTACATCGGGGAGGACAGCCAGCCGCACCGGCCCGTGATGATCCACCGCGGGGTGATCAGCACGCTGGAGCGCATGATGGCGTTTTTGATCGAGCAGTACGCGGGCGCGTTTCCGCTGTGGCTCGCGCCCGAGCAGGTGCGCATCCTCCCGATCGCGGATCGCCACGTCGGCTACGCCCACCGCGTGCGGGGCGAGCTCGCGGCGCGCGGGCTGCGTGCGGAGGTGGATGCGAGCAGCGAGCGCACCGGGCACAAGATCCGTGCCGCGCAGCTCATGAAGATCCCGTACATGCTCGTCGTCGGCGACCGCGAGGAGCAGCAGGGCACCGTCTCCGTCCGCAGCCGGGCCCGCGGCGACGAAGGCAGTCACGCGCTGGCCGCGTTTGTCGCGCGGGTGGTCGACGAAGCGGCATCGCGCCGGCACGATGACATGACGCCGGCGCCGTAGCCGGACGTCCGTGACGCGCCGCGTACCTCCCCGACCCGCCGGCCCGCGGGCGGCCGCGCCCCGCGGCCGCGATGCCGCCCGCGGGCCGGCGTCCGGGACCGCCGCCCGCCCGCGCGAGCCGCACTGCTATCTGCTGGTTGGCGAGGAAGACGTCCGCGCCGAGGAGGCGCTGCGCGCGCTGCTCGACGAGCTCGTGCCGGTCGAGTGGCGCGCGCTCAATGTGGACGTGGTGGACGCGGCCGAGACGCCGGCGCGCGACATCATCACGCGGTGCGAGACGCTGCCGTTTTTGGGGCCGCGCCGCGTCTTGATCGTCCGCCGGGCGGAGGCGCTGCGCGCCGCCGATCAGGACGCGCTGGCGTCGTACTTGGAGCCGGCGCCGCCCCCGTCCGCCGCGGTGCTCGTGGCGGAGACGCTGGACCGCCGGCGGCGCCTCTACGCGGTGATACAGCGAACCGGACGCGTGATCCCGTGCGGCCGGCTCGACCCCGCGGCGCTGCCCGGGTGGATTCGCGCGCGGGCCCAGGCCGAAGGCAAGACGATCGGTCCCGAGGCCGCGCGGCGCCTCGCGCTGCTCGTCGGCGGCGGCCTCCGCGAGCTCGGATTGGAGGTCGCGAAGCTGGCGGCGTACACGGGCGACCGGCGGGAGATCACCGCGGACGACGTCGAGGCAATCGCCAGCCACGTGGCGGAAGCCACGATCTTCGAGCTCATGGACGCGGTCGGGCGCCGGCGCGCGGGCTGGGCGCTCGGGCTGCTGCAGACCGTGCTCACGATGGGAGAGCCGCCGGTGCGGGTGCTCTACATGCTGGAGGACCACCTGCGGATGCTGCTCCGCACGGCGGCGCTGATGCGCCGGCGGGCGGGCCGTGCCGAACAGCGGGATGTCCTCGGCAACCGGGCGTGGCTGTATGCGCGCTACGAGGAGCAGGTGGCGGCGTTTGACAGCCTCGACCCCGCGGGGATGCTCGCCCTCTTGCTCGAGACGGACGCCGCGATCAAGACCGGCGTCATGGCGCCGCGCCTCGCGCTGGAGACGCTGATCGTGCGCCTCTGCGCCCCCGGATCCGCGGCGGCGGACCGGCCCGCGGCGGGGGCGCGCCGCGGCGAACCTTAGAGAACCTTAGTCGAAAATCATGGCATAGGCTGATGGCGCTTCTCACGGAGGACCGTATCGGCGCGACGGACACGGTGCGGTTCGCGGGCAGGAGAGATTCGCCACGCGCAGATCACCATCGCGGACAGACCGGCCGCCGACTGAGGCGGCGCCGAGACGAGACGGGCGCACGGGGAGGACGGCGATGCAATCCAAGGATTGCTACCGGGCCTTCAAGCTGCCGCGGAAGTAGACGATCGACAGCCACCTTCTCGCGGCGATCAGCCTGAGCGGGGTCGTTCTGGAAGTGATGGGCGGCCTCTATCTCGCGTACGACCTGCTGGGGGGACAGCGAGGTCCGCTGCGGGCTCTCACCCGCGCCGCGACGTACGCGGTGCTGTTCGGCGTGGGGTACGGCTTGCCGCTCGGTCCGGTCTACGGGCTGGTCGCGGGCCTCGGCCTCGGTGCGGCGCTCGGGATCGAGTTCTGGCTCGCGTCGGCACTCCGCGGTCCCATCCCGCGTGCGGCGACGCTTGGCCTCGCGGTCCTGCGCGGCGCGACCGCGCAGGGCCTGGCCGCCGCCCTGACCTTCGACGTCAGGTTCGGAGCCGCGTTCGGCGTGCTGAGCATCATCGGACTCGCCACGCTGTACCTCTTTGGCTTCGCACCGTCTCAGGAGTACCGGGGGGCCGCGCCACACCCCGTGCGCAGCCGGCGGCGGCTCCTCGTCGCGACCCTCGCGCGGGGCGCTGTGGTCGGTGCGGCCGCCACGATCGCCGGCGCGCTGACCCACGCCGGACTGCGCGGCGTCTGGTTCGGGCTCGAGATCGGTCTCGTGGTGGCCGCGGTCGGCGCGGTCGTCGGCGTCTTCGTTCCGTACGTCGAGTCGTGGGCCGACTCGCTGCCGCCGCAGCGGCTCGGTGTCGTGGGGACCGTGCTGCTGCTCGCGGGGTTTGCCTGTCAGTCGCTGCAGTACCTCGTCGTGCTCCTCAACGCGCGTGTGCGCTGACGGCGTTCCAGCCCCAGAGCGTCGGCTTCGTCACGATGAGGCACACGATCGCGACGGCGATGAGGATGAGCAGGATCCCGGAATAATCCGGGTTAGGCGGTGCTCCCGGCGCGAGCGACGTGCTTCATCAGGCGGGACTTCCTGCGCGCGGCCGCGTTGCGATGGATGATCCCCTTGCGCGCCGCGGAATCGAGCGCCCGAATCGCGGCCTGCAGGGCGTCCGGGCTCGCCCCGCCGGCCTCGCGCGCCTTTTTGCCGAGCGTCTTGAGGGAGGATCGCACGGCCAGGTTCCTGGCGGTCCGCCTGACCGTTTGACGCTTTCGCTTGAGGCCCGACTTGGTTCGCTTTGCCACACCCGCACCTCCGCGTGCGCCGCCGGGGCGACGCGCCGGCCGCGCATCGCCCCGTGGACGATCGCGCGCGCCGCACGTCCGCCGGCAGCGACGCCCATTGTAACACACACCCTTGGAGGATGACCAGGGAGACGGTCAGCGTGCGCGGTTGCTCAATGAATCTGTCACCCCCGGGCCTATGCCCAGGGAGACGGTCAGCGTGATCCGGAGGGAGCGCCAACGCGTGCTCATGCCTGTCCCGCGTCCATGACGGCGTCCGGCGCCGGGCGCAGCCGGGGGCCTGTGCTATAATGTGCGCGACATGTCGAGCGGCGAAGCCGACCTGACGCCGGCCGGCCCCGCGGTCGCTGCCTCAGGGGGCGGGCTGGCTCGGGCGGCGAGCCTGATCGCGGTCGGGACGATTGCGAGCCGTGTCCTCGGTCTGGTTCGCGACGTGGTCATCGCCGCGATGTTTGGCGCCACGTCCGCGAAATCCGCCTTCGTCATCGCGTACTCCCTTCCGTTCTTCGTGCAGCGCCTGTTTCTCGGCGGCACCCTCAGCATCGTCTTCATCCCCACCATCACGCGCGTGCTGATGCGCGGCGACGCGGGCGAGACAGAGCGCGTCGTCACGACGACGCTCAACCTCGTCATCGTGATCGGCCTGATCATGGCCGCCGCGGGGATTCTCGCGGCGCCCGTGCTCGTGCCCGTCGCGGCGCCCGGGTACCTGGCGCGCAATCCCGCGGTGCTCACGCAGGCGATCGGGCTGACCCGTGTGATGTTCGTCTCCATGGTGTTCTTGGCGCTGTCCGCGTTTGCGACCGGCTACCTCAACGCGCACCGGCAGTTCACCGTGCCGGCGCTCGCGCCGACGGTGTTCAACATCGTCATCATCGGCGGCGTCCTGGCCCTCGGTCCGCGGATCGGCGTGCTCGGCATCGCGGTCAGCTTCCTCGCCGGCTGGCTGGCGCAGTTCGCCGTGCAGCTGCCGGCCGCGCGGGCCGTGGGGCTCCGGTGGACGCCGCGGCTCGACGTCGGGCATCCGGTCGTGCGCGAGATGGGCCAGATCGCGGTGCCGGCGATGCTCGGGCTGGCCGTGATCGAGATCAACGCCAACGTGGACCGATTCTTCGCCTCGTTCCTGCCCGGGCCGCAGGGCGCGGACTACGTGGCCGTCCTGGACTACGCGTTCCAGCTCATCCAGGCGCCGGTCGCGATCTTTGCCCTGTCCTTGGCCACGGCGCTCTTTCCCACGATGGCCCGGCACGCCGCGGGCCGCGGCCACGGCCACGACCTGTTGCGGGAGACGACCTCGCTCGGGCTGCGGGGCGTGTTCTTCACGATGATGCCCGTGATGACCGCGGTCTTCGTCGCCGGCCGGTTGATCGTCCGGGTGCTGTTCCAGCGCGGGATGTTCCAAACGGCGGCCACGGAGACCGTGGCCGCCGCCCTGGTGGCGTTTGCCGTCGGCACGGTGCCGTACGCGGCCTACTTCATCGTGACCCGTGCGTACTACGCGCTGCACGACACACGGACGCCCGTGCGCGTGGGCCTCTTCATGATCGGGCTCAACGCGGCCGGCGACGTCGTGCTGATGCGGTGGATGGGGTTTGCCGGCATCGCGCTCTCGACGGCGCTCGTGGCGGCGGTGAACGTGGGCGCGTTGGTGTGGATCCTGCGCCGGCGGCTTCACGGGCTTGACGGAGGCCGCCTCGTGGCCACCGCGGGCCGTACGGCGGTCGCCTCCGCCGCGCTCGCCGCGGCCATGCTCGCCACGCTCCGGTTGCTCGGCGGCGTGGCGGGGCCTGAGCACTTCGCCGGCGCGGTGATCGACCTCGGGACGGCGCTGGTGGCCGGGGGAGCGGTATATCTCGCCGCGTGCGCGGCGCTCGGGGTCCACGAGGTGTCGCTGCTCCGGATCTGGGGCCGCGCGTGAGGCGGTTGGACTCGTGTCGGAAGGCGGCCACGGGCATGGTCCGGAGCCCCGCCGGCGTCCGCGATCGTTAGGATGCTCTACGGGGATGCTCTACCGGACGCGGTGGCGCGATACGAGCGAAACCGGCACGTGCGCGGCACCTGCGTCTGGCGGCGCCTGCAGCCCTGCACACCCCGGAAAGGAGCGCTTGTCTTCGATACCGAACGCATGTTAATCTTTTTTGGAGGAATTAGCACTCGCTCGATTGGAGTGCTAACAGGAGACCTTCGGCATGGTGGAGCTTGAGGGCCGGCGACGCCAGATCCTGAGGGTTGTGATCGACGACTACATCATGACGGCCGAGCCGGTCGGGAGCGAGGCGGCCCGGCAACGCCATGGACTGGATATCAGCTCGGCGACCGTGCGAAACGAAATGGCCGCGCTCGAAGAACTCGGATATCTCCAGCAGCCGCATCACTCCGCCGGCAGAGTCCCGACCGACCACGGGTATCGGGTCTATGTGGACAGCTTGGTGACGGAAGAGCGGGTCCCGCCGACGGAGCGTCTCAGGATCCGGCGCACCCTCACGGCGACGGAGTTCGACCAGGCGGTGGAGCAGGCGGCGCGGGCGCTTGCCGTGATCACCGAGTGCGCATCCGTCGCGACCACGCCGCAGTTGCCGCAGCAGGTCGTCCGGCATCTCCACCTGATCCCCCTGGGGCCGAGGCACGCCATCGCCGTGATCGTCACGGACGCCGAGGTCGTGGAGGGCAAGACCGTGGAGTTCGAGCAGCCGATCACCGCGACCGAGTGTGATCGCCTGTCCCAGGAGATCAGCCGCCGGATCGCCGGCCGGCCGCTCATCGATCTCACGGATGGGGAGCTCGCGACCGTGATCGGGCAGGCTGCGCATCATCAGCGGGTGCTCGACCAGATCGGCCGGCTCCTGCGCGAGCGGTTTCGGAGGCTGCCCGGCCGGGTCCGTACCGAGGGACAGGCGAATATTCTGAAGCAGCCCGAATTTCAGGATGCCCGCCGGGCCCAACCCGTGCTGTCGGCGCTCGAGCAGGCCGAAGCCGTGACGGCGTTGCTCGGCGACGGTAGCGCCTCGCGTGAGGTGCGAGTCCGGATCGGTTCGGAAAACGTCCTGGACGAACTTCGGGACTGCACCGTGGTGACCGCCACGTACCACGTCGCCGGCCGGGCCGCCGGCGCGATCGGCGTCGTGGGCCCGACGCGCATGCGGTACGGTCGTGTGATCGGCCTCGTGCGATTCCTCGCCGAAAGCCTCGGCGATACGTTGGAGCAACTGTAACCGCCCCATGCCGCGTCCCGATTACTACGAGGTCCTCGGTATTCCTCGCACTGCGACCCAGGAGGAGATCAAGCGAGCGTTCCGGCAGCTGGCGCGCGAGCACCATCCCGACGTCAACCGCGACCCGGAGGCCGCCGAGCGGTTCAAGCTGATCAACGAGGCGTACCAGGTGCTCGGCGACGCGGAGCGCCGCGCGCAGTATGATCGGCGCGGCGCGAACGGCGGCGCGTTTGGGCCGTTCGGAGGCACGCCGTTCGACGACATCTTTGACATGTTCTTCGGACAGCAGCGCGCTCGCGAGCGGGACCCCGGTCCCGAGCGCGGGAGCGACCTGCGCGCCACGCTCAAGATCACCCTCGAAGAGGCCGCGCGCGGGGCCGAGAAGCGCATGACGATCACCCGCGAGGAGACGTGTCCCGCGTGCTTCGGCACCGGCGCGGAGAAGGGGAGCGCCCCCGAGCCGTGTTCCGCGTGTCAGGGCACCGGGCAGGTCCGGTTCAACCGGCGCACGGCGTTCGGCCAGTTCGCCCAGATCACGACGTGCCCGCAGTGCCACGGTGCGGGCCGCCTCGTCCGGCGCCCCTGCCGCGATTGCCGGGGCAACGGCCGGGCGCTGGTCCAGCGCGAGATCACCGTGGAGGTGCCGGCGGGGGTCGACGACGGCACGCGCCTTCGGCTGCAGGGCGAGGGCGAAGCCGGCGCGCGGGGCGGAGGTCGGGGCGATCTCTACGTGGATCTGAGCATTCTCCCGCACCCGGTGTTCACCCGTGAGGGCCGTGATCTTCACTGCCAGATCGAGATCTCGATGGCGCAGGCGGCGCTCGGCGCGGAGATCGACGTGCCGACGCTCGACGGCCCCGCCACGCTGACGGTGCCTCCCGGCGCCCAGCCCGGCGCCGCGCTCGTGCTGAGGGGCAAGGGGATGCCGGGGATGCACGGCGGGCACGGCGATCTGGTGGTGCACGCGTCGGTCGTGATTCCGGCGGACCTCACCAAGGAGCAGGTGAAGCTGCTCGCGCAGTTTGCGAAGCTCCGGGGAGAGCAGATCAAGCCGGCCCGAAAGAGCCTGCTTGAGAAGATGCGCGCCTACCTCGTGTGACCGCGCGGGACTCTGAGCGCTCCCGCGGCAGGGCGGGACGCGCGTCCGGCTCCGCCGCACCACGGCCGTCCTGGGTCGAGGTGACCGTCGAGGCATCCGCGGAGGTCGCCGAGGCGGCCGGCGCGATCCTGCACGAGCTGCGGTCCGGCGGGATCGTGGAGGAGCGCCGGCCGCGCGGCCGCTGTCGGTTGCGGTGCTACCTGCCCCCGTCGCGGCTGCTGTCCACCACGCTCCGCGCCATCCGCGCGCGCGTGCACGGTCTCCGCTCGTTTGGGCTGGATCCGGGCAGCGTCAGCGTGGCCCACCGCCCCGTGCGAGGCCGGCGGTGGGCCACGGCGTGGCGCCGGCACGTACCGCCCGTTCGCGTGGGCCCCGTGTGGGTGCGCCCCTCCTGGGTGCGTGTTCGGCCGCCGGCCGGGAGCGTCGTGGTGGACATCGACCCGGGGATGGCGTTTGGCACCGGCCTGCACCCGTCAACGCAGCTGTGCCTGCGCGCGCTGCTCCAGACGCTCCCGCGATGCGATCGCCCTCGCGTGGTCGACGCCGGCACGGGTTCCGGCGTCCTCGCCATCGCGGCGGCCCGGCTTGGGGCCGCGCAGGTGCGGGCCATCGACCACGATCCTGTCGCCGTCGCGGTGGCGCGCCACAACGTGCGGCGAAACCGCGTCGCGGAGGTCGTTCGCGTCACACGGGGAAGCGGGCTCGCCCCCGTGCGCGGGCAGGCGGACGTGATCCTCATGAACATCGTCGCCGATACCGTGATCGAGTTACTGCCGGCCGCGCGCCGGCGCCTGCGGACCGGCGGCGCCTGCATCGCGTCCGGCATTGTCGCGGGCCGCGTGCGCGACGTCCTGCGCGCCGCGCGGCGGGCCGGCTTCCGGCACCGGCGAACGTTGCGCAGCGGGGAGTGGCGCGCCGTGGTGCTCGAACCCGCCTCGTAGATGCTTCCTCGGGCGGGTTCTCGGTATATCGTAACGTGCGCCGGGTATGAGGGCCCCTCGCGACGCTGTCGCGGCAGGCAGGCTTGCCAGGCGGTGCCCGTGGTTCTATACTAAGCCCGGGTCGCGGACCATTAACGATCTCCGGGAGGGGTCGATGGTGCGCCGGTCGTTGTCGACTGCATGCGTGCGGAGTCCCGCGGGGACTCCTTTTTCATGCCGGCTCGCGTTCCCGCGCACGTGCGTCCTCGATCCCCGCCGCGTGCCTGCGCCGGATCCGGCCCCGGTCCCCGGGCGGCGCCGGCGAGTCCCGGTGTCCCGCCCGTTGCATTTTTATGAGCACGGAATGTATAATTATGCATAAGTGGCACGGGAGGGACGTGATGCGCGCTCGGTTGGCGCTCGAGGACGGCACGCTCCTCAGGGGGCGGGCCATCGGAGCCGACGGTTCCGCCGGAGGCGAGGTCGTCTTTACCACGGTCATGACCGGGTACGAAGAGGTGCTGTCGGATCCCTCGTACCGGGGCCAGATCGTGACCATGAGCTACCCTTTGATCGGCAACTACGGGGTGAGCGGCGCGGCGTGGGAATCGATCCGGCCGCAGGTCGCGGGCTTTGTGGTCGGTGAGTGCGCGGATCTGCCCCATCACTGGCAGGCCGAGCGAACGCTCGGCGCGACGCTGGCGGCGTGGGGGGTCATCGGAATCGGCGACGTGGACACGCGGCAGCTCGTCCGTCACCTTCGGGCGCACGGCCTCAAGCGCGGCATCATCTCGACGGAGGACGTGTCCGACGGCACGCTGATCGAGCGGGCGCGCGCGCTCCCCCCGATCGAGAGCCTCGACCTCGTGGCGCAGGTGTCCACCCCACACCCCATCCACTACCCGGGGTCCGGCGCCCGGCTGGCCGTCATCGATTGCGGGGTCAAGCGCGGCATCGTGGACGCGTTGCGCCGCCGCGGCTGTGACGTGTGGGTGCTCCCGCATCGGACCACCGCCGCGCAGGTGCTGGAGCTCGATCCGGCCGGTGTGGTGCTCTCGCCGGGCCCGGGCGACCCGCGCCGGCTCGAGGCCCAGGCCGCGCAGGTGCGGGCGTTGTGGGACCGCCTGCCGATGTTCGGGATCTGCCTCGGGCACCAGATCATCGCGCGAGCCGCAGGCGCGGAGACGTTCAAGCTGCCCTACGGTCACCGCGGCGGCAACCATCCCGTCAAGGACCTCGAGAGGGGCCGGGTGTGTGTCACCACGCAGAATCACGGGTACGCGGTGGACGAGGCGTCGCTCGACGCCTCGGAGATGGTGGTGACACACCGGAACCTCAACGACGGCACGGTGGAAGGGCTCCGGCACCGCGGGCTCCCGATCGTCTCGGTGCAGTATCATCCCGAAGGCCGGCCGGGCCCGCTGGATTCGAGCTACCTGTTCGACCGGTGGCTGGAGACGATCGGCGCCACCGCGCGGCACGAGGGCTCCGTGGCGCCGCTCGGAGGCCGCGCGTAGAATGGCGCACGACGCCCTCCGCAAGGTCCTGGTGATCGGCTCGGGTCCGATCGTGATCGGTCAGGCCGCCGAGTTCGATTACTCCGGCAGTCAAGCGTGCCGCGCGCTGTCCGAAGAGGGCGTGGAGGTCGTGCTGGTCAACAGCAACCCTGCCACGATCATGACCGACGTCGAGACCGCGGACCGGGTCTACATCGAGCCGCTCACCGCGGAGTTTCTCGAGCGCGTCATGGAAAAGGAGCGTCCCCAGGGTCTCCTGGCCACACTCGGCGGCCAGACCGGCCTCAACCTCGCCGTCGCGCTCGCGGAGAACGGCGCGCTGGACCGCCTCGGCGTGCGTCTCCTCGGCACGCCGCTCGACGCGATCCGCCAGGCGGAGGACCGCCAGCGCTTCAAGGACGCCATGATCGCGTTCGGGGAGCCGGTGCCGGAGAGCATCGTGGCGACGTCGGTGGCCGAAGCCCGCGCCTTCGCGTCCCGCTTCGGCTATCCGCTCGTGATCCGCCCCGCCTATACGCTCGGCGGCACGGGCGGGGGCATCGCGGGCGACGCGCGCGCGCTGGACGAGATCGTCTCGCTCGGGCTCTCGGTGAGCCGGATCGGCCAGGTCTTGGTGGAGCGGTCCATCGCGGGGTGGAAGGAGATCGAGTACGAGGTGATGCGCGACGGCGCCGATACGTGCATCACCGTGTGCAACATGGAGAACCTCGATCCCATGGGCGTGCACACCGGCGACAGCATCGTGATCGCCCCGAGCCAGACGCTGACCGACAGGGACTACCAACGGCTCCGCAGCGCGAGCCTCCGCATCATCCGGGGCCTCGGCATCGAGGGCGGGTGCAACATTCAGTTTGCGCTGGACCCCGAGAGCGACCGGTACCACGTGATCGAGGTCAACCCGCGCGTAAGCCGCAGCAGCGCGCTCGCCAGCAAGGCCACCGGCTACCCCATTGCGCGGGTGGCCGCGAAGATCGCCCTCGGCAAGCGGCTCGACGAGATTCCCAACGCGGTCACCGGGCAGACCTGCGCCGCGTTCGAGCCGGCGCTCGACTACTGCGTCGTCAAGATCCCGCGGTGGCCGTTCGACAAGTTTCCCCACGCGGACCGCCGGCTCGGCACCCAGATGCAGGCGACCGGCGAGGTGATGGCGATCGGCCGCTGCGTGGAGGAAGCGTTGCTCAAGGCGGTGCGGTCCCTCGATATCAGGACGGACGGGCTGCTCTACCCGCCGGCCGCGGGGTGGCCGCGGGACGAAGTCCGGCGGCGGATCGCCGAGCCGTGCGACGAACGCCTCTTCGCCGTCGCCGAGGGCCTGCGCCGCGGGATGATGCCGCACGAGGTCTCGGGTCTCTCCGGGATCGACCTCTTCTTTGTGCAAAAGATCGCGAACCTCGTCGAGATGGAAGGGCGCCTGCGCGAGCACCGCGACTCGGCCACGCTGCGCGCGGCGAAACGGCTCGGGTTTAGCGACACCACGATCGCGCGGCTGTGGGGCGTGGACCAGCGCGCCGTACGCGAGGCCCGGTCGCAGGAGGGGATCCGTCCGGTCTTTAAGGTCGTGGACACCTGCGCGGGCGAGTTCCCCGCGCGGACGCCGTACTACTACTCGACGTACGGATCGGAGAGCGAGATCCCGTCGAGCGCGCGCGCCCGGGTCGTCGTGCTCGGCTCCGGGCCGATCCGGATCGGCCAGGGCATCGAGTTCGATTACTCGAGCGTCCACGCCGTGAAGACGCTGCGCGCCGAGGGGCTGGACGCCGTGCTCATCAACAACAATCCGGAGACGGTCAGCACGGACTTCGACGTCGCGAGCCGGCTGTACGTGGATCCGCTGACCTTGGAGGATGTGCTGCACGTGGTCGAGGCCGAGCGGGCGGACGGCGTGATCGTCCAGGTCGGCGGCCAGACGGGGTTGAACCTCGCGGCGCCGCTGGCGCAGGCCGGCGTGCGCGTGCTCGGCACCCCGGTGGAGAGCCTGGACATCTCGGAGGACCGGGGCAAGTTCGGCGCGCTCCTGCGCCGGCTCGAGATCCCGCACCCGACCGGGGACGCCGTGCGGTCGGTGGACGCCGGGCTGGCCGCCGCGGGCCGGCTGGGGTATCCGCTCCTCGTGCGGCCGTCCTACGTGCTGGGCGGGCGAGGCATGGAGATCGTGGCGGACCGGGAGGAGCTGGCCCGCTACCTCACGGACGCCTTCGCCGCGAACGGCGACCACCCGGTGCTGATCGACACGTACGTCGACGGGGTCGAGGTTGAGGTGGATGCGATCAGCGACGGCGACGGCGTGTACCTGCCGGGCATCATGCAACACGTCGAGCGCGCGGGCGTGCACTCCGGCGACAGCGTCGCGGTGTTCCCAGCGCAGGATCTCCCGCCCGACGTCGCCGACCAGATCGTCGCGCACACCGTGGCGATCGCGCGCGCGCTCGGGGTCCGTGGGTTTCTCAACATCCAGTTCGTCGTCAAGGACGGGGCGGCGTACGTCCTGGAGGCGAACCTGCGGAGCAGCCGCACCGTGCCGTTCGTGAGCAAGGCCGCGGGCGCGCCGCTGGTTCCGCTCGCGGTGCGCGTGATGCTCGGCGCATCGCTCGCCGATCTCGGCTACCCGGGGGTCACGGTGCTGCCTGCGCCGGCGCGCGTCTCGGTGAAAGCGCCGGTGTTCAGCGGCGAGAAGCTGGGCCGGCTCGACATGCTGCTCGGCCCCGAGATGACGTCCACCGGGGAGGTCATGGGCCAGGACGCGACCCTGGCGGGCGCGCTGTACCGGGCGCTCGTCGCCGCCGGCGTCGTGATGCCCCGCGAACGGGCGCTGCTCGCCAGCATCGCGGACCGTGACAAACCCAGAGCGCTGCCGTTGCTCCGCCGGTTCGCCGAGCTCGGGTTTGCCGTGTACGCGACGGACGAGACGGCGCAGTTTCTAGCGGGCGGCGGCATCCACGCGGTGCACGTGAGCAAGAACGGCGGGACCCAGACCGCGCTGCGCCTGATTCGGGAACAGGCGGTGGCCCTCGTGATCAACACGCCGACGCGCGGCCGCACGCCGGGCCGCGTCGGCTTCGCCATGCGGCGGGCCGCGTTCGAGCGTCACCTGCCGTGCTTCACCTCGCTGGACACGGCCGCCGCGTTTCTGGACGTGCTCGTGGCGATCGAGCATGGGCACATCCCCGCGCCGCACGCCGAGATCGAGGTGTCGCCGCTCTGATGGCGCTGGAGATGCGCGGCCGCTGCGAGCGCTGCGCGGCGCCGCTGCCGCACGATGCGGGCGCGTGGATCTGTAGCTACGAGTGCACGTTTTGTCCCGCCTGCGCCGCGGCGATGCAGCACGTGTGCCCGAACTGCGGCGGCGAACTGGTCCGCCGGCCGCGCCGCCGATCGACCGCCCCCGCGCCGTAGCGCTCGCGCCGTAGGACCCGCGCCGTCCGCCGGACGCCGCCCGCGCCCGGGAGTGGCCGCCGCCGGCGTCCACGCTCGCGCCGCCGTCTCGCCGCGGGCGCCCCGCAGGCGTTTCATGACCAATTCATGCGCCATTCACAACTTCTTCGAAGCCCTCCCATACACTGAATCACGGTACAATACCACGTAGCCGGACGGGAGGGATGGAGATGCGGAACGCCATTGGATACGGGCTCTACGCGCTGGCGGGTGTCGCCGTCCTGGCGGCGGCGGCGACCGCGCCCGCCCTCGCGCAGGTGCGGATGCCGCTGCATCCGGGCCCCGGACCGTACCTGTACCCGGGCCCCGGCGGGTTCCGGTTCCTCTGGGTTGCCGCGCTGTTTGGGCTCCTGCGGGCGATCCTGGTCGTGAGCCTGATCGTCCTGGCCTGGAAGGTCATCGGCGCGCGCGCCGTGTGGACGCGCCACGATCCGGCGACGCAGGTGCTGCGCGAGCGGTACGCGCGAGGTGAGATCAGCGATGACGAGTATCGCAAGCGGCTCGCGACGCTCGGCTGAGGTCGCCATGCCGACGATCCTGGTCGTTGACGACGAGCCCCAGATCGCGGACCTGCTGCGCTCGTACCTGCAGCGCGAGGGGTTCACGGTCGAGCAGGCGGCGGACGGGGAGGCGGCGCTCTCGGCGGTGTCGCGCCTGCGCCCCGACCTGGTCATCCTCGACCTGATGCTGCCGCGCGTGGACGGCCGGGAGGTGTGCCGCCGGATCCGCGCGGAGAGCACGACGCCGATCATCATGCTGACGGCCCGGGACGAGGAAACGGACAAGCTCCTCGGGCTGGAGCTCGGCGCCGACGACTATGTGACCAAGCCGTTCAGCCCGCGCGAGGTGGTGGCGCGGGTGCGCGCGGTGCTGCGTCGCGGCGCGCGCGAGGGCGGCGCCACCCTGATCCGCGTGGGCGATCTGACGATCGACCTGCGGGCCCACGAGGTGACGCTCGCCGGCCGCCGCGTGGAGGTGACGCCCACCGAGTTCCGGCTGCTCGAAACGCTGGCCAGCCACCCGAACCAGGTCTTTACGCGCATGCAGCTGATCGACCGCGTACAGGGGCATGCATTCGAGGGGTACGAGCGGACCGTGGACGCCCATATTAAAAACCTGCGCGGCAAGGTGGAACCTGATCCGCGCACGCCGCGATATATCTTGACGGTGTACGGCGTGGGGTACAAGTTCGCGGGGGACGACCGCCGTGCGTAGCCTGCGCGCGCGGCTCAGCGTCGCCTTTGTCGTGATCGCGGTCCTGACGACCGCGCTCAGCCTGACGCTGGGGACCTACACCTGGCGCACGCTCTTCCGCCAGTACGTGGAGCAACGGCAGCAGGCGGCGCAGGCGCGCCCCGGGACGGAGGAGCCGCTGCATCGCTTCGGCGCGCGGGAGCGCGTCTTCCAGACGCGGGTGCGCGAGGCCATCTGGGGCGGCACGGCGGTCTCGGCGGGCCTCGGCGTGCTGCTGGCGCTGTGGCTCGCCGGGCGCATCGCGCGCCCGGTCAGCGACCTGACGCGTGCGGCGCGGGCTATCGCGGGCGGGCGCGGGGCGCCGCCGGTCGCCGTCTCGGGCCACGATGAGATCGCGGAGTTGGGCCGGGCGTTCAACCGGATGGCGGCGCAACTTGCCGCGGACGAGCAGCAGCGGCGCCGGCTGTTCGCCGGGATCACGCACGAGCTCCGCACGCCGCTCGCGGTGATTCAGGGCACGCTGGAGGGCATGCTCGACCACGTCATCGAGCCGACCCCCGAACGGATCGCCGGCCTGCATGGGCAGACGCTGCTCCTGCGGCGGCTGATCACGGATCTTCGCGACCTGTCCCTGGCGCAGGCGGGCCAGCTGGAGCTGCACCCGCGTCCGGTGGACATGACGACGCTCGTCTCCGATGCGGTCGAGGCGTTCGCGCCGTCGTTTCAAGACCGCGGGATCGCGGTCGAGATGTCCGTGCCGGACGCGCTGCCGCGGCTCGATGCGGATCCGGATCGCCTCCGCCAGGTCGTCCAAAACTTGGTGGACAATGCGCTTCGCTACACGCCCCCGGGGGGCACGGTGCGGATCACGCTCGGCGCCGACAACGGCGACGTGCGGTTGGCCGTCGCCGACACGGGGCGGGGCATCGGCTCCGGCGACCTGCCCCACATCTTCGAGCACTTCTATCGCACCGACGAGTCGCGCGCGCGCAGCAGCGGCGGGACCGGCCTGGGCCTCGCCATCGTGAAGTCGCTCGTGGAGGCCCACCACGGCCGGGTCACCGTGGACAGCCGGCCGGGAGCGGGGACCACGTTTACGGTGACGCTGCCCGCGCGGCCGCGGGGGGACGCATGAGGCCCCGCGCGCTTGCCCTGATCATGGCCGCGGCGTTCGCCGCCGCGGGCCCTGCGCTGCCCCGGGGGGCGCTGGCCGCGGGTGCTGGGGCCCAGGGTCAGGCCGCGCCGCCCGCGGCACCGGCGGCCCAGGCCGGGGCCGGGCCAAGCCTCACGCTGGACCAGGCGATCCAGGAGGCCCTGACGCAAAACCCACAGATCACGGCGGACCAGCAGGCGCTCGCCGCGGCGCAGCAGGGCGTGACGATTGCGCACAGCGGGTTGCTGCCGACGCTGACGGTGTCCGGGAGCGGCAACTACGGCACGACGTCGTCGACCACGATTACGCCCACCGGCGTGGCGCAGGTGCTGCCGGGTGTGGAGGGGACCGGCTCGGTGTCGTTCATCGGCTCGGTGCCGCTCTACGACGGCGGAAAGACCCAGGCGGAAGTCGCCTCGGCCGAGGCGGCGGTGGCGATCGCGCAGGCCACGCTCACGCTGGCCCAACAGAGCATCGCGCTCCAGACCGCGACCGCGTTCTTCAACGTGCTGAGCGCCGAGCGGCAGACCGATGTCCGCCAGGCCCAGCTCAAGCTGGCCCAGGACCAGCTCGCGCAGACCCAGGCCCAGGTGCAGGCCGGCGTGGCGGCGCAGTCGGACGTGATCCAGCAGCAGTCGCAGGTGGCGCAGGCGCAGGTCAACCTGCTGGCCGCGCAGGCGCAGATCGCGACGAGCAAGGCGTCGCTGCAGGCCTTGCTCGGGGCCGAGGTCTCGGCCCCGGTCGAGGTCGTGGCGCCGGCGACGCCGCCGACGTCGGTCGGCGTCGCGCCGGACGCGGTGCTGCAGCGCGCGCTCGCGAACCGGCCGGAGATCGCGCAGGCAAAGGCCCAGGTGCAGTCGGCGCAGGCCGGGCTGACGCTCGCGCAGATCAGCGCGGGGCCGCAGCTGAGCCTCGGCATCAGCACGGCCTACACCCCGCTCAGCACGAACCCCAATCTCACGAACGGCGTGGGGTACGCCCTCAACGGCAGCGTCAGCCTGCCGTTGTACGACGCGGGCAAGGGCAAGGCGGAGGTCCAGCAGGCGCAGGCCACGCTTCAGAGCAACCAGGCGTCGCTCGCCGCGGCGCAGTTGTCGGTGCGGCAGGACGCCTACACGGCGTATCTCAACGCGGTGCAGGCCGCGGCGAACGTGACGGCTACGCAGGTGGCGGCCACCGCCGCCGATGCGGCGCTTCGCGTGGCGCAGGGCCAGTACCGGGCGGGCGTCGGCACCATCCTGAACGTGACGACGGCCGAAGCCAACGCCGCGCAGGCCGAGGTCAACGCGGTCAGCGCCGTCTACACGTATGAGACCGCGCTGGCCACGCTCCTGCACTCCCAGGGATTGCCGATTCAGAGCAGCGCGCTGTCGCGCGGGGGGACGTCATGACGGGGACAGGCGGACGGATCGGGCGGGTCGTGGTGTGGGTGCTGATCGGGGCGCTCGTGGCGGGCGGCATCGCCGCCGGCTACCGGCGGGTCGCCGCCCAGCGGACGTCGGTGCAGTACGTGACGCGGCCCGTCGTGTACGCGGACATCACGTCCGCGGTGAGCGAGACCGGCACGGTCAACCCGGTCAACGTGATCCAGGTGGGCACCCAGGTATCGGGCACGATCGCCACCCTGGCCGTCGACTACAACTCGCGCGTGCGGCGAGGCCAGGTGCTCGCCACCATCGATCCAACGAGCTTCCAGGCCGCGGTCTCGCAGGACACCGCGAGCCTCGCCGCCGGCCAGGCCACCGCGAACGCGGGCGCCCAAACGGTGCAGCAAACCCTCGCCGCCGTGCAGACCGCGGCGGCCACGCTGGCCCAGCAGCAGGCGTCCCTCCGGAGCGCGCAGGCAAACGTGGCGAAGGCGCAGCAGACGCTCAACCTGGCCAAGGTGACCGTGCAGCGGGACGCCGATCTCCTCAAGCAGGGGTACATCCCGCAAAGTCAGATGGACACGGACCGCACGGCGGAGGCGACCGACGAGGCCGACGTGGCCGCGGCGCAGGCGGCCGTGCAGGTCGCGCAGGCGCAGGTCCAGGCGGCGGCGTCCCAGCTCGAGAGCGCCCGCGACCAGGTCGCCACGTCGCAGGCCCAGGCGTCCGCGGCCCAGCATCAGGCCGCGGCGACGGCGGCGCAGCTCAAACAGGCCCAGTACAATCTCGGGCAGACGGTCATCAAGAGCCCCGTGGACGGCATCGTGATGGCGCGCAACGTCAGCATCGGCCAGACCGTGGCCGCGTCCTTCTCCACGCCTACCTTGTTTACGATCGCGACGAACCTCACGGACATGCAGGTGGACACGTCCGTGGACGAGGCGGACGTCGGGAACGTCAAGGCGGGGGACACCGCGCAGATCACGGTCACCGCGTTCCCGAACGTGACCTTCAACGGCACGGTGCAGCAGGTGCGCGTCAACCCGACGGTGAGCAACAACGTCGTGACCTACGACGCCGTGGTCGCCGTCCACGACACGTCCGGCCGCCTGCTGCCGGGGATGACGGCGCAGGTGACGATCAACACCGGGACCCGCAGCCACGTGCTCGCGGTCCCGACGGCGGCCGTGCTGTACCGCCCGCTCGCCGCGCGCAGCGGCGGCGGCGCCCAGGCCGGCGGCGGTGTCGTGCTCGCGCAGACGGGAACCGGGCAGCAACCGTCGTCGGGCTCGCCGGTCGCGGGTGCGCCCGGGTCGACCGTCACGGTGTGGGTGCTGCGGGGGAGCCGTCCGACGCCCGTGCGCATCGTGATCGGCCAGTCGGACGCGCAGAACATCGAGGTGGCCGGCGGCGATCTCCGCGAGGGCGACCGCGTCGTGATCGCGGAGCGCCGCGGCGGCGCCCGCGGCGGCGGGCAGGGCCGCGGCCAGACCGGCGGCGGCGCAGCCCCGGCCGCGGGCGGTCGCGGGACGGGCGGACCACCGGCGGGAGGCTCGCAGTGACGAACGGCGCGCCCGCGCGCGGACGGACGATGGAGGCCGCGCCGTCCTCCGGAGACCCGCTCATCGATGTGCGTGAGATGACGAAGGTCTACGGGGAGGGAGACACCGCGGTGCGGGCGCTCCGCGGGGTGAGCCTCCGGGTGCAGGCGGGCGAGTTCGTCGCGATCATGGGCCCCTCGGGATCCGGCAAATCCACCTTCATGCATCTCTTGGGATGTCTCGACCGCCCGACCTCGGGCTCGTACCGGCTTGCCGGGCAAGAAGTGTCGCGCCTCAGCGGCGACGAGCTCGCCGCCGTGCGAAACCGCCGGATCGGGTTCGTGTTCCAGAGCTTCAACCTGCTGGCGCGGACGACGGCCCAGGAGAACGTGGAGCTCCCGCTGCTGTACGCGGGGGTGCCGCGGGACATGCGGGTGCAGCGGGCCCGGGCGCTGCTCCGGCAGGTGGGCCTCGGCGACCGGCTCGGCCACCGGCCGAGCGAGCTGTCCGGCGGGCAGCAGCAGCGGGTCGCGATCGCCCGCGCGCTGGCGAACGGGGCGCCGTTGCTCATGGCCGATGAACCGACGGGCAACCTGGACAGCGCGAGCAGCGTGGAGATCATGACGTTCGTCCGCGAGCTCAACCGGAGCGAGGGGATCACCGTGGTGCTCGTGACCCACGACGTCAGCATCGCGGCGTGGTCCAAACGCGTCGTGACGTTTCGCGACGGGTTGATCATCGACGACCGGCCGTCCGCCGAGGCCGTCCCGCCGCAGGTCCGGGACGGCGTGCTCGGGACGGCGCCGGCGCCGGAGGCTCGCCCGTGAGCCTTGTCAACCTGCTGCGGATCGCCTGGCAGGCCCTGCGGCGGAACATCACGCGGTCGATCCTCACCATGCTGGGGATCATCATCGGCGTGGGGGCCGTGATCACCTCCATGGCGATCGGCGCGGGCGCGCAGGCCGCGGTGCTGGCGCAGATCGAGAGCCTCGGCGCCAACCTGGTCGTGGTCATTCCCGGCGCGATCAGCAGCGGCGGCGTGAGCCTCGGCACCGGGAGCCGCACGACGCTCAAGCTGCCGGACGTCGACGCGATCGCCTCGACCGTGCCCGATGTGGCCGGCGCGGCGCCCTACTCGCAGACGAGCGCCCAGGTCGTCGCCGGCGGCATGAACTGGTACACCGCGATCGGCGGGACGACGCCGTCCTACACCACCGTGCGCAGCTGGTCCGTCGCCCAGGGCCGGTTTTTCACCCGCGCCGAAGTCGACCAGGCCGCCAAGGTGGCCGTGCTGGGCAACACGGTCCAGCAGAACCTGTTTCCCGAAGGCGGCGCGGTCGGCTCGATCGTGATCGTCAAGAACGTGCCGTTCAGGGTCATCGGCGTGCTCGCGCCCAAGGGGCAGTCGGGATTCGGCCGGGACCAGGACGACATCGTGATGGTGCCCATTACGACGCTGCTGGACCGGCTGACCGGCCAGGCGTGGGTGCAGAACATCTTCGTCTCCGCCGCCACCCCCGAGGCCGTGCCGGCGGTCGTGGACGCCACCGAACGGCTCCTGCGGCTCCGGCACCACCTCACCGCCGCGCAGCCGGACGACTTCACGATCCGCAACATCGCCGATGTGCAGCAGGTGCGCCTCGCGACCTCGCAAACGCAGGCCCTGCTGCTCGCCGGCATCGCCGTGGTCTCGCTCGTGGTCGGCGGGATCGGGATCATGAACATCATGCTCGTGTCCGTGACGGAGCGCACGCGGGAGATCGGATTGCGCATGGCCGTGGGCGCCCGCGGGCGCGACATCCTGTTGCAGTTCCTCGTCGAGGCGCTGACCCTGGCCTGCCTCGGCGGCCTCATCGGAATCGCGATCGGGGTCGGGACGGCGCAGGGGAGCTCCGCGCTGGGCCACTGGCCGGTGATCGTCTCGCCGTTTTCGATCCTGCTGGGGTTCATCTCGTCGCTGCTCGTCGGCGTCGTGTTCGGATTCTATCCCGCGCAGCGGGCGGCCGCGCTGGATCCGATCGTCGCGCTCCGCTACGAGTAGGGCCCCGGCCCCGCACCCAGGGATCGGCGGCATACCCGCGCGAACGGTGTAAGGTGCGTGTGCTCCGGGCCGTGCTCGCGGGCTCGGCCCTCTCGGCCGGGGTCGCCGCCGGGATCGCGCCGCCGCCCGCCGCGCCGGCTGGGGCGCCGCTCCGGCACATCGTCGTCATCGTCAAGGAAAACCACACCTTCGACAACTACTTCGGGCAGTTTCCCGGGGCCGACGGGGCGCGGACCGTGCCGATCGGCGGCCGCCAGGAGACGCCGCCCGCCGCCGCCGACCGCACGCCCGGGATCGACAATACCTTCGAGGCCGCCCACGAGGCGTACGATGATGGACGGATGGATCGCTTCCAGTTCGTCCCCGGCGCCGTGCGCAACGGCGTCCCGCTCGCCTTCGGCCAGTACCGCGAGGCGGAGGTCTCCGCGTACTGGGCATACGCGCGCGAGTTCGTCCTCTACGATCGGTACTTCACGTCGGTCATGGGGCCCAGCGCGCCGAACCACCTGTTCTTTGTCGCCGCGAGCTCGGGAGGCGCGATCAGCAACGCGCGGGGCGTGTCACCGTACCTCGCGCCGTGCGCCGTGCCGTTCGGCACGATCACGGTGCTCGACGCGGGCGGCGGACGGCGGGACGTCTGGCCGTGCTTCGACCTGCCGACCGTGCCCAATCTCCTCGCCGAGCGGGGCGTCAGCTGGCGGGGCTACGGATTTTGGATCATGAACTACCTGGCGCGGATCTACGCGAGCGACGCGCTCCGCGCCCAGCTGCGGGGACCGGGGGAATTCGCGCGGGATGCTCGCGCCGGGCGGCTGCCGGCGGTCTCCTGGGTGTTTGGCCTCCGCGACGAGCATGCCCCGGAGAGCGTGTGCGCCGGCATGCGGTGGACCGTGGACCAGGTCAACGCCGTGATGGCCGGCGCCGATTGGCCGTCGTCGCTCATCATCGTCACGTGGGACGATTGGGGCGGCTGGTACGATCATGTCGCGCCGCCGCGGGTCGACGCGTTCGGCCTCGGGTTCCGGGTGCCCGCGCTCGTGATCTCGCCGTACGCGCGGCGCGGCTACGTGTCGCACGTGGTGACCGAGCACGCGTCCGTGCCGAAGACGATTGAGACTGTGTTCGGGCTGCCCGCGCTCACGGCCCGCGACCGGCAGGCGGCCCCGCTGCTCGACGGGCTCGACCTGGCGGCCGCGCCCCGCCCGCCGGCCCCCCTCGCCGCGCCGGCCTGCCCCCGGTAGCCCGCCGCCACGTCGCTCGGCGGCGTCCGCGGCGCCGGGCCGCGCCTTGCAACTTTATTCATGAATCAGTATAATTATTCGATGGTGGCACCGCGGAGGCGACGATGGCGGTTCGGGTCAGCGTGATCGGGGCGTCCGGGTACGGGGGCGCGGAGGCCGTGCGCCTGCTCGCCACCCACCCCGACGTGCGTCTCACCCGCGTGACGGCGGAGACGCGCGCCGGGCAGCCGGTCGCGGAGCTCTTCCCCAACCTCCGCGGCTTCGTCGATCTCGTGACCGAGCCCCTGGACCCCGGCGGGCTGGCCCGCGACTCCGATCTCGTGATCGTGTCGCTCCCGAGCGGCGCGTCCATGACCGTGATCCCGGAGCTCCTCGAGCGCGGCGTGCGCGTGATCGACGTCGGCGCCGACTTCCGGCTGCGCGACCCGTCGCTGTACCCGGAGTGGTACCGGTTCGAGCACACCGCCCCGCGATACCTCGCCGAGGCGGTGTACGGTCTGACGGAGTTGCGCGCCGGCGAGATCCGCGGGGCCCGGCTCGTCGCCGATCCGGGATGCTACCCGGCGGCGGCGCTGCTCGCGCTCGCGCCGCTCGTACGCGTGGACGCCGTGGCGCCGGACGGGGTGGTGATCGACGCCAAGTCCGGCGTCTCGGGCGCGGGCCGCGGGGGCGCAGCCGGCGGGCATCCCTACGCGGAGACGAACGAGGACGTGCGGGCGTATGCCGTGCCGCGCCACAACCACACGGCGGAGATCGAGCAGGAGCTGAGCGCCGCCGCGGCGCGCCCCGTGCGCGTGACGTTTGTGCCGCACCTGGTCCCGATGACGCGCGGCATCCTGGTGACGGCCTACGCGCGGCTCGTCCGGCCGCTCGACGCCGCGCAGCTCCACGCCGCGTACCGCGAGGCGTACGCCGGGGCGCCGTTCGTGCGGGTGCTCCCGGCCGGCGCGCTGCCGCAGACCAAGGCGACGGCCGGGACCAACTACTGCGATCTGGCCGTGCGCGTCGACGAGCGCACGGGCACGGCGATCGCGATCGCCGCCTTGGACAACCTGGGCAAGGGTGCCGCCGGGCAGGCCGTGCAGAACCTGAACCTGATGTTCGGGCTGCGGGAAACGGCGGGGCTCGGCACACCCGGGCTGTACCCGTAGCGCCGGCTGTATCCGTCGCGCCGAAGGGGGATCCGCGCATGAGCCAGCGTGTGACACGGTTGATCCAGGGGGGCGTGACCTCGCCGCAGGGATATCTCGCGGCCGGCGTCCATTGCGGGATCAAGCCGCAGAAGAAGGATCTGGCGCTCGTGTTCTCGCGCTCGCCCGCCGCCGCAGCCGGCATCTTCACGACGAACAAGGTCAAGGCGGCGCCGGTCCTGCTGGACGCGGAGCGGATCCGGTCGGGGCGCGGCCAGGCCGTCGTGCTGAACGCCGGCAACGCCAACGCCTGCACCGGCGAGCCGGGCCTCCGGGACGCGCGGGAGATGGGCCAGCTTGCCGCGCAGGCCCTCGAGATCCCCGAGGAGCTGGTGTACGTGTGCAGCACGGGCGTGATCGGCCACCCCTTGCCGATGGACGCCCTTCGCCGCGGCATCCCCGAGGCGGCGCGGAACCTCGGGCCGGACGGCGGCGAGGCCGCGGAGGCGATCATGACGACGGACACCGCGCCGAAGAGCGCCGCCGTGCAGATCGAGGTCGGCGGGCAGATCGTGACGCTCGGCGGCATGACGAAGGGCGCCGCCATGATCCACCCGCAGATGGCCACCACGCTCGCGGTGCTTACCACCGACGCCGCGGTGGTGCCTGCCGTGCTGCAGGCGGCGCTGCGGCGGGCGGCCGACGCGTCGTATCACCGGCTCACGATCGACGGCGACCGCAGCACGAACGACACCATGCTCCTGTTCGCGAACGGCGACGCCGGCGTGCCCGAGATCACGGGGCCGGGCGAGGCGCTCGAGGCGTTCGAGGGCGGGCTCACGACGCTGTGCATCACGCTGGCGAAGATGATCGCGCGCGACGGCGAGGGCGCGACGAAGCTGATCGAGGTGGTGGTGCGCGGCGCGCAGAGCGACGAGGACGCGCATCGGGCGGCGATGGCGGTGGCCCTCTCGCCGCTCGTGAAGACCGCGGTGTACGGGCGGTCGCCGAACTGGGGGCGCGTGCTGGCCGCGGTCGGGTATTCCGGGGCGGAGGTGCAGCCGGAGCGGACGTCGGTGCGCATCGGCCCCGTGCTGGTCGCCGAGCGCGGGGCCGGCACGGGCGGCCGGGAGGCGCTCGACGAGGTCGTGCGCTACCTCGACGGCGACGAGGTGCAGATCGCCGTCGACCTCGCCCTCGGCAAAGGCGAGGCGACGGTGTGGACCTGTGATCTCACCGAGGGGTACGTCAAGGAAAATGCCGGATACATCTCCTAACCCGGCGGCCGTGGAGCAGGGCGGCGTCATCGCCCAGGGGCTGCGGTACGTCGGCGCGTGGAAGGGCAAGATGGCGGTGGTCAAGTTCGGCGGCAGCGTGCTCGAGGGGACGCAGGGCGGCACGCTGGCGCAGGATCTCACGCTGCTGAAAGACGCCGGCGTGCACCCGGTGCTCGTGCACGGGGGCGGACCGGAGATCACCCGCGTGCTCGAGCGGATGGGCAAGACGTCCGCGTTTGTCGGCGGGCTCCGCGTCACCGATCCGGAGACGATGGACGTCGTGGAGATGGTGCTCGGCGGGCGGGCCAACAAGGCGCTCGTCGCGGCGATTCTCCAGGCCGGGGGCCGCGCGGTCGGCATCAGCGGCAAGGACGGCCGCATGCTGGTGGCGCGCAAGCGGCGGGGCGACGTCGATCTCGGGCAGGTGGGGGAGGTCGAAGCCGTGAACCCGGACTTGGTGATGCGGCTGAGCGCGGACGGGTACATCCCGGTGGTCGCGTCCCTGGGCATCGGCGAGGACGGCACGAGCTATAACCTGAACGCGGACACCGCCGCGGGCGCGCTCGCGGTGTCCGTGGGGGCGAGCAAGTTCATCCTGCTGACGGACGTCGCCGGCGTGTACCAGGATTACCACGGCGACCGGCGGCTGGTGTCCGAACTCCGCGCCGAGGAGGCCCGCGCGATGATCCGCGACGGGTCGATCAGCCGGGGGATGATCCCGAAGGTCGAAGCGTGCCTGGCCGCGCTGGAGGGCGGCGTGCCGAGCGCGCACATCATCGACGGCCGGGTCCCGCACGCCCTGCTCGTGGAGCTCTTCACGGAGCGGGGGATCGGGACCATGCTCGTGCCCTGATGCGGCTCCACGCAGGCCGCCGTGAGTTCCGCAGCCCCAACCTAGCCGGAGGTGAGCGATGAGCACCACGCACGTCGTCGACTTGAGCGCGCAGGTCCTTACGCCGAACTACCGCCGAGCCCCGATCGCGTTCCGGGAGGGACGCGGGATGCGCCTGTGGGACCTCGACGGCAAGATCTACCTGGATTTTCTCGCGGGCATTGCCGTGGACGTGCTGGGGCACTGCCACCCCAAGCACGTCGCCGCGATCCAGCGCCAGGCGGCGACCCTGATCCACGTCTCCAACCTCTTTCAGATCCCGGAGCAGGCCGAGCTCGCGCGCCTGCTGATCGAGGTCACGGGGATTCCCGGCGGGCGCGCGTTTTTCTGCAACAGCGGGGCCGAGGCGTGCGAGGCGGCGATCAAGCTGGCGCGCAAGGCGGCGCGCGCGGCAACACGTACCGACGTCTACGAGATCATCGTGGCCAGCCACGGATTCCACGGGCGCACGATGGGCGCGCTGTCCGCCACGATGACCCCGAAGTATCACGAGGGGTTCGAGCCGCTCGTGCCGGGGTTCGTCGAGGTGCCGTTCAACGACCTCCCGGCGGCGGAGCGGGCGGTGGGCGCCCGCACCGCGGCGATCATGATCGAGCCGGTGCAGGGCGAGGGCGGCATCCACGTCGCCGACGACGGCTATCTCCGCGGCCTGCGGCGCTTGTGCGACGATCGCGGCATCGTCCTCGTCTTCGACGAGATCCAGTGCGGGTTCGGCCGGACCGGGCGATGGTTCACGTACCAGCACGCCGGGGTCACGCCCGACATCGTCACCCTGGCCAAGGGACTCGGCGGCGGCGTGCCGATCGGAGCCATCGTGGCCCGCGCGGCGCTGGCGGACGCGTTTCAGCCGGGCACGCACGGCACGACGTTCGGGGGCAATCCGCTCGCCTGCGCGGCGGCCGCGGCGGTGATCCGGACGATCCAGGAGGAGGACCTCGTCGCCAACGCGGCCGCGATGGGCGAGTATTTGATGGGCGGCCTGCGGGCGCTGGCCCGGACGCAGCCGGCGATCCGCGAAGTCCGGGGGCGGGGCCTGATGGTGGCCGCGGAGCTCGGCATCCCCTCCGACGGGGTGGTGGCGGCGTGCGCCGCGAACGGCCTGCTCGTCAACGCCGTGCGCCCCACGGCGGTCCGCTTCGTGCCCCCGCTCATCGTCACACGGCAGGACATCGACGAGGGGCTCGGCATCTTCGGCCGCGTCCTCGCGGAGCAGGCACGGGTGGCGGGCGCGGCCGCCGGGAACCCGGCCGGGAGGTGACGGCGATGGCGCAGCCGAGCCACGTGGCCCTCGCGTACAGCGGCGGGCTCGACACGTCCGTGATCATTCCCTGGCTGAAGGAGCACTACGGCGGGTGCCGCGTGACCGCGGTCGTCGCGGACGTCGGCCAGGGTGACGACTTCGACGAGGTGCGCGCCAAGGCCCGGGCGAGCGGCGCGGACGCCGTGCACGTCGTGGACGTCCGGCGCCAGTTCGTGACCGACTACATCTACCCGGCGCTGCGGGCGGGCGCCGTCTACGAAGGGCGGTACCTGCTCGGGACGTCGCTTGCGCGCCCGCTGATCGCGCGGGTGCAGGTGGAGGTGGCGCTCGCGGAGGGCTGCGACGCCCTGGCCCACGGGTGCACCGGCAAAGGCAACGACCAAGTCCGCTTCGAGCTGGCGTACCAGGCCCTGGCGCCGCATCTCGCCGTCATCGCGCCGTGGCGCGAGTGGACGCTCGGTTCCCGCGAGGAGGAAATCGACTACGCCCGGGCCCACGGCGTGCCGGTGCCCGTGACGCGGGAGAAGCCCTACAGCATGGATCAGAACCTGTGGCATCTCAGCTTCGAGAGCGGCGTCCTCGAGGACCCGTGGGCGGAGCCGCCGGCGGACATGTTCCGCCTGACGGTCGATCCGGCCGCCGCGCCCGATGCGCCGGAGTACGTCGAGATCGGGTTCGAGCGCGGGGCGCCCGTCGCGCTCGACGGCAGGCCGCTCGACCCCGTGACGCTGGTGGAGGCGCTGAACCGGCGGGCGGGGGCGCACGGCGTCGGCCGCGCCGACCTCGTGGAGAACCGCCTCGTGGGCATGAAGAGCCGCGGCGTCTACGAGACGCCCGGCGGGACCGTGTTGATGGAGGCGCACCACCACCTGGAGACGATCACGCTCGACCGGGACACGCAGCACTACAAGGCGCTCGTCGCCCCACGGTACGCCGAGCTCGTCTACAACGGGCTGTGGTATTCGCCGCTGCGCCGGGCGCTGGACGCGTTTACCGCGGTGACGCAGGAGACCGTGACGGGGACCGTGCGCGTGAAGCTGTTCAAGGGCGCGTGCGTCGTGGTGGGGCGCGCGGCCGCGCAGTCGCTCTACAGCCACGACCTGGCGACGTTCGGGCGGGGCGAAGGGTACGATCACAAGGATGCCGCCGGCTTCATCCGGCTGTTCGGCCTGCCGGCCAAGGTGTTTGCCGCGAGCCATCCGGACTTGACGCGCGACGGGCCGGCCCTCCCGGTCGAGACGCCCGCGGGCCGGCGCGGCCCCGGCGCGCCGCGGCGCTAGCGAGGCGACGTGGCCGAGCCGACACGGCGGCAGCCGGACGATCCCGCGAGCGCGCGTCTCTGGGGCGGCCGGTTTCGCGGCGACCTCGATCCCACCATCGCCGCGTTTACGACCTCGCTGCCGTTCGACCGGCGGCTGTACCGCGCCGACATCCTGGGCAGCATCGCGCACGCCACGATGCTCGGCCGGTGCGGGATCGTCCCCGCGGACGACGCGGCGGCGATGGTCCGAGGGCTGCGCGAGATTCTCTCCGAGATCGACGCCGGCCTGCTGGCCATCGAGGGCGCCGAGGACATCCACACGTTCGTCGAAGCGACGCTGCGACGGCGGATCGGCGACGCCGCGTCGCGGCTCCACACGGCGCGGTCCCGCAACGACCAGGTCGCCACGGATCTCAGGTATTACCTCAAGACGGAAATCGTCAAGGTCGTGGGCCGCGTCGTGGCGCTGGAACAGGTGTTGCTGGCGCTGGCGGAGGGGCATCCGTCGGTCATCGTTCCCGGGTATACGCATCTGCAGCGCGCCCAGCCCGTGCTCCTCGCGCACCACCTGCTGGCCTACCTGTGGATGCTGCACCGCGACGCCGGGCGCCTCCGGGACGTGTTCGCCCGCACGGACGCGCTACCGCTCGGGGCGGCGGCGCTGGCCGGCACCTCGTACCCGATCGATCGCGAGCTCGTCGCCTCGCTGCTCGGGTTTGCGGGCGTCATCCCCAACAGCCTGGACGCGGTCGCGGACCGCGACTTCGCGGTCGAGTTCACCGCGGCGGTCGCGGTGTTGATGGCGCACCTCTCGCGTCTCGCCGCCGAGATCGTCCTCTGGTCGACGACGGAGTTCGGGTTCGTGGACCTCGCGGACTCGATCAGCACGGGGAGTTCGATCATGCCGCAAAAGAAGAACCCGGACGCCGCCGAGCTCATCCGCGGCAAGGCGTCCCGCGTCACCGGGGACCTCGTGACGCTCCTGTCGATGCTGCGCGGCCTGCCGCTCGCCTACAACAGCGACATGCAGGAGGACAAAGAGGCGGTGTTCGACGCCGTGGATACGGCGCACGCCAGCCTCCAGGCCATGGGCCTCGTGCTGCACGGCATCCGGTTCAACGGCGAGCGGATCGCGGCGCACCTGCGCGGCGGCCTCATGGGCGCCACCGAGCTGGCCGACGCGCTCGCCACCCGCGGGATGCCGTTTCGCGAAGCGCACGAGCTGGTCGGCAGGATCGTGCTGTACGCGCAGGATCGCGGGCGGGAACTGTGGGAGCTCACGCCCGACGAGTACCGGCAGTTCAACGCGCTGCTCGCCGACGGCGCGGAGCTGGCCACGCCGGCGGGCGCGGTCGCGAACAAGCGCTCCGCCGGGGGGACGGCACCGGCCCGCGTCGCGGAGCAGCTGAGCGCGGCGCGTACGGCCGTCACCGAGACGCTGTCCTGGCTGGCCGCCCTGCCGGCGCCGCCGGTCGAGCGCGAGACGGCGGCGGCCGAGCCCGGCCCCGCGCCGGGGCGATGAGCTGATGGCGCGCCCCCGAGCCGCCCCGGGGCCCGCCGGCGGACGCGACTCCACGCGGGCCGAGCGCGAGCGCCGGATCCGCGACATCCTCGCCCAACGTCCCGTGGAAACCCAGGAGGAGCTGGTCGATCTGCTCCGGCGCCAGGGGCTCGCGGTCACGCAGGCCACGGTGTCCCGCGACATCAAGCGGATGGGCCTGGTGAAGGTGCCGTGGACCGACGGCCGGTCGCACTACGTCGCGCCCGAGAAACCCTCGCCCGCCGACGTGCTGCGCCGCCTGCAGCACGCGGTGACGGAGTACGTCCTGTCCGCCGACACGGGCGAAGAGCTGGTGGTCGTCCACACGCTCACCGGCCGCGCGAACGCGGTCGCCGCGGCGATCGACGAGATGCAGTGGGACGACGTCGTCGGCACCGTGGCCGGCGACGATACGATTCTCGTGGTGCCACGCCGCCGGGCGATGCGCGATCGCGTGCTCCGCCGTCTGCGGGACCTCATGGACGGGCGGATGCCCGGGTAGCCCGGGCGGTCGAGGGCGCCGTCCGGCGCCGCGATGTGCGCTGCGCACACGGGCGGCGGGCGGTGTGGAAGGTGTCCTCTCGCCGTGAGCCGAACCTCCCCGCGATGTCATCGCTCGGTGTCGCTCGCTGAGGCGCACGGCCAATGGATGTGTGGGTCACCAACCTGCAGCACAAGATCACCGTCGAGCCGAACTTCATCCGGGAGATTGTCTGCGAGGTGTTGCGCCTCGAGGGACGCCGCGATGTCCCCGACGTGAGCGTGGCGCTCGTCGATGACGCGTACATCCGCGTGCTGAACCGCGAGTACCGCGGCGTCGATCAGGCGACCGACGTGCTGGCTTTTCCCATGGAGCCGGAGCGCGACGACTCCGCGGAGCCCGCGCTCGGGGACGTCGTCATCTCCGTCGAGCGCGCCCGCGAGCAGGCGCGGCAGTTCCGGCATCCGCTGCGCCGCGAGCTGGCGCTCCTCGCCATCCACGGGGTGCTGCACTTGCTGGGGTACGAGGACGAGACCGAGGCCGGCGCGTCGGCCATGTGGTCCAGGCAAAAGTCGCTGCTCGAACACCTCCTCGGCACCTCCGCGCGCGACGCCCGCTGACGTGGGCTCGCACGCGCGGCGGCCGCGGTCCTTTACCGCATCCGTGACCTTCGCCTGGCACGGCCTGCGCGCGGCCGCGCGCGCGGAGCCCCACATGCGGGCGCATCTCATGGTGGCGATCCTGGCGCTCGGCGCGGGGGTCGCGGCCGGCGCGACCGGCGTCGAGCTGGCCGTGTTCGCGCTCGCCATCGGGCTCGTGCTTTCGGCCGAGCTCCTCAATACCGCGATCGAACGGCTCGTGGACACGGTCTCGGCGGACGTGAGCCCCGCGGCGGCGGCGATCAAGAACGCCGCCGCCGCCTCGGTGCTGGTCGCGGCCGTCATGGCCGCATCCGCGGGGGCGCTGGTGCTGGGGCGTCACGTGGGGATGCGGGCGGCCGTGATCGATCGCGGGATCGCCGCGCTCGTCGCCTTAGGGTGCCTGACGGTGCTCGCGGCCGGCGCGGTGCGGAGCGGCGGCGCCACGCGCGGTCCGGGGGCGCCGTAGGGCCTCCGGGGGTCTAGGGGCTCATCGCCGCCCGGGGCCCGGCTCCCTGGGTATGGTATAAATAACACGAAGGCCGATGGCGGACGCATTGTTGGTCGAGCCGGCGCGCGGCGCGCGCCCCACGCGGGAAGGGTAGGACGTTCCTGTGACGCGGTCGCCGTCCGCCTTGTGGGTTGCAGTGCTTGCGTTGCTCATCCTCTTCGGCGCGTTTTTCAGCGCGTCCGAGACCGCGCTCTTTGCTTCGAACCGCATGACGCTCCGGCGCCTCCGCGACCGCGGCGACCGTCGGGCCGGCGTGGCGCACCGCCTGCTCGAAGCCCCGGCGGATCTGTTGACGACGCTGCTCGTCGGCAACACGATCGCGGACGTGGGCGCCTCGGTGCTGGCGACGTCGATCGCCATTTCGCTCGCGGGCCGGCACGGCGAGTGGATCGCCTTTGTCGGCGTGACGCTGCTCGTGCTCGTCGTGTCCGAGATCGGGCCCAAGACCCTCGCCGCGCGCCACGCCGACCGTCTGGCGCTCTGGGTGGCGGAGCCGGTGCGCACCATCGGCCGCGTGCTGGCCCCGTTGAACCGCGTCCTCTCCCTGGCGGCGACGGTGCTGATCCGGCCGTTCGGCGCGCCCATCACCAGCCGGCCTCCGCTCGTGACCGAGGAGCAGCTGCGGTTTCTGGTGCAAGTCGGGGAGGAGGAGGGCGTGATCGAGGAACGGGAGCGCGAGATGATCCACTCCATCTTCGAGTTCGGCGACACCGTCGTGCGCGAGGTGATGCGGCCCCGGATCGACATCGTCGGCGTCCCGGCGTCCGCCACGATCGATCAGGCGCTCGTGCTCATGATCGAGCACGGGCACTCGCGGCTTCCGGTCTACGAAGGCAATACGGACCATATCACCGGCGTCGTGTACGTGCGGGACCTCCTCGTCCCCCTGCGCGAGGGGAAGCACGACCGGCCGGTGCTGGACGTGTTGCGCCCGGCGTTCTTCGTGCCGGAAACGAAGAAGGTGGACGAGCTGTTCCGGGAAATGCAGCGGAAAAAGGTCTCCATGGCGATCGTGCTCGACGAGTACGGCGGGACGGCCGGGTTGCTGACGATGGAGGACCTCGTCGAGGAGATCGTGGGCGAGATCCAGGACGAATACGACCTGGAGGAAAAACCGATCCACCTCGTGGACGACCGCACGGCCGTCGTCAGCGGACGCACGCACATCCACGAGGTGAACGAGGCGCTGGGGCTGGCGTTGCCGGACGAGAACGTCGACGTGGATACCGTCGCCGGGCTGATCTACGAGCTGCTCGGACGCGTCCCGCAGCAGGGCGAGATCCTCACGGCCGGCGGCGCCGAGCTTCGCGTGGAACGGACCCTGGGGCAGCGCATCACCAAGGTGCGCATCACGCTTCCGTCCCCCGCACCGCAGCAGCAGCCCGCCGCACCGTAGCGCACCACCGCCCCTAGAGAATCAGGTGGACGTCGCCGAACTCGTGCCAGAGGTAGGCGCCGTCGAGCGCGGCGCGGTACGCCGCTTCGAGATGGGCGCGGTCGGCGAAGGCCTCGAGCATGGCGAGGTGGGACGCCCGCGGCTCGTGAAAGCCCGTCAGGAGGGCGTCGACGGCTCGCACGCCGCGCGCCGGGGTCACCACGAGGTCGGTCCACCCCGCGGCCGCGATCACCTCGCCGGACGGGGCGAGGGCGCTCTCCAGCGCGCGCACCACGGTAGTGCCGACGGCGACAACGCGCCGCCCGCGCCGCCGCGCGGCCGCCACGGCGCGCGCCGTCTCCGGGGGCACCGAGTACCATTCCTCGATGGGCGGCTCGTCGCGCTCGGGACTGGCCACGCCGGCGTGCAGCGTGATGCGCGCGAGGCCGATGCCCCGCTGCGCGGCGCCGGCGAGCACCTCGTGCGTGAACGGGCGGCCGGCGGAGGGCATCTCCGCGGATCCGGGATTCCGCGCGTAGACCGTTTGGTACATCTCGAGCGGCCACCGTCCGCGAACATACGGGTAGGCGATCGGCCGGCCGTGGCTCCGCAGGTACTCGAGCCACGGCGCCCGCAGGTCCAGCCGGGCGATCCAGAGCCGCGTGGATCCCGGATACGGCACCAGCAGGCGCGCCTGCGCCCCGCCCGGCAAGTCCAGCGTCTCGCCGGAGCCAGCGCGGATGGCGCGCGGCTCCACGACCCACAACCCCGCCGCGAGGCGCGTGGAGAGGTGGAGCGCGACCGGGTCGCCGTTGGCCCGCCGCGCCGCGAGCGCCGCCGGGATCGTCGCCGAGTCGTTGACGACGAGCAGGTCGCCGGGCGCGAGGTACCGCGGCAGGTCGGCAAACGCGGCATGGGCCACGGCGCCGTCACGGCGGCGTGTCACGAGCAGCCGGACCCCGTCGCGCCGCAGGCCGCGGGCTTCAGGCGGCTCCTGCGCCTCCAGCGCCGGCGGGAGGGCGAAGTCGAACGCGGGCGCCGCTGCCCCGCGGGCCGGCGCGCCGCCGGCTTCGAGGAGCGCCGCGGTCGGGGCGCTCATGAGGCGACCCGTCCGATCTCGCGTTCGACGCACCGGGCGACAAAGCGCCCGAACGGCGCGGCCCCGCGCTCGACGAGCGTGACAAACGCGGGCGCCACGGCGGCGGGTGCGGGGAGGTGCGAGAGGTCCACGCCCGGCTCGGCTTCCCGGTGCATCTGCGTGTTCATGTCGCCGGGGTCGACGACGTACACGCGGACGCCGCTGCCGTCGAGCTCGGCGGCGAGGACCCGGGAGAGGTGCTCCAGCGCCGCCTTGCTCGCGCCGTAGCCGCCCCACCCGGGGTACGCTTCGACGCCCGCGTCCGACGTCACGTTGACGATGATCCCCGACCGGCGGGCCCGCATCGGCGGCAGCACGAGCCGCGCGAGCGCGTGCGGGGCGAGCACGTTGACGCGCAAGATGCTCCACAACGCCGAGGGGCTGAGATCGGCGAGCGGCGGCATCGGGCTCGGCCCCAGCGCCGATGCGTTGTTGACCAGGATGTCGATCTGTCCGAAGCGGCGCAGGCCTTCCCGCACCAGCCGCTCGGCGTGGTCGGGGTCGCCCACGTCGCCCGGGATCGCGAGCAGGCCCTCCGGCGGCGCCGCGCCGGCCGCGTCCCGGCGAATCATCTCGGCCGCCCGGGCGAGCGCATCGCGGTCGCGCGCGGTGACGATGAGCCGCGCGCCTCGCTTCGCAAACGCCCGCGCGACTTCGAAGCCGAGCCCGCGCGACGTGCCGGTGATGAGCGCAACAGAGTCTCTGAGTTCCATCGGTGGCGCCTCCATATGCGGGTGTCACCAGGAAGTATGAGCCTGGGAGGCGCCCCGCCGCATCCGGCGATGGGCGGGGCGGCGCGCGTGCCGGCCGGCGGGGACAGGGGCTGGCCGCGCGGACAGGTGCGGGCGTGCGGTTAGAGAAGCCCGCGGCGCGCCGCTTCCGCGACCGCCTGGGCCCGGGTCTCCGCGCCGAGCTTGTTGAGGATCGACCCCACGTGGAACTTCACCGTGCGCTCGGTGATCGTCAAGCGTCTGGCGATCTGCTTGCTCGACAGTCCGTCGGCGACGAGCCGCAGCACGGTCCGCTCGCGCGGCGTCAGCGACGTGCGCCGTCCCGGGGCGCGCACCTGCCCGAGGACCTGTTCCGCGACGCGCGGGGCGAGGTGTGAGCCGCCGGCCGCGACGGCCCGGATCGCCGCCGTGATCTCCCGGCCGGTGGCCCCTTTGAGGAGGTAGCCGCGGGCGCCCGCGCGGACGGCCCCCAGCACACGCTCTTCCGTATCGTACGCGGTCAACACGATCACGCGCGCGTCCGGCGCCTCGGCGGCGATCCGGGGAATCGCGTCGACGCCGTTCATGTCGGGCAGCTCGAGGTCCAGGAGCACCACATCGGGGTGGATGCGGCCGGCCGCGGCGATCGCGTCCGCCGCCGAACCCGCGTCCCCGGCGACCTCGATGTCCGGATCGTCCTCCAGGATCGCCTCGATCCCCTCCCGGACCACCGGGTGGTCGTCCACCAGCAGGACGCGGATCATCGCCGGGAGCCCTCCAGCGGGACGGACACGCTGACCCAGGTGCCGCGGCCGGGCGCGCTGCGAATGCGGAGGGTTCCCCGCAGCAGCTCCACGCGCTCCCGCATGCCGACCAGGCCCACGCGTCCCGGCGCCGTGCGCTCGGGCGCGAACCCGCGGCCATTGTCGCGGATGGTGAGGCGTGCGCGGCGCCCTCGCACGGCCAACGTCACGGTCGCATCGCTCGCGTGGGCGTGTCGCCCCACGTTGGTGAGCGCCTCCCGCGCGATCTGGAACAGCTCGGATTCCACGCCGGCGGGCAGCGGCGGCGCCGGGGCGACGCGGACGTGGATGCGCACGCCGGAATCGGCGCTCAGGGCTCGCGCCAACGCCGTCAGGGCTTCCGGGAGCGGGCGCCCGGCCGGGAGGGGGCCGCGCAACTCGAGCATGGACCGTCGGGCCTCGCCGAGGCTCTGTCGCGTGATCTCGAGCGCGCGCTGGATCCGCTCCCCGGCACGCTCGGGGTTGCGGGCGAGGTGCCGCGCCCCCGCTTCCAGGTGCAGGGCGATCGCGGTGAGCGCCTGGGCGAGGGTGTCGTGGATCTCGCGGGCCAGACGCGCGCGTTCCTCCGCGCGGGCCAGCCGGGTCATGCTTTCCGCGAGCCGCGCGCGCTCGATCGCGATGCCGACTTGATACGCGATCGTCGCGAGCACGCGCAGCTCGTCGGCCGTCAGTTGGCGCCAGGCCGGCCCGGTGACGTTCATGACGCCGAGCGGCGTGGTCTGGAAGTAGAGCGGGATGCTCGCGTGGTAGGCTAGCCCGTGCGTCAGCTCCGTGGCGCGCTGCCGCACCGCCGGCCGCAGCCGGCTGCACTCCATCACGTCGATGTTCTTCGGCGTGAGGTCGCCGGCCCGGAACTCATCGAGACACCAGCAGGACCGGCCGGTCATGCGGACGGGCTCCCGCAGGAACGGCGGCAAGTTGCGGGCCGCGGCGTTGTAGAAACGCTGGGTCTCCGGATCGCGGAGCCAGACCCACCCCGTTTCCAGGCCCAGCAGTTCGGCCACCATGCCGAGTGTCTGCTCCAGCGCCTGCTGGACGTCCGGGGCGCTGTTCAGCGCCTCCGCGATCGCGGCGAGAATGCGGAGATCGCGGGTATGCCGGGCGCGCAGGGCCGCGGGGACCTGGCCCGCCGGTACTGCCGGCCGGCCCGCGTCACCACGAGCCGCGCGCGCTCGTTCCGTTGCTCGCTTCGTCGCCACGGGATCGTCCCGCCACCACAGTACGCCGCGGCCGCAGGCCGCGACACGGATGTCTCGACCGGTCTCCGCCTGTCCATTGGGACAGGGGTCCGGATCCGAGACGGTCCGCGCGGGGGGCCACCGACCGGTTCGCGCCGCCGCCCGGCCGTTCCCGCTCCACATGCCCGCGCGCGTCCCAGCAATCGGCGGCAAGGAGCCGGCGGGGTGCGGGAGGTGCGTGGTCGCGCACCGAACCTGCCCCGGTCCGATACGCGCCGCCCACGCCACGGTGGAGGGAGGAAAGGCCTGTGTGGCACAATATCTTCGTTCCCGAGCTCTCGATTGCCGAAAAAGTGATCCGGCCCGTTCTCGTCTACCTCTTTCTTGTGATCGTAGTCCGGCTCGCCGGGCGCCGGCAACTCGCGCAGCTCAATTCCTTCGACCTCGTGGTGCTGATGATGCTTGCAAACACGGTACAGAACGCGACGATCGGCAACGACAACTCCATGGTCGGCGGCCTCATCGGGGTGAGCGCGCTCCTGCTCGTGAACGCCCTCGTCGTCCGTTTCCTGTACCGCCGCCCCCAGATCGACCGCCTCCTGGAGGGCGGGCCCGTCACGTTGATCAAGGACGGCGAGGTCGTGCGGGACAACCTGGACCGCGAAGCGATTACCGAGGAAGAGTTGATGGAGGCGGTGAGAAAGCAGGGGCTCGCGGCTCTGGGGCAGGTGGCGGAAGCGGTGCTGGAGACGGGGGGTGTCATCAGCGTGGTCCCGCGCACCACGCTCGACGACCGCTTTCACCACCTCGACGGCCGGCTGAACGCGATCGAGACGCGCCTCGGGGACATCCTGCGGCAGCTGCGGCTGCAAGATGCGCAACCGCAGTAGGCGCACCGGACGCCTCGCCTCGCCGGGGCCCCGCCCGCCGGCGGCGAACGCCGTGCCGCCGTCGCTGCGGCGGATCGCCCGGGCGGCGGTCACCGCGCGGCGGCGCGCCTACGCGCCGTACTCCGGATTCGCCGTCGGGGCCGCCGTGTTGACGGCCGGCGGCGCCGTCTACACGGGCGCGAACGTCGAGAATGGATCCTACGGCCTGACGCTGTGCGCCGAGCGCGTCGCGATGCTCACGGCGGTCGCGGCCGGCCACCGCCGGCTCCGGACGGTGGCGGTCGCGGGACCGGCCGGCATCAGTCCGTGCGGGGCGTGCCGCCAGGTCATGGACGAGTTTGGCGTCGAGACCGTGCTGCTGGTGTCGCCGGGCACGCGCCCGACTGTCCGGACGCTTCGCGAGCTCCTTCCGCATCCGTTCGCGCTGCGCGCGAGCTCCGCGAGTCCGCGCGGTGCGACCGCACCGGCCGCCGTTCGACGCGACGGCGCCGAATCGCCGATGCGGCGGGCGTCACGGCGGCGGCGGCCGTCGCGAGGTGGGCGGCGTGCCGGTCTATAAGGCCGAAGGCATCGTGCTGCGGCGGCAGGTCATCGGCGAGGCCGACCGGACCATCACGCTCTTGACCCGGGAGTACGGCCGCCTTCGAGCGGTGGCCCGCGGTACGCGGCGCATCACCAGCCGGCTCGCCGGGCGCGTCGAGCCGTTTACCCACGGCGGCTTCCTGCTGGCCCGCGGCCGCTCCTTGGACGTGATCGCGCAGGTCGAAGTGCTCCGCACCTTTCCGGGCATCCACACGGATCTCCTGAGAGGCGCGTACGCCGGCTATGTGGCCGAGGTGGTGGACCGCCTGCTTCCGGAACGAGACCGCCACGAGGAGGCGTTTACGATCGTCCTGCGGACGCTCGATGTGCTGGAGGACGCGTCCGAGGACGCGGCCGAGATGGCCGCGCTCTGGTGCGGGCTGCGGCTCGCTTCCGAGCTCGGCTACCGGCCCGAGGTGGACGCGTGCGTCGGATGCGGGCGCGCGCTGCCCCGGGGGGCGAGCGGGCCCGCGGCGGCGTGGGGGTTCGCCGCGGACGCGGGAGGCGCCGTGTGCCCGGCGTGCCTCGCCGGCCACGCGGAGGCGATGCGCACCGTCCCCGGGGTGTTCGCGACGTGCGGCTATCTGCTTCGCGCAGCTCCGGAGCATGCCGTGCGCCTTCGCACGCCGCCCGGGCAGCGGCGCGACCTCGCCCGGCTGGTGCAGGCGCATCTCGAACATCAACTCGACGCCAAGCTGCGATCCCCGGCGGTCATCGGGCGTTTGCGCGCCGCGGGCGCATCGACGTCGACCTCGCGCGGCGCGGGGCCGGACGCCGGTCCCACGCGCTGATCCGCGTCTCACCGGCCCCCGCGCGCAAGACACACCGCGGCGGCCCGGCCGGGCGTCTCGGCCTCTCCCGCACCGGGCATCTCCCATGGGGAATAACGCCGAGGGGCCGGTCCCGCCGCGCGACGAATCTTGCGCGCTCGTCCGAGCCGCACACGACGGGATGGCCCGCGCGCTTCGCGTCTGGGTCCTCCGGACAGGGGAGGACGGAGGACGGCCGGCTGCGGTATCGCCGCACCGGCGCGCGTGATAAGATAAGGCGCGGAGGTGGTCCCATGGAGATCGACCTGGAACGAGTCCAGCGGGCGCTCGCCCTCTTTGGGTCCGCGATGGAGGAAGCGCAGCGCATCGTGCGGCGCGGTCCCTCCGGCGCGGTGCGGATCCACACGGACGATCGGGTCATCGAGCTCCCGCTCACGTGGGCAGCCGCCGGGCTCGCCGCCTTCGCCCTCGCCACCATGTTGACGTCGCTGCCGGTGCGGCGCGAGCGCGAGGAGGAACCGCTCGGGATCGGTTAGCGGCCTCGGCTGGTCTGCTTCGTTCCCCCGGATGGCCGGCGTAGAGTCAGGAGGATCTCCATGACCTTTCAGGACCTCGTGCTCGGCCTGGAACGTTACTGGGCCGCGCGGGGATGCGTGATCGCGCAGCCGTACGACCTCGAGGTCGGGGCGGGTACGATGCATCCCGCGACGTTTCTGCGGGCGCTCGGCCCGGAGCCGTGGCGGGTCGCGTACGTGCAGCCGAGCCGCCGCCCCGCCGACGGGCGCTACGGACAGAACCCCAACCGGCTCTACCAGCATCATCAGTATCAGGTCATTCTCAAACCGTCTCCCGACGACGTCCAGGATGCCTACCTCCGGAGTCTCCGCGCGCTGGGGATCGAGCTGCGAGACCACGATCTCCGGTTTCTCGAGGACGATTGGGCGGATCAGACGCTCGGGGCGTCGGGCGTCGGCTGGCAGGTGTTTCTCGACGGGCAGGAGATCAGCCAGTTCACGTACTTTCAGCAGGCGGGCGGTCTGGAGCTGCCGGCGATACCCGTGGAGCTGACGTACGGATTGGAGCGGATCGCGCAGTTTGTGCTGCGCAAGGACAACGTCTTCGACCTCGAGTGGGCGCCCGGCATCACGTACGGCGAAATCCGGCGCGAGGATGAGTTCGAGCATTCCACGTTCGCGTTCGAGACGGCGGACGTGGACATGCTGCGCCATACCTTCGCCGCGGCCGAGGCGGAAGCCGGCCGGCTGCTGGACGCGGGGTTGACCGTGCCGGCGTACGAGCACGTGCTGCGGTGCTCCCACACCTTCAACCTCCTCGATGCGCGGGGAGCGGTCGGGGTCGCGGAGCGCGCGAGCCTGATGGCGCGCTGCCGCGTGCTGGCGCGACGGTGCGCCGAGCAGTACCTCAAGCATCGCGAAGAACTCGGCTGGCCGCTGCTGCGGGGGCGCCCCGATGCCGCGTAGGCCGGGGCCGGCCGCCGGCCGCCGCCGGAGCCCCCGGGCCGGGGCGCGTCTCGTGTTCGAGATCGGCACGGAGGAGCTGCCGCCGCAGGCCGCGTGGGACGGCGCCCGCCAGTTGGCCGAGCAGGCGCCTCGCGCCCTGGAGTCGGCGCGCATCGCGGTGAGGCGGGTGACGTCTTTCTCGACGCCCCGCCGGCTCGTGTTGATCGCCGACGACGTGCAGCCTCGGCAGCGCGACCTCGTCCGCGAGGTCCGCGGGCCGGCCGTCAGGGTCGCGTATGACGCGCACGGCCGGCCCACGGCCGCGGCGGAGGGGTTTGCCAGAGGTCAGGGCGTGCCGGTGAGCGCGCTCGAACGCCGCGTCACGCCGCAAGGAGAGTACGTGTACGCGGTGCGGCGCGAGCCGGGCGCGGCCGCGGCGGAGGTCCTCCGGACGCTGTTGCCGGAGCTCGCCGCCGGCCTGACATTTCCGAAGGCGATGCGGTGGGGGACGGGGACGGTCCGGTTTGCCCGTCCGGTGCGGTGGCTCGTGGCGTTACTCGGCAGCCGGGTGATTGCCTGTGAGTTCGCCGGCGTCGCGGCGGGTCGCAGGACGTACGGCCACCGGATCCTCCATCCGGCGGCGGTGCCGGTGCCGCGCGCCGGATCGTACGAGGCCGTGCTCAAGCGGAGCTTTGTGCTGCTGGATCCCGAGGAGCGGCGGCGGCGCGTCGCGGACGCGGCGCGGAAGGCGGCCGGCGAAATCGGCGGGCGGGTGGTCCTGGACGCCGACCTGCTGGACGAGACCGTGCAGCTCGTGGAGTGGCCCGAGGCGTTTGTCGGCCGGTTTGCCGACGAGTTTCTGGCGCTGCCGCGCGAGGTGCTCATCACCGTGATGCAGCACCACCAGAAGTACTTTGCGGTGGAGGACGCCGGGGGCGCGCTGCTGCCGGCGTTTGTGGGCGTGCGGAACGGCGACCGCCGCGGGCTGGCGATCGTGCGCGAGGGCAACGAGTGGGTCCTGCGCGCGCGGCTGGCCGACGGCCGTTTCTTCTTCGAGGAGGACCGCAAGCGGCGCCTCGCGGACCGCGTCCAGGGTCTTCAGGACCTCGTGTTTCTCGACCGGCTCGGCACGATGGCCGACAAGACGGTCCGCCTGGAGCGCTTGGCCGGGGTGCTCGCCCGGCTGCTCCACCTGGCGCCGTCCCAGAGCGACCTGCTGCGACGGGCCGCCCATCTCAGCAAGGCCGACCTCATCACGCAGGTGGTACGCGAGCTCCCGGAGCTCCAGGGCGTGATGGGCGGCATCTACGCGCGTCTCGACGGCGAGCCGGCCGCCGTGGCCGACGCGATTCGGGAGCAGTATTTGCCGCGCGGCGCCGTCCTTCCGTCGACGCCGACCGGCGCATACCTCGCCCTCGCGGACAAGGCCGACACGCTGTTGAGCGCCCTCGCCGCGGGGATGGCCCCGAGCGGCTCGCAGGACCCGTACGGCCTCCGGCGCGCCGCGGCCGGGATCGTGGCGATCATCCTCCGCCGGGGCATGCGCCTGAGCCTCGCGGACCTGGCGCGCGGGGCCGGGGCGGCCGCTGGCCCGGACGGCGCCCGCGTGCTCGAGGAGTGGCAGAGCGCGCTGCGCCAGCGGCTGCGCGCGATGCTGATCGACGAGGGGATCAGCTATGACACCGTCGACGCGGCGCTCGACGCCGGCGCGGATGATCTCGTCGACGCGGCGGCGCGGGCGCGAGCCCTCTGGGAGTTTCGCCGCACGGCGGCGTTCGCCGGCGTCTACACGGCATTTGACCGGGCGGCGCGCATCCTGCCGGACGGTGCGCCCGGCCCGGTGCGCGAAGACCTCTGCGCCGCGCCCGCGGAGCGGGCGCTCCTCCAGTCCCTGCGCGACGCGCAGACCGACGCGCAGGCGTGGGCGGCGCTCGGCGACCCGACGGCCGGGGACGGGACGGCGCCGGGGGCGGACGAGCTGGCGCGGCGCTATCGCGCCGCGCTCGAGCGGCTCGCCGCGCTGGCGGCGCCGGTGGACCGTTTCTTCGAGGACGTGCTCGTGATGGATCCGGACGAGGGGGTCCGCCAAAACCGCCTGGCGCTGCTGGCGGGCGTGGTCGCGCTCGTGCGTCCCATCGCGGACCTCTCGCGCGTCGTCGTTGGAGAAGGAAAGGCGGCGGCGCCGTCTTGAACAGCATGGCAGGATCACGGCGGCGCCCCCCGGCGCCGCCGTCGTAGACCCCGACAAGGCGAGGTGACCCACACATGGTTGTACGCATTCGCGCGAAGTCCCCGGCTCGCCGGGCGACCGCGCCCCGGCGGCGCCCGGCCGCGGCCCCGGCCAAGCGCGCGTCCCGCAAGCGGATCTGGCTCTTCGAGGAAGGCAACGCGACGATGCGCGACCTGCTCGGCGGCAAGGGGGCGGGCCTCGCGGAGATGAGCCGCGTGGGCCTTCCCGTTCCGCCCGGCTTCACGATCACCACCGCGGTGTGCAACGAGTACAACGCCCGCGGCCGGCAGTTCCCGCCGGGGCTCATGGACGAGGTGCGGCGGGCGCTCTGGACGGTCGAGCGCAAGATGGGCAAGAAGTTCGGCGACCCCGCAAACCCGCTGCTCGTCTCGGTCCGCTCGGGCGCCCGCTTCTCGATGCCCGGGATGATGGACACCGTGCTGAATCTCGGCCTGAACGAGGAGACGCTCCGCGGGCTGGCGGCGCTCACGGGAAACGAGCGGTTCGCGCGCGACGCCTACCGCCGGTTCGTCCAGATGTTCGGCAAGATCGTGCTCGGCGTTCCGGGAGAGCGCTTCGAGGCGATCATCGAGGAGCACAAGCGCCGCACGGGGGCGCGCGTCGACACGGACCTGGGGCCGGCGGATCTGAGCGAGATCGCCCGGGCTTTTCAGGACCTGATCCGCCGCGAGCAAGGGGTCGAGTTTCCGGAGGACCCGTGGAGGCAGCTCGAGCTCGCGATCCGCGCGGTGTTCGACTCGTGGATGGGCAAGCGCGCCGTCGACTACCGCAACTTCAACAAGATCCCGCACGATCTCGGCACCGCGGTCAACGTCCAGGCCATGGTCTTCGGCAACATGGGCGACGACAGCGCGACCGGCGTGGCGTTCACGCGCAACCCGTCCACCGGGGAGAAGGTGCTCTACGGCGAGTACCTGCCGAACGCCCAGGGCGAGGACGTGGTGGCCGGCATCCGGACGCCCCACCCGATCACGGAGATGGGCAACGAGATGCCGGGCGTGTACGCGCAGTTTCACAAAGTCGCGAAGATGCTGGAGCAGCACTACAAGGACGTGCAGGATCTCGAGTTCACGGTCGAGCGCGGCAAGTTGTGGATGCTGCAAACGCGCAGCGGGAAGCGCACCGCGCAAGCCGCGGTGAAGATCGCGGTGGACATGGTCCGGGAGAAGCTGATCTCCCGGGAGGAGGCCCTCCTGCGCGTCGAGCCGGATCAGATCTACCAGTTGCTGCTGCCGCGCTTCGATCCCGAGGACAAGACCGCGGCGGAGCGCGAGGGCATGCTGCTGGCCCGAGGTCTCAATGCGTCGCCGGGGGCCGCCACGGGCGTGGCCGTGTTCGACCCGGACACCGCGGTGGAGCTGGGACAGTCCGGCACGGCGGTCATCCTCGTGCGGCCCGAGACCAACCCGGACGACGTGCACGGCATGCTCGTCGCGCGCGGCATCCTCACGGCGCGCGGAGGCGGCACGAGCCACGCCGCGGTGGTGGCCCGCGGCCTCGGCAAGCCCTGCGTGGCCGGCGCCGAAGCCCTTCGCGTCGACCCGCAGCGCCAGCAGTTCAGCGTCGACGGCCGCGTGGTCCATCGCGGCGACCCGATCTCGATCGACGGCACGACCGGGGAGGTGTTCGGCCGCGCCATCCGCACGATCGATCCCGACCTGAGCCGGGATCGAGACCTGCAGACACTGCTCGGGTGGGCGGACCACGTGCGGCGGCTCGGCGTCTGGGCCAACGCGGACTATCCCCGCGACGCGGCCCGCGCCCGGGCGTTCGGCGCGGGCGGCATCGGGCTGTGCCGGACGGAGCACATGTTCTTCGAGGAGGACCGGCTGCCGATCGTTCGGCGCATGATCCTGGCCGAGACCGAGGACGAGCGCGAGCGGGCGCTCGGCGAGCTGTTGCCGATCCAGCGCGGGGATTTCGCCGGCATCCTGCGCGAGATGGCCGGGATGACGGTGGTCATCCGGCTCATCGATCCTCCGCTGCACGAGTTTCTGCCGCCGTACGACGACCTGCTCGTCGAGGTCACGGAGTTGCGGGTGCGGGGCAACAACCCGTCCGAGCTCGCGGAGAAGGAGCGCCTGCTGCGCGAGGTCGCCAAGATGCGCGAGCAAAACCCGATGCTCGGCCTCCGCGGCATCCGCCTGGGGATCATGTTTCCCGGCATCATCGACATGCAGGTCCGGGCCATCCTGGAGGCCGCGTGCCAGCTGGCGAAGGAAGGTGTCCGCACCCATCCGGAGATCATGATCCCGCTGGTCGGGCACGTCAACGAGCTCAAGATCGTGGAGAGCCGCGTGCGGCCGCTCGCGGATCGCATCATGGCGGAGCAGGGCGTGCGGGTCCGCTACAAGTTCGGCACGATGATCGAGGTGCCGCGGGCCTGCGTCGTGGCCGGCGAAATTGCCCAGGTGGCCGAGTTCTTCTCCTTCGGCAGCAACGATCTCACGCAGCTCATCTTCGGCTTCAGCCGCGACGACGCGGAGGGCAAGTTCCTCCTGCAGTACGTGGAGCGGAAGATCCTCCCCGACAATCCGTTCCAGGTGCTGGACCGGAACGGCGTGGGAGCGCTGATCGAGCAGGCGGTGCGGGCGGGCCGCGCGGCGCGGCCGGACATCGAGCTCGGCATCTGCGGCGAGCACGGCGGCGAACCGCAGAGCGTCGAGTTCTGCCACCGCGCCGGGCTGAGCTACGTCAGCTGTTCGCCGTACCGGGTGCCGACGGCGCGCTTGGCCGCGGCGCAGGCGGTGCTCAAGGAGAAGCGCGCGCGCGCCGAACGCGACCGATAGCCGCCGCGGGCCGTCCGGTCGCGCGGGGAGGGTGATGGGCGCGCCCGTGACGCCGCGCGAGATCACCGAGGCGTGGGAGGACCGTGTGCTCTCGCCGCACGGGGCGCGGAGCGCGCGATCGAAAGGGCGGGTGCGGCCCGAGGGCCCCGACGACGTGCGCACCGCGTTCCAGCGCGACCGCGACCGGGTCGTGCACTCGAAGGCGTTTCGCCGGCTGATGCACAAGACCCAGGTGTTCATCGCCCCGGAGGGCGACCATTACCGTACCCGGCTCACGCACACGCTCGAGGTCGCCCAGATCGCCCGCACGATCGCCCGCGCCGTCCGGATCAACGAGGATCTGACCGAGGCCATCGTGCTGGCCCACGACTTGGGCCATCCGCCGTTCGGCCATGCCGGGGAGGAAGCGTTGGACCGGCTGATGGCGGAGCACGGCGGGTTCCGGCACGACCGGCAGAGTCTGCGCATCGTCGAGGTGCTCGAGCGGCGCCGCACGCGCGACGGGATCGACGAGGACGGCCTGAATCTCACGTACGAGGTGCGGGACGGCATCAGGGGGCACTCCAAGGGACGCACGGATCTGGCGGCGTTGCCGGGACTCGACGAGGCCCTCCCCCACGCGGTGCCGGAAACGGTGGAGGGCCAGCTCGCGCGCGTGGCGGATCGGGTCGCCTATATTCACCACGACACGGACGATGCGATCCGCGCCGGCCTCATCGGGGAGCGCGACGTTCCCGCGTCCGTCCGCGAGGTCCTCGGCGAGACGCGCGGCCGGTGGGTTGACACGACGGTGCGCGACATCGTGGCGCACTCCGCCGGCGCGCCGTGCCTGAGGATGAGCGACGCGGTCCGCACCGCGCTCGACGAGCTCAAGGAGTTTCTGTTCACGACGGTCTACTTGGGGCCGGCCGCGAGGGCCGAGGTGGTCGCCGTCGGCCGGCTGCTCGAGACGCTCTTCGGCTACTACGTCGAGCATCCGGAGGAGATCGGTCCCGACGCCCGGCGGCTGCTCGACGACGGGCGCGCGACCATCCACCGGACCGTGTGCGACTTCCTGGCCGGGATGACCGACCGGTTCGCGATCCGGACACAGCAGCGGCTCTTCGTGCCGCGGGCGTGGAGCTTCTAGCGCAGCGTCTTTGATGTATGACGAGGGTAGATGGGCCGGCCGGGTCTGCTCGGAGCGGGCGTTCGACGCCCGCGGTGCGCACGTGTGCCTCTGCATTTTCGCTTGCGCGGCGGACAAAGCGACAACCCAGAATCGGATAGGCGTCGGTCCGCGGAGCGAAGGGCAGATCCGGCCGGCTCGACCCCTTGCCGGGGTTCGGCGATGGCGCACCAGGCCGTCACCCGCCGCCGAGGTACAAGGCGTCCAGGCCCACCAGCTTTTGCGTCACCAGCACCACGACGAACGCCATGCCGATGCTGATCGTGCCGGCGACGGCCGCCGTGGGATCGAACGAGAACCGCAGGTAGTCGAACAGCTGTATGGGCAGCGGCGTCATGCCGACGCCGCTCAGCAGCAACGAGATGTTGAACTCGTCGTAGCTGGCGACGAAGGCGAACACCGCGCCGGAGATGATCCCGCCCTTGATGAGCGGCAGCGTGATCCGCCAGAACGTCCGCAGCGCGCCCGCGCCCAGGTTGCGCGCCGCTTCTTCGAGCGTGCGGTCGAACCGCAGCAGCACGGCGCTCGTGATGAGAAACACGTACGGTGTGCAGATCAACGTGTGGCCGATCACCAGCCCCACGAACCCGGTGTTGCCCCACCCGACGGCATAGAAGAAGATGAGGAGCGCGATGCCGGTGAGAATCCCCGGCACGGCGAGGGGCGCGACGAAGAGCACCCGGAACGCGTTCCGCCACCGCCCGGAAAACCGCACGATCCACACACTGGCCATGGTGCCCACGACCGTGGAGGCGGCGGTCGCCAGGGCGGCCAGCTTGAGGCTGAACCTGAGCGAGCTCGTGAACGACCGGCTCTCGGCAAACGCCACGAACCAGCGCAGGGACAACCCCTCGGGCGGGAACCGGAGGTAGGCGCCCGAGTTGAGCGCCGCGAGCACCACGATCGCGATCGGGGCGAGCAAAAAGACGTACAGCACGGCCACGGCGACCGCCATCCACCGGCGTTCTCGCGGGCGGATCATCGATCGTCCCCCTGGTCGGGCAGCCGGCCGGCATGCCCCATCGCGCGCACGTACAGGCCGACCACGGCGAGCGTGATCACGAAGAACAGGATCGCAAACGCGCTCCCGCCCGGCCAGTTGAACAGTTCGGTCACCGTGCGCACGACGAGGATCGGCACCGTGAGCACCGTGAAGCCGCCGAGCAGGGACGGAATCACGTACGAGCTGATCGTCAAGACCCACACCAGGACCGTCCCGGCGAGCACGCCCGGCAGGCTCAGCGGAAAAACGACCCGCCGGAACGTCCGCCACGCGCCGGCCCCGAGCGATCGGGCCGCGAACTCGAGCTCCGGGTCGATGGTCTGGATCGTGCCCGCGATCGACAGCACCATGAACGGCACGAAGACGTGCACGAGGCCGATCAGCACCCCGGTGTCGTTGTACATGAGCGGCGCGGCCGGGAGGTGGAGCGCGCGCAGCGTCTGATTGATGAGCCCCGTGTCCTGGAGCAGGATCATCCACCCATACGTGCGGATGAGGACGCCCACGAGCAAGGGGGAGATCACGAGGATCATCAAGAGCCCCCGCAGGCGCCGCGGGGCCCGCGCGAGATGGTAGGCCAGCGGGTAGGAGATCACGAGGCAGATCGCGGTCGTCGCGACGCCGATCCACAGGGTGTGCCAGATGACCCGCCACGTGAACGGGTCGCGGAGCAGCGTCGCGTAGTTGCCGAGCGTGAGGACCCGCGCGTACGGCGCCTGGTGGCTCGGCGTCATCAGGCTGATCAGCGTCAGGTTGAGATACGGCAGCACGAAGAAGACGATCAGGACCGCGAGCGCCGGCACGATCAGCACGTGCCGGCCGGCGTGCCGCGCGAGGCGGCGCTCCGGCGGCGGCCCGGCCCCGACGAGTTCCACGGCTAGGACGTCGCGCGCGGGAGCGCCCACGCCGCGTCGGCATCGAACGCCACGGCCACGGCGTCGCCGGCGCGCTCCACCGCGCTCGGACGCCCCTGCACGCGCAGCACCACGCCGCCGCCTACGTCCACCCGGAAGTCCGCGAGGCTCCCGAGAAACGTGCGTTCCCGGACGGTCCCGCGGAGCACGTTGGCTCCGTTCCGGGGCGCGGCGTCCGGACGCAGCAGGTCCAGCTGCTCGGGGCGCACGCTGAGCAGCGCGTCCGCTCCCTCCCGGAGTGCCGGGTCGCCCCCGGCGGTCACGGGGCCGAGCGCGGTGTCGACGATCACGCGGCCGGCCCCGCGCGCGCGCACGCGCCCGGGGATCAGGTTGGTGAGCCCGATGAATCCCGCGACCGCGGCGGATCGCGGGCGGTGGTAGACGTCCTCGGGACGGCCGTACTGCTGGAGGACGCCGCCCATCAAGATCGCGACGCGGTCGGCCAGCACGAGCGCCTCGGCCTGGTCGTGGGTCACGTACAGCGTCGTGATGTGGAACTCTCGTTGCAGCGACCGGATGTAGAAGCGCATCTCCTCGCGCAGCTTGGCGTCGAGGTTGGCGAGCGGCTCGTCGAGCAGGAGGACGCTGGGGTTGACGACGAGGGCGCGGGCCAGCGCGGTCCGCTGCTGCTGCCCTCCGGAGAGTTGCCGCGGATACCGTCCGCCGAGGCCCCCGAGCTCGACCTTGTCGAGAATGTCGGCGACCCGGCGCCGGATCTCGGCGCGCTCGACCCCGCGCATCTCCAGGCCGAACGCGACGTTCTGCTCCACGGTGAGATGCGGAAACAGGGCGTAGTTCTGAAACACCATGCCGCAGTTGCGCCGCTCCGGCGGCGCATCCGTCAGGTCCCGGTCCGCGAGCCACACCCGTCCGGCCGTCGGCGTCTCGAACCCCGCGACCATCCGGAGGGTGGTCGTCTTGCCGCAGCCCGAGGGACCGAGCAGCGCGACGAGCTCGCCCGACGCGAGCTCCAGGCTCAGGTCGGTGACGGCCGGCGTGTCCCCGAAGCGCTTGGTCAGGTGGTCGAGGACGATCTGCGCCATCGCGGCTGTCGCGTGCTACCTAATGCGTCGTCGGCGGGAGTCCTCGGTCCGCCGGCGGTGCGGACGTTCGACGCCCGCGGCGGGGACGTGTGCCTCCGCCCTTTCGATTGCACGGGGGACAAAGCGACAACCCGGAATCGGGGAGGCGTCGGCCGCGTGCCGGCTCACGCCGTGGGCCCGGCGAAGGGCAGGTCCGGCCGGCTCGCCCCCCTTGCCGGAGTTCGGCAACGACGCATTAGCAGTGGCCGGTGACCGTGTGGTTCCAGGCGTCGGTCATCGCCTCGCGCGCCCCCGAGTTGTTGAGCCAGACGTAGTCCCACCGCGGGATTCTCGTGAGCTGGCTCTGCGTGACGGGGATCAGCTTCGCGAGGTCGGGGCTGATCTGGACGTGGCTGTTCGCGGGCGTCCAGTAGAACTTCTCCGCCCACTTCTGCTGCACGGGCGGGCTGAGCCAGTAGTTGATGAACGCGTACGCGAGGTCCTTGACCTTGCTCCCGGCGGTGACGTTCATGTCCTGCTCGAACATGCCGCAGTATCCTTCCTTGGGGAGCACCCACTCCACGGGGAGGTTCCTGGCTTTGAGGAACGCCCAGTCCGGCGCGTCGATCAGGCCGACATACGTCTCCCCCTGGGTCAGCATCGTCTGCTCGGTGCCGCTGAAGTCGACCTGGCGCGCGGCGCACAGGTTCTTGCCGATCCAGTCCACCGCGGGTTTGTAATTTTTGTAGCTGCCGGTGAGGATCTGCGCCATCTTCATCACGTGCTGCGGCTCGCCGGAGTTGCCGATCGTGAAGATCGTCGACTTGTTGCCGTATTTGGCGAGGTCCATCCACGACTTGGGCGCGTCCTGCACCTTGTCCGACCGGTACGTGATGCCGAGGGCGCCCACGAGCCCGAGCACGCCGACGTCCTGGGGCTGCCGGAGCGGTTTCGGCACGAACGCGAGGTTCGGCAGCTTGTCCTGCGGCAGCGGGGCGAAGAATCCCTCGATGCGCAGTTGCGCCAGATACGTCTCGTTGGTCACAAAGACGTCGTATGGGGGATTCCGCTTGCCCGCGGCCTGCATCTTGGCAAACCAGTCCTTCGCGAGACCGACCGCCAGCTCGACTTTCGCGCCCGTGAGCGCCTCGAACGGCGGGATGTGCTCGTCCTCCATAAACTGTTGCCACGTGCCGCCGTAGCTGGTGATGACGAGGGTCTGGCCCTTGAACTGACCGGTCTGAGCGAACGCCGGGTACCCGTCGCTCGACGCGCCGATCAGCGTCGAGGCCGCGCCCAGCCCGATCCCGAGCGACGTCAGCCGCCCGAGCAGCTCGCGCCGGGTCAGCCGCGCGGTGACGTCCGGGTGCAGCAGGCTCCGGATCTCACGATGGCGGAGCAGATCGGCGATGTTCATCCGTTCCCTCCACAGTAGCGCAATCGGGTGCGGGGCGACGAGGCGAGTGTTCCACCCCGGCGGGGCGCGCTCCTCCAGCGGCCGCGGCACGAGGGCATCCGCGCAGTCCGGGAGAATATCTCCACGTCGGGGATGAGAGGGTGTGTCGATGACGACGGTCGGGTTCGTCACCATCGGGCAGGCGCCGAGGCCGGACATCATGGGGGAGTTTGCGCGAGGCCTCGCCGGCGCGCGCTCCGTGGAGGCGGGCGCGCTCGACGGCTTGAGCGACGCCGAGGTCGCATCGCTTGCGCCGCGCGGCGACGATGCGGTGCTCGTGAGCCGGCTCCGCAGCGGCCGGAACGTCCGCCTGGCCCATCGCCACGTCGTGCCCCGGGTGCAGGCGTGCCTGGATCGCCTCGCCGCCGGGGGCGCGGAGTTGCTGGTGCTCTTGTGCACCGGGGAATTTCCGGAGCTCGCCCCTCCCGCGTCGATGCTGTATCCTCGCCGCGTGCTGCCGCACGTGGTGGCGGCGGCGCTCGAGGGCGTGCGGACTCCCGGGCGCGCCCCGCGGCTCGGCGTGCTCGTGCCGGACGCGGCGCAGATCGGGCCGGCCGAGGCGCGATGGCGCAGCCTCGCGCCGAGCGTCGTTGCCTGCGCGTCGCCGTACGGCGACGCCGCTGAGCTCGCCGCCGCTGCCGAAACCTTGCGCGGCGCGGAGGTCTCTCTCGTGGTGATGGACTGCCTCGGCTACACGCGGGCCATGCAGGAGATCGTCGCGAGGGTCTCCGGGGTCCCGGCGATTTTTGCCGCCGCGGCGGTGTCGATGATCATGCGCGAACTGCTGGCGGGACGGGCGCCGCAACACGCCGGCGAGAGCGCGCGACGGGCGCCGAGCGCCGCTACCTCGACGGGGAGCGTGTATCACGGCTGACGGCGCCGCCGGCGCGGGCGGCGTGGAGATCACCGCGGGCGTCGGCGCCGAACTCTCCCACGTCGTCAGCCGGCCGGCGCTCGAGTTCGTTGCCGGCCTGCATCGCGAGTTCAACGCCAGGCGGGAGGCGCTGCTCCGCGCCCGCGCCAACCGCCAGGCTCAATTCGACGCCGGCGCGCTTCCGGACTTCCTCTCCGCCACGCAGCAGATCCGGGCGCGCGATTGGCGGACGGCGCCGGTCCCCTCGGACCTGCAGCGCCGTCACGTCGAGATCACCGGTCCCGCCGAGCGAAAGATGATCATCAACGCGCTCAACTCCGGCGCCGACGTGTTCATGGCGGACTTCGAGGACGCGTTCTCGCCGACGTGGCGGAATGTGATCGAGGGGCAGCAGAACCTCATCGACGCCGTCGCCCGCACCATCACGTATACGGGCCCGGAGGGGAGGACGTACCGGCTCGGGGACAAGGTCGCGACCCTGCTCGTCCGCCCGCGCGGCTGGCACCTCCTCGAGCGCCACGTGCGCGTGGACGGCCGCCCGATCGCCGCCGCGCTCTTCGACTTCGGGCTGTACTTCTTCCACAACGCGCGGCGCCTGCTGGAACGCGGCACCGGGCCCTACGTCTATCTGCCGAAGCTCGAGAGCCACACCGAAGCGCGCCTGTGGAACGACGTGTTCCTCGCGGCGCAAGACGCGCTCGGCGTCCCGCGGGGCGCCATCAAAGCGACCGTGCTCGTCGAGACCGTGCTCGCGGCGTTCGAGATGGACGAGATCCTGTACGAGCTCCGGGAGCACTCCGCGGGCCTCAACGCCGGCCGGTGGGATTACATCTTTAGCATCATCAAGAAGTTCCGCGAGCGGCCGGAGTTTGTGCTGCCGGACCGGGCCCAGGTGACCATGACGGTGCCGTTCATGCGCGCGTACACGGAGCTGCTGGTCCGCACCTGCCACCGCCGCGGCGCCCATGCGATCGGGGGCATGGCGGCGTTCATCCCGAGCCGCCGGGATCCCGCCGTGAACGAGGTGGCGCTCGCGAAGGTCCGGGAGGACAAGGTCCGCGAGGCCACCGACGGCTTCGACGGGACCTGGGTCGCGCACCCGGACCTCGTGCCCGTCGCGGCCGCCGTGTTCGATCACGTGCTCGGGACGCGGCCGCACCAGGTGGATCGGCTGCGGGAGGAGGTCCGGGTAGGGGCCCGCGAGCTGCTGGATGCCCGCGTGCCGGGCGGCCAGGCCACCGAGGCGGGCCTGCGCAACAACGTCGCCGTCGCGATCCAGTACCTCGAAGCCTGGCTCGCCGGCACGGGCGCCGCGGGCATCTACAACCTCATGGAGGATGCGGCGACGGCGGAGATCTCGCGGAGCCAGGTCTGGCAGTGGGTGCGACACGGGACGGCGCTCGCGTCCGGGGAGCGCGTGACCCGCGAGCTCGTGCGGGGCGTGTGCGACGAGGAAATTGCCAAGGTGCGGCGCGGCCGCGGCGCGGCCGCGCCGGACGGGTTGGACCGGGCGCGGGGGCTCTTCGAGGAGGTCGCGCTCGGCGAGCGCTTCGTGGAGTTCCTGACGATTCCCGGCTACGAGCGGCTCGACGGCGCCTAGCGCAAGCCGAGGATCCTCGCCGCGTCCGGCACCACGCCCCAGAACATCACGAGCGCCAGCGCGATCAGCGGGATGACGATGATGTAGCTCATCACCAGCCGCTCGAATTTGAGGTTCATGTAGTACGCGCCGATCAGGCTCGCCTTCAGGCAGGCCGTGATCAACAGGATCGTGACCCGGAGCGCGGTGGGGAGCGTGAAGACGACGACGACGCTGACCTCCACCGCCGTGAGCACGAGGAGGATCAGCCACGCCGTGAGGAACGTGCGCGGCGCCGCCATGTTCTCGTGTTCCATGATCTCCGGATCGTGGTGATGCATGCCCGTCCTCCTCGCTCCTACCCGGTCCTCGACGCCCGCTCCCCTGAAAAACGCCGTTCTGCCCAGCGGCGGCGGAGGTTAGGCTGCCGGTTGAATCGCAACCCGATAGCCCAGCCGTTCCAGCCGTTTGACCGCGTTGCGGACCACGGCATCCTTCTTGCGCTCGTCGTAGTAGTTGACGCCCAATTCCTCGTACGCCACACCGTCTCGCAACACGAAGTACGCGATCTCCAAAATGCTCCGCCCGACAGCGACAGCGGCTCTCTTCTTTCCTCGACGCGCAGCGATTCGCCGGTACGTGGCCCCGAGGTAGGTGTTCTTCGTGCGTCCGGCCGCGTGGCCCGCCTGCGTGAGGGTGCTGCGGAGGATCGGGTTCCCTTTGCGCGTGCGGGACGACCGCCGTTTCCCGGCACTCTCATTGCTCCCCGGGCACATCCCCGCCCACGAGGCCAAGTGGTCCGCGTTGGGAAAGCGGGTCATGTCCGTCCCGATGACCGCAACCATATTCTCCGCGGTGCGCTCATTGACGCCCGGGATCGTGTCCAGTTGCCGGAGCTGCGGTTCGAAAGGGGTCAGCCGCTTGGCCACCTCCGTATCCAGGGCCGCAATCTGCTGATCAAGGTAGCGGACATGGTCCAATTGCATGCGGAGCAGCGTACCCTGGTGGTCGGTCAGCCGTCCTCGCAGGGCCTCGACCAATTCTGCTCGCGTCGCGCGCACGCGGCTGTCCGCCATGCCCGCCAGCTCTTCCGGCGTGCTGGTCCCTTCGACAATGGCGGTCAGGATGCGGCGTCCGGTCTTGCCCAGGATCTCCGACACGACCGAGGCCAGCTTGATGTTCCCGCCCTCCAGCACCTTCTGGATCCGGTTGGCTTCCTCTGTTCGCTCCTGAATCAGGGAGATGCGGTACCGAATGAGTTCCCGCAACTCGCGTTGGGGCCGGGACGGAATGAAGCTGGGCTTGAGCAAGCCATGCTGCATCAGGTCGCAGATCCAGACGGCGTCGTGGACGTCGGTCTTCCGGCCCGGGACGGCTTTCATATGGGCGGTGTTGACCACAAACACCGTGAGCCCCGTAGCCTCGAGCAGATTGTACAGGGGCTTCCAATACACCCCGGTACTCTCCATCGCCACATGGGTCACCCGGGAGGCCAGCAACCACTCCACCAGCCCGAGCAGGTCCGTGGTGGTCGTGCCATACGTGCGAGTCTCGCCCCCTTCCGGTACGTCGACGTGTACCGTGACCGTCTTCCGAGCGGATCCGGCCGGCTCATCCACCCTCGTCAAACATCAAAGGTGTTGCCCTGGCGCCCGGCCGGTGACGCGTTCGCCGGCGTTCGGCGGCGCCGCACCGGCCCGTCACAACAGGTAGATCGACGGCCAGATAAAGACCCACACCAGATCGACGAAGCCCCAGTACAGGCCCGCCACCTCCAGGCCGCCGGCTCCCGACAAGCCTTTGGCGATGCGGTGCGCCATGGCCCACAGGTAGACGCAGCCGCCGACCACGTGCAGACCGTGGTATCCGGTGATGATGAAAAAGGTGAAGCTGAACGCCGGCACCCCCCACGGGTTGGTGTTGAGTCGGGCGCCGTCCAGGATAAAGTGCGTCCACTCCGTCGCCTGGAGCGCGGCGAAGGCAAACCCCGCGAGGATCGTGGCCGTGAGGAACCACACGGCGCGCCGGCGCGCGCCCCGCCGGGTCTCGTAGACGGACAGCGCCATCGTCGTGCTGCTGCAGATCAGGATGGCGGTCATCACGCCGACCAGGCGGATGTTCATGATGTGCGCGCGGTCCGGCCACGTCGGACTCCCGAGCCGGAGCGTCCACAGGCCGACCAGCATGCCGGAGAACGTGAGCGCGTCCGACATCAGGAACAGCCACATCATGAGCTTGCCCCAGCCGACGTCGAACGGCGATCGCCCTCCGGCCCAGCGCGAGGCCGCCGTCTGCTCGGCTTCGTGCGTTCCGACTGCCGCCATCAATGCCCTCCCCGGCGCGTCGCCGCTACACCCAGAACAGGAGCACGAACAGGTAGAGCCACAACAGGTCCATGAAGTGCCAGTACACCGCGCAGTTCGTGACGCCCGCGTGCGCCTGCGCGGTGTACCGGCCCTGCCACGAGCGCAGCAGCACGGTCGCCAGCGCGACGACGCCGCCCAGCAGGTGCGCCCCGTGCACCGCGGTGAGGACATAAAAGAACGAACTGTGCGGATTGGTCGTCAGGTACAGCCCGCGCGCCGCGAGCTGCCGCCACGCCGCCAGCTGCCCCAGCACGAACAGGAGCCCGAGCGCCGCTGTCCACTCGACGCCCCGGCGGAGCCCGGCTGCGTCCCCGGACCGGATGCGGCGCCGCGCCCAGTCCAGGGTGCCGCTGCTCACGAGGAGCACGGCGGTGTTGACCCAGAGCACCCACGGCGGGCTGAACGCGGGCCAGCCCGCCTCCTGACGGCGTGCCAGATACGCGCTCGTGAACGCGAGAAACAGCATGGTGACCGCGGCAAGGAACGCCGCGACGCCGAGCAGGCCGGTCCCCACCGGCGCCGGCTCGCGCCCCGGCGCGGCGTCCCCTCCGGACGGTCCGCGGCCCCGGCCTCCGACGTCGCGAAGGGTTCCGCCTCGGTGCCGCTCCAGCACCAGGGTCGGCATCGGCGTCACCCGCCGCTACGCCTCGCCCCCGCCGGCGCCCGCCGCGGCGACCAGCGGGATCGCCTGCACCGTTTGCGGTACGTAGTCGTCCCGGGCCCCCGGCACGCTGTAATCATACGGCCACCGGTACACGGCCGGCAGCGCGCCCTCCCAGTTGCCGTGCGGCGGAGGCGTCGTCGTCGTCCACTCCAGGCCGTTCGCGTGCCACGGGTTGTCGCCGGCCACGGGCCCGTACTTGAGGCTCCACAGGAAGTTGGCGATGAAGAACAGCTGGGCGAACCCCAGCAGGAACGCGGACAGCGACACGAACACGTCCACCGGCCCGGTGTGCGAGAGGAACGGGTACGCGGTCGTTTCGTAGAGCCGGCGGTCGTTGGAGTGGAGCCCGATGAAGTGCATCGGGTAGAACGTGCCGTAGATGCCGAGGAACGTGAGGGCGAAGTGGATCTTGCCGAGCGTTTCGTTCATCATCCGCCCGAAGAACTTCGGGAACCAGTAGTACGTGCCGGCGAGGATCGCGAAGAGCGATGCGCTCGCCATGACGAAGTGGAAGTGCGCGACGATGAAGTAGGTGTCGTGCAGGTAGAGATCCACCGGCGCGATCGCCAGGAAGATGCCGCTCAGGCCTCCCGTGACGAAGACCGAGACGAAGCCGATCGCGAACAGCATGGCGGTGGTGAAGTGGATCCGGCCGTGCCAGAGCGTCGTGCACCAGTTGAACGTCTTGATCGCCGAAGGGATGGCGATGATGATGGTCGAGCCCATGAACGCCGCGCCGAGCAGGGGATGCATGCCGCTCACGAACATGTGGTGGCCCCAGACGAGGAAGCTCAGGAACCCGATCGCGGCCAGGGACAGCACCATCGCCTTGTACCCGAAGATCGGCTTGCGCGAGAACGTGGAGATGATGTCGGAGACCACCCCCATGGGCGTGAGGATCAGGATGTAGACCTCGGGGTGGCCGAAGAACCAAAAGAGGTGCTGCCACAGGAGGGCGTCGCCGCCTTGATGGGTGCTCGCGGCGCCGCCGATGATCAGATTTGAGGCTTCGAAGAAGCTCGTGCCCGCCAGCCGGTCCAGCAGCAGGAGCCCCAGCGCCGCCATCAGCACGGGAAAGCTCAGCAGCGCGAGCACGGCGGTCACGAACGCGCCCCAGATCGTGAGCGGGAGGCGCCCCATCGACATGCCCCGGGTCCGCAGGTTGATCACCGTCGTGAGGAAGTTGAGCGACCCGAAGAGGGAGGAGATGACGACGAACAGGATCGCGATGATCCACAGCGTCTGGCCGAGCCCGGCGCCCCCCTCGGCCGCGGGCACCGCGGACAGCGGCGCGTACGCCGTCCAGCCGTTCCCGGCCGGGCCGCCGGGGACGAAGTACGACAACAGAATCGTGATGACGCCGGGCACGAACGTCCAGTACGAGATCATGTTCAGGAACGGGAACGCCATGTCCCGGGCTCCGATCATGAGCGGGATCAGGAGGTTGCCGAGCCCGCCCGTCAGCATGACCGTGAGGAAGAAGAAGATCATGATCGTCCCGTGCATCGTCACGGCCTGCAGGTACTGCTCCGGGCTGAGCACCCCGTTGTCCGGCCACCCGAGGTGCGCCCGCATCAGCATGGCCATCGCCCCGCCCACGAGCGCCATGAACATCGTCGTTAGGAAGTACTGCTTGCCGATCATCTTGTGGTCGATGCTGAAGATGTAGTGCCGGATGAAGCTCTCCCGGGGATGGGGCTCATGGGCCATCTCGGGCTGGCGTACGGCGACGGCGTCCATCGCGCTCTCTCCTTATGCGTATTGCGTCATCGGTGTTGCGGCGCCCGGCGCCGCTCCGCGGCGGCGCGCCGGCGCGGTGCTACTTGATCTGCGACTGGAGCCACTGGTCGAACGCGCTCTGCGACTGGACCGTGATGTTGCCGCGCATCGTGTAGTGCCCCACGCCGCAGAGCTGCGCGCACACGATCTGATACGCGCCTTCCTTGTTCGGGGTGAACCAGATGTCCACGACCCGGCCGGGCACGGCGTCCTGCTTCATCCGGAAGTTCGGCAGGGACAGACTGTGGATGACGTCGATGGACGTGATGTGCAGCAGCACGGGCCGGTTGACGACGAGATGCAGGTCGTTGATGGTGACGACGTTCTGTTTGTTCTCCGGATCGCTCGGGTCCATCCCAAACGGATTTCCCGACGTGACGAACCTGGGCGCCGACCGGCCGAACCTGCCGTCGGGGCCGGGGTAGCGGAACTGCCATTCGAACTGGCGCCCGACGACGTCGACCTGCTCCGCGTTCGCGGGCGGCGCGCTGTACACCTTGGCCCACACCACTTCGCCGGCGATGCCGAGGATGATGATCCCGATGGCGGGTACCACCGTCCACGTCAACTCCGCGCCGAGGTGCTCGTGCCAGTGCGCGGCCTTGGCGCCCTGCCGGGCGGGAAACCGCCACAGCGCGATGCCGATGAACAGGTGCACCGCGACGAAGGCGATCGCGGTGAGGACCAGGATGATGTCGAACAGCTCGTCGATGCTAGCTCCCTGAGCCGAAGCCAGCGGGAGCAGCCAGTAGGATCTCGCCGACCACACGAACGAGAGCACGCCCGCGACGAGGGTGAACATGATCAGCACGGACGTCCAGCGCCCCGCGCGTCGTTCGTCGTGGGTCCGGCCCGTGTCTTCCATCGGTCGCGTCGTCACCTCCGGCGCGCTCGTCCGCGGCGTCGCGACGGTTGCCGCCTCACGCACAGGCGCCCAAAAACGCCGGGCCGCGGAACCGTCGCCCCATGCTACGGCCCGCGGCCGCCGTCACGCGTTGGCGGAGCGCTGGCGCTCTCTTCATCCCGGGGCTTCGTAAACCCTCCCGGTCGCCGGCGCCGGACGCGGAGACCCGGCCCGGCCGGTGTCCCAGACCTCGCCCGCCGGGCATGGGAACAAGTCGCGCCGCGCCGCCGTACTGCGGGTAATTGCGCGTCGTCGCCCGCGGCGATCGGGCGGCGGCGGGGGAGGTGACGCCGGGCGAACGCGCGTTCGTTCATGCCGTGTGAAGGAAAGTCCGAGATGTTGCTGATAACACCGAAGGAGAGTTCAGTACAGCGCGGAATCTTACGCGCAACATATATGGAGGCATCCGGGCGCGGGATGCGCAGGTCGAGTGGATCGTTCAGCGTGAGGGGAGGGAGCTATGCATAGACGGAAGACCGCAGTGCTCGGAAAGGTTCTCGCGTTCGGTCTCGTCGCCACGCTCGTCGTCACCCTCAGCTTGCTCGGCAAGTCGCCCAGTTCGTTCGCCCAGGCCAAGACGCTCTACATCGGCATCAATCTGCCGCTCACGGGCGCCGACGCCGAGGACGCGGAGCTGATTAAAGACGGCGCGATGATGGCGATCGACGATCAGAACGCCAAAGGCGGGGTCGCGGGCTACAAGCTCGAGGCGATCGTGCTCAATGACGCGACCGCGACGGCCGGGCAGTACGATCCCGCCCAGGCCGCGACCAACGCGCGGCAACTGGTCGCCAACGTGGGCGTGGTGGCCGTCGTCGGCCCGCAGATGAGCGGTTCCGGCAAGGCGATGTCGCCGATCCTGAGCGAGGGCGACCTCGCGACGATCACCCCGAGCTCGACGAACCCCGACATCACCGATCCGAAGTTCGCGTCGCAGTTCCGGCCGAACGGCAAGGCGATCTACTTCCGGACCGTCACGACCGACGCGTACCAGGGTCCGAACATGGCGAACTTCTTCGCGGAGAAGCTGAACGTGAAGTCGGTGTACGTGCTGGACGACTCCGGGGCCTACGGCGTGGGGATCGCCGACTCGTTCCAGAAGCGCGCGGCGGCGAAGGGGATCAAGGTGCTCGGCCGCGACCAGCTCAACCCCAAGGAAGCCGACTACACGACCGTGCTCACCAAGATCAAGGGGATGAATCCCGACGCCATCTACTACGGCGGCGTGGACCAGGCGGGGTCGAAGCTCGCGAAGCAATCCTACGACGTCATGCCGAAGGTGATCAAGGGCGGCGGGGACGGCATGTACAGCGCGAACCTCCTCAAGGGGGCCGGGTTCCCGGCGTCGGAGGGGTGGTACGCGACGATCGCCGGGCCGCATCTGACGGAGAGCCCGCAGGTGAAGCCGTGGGTCGAGCGGTTCCACACGAAGTACGGGAAGTATCCCGGCGACTACTCGATTACGGCGTACGACGCCGCGCTCGTGATCATTGACGCGATCAAGCGGGCCGCCGCGAGCGGCAAGCCGGTCGACCGGCACAGCGTTCGCGACGCCATCCAAACCACGCACCTGCAAACGCTCCAAGGCATGGTCGAGTTCGACCAGAACGGCGACATCAAGAGCCGGGTCGTGAGCGTGTTCCAGGTCCACCACAACCCGGAATACAAGGACGACGACATCCTGCACCAGTTCAAGTATATCGGCGTGGCGCCGCAGGAGTAGGCCGCGGTGAGATCCGGCGGCGGAGCGGGCGGGACCAGGCCCGCTCCGCCGTTTGACAGGCGCCGCCGGTGCACCTGAGCGACATTCTCCTCCAGCAGATCATCAACGGCCTGAGCCTCGGGGCGATGTACGCGCTGCTGGCGCTCGGGTTCACCATGGTGTACGGCATCATCGAGCTGATCAACTTCGCGCACTTCAACGTCTTCATGGTCGGCTCGTTCATCGCGATGTTCGTGCTCCAGTGGATCGGTCTGTCCGGGCAGTCCCGCGTCCTGACCGGGATGCCGCTGGTGGACGCGCTGGCGCTGGCGTTCGCCAGCGCGATGCTGATCTGCGGCGTGCTCGGGGTCGTGATCGAGCGCGTCGCGCTCCGGCCGATGCGTCACGTGCGCGGGACCGCGGCGATGATCACCACGATCGGCATCTCGTACATCCTGTACAACATCGTCCTGCTGACCATGGGCGCCGCGGCGCTCAACTACCCGAACCCCATGCCCGCCGTGGCATGGAGCGTCGGCGGGGCCGTGCTCCGGCTCCGCGAGGTGCTCCTGTGGGGGGTGTCGCTCGTGCTCATGGGGACGCTGCACGTCTTCGTCCGGCGGACCAAGCTCGGCAAGGCGATGCGCGCGACCGCTCAGGACCAGGAAGCCGCCCGGATGATGGGCATCGAGGTCGACCACATCGTCATGCTGACATTCTTCGTCGGCTCCGCGCTCGCGGGAGCGGCCGGCCTGGTCTTCGGCCTGTACTACAATTACACGAGCTTCATCATCGGGTACACGGCCGGCTTGCGCGCGTTTACCGCGGCGGTGCTCGGCGGCATCGGTAACATCCCCGGCGCGATGATCGGGGGGCTCGTGATCGGTCTCATCGAGTCGGTGGGAGGGCAGGTGCTCGCCGTGCGCTGGACCGACGTCATCATCTTTTCCATCCTGATCGTCGTGCTCGTCCTGCGGCCGTCGGGTCTCTTCGGCTTGTCCGCGCCGCAGAAGTCCTGACGCGCATGGCCGACGTCTCGCCCACGCCCGCCGCCGCAGCGAGCGCCGAGCCGCTCCCGGCGCCCCGGGCGCGCCCGTGGGCCGGCGCGGCGGCGGCCTCCGTGCGCTGGATCCCGGAGGCGGCGCGCCGGCCGGTGGCGCTCACCGCGCTGGCCGCGGCCGTCCTGCTGTTCCCGGTGATCGACCGCAACGGCGGCGATGTCGACGCCGCGGCCAACGCGGGCTCGTTTGCCATCCTCGCGCTCGGCCTCAACATCGTCGTCGGTTTTGCGGGCCTCCTCGACCTGGGATACGCCGCGTTCTTCGCCATCGGGGCGTACTCGTACGGGATCTTTGCCTCGGGCCAGGTCCATCCGTTGTGGAACGCCGCGTGGCAGCCGTTCCAGTGGCTGGGGCTGGTGAGCCGTTTCCACGTCGACGGCGTGCCCGACGTCGTGCAGATGCACGTCTCGTTCTGGTTGATGCTCCCCGGCGCGGCGCTCATCGCGGCGTTGTTCGGCATCCTGTTTGGCGCGCCGACGCTGCGGCTCCGGGGGGACTATCTCGCGATTGTGACGCTCGGGTTCGGCGAGATCGTTCCCATCGTCGTGCGCAACACCCCGTCGCTCACGAACGGCGCGATGGGGCTCAACGGCGTGATCTCCCCGCAGATCTTCGGCTACCGGTTCGGTGTGAACGCGACGCCGTTTTACTACGTCGGCGTCGCCATGATCGCGGTGCTGCTGTTCGTCAGCTACCGGCTCAAGGACTCGCGCATCGGCCGGGCCTGGATGGCGATCCGCGCGGACGAGATTGCCGCGGGGGCCATGGGCGTCAACCGCACCCGCCTCAAGCTGCTGGCGTTCGCGGTCGGCGCGGCGTTCGCCGGCGCGACGGGCACCTACTACGTGGCCAAGCTGCAGACCGCGACGCCCGAGATGTTCATGTTCCCGGTCTCCGTGATGGTGCTCGTGATGATCGTGCTCGGCGGGACCGGCAACCCCGCCGGCGTGGTCGTCGGCGCGCTCCTGCTGCAGCTCCTGCAGTCGTGGTTCCTCGAGGACCTGACGCAGTGGGTGCACGCGCTGGGGCGGCTGGTCAACAGCCCCGGGCTCCAGCAGGTCGACCTCGTGCAATCGATCGAGCTGATCTTCGGCGTGATCCTCGTCTTGATGATGCTCTTCCGCCGGCAGGGGCTCCTGCCGGCGACCCGAACCGTCGCCGCGCTGTCGCTGGCGGAGCAGGCGGCGCACCCGACGCGGGGCGGCATCGGCGCGTCGCTGAGCGCCGTCCGCCGGGAGGAGGCCGCCTCCGGAACGCCGATGCTCGAGACGCGCGGGCTCGTCAAGCGATTCGGGGGCATCACGGCGATCAAGGACGTGGACGTCCGGATCGATCCCCATGAGATCGTCGGGCTGATCGGACCCAACGGGTCGGGCAAGACGACGTTCTTCAACGTGGTCACCGGGCTGGACCGCCCGGACGGCGGCACGGTGCGGTTCATGGGCGAGGACATCACCGGGCTTCCCTCCCACGCGGTCGTAGAGCGGGGGATCGCCCGGACGTTTCAGACGCTGCGATTGTTCAACGACATGACCGTGCTCGAAAACGTGCTCGTCGGGATGCACGCGCGGCTGCACACGGGCGCGGTCGGGGCCGTGCTGCGCACGCCGCTCACGCGCCGCGAAGAGCGGGAGGCCCGGGAGCGCGCCATGGAGATCCTCGCGGTGTTCGGCAACCGGCTCGTGCCTCGGGTGAACCATCTCGCGAGCAGCCTGTCCTACGCCAACCGCCGCCGGCTCGAGATCGCGCGCGCGCTTGCGGCGCGCCCCCGGCTCCTGCTCCTCGACGAGCCCACGGCCGGCATGAACCCGGCGGAGACGCTGGAGCTCGCGGACCAGGTGCGGAGCCTGCGGGAGATGGGCCTGACCGTGTTGATGATCGAACACAAGCTCAACGTCGTGAACGACATCACGGACCGCGTCTTCGTGCTGGACTACGGCGAGAAGATCGCCGAGGGGCTGGCCCGCGACGTCCAGGCGAACCCGGAGGTCATCCGTGCCTACCTCGGCCGGACAGCCGCTGCTGGAATTTAGGGACGTCGACACGCACTACGGCGGCCTCCACGTGCTCAAGCAGGTGTGCTACGAGATCTTCGCGGGCGAGATCGTCTGCCTCCTTGGCGGGAACGCCTCGGGCAAATCGACGACGATGAAGACGGTGCTGGGGATCGTGCGCCCGACACGGGGCACCGTGCGGTACCGCGGCGTCGTGATCAACGGGGTGTCCACGGCCGAGCGGGTCCGCCGGGGGATCGCGCCCGTCCCGGAGGCGCGCCGGCTGTTTCCCCGCATGACCGTGTACGAGAACCTCGAGATGGGGGCGTTTACGCGCTCCGACCACGCCGGGATCAGCGCGGATCTGGAGCGCGTCTTCGACATGTTTCCCCGGGTGAAGGAGCGGCGGCACCAGCTCGCCGGCACGCTCTCCGGCGGGGAGCAGCAGATGGTGGCGATGGGCCGCGCCCTCATGGCGCGGCCGGCGCTCTTGTGCATGGATGAGCCGTCCATGGGCCTGAGCCCGGCCTTTGTGGAGCAGGTCTTCGACATCATCCAGCAGATCAACCGGCAGGGCACCACCATCTTCGTCGTGGAGCAGAACGCGAACATGGCCCTGTCCATCGCGCACCGGGGCTACGTGCTGCAGACCGGCCAGGTCGTCCTTTCGGGGACGGCGCAGAGCCTCCGCGAGAACGAGATGATTCGCCGGGCGTACCTCGGCGAGATGAAGACGGCCTGATGAGAGGATCACCGTCCCGGCGCGGAGAATAAAGAGGCATCGGCGGGTCGGGGGCCTTATCGGTTGCGATAAGGCTCTTTTTCGCGGACGCGAAAGGGTTGGCGGGATGGCCGGGCGCTCGAGGGACGTCACAGACGAGATTCGCAGCAGGGTCGGCATCCTGGAGGTCGTGTCCGCGCACGTGACCTTGCGGCGGGCCGGCCGCAACTACAAAGGCCTGTGCCCGTTTCACTCCGAAAAGACCCCGTCGTTTACGGTCAATCCGGAGCGGGGCTTCTTCTACTGTTTCGGGTGCCACGCCGGCGGGGATGTGTTCGACTTCGTCATGCGGACCGGCGGGGTGCCCTTCGCGGAGGCGCGCAGAGAGCTGGCCGAGCGCGCCGGTATTCGGCTGGACGAGGGCGCCGAGCCCGAGCGGCGCGCGGGAGACCGGGAGCGGCTGCTCCGGGCCGTGGGCGAGGCGGCGGCGTTCTTCCGCGCTCAGCTTGCCGCGGACGCCGGGCGGAGGGGCCGTGACTACCTCGCCGGGCGCGGCATCACCCCGGACACAATCGAGCGGTTCGGGGTGGGCTACGCGCCGCCGGGATGGGATCATCTGCTCCGCGCGCTCCGGGCCCGCGGGTTCGAGCCGGCGGCGCTCGAGCAGGCGGGGTTGGCCACGGGCCGGCAGGGCGGCGACGGTTACTACGATACGTTCCGCGACCGGATCGTCTTTCCGATCCGCGACCTCCAGGGGCGTCCGGTAGCGTTCGGCGGCCGGGCGCTCGATGACACGGCGCCCAAATACCTGAACTCGCGGGAGACACCGCTGTTCGTAAAGGGGAAAACGCTCTATGCGCTGGACGTGGCCCGCGCTCCGATCCGGGAGTCCGGCGGCGCCGTAGTGGTCGAGGGCTACATCGATGCGCTGATGTGCCATCAGTTCGGGATCGAGGGGGCGGTGGCGTCCCTGGGCACGGCGCTGACGCTTGATCAGGTGCTGCTGCTCAAGCGGTTCGCGTCGCGGGTGACGCTCGTGTACGACGCGGACGCCGCGGGCGCCGACGCGGCGACCCGGGGCATCGGCGTCTTCAATGAAGCCGGCCGCGAGATCGGTACGGCCCAAGACGCGTTCACGATGCCGGTGTCGCTGTTCGGGCAGGCGGAATTGCCCGTGCGCGTGGCGGTTCTGCCCCCGGGGGTCGACCCCGACTCGTTCCTCAGGACCCAGGGACCGGAGCGGTTTCGATCGGTCCTGGCCGCCGCGCTACCGATCTTCGAGTACCGGCTCGAGGTCGCCATGAGGCGGCACGACGCGCGGACCGTTGAAGGAAAGGTTGGAATTGTTGACGAAATGAGTCAGTTAATCAATATGATGGCCCATCCGGTCCGCCAGGCGGAGTGTGTCCGGGTACTGGCGGAGCGGCTGGGGGTCCGAGAGGACGCGATCCGGGGGGAACTGCGGCGCCTGGGAACGCGCGATCACGGGCGGCGGCCGGCCAGGCCGGCGGCCGCGACGCCGATCCCGGAGTCCAGCGGCCGCACCGCCGCGGAGCAGTTGTTGGTGCACCTGCTCGTGGCGGAGCCGGGCCTCCGCGCGCCGATGCGGCGCGCGGTAACGGCGGAGATGTTCCGGGATCCCGGGTGCCGGGTCCTCGCGGCGGCGCTCCTCGGGCCGGAGGCCGCCGAGGAAGATGCGGGGGCGTTGCGCGAGCGGCTGCGGGAGGAGACGGCGATCTCGCTCCTGAGCCGATTTTTGATTGCCGAACCGCCGGTGCGGGGCGATATGCACAAGGTGGCCGGCGGCTGCGTACAAAAGATTAGGCTTTGCGATCTCGAAGAGCGCATCGCGCAATTGATGGACGCCCACGGCGAGGCGGTGCGGGCGGGCGACGATGCGCGGCGCGACGGTCTTGCCGCGGAATTGCTCAAGGCCCGGACTGAAAAGGAACGACTCAGGGAGTTGAAGGTAAGTGTCTAGGACACGGAGAGCACAGGTCACAACGGACGCCGACGCTTCGAAGCGGAAGCTCGAGGCCGAGCGCGCGATTGCCACGCTGCCGGCGGAGCTGCGCCAGCTCGTGGAGCAGGGGCGACAGCGCGGGTACGTCACCTACGACGAGATCCAGGCCGTGCCCGAGGTGGAGAACAACCTCGACGAGTACGACCGGATCTACGGGATGCTCGTGGATCTCGAAATCAAGGTCGTGGACGACCCGAAGGACGCCGAGAAGAAGAGCGACGACGAGGACGAGGCGGAGCCGGTCGAGCTCGAGCCGCTCGAAGGGGTCAGCATCGACGACCCCGTCCGGATGTACCTCAAGGAAATCGGCAAGGTGCCGCTCCTCAACTCCGCGGACGAGATCAAGCTCGCGAAGCGGATGGAGCGGGGGGACGAGGAGGCCAAGCGCAGGCTGATCGAGGCCAACCTGCGGCTCGTGGTCAGCATTGCCAAGAAGTACGTGGGCCGCGGGATGCTGTTCCTGGACTTGATCCAGGAAGGCAACCTCGGGTTGATTCGCGCGGTCGAGAAGTTCGATTGGCGCAAAGGCTACAAGTTCAGCACGTACGCCACGTGGTGGATCCGGCAGGCGATCACGCGCGCGCTCGCCGATCAGGCGCGGACGATCCGGATTCCGGTCCACATGGTGGAGACGATCAACAAGCTGATCCGGGTGTCGCGGCAGCTCCTCCAGGAACTCGGCCGGGAGCCGACGCCCGAGGAGATCGGCCACATCATGAAGATGCCCACGGAGCGGGTCCGGGAGATCATCAAGATCGCGCAGGAACCGATCTCCCTGGAGACGCCGATCGGCGAGGAAGAGGACAGTCACCTCGGCGACTTCATCGAGGACCAGGACGCGCTGGCCCCCGCGGAGGCCGCGTCGTTTACCATGCTCAAGGAGCAGCTCGAGGGCGTGCTGGAAACGCTCACGCCCCGGGAGCGAAAGGTGCTCCGGCTGCGCTTTGGGCTGGACGACGGGCGCCCGCGCACGCTGGAGGAGGTCGGGCGGGAGTTCGGCGTGACGCGCGAACGCATCAGGCAGATCGAGGCCAAGGCGCTCCGGAAGCTGCGGCATCCGAGCCGCAGCAAGCGCCTCAAGGATTTCATCGAGTAACGCGGTCGCGAGCCGTCAGTCCTCCGGCGCGGGGGGCCGGATGCCCGAGGGTGTCCATCCATGCACGCCGAGAAGCAACGGCGGGGTCTCGCCGTCGTGCGGATGCTGGTCGGGGTGATCTTCATCACCCACGGATGGCCGAAGCTGGCGGCGGCACTCGCGGACCCGCGGGTGCCGCAGTTTGCCGCGCAGCTGCATCGCATGGGGTTTGTCCCCGGCGTGGGGTGGGCGTGGGCGGTGACGCTGGTCGAGTTCCTCGGCGGCGTGTGCCTGCTGCTCGGCGTCCTCGTCCCGGTTGCGGCGGCGTTGATCGGGATCGAGATGGTCGTGGCCGGGGTTACGGTGAATCTCGCGCGCGGGTACTACTGGACGCGCGGCGGCTGGGAGATGCCGCTCATCCTCGCCGTGCTTTGCGGTGTCCTCGCGCTCACCTCACCGGGGCGGACGCCGGCCGCCCGGGCCGAGCGGCGGTAGGCGCCTCGCGGGATCCTTCCCCCGGCGGGGCGCCGCGATACGCGGGGGCCCCGGCGGAGCGTCACCCGCAGACATCCCGGAAGACTCTCAGGTAGTTGAGGCCCAGGAGCTTCCGCAGTTCTTCCTCGTTGAAGCCGCGCTTGGCCAGCGCGACCGTCAGGTTGGGCCAGTCGCCGAAGCTTTCGTAGCCGCGCAAGACGTGGTCGCCGAGCAGCCGGTGTTCCTTGAGGCGGAAGCCCGCCCAGTCAAACGTTCCCGAGCCGTGCCGCGGCAACGTGTCGGGATACTCGACGAGGGATTCCGTGCCCGGTCCGGGGCCCATCTTGTCCGTGCCGATGCCGACGTGATCGATGCCGCACACGTCGACGAGGTGCGCCACGTGCTCCGCGAACGTGTCCAGCGGCACCTCGGGTTTGTCGGAGATGAAGCCGGGGATCACCACCACGCCGAAATAGCCGCCGCGGTCGGCGATGGCCTTGGCCAGCTCGTCCGTCTTCCCGCGGTCGTGGTAGCACACGGCCTTGCTCGACGAGTGGGAGACGATCACCGGCGCCGTCGAGATCTTGAGCGCATCCCAGCCCACCTGCTCGCTGCAGTGGCTGACGTCCACGAGAATGCGCGCCTCGTTCAGCCGCCGGACGACCTCGCGCCCGAAGTACGACAGGCCCCCCTGGGTGGTCTCGGTGCAGCCGTCCCCCACGAGGTTGCGGAGGTTGTAGGTCAGCTGTACCATGCGCAGGCCGAGATTGTGGAAGTGCTGGATGCGGTCCAGCTCGTCCCCGAACGGCGTCGTATTTTGGAAGTCGATGACGACGCCACGTCTGTCCTGGCGGTGCACGCGCTCGATGTCGTCGGCGCTCCTGCAGATCTCGACCTTGCCGCCGAGCGCATGGACGATCCCGTACGCGCGGCTGATCAGTTCGTTGGCGCGCTCGAACGCGCCGGTATAGCGGTGGGATCCTGAAAATGTGCCGCACGCGACCGTTACCCCGGAACGGTCCCACAGCCCCAGGTACTGCGCCCTGGCCTCGGACGACGTCATGAGTTCGTCCGCCGTCATCGCCGCCATCCGCGGCGACACCTCGTCGCGCCCCGTCGCGCCTTTGCGCACGGCCTCCTCGAGCGCCTGCTTCATGCGGGGCGTGAACAGCGCGCCCGTCGTGATCGGCGGCTGCTGGGTGTCGATGACGAGGGCTTCGCGATGCAGGCGTTTGGCTTCGTCCGGGGTCAAGCCGGCCGTGCGCGTGCGGGGCATGGTGCGGCCTCCTGGAGCAGGGTCACGGCCCGCCGGGGCGGGCCGTGCACCCTATCCGCTTCTCGGCGGCCGTTCCCGCCTCCTCCGCGGTGGAACCTACGGCATGGGGCCCGCGTCCACCGACACCGAGGTCGCCGTGACGCTGCCGTCGGCGTTGGCCTTACCCCGCACCATCGCGTGCATCTGCGGCCGCAGCGCGGCGATCGTGATCGGCGTGAGCCGGTGGATCGACGTCGAGGGCGGCACCGTGATCTTCCACGTGCTGCCCTGGTGAGTCATCGTCAAGATCCTGCCCGACACGCCGGTGACGTAGCTGGCCACGACGGCGTTCGTCATCGTGTCGCCGGAGGTCATGAGCCACTGCCCCTCGCGGATCTTGCCCTCCCAGGCCGGGGGGAAGATGTTGATCGAGACGGCGCTCAGCTCCCCGTTCGCGCTCTTTGTCGCGTCCACGCCGATGAAGTCACGCGGCTTGATGTCGGCGAGGCTCGCCGGGCTGCGGCGGATGAAGTTCGTGGCCGTCGTGGTCCTGACGGTCCTCGCGCCGCCCGGCGTGGTCAGGACGATCGTCCCGGACGAGGAGGACGCGATCGTCCCCGCGAGCGTGGTGACGGCCTGCGCCCGGCCGAGTCCGATGAAGGCGCCGAGCGCCAGCGCTGAGATCGCGCCGGCGAGCGCCGCCGCGCCCGCGGCGCGCCGGATGCGGTGTCCTTCGCGATGCATGCACGCACCTCCGTGATCGAAATCGCGCGTGATTGTAGCATAGGCGCGTGTGAACTCGGTCACGGTTCCTTAACAACCCCGGGAGATCTACCCCGGGCGCTCCGCCGGCATCTCCACGGGATACGCCGGTATCGCGTGCCGGCCGTCGCCTCGGAGCACGTCCAGCGTGAGCCTCGTGCCCACCGCGTGCCCGCCCACGGCCGCCAGCAGGTCGTCGAGCGTCGCCACGGGACGGCCGTCGGCGCCCACGATGAGGTCGCCCGGCCGCAGGCCCGCGGCCGCCGCGGCGCTCCCCGGCTGCACCTCCATCACCCGCACCGCGGTGGCCGCCGCGACCCGGGACGCGACGGCGATGCGCCGGTCCAGCGTCACGGTCTGCGCCGTGACGCCGAGGTAGGCCCGCTGCACCCGGCCCTGCCGGATCACCTGCGACGCCACCCAGGTCGCCGTGTTCACGGGGATCGCGAAGCACAGCCCTTGCGACCCGGCGATCACCGCGGTGTTGATGCCGACGACGAGGCCTCGCGCGTCGGCGAGCGGTCCCCCGGAGTTGCCGGGGTTGAGCGCCGCGTCGGTTTGGATCACGTTTTCGATGAGGCGGCCGCTTTCGGCGCGAAGCGTCCGTCCGAGCGCGCTGACGACCCCCGCGGTCACCGTCGCCTGAAACCCCAAGGGGCTTCCCATCGTGATGACGAGCTGACCCACGCGGAGCCGGGACGAATCCCCGAGCGTTGCCGCGGGGAGACTTCCCTCGGGTACCCGCACGACCGCGAGGTCGGTGGGCGGATCGTCCCCCACCACCTCCGACGACAGCGTGCGCCCATCGGACAGGTGCACGTCGACGTGCGTCGCCCCGTGCACGACGTGGCTGTTGGTGAGGACGTACCCGTCGGGCGCGATGATGACGCCGCTGCCTCCCCCGCGGAGCTCACGCAACCCCCGGCGTCGAAACCGTTCGGGCGCGGGACGCGCCACAGCCAGACTGACCACCGAGGGCCCGAGCCGCTCCACCGCGCCCGCGACGGCGCGGGAGTAGGCGTCCAACGCCTCGATCTCGTCGGTCCCGGACCTCGGCGCGCCGTCCGCGGCCGCCCGGTCCGCGCCGAGACCGTTGATCGCGACCAGATGTACGCTGTCCATCGTCTCAGTCGACCATCCCTTCATCGCCGGCGGCGCCGGCATCTATGTTGTGTAGCGAAAACGCTCGCCGCCGCGGAACGTATTTCAGCGCCGGCCTCCGCGCCGCGCCCCGCGGCGGCAGGGGCCGCTATGCCCCCGTCGAAGGCAAGCGTCGGGCCGCTGGGAGGTGTGTGGTGAACGGCGACGTCCGGGACGTAGGCCTCGCTTCGTCCGGCTGGGATCGGATCAGCTGGGCCGACGGGGAGATGCCGGTGCTGCGGGCAATCCGGGAGCGATTTACGCGCGAGAAGCCGCTCGCGGGCGTGAGAATCGCGGCCTGCCTGCACGTCACCACCGAAACGGCGAATCTCATGCGCACGCTCCGGGACGGGGGCGCGCAGGTCGCGCTGTGCGCCAGCAATCCGCTGTCCACTCAGGACGACGTGGCGGCGGCGCTCGTCGCGGAGTGGCACCTGCCGGTCTTCGCGCGGCGGGGCGAGGATCGTGAGACCTACTACCGCCACATCCATCAAGTGCTCGACACGAAGCCGCACCTCACGATGGACGACGGCGCGGACCTCGTGTCCACGATCCACCACGATCGCACCGAGCTGCTCGGCGGCGTTCGCGGGGGCAGCGAGGAAACCACGACCGGCGTCATCCGGTTGCGCAGCATGGCCCAGGCCGGCGTCCTGCGATACCCCATCGTGGCCGTCAACGATGCGCTGACGAAGCACCTCTTTGACAACCGCTACGGCACCGGTCAGTCCACGCTGGACGGCTTGATCCGCGCGACCAACCTGCTGCTGGCGGGACGCACGATGACGGTCGCCGGCTACGGGAACTGCGGGCGGGGCCTCGCGATGCGCGCGCACGGACTGGGCGCGCACGTCATCGTGACCGAGGTGGATCCGACGCGGGCGCTGGAGGCGCTCATGGACGGCTATCGCGTCATGCCGATGGCGGACGCGGTCCGGGTGTCCGACGTGGTCGTAACGGTCACCGGGAACACGTCGGTCGTACGGCGGGAACACTTCGAGGCCATGAAGGATCGCGCGGTCGTCGCGAACTCGGGGCACTTCGACGTGGAGATCGACCTGCCGGCGCTGGCCGACCTCGCGGACGAGCGGCGGACCGTGCGCCCCGGCGTGGAGGAGTTCCGCCTGCGCGACGGCCGCCGCGTCTATGTGCTGGCCGAGGGCCGGCTCCTCAACCTGGCGGCCGCCGAGGGGCATCCCGCGGCCGTCATGGACATGAGCTTTGCCAACCAGGCGCTCGTGATGGAATACCTCGCGCGCGAAGGCGAACAACTCGCGCCCGCGGTCCACACGGTCCCGTCCGCGATCGACCGTCAGGTCGCGAGCCTCAAGCTCGCGGCGTCGGGCGTGACGATCGACGCCCTCACGCCGGAGCAGCTCCGCTATCTCAGCTCGTGGGAAGAGGGCACATGAGCCGCACGGCTGGGAGGCGGCGATGAGCGTCCATCCGGCCGCGCCCGCGTTGCACCTGGCCGATCGCATGGGCCGGCTCGGCACGGAGACCGCGTTCGAGGTGCTCGCGCGGGCCCGGGCGCTCGAGGCGCAGGGCCGGTCCATCATCCACCTGGAGATCGGCGAGCCCGATTTCGACACCCCGGAGCACATCAAGGAGGCCGGGATCCGGGCGCTGCGCGACGGCTTCACGCACTATACGCCCGCGGCCGGGTTGCCGGAAGCGCGCGCGGCGATCGCCGAGTACGTCGCCCGCACGCGCGCCATCGACGTGACCCCGGAGCACGTCGTCATCACGCCGGGCGGCAAGCCGGTGATCTTTTTCGTGACGCTTGCCTTGATCGACCCGGGGGACGAGGTCATCTATCCCGATCCGGGCTTTCCGATCTACGAGTCGGTGGCGCGGTTCGCCGGCGCCCGGGCGGTCCCGTGGGTCCTGCGGGAAGACCGGGCGTTTCGCGCCGATCCCGAGGATCTCCGCCGGCTGCTGTCGCCGCGGACGCGCCTCGTCGTCCTCAACTCGCCGCACAACCCCACGGCGGGCGTGCTGGCCCGGGGCGACCTGGAGGCGATCGCGGAGATGGTGCGGGGCCGGCCGATCACGGTGCTGTCCGACGAGATCTACGGCCGCATCCTCTACGAGGGCACGTTCGAGAGCCCGGCGTCCCTGCCCGGCATGCAGCCGCAGACCGTGATTCTCGACGGCTTCAGCAAGACGTACGCGATGACGGGGTGGCGGCTCGGCTACGGCGTGATGCGGCCGGACCTCGCCGCCCGGGTCACGCAGCTGATGGTGAACTCCAACTCGTGCACCGCGGCATTCACGCAGATCGCCGGGATCGCCGCGCTGCGCGGGCCGCAGGACTGCGTGGACCGCATGGTGCGGGAGTTTCGCCGGCGGCGCGACGTGATCGTGCAAGGGCTCAACGCCCTTCCGGGCGTGGCGTGCCGGGAGCCGCTCGGCGCATTCTACGCGTTTCCGAGCACGAAGGGCGTGGACGCCGACGCCGCGCGGCTGCAGGACTACCTGCTCCGGGAGGCGGGAGTGGCGGTGCTGGCCGGCACCGCCTTCGGTGCCCACGGCCAGGGGTTCTTGCGGCTGAGCTACGCGAATTCGGTGGAGGCGATTACCGAAGCTCTCGAGCGGATGCGCGGGGCGCTGGAGCGTTATCCACGGCGCGCCACCTAGCGCGTCATTGCCCAACTCCGGCCAGGGTTCGAGCCGGCCGGACCTGCCCTTCGCTCCGCGGATCGACGCCTACCCGATTCCGGGTTGTCGCTTTGTCCCCGTGCAATCGGAAGGGCGGAGGGACGCGCGCGCGCCCGCGGGCGTCGAACGCCCGCTCCGAGCAGATCCGGCCGACCATCTACCCTCGTCCAACATCAGAGATGCTGCACTAGGCGCGCCCGCCCGCATCTCGGGCCCGCGCCGCCCCAGCTCCGTCCCGCACCGGCACGTAGACATACGCGTCCACCGCGCCGCCCTCGGTCTCGACCCACACGACCTGACGGCGGTACTCGCCGCCCTCGTAGGCGTCGAACGCGGCGAGGGCGGCCGCGTCCACCCCGTCCAGCACCCGCCCGTGGACGCGCGCGCCCGGCGCCGGGTGGATCACGGGGTACCCGATCGCGGCATCCAGCCGCCGTTCGTGATCGGGGAGCACCGCGGGCTGCCAGGGTAGCCGGCGCCCGATCAGGCGCACGACCAGTGCCTCGTCTTGCAGCGTGCCGTACACGAACACCCGCGGCGGGGTCACACGATCTTGCCGCGTTGTTGCAGCCACTCCCGCAACGCCTCGCGCGCGGCGTCCCACCCCTGGCGCAACGCCTCGCGCGCGGCCGCGCGTTCGGCGTCCTCGCCGCCGCCGCCGCGGCGGTGGCCGAGGGCGGCCCGAAGCCGCGCCTCCGCGACCGGCGCGGCGTCCTCGAACCGCATCCGTTCGAGCGCCGCGCGGAGCTCCTCCGGCGCGATGCTGCGGCCGATCTCCACGGGCAGGTGTTCCAGGCGGTGCAGCAGCTCCAGGTGGCGCTGCGCGCCGCGGTGCTCGATCGCGTCCAGGCTCTGCTGGAGCATTTGGGCGGGATCCTTTTGCGGGCGGTCCCGATAGCCTTCGATGAAATACGCCGGGGGCTGGTTGAGCGCCTCGCACAACCGGAGGAACGTCTCGAACTTCGGGAGGGCCTTGCCGCGCTCCCAGTCTCCGACCGCGACGCCGCTGCGCAGGCCGAGCTGGCGCGCCAGTTGCGCCTGGCTCAGGCGCGCGGCGTGCCGGGCCTCCTGTACGCGCTTTCCGAAGGCCCGCCGCAGGTCGACGACGTACCGCTTCTCCATTCGATCAGCGCCGCGAGGCCGTCGCGACACCCTCCTTCCCCGGGGTCCCCGCGGCGGTCGCGTCGCCGCGGCCGCCGTGCCTATCCAGAGGATACCCTGCTCCTCCTGAAAGTGCAATTCGCCCGCGGTTAGACGCGGTTAGACGCGGTTAGAAGAGCCGCTCCTGCACGCGGGGCCGGTGCAGGCGGCGCACCGCCTCGCGCGCCGCGTCGAACGTGAGCCCCCGATCCGCCATCAATCGGTGAATCAGCTTCCCGTCGTGCCCGGGCAAGAAGCGCGCCCGTGGCGTCGCCGTCGCGTTCCCGCAGCCGCACAGACAGGGCCCGCCCGTGTGTGCGCGCGTCACCCCGACGAGCCGGCGGCTGATCCAGCGGCGCAGCTCGTCTTCCTCGACGCGCCACGCGCGGCCGACGCGGATGGCCGGCAGCTCGCGCCGGCGGAGCAGGCGCCGGATCACCTCGGCCGATACGCGCAGGTGGGTTGCGACCTCATCGGGCGTCAAGAACTTCCGGTTCATGGCCTGCTGTGTTGGCGGTCCGGCGCCCGACTCCCTGCCCGGGAGGAGCGGCCGGGCCCGGCGAACTTCACCGTCATGGGGTACGCGCGACTGGTCCAGACGATCGATTGCCACGCCGCCGGCGAGCCGTTGCGCGTCGTCATGGGGGGCATCCCGACCGTTCAGGGTCCGACGATGCTCGAGCGGCGCCGCTACATGAGCGAGCGGCTCGATGCCGTCCGCCGGCTCCTCATGTGGGAGCCCCGGGGGCATCAGGACATGTACGGCTGCATCCTGACGCCGCCGGTCACGGCCGAGGCGGACTACGGTGTCCTGTTCATGCACAACGAGGGCTACAGCACCATGTGCGGGCACGGCATCATCGGGCTGACGACGGTCCTGATCGAGACGGGACACGTTCCGGCGCAGACGCCGGAGACGCACCTGGCCTTCGACACGCCGGCGGGCCTCGTCCGGGCGCGGGCGCGCGTCGCCGGCGGCCGGGTGCGGGACGTCACGATGCGCAACGTTCCGAGTTTCGCGCTGCCGCCGGTCTCCGTGCGGGTGCCTGACCTCGGCGCGGTGCCGGTGACGGTGGCGTGGGGCGGAGCCTTTTACGCGCTCGTCGATGCGCAGGCCGCCGGCCTCGGCGATTCGCCCGGTCCGCTGCGCGGCCTCGTGGACGCGAGCACGGCCATCCGGTCCGCGACCGAAGCGGCGGCCGATGTGGCGCATCCGGCTGCGCCGGACATCCGGGGGCTCTACGGGGTGGTCACCTACTGGCCGCCGGCGCATCCCGGCGCGGATCAGACGAGCCTCACCGTGTTTGCCGATCGCGAAGTGGACCGGTCGCCGTGCGGCACGTGCACGTCGGCGCTCATGGCCGCGCACTGGGCATCGGGGCGCCTTGCGCTCGGCCGGCCGTTTGTGAACGAGAGCCTGGCCCGGACGCGGTTTACCGGGCGTCTCGTCGAGGCGACCACGGTCGCCGCCGTGCCGGCGGTCGTCCCGGAGGTGACGGGCCAGGCGTTTCTCACCGGCTTTCATACGTTTGTGCTGGATGCCGACGACCCGGTGGGCGAGGGCTTCCTGCTGCGTTAATGCCGCGATTCCGGCATCCCGAGCAACTCACGGCACGAGCAACCACACGATGATGGATTGGGCCGCGACCGGCCGGACACGGCCGGTCACGGTACTGACGTCACACGTCGACCGTGGCCGCCCGGGCCATGGCGGCGCACGAAGCGCGTGACGGGGGGCGATACGCCGGGCGAGGGGAGGCGGCGGCCCACGGGGAACCATGAGAGCCACAGGACGACGCCGGCGCGCATGGAGGTGAACGGATGAGCACGCCCACCGTGCGGGGTCACGTGAACGGATTGCCCGCTGTGCGCGGGCTTCTATGGTATGCTGTCGCGGCGCTTACGGCACTCCTGCCCGTCGCGTACGGCGCCGGGACGCTCGCCGGGGCCCAGGCGGCCCCGCAGACCGGCGGTACCGTCGTGTACGCCGTGGGCCCGCAGGACATCAACTGGTACATGCCTCTGCGGCCGGCCGCGTACAACACCGTGGTGGACAGCCTTGCCAACACCATGATGTACCAACCGCTGTTCTGGGTCGGCCCGGACGGCAAGATCGACTACAGCCACAGCGTTGCGAGCGCCATTTCCTGGAACCGGGACGGCACGGTCTACACCGTGCGTATGGATCCCAAGTGGCACTGGTCGGACGGGAAGCCGGTCACCGCGGACGACGTGCTCTTCACCTGGCACCTGATCCAGGCGGCGAGCGCGAAGTCGGCGCCGCGGCCGTGGCCGTACGCCCAGGCGGGCTTCGGGGGCATCCCCGACTTCGTCAAGGCCGTCACGGTGGTTACTCCGACCGAGTTTACCGTCACCCTCACACACCCGGTCAACCAGCTCTGGTTCGAGTACGATGGGCTGTCACAGTTCCGGCCGCTCCCGGCGCACGACTGGAACAAGTACCCCAACGATCCCGCCGCGGAGCTGGCCTACGTCACCAAGAATGGGAACAACGTATCGTTCTTCACGGTGGTCGACGGGCCGTGGAGGATGGAGTCGGCGGTCGATAAGCAATCATGGTCCTTCGTGCCGAACCCCCCGTACAGCGGCCACAAGCCGTATCTCGACAGGTTCATCTACGCGTACCAGACGTCGGACGCCGCGGAGGTGGGAGCCCTCAGAACCGGCGCGGTTCAGGTCGGCTATCTGCCGCCCACGGACTACGAGACGCGGAATCAGCTCCCGAACTACACGTTCTTCACGAGCACGAGCTACGGGTATTGCCGGCTGTATCTCAACTTCATCAACCCGCAAGTCGGGCCGCTCCTCCGGCAGTTGCCCGTGCGCCAGGCGATGGCGATGGGCATCGACCAGCGCGACATCATCGACACCCTGTACCACGGTCAGGGCGTCATCGGCAGCGGGCCGGTCCCGCTGATTCCGCCGACGTTCCTCGACCCCAAGCTGCGGACCCCGCCGTATCCGTTCGATCCGGCGGGCGGCCGGCGCGTGCTCGCGGAGCACGGCTGGTCCATGAAGGACGGGGTCATGACGAACGCGCGGGGGCAGCAGTTGAAGTTCACGATGCAGTACGTCAGCGGGAACACGACGATCGAGGCGATGGTGCAGCTCATTCAGAGCGACTGGGCCAAGGAAGGCATCGCCGTCCAGTTGCAGCCGAGAACGTTCGCCCAGATGGTCGGCATGCACCTGCGAAGCGATGCCGACCAGTGGCAGATCCAGGGCGGGATCTGCTGGGTCTGGGGCGCGAGCTATCCGACAGGCGACGGCATCTACAAGACCGGGGCCGCGTACAATTTCTACGAGTTCTCCGACCCGAAGCTGGACCGCCTGATCGACGCCACGCTGGCCCCGCATCCGACGCCGGCCGCGGCGCAGGCCGCGATGAACGCCTACGAAGAGTACGTGGCGAAGGTGCTGCCCCAGATCTGGATGCCGCGCCAGTTCGGCCTCTACGAGGTGGAGAAGGACGTGCACGGCGTGATCGAGACGCGCAACGATTTCACGGGGCAGATCCTGCCGCAGTACTGGTGGCGCAGCCACTGAGACGCGGCGGTGAGCGCCGAGCGCGCGGCAACCGGACGCGTGGCGCTCAGGGCGGCGCCGGCCGAGGGCCGCTACGCCCGCAACTGGAAAACCCTCCGCCGCCATCCGCTCACGTGGGCCGGGGCGGCAGGGCTGGGGTTCATCGCCGGCCTGTGCTTCCTCGGCCCGCCCGTGTACCAGACCGCCCCGACCGCCGTCGACATCCTGCACACGCTGCGGCCGCCGTCGGCCGCCCATCCGCTCGGGACCGATGAACTCGGGCGCGACGTGCTGAGCCGCCTCATGGTGGGCGGGCAGCTCTCCCTGGAGGTCGGGTTCGCCGCGGCCATGACGTCGCTGGTCATCGGCATCGCGTACGGGCTCGCGGCGGGGTACGGCGGCCGGTGGGCCGATACCGTCATGATGCGCGTGGTGGACCTCCTACGCGCCGTCCCCGGGCTGTTTCTGCTGCTGTTCGTCAACTCCGTCTTCAAGCCGAGCGCGGCGCTGCTCGTCGTGTTGATCGGGTTCGTCGCGTGGCACCCCGTGAGCCGGCTCGTGCGCGCCGAGGTGCTCTCGCTCCGGGAGCGCACGTACGTCGAGGCGTCGGTGGCGGCCGGCGCCTCGCGGCTCCGGGTCGCGCTCCGGCACCTGCTGCCTAACGCCGTCGGAACGATCGTCGTGACCGCGACGTTTGGGATCGCGGACGCCGTGCTCCTGGTGGCGGCCCTGAGCTTCCTCGGTCTGGGGCTGCCGCCGCCGGCGCCCAACTGGGGCGCCATGCTGGCCACGTCGATGTCCTATCTCCCGCAGAATGCCTGGTGGCTCGTGTACCCGCCGGGCGTGGCGCTGCTCATCGCGATCGTCTCGGTGAATTTTCTCGGCGATGCGCTGCGGGAGGCGTTCGACACGCGCCTGCGCCGGGATCTGTAGGTGGACCGCCGAGGCATGCCGGCTGGCCCAGCCTCCCTCCGCGAGTCGTCCCCGCGCGCGCCGGCCGGGGAGCCGGGGGAGGTTTCCGTCGCGTGACCCGGCTGGTCCTCCGGCGCGCCGTCGAGGCGACCCCGACGTTGTTGCTCTTGACGTTCCTCAGCTTCGTGCTCATCCACATCGTGCCCGGCGGACCGGCGACCGCCATGCTCGGGGATCAAGCGACGCCCGAGCTCGTCGCGCAGATCAACCACGCGCTGGGACTCGACAAGCCGCTCGGCGTTCAATACCTGATCTGGTTGGGGCACCTGCTGCGGGGCGACTTCGGCTACGCCTACACCTACCACGAGACCGTCTTGCGGCTCATCATCACGAACCTGCCGCGCACGCTGACCTTGGTCGTCACGGCGATCGCCATCTCGCACCTGATCGCGATCGCCGTGGGCATCTACCAGGCGACGCACCGCAATTCGTGGTTGGATCACGTGCTGACCGGCGCCGTGTACTTCCTCTATTCGATGCCGAGCTTCTGGCTTGGGATCATCCTGGTCTCGATCTTCGCCTACAAGACGGGCTGGCTGCCGGCGGGCGGCATCACCAATCCCACGGACGCGCATCCAAGCCTCGGCGCGCGTGCGGTGCACCTCGTGCTTCCGGTGGCCACGCTCGTCCTCTTGACGGTGGCCGGCTGGAGCCGATACGTTCGGTCGTCGATGATCGAGGCGCTGGTCCAGGACTACATCCGCACCGCGGAAGCCAAAGGCGTGTCCCGGGGGCGGCTGCTCGTCCGGCACGCCTTCAAGAATGCGCTGCTGCCGCTGATCACGCTCGTCGGCCTGTCGCTGCCGATCCTCTTCAGCGGCGCCGTGATCATCGAGACGGTCTTCAACTACCCGGGCATGGGCCTGCTGTTCTGGGACGCGGCGGGCAGCCGCGACTATCCGGTCTTGCTCGGTATCGTCGTCATCGTCGGCGTGCTGACGGTTCTCGGCAACCTGCTGGCGGACGTCCTGTACGGGTGGGCCGACCCGCGCATCCAGTACGACTAGCCCCGGCGCGGCGCGTCCGGTGCCGTGGCGACTTCAATTCACGCGCCCCCCCGTTGGGAAGATCAGCGCCTCGATCGTGGCCGGGTCACGTGGGGATGCGCGGACCGGCGCGAGCGCGGCTACTGCGGACGAGATGTCAGGACCGGCGCGCCGCCGCTTCCGCAGACACTCCAATCGGGGAGCACCACCCCGGTCAACGCCGCCGCGTTGTTCGAAGGCCGCGGCGCGGTGCCCGGGCCGAGCGGCATCTGGACCTGCGCGTTCCACCCGGTCTGCTGGCCCCAGCTGCCTTGCACGGTCGTACCGTTTCGGAACCAGAAGTTGAGGCCGACGCTCGGTCCCTCGCCGGGCCAGTTCGCGGCGGACAGTGTAAGCGGTCCCGCATGGTACTGGACCGATGGGGCGCCGCCGGCCGGTCCGAGGGCGTACCCGACGCCAAACGGCCCAAGGGCCAGGCTGGTCTGCGCCCCGGTCACCACCTGCCCCGTCGGGGAGAGCAGGGCGACGCTGGATGCCGAAACGTCGCCCGCCGCCACGGTCGCTTCGCCGATCGGCCCCAGGGTGGTATCGCCGACCTCCATCATCATGCCGGACCCGAGCGGCATCTGGTAGGCGAGCGCGCCGACGCTCTGATTTGCGGTGAGCTTCCACCGGTCCCAACTCATGGCCACCCCGGGACGGTTCGGGACCCCCACCATCGCAAGCGGCGTGCTGAGACTGTCGGCGGCGGTCAGGCTGGCCGTCCCGCTACCGGCGAAGTCCCAAAAGGCCCGCCACTCGCCGGGCGACCACGTGACAGTGTGGTTCGGCGTTCCATAGGCTTCCGTCGCGGTCGCGTTGGCGACGGACGCGCTCGTCGCCGCCGCTCCGAGCGGCACGGCGCACGACCCCTGGTCGAACAGTCCCTGCGCCGAGCCCGGCGCGGTCACCTGAACAGGGCGAGCCTCGATCCCATCGGGAGAGGTGAGCAAGAGGGTCGCCGTGCCCTGCTGCATCCCCCACACCGTCACGTGATCGCCGTCCGCCCACGCGCCCGCCACGCCTGCCGGGGCCACCTCGGCCAGCGTGACGCCCGAGGCCGGGACGTTGACGACACCCCCGACCGGCATCGTGACCGCGATCGTGGGAGGCGATGCCGAGGACGCGGACCCGGGCCCGATCGCGGCGACCGTGCCACAGATGACCGTCCACAAGATGCTGCGTAGGTTCATGCTCGATCCTCAGAGGCGGCTACGCGCGCCGCGCCTCGGCGCTGTGCCGGCCGCCATCCGCGCGTATCATACCACAGGCCGCCCGGCCGGACGAGGCCCGGCGCGTCAACGGCTTGGGAAACGCTAGGGCTCAGTGACCCGATGAATCAGCGCACGGGCCGGGGATCTGCTACCATTCGGCCGTCCGTACCGATCTCCACGGGAGCAACTCCATCCCGAGCACGATCGCCCCCCGCAGGTGTGTGACCACGCGGAGGAACGCCGCGGTCGCCGCGCTCATATCGCGTGCGATCCGCACCCCCAGCGCGGCCGCGACCGCGCCGAGCGCCAGCCCCGGGCCCCACGCGGTGTCTCCCCAGGCGCCCATGGCCAGCGTCGCGGAAACGGCAAAGGCGAGGAGTCCCCACGCCGAGAACCGGGGCCAGGAGCGCAGCAGCACGCGCTGCCGGCCGCCGCCGTGCTCTTCGATCGCCATCCGGAGACGCATCCCGCCGAGCGCGCCGCCGCGGACCTCGAGGTCCCAGTCGTCGAAGTCGCCCCCCCGAAAGACCACCGCGCCTTCGGCCCGGAGGTCGTGCTCGATCGTCTCCAGCCACGCCACCGTGGACTGCCATGTCTCGCTCCAGATCGCCGAGCGACGCGGCCACGGCGCGCTGAAGCCCGCCACCTTGTGCGCCCGCCAGGGTGTCAGGCCGTTCTGCAGCCGGCCGTAGAGCCGCGCCGCGGGATGGAGCAGGTGGATCATGAGCATGACGGCGTACCGCCGCGCGCGCTCCACGGGATCCCGCATCTGCCGGCACGCCGGCGACCGGCCGGCGCCCATCGCCGCATGGTACACGAGCGCGCCGACCGACAGCCCGAGCAGCGGAATGGCCGCGCGAAGCGGCGGCCACCAGGCGCTGAGCAGCGCCAGCCCGGCCAGCGCCGCGACGACCAGATACCACTCGGGGATCGAGGGAAGGGACCACAGCGGATGAAACGGGGCCGCGTATACCGACTGATACGGCGCGAGCCCCCACGTGCCGTGGTAGATGCGCCCCCGGTGCAAGGCCGCGCCGGCCTCGTACACCCGGCCGCGCCACGTCAGGTGGCCGGCCGAGTTGTATTTCTCCGGCCACTTCTGCTCGAGGAGCGCCTCGGAACGGCCGTAGCCAACTTGCTGCTTCCAATAGGCCGCGAGCGTGTTCCGGCGGCGATGCCAGACCAGCGCGGTGGGGCAAAAGCCGATGGTGCCGCCGGCCCCCTGAATGCGCCAGCCGACGTCCACGTCGTCGCCGGCGACCCGGAACTGCGGGTCGAACCCGCGGATCGCCTCCAGCGCGGTCCGCCGGAACGCCATGTTGCAACCGGGAACATGTTCCGCTTCGTCGTCCGTGAGCATCACGTGCGTCGGGGTCCCCGGCGCGTGCGCCAGACACTCGGCGATCCGGTCCGGCGTCTGATCGGGACCGGCCGGCGGGCGGTTCGGCCCGCCCATCACCGCGTGCGGAGTTCGCGCAAACGCCAGCGCGAGATAGCGGAGCCAATGCGGCTCGGGGCTGGCGTCGTCGTCGAGGTAGGCGACGATGTCCCCGGTGGCCTCGGCCAGCCCGGCGTTGCGCGCGGCGCTGAGCCCGGCGCCGCCGGTGTTGATGGTCTTGAACCCGTAGCTCCGGGCGATGGCCCCGGTCCCATCGATCGACCCGTCGTCGACGACGATGGCCTCGTAGTCCGGATAGTCGAGGCGTTGGATACCCTTCAGGCACTCGCGGATGGTTCGCACGCCGTTGCGGCTGCACACGATCACGGAGATGCGCGGCCACCGAACGTCGCTCGGAAACGGTGCCGTGGCCACGGCGCGGCACACGGCCGTCATCCCCGGCTTGGGCGCCCGGTCGCGATCGGTCAGGCCAAACGTCCACTCCTCGATGTCGTACCCGCCGCGATGCCATTCGTCTGTCCACGCGAAGACGCAGACGCCCGCGCAGCCGGCCGCGAACGCCGCGCGAACCTGCTCCGCCGTCATCGTGTATCCGCCCGGCCCGTGGGTCCCCGTGTCGCACCCGAGCTCGGCGAGGACGAGCGGCCGGTCGCCGGCGATGTGCTGCAACCGGGCCACGTACGCCTCGAACCGGGTCTGCGATTCCAGGTAGACGTTGAAGCAGGCGAGATCGAGAAACGGAAGATCGAGGTACTCCGTGGTCGGGTAGTTCACGTAGGTGACGAGGCTCGCCGGATCCTCAGCCTTGACGGCGTCATAGAGGCGCCCGATGAAGCGCTGGATCGCGGGCGCGCCGTGCCACCGCACGATGGAGGCGGGAATCTCGTTCCCCGCCGCGTAGCACAGCACGGCCGGGTGCCCGGCGCACCGCCGCACGCCGGCCCGCGCGGCCGTAATGATGTCGCGGGCGCGGCCGGGGTCGTCCAAAAACGCGATGTGCTGCTCCCACGGCAACCCGATCAGCACCCGGAGGCCGCGCTGCTGCGCGGCGTCGAGGAGCCACAACGGGGGAACCGTGTACGTGCGGACGACGTTGAACCCGTAGGCCGCCATCCGGTCAAGGTCCGCGTCGACCACGTGGGGCGCGGGATACTCGGTGCCGTCTTCCCGCGGTCGAAACGGCCCGTATGTGACGCCTCTGATCCACAACGGACGATCGCCGGCGTACAGCAACTTTCCGGCGACCCGGGGGCGCGGCGCGAGCGCGGCAAGGGGCCGCCCGGCGCCGCCGTGCAGGGCTGTCGGCGTGTTAATCTCGTTCATGTGTCCAGATCATCGCGTGGATGCGGCGCGCGCGTCCGAGTAGGTGGGACGACCGGCGAGGGCCGCCCTGGATCCACGGGCCGTTCAGAGTCGTGGCATCCGTGTCGTGACGGCGCGCAGGGACTCGCGCCGCACCACCCGGCGTCGGAGACGCACGATCTATTTGTGTCATACCCTCGAACATCTCGTTCAAATCTTCACCGCGCCTTTCCGGCAGATTGCGGGCGTCTATCCCGTACGTTGGCGGACACCCGGAGTGTTCTCGCCGGATGGCTCGACCGTGCGCCGGGACGCCCGCGGAGTCTGGGTAAATATGCGTAGTATGCATGGCGACGCCGCATCATGAGAACACAGTTTCGCCTCTTTCGCTACCTCCGGCCCCACTGGCGCGAAGCGCTCGGCGTCCTCGGCGTGATGGTCGTCACCATCGCCATGGACGTGTTGCGCCCGTGGCCAACGAAGCTCTTAGTGGATCAGGTGCTGGAGCGGCGTCCGTTGCCGGGATGGCTGCACGGTGCGGCGGCAGCCCTTCCGGGGACGTCGGGGGCGGGCGGGCTACTCGTGTGGGTGTGCGTCGCGACGGTGCTCATCGTCGCGGCCGGCGCGGTGGCCTCGATGCTGGAGACCACCGCGGCGGTGCGTCTCGGACAACGTATGGTCTACGACCTCGGTGCGGATCTTTTCCTGCACCTGCAGCGACTGTCGCTGACGTTCCACCGCAGGCGCCCGGTCGGCGACTCCATTTCGCGCGTCACGGTGGATTCGTACTGCGTGCAGGCGCTGCTCAACGGCGCGTTGCACCCGCTGCTTCGCTCCGGCGCCACCCTCGTCGCGATGTTCGCGGTCATGTGGCAACTCGAACCGCGCATGACCGCGCTGTCGCTCGTCGTGGCCCCCCTCCTCGCGCTCACGATCCGGGTCTGCGGCGAGTCGATGCGGACCCGGCACCGGCGGCGGCGCGACCTGGAGGGGCGGATGATGTCCGTCGTCGAGCAGACGCTCAGCGCGATCGCGGCGGTGCAGGCCTTTACGCGCGAGGAGATGGAGTACGCGCGATTTCGCGCCTACGCGCGGGACACGGCGTCCGCGTACGTGCGCGCCACGCAAGCCGACGCGCGGTTCAGCCTGCTCGTCGGGCTGGTGACGGCGATGGGTACCGCCGGCATCATGTGGGTCGGCGGCATGGACGTGCTCCACGGCCGGGCCACGGTGGGGACGTTGCTCGTGTTTCTCTCGTATCTCGCGGCCCTCTACGTCCCGCTCCAGGCCGGCACCTCCACGACATCGACCGTCCAGTCCGCGAGCGCGGCCGCGGAACGCGTCCTGGAGTTGCTGGACACGGCCCCTGAAGTGCGGGACGGCCCCGATACGCTTGCCGGCCGGGTCCGCGGCCATATCCGCTACGAGGATGTGACGTTCGGCTATCAGCCGGACCGGCCCGTGTTGCACGGCGTGTCCTTTGAGGCGCAGCCGGGCGAGATGATCGCGATCGTCGGACCCACCGGCGCCGGCAAAACCACGCTGGCCAACCTGCTCGTGCGCTTCCACGATCCGTGGTCCGGCCGCATCACCCTCGACGGCCACGACCTGGCGCGGCTCCGGGTGCGCTCGCTGCGGCAACAGATTGCGCTCGTGCTGCAGGAGCCGTTCATCTTTCCGATCACGGTGTGGGAGAACATCGCGTACGGCCGGCCCGATGCAACGCGGGAGGAGATCGTTGCCGCCTCCGAGGCGGCGAGCGCCGACGGTTTTATCCGCCGCCTGCCGGAGGGGTACGACACGATCGTCGGCGAGAAGGGCGCGACGCTCTCCGGGGGTGAGAAGCAGCGCCTCTCGATCGCCCGCGCCTTCCTGAAGGATGCGCCGATCCTGATCCTGGACGAGCCGACCTCCCAGGTGGACGCGCTGACGGAAGCCGCGCTTCTCGCCGCGCTGGAGCGGCTGGCGCGCGGCCGGACCACGTTTGTGCTGGCCCACCGGCTCTCCACGGTCCAGCGGGCCGATCGCATCTTGGTGGTCGACGGCGGGCGGATCGTCGAGCAGGGCAAGCACGCGGAACTGCTGGCGCGCAACGGCTTGTACGCCCGGCTGTGCCGGCAGCAGGCCGTGTTCGCGGGCCCGATGGCGGCGCTCGCGGGCTCCGGGATGCCCGACGGGGCCGGCGATTCATGACCGGTCGTCCCACCCTGGTGGTCCTGGGTATCGCGGGGCGGCTGCCGTTCGCGGGCGTCGCGTGGCAGACCCTGCACTACCTCCACGGCTTCCAGCGGTGCGGCTGCGACGTCACCTACGTGGAAGATACCGGCGCCTGGCCGTACGATGCCGAGCGCAACGCCGTGACGGACGACCCGAGCTACACCGTCGCCTATCTCAGCCGCTTGATGGCACGGTGCGATCTCGGAGACCGCTGGGTATTTCGCGCGGCCTCCCAGGGGCGGCGCGCCTACGGGCTCGACGAGCGCCAACTCCACCGCGTCCTGGCGCGCGCCGACGCGCTGCTCAATCTGTCGGGCGCGACGCTGCTCGGCGAGGACTACCTGCGCGTGCCCGTGCGGGTCTACCTCGAGACCGACCCAGTGCGCAGCCAGATCGAGGTCGCCAAGGGCGATGCCGCGGCGATCGCGTTTCTCGGCGCGCACACGCACCATTTCACGTACGCCGAGAACCTCGGCGCGGCCGACTGCGGCGTGCCCGTGGAGCGGTTTGCCTGGATCCCGACGCGCCCGCCGGTGATCCTCGACTGGTGGGCCGCCGGGCCGCCCCCGGACGACGCGCCGTTTACCACGGTCGCCAGTTGGAGGCAGTCCAACGACATCGAGTGGCGGGGGGAAGTCTACCGGTGGAGCAAGCACGTCGAGTTCATGAAGTTCATCGACCTCCCGCGCCGGGTGCCGGTTCCGCTGGAGCTGACGCTCGCCTGCGGGGACCCGGACGCCGTGCGCCTGCTCGAGGGAAGTGGCTGGCGCGTGCGGGACGCGCTGGCGCTGTCCAACGACCTGGATCCGTACCGGGACTACGTCCGCCGGTCCCGCGGCGAGTTTACGGTCGCCAAGGACCAGAATATCCGGCTGCGAAGTGGGTGGTTCAGCGACCGCAGCGCGTGCTACCTGGCCGCCGGGCGGCCGGTCGTGACCCAGGACACCGGGTTTGGCGCCGCCGTGCCGGTCGGGCGCGGGTTGTTTGCGTTCCGCACCATGGACGAGATCGTGGAGAGCTTCGCCCGGATCACCGCGGACTACGCGCTGCATGCCCGGGCCGCGCGCGAGCTGGCGGCTGAATACTTCGACGCCGATCGCGTGCTCGGGCACGTCCTCCGGCACCTAGGCGTCTAGGCCGTCACGGGAAGCGACGCGCTAACACGTCATTGCCCAACTCCGGCAAGGGTTCGAGCCGGCCGGACCTACTCTTCGCTCCGCAGACCGACGCCTGCCCGATTCCAGGTTGTCGCCTTGTCCGCCGCGCAATCGAAAATGCCGAGGCCCACGTGCATACCGCGGGCGTCGAACGCCCGCTCCGAGCAGATCCGGCCGGCCCATTTACCCTCGTCAAGCATCAAAGATGCTGCGCTAGTGTCCGCGATCCTGGTAGCTCTTGACGAGGCGCGCGTTTGTGTCGGCGGCGGCGATGACCTGCTGCCGCGATGTCGCGGAGCCCGAGGCGACAGCCTTTTGCACGGCGGCCATGTAGGCTTCATGAGAGGCAAAGCCCGTCTGGGCCAGGCCCGTCGCGGTATACCCGGGCCCGCCGATCTCCATGCCGCCCTGGGCCGCGAGGGCGAACTCGATCCGGGTGCCGAGGTACGTGCCAAAAAAGAGCAGCGTCGTGCGATTCCCGTCCGTCGTCATCAGGATGTCGCCCGTCACGGTACCCGCGTCGGTGGTCAGGGAAAACTTGCCGCCGCCAGCGGACTTGCTCGCGCCGGTGCCATACCGAAACTGACCGCCCCTGACGGTGAGGCCGCCGAGCGTGCCGCCGGCGAAGGTCCCGGTGTAGAAGGTCTGGACCTTGTCGTCGGAGTTCACCGTACCCGACGGCGGGATCACCCCTCCGAGCGCCGGCGTCTGCGTCGCCGTGTCGGTCACCGAGAACCCCGGCAAGGCGAGCGGAATCTGAAAGTCGTAGTATAAGGGATACGACGGCTGGGCGGCGGCGCCCGCGCGCGTGAGCGCCGCGACGCAGAGGACGACCATGACGATCCGCATCGCCCCGCGCCGCAGTGCCGGATGGGTCTGAGTCATGGAGCAGCTCACCTCCGGCGGTGACGTTCGTCGGGCGCGACGGCGGTCCCTCCGGCCGCGGTGGTCCCGAACCGGGCGGTCCGCCCGGCGGCGGAGAAGGGTAGAACGATGACGGGGGACGACAACGGCGCGCGCCGATGCTGGCCGCGGTCGTCGGAGCGGGGGCGGCGGCGGGTGAGCGGAGGGACGCGGGCGAGCGATGCCATCCGGTACGGGGTGGTGCTTGCCGCCGCGGTCGTGGTGAGCGCGTGCGCGGCTCGGACGGGGCAGGTTCCTCCCATGCCGGCGCCGCCCCACGTCGCGGCGCGCGGCCCGTCGGTCGAGCGGATCCGGCACACACGGTTGCTTCGCGTCGCCGCGGACCTGTCGTATCCGCCGATGGCGTACCGGCAGAACGGCACTCCGGCCGGGTTCGACGTCGAGCTGGCGACACTCCTCGCGGAGTCGTTGGGCGCGCGGCTGCGCGTGATCGACACGCCGATTGCGGTCCTCAAAGGCGCCGGGATCCCCTCGGACGCGGACGCGGCCGCCGGGGCCCTCGGCCCGGGCCTGATCCCGGGAGCCGTCTCCACCCCGTACTACGTGTCGTCGCAGGCGATCCTGTCGCCGGCCCGCGCCGCGATTACGGCCGCCGGCCAGCTTCGCGGCCTCCGCGTCGCCGTCCCTGCGGCCGGCGGCGCCCTTGACGTCGCGCGGAGTGCGGGAGCGAACGTGGAGGTGACGGACCTGCCCGCACAAGCGCTCGCGGCGGTGGCAACGGGACGTGCCCAGGCGGCTGTGACCGATGCGCCGCTCGCGCTGGATTTTGCCGCGGCTCACCCGGGCCTGCACGTGACCGCCGGCGTGGGCGAACGGGTCCCGTTCGTCATCGACGTGCCCGCAACCGCGCCCGACCTTGCCGCGTTCGTCGCCGCGGCGCTCCGGGAGCTCGATCGCGACGGCGGACTCGCGACGCTGCGCGCCCGCTGGCATCTGTAGGGCCGTCCGCGGACAGGAAGGGTCGCACCGGGAACGGAACCTGTACGGCGCGTGACGACGGGCGAGCGAGGGGGGCGGCGATGAACCAGGCGGGACGATCCCTGGCGCACGAGGCCGAAGCGGCGGTCCGTCGCCTCAAGGGCGTGTCGGCCGTGCGCATCGATCTCGGGGAGGATGGGAGCGTCGCACGTGTGCACGTGCTGGCGTCGGCGGAACGCAGCCCGAAGGTCATCGTGGCCGACGTGGTGGCCGCCCTGGCGTCGCAGTTCGGCATCAGCCTGGAACCCGCGCAGGTTCGCGTGGCGGGGCTCAGGCCGGGGCAGCCCGAGTCGGCGCCTGCTGCGCCCGCCCGCGCGCGCCTGAAGTTTGTGGGCCTGACGGTCTCCCGGTTGCGCTCGTCCGCGGAGGTCAGGGTGCAGCTCGAACACGACGGGTTGGTCTACGAAGGGGCGGCGGCGGGCCCGAGCGCGGCCTCACGGCTGCTGGAGCTGGTCGGACAGGCCACCCTGCGCGCGGTCGAGACGTACCTGCGGGCCGACCAGCTGTTTCTGGTCCAGGCGGCGACGGTCGTGCAGGCGGCGTCGCATCAGATCGCGCTCCTCGTCGTCTCGTGGCTTGGCCCCGAGGAGCAGACGCTCAGCGGGTCCGCGGTGGTGCGCGGCGAGCCGCGGGAGGCGATGGTCCACGCCGCGCTCGACGCCGTCAATCGGACGGTGCTCGCGCTCGGCGCGCCGTAGGCGGGACGCCCCGGCGGCTCGAGCCGCGTCGCCCGACCCGGCCGCCGCGCGGGCCGCGGCGCGGCCGCGCATTCCCTGTTGTTGGACATGGAGGACTATAATGAGCGTGGATCGCGTTAGACTACACGGTGCCGGAGTCGTGCATACGTTTGCATAACGGCCAGGCTGTGACGCGCGTTCAAGTAGTCCGGCATCGGGAACACGGCGCATCCGACGCGACCGCGCCGGCCGGGACCGGCCCATCCCGATGAGAACCGCCGCGGGCCACCTCAGGAGCGACTGACGCATGCTCAAGCTGTTCCAACAGCTGCTGGGCGACAGCAGCGAGCGCACGGTGAAGCACCTGCGGGACACTCTCGTCCGGCAGGTGAACGAGCTCGAGCCCGAGATCGAGGGACTGTCCACCGACGCGCTGCGCGGCAAGATGGACGAGCTTCGGGAGCGCGTCCACGGCGGCGAACCGCTCGACGACGTGATGCCGGAGACCTTCGCGCTGGTCCGCGAGGCCGCCAAGCGCACGCTCGGGCAGCGCCACCACGACGTGCAATTGATCGGCGGCGCGGTGCTGTTCAGCGGCAAGATCGCGGAGATGAAGACCGGCGAGGGCAAGACGCTCGTCGCCACGCTGCCGCTCGCCCTCAACGCGCTCGAAGGGCGCGGCGGGCACCTCGTCACCCCGAACGACTACCTGTCCCGGGTCGGGGCAGGGTGGATGGGACCGGTCTATCACCTCTTGGGGATCAGCGTCGGGGTGATCACCCACGAATTTGCGGGCATTTACGATCCCGCCTATCGCGACCCGACGCCCCACGGCGACGAGCGGCTCGTGCACTTCCGGCCGGTGCACCGCCGAGAGGCGTACCTGGCCGACGTCACCTACGGGACGAACAACGAGTTCGGGTTCGACTACCTGCGCGATAACATGGTCATCCGCCGCGACGATCTCGTCCAGCGGGAGCTGCGCTACGCGATCGTGGACGAGGTCGACTTCATCCTCATCGACGAGGCCCGGACCCCGCTCATCATTTCCGGTCAGGTGGAGCAGTCGACCGAGCTCTATTACCAATTCGCGCGGTTGCTGCCGCGCCTGGTGGCCGAGCAGGATTACCGCGTCGACGAGAAGCTGAAGACCGCGACCCTCACCGAGGAGGGGGTGACGAAGCTCGAACGGGCGCTGGGGATCGACAACCTCACGGACCCGCAACACATCGAGCTGATGCACCATGCGCAGCAAGCCCTGCGGGCCCACACCCTGTTTCACCGGGACGTCGAGTACGTGGTCAAGGACGGCCAGGTGATCATCGTCGACGAGTTCACGGGCCGGCTGATGTTCGGGCGGCGGTACAGCGACGGGCTGCACCAGGCGATCGAGGCCAAGGAAGGCGTCAAGATCGAGAAGGAGACGCAGACCCTCGCCACGATTACGTTCCAGAACTACTTCCGCATGTACGACAAGCTGGCGGGGATGACCGGCACGGCGAAGACGGAGGAAGCCGAGCTCACGCAGATCTACAACCTTCCGGTGATCGTGATCCCCACGCACCGGCCGATGATCCGGATCGACACGCCGGACCTCGTGTACAAGCACGAAAAGGCCAAGTACAAGGCGGTCGCGGATGAGATCGCCGAGTTGCACGAGAAGGGCCGGCCGGTGTTGGTGGGGACGCGGTCGATCGAGAAGAGCGAGGCGCTCGCCGCGCTGCTCCGGCGGCGGGGCGTCCCGCACCAGGTGCTCAACGCCAAGTACCACGAGCGGGAGGCCGAGATCATCGCCCAGGCGGGCCGGCCGGGCGCCGTGACCATCGCGACCAACATGGCCGGCCGCGGCGTCGATATCCTGTTGGGCGGCAATCCCCCGGACCCCGGGGGCGCCGAACGGGTGCGGGCGCTGGGCGGCCTGCACATCATCGGGACGGAGCGCCATGAGGCGCGGCGCATCGACAATCAGCTGCGCGGCCGCGCGGGGCGGCAGGGCGATCCCGGGTCCTCGCGCTTCTACGTCGCGCTCGACGACGAGCTGATGCGGCTGTTCGCCGGCGAACGGATCGCCGGGATCATGGAACGGCTGGGAATCGAAGACGATGTGCCCATCGAGCACGGGCTCGTCACCCGGCAGATCGAGAACGCGCAGAAGAAGGTGGAGTCGTACCACTTCGACGTGCGGAAGCACGTGCTGGAGTACGACGACGTGATGAACGTCCAGCGGCGGGTGATCTACGGGGAGCGGCGCAAAGTGCTGCTCGGCGAGAACCTGCGCGACAACATCGTCGATTTCATCGAACAGCTCGTGGCCGGCGTCGTGGCGGGCTTCTGCTCGAGCGAGGTGCGGCCGGAGGAGTGGGACCTCGAGGGGCTCCTGCAGGAGCTCGGGCAGACCGTCCCGTTGCCCGCGGATCTCAGCGCGGAGCAGTTGCGCGGCGCGGACGCCGCCGCCGTGGAGGAGCGCCTGCTGGCCGCGGCGTTCGCCGCGTACGAGGCGAAGGAGCGGCTCGTCGGACCCGAGACGATGCGCGAGCTCGAGCGCATCATCCTGCTCCAGACCCTGGACCGGAAGTGGATCGACCACCTGTACGTGATGGATGCGCTCCGTGAGGGCATCGGCCTCCGCGCATACGGTCAGGCGAATCCCCTCATCGAATATCAAAAGGAAGGCTACGCCCTGTTCGAACAGCTCAAGTCGGACGTGCAAGAGGAGACGGTGCGCTTCCTCTACATGGTGCAGGTACAGCAGGCGGCGCCGGCCGAAGCGGTGGCGCCGGCTGTGCGCGGCGCCGCCGGGCGGACCGGGTATCGCGTGACCCACGAGAGCGGCCCGGACACCGGGGACGGCCGGCGGCCGGCCGCGGCGGCGGCCGGGGGCGGCGGTACGGCGACGCAGGTGCGCGCGCCGAAGGTCGGCCGCAACGACCCGTGCCCGTGCGGCAGCGGGAAGAAGTACAAGAAGTGCCATGGCCGGGGCGAGTAGCCCGGCGGCCCCGACCACTCCCACCCCGGATCCATCCCACCGAACCCCGCGGCACCGCCCCGGCGGGGTCGCTGCCGCGCGCCTCGGCGTGTCCGCGCCCTGGCTCCTTGCCGCGCTCGTCTCCGGGGCGGCCTACGCCGTCGCGTTTCCTCCCTACGACGTCGGGTGGCTGGCGTGGGTGGCGCTCGTCCCGCTCGGCGTGGCCGCCGCGGCCCACCCCCCCGCGGTGTGCGTGCGCCTTGGCTATGCGTGGGGCCTCGTCGCGTTCGGGGGCGTGCTGTGGTGGCTCGTCGCGTTCGGCGCCCCGGTGTGGCTGCTGGCGGCCGCGTTCCTCGCCGTCTTTCCGGCCATCGCCCTGGGCCTCGCGGCGTGGGCGCGGCGCGAGTGCGGGGGCGCCGTTGGCGCGGCCTGGCTCCCACTCGCCTGGGTGGCGGTTGAGTTTCTCCGGAGCCACGGCCCGCTCGGGTTCCCCTGGGCGCTCGCGGGCGAGTCGCAACACCGCCTCCTCGCCGCCGCGCAGATCGCCTCGGTGGCGGGGATCTGGGGCGTGAGCTTCATCGTCGTGCTCGGCAACGCGTCGATCGCGGAAGCGCTGAGCGGGCGCGGCGCCAGGATCGGCCCGCTCGTGGCCGGCGGCCTCGTCGCGGCCGCGCTCGCCTGGGGCTGGACGGTGCTGCATGCGCCTGCCCCGGGAGCGGGCCGGGCGCTCGTGGCGGCCGTCGTCCAGCCGGACGAGCCCGTGCGGTGGGCAGGCGCACGACGCGACGGCGGCGCGGCGTGGGGCGTGCTCCGCTCGCTCGTGTCCGCGGCCGCCGCGCGCGGGGCGCGGCTCGTGGTGTGGCCCGAAACGGCGTTCCCCGGCGACATCGCCGGCGATCCGGCGGCGCGCGCCGAGATCGGCCATCTCGCACGGAGCCGCGCGGTCGCCCTCATCGCGACGAACCTCGAGGGCGGCCTCACCGATTCGGCGTTTGCGTTCTCACCATCCGGCGCGCTCCTCGGGCGGTACGACAAGGTGCGCCTGGTGCCGTTCGCCGAGTTCGGGGAGCGCGCGGGCCGCGCCGTCATGCCGCTGCGCACGCCGTACGGCCCCGTCGGGGTCGCGATCTGCTTCGAGAGCGTCTTTCCCGAGCTCACGCGCCGCGCCGCGCTCGAGGGCGCCGGCCTGCTGGCGGTCGTCACCAACGACGCGTGGTTCTCCGGTCCCGCGGCGCCGGAGCAGCACGCCGCCGCGGCGGTGTTTCGGGCGATCGAGCAGCGGCGCTACCTGCTCCGCGCCGCCAACAGCGGCATCAGCGAAATCATCGATCCCCGCGGCCGCGTCCTCGCCCGCCTGCCGCTCGGCGCGCGCGGGGCGATCGTGTGGCCGGTCACACCGAGGACCGCGTTGACGCCGTACGCCCGGTACGGGGACTACCTCCCGTGGGGCGCGCTCGCCGCGCTCGGGCTGGTGCTCGTTCGTCGCCGGCGCCCTGCGATGTCGGCGGCCGATGCGGGATTCGCACGCCTGCTGCTGGTGTCCGCGGCCCCGCTCGGAGCCCTTGCCGGCGCGGCGTGGGCGTTCGGGGAGGCGCCGACCTCCGACGTCGCCGTCTGGGGCGTCCCCTTGCCGGTGCCCGTGTTGGCGGCGCTGGCCGCAACGGCGCTCCTCACCGCGGGCCGGTCGCGGTACGGCGTGGGGCTGCGACTGGCCGGGTTCGTGCCGGCCGCGGCCGTCGCGCTGGCCGTGGTGGGTTGCATCGCGGGCATCGTGGTCGAGGCGTTTGCGGCGCAGGGGCTGCGGGTCGCGCTCGTTGCGCCGCGCGGAGGCTGGTGGGCCGGCGGCGCGGTGCAGATCGTCGTGGTCGGCCTGACCTTTGAGTGGTGGCTCCGCGGCCTCGTCTACGAGGCCGCCGCGGCCTGGCGAAATTGGCGGCTGGCGGTCGCGTGGTCGGCGGTGCTGGGCATGCTGGCCGCGTCCCCGCGCGGCGCGGAGGCCATGATCTGGAGCGGCTGCGCCGGGCTCGCGTTCGGCGCCATCCGGACGAGGTGGGCCCAGATCCCGGCGCTGGCCCTCGCCCACGGCGTCGGGATCATCGCGCTCGGTTTTTTGCTTTCGCCGTGGTGAGTGCTATAATGAGTTGCTGTGCGCGCGGGAACGAGGCGGCTCCGGGGGCGGGCAGCCCGCGCAGGACACGTGATCACGTGGGGGTTTGGGTAGTGACGGTCGAGGAACTCAAGCACACGCTCGAGACCTACCAGGAGCGCCTCGCAGGTATCGGGAGGCATCTTTGACCTTCCCCGCCAGCGCACCCGCCTCGCCGCGCTCGAGCGGCAGATGCAGCAACCGGGCTTCTGGGACGATCAAGACGCGGCGCGGCGCGTCTCCCAGGATGTCGCCGCGCTCCGCGCCCGCATCGACGAGCTAAACGGGCTCGACCGCGAAGTCCGCGACCTGCGCGAACTCGTGGACTTGGCCGCCGGCGACGACGCGGCCATCCTCGCCGACGTGGAACGCGAGCTCGGGACCGTGGCCGGCCGGCTCGACCGGGTCGAGCTGGCCACCCTGCTCTCGGGCGAGCACGACGCGAGCAACGCCATTCTCTCCGTGCATGCGGGCGCAGGCGGGACCGAGTCGCAGGACTGGTCCGAGATGCTGCTGCGCATGTACCTGCGGTGGGCCGAGACCCACGGATACCGGACGGAGATCGTCGACAGGTCGCCCGGCGAAGAAGCCGGGCTCAAGAGCGCCACGGTCATCATCTCGGGCCCCAGCGCGTACGGCTACCTTCGGGGGGAGCGCGGCGTCCACCGTCTCGTACGGCTGTCGCCGTTCGACGCGGCGCACCGGCGCCACACGTCGTTCGCGCTCGTGGACGTGATCCCGGAAGTCGAGCCGACCGAGGTGCAGATCCGGGACGACGAGCTGCGCGTGGACACGTACCGGTCCGGCGGCGCCGGGGGACAAAACGTGAACAAGGTCGAGACCGCGGTGCGGATCACGCACCTGCCCACGGGCATCGTGGTGCAGTGCCAGAACGAGCGCTCTCAGCACGCAAACAAGCTCACGGCCATGAAGCTGCTCCAGGCCCGGCTGTTCGAACGCAGCCAGGAGGAGCAGCAGCAGCGGCTGTCCGCGATCCGCGGCGAGCACCGCGACGCGGCGTGGGGGAACCAGCTGCGATCGTACGTGCTGCACCCGTATACGCTGGTCAAGGATCACCGGACGGGCGTGGAGACCGGGAACACGCAGGCCGTGCTCGACGGCGCCCTGGACCCGTTCATCGACGCGTACCTGCGCACGCGCCGCCCGTCCCCCGGGACGGACGAGGTGGGCGCCGCCGCGTCCGAGCGCGGCGGGGACCCGCCGCCGGCGCGGCCCTAGGGCGGCGGATGCCTGCGGGGGACGCGTCCCGGACCGGGATGCCTCACGGGGAAGCGGCCGCGGCGCCCGCGCACCCCCGGCGGCGCGCCCGCGTCTCCCGCGCGTGGTGGGCGCTCGTTGCGGTGCTGACCCTGGCCATCGGGGCGAGCGCGGGTGGTCCCGCCATCGCGGCCGCGGCGCTGGACATGGCGCTCGCTCGCACGCTCGGCGCGGAGCGCGTTCGGGTCCACGTCACCGCGTGGCCGCCCGCGCTCTGGGCCGGGCGCATGGACGCGCTCACCGTGGCCGCGCAGAACCTCCGCGTGGGCTCGCTGCGCGTCCGCTCGCTCGATGCGACCCTGGACCGCGTGCAGATCGACGCGGCGGCCCTCTACGCGGGGCGCGACATCACCATCCGCCGCCTCGGTTCCGCCGTCGCGCGCATCGTCGTGTCCGAGGACGCGCTCCAGGACCTGCTGGACGCGCAGCCGCAACTCCGGGACGCCCGCGTGAGCCTTGAGCCCGGGCGCCTGCACGTCGCCGGCACGATCGCCGTTCTCGGGCTTCCCGTGCACGCCGCCGGCGACGGGCGGCTCGTCCTGCGAGGATCGCGGACCGTCGATCTCGTGCTCGATCACATGACCGTCGCGGGTGTGCCGGTGCCGGCGCCGATGGTCCGCCGCCTGCTCAGGCCCCTCAACCCCGTGCTGGACGTGGGCGTGCTGCCGTTCGGGCTGCATCTCACCGGCGTGACCGTGGCTGGCGGCGAGCTGATCGTGGATGCGGCGGCCGGTGATTCGTAGGTGATCCCGGAGGGGGAAGTCGTGCGGAGCGGAACCGGAGAGACGGCCGGCGCGCCGAGGGACTCCGCGGCGCCGGCGGCGCGGATGGCACCGTGACCGCGTTGGTTCGAGCGATGTTCCGGCGGTACACCGCGCTCGCCGTCTGCGCGGTGCTCGGCATCGGCGCGTCCTTTGTCATCCTGGCGCTGCGGTACCAGGTCGAGCGGGCCTACCACACCGTGGAGATCACCGCCGACGGCGACGACTGGGCGACGCTGGCGCGGCGCGACGGTGTGGACCTCGGCACGCTCTACAGCGCGTTACACGAGCGAGGCGTCCGCGGCGTCGCGCTGTACGCCGCGTCGCTCCGGCGTCTCGCGGATCGCGGGATGATCTCCTACATGACCGGGACCGACGTGCTGAATGCGGTCCGCACCGGCGCGGTCGGGGGACCGTTGCTGGACCTGGCGCGCCAAGGGCGGATCCATCCCAACAGCACGTACGTCCTCGGCGATCCGGCCGTCCTGCGACTGGTCCAGCGCGGGTTCGCCGATCAGCTGGGGGCCGACCACGCCGTGCTGCGCGAGGGCAGCGGACCCGTGCTCGAGATCGCCGCGCGGGGCCAGGAGGTTGAGGACGCCTCGCTCGGGGTGCCCCCCGGCGCGATTCAGGCGCTGCACGAGCACGAACTCGCCGCGGAACTCCGCGTGTTGAACTTCCATTATGTGGCCCCCGGGGGGCTCGACGGGTTTTTCTCCGATCTGCGGGACGCGGGGCAGGCCTTTACGCTGATCTTCGACCGCGACCAGGTGCTCGGCTACGACGCGCTGATCCCCGATGTGGCCGCGGAGATCAAGCAGTCCGGCTTTACGTTCGGGCGCATCGAAGCGTTCACGGCGACGCGCAAGCAGAAGGGCGAAGACGGTCTGACGCAGCTGGTCGCCCCCCGGATGATTCGCGTGTTCAGCATGACGCCCCAGGAGCTGGCGACGTCGACGCCGGCGGACGCGCGCGACAAGTTCGTGCTCGCGGCCCGGGAGCGCAACGTGCGGATCCTGTACGTCCGGCCGTTTCTCTCCACGGCCGCCGGCGTTGACGAGATGCAGACCAACCTGGACTACGTGCAGTCGATCGCCGACGAGCTGACACAGGCCGGCTTCAAGCTCGGCAAGGCGGTGCCGTTGCCGGTCCTGGCCACGCCCGCGCCGCTGTTTGGCCTCGCCGCGCTCGGCACGCTCTCGGTCACGGCGATCACCACGGCCGAGGTATGGGGCGTCCTCGTGCGCCCGATCCCGACCGCCGGGCTCCATCTCGCGGTGGCCGCCGGCACGCTCGTGACGGTGGCCGTCCTCGCGCTGCACCACGTGACGCTGTGGCGCGAGCTGCTCGCGTTTCTCGCCGCCCTGGCGTTCCCGACGCTCGGGATGATGTGGATCGTGCCCGGCACGCGCCGGGCCCGCGCGCCCGCCGCCGCGGCGGGGCCGGTGCGGTCCGGCCTGAGGGCGTTCGCGTGCGGCGTGGCCGGGCTGTGGACGGTGTCCCTCGTGAGCGTCGTCGGCGCGCTGGTCATGGGCGCGCTGCTGAGCGAATGGGACTTCATGATGGAAGTGCGCGAGTTTCTCGGGGTCAAGCTGGCCCACATCGTCCCCGTGGTCGTCCTCGGGCTGCTGCTTGCCGCGGGCGGCGCGCCTGAGGGCGCCCTGTGGCCGCGGCTGCGCGCGTGGCTCCGCCAGCCCCTCCTGTTGGGGTACGGCATCGCGCTCATCCTCATCGGCACCGGTGTGGTCTTCGCCCTGGGCCGGACGGGCAACGCGGGACTGCCCGCCCTTGGCGGGCTCGAGCTCAAGAGCCGTATCGTGCTGCAACGCGTGCTGATCGCCCGGCCCCGGACGAAGGAATACCTCGTCGGCGACCCATTCATGGTGCTGGCGTTCGCGCTCGCGGCCGCCGGCCTGCGCCGCTGGGTGCTGCCCGCGGCGATGGTGGGTGCGGTCGGACAGGTCGGGCTCGTCAACTCCTTTTCGCACATTCACACGCCCCTCGTCTACGCGTTCATGCGCACGCTGTACGCGCTGGCGATCGGTTCGGCGCTCGGCGGCATCCTCGTCGCGCTCCTGTGGTGGACCCGCAGGTGGTGGGGGCCGAGCGTCGAGGGCGGCGTCCCCCGCGCCTCTCCCGGGTCATCGCGCATGGCATGAGCCGGATCGTCATCGCCGGCTACTACGGATACGACAACCTGGGGGACGAGGCGGTGCTCGCCGGAACCGTGCAGGCCCTGCGGCACCGGCGCCCGGATGCCGAGATCACCGTGCTCTCGGCGAATCCCGCCGTCACCGCGCGCACCCATGGCGTCCGCGCCGTGGCGCGGGGGGCACCCGGCCGGGTCGCCGCCGCGCTCCGCGGCGCCGATCTGTTGCTCTGCGGCGGCGGCAGCCTGTTCCAGGACGCCACGAGCTGGCGGAGTCCCTGGTACTACCTCGGCGTGCTGGGTCTCGGCCGGCGTCTCGCGGGCCGAACGGCGGTCCACGCGCAGGGCGTCGAGATCCCGCTCCGGCGGGCCGTCCGCGCCGGCGTCGCGCACGTGCTGAACCGCGTCGATCTCGTCACGCTCCGGGACCGCACGTCGAAGGCCGTCCTCGCCGCGCTCGGGGTGCGCCGGCCGCCGATCGTGGTCAGCGCCGATCCGTCGTGGCTCCTCGACCCCGAGTGGTCGCCCGCGGCGGCCGCGGTGCGCTCGCGGTGGGGGTCGCGGCCGGCGTTTGGCCTTGCCCTCCGCGCGTGGGGATCGGGGGCGGCGATCCGCGCGGCGGTGGCCGCGGCCAAGACCGTGGGCGCGCGGCTTGGCGCGCAGTGGGTGCTGTTGCCGATGCACCGGCCGCACGACGCCGCGGTCGCCGAACAGGCCGCGGACGAACTGCGCGACGGCGCGGTCGTCGTGCGGGAGCGCTTCGGGCCCAGGGAGATGCTGGCGCTCATCGGCACGCTCGACCTCATGGTCGGCATGCGGCTCCACGCGCTCGTGTTTGCCGCCGGGCAGGGCGTCCCCATCGTGCCGGTCGCCTACGATCCCAAGATCGTGGCCCTGGCCGACGAGCTGGGCCAACCCGCACCGCCCGACGCCGAATCGGTGCGCGCGGACGGGCTGGCGGCGGCGATCGAAGCGGTGTTCAACGACCGCGACGCCGTCCGCGCACGGCTCCGCGCCGCGGCGGGACAGCTCCGAGAGCGCGCCGGGCTCGCGCCGGCCGCCGAGGTGGCGCTCCTCGCTTGAACCGGACGGACGTGCTCGGTGTCGGCTTCGACCCCGTCGATCTCGACGGCGCGGTCGCACGGGCCGTCGAGCTCGCCGCCGCCGGGGGGCCGCACCTGATCATCACGGCCAACGTGGAGATGGTCATGCGCGCGCGCCACGATGACGACGTCCGCGACGTGCTCGCGCGCGCGGCCCTCGTGGTCGCGGACGGGGTGGGCGTGGTCTGGGGCTCGCGGCAACTCGGACGGCCGCTCCCGTCGCGCGTCCCGGGCATCGACCTGGCGGCGCGGCTCTGCCTCGAGGCGGCGCGCCGGCGGTGGCGGGTGTTCCTGCTCGGCGGCCGGCCGGGCGTCGCCGCGGGCGCGGCCGATCGCCTCCGTGCGTGGTATCCCGGCATCGACGTCGTGGGCACGCGCGACGGATATTTTGCGGCGGACGCCGACCGGGTGGTGCTGGGCGCGATTCGCGAGGCCGGGCCGACGCTGCTCCTCGCGGGGCTGGGCGCGCCCCGGCAGGAGCGTTGGCTCGCCCGCCACCTCGACGCGCTCGGCGTGCCGATCGCCATGGGGATCGGCGGCGCGCTCGACGTGTGGACGGGGCGGGCCCGGCGGGCGCCGCGCCTCTGGCAGACGTTGGGGCTCGAGTGGTGCTACCGTCTCGTGCGGGAGCCGCGGCGCTTCGGCCGTCAGCTTGCGATCCCCCACTTCATGGCGATCGTGTACGGGATCCGCCTGCGGACCCTGCTCCGCGCGGCGCCTCGTTGACGCGCGCCGCGCGGCACCTGAAGGAGTTCCCCGCCGTATGATGGAATAGGGGCGCGCGAACGGCCGTGGGCCGCGAGCGAAGGAGCCGGGCCGCATGGGGGAGGTCCTGAAAGTCTCGGCCGACTCAAAGCCAAAGGCCGTCGCGGGCGCGTTGGCTGCGGTGCTGCGAGAGAAGGGATCGGTCGAGCTTCAGGCTGTCGGCGCCGGTGCGGTGAATCAGGCTATCAAGGCCATCGCCATTACGCGCGGGTTTGTCGCCCCGAACGGCATCGATCTCATCGCGATCCCGGCGTTCACCAAAGTGGAGATCGAAGGTGAAGAGCGGACCGCCATTCGTTTCCTGGTCCAGGCACGCTGACCCCGAGCGCGGCCTCGAGAACGACCGGCCGTCGGACCGCCATCTCTCGGAGGCCGAGATCAAGGTGTTTTGCGGCACCGCCAACCGGCCGCTCGGCGAAGAAGTGGCGGCCGAGCTGGAACTGCCGCTCGGGCGCGTCACCATTCGGCGGTTCGAGGACGGAGAGATCTACGCGCGGTACGAGGAGAGCGTGCGCGGGGTCGACGCGTTCGTGATTCAGCCGACGTGTCCCCCGGTCAACGAGAACCTCATGGAACTCCTCGTGATGGTGGACGCCCTGAGCCGCGCGTCGGCCGGCCGGATCACGGCGGTGCTCCCGTACTACGGATACGCGCGGCAGGACAAGCGGACCGCGCCCCGCTCGCCGATCACCGGCAGGCTGGTGGCCGACCTGCTGCAGAGCGCGGGCGTCGATCGGGTCCTGGCGCTGGACCTGGACGCCGACCAGATCGAGGGCTTCTTTAAGATTCCCGTGGACCACCTGCGCGCGCTCCCGTTGTTCGCGAACTACCTCGGCACGCGGGACCTCTCGGACGCGGTGGTCGTGGCGCCCGACGACAGCGCCGTCAAGACCGCGTACCGGCTGGCCGAACGGCTCCACCTGCCGCTCGCGGTCGTGTTTCAGCGCGGGCAGCTCCACGGCACCGACCTCCACGCGCAGGTCGTGGGCGACGTGGCGGGCCGGGTACCGGTGCTCGTCGACCGCATCGTGGACACGCCGGACCGCATGTGCGCGGCCCTGGATGCGATCCGCGAACAGGGCGCGCGCCCGGAAGCGTATGTCTGCGCGACGCACGGCGTGCTCGTCGAGGGGGCGATCGACGCCGTGTGCCGGGATGATGTGCGCGAGATCGTGTTGACCAACAGCGTGCCCATCCCGCCGCAGAAGCGGCTCGACAAGGTGCGCGTCCTCTCCGGCGCACCGCTCCTGGCGCGCGCGATGCGCAGCGTTCACCTCAACGCCTCGATCAGCACGCTCATGAGCTGAGCCGTCCCCGGCGAGCGGGGAGCCCCGCTCGTGCCGGCGGGCACGGCGCGCGGCGTGGAGTGCCGGCGCCGCGTGTTTGCCCCGCCGCGGGGCCGTGTGCTACGCTCCCCGTATGGCTGTGCGCACCCGTTACGCTCCCAGTCCCTCGGGGTTCCTCCACGTCGGCGGCGCCTGGATGGCCTTTTTCAACTGGCTCTTCGCGCGTCATTCCCGCGGGGACTTCGTCCTCCGCATCGAGGACACCGACCGCAGCCGCTCCACCGAGGCCTACGAGACGTCGATCCTCGAGGATCTCCGCTGGCTCCACGTGGACTGGGACGAAGGGCCGGATGTCGGCGGGCCGTTCGGCCCGTACCGGCAGACCGAGCGGGGCGAGCTGTACCGCGAGCACGCGCAGGCGCTCGTCGAGCGGTCCGCGGCGTACCCTTGCTACTGCACGCAGGAGGAGCTGGACGCGGAGCGGGCGCGCGCCGCCGCGGAGCGGCGCCCGTACCGCTACTCCGGCCGGTGCCGCGACTTCTCCGCGGCGGACCGCGCGCGCATGGAGGGAGCGAGACGCCGGCCCGCGCTCCGCTTCCGGGTGCCGGCGGAGCATCCCGTGATCGTCGTCGAGGACCTCGTCCTCGGCCGCGTCGAGTTCGATCCGGCCGATCTGGACGACTTCATCATCGTGCGCTCGGACGGGACGCCGCTGTACAATTTCGCCAACGTCGTCGACGACCACGGCATGCAAATCACGCATATCGTCCGTGGGTCGGAGCACCTGTCCAACACGCCGCGGCAGTTTCTCATGTATGAGGCGTTTGCGTGGGAGCAGCCCCAGGTCGCGCACCTCCCGGTGCTCCTCGGCGTGGACCGGAAAAAGCTCAGCAAGCGCCACGGCGACACGGCGGTGCGCGACTATGCGGCGCAGGGCTACCTGCCGGAAGCGTTGGTGAACTTCTTCGCCCTCATGGGATGGTACCCGGAGGACGGGCGCGAGCTGTTCACGGTTGCCGAGCTCGTGGATCGGTTTCGCATCGAGGAGATGGGAAAGAGCGGGGCGGTCTTCGACGTTCAGAAGCTCCGCTGGATGAACGGCGTGTACATGCAGGAGACGTACCGCCGCGATCCCGACCGCGTCGTCGACCTGGTCGCGCGGTATCTGGCGAAGCAGGGCGTGCTGGACGGCGCGCCCGGCCCGGCGCGGCGGGCTTATGTGGCCCGGGTGGTCGGCATCATGGGCGACCGGCTGCGGCTTCCCGAGGACGTGCAGACCTACGGCGCGTTCTTCTTCACGGACGACCTGACGTACGAGGACGCGGAGGTGCGCAAGTACCTGGATAGCGACGAGGTGTTGGGACTCCTCGACCGCGTCGCCGAGGCCCTGGCGAGCGCGCCGGAGTTCAGCCGGGACGCCGTCGAGCAGGCGATCCACGCGGCGGTACCGCCCCTCACGTTCAAGGCCGCCGCCCGGCCGCTTCGGTACGCGGTCACCGCGCAGCACATCGGTCCGGGGTTGTTCGAGCTGATCGAGGTGTTGGGCCGAGAGCGCGCTGTCGCGAGGCTCAGGGGCGCGGCGTCCTGCGTCCGGTCGCTGCGCGCGTCGAGCGCGCCCCCGGCATAGGCGCGCGCCGCGCGCGCCGGCCGCCCGCTTGCGTTGACACTGTTCTCGGGACCCCCGTATAATGAGGACGCCGCGCGGAATCCTGTTGGGGGATCGTCTAGCGGTAGGACGACGGGCTCTGGACCCGTTAGCGGGGGTTCGAATCCTCCTCCCCCAGCCAACGTTTTTGACCCCCGCGATGCGCCAGCCTGTCGTGCTCCAACGCCCGCAGCTGCATGATGCATCCAGACAATCCGAAGCGAGTGGTCATCGTCGCCTCGTATGGTAAGGGTCCCACGCCAGTTGACCGAGCAGCCCACCGAGAGCATACGCGGTACCGATCGTTGATTCGCCGGTATGGGCCTGATCCTGTTTCTTGTGCTCGCAGGAGGCGATAGTTCGGTCGCTTGTCATCGAACCGGCTGTCTAACAATCCGGCACCGTGGGCAATTATAACAGTTAACTCGGGAAGCACGATCCGCACGCATGGGGGGACGGGCGGTGCCGGAGCTTCTCTCGCTCGCGGTCGGGTTCGTGGTGGGCGCGTTGCTCGCGTGGCTCGCGGCCACGCTTATTTGCCGCACTCGCGCCCTGGGCGAAATCGCGGGCGAGAGAGCCAGGGCCCAGGCCGCCGAGCAGCTCGTCGCCGAACTCCGCCGGCAGACCGAGCAAAGAGACAGGGAGTTGGCGGATCTCGATAGGACCTTGCAGCAAGAGCGGCAGGCCGCCACGGAAGCCCGTACCCGCATGCAGGTGATGCAGCAGGCCGCGGAGGAGCAGCGGAGGCTGTTGGACGAAGCGGGTAACCGCTTCGCCGATACCTTCAAAGCCCTGAGCGCAGACGCCTTGCTGGCGAACAACCAGAGTTTCCTCGACCTGGCGAAGCAGTCGCTGGAAGCTATACTTGCCGAGGCCCGCGGCGACATCGACCGGCGTCAACAGGCCATCCAGAGTCTTGTCAGGCCGCTGCACGACGCGCTGACGCGGTACGATGACCAGATCCGGCAGTTGGAGAGCAAACGGGATCAGGACTATGGCAACCTCAGTGCGCAGCTCAAGGAACTGACCTCGACGGAACAGCGGCTGCAAAAGGAGACTGCGAACCTCGTTACTGCTTTGCGCAATCCCCGTGTCCGCGGCCGCTGGGGGGAGTTGACGCTCCGGCGGGTGGTGGAACTCGCGGGTCTCGTGGACCACTGTGACTTCACGGAGCAGAAGACCGTCGCCTCCGAGAACGCCCGCCTGCGTCCGGATCTGATCGTGCACCTGCCGGTGGGCCGGCAGGTCGTAGTAGACGCCAAGGTCCCGCTCGAGGCCTACCTCGACGCCCTGGCGGCTCCCTCGGAAGACGAGCAGCGCGCCGCTCTGGTGCACCACGCGCAGCAGGTGCGTACACATCTGAACGCCCTCGGGGTCAAGGCGTATTGGGACCAGTTTCCCAACACCCCGGAGTTCGTCGTGATGTTCATCCCCGGCGAGGCGTTCTTGCAGGCCGCGGTCGAAGTCGATCCGACTCTGATCGAGGATGGACTGTCGCGCCGGGTCGTCGTCGCGACGCCCACGACGCTGGTCGCGCTCATGCGCGCGGTAGCGTTCGGCTGGCGCCAGGAGCAGATTGCCGAAAACGCGAAGGGGACCAGCAACTTGGGCCGTCAACTCTACGAACGTCTGCGGACGCTGGCTGAGCACTTCGCTGACGTGGGGACCTCGCTCGGCCGGGCCGTCACTGCCTACAACAAGACGGTGAACTCGCTGGAGACACGGGTGCTCACAGCCGCCCGTCGTTTCCAGGAGTTGGGTGCGGCCGCCGGCGAGGAAATCCTGTCGCTCGAGCCGGTGGATGAGGCGCCGCGGGCTCTGGCCGCGGCCACGGACGAGCGCGGGCCGGAGGCGGAGGGGCGGTAGCAGATTCTATCCAGTCCGAAGCCTCATGCGCTCACACGATCTTGGCTCGGATCGATCCCCTCTGGAGGTGGTAGGGTGGTCGATGAGTTCGACAACATCTTTCGCTCGGCTACGGGCTACGCCCCCTATCCCTGGCAACGCGATCTTGCGTTGCGGCCGCAGCCAGCGTCGGTAATCGTCGCGCCCACCGGCTCCGGAAAGACAGAGGCGGTGTTGCTCGACTGGTTGTGGCGGCGGTTCCGGACGGATGCAGCCCAGCGAAGGGATATCCCGCGCCGTCTCGTTCTCGCCCTCCCGATGCGGGTCCTGGTCGAGCAGACGCTCGCACGAGTCCGCGAGGCGCTCGGCCGGCTCGTGTCTGCGGGGGTCCTGGAGCGGCCGGTCCGAGTCTATCCTGTGATGGGCGGTATGGCAGACGACTCGTGGGTTTTGGATCCGGCGGCGGAGGCCGTGCTCGTCGGCACTATCGACATGCTTCTTTCCCGCGCGCTGAACCGTGGCTTCGGATGTGGGCGCTCAAGGTGGCCCATCGACTTCGGGCTCCTGAACTGCGACTGCCTTTGGGTCTTCGACGAGATCCAGCTCATGGACGCCGCAGTGGCGACGAGCTGCCAGCTCCAGGGCCTGCGGCAACGCTTCGGCGTTGCGGTACCGGTCCGGACGGTATGGATGTCGGCGACCCTTGAGCCTTCATGGCTTGAGACCGTGGACCATCTGTCCATCGGCAACGCTGCCTACGCATGCCTCAGCTCGGCCGACCATCGGGGGCCGCTGGGACAACGGCTGCGCGCCCCCAAGACAGTGGTGCGGGAGAAGATCGATCCGGGGAACGCAGCGGCCGTGGCCCGGGTGGTTCTGCGGGAGCACGGGGCGTTGGCTGAGGTGCAGGACGCACCCAGGTTTACCCTCGTCCTCGCCAATACGGTGGGCCGGGCGCTAGAGCTGTACCAGGAGATCCGGGCGGCCGCCCCAAAGGAGATTGACCTTCTGCTTCTGCACTCCCGGTTCCGGCCGGCCGACCGGGAGCGGCTTGTCAGGCAACTCGACCAGCCGCCGGCCCCCGGTGGCCGGGTCGTCGTCTCGACGCAAGTGGTGGAGGCGGGGCTCGACCTCGACGCGGGTGCCCTCGTCACGGATCTCGCTCCATGGGTCAGCATCGTTCAGCGTGCGGGGAGACTCAATCGGACCGGGAAGCGGAACCGCACGCCGGCGCGGCTCGTGTGGCTCGACCCTGGGGACAAGCGCCTCGAGGAGTTCGCTCGACCGTACGATCCGGAGTCGCTCCGCAGCGCACGAAGGGCTCTCGCTGCCCTGGAGGGCAGGTCCTTCGCGCCGGCGGACATCATGAGGCTGCTCGCGGACCAACGAAGTGTCCGGATGCTCCTCGGGTCGCGGCCCGTCTCGCTGGTCCTCCGCGCGCCCGATCTCCTGGACCTCTTCGATACCGACCCCACGCTGGATGGCGACGATCCCGACGTGGGACGCTTCGTCCGCGTGCGCGAAGATCTGGACGTTGGGGTGGCGTGGCGTGACTTCCCGGAGCAAGGCCCGAGTCCGGACGAGCCCATCCCGGATCGAGCGGAAGTATGTCCTGTGCCGGTCTGGGAGAAGAAAACCCTGGTCGCCCTTGCGCCCTGGCGCTGGAGCTACGCGCGCCGTCGTTGGGAACCTGCGAGGAGCGAGGCTTCCATCGTGCCCGGCGACGTGTTGCTCGTGCGGGCGGACGCGGGAGGTTATGACGCCGTGCGCGGGTGGACGGGCCGGAAGGGCATTCATGTCAACCCCGTGGGCACGGCTGGTGGGGAAGCCCCAGACGATGATGCGGAGGACCGCGAGAGCGTCTTGCCGGGCCGGTGGATCACCCTTGAGGAGCACACGGAGCACGTGTTGGCGCAACTCGAAGCGATTCTCGGCCGGGTGGAGCTCGACCCAGCCTGGGTGGCCGCCCTGCGCCTGGCGGCTAGTGCCCACGACGTAGGCAAGGCGCATCCGGAGTTCCAGAACCGCCTTGCCCGTTGGGCCGGCGAACGTCCGCCCGACAGTCGGGTGTACGCAAAAGGACCCGGCCGCGAGCACTGGCGGCCTCCGTTTGCCTTCCGGCACGAAGTCCTCTCCGCGCTCTGTATCATGGAGAAGCACGGTGGGTCGCGTGACGTGGACCTCGCGGCGTACCTCGCCGGAGCGCACCACGGGAAGTTCCGACTCACGCCGCGCGTCCTTCCCGACGACGCCGATCCGGCCGTTGCTGTGTGCTTGGGCGTTCGCGAGGGGGACGCCGTGCCGGGGGTGACTCTCGACGGCCAGCGGTTCGGACCCCTCCGTGTGGACCTGTCGCTAATGCGGATCGGCAGTTTGAACGAGTCCAGCTGGGTGGATCGAGTTCTTGACCTCCGGGATCGTTTCGGCCCCTTCCGGCTTGCGTACCTGGAGGCGATTCTGCGAGTCGCGGACCAGCGGGCGAGCGCTGAGGAGCGTAAGAAATGAAGAGCCTCGTCACCCACCGCCTTCCGGGTTGCAACGCCAGCAGCCTGGACGCTTACCTCCGCGGTCTCGGGTTCTTTTTCCTGGCCGGGAAGATGGACCAGGCTGTGCGCGCGTGGTGGGACGAAGACGGCATCCTGAACCTCGGGTGCGGGGACTTTGGTGCTCTCTGCGAGCACATCGCAGAGAAAGTTCTAGACCCGCGATCTCCGCTTATCGTGCTCGTGCGGACACCGTGGCGCGGGAAGCAGAGGAATAAGGAGTTCGCCGAACTGCGAAACAGCGCGCACGAGGCCGAGCTCGACTGGTTTGACGCCTGCGCCGTGCCGCGCAGCCTCGAGGCGGACGATCGGCGCGGGCGGCGGGGCCAGGAGGTGAGCGACAAGGAAAACAACCCGCTACTAGGGCAAGGGGGCGGCTTCGGCCGTAGCGAGGTCGAGAAGGCGGAGCGGGATGCCCTCCAGACTCTCCGCCGGTCGAATCTCCGTCGCGGCGGGTTGCCGGAAGTGCTTGCCGCGCTGGTGCGCGACGAGCCCCTCGACCTTGCGGTGTGGAAGAAGACTTCCGTGGTCAACAAGGTGCTTGGGGCATACCAATCGGGCCGCGCGACGGGGCCGGGTCTCTCCGCCGCAGATGTCGAGGCGACTAAGCAGAAGGCCCGTACAAGCGCCTGGGATATCCTCTTGGTTTTGGAAGGTCTCCGCGCCTTTCGTGGAAGTCCCACGCGGCGCGCGGAGGTCGGCGCTATGGTGCAAACCGCCTTTCCCCTGATGGTGCAGGCGCGGTCGATCGGCGTGGGCCCTAGCGGAGGGCCGGAGCTTCGGAAGGATCCGGAAGGCACGTTCGAGCTACTTGCACCCCTCTGGAGCATGCCCTGTACTACCCGCGTGTTTCGCCACCTGCTCGCGACCATGCGCCTCCGGACGAACCGAGGGGTGGCGCGCGACAGCCTGGATGCGGTTCTCGCGCAGGCAGCCCAGGCAGCGTGGGGTCTCGGGTTCGACAGGCTGGTCCGGTTCGCCTTCGTCCCCGGCAGTGACCCACGTTACCGGTCCGCCGTGCATCGAGGGACAATCTGGGCGCACGGACAGGAGACGGCCCGGCGCGCCCTGGAGGAGGTGGTGCCGTTTCTTCGCCAGGTCGAGCGGAGGGTGGATCCCGATCTTGAGCCGGCGTCGTTGAAGGTGGCTCGGCGCGGGCTCGAGGAGGCCCTCGCCGCTCTTGGTGTGGAGCGTGCCGGCCCGACCGGACGCCGGCTCGGGCGTGACCGGGAGGTGCAGGAGGTACTGACGGCGCTCGTGGTTTTCCAGGCTCCTGCGGCTCGAGCTACTCGCGAATCCGTTCCCGAAGTCCGAGCTCCTTACCTCTCGTCAGCGTGGTTCAGATTGGCCAACGACCGATCTCCGGAATTCCGGCTCGCGAGGGCCCTGGTCACGGGAATGATGAGAAACGAGACGAGCCTCCTGCGATCCACCGCGCTGCCGCAGCGCGAGGAGGCCGGCCGCTGGTTCCTGGATCCGGACGGCTCCCGGCCTGACCTTGATCGGGTCGGCGAGCCTGTGGAGGCGCTGGTACGCCTGGTGCTGCTGGCCGTGCGACGTGGCGCAACGGGGGGGCCGCTGCAGCGGCGCGGAGCCGTGCGCGCCGCCGACGTCGCGTTTTTGCTCTCCGGCGCCTTGGGCCGCGAAGGCGAGCGTCGGCTCGGGCTCCTCGCTCAGGCGCTGGCCGGGATCTCCCTGCCGGAGACGGGCGAGGCGTCGAGCGCCGACAGCCACGAGGGCGTTGTGGAGTCGCCGGAAGGCCGGACAGCGGCCGGGGAGGCGGGGGGAGCTGCCGTGAACGACCGAAACTGGGTCGTCATTGGAGCCGATGCCGCCCGTTTGATCCTCGCGGCGCAGCAAGATGAGGTTCAGGCGGGGGAGAGCCAGGCTTGGCTGGAGCGCGCCCAGAGGCTCGCCTCGTTGCTCCTCACAGGCCGGTACGATGGTGCGCGAGTGTTCGCCGACCGCGAGCTCCGGCGCCGAGGGCTTGACCTCCTGCCCGCTCCGCCTGTCGGTGCACCCCTGCCTGGGGGCGGACCGCGCCTCGCCCTGGCAGTCCTCCTCCCGTTCGATAAACAGGATAGAGCAGGCCTGACTCGCATGGTGTGCATCACACCCCCTGAGCTTTTCGAGGAGGCTTCCCATGAGCACTGACGTCGCCCGGGCTCTCGATCATCTCCTCAAGGACCGCTATCTGGCTCTGGAAGTCGCGCTGGAGCCCTTAGGGCCGCCCACGATCCAGCTCACGACGTTCGCCAACACCGGGCCTTCTTTCTACGACGCGCCGGACGGACGTCTGGCCGCGGTCGTGGACTCGGTGGCGTCCCTGGCCAACCAGCTCGAGCTCACGGTGTGGGACGAGGCCGAGTGCGTCCCGAAGGACTCCGTGGCCGCGCTTCCCTGGGTCAAGGTCATCGACGCGAAGGAAGGTTACTACACCTCGAGCCGCATGGCGGCGCACCGCCTGGGCGCCCACGCCATCATGAACGGCACTGTACTGGACGGTAAGGGCAAAAACGGGACGAAGAGTTTCCAGGAGCGGTTGGAGGAGCGGCTCGCCGACGCCCAACCCCCCTACGTCCGCAAGCTCGCCCAGGCGGTGTGGGAGCACGACCCCCTTACGCTCCTCCACGGCTGTTGGTTCGCTGGAATCTGGGGCGGTCGGGCGCGGCTGAGCCGCGCGCTCAGCGCGAGGATCGACGCGCTAGGCGTACAGATGCAGAGCGTCCAGGTGGGCGGGCAGAAGACGGCCGACCATCCGAGCGAAGTTGGTGTCGGACAGGCCGGCGCCGAGGGCGAGACCGTCCTGGGCGAGGTGCCGCACTATACGGCAGAGGTCAGCGCCGAGCGGATCGTCGCACCGATTCTCCTCGACTTGGCGCTGTTGCGCTCGTACGGTCTTCCGGATAACGCCAACCGCGCGCTCATCGCCACAGCGGTCTTGATGATCCGGGAACTGGTGGACGCATGGCCGCGGCGCCGTAGCCGCTGTGTTCTGGTGCCTAGGGGAGAGCCGGCGGTACGCCTGCCCCAGGGCTGGACCTTGCCGACGCTCGCGGAACTCCTGGCCGAGTGCCAGCGCCGGTGTAGAGAAGCGACTGGGCGAGAGCGCGCGGAGCCTTTGATCGTACGCTACCACGCGGACAACGCCAGGAAGAAGAGCCGGAGTCGCGCGGAGGCGGATAGGACGTGACGCGCACCGACCTCGTTTTGGGCGCACGGTTCCCCTTCGGGCGCTACGCGGCCACGCCCTGGTTCCGTTCGCGGCGCGAGCATGTGGCGAACGTCGAGTGGCCGCCCTCGCCGTGGCGGATTGCCCGGGCGCTCGTGGCCACGGCGTACCGTGCCGGCGACAACGCCCTCGTGGAGGCGACCGTGGCGCTCGTGCAGAGGTTGGCCACCGCGCTACCGCGGTACCGGCTCCCCCCGGTGACCGAAATCGTGTACGCGCAGTGGATGCCCCAGCTCGAGTTCGATGACGCGCCCGACGCCACCGAGCGGAGCGAGAACGGTCACACGCTCCTGGCGGTCTCGACCGACCGGGAGCTGTGCGTCGCCTGGCCGGGGGTGGACCTCCCGGCAGACGAGCGGTCGTTGCTGGGTACGCTGTTGAACTCGATGCCATACCTGGGCCAAAGCGTGTCGGTGTGCGCGTGGCGCATTTTGGGCGATCTGCCGGCGCCGCGTTCGGAGGACACGTTGGCGGTGCCGAGGGAGGCCGAGCTCGGCACCGCCGGGGGCGAGCGGGTCATGGTTCGGCTCCTCGTTCCGCAGCCGACAGTTTCCCGAGCGGAACTCGAGGTTTCCACGGCCGACGGGCTTCTGAAAGCGATGCCGGCCCCACCTGGATCATGCTGGGTGCAGTATGTGCGCGCGACTCCTCCGCGGGTCCTGCCGCCGGCGAGACAACCCGCAGCGAAGGGGGTCATTCATCGGCTAGAAGGTGTCCTCCGGCCCGCTGTCTCGAATCCGTATCGGCCGGAGGCGGGAACGCGCATGGCGCTGCGCCCACAACCGGAACTTCGCGATCTCGTAGCGCGGGCGTGTCACGGCCTGCCGCCGGACGCGACGGTCTCGCTAGCGGACGACGACCTGGACGGAAGGGGCGAGCGTATGATTATTCGATTCCCGTCACCGACTCCGACGAGCGCGATCCCTCATCTTCTCGCTCCGCCGAGACCGCTCGTGGGCCCTGGGACCGAGTGCCGGATGCGGCTAGAGAGCGTCGAGTGGGCTGACCGAGAGCGGCGCGAGCCCCGGATGGCGATGCTGCGCGAAACGCTCCTCACCTTTTCCCTCGAGTCTGCGGTGCCGCCTCGGCTGGCGGACGCGATCACCGTGTGCGAGATCTTCCGCCGGCGCCTGCTCGGCGTGGCTGGCCGGCGCCTCGGCGCGCACGCGATCCCACCCCGGCTGAGTGGCAGAAGCCCGGCCGGAGGTAGGATCGAGGACGACCACCGTCACGTTCACTTCCTCGTCGCGGCGAGTGCGGAGCGCGAGATCGACACTTTCGCCGTCTGGTGCCCGGAGGGACTGGGTGCCGTGGAGCGGTCGCTCGTCCTCGCGACGACCTTCCCTCCGCTCCTCGGCGCCGCGATCCGGTTGCGCCGTGCGGACCGGGACCCGTTCTCGGGCCCCGCTCGGCGGTTCCGGTCCCACACCCCGTTCCTCCCGGTCCGGCATCCCAAGCGTAGGGGTGGAGGTTTGCGGGACGCGCCGCCGGACCAAGTCGTGCAGGAGCTGGAGTGCCGCGGGCTCCCCGCGCCACGGAAGGTGGAGCCGATGGACCGCTCCTGGGCCGCGTTTCGCATCCTGCGGCGTGCGAAGCCTGGCTGTTTCCCCGGGCTCGGCACCTACGGCTTCGAGCTCGAGTTCGACGCGCCGGTCCGCGGCCCGATCGCGCTCGGTCGAAACTCCCATTTTGGGATGGGGCTGTTCCTGCCAGCAGAGCGGTGAAGAACGTGGAAGACCGGCGGCGGCTCGTGGCAGAAGAGGACGGAGGTTTACTTAAGCCCGTGCACGCCCAGCTCCGTACGCGATCAAAGTGGCGCGTGTTGGCTGTGATGATTTCCCTCGCCCGGAAGAGGGCAGCGGACGCAATGAGAAGATCCGACGTGGGGACTCGCTGTCCCGCTGCGCTCAGGCGGGCATCGATCTCGCGGAAAGTGCGCGCGACTGGGAGTGTGGTGGGGACGACCGGTACCGCGGCGAGCACGGTCTCGACCAACTCTCCCCGACGTGCTCGCCGCGACAACGTGTCGGCGCGCAACATCCGTGGAACAGCTCACCTGCGCTCATGACGGAGACGCTGAGGTCGACGTCGCGCTGCGGCGCCATCAACTCGGTGATCAGTCCAGCCGGAGTCAGGCGCGCGCGTTCGGCGTGGATGAGGACCGTGCGCGTGCACATATCTGCCCCATCCTGCACACGCGGCTGCGAACTCGTAGCGGGATGCGCAGCGCATAGTCAGCCATGACGACCGAGCGCGAAACGAACGCTGAAACCGACATCCTGGGCCGTGAGCCGGCGTTGGCCGAAGTTGTGCGTCGCCTCATCCAAGCGTATCAGCCGGAACGGATCTACTTGTTCGGCTCAGCGGCCCGCGGCGATGCGGGGCCCGACAGCGACTATGACCTGCTCGTGGTGGTGCCTGACGACGCACCGCTGCAGCGGCGAGGCGGCCGGCTCGCCTACGAGGTGCTCTGGGGCGTTGGCGTGGCCGCGGATGTTGTTGTCTGGTCCCGAAGTGCGTTCGACCGACGCAGCCGCGTGCCGTCCTCGCTGCCGGCCACCGTACTGCGGGAGGGGAAACTGCTCCATGCCGCTTGACCCCGAGTTCGTCGCCGAGACGCGCGGTTGGCTGATCAGAGCGTACGGCGATTTGCGCGCGGGCGCCGTGCTTAACGGCGCCGACCCGCCACTTCGCGGTGATGCGGTGTTCCACTGCCAGCAAGCCGCGGAGAAGGCGCTCAAAGGCTTTCTCACGTGGCGCAGGCGCATATTCGGTAAGACACACAACATCGGAGAACTGGGCCGTGCCGTCGTAGAGGTGGTACCAGAGCTCACGGATCTCCTGCGACGTGCGGCCGTCCTGACCGATTACGCCTGGCGGTTTCGGTATCCTGGCGAGGCGGTCGAACCGTCGCCGGAGGAAACCGCTCAGGCACTTGCCCTCGCCCGCGACGTGTACGAGGCTGTTCTTGCCCGATTACCCCAGGAGGTGCGCCCCTGAGATGGGGGAACAGCGCAGTCCACGCGCGAGATCGGGCAGGGGCCGGCTTCGCAGTGGGCGTGCCAACGCGAAGGGCTCCACATGACGACTTCTAACGTCACACAAGCGGCCCAGCTACCTGAACTCGTTCCTGCCCGGATGGTCAACGAGTTCGTCTACTGCCCCCGCCTGTTCTATCTCGAGTGGATACAGGGAGAATTCGCGCATAGCGTCGACACGCTCGAGGGATCCGTCGTTCACCGGCGGGTGGACCGGGAGGGCGGGCCATTGCCGGAGGCGGCGGAGCTGGAACCGGAGGATCGGGTCGCGGCCCGAGGCGTGCTGCTGTCGGCTCCAAATCTCGGATTGATCGCGCGCATAGACCTTCTCGAAGGAGAAGGGGGGTGCGTGGTCCCCGTGGACTACAAGAAAGGGGCGCCGGGCCGCGAGGGACCCTGGGAACCGGACCTCGTGCAACTCTGTGTGCAAGCGCTCATCCTCAGGGAGAACGGCTACGCTTGCGACGACGGCTATGTTTACTATGCTGCGACCAAGCAGCGCTTTTCCGTACAGTTCGACGACGTGCTGGTCACCAAGTCGCTGGAGGCCTTGCGGAGACTCCGTGAGGCGGCGACTCAGCCGATACCTCCTCCGCCGCTGATAGACAGCCCGAAGTGCCCCCGCTGTTCGCTCGTGGGCATTTGCCTGCCCGATGAGGTGAATCTCCTGCGCGGAGTCGAGACCGAGCAGGTTCGCCGTCTCATCCCGGCGCGCGATGAGGCGGGCCCGCTTTACGTGGTCAGTCAGGGCGCCACGGTGGGGAAGCAAGGTGAGCGCCTGATCGTCCGCACGCGGGATGAGCCCGAAGCGCACGTTCGGCTCATCGATGTTTCGCACGTGGCATTGGTCGGCAATGTGCAGATGAGCGCGCAGGCGATTCGCAGCCTGATCGCGCGGGGCGCTTTGCTCCTGCACTTTACGTACGGCGGATGGCTCACAGCGGTGACGTCCGGCCCCAACCAGCGCAACGTGCTGCTTCGGATGGCACAGTATCGTCTCGCCGGAGACGCTAAACAGGCACTTGCGCTGGCCCAGGCATTCGTCTGGGGCAAGATCCGAAACCAGCGCACGTTGCTGCGCCGGAACCATCGTGGTTCGCCGCAGCCGGCGGTGAACGAACTGGCGCGGCTGACCCGGAGCGCGCGCCGGGTGGAAACGGTGCAAAGCCTCCTGGGCGTTGAGGGCACGGCGGCCCGTGTCTACTTCTCGCAGTTTCAGGGAATGTTGCGGTCTGACCTCGCCTTTGACTTTCAGGAGCGCAACCGCCGTCCTCCGAAGGACCCTGTCAACGCGCTGTTGTCTTTCCTGTACGCCTTGTTGCTCAAGGACTGCGTGGCGGCCACGATCGCGGCGAGCCTCGATCCGTACATCGGTTTCTTTCATCAGGTCCATTATGGTCGACCCTCGCTGGCGCTCGACCTCGCCGAGGAGTTTCGACCGTTGGTTGGCGATTCTACCGTGCTCACGGTGATCAACAACGACATGATTGGTGCCGGCGACTTTGTCCGGCGGGGGCCGGCATGGGCCCTCAAAGATCAGGCGAGGCGGCGGGTCGTCGAGGCGTATGAGGCGAGGATGGAGACGCTCATCACGCATCCATTGTTTGGTTACTCCATCAGTTACCGGCGTGTCCTGGAAGTGCAGGCGCGGCTGTTAGCGCGCGTGGTAGCCGGGGAGCTGAAGGGCTACCAACCATTTATCACCCGATGATCGACACGCAGCGTCGCAGGCTCGTGGTATGCTACGATGTTCGCGAGCCGAGGAGGCTCCATAAGACGCATGAGACGATGCTTGGATACGGAGACCCTCTGCAATACTCGGTGTTTGTCTGCAACCTGTCATCCTCAGAACAGCTCCTTATGGAGGAGGCCTTAACCAAGGTGGTGAAACTCCCAGAAGACTGGGTTCATATCATCGATCTCGGTGCTGCCCGTGGACGGGCTTCCAGGAGGATTCGCAGTCTTGGCAGCCGGCCGCTTGCGGCCCCCAAGCGCTACAAGATAGTGTAAGGAAAAGGGGAAAGTTGCTGCACTTTGACAACAGAATAGACGCGTGGGGTACCGCGAGCGGTTCGGTGATCGGTCGCTCTCTGGGCACCGCTCGCAGCCCGGGCGCGCAGGTTGAGTGCGGCGGATTGTTTGCAGTGTGTGTCCAAACCCGAGCACGGGATCTCCAGGTGATACCGGTGCTCGCAATAACGCCCGGCAACCCTTACCCAATGCGGGGTTCCGTGCAGCGCTGTTTCCGCCGTTGAGAAACGGCGGCCCCATTGAAGGGCCGTTGTTGACAATGAACGCACGCCGGTATTTGGCCGTTTCCGCCGTTGAGAAACGGCGGCCCCATTGAAGGTTCCTTGAGGCCGGCGGGGCCGACAAAATCATTGAGGTTTCCGCCGTTGAGAAACGGCGGCCCCATTGAAGGGAGGTCATGCTTGGCTACGAGCGACACCGACGCGTCGTGTTTCCGCCGTTGAGAAACGGCGGCCCCATTGAAGGTGGGCCGATATGCCGCCCAGGCGCGTTGTGACGAGGGAGGTTTCCGCCGTTGAGAAACGGCGGCCCCATTGAAGGAGTGGATCGACCGCCGTCAATGGTGCGAGCGTGCAGTTTCCGCCGTTGAGAAACGGCGGCCCCATTGAAGGTGGAACTGACGGCAGTGATCGCAGCGTTGACGGCGGTGTTTCCGCCGTTGAGAAACGGCGGCCCCATTGAAGGATCATGCGACAAATCCTGCGGTGTGCCGGCTACCCAAGTTTCCGCCGTTGAGAAACGGCGGCCCCATTGAAGGGCGCACCCGGCCAATGGCCGCATCCGCGTCCCAGGGTTTCCGCCGTTGAGAAACGGCGGCCCCATTGAAGGGATCTTCATCCGCAGCTTGTGTGGGCGGAGTGCCTGTTTCCGCCGTTGAGAAACGGCGGCCCCATTGAAGGCACGTGGTCGGGCATGGTCTCGGTCTCGACCTGAGATGTTTCCGCCGTTGAGAAACGGCGGCCCCATTGAAGGCGTGAAGTTGACCCCCTCACCATCCTCAATCAGGTGTTTCCGCCGTTGAGAAACGGCGGCCCCATTGAAGGAGCGTCAGCGCTCCGCTATTGATGTCGAGCCGATAACGTTTCCGCCGTTGAGAAACGGCGGCCCCATTGAAGGATATCGATCCTAGCTGCGGTCGCTTGCTGTCCTTCCTGTTTCCGCCGTTGAGAAACGGCGGCCCCATTGAAGGTGATTCGGTGCCCCCGAATCTGCCGACAATCCCAGGGTGTTTCCGCCGTTGAGAAACGGCGGCCCCATTGAAGGGAGGCCCCCACCCCTACCCCCCCCCGGCGGGTGCGGGTTTCCGCCGTTGAGAAACGGCGGCCCCATTGAAGGCTCCTCGAGGACGGCGGTGCAGATAAAATCATCGCGGTTTCCGCCGTTGAGAAACGGCGGCCCCATTGAAGGAGCTCCAACGCATCGAGCAGCTCACAGCTCAACAAGTTTCCGCCGTTGAGAAACGGCGGCCCCATTGAAGGGGCACCACGCAGTTGAACGAGACCCTGAAGCAAATTAGTTTCCGCCGTTGAGAAACGGCGGCCCCATTGAAGGAAAAACCACCGTCTGTACCGTCGCGGTCGTGTCTTGTTTCCGCCGTTGAGAAACGGCGGCCCCATTGAAGGATATCGATCCTAGCTGCGGTCGCTTGCTGTCCTTCCTGTTTCCGCCGTTGAGAAACGGCGGCCCCATTGAAGGTGATTCGGTGCCCCCGAATCTGCCGACAATCCCAGGGTGTTTCCGCCGTTGAGAAACGGCGGCCCCATTGAAGGTGCTGTGCTGCCTGTTCCTCGGCCGACAACACTCCCCGTTTCCGCCGTTGAGAAACGGCGGCCCCATTGAAGGTGGTAATAGGCGAGCCGTTGGCTACTCGACAGTTTCGGTTTCCGCCGTTGAGAAACGGCGGCCCCATTGAAGGAGGTGCTGCTCGACCTCGGTGAGCAGCTGATCGAAGTTTCCGCCGTTGAGAAACGGCGGCCCCATTGAAGGGCTTGCTTCTGGCGCGTGTAGCGCAGCGCGCGCTCGGTTTCCGCCGTTGAGAAACGGCGGCCCCATTGAAGGGATCTTCATCCGCAGCTTGTGTGGGCGGAGTGCCTGTTTCCGCCGTTGAGAAACGGCGGCCCCATTGAAGGCCCCGCGGTACCATTGGATGCTCATGGCTCAATCAGAGTTTCCGCCGTTGAGAAACGGCGGCCCCATTGAAGGTGTCCCCCGCGTACCACTTGCCCCCGAGGGCACGAGTTTCCGCCGTTGAGAAACGGCGGCCCCATTGAAGGTGTTGTCTCACGACATCACTGAACAAAGGGGCGCGCGTTTCCGCCGTTGAGAAACGGCGGCCCCATTGAAGGAGGCGGCGAAAAGGGAAACGCAGCGCTGGGTGGCGAGGTTTCCGCCGTTGAGAAACGGCGGCCCCATTGAAGGGTACCCAGCCCGGCGCAGGCTCGCGGCGGCCGAGTAGGTTTCCGCCGTTGAGAAACGGCGGCCCCATTGAAGGGTCCATGTCCCACGGTTCGCCGCACACGCGGCAGCGGTTTCCGCCGTTGAGAAACGGCGGCCCCATTGAAGGCCTCCCACGCCCTGCGGGCTGAGCCCGTTGAACACGTTTCCGCCGTTGAGAAACGGCGGCCCCATTGAAGCGAAGACTGGGTAATCGGCCCCGACGCGTGGCAGACGTTTCCGCCGTTGAGAAACGGCGGCCCCATTGAAGCTTGACCTTGTCCAGCCAGTACGTTTCGACGTTGAGGAGTTTCCGCCGTTGAGAAACGGCGGCCCCATTGAAGCGTCGACGAGGAAGCGAAACCACGTACGCAACACGCGTTTCCGCCGTTGAGAAACGGCGGCCCCATTGAAGCTGTCCATTGACCCCAGCGCCCTGGTTGGAATGATAAGTTTCCGCCGTTGAGAAACGGCGGCCCCATTGAAGCGACTGGCTCAACGCGCAGTACGACGCCGACGCAAGCGACGTTTCCGCCGTTGTAGATTCCGGACCAAACTGATCACCCGTTTCGGTAATTCCTGATCACCGATTCCGGTAATTCGTGATCACCGGCGGCCCCTCCGGAGCGCCGGGGCCCCTCGGGGTCTCACGGTGCCCGGATTCCGGCCCATGTCCTCCGCAACCGGTCTCAAGCCGGACGGAGAGAAGGACGGAGGGTGTGGCCAATCGGAGGCTCGCGATGCGGCAGCTCAAGAGCATTTTTCAGCTTCACTGGTCCCGGCACTGAGCATGCGTTCCATCGCCCGCAGTCTCAGACGTCGCGTGCGGCAATTGCACCGCTGCGCGAGGCGCTGAATGATCGACCGTTTCGGAAGCAAGACGGGTCCCGGCGCACGTTGTTTGAAACAGGTGGATCGTTGGGCCCTGCGCTCGTTGCCGACGATCCCGTACGAGTTTGCGGAATGGACACAGTCCAAGGTCGGGATCGACTGCCATGGCGCCGCCGATCACAATTTTTACTCCACGCCTCACCGGCTCGCCGGCACGCGTGTCGACGTCCGCCCGACCGCGCAGACCGTCGAGATCCTGCACCACGGCCGGTGCGTTGCCAGTCATATCCGCCTCTACGGCCGGGGGTTCTATCAGACCGACCCGAACCACCGTCCCGATCCTAACGCTCATTCCGTCGGCTTGGAGGTTCTCGGAGGTCACCGGGGGCGCAGTCTAGGAGCCTTGAGGCGTGGCAGTGACGCGCTCAGTCTCGGGGCGGCCTCTTCCTCGGAAAGCAGATCCTTGAAGACGACGAGATTGCGGTAATTCCCTGCGGCGGATGGCACGATCAACGCATCAAAGCCGGCACGCCGTGCCGCCCTGGCAATGTCTTGCGTGAGGTCCCAATCGTCGGATACGAGGTCTGCCTTGACGACACCTAACGCGTTACAGGTGGACGGATCCGTGAGATCAAGGGCCTTGGTAATGCGGATGCTGACGCGGGCGTGCCAGTACCGGAGACGGACGCCCGGGCGTCGCTGCATCTCAGCCCGGCACGCCGCCGGGCTTTCGGAGAGGTAAAGCGCGCCAAATTCGCGGCGTGGATTGTAGCGACCACCATGTTCAAACGCGCCTCGGTCGCTATCTGCGGTTTCTTTGTGCTGTTCGGCGACGAAGCGGTGCCAGACGCCCTCGACACGACGGGGGCGCAAGTCGGCCATGGCCGCCTCGACGCGGCGCAACGGCTCCCTGGGCATGCTGAGTTAGGACGGAATTCCGTGGAGCACGCGACCCAGCAGGTCGTAGACCTGTCGAGCGCCAAACGGTGGGTCTTCCAGCATGACTTGGTGAGGCGTCTTGCCGTGCAGGTCAGGCTGCGGTGAGTTGAGGAATCGCCGCCGATCCTCTTCGGCCGGCGCCACGTCCCGGAGCATGCGCGCGATCTCGATTAGATACCGCGCCGTTTGCGCATGCAGGGGGCGCGCCTTCGCCGAGCGGCTCTCCCACCGGGACACAGTTTCAGGCCGCACGCGGCCAAGCGCTCGACCGGCCTCGACCTGCGTGAGGCCGAGCAATCTGCGTGCCTTTCGAAGCTTTTGAGCCGGAATCGTCTCGGCGACCGCACCCATGTTTCGCCCTCTAGTTCCATCTTGACATATATCAAGTCCGCCCGCAATCAGGGCCGAAGGAGGAAGCGGGGGGCTACGTCGCGTATGGCGCCGCCGCGCTGTTCGATGATCGCGTGGCACTGAGGCGGCAGCACGGCAAACAGGGGACGCCGGTGCCGTCAGCCGCTCCCGGCCGCGGGACCGGCGGGTCGGACCTCCGCCGCGGCGGGCGCGGGCTCGACGGCGGGAGCGCCCGCGGCACCGGGCGCCTCATCCGAGAAAATTTCGGCGGGGAGCCGAGGCGCGGGCGCCCGCCAGATAGCGCCCAGGGTGATGGCGAGCAACACGATCCCGCTGCCAAACCACATGACCGCGCCGGCGACGTGTTGGTCGTCCAGCGCGGCCGCCGCCCCGATGCCCCGCACCGCGGCGTAGTGCGGGTACAAGACGCGGCGGGACAGCGTGATGAGGGCCCCCAGCAGGGAGCGTTGGGTCATCCCGGCAAGCAGATAGGCGCTGAGCGCCGGGAGGCTCAGGGACCGCGTGCGCGGCGGGGCCCCGATCACCGGCCACCAGAACAAGAGGCCCGCCACAAGGAAACAGAGGTGCTGAGCGTTGTGCAGCATCCCGTTGCTCTCGACCGCGTTATACACGGCGGGGACGTGCCACGTCCACAGGATACCCGTGGAGACGAGCCAGGCCGGTAGAGGCGCCGTCAGGAGATCGAAGGCGCCGCGCGCTGGCCCTCGCGGGCGGCCCGCCCGGCCGGCCCACGTCCGGACATCCGCGGGCAGTCCCCAGAAGGCGACGGGCACCGGGCGGCCGGCTAGAATGAGCGGCGGCCCGGCGACCATCAGCAGTTCGTGCTGGACCATGTGGGCGGACAGGAGGCGCCGCTGCAATAGATCCAGCGGTGAGAGGAGCGCCGCCCCGACGATCCCCCAGCCCGCTAGCGACGCGGCCAGGCGAACTCCGGAGGCGACCTTCGGAAAGCCCCGCCGCCGCAGGATCACCCATCCGCGTACGTACACGAGGCTCACGATGCAGAGCGCCGCGAGTACGTCGGGCCGCCACTCCCAGGCCCCCGCGACCGCGGACCAGGTCATGGGCGCTTCCCGGTCGGACGGCCGCGCGCGGCACCAGGCATCGCCGTCGACGAGACGCCCGAGTGCCGCTACGCCGCCAGCCGATCCGCCGCCATCGCCACAAACAGCGCCGCGAGATACACGATCGAGTACCCGAACAGGGCGGCGTCCGCTCCGGGCCGCCGGCGCAGCACAGCCCATGCCAGCCACACGAAGACGCCGTCGAGCACCGCGGCAGCCGCTAGATACAGGGAGCCCAGCGCGTGGAGAGGCGCGTACGGGAGCAGCGTCGCCGCGGTCAGGACGAGTGCGTAGGCGAAGATCTGCCGCCGGGTCTCCGGCTCTCCCCTGGCCACGGGCAGCATGGGGACCCCGGCCGCTCGGTATTCGTCCGCCTTCCGCAGGGCAAGCGCCCAGAAGTGCGGCGGCGTCCACAGGAACACGATCCCGAACAGTGCGGCCGCGGACAAGCCGACGTGCCCGGTCGCCGCGGCCCACCCGACCAGCGGCGGGATTGCGCCAGCGGCGCCGCCGATCACGATGTTCTGGGAACTCCGGCGCTTGAGCCAGACCGTGTAGACCGCGACGTAGAACACGATCCCAGCCAGGGACAGGGCCGCGCTCAGCGGGTTGACGCCCCACCCCAGTATCGCGATCGAGAGGAGGCCCGCCGTCGCTCCAAACCCGAGCACCTGCACCGGACGCAGGCGGCCCGACGGCACGGGGCGCAGCCGGGTGCGCGGCATCAGCGCGTCGATGTCGCGGTCGAGGTACATGTTGAACGCGTTGGCGGACCCGGCCGCGAGCGCGCCGCCCAACAGCGTCAGCACCAGCGTCAGGGACGAGAGGTGGCGCGGGGACGCCACGATCATCGCGGTCACGGTCGTGACAAGCAGCAGGAGTACGATCCGCGGCTTCGTCAGCGCCGCGTAATCGCGGAGCACCGCCGCGGCGGGCGCGGCCAGAAGGCCTGCCGGCGCCGCCGCCAACGCCGCGGCTGAGACCGGCCCGACGGGCGCCCCGGGCGGACGAACCGTCCCGGTCACGTCGCCGCTCCCCCGGTCGGCCGCACCGTGGGCTCGGTCGAAGCACCGAGCGTCCGCCGCCAGGCCGGTCGGAGCTGGCGCAGCAGGTCATACGCAAGCCACGCCAGCGCCAGGCCCAGCAGGGCCGTGAAGGCCGATCCGATCGCGGCCAGGGTCGTCTCGCCCGTGCCGGCCACCGGAATCGCGTAGCGCCTGGGCATCCCCGCCGCGCCGGCGATAAAGAACATCAGGACGAAGCCGGCCCCGCCGATCCCGTAGAGCCACGCGGCCGTGCGACTGAGTCCCGGTTCGCGGTGCCCGCTCAGATCCGCGGTGAGGTGGTACAGGAACGCCCAGACGAACGCCACCGCGCCCAGCAGGTAGTAGGTATGGAAGTGCGCCGGCACCCACAAGGTGTTGTGGTAGATCTGGTTGATCGGGATCGTCGCGTCCACGAGCGCCCCGATCCCGCCGAACACCCAACCCCAGAACCCGATGAGGATCAAGATCGACGGCACCGCCCAGCGCATCCCCGCCCGGTACACTAGTCCGAGTCCGCCGAGAATCGTTACGAGCAGAACCGGCAGGCCGGAACCGTACGAGCCGATCTCGCCGATCAGATGCAGCGGTACCGTGTTCACGAAGTCCTGGTACATGTGATGGAAGAACGGCAGCAGCATCGAGACGAACAGCAGGTTGATCACAAACGCGCTCAGCCACGAGGTCTTCCACGGGCGTCCCGCGTAGAGCGGCAGAATGCTGTAGACGAGGCCGGCCCCGAGGTAGATCGTCAGGTTGACCATGTTGTGGCCGAACAGAAACACCAGATTCTTCATCAGGAGCGCGTTCACGGCGCCGCTCAGGCTGAGGTTCTGCCCGAACAACGGGATGAGATAGACCGCGCCCACGAGCACGGAACCGATCCCGTAGATCGCGATCACCGTCGCCACGATGTCCTGCAGGTATGGCTGCGGGCCGGTCGCCCGCCCGCCGGAGAACACCAGCGGCCACGCCATGGCGCGTCTCAGCCCGCCGTAGGTGCCGGCGGTGCCGAGGAGCACGGCCAGGCACCAAACCCCGAACCCCAGGGCCACGAACAGGTACCCGAGGAGAAATGCGAACGCGGACCATGACGTCCACCCCGCCTGGTACGCGACCGGCAGCGGGTAGAGCACCGTCCACCCGGCGGAGAAGCCGCCGAGGAGCACCGCGATCGGGATGTAGCAGACGCCGAGGAGGTAGAGGACGAAGCCGATCCAGAGCAGCCGGAGATCCAGATGCACGTGCGGGCTCAGCACCGCAACGATCCCGCCCATCGCCCCCAGCAGAACCGCGGCGATCATGCCCGCCCCGTGCAGCGTGAAGAATTGGTCGTACAGCGCGGGATCCATCGGCAGGGCCTCCGCGTGGGCGAGCCGCATCGTGAGCCCGAGCAGTCCGAGCAGCAGGAACAGCGCGAATCCGACGTACAGATAGACGAGCGCGGCACGGAGCGCCGGGCCGTTGCGCCCGTTCAGGAGCGTTGAGGCCATGCCGACGCCCTCCTTATTTGACGTCGAACGCCGTCAGCATCCCGATGTGGGGCACGCCGCAGTACTCGAGACAGCGGACGACATACCGGCCCGGCTGGAGCCGGACGATCAGATGATTGGTGTAGCCCGGCATCGCCTGCACCTGGGCCACAAGGTGGCCGGACGCTCCGTAGATGCCGAACCCGTGGTTGACGTCCACCGATGTGACGTCGAACTCGACCGGGGTGCCCGCGGGAGTCTGCGTCCGGCTCAACGTCCACTGCCACATTCGCGCGGTGACCGTCACCCTCGCCGTCGGCGCGCCGAGCCGGGACGCGGCGACGCCGCGGTAGGGCAGCCACCAGAGCGAGGCGAGGAATGCGGCGCCGAGCACGACGATCAGCGCCGCGAAGAGGCGGCGTCGGATCCACCCGCCCCCGCGATAGATCGGGTCATAGGCGGCCGGCGGGCCGCCCGCCCGCGCGATTGTCCAGCCCCACGCGACCGTCCAGGCCGTCCCGATGACCAGGAACACGACAAACGGTACCCAGGGATTCATCGCCGTCCCCCGCGTCCTGAAACGCATCAGTTGCCCGTCTGAGTGCATCATAGGCAGCGCGGCGCGCGAGGACAATGAAGCCGTTGCGCCATGCGAGTGAAGCAAATGAATCAGCAAGACCGCCCCGGGATGAGGAAATTGCTTTAGAAGGTGGACAGGTTTCGCCCTACACTATCCCGGCGCGCGAGGCGATCGCGACGGCCTCGAGCCGGCTGTGGGCGCCCAGTTTGGAGAGAATGTTCTGGATGTGATTGCGGGCCGTGGCCGCGTGGATGCCCAGGCGTTCCGCGATCGCGCCGACGGCCTCCCCCTGGGCCAGCAGGTGGAGCACCTCCTGCTCGCGCAGGGTGAGGGGAGTTGCCATCCGGGTTGTCTTGTGGGCCGGGTGCGCCTGCGCGCCCCCCAACCGCTCAAACAGGGCCTCGGTCAACTGGTGCTGCCGCGTGACGTCCCGGAATGGCCGGACGATGAGGTAGCCGCCGGCGGCGGGGATCTGGATCGTGCTGATGTTGACCCAGCGCGGGGTGCCGTCCTTGGCGCGGGTCAGGAAGTCGTACGTGCGTACCGGCTCGTGCCGCGCCGCCATCGCAAGCACGTGGCAATGCGGATGGCAACTGAGATTGCCCTGCTCGGTCCGCCCATCGAGGACTTCCCAGCACGGCCGGCCGAGCACGTCCGATGCGGTGTAGCCAAGGATCGCCTCGGCCGCGTCGTTCCAAAATACGAACGTGCCTTCGGCGTCCAAGGCCATGACGCCGTCCGCGACATGCCGGAATACACCGAGCGCGTCCGGGAGCGCCGGGGCCGTCAGCCCCGGCCGCCGGCCCGCGCCGCCGTTGTGCCCTCTCCGCTGGGCGCCCGCAACGCGCGGATCCATGGCGCCCACGTTTGACCTTCCCGGTCGAGACTCCTGCCGCGGCGCAGCGGGCCGCCCGCTCACCCCGCGGACGCTACGTCGGCCGGGCCTTCTTTCGACCGGCCGTCTTCGCGTCCTTGATTCGGCTGGCGTTGTGAGCGCCCCACCGGCACATCGTCTTCAGGATGGGGGATACGGTGCGGCCAAACGGGGTCAGAGAATATTCCACCTTGGGGGGGACATGGGGGTACACCTCGCGATGCACCAGCCCGTCGTGCTCCAACTCCCGCAGCTGCGCCGTCAGCACTTGCGGCGTCGCGCCTCGGACCAGCCGCCGGAGCTCGCCGAACCGCTTGGTCCCGTTCTCGAGGTGGTGCAGGACTCGCGCCTTCCATTTACCCCCGATCACGCCGAGGGTCGCTTCAACCCCGCAGTCGTGGTCATCCACGCGCGCTCCTCCGGTCACGGCGTCCTCGGTAGTCTCGAAATCAATACTATGTCGGAAAATTCTGCGTACTAGCCCATCCGCGAGCCGCCCTGTAGTATATGCGGGCGGTGCGGGAGGCACAAGATGACACGAGAATGGCGGAGATGGCGGGAATCGCAGGTGTCCGACGGCCGAACGCATGACGGGGGAGGGTGACGAAACATGCCGGATCCGAAACCGAAGAGAGTTCACGGTACCGGCAGGATCCAGGTGAAGACGTACCTGCCGAAGCCGTACGATGAACCCGCGGACGGTCCCAGACTCGTGCGCATCAGCGTGAGCGAGACCTTCAGCGGAGACATCGAAGGCGAAGGGACGGCAGAGTTTTTGCAGCTGCTGCGCAGCGACGGCTCCGCGAGCTTCGTCGGCCTCGAGCGCGTCGTCGGCAAGGTCGGCGGCCGGCCCGGGAGTTTCGTCCTGCAGGATGCCGGGACGCTCGAGGGCGGGACCGTGAGCGGAACCTGGTTCGTTGTGCCGGGGTCGGGGAGCGGACAGTTGAAAGGGCTGCGCGGCGAGGGCGGGTTCACTGCCGACGTCGGACAGGCCGCGACGATCACGCTTGACTATTGGTTCGAATAGCACACCCGCCGGCGCTGCTTCTTGAGAACCGCGGAGCCGGTCACAGTATATCCGTGACCGCAATGTTCGGAGGTGGTAAGCTGTGGCGGGCGCAATCGACGTCATGCATCCGGACAATCCGATGGACGGGCCTTGACACACCGGACGGCAAACTGCCCGGCGGCCTCAGGCGACGGGGCGGATCTTATCGATCTGCTTCGATATCCTGGAATGGATTGTATGGTAAAGGTCCCACGCCAGTTGGCCGTGCAGCCAAAACTCCGGGCTGGTCTTGAACAAGCGGGCGAGACGGAGCGCTGTGTCGGGCGTAATGCTTCGCTTGCCTCGCACGATCTCGTTCACGCGGGGGAGCGAGACGTGAATCCGCTTTGCCAGGTCCTTTTGGGTCATGCCAAGCGGCTTGAGGAATTCCTCCGCCAACATTTCTCCCGGAGCGGTGGGTGGTCGCTTCCGCGGAGTTCGGATCATCATGGTCATCTGCGTCACCACCTAATGATAGTCGGCGATCTCGACATCTTCCGCGCCCTGCTCAGTCCACCGAAAGCATACGCGGTATCGATCGTTGATTCGAACCGTCCTCGCTGCCGGCCACCGTATTGCGGGAGGGAAAACTGGTCCATGCCGCTTGACCCCGAGTTCGTGGCGGAGACGCCTGGTAGCGCCGACCAAAACACCGCGGGAGGTGACTCCTGGTGGAGCCGCCTCCCGCGGTGTGATTCTTCGTCGTGCCGGTGTTAGCCAGTGACGCGGACGTTGGTAGCCTGAGGTCCCTTTTGCCCCTGGGTGGGCTCGTACTCGACCTTCTGCCCCTCATTCAGCGACTTGTATCCGTCCCCGGCGATGCCGCTGAAATGCACGAACAAGTCCTTGCTCCCGTCATCGGGAGTGATGAAGCCATATCCCTTTTCCGCGTTAAACCACTTGACGGTACCAACTGCCATGAGTTTCACCCACCCCTAAGCCAAGCTACCAACCGACCTATGCAGTCTGCTGATGCTCTCTCAGTATGACATACTGGTACGCAAACGCAAGGGGTTTGATCGCGGTGCTTATGGCGTCGAGATCTCCGCGCGTCTCAGTGCCCAGGCTCGGGCGGGATCGGTGCGGGTACGGAGTTCGGTCCGTCCGGACCATCAGCCTGCGGGGCATCCGGCTGCGATGCCGGAGCGCCCGCCCGAAGATGCCGGCGCGCCAACTTCGAGTCGCGTTTCGCCTTCTGCTTCAGTTCGCGTGCGCGTTTTGCGGCATTGTAGTTTGGACGCTTCAAGTATCACGCTCCCTCCTTCGAAATCCATCTCACTATATCACTCCGGAGCGCGCTGCGGGCGCACAGATTCCGAACCAGCCGTCCTGCGGCCCACCCTCAACCCGGACGCGCCGAGCCTCCGGTCCACGTGTCCTCCCGCGGCCATGCGGCGGCGCGCAGGAAGCTCGGCACACTTGCGAGCGGAGAGGCAACTCCTACGACGCTCCCGCGTGAACCGGCGGCGTCTCACATCGACGGCGTCAGCCCGGGAACCGACGAGGGCGCGACGACGATCAGCACGCCGAGCCCGATGATCGCCAAGGCCAGCGGCACATCGACGGCGGCCCTCGCGGGCAGGAGCTTCTGGACGAGGACGAGGGCGGTGATCACGGACATCCAAGGAACGCTCATGATGCCGAGGGCCACGAGCACGAGCATCAGCCCGATGCTCGAGCCCACGCAGCACCACCCGAACCCGAATCCGGAGAGGACGCGCTCGTAGCACCGCCGGCGGCAGACGCGCTTGGGCCGCGTGAACTCGTAGAGGCCCGCCGCGATCGCGATCACGCCGGCGGCGAACGGCCCATGCGGGCGGTACAGCGCATAGACCGCGACGCCGACGAGTGTCCAGACGACGAGATACGACCCCACCCACAGCAGCACCGTGCGCACACGGCCGCTGGTATGCGCGTGCCTCAGCACCGCCGGGACGGCGCCCGGCAGCATCATCGCCGCCATCATCGGCACCCACAGGGCGACAAACGAGCCGAACGAGCCGAGCCGGGTTGCCACGCCCATGTCCATCCCGCTCATCTGCCGCACCGCGACGCCCCAGGATGCGGCGGCAAGCCCGAGGGTCGCCGCCAGCGCGACCGCCGCGGCGGCTGTTCTAGTATTCGTCATGGCGAAGCCACCAGGGGCCCGTCTCGTTGCGTCCCAAGGGTGCGCGGTCGAGCCACTGGTACATCCCCCAGAGGGCGTCCAGCCCGCGCGCATAGGTCGAATACGTATGGTACACGACGCCGTCCTTGAGCGCGAACGCGCTCATGCCGGGCCGTTCGCGTATGTACGTGGCCATATCGGTTCCGCACATCGTCGCGTGGGTGTCGGCGCGGGCGCCGCCCTTGGGCTCGCGCCACGCGGCCTCGCGCCGGTAGTTGTATTCGATGCCGCCCTCGCGTTGTTGCTGCTCGGTGAACCCGACGCTGAAGTCGGCGTTGAAGTCACTGCGGAACGAGGACGCCCACGGGAACGTCCACCCCATCCGCCGCTTGTATGCCTGCAGCTTGGCGAGCGGCGCCCGCGACACCGCCGCCAGCATGACGTCGTGGTGCGCCAGGTGGACGGCGAAACCATTGAACCCGTCCGCGATCGCCGAACAAGACGGACAGCCGGCGGTGTAGTCGGGCCCGAACATGAAGTGGTAGATGAGGAGCTGCGAGCGTCCCTTGAAGAGATCGGCGAGGGATGCGGTCCCCTCGTCGGTCTCGAAGCGGTATGGCTTCTCGATGGGAACCCAGGGCAGGGCCTGCCGCTGGCGCGCCACCTCGTCACTGCGCCGCGTGAGCTCCTTCTCCGCCTCGAGCAGCGCGAGCCGCGCCGCCAGCCACTGTTCACGTGTCCCGGTTGCGTGTTCCATGTCGCCGTTCACTCCCTTCGCCGGATGGTACGGCGTGCCGCTGTGCCGTCACGCGGTATAGTAGTGCCGGAGGGTTGGCGGGTGGGAGTGACAAATGTGGCGGGATTTCGGATGGATCCGCCGATCGCGGCCGCGGCGCGCGCGCTCGCCGCCGGCGATCCTCTCGGTGCGTTGAACCGGGTCGCCCTGCGCGACGATGCGCCGGGCCTCGCGCTCCGGGGCGTCGCGGTGGCGCAGCTCGGCGATCTCGCGCGCGCAAAGGCGCTCCTCCGGCGCGCCGCCCGCGCGTTCGGTCCGGCGGAGACGGTCGCCCGGGCGCGGTGCATCGTCGCGGAGGCCGAGATCGCGCTCGCCTCGCGCGACCTGAGATGGTCGGCGAAGGCGCTCGAGGGGGCGCGCGCCACGCTCGAACGGCACGGCGACCGCATGAACGCCTCGTATGCGCGGCTGCTCGAGGTGCGGCGCCTCCTCCTCATCGGGCGCCTCGACGAGGCCGAGCGGGCGATGGCCGCCCTCGGTCCACGCGCGACGCGGGCAACGCGCGACGGGCTCGGCGCGACGTCCTTTCCGGCGGCGTCGCGCGCCGCCTACGAGCTCGTCGCCGCCGGTATCGCGATACGGCGCCTCCGGATGAAGGCGGCGCGGGCGGCGCTGACCCGGGCACAGCGTGCCGCGCGCCACGCGCGCGTCCCCGCGCTGACCGCGGAGGTGGAACGCGCCCAGCTGGCCCTGCACACGCCCGCGGCGCGCCTGATCGCGGACGGCGAGGCGCGGCTCATCACGCTCGAGGACGTCGAAGCGCTCATGGGCTCGGGTGCGCTCGTCGTGGACGCGTGCCGCTACGCCGTGCGTGACGCGCGCACGGCGGTCTCGCTGGCACGGCGTCCGGTGTTGTTCGCGCTCGCGCGCACGCTCGGTGAGGCATGGCCGCAGGATGTGCCGAGAGGCGCGCTCGTCGCCCGCGCCTTCGGCTGGGGGGTTGCCGACGAATCGTACCGCGCGCGGCTGCGCGTCGAAGTCGGCCGGCTGCGCAGGGCGCTTCGGGCCCAGGCCGACATCCGTGCGACGGCGCGCGGGTTTGCCCTGGTGCCCCGCCGCGCCCGCGAGGTCGTCGTGCTGGCGCGCCCGGTCGAGGACGAGCATGCGGCGGTGCTCGCCTTGCTCGCCGACGGTGAACCGTGGTCCAGCTCGGCCCTTGCGCTCGCGCTCGGCACGAGCCAGCGTACGGCGCAGCGGGCGCTCGATGCGCTCGCGGCGGCGGGCAAGGTGCAGTCGTTTGGCCGCGGGCGGGCCCGCCGGTGGATGACCCCGCCTGGTCCGGAGTTTACGACGGCCTTGCTGCTTCCCGCGCCGCTGCCGGTCGGCTAGGATGGACGCATGAAGCGATCGGCGGCGGAAATCGTCCGTGAGTACGGGCCGTTCCCCGGCGTCGAGCGCGTGCACGGGGTCTCGTTCGACGGCCGGCACGTCTGGGTTGCGGGCGGAGACAAGCTGCACGCCCTCGATCCCACGAGCGGGACATTGCTGCGCTCGATCGATGTCGCCGCCCAAGCTGGCACGGCCTTCGACGGCCGACACCTCTTTCAGCTTGCCGGGGGGCGCATCCAGAAGGTCGATCCGGCGACCGGCCGTGTGGTCGCGACGATCCCGGCGCCGGGCGGCGGCGGCGACTCGGGGCTCGCATGGGCCGAAGGAACGCTCTGGGTCGGGCAGTACCGGGACCGGAAGATCTATCAAATCGATCCCGAGACGGGGGCGATTCTTCGCACGATCGAGTGCAGGCGCTTCGTCACCGGGGTCACGTGGGTCGACGGAGAGCTCTGGCACGGTACCTGGGAACACGACGCGAGCGATCTGAGGCGGATCGACCCCGAAACCGGGGAGGTCCTCGAGACGATTGAGATGCCCCCGGGCATGAGCGTGTCGGGCCTCGAGTCCGACGGCCGCGACCGGTTCTTCTGCGGCGGAGACCGAACCGGCAAGGTGAGGGCTGTGCGCCGGCCCAGGGGAAGCGGCGCCGCGGGTAGATAGAGCACCACACACCCTCCGCTCGTGCCGTCACATGACCCCGCTGTGTTTCGTCATCATCTTGGCGGTGACACCCGGGTCGAGCGGCGCGCGTGCCGGCCTCCCCGGAACCGGCGGCACAGACGATCGGTTCACCGAATCTCCCCGAAAGGACGGTGATCGCGATGGCCCGGGTCCGATCGCTTGAAGGGCGCGAGGCGGGCCTCCTCGCGGGAATCATTCAGGGCATGTTCCGCGTGTTTCTTGGCAAGCCGTTGAACCCGATCAAGGTGTACGCGCATTCCCGCCGCGCGATGCTGGCCTCGTTCCTGCCCAACATGATCTTCAACTCGGGACGGTGGGAGATCGGCGCGCCCCTCGCGTTTCTGATCCGCATCCGGGTGGCGGCGCGGAATGGGTGTCCGTTCTGAATGGACGCCAACGCCGCCGGGGGCGGCAAGGCCGGACTGTCGCAGGAGCAGATCGAGGCCGCGCTCGGGATCAGGGACGCCGCCGCGCTGTCCGAACGGGAGCGGATCGCGCTGGAGTACGCGGACCGCGTGAGCGCCACGCCCGTCGACGTCCCGGACGAGTTCTTCGCGCGGCTGCAAGCGTTGTTTTCGGAGCGCGAGATCGTCGAGTTGACGGCGCACATCGCGCACGAGAACTACAACGCCAAGTCGAACCGGCCGCTGCGCGTGGACGCCAACGATTTCTGCGCGGCCCCGGTCCACACGCGCGAAGGGCCGTTTCTCGCGGCCTCACAACCGCCCGCGGGCGGGTTGGACCATTCTGCCTGAGCGACGGGTGAGGGCGCGTGTCAATCGCCGTGCCCCCCGCGTACCTGCGCCACTGCCTCCGTGAGCCGGTCGAGCGCCCGGCGCAGGTAGACGATCCACGCCGCGACCCACGCGACGTGGACGATGTCTCGCATGCCCGCGTCCGACGCGATGGCCGGCGTGGCGCGCCCGGCCTCGGCCACGAGTTCCACGGGGTCGCGCGCGCCCGCATCGAGCCGCAGGGCGGCCGGGGACCGTCGCGGGTCCGGGGCGATCGAGTAGCCGGCGGCGATGATGGCCTGCTCCAGGTTGCCGACGGCCCCGTCCATCTCCCTCGTCACGTCGGACAGTTCCGGGACGGGGGGGTGCTCGCGCCGGAGCCCCGTCAACGCTTCGCCCACGACGCGGAGCTGGCCGCCGCCGACCAGGAGGTCGCTCCAGGTCGAGATCGGCGGCTGCTTGGGACCGTGCTCGTTCAGAAACGTGGCGAACGCGTCGTCCGCCCGGAGGTTGGCGGCCAGGCATGCCGTGTGTGCCGCCGCCACCGCGTCGTCGGAGCCGCGCCCCAGCACGCTGCGGGCCGCCGCGGCGACATAGGCGGCCCCCGTCTCAAACAGCGCCCGCAGGCACGCGCGGAGTTGCCCCCGGGCACCGCGCGGCCAGAACAGAGCACCGACGATCACCGCGGTGCCGATGCCGATCACGATGTCCTCCAGACGGACGAGCCCGGTGCGCCAGCCCTCCGGTTGGATGAGGTTGAAGAGCACGACGACCAGCACGGTGAACATCGACTGGCCGATCACGAAGTGAACGGCCGTCGGCGTATAGGCTGCGAGAAACGCGCAGATGGGGAGCGCGACCCACGGCGCCGGACGAGGACCGCCCAGCGCCGCCGATAACGCGCTCGCCACCGCAAACCCCGCCACGGTGCCGGCGAATGCCTGCCACGCCGTGTGACGCGTGTCCGCGGCACGCGACTTCAGCACGGACAGCGCCGCGAGCACGACCCAGAACCCATGCTCGAAGTTGCCGACCCGCGCGATCACCGCGGCCGCGGCCAGCGCGATCGCCGCGCGGATCCCCGCCTGGCACCACACCGAGGCGAGCCGGAGGTGGCTCAACAATTCGGTCGTCAGGCGCCGCACCGGCCTGTCGTGGGGGACCAGCGGAGACCCGTCGGGATCGCCGGACACCAGCGGCGCCCGCGCGGTGAGGGCCGCGTTGGCCGCCGCGGAGAGCGCGGCAAACGCCAGGATCCGCACGCGCGACGCGTAGTAGAGCCGCGATTCGCCGGCGCGTGCGGCGTTACGGCTGTCTGGTGTCGCGCCGAGGGAAGCCCTGAGCGCCTCCATGTGGTCGCGCCGCGCCTGCTCCAGCGCGGTGAGATCGACGGGCCGGCGTGGGTCCACGAGCGTCGCGGCCGCGTTGCGCAGCGCGGCCGCGGCCGCGGCCGCGAGCGCCCGGTCGTCCGGCGATGAGGTCTCGGGCGGCGCCGGCCCGGCTGCCAGTTCGTCCGCCGACTGCAGGACCCATCTGAGTTCTCTGACCAGATACGCAAACGCCTGGTCGTGGACCGTCGGGCCGGCGGGCCTGTAGGGCGCGGCCGCATAGAACCGCTCGAGGGCCGCCACCGCGGAGGCCGCGCGTGTCCGCCGCTCTCCGACGGCCGTCAGGTTTGCGCCGGAGTCGTACAGGACCGCGACGAGGCCGGCGACGGCCGTCCCGGCTGCCGCTGCGAGGCGCCGCAGCGCCTGCCGTTGACGGGCCGGCCACAGCGCCAGGGCCGCGATCATAGACACCGCGCCCGCAGCGCCCCAGCCGAGGAGTCGGGCGGGTAGGTCGGCGACCGTGGCCGGGGTGATTACGGCCAGGACGAACGCCAGAAGCGCGGCGAATCCCCCGGCCGCGACGTACCCGCCGAGCACACCCGCGAACACGACGACGAATCCCACGGCGGCCATCCCCGCAGCCGCGAGCCACGTCGCGCCGCTCAGCAGCGTGCCCGCCACGATGAGCAGCGCGCCGCATCCGGTCAGGGCGCCGTACGCAGCGGCGCGCGTGGCCGGAGGCCCGCCGAAGTCGGCAAAGACCAGCATCGAGAACGTTCCGAACGCGGCAAACGCCGCCATCTGCGGGCTGTGCCACGTCTCGAGGCCCAGTGCCAGCAGCAACGGCAAGGTGATCGCGACGCGCGCCGCCCGGCGCAGCGCGAGGCGTCCCGGGTCGTGCAGGCGCGCGGTCCGCGCGGCTCGCACGACCCCGGCGGCTACGGATCGGACGGCCGCCCTGGGCAGTTCGGATTCACCACTGGGTTGCATGTCACCACGCCAATGTCGGCCCTCTTGGGCCGGCGCCGGAGACGCCCGCGGCGTGCGCCGCTCGAGTTATCCGGCGGCTCTCGGTTCCGACCAGATGCGCCGCAGGTAGCGCTGCCAGTTCCCGTGCATGATCGCCGCCACGTCGGCGGGGCTGTACCCGCGGTCGGCCAGCAGGGCGCCGATGTTTTGAAGGTCGGCGATGGTGTCCAGGTCGTGCGCGAAGCCTTCACGTCCGACCCCGCCGTCGAGATCGCTGCCGATCCCCGCGTGCCGGCTCGAGCCGGCCATGTCGCAGATGTGATCGATGTGCGCCACGACGTCGGCGAGGCTCACGGTTTCGTTGGTGTCCCCGTCCCGCCAGCCGGGCCTGAGCTGCCAGCAGCCCGGCACGACCCCGATCACGCCATCGCGTTCGATGATGGCGCGGATTTGGGAATCGGCGAACTGCCGCTGGTGGGGATTCAACGCGCGGCAATTCGTGTGACTGGCGTGCACGGGGCCGTCGTACCGGGAGAGGGCCTGCCAAAACGCTTGATCGGAGCAGTGCGTAAGGTCGAGGGCGATGCCCATGCGCCGCATCTCGGAGAGCAGGGCGGGGCCGAGCTCCGTGAGGCCGACCTCGCAGCCCGTGCCGCCGGCGTAGCGTCCCGGTCCGAAGTGTGCCGGACCGAGCAGGCGAAGATCGCTCTCCCACCATTCCCGGAGCGCTGCGGGATCGAGGACGGCGTCGGCGCTCTCCATCGTGATCACGACGCCGAGGGGCGGCGGCGGGGTGTCCGCCTCACCGGGATGCTCGGCGTCCCACTTGGACCAGGCCGCCATGTGCGCGTCGAGCTGGGCCGCGTCGCGGATGATCCGAATGTGGCCCTGCCGCTCCAGTGCATGATAGTAGGCCAGTTGACCTTTCGCGATGCCGTAGGCCTGCGCCGGCGTCGCAAAGTCCAGGTGGGGCACGGGGTGTCCGGTCGACCGCGCGAGCACGGTGGCGAAGCAGAGCGCCACCCGTCCCCGGCGCATCTCCGGAAACCCCACCGTGCCCTGGGCGCCCCCCTTGCCGGGTCTCGCTTGCTCCAGCGCGCGCACGGTGTACGCGGACGCGAGCAGGTCGCGGTTACCCTGAAGCGCGTTCAGGGCCAGATCCAGGTGGCTATCGATGATGAGCATGTTTCCTCCGATCGGTTTACAAGGCAGCCGGTGCCGTGCGATAGTACATTAGGCTCGCGCGCGCGCAGACCTGTCTCGGTTCGGCTCGCGCGCGCACGGTGCCCGGTCCCGACGTGGAGGGAGCGGCGCCATGTCTTTCAGCATCTATGAGCGATTCGGCGTTCGCCCGATCATCAACGCCGCGGGGCCCCTCACGCGCCTCGGGGGAGCGCCGCTTGCGCCGGAGGTCGCCGCGGCGATGGCCGAGGCGGCGGGCACGTGTGCCCGCATTGACGAGCTGCAGGAAGCTGCGGGCCGCTATCTGGCCGAGGTGACCGGCGCCGAGGCCGGCTACGTGACCGCCGGGGCGGCCGCCGGCCTGACGCTCGCGGCCGCGGCCTGCATGGCCGGACTCGACGTGGCGGCGATGGACCGTCTCCCCGACGCGGCGGGCCTGCGGCACGAGATCATCGTTCAACGTCCGCACCTGACCGCGTACACTCACGCGCTGCGCGTCGCCGGCGCCCGCCTCATCGAGGTGGGGTACCTGGGATATCCCGGGCAGGGCGCGACGTGGCCTTGGCAGATCGAGTCGGCGATCACCCAGCGCACGGCCGCGATCGCGTACGCCGTGTGCGACGCGCCGGGCAGCGTGCCGCTGCCGGAGGTGGCCCGTGTCGCGCACCGTCACGGGCTTCCCGTGATCGTCGATGCCGCCGCGGCCCTGCCGCCCGCGGACAACCTGCGGCGGTTCGTCGCCCAAGGCGCCGACCTCGTCGCCTTCAGCGGCGGCAAGGCCATCGGCGGCCCCCAGGCGAGCGGCATCCTCGTGGGCCGGCGTGATCTCATCGAGTCCGTGGCGTTGCAGCATCAGGACATGGACGTGCACCCGGAGACGTGGCCGTGGCGGGACCGGTATCTCGCCACCGGGGTCCTGGCCGGGCCGCCGCATCACGGGATCGGCCGGGGCATGAAGGTGGGCCGGGAGGAGATCGTGGGGCTCCTCGTCGCGCTCCGGCGCTTTGTCGCGAGCGATCACCGGGCTGCGGGCGAACGGCAGCGCGCGCAGTTGGAGACGATTCTGGATGCGCTGGGCGACACGCCCGGGGTGCGCGCCGGCTTCGCTCCGCACGCGGACGATCATCGCGGCTATCCGGTTCTTGTCGTCCGCCTCGATGAGGCGGTGCTGGGGCGGCCGGCGGAGACGATCGTGAGCGAGTTGCTGGAGGGTGAGCCGGCCATCGGCGTCTCGCAGCAGTTCCTCCGGGAGCGGGCGATCGGCGTGGTCGCCTCGACGCTGCACCCCGGCGAGGAAGCCGTCGTCGCGCGGCGGCTGCGCGAGGTGCTGCGGCCGCGCACCGCGCCCCCGTAGAGCGGACCCGTGATGTCCACGTCCCTACGCGTTGTGCGCCTACACGCTGTCAAATGTACCCTGATCCAGTCCGCGGACGAGACGCCGCCCGCCGTCTGAGGCCGGCCAGGGCAGGGAGACAGGCGTTCGCGGGGAAGTGCCGGGAAGCGTCCGACTGTGGGGGAGGTGAAGCGGGTGACGCATCGACGTGACGTGCCGCGAATCCTGAGCGGTGTCCTGATCGCCGCGGTGATCGCGATGGTTCCGTGGGCGTACGGACCGGCGCCCGCCGCCGCCGCGTGCCCCGTGGCCGCGCCGCCGGGGCTCGTGAATGGCGGGGCCCTGACCTTCGGCGTGACGTTCGGCGGGCCGCCCGGGGCGTTTTTGCAGAACGGCACGCCGACCGGGATGGAGGTGGAACTGGCGCAGGCGGTCGCGGCGCAGATGTGCCTGCGCGTGCGATTCGTCAACCTGGCGTTCGCCGGCCTCTTCCCCGCGCTGAACGCCCGCAAGTTCGACGTCGCCATGGCCGGCATCGGCATCACGCCCGAACGGGAGCAGAGCTACGATTTCGTCCCCTACTTCCTCGGGGGCATCCGTTTTGTCGTGCGCAAGGGCAGCGGCCTCTATTTCCAGACCGAGATCGGACTGTGCGGGCACTCGGTGGCCACGCTTGCCGGTTCCGTGGAGGCGCACGACCTCGACAAGTACAAGGACCAGTGCCCGGCGGGCTCTCCGATGGACATCCGCATCTACCCCAGCAACAACGAGGCGCTCGAACAGCTCCGGAAGAACACGGTGCAGGTCGTGTTCATCGACTGGAACCTCGCGGCGTACGACGTCCAAAACAATCCCGATGTGTACGCGCTCGGCAGCCCCGTGCTGACGGGCGAGGCGCCGGGCCAGCCGCGCCACCGGCAGGGCTGGATGTTGCGGAAGGGCGACGACGCGCTCAAGGCCGCGCTGACCCAGGCGCTGGCGAACATCGAGCAGAACGGCACGTACACAAGGATTCTGGCGAAGTGGCGCCTCGAGGAGGGAGACATCCGCAGGGCGCAGTGACACGCGTTCGCGGCCGGCGCCGCCCGGCGGGGTTCGCGAGGGGGCGTCCGCGGCGTAGCGGTCTCGTCCCGGCGTGACGTTCGACTTTCCGTACTTCTGGCACCTGCTCTTCTCGACGGCGTTCCTCGCCCCGGCGTGGACGACCTTTTGGGTGACCGTCGCGGCGATGGCGATCGGACTCGCGCTCGGCCTGTTCGGCGCGCTCGGCGCGATGTCGCGGCACTCCTCCCTGCGGTGGATCGTGGCCGGCTACCTGTGGCTCGTGCGAGGCACGCCCGTCCTCGTGCAGATCGTCTTCTGGTACGACGCGGTCGCGGAGCTGACCAACAACATCATCAACCTGCCGGCGCTCATTGCCGGCGTCGTCGCGCTCGGCATCAACGAGGGCGCGTACATGACCGAGATCGTACGGGCGGGGTTGCTGTCCGTCGACCCGGGGCAGCGAGAGGCGGCGCGGTCGCTCGGCATGACGAACGCGCTGACGATGCGGCGGATCGTCATTCCCCAGGCCGTGCGGATCATCATCCCGCCGACGGGCAACCAGTTCATCGGGATGCTGAAGACGACGTCGCTGCTCTTTACGATCGCCGTGCCGGAGATCTTCGCTCAGGGCACCAATATCTACACGGTGAACTTCCGGTACTTCGAGGTGCTGTGCGTGGTCAGCATCTGGTATCTTGCGCTGACGACGGTGCTCACGCTGGCCCAGCGCCGGCTGGAACGCCGGGTGGGACTCGAGCGGGCGCGCCTCGGCGGGGCAGGGCAGGGGCTGCTGTCGCGGCTGTTCGGGGCGGGCGCCGCCCGGGAGGCGCGCTGACGGCGCCGCTGGTCGAGATCCGCGGCGTGCACAAGCGCTTCGGCTCGCTCGAAGTGCTGAAGGGCATCACGATGGACGTCGCCGCCGGCGAAGTCGTCTGCCTGCTCGGGCCGAGCGGCGGCGGCAAGACGACCCTGCTGCGCTGCATCAATCATCTGGAGACGATCGACGCCGGGACGATCCGCGTCGACGGCGAGATGGTCGGCTACCGTCTGCTGCCGGGCGGGCGGCTCCGGGAGGAGTCCGACCGCGTCGTCTCGGCCCGGAGGGCGCGGATCGGCATGGTGTTCCAGCGGTTCAACCTGTTCGCGCATCTCACCGCGCTGGAGAACGTCTGCGAGGCGCCGGTGCACGTGCGGCGCGTGCCGCGGGCGGCGGCCCGCGAGCTCGGGATGGCCCTCCTCGCCCGCGTAGGGCTCGCCGACAAGGCGCACGTGCACCCGCATCATCTGTCGGGAGGCCAGCAGCAGCGCGTGGCCATCGCGCGCGCGCTCGCGATGGACCCCAAGCTGATGCTCTTCGACGAGCCGACCTCCGCGCTCGATCCGGAGCTGGTCGGCGAGGTGCTCGAGACGATGCGTGGCCTCGCCGAGGGCGGCATGACCATGATCGTCGTCACGCACGAGATGGGATTTGCGCGCGAGGCGGCCGACCGCGTCGTGATGCTGGACGGCGGCGTGATCGTCGAGGAGGCGCCGCCCGCGGAGTTCTTCGCCGCGCCGCGGCATGAGCGGACGCGTTCGTTTCTGGGGAAGGTGTTGTAGGCTGTCGGGTGCGCGAGGCTACGCGGCCCGCGCGCGGCCCGCACGGCGCGACGGTTCGGCCGGGCAGGCGAGATTTTCGTGCGCGTCAAAGTGCGGGACGTGAGGATCACGGGCGCGCGCGTCTTCATCGTCGACATCGGCGGCCGGCACCCGGTGCTGGTCGAGCTCCAGACCGATGCCGGGGTGACCGGCGTCGGCGAAGCGGGGCTGGCCTACGGGACCGGCGTCACGGCCGCGGCGGGCATGGTCAAGGACCTCGTCGAGGGGTTCATGCTCGGCGCCGACCCCTTCCGCATCGAGGCGCTGTGGGCCGAGATGTACGCGCACACTTTTTGGGCCAAGGGCGGCGGCCCGATCGTGTTTGCCGGCATCAGCGCGCTCGAGCAGGCGCTGTGGGACATCAAGGGCAAGCACCTGGGCGCGCCGGTCTATGAGCTCCTCGGCGGGCGGGTGCACGACGAGATCCGCGCCTACGCGAACGGCTGGTCGTTCCGCTGCGTGACGCCGGACGACTTCGCCCGCGAGGCCGGGCGCGTCGTCGACGGCGGCTACACCGCGCTGAAGCTCTACCCGCTCGCCACGGCCGAGCTCGACGCGCACGGGCACATCCGGCACGTCTCGCACCGGTCCGTCGACCGCGCGGCCGAGCGCCGGGCCGTTGACCGGGTCCGCGCCGTCAGGGAAGCCGTCGGACCGGACGTGGACGTGATGGTCGACATGAGCGCGGAACTGACGACGGACGCGATCATCCGCATCGGCCGGCAGCTCGAGCGCTTCGACATCCTCTTCTTCGAGGAGCCGGTCGATCCGTTCGACGTCGACGCGCTGAAGAAAGTATCGGAGCACGTGCATTTGCCCATCGCGGTCGGCGAGCGGCTCTACACGCGTTACGCGTTCCGGCGGGTGCTCGAGTTTCACGCCGCGGACATCCTGCAGCCGGACGTCGCCAACACCGGCGGGATCATGGAGACGAAGAAGATCGCGGCGATGGCCGAGGCCTACAACGCGCGCGTCGCCCCGCATAACTGCGCGAGCCCGGTGTCCACCGCGGCCGCGGTCCAGGTCGGCGCGTGCACTCCCAACCTGCTGATCCAAGAGCTCTACCCGTACCGGACTCCCGAGCACTTCGAGATCGTGGACCGCGCGCCGGAACTGGAGGTTCGGGGCGGCCGGATTCCGGTCTCGCCGCGGCCCGGCCTCGGCGTGGCGCTGGTGGAAGCCAAGGTCAAGCCCTTTGTGTGGGCGGTGTGTCGCTGAGCGAGGGCTTCCCTCGGCACGGAGACGACCGGAGTTCGGCAAGTGCCCTCCATCGCTCAGGCCGCGGCGACGCCACGACATTCGACCGACACTCGACGAGTCTTGAGCGGCGCGTACGTGGGCACGATACGATGGACATCCAGGCCAGGAACCCGATGGACCCACTCAGGGGGGCGGCGTGCCTCGACGGCACTACGGTTCTCGCTCGGCTCGTCCAGCGCAGTCCCATGGCACGGAAGCGGGCCGGCAGGACGCCGTCGCCCACGCCGGCAGCCTTGCCGACGCCATCGTGGGGCTCTACCGGGCTTCCGTGGACGGCGAGGTCCTGGACGCGAATGCGACATGTCTCGATCTGCTCGGCTACCCCGGTCTCGACACCCTCCGAAAGGTGGACGTCCGGGAGGTGTTCGCCGACCCCACCGCGGGACAATCGCTGCTCGAGGCACTCGCACGCGACGGCGTTGCCGCCGATGTCGAGTGCGCGGTTCGCCGGTACGGCGGAGACGTCGTGTGGGTGCGATTGACCGCGCGCCTCGTCCGGTCGCCGGACGGCGCGGCGCCGTATGTCGAAGGGGCGCTCGTCGATATCACGGACCGTGTCCGGGCGGAGGAACAAGCGCGCTGGCGCGCGGCCCGGTTCGAGACGCTCAACGCGATCACCTCGTCGGCGGTCGCAGCCACGAATATCGAGTCGTTGTTCGAGTTCACGATCGACAGTGCGCTCAAGACACTCCGGGCCGATGCCGGCCACATGTGGACCCTGACCACGTCGGTCCTGCGCGGCATGTCGCGCGAGGTCGGCACATCGTTGCGGGCGGCGAGGCTGGCCACGGGCGCGGATCCGTATGGCGCACGCGCCGTCAACGATTGGGCCGCGCACCCGCCGGCCGGCTCCGAACAGCTGGCCGCGGCGGTGGCCGCGGGCGGGTTTTGCGCCTCGATGCGCGCCCCGATCCTGGCCGGGGATCGACCGGTCGGCGGCGTGGTCGTCCTGTCGGTCAGGCCCAGAGCGTGGGCGCCCGACGAACTGCAGCTGATCGAAGCGATCGGCAGGCAGATCGGCGCGGCGGTGCACAGGTTGCAGCAGGCCGAGGTGACGCGGCGCACGGCCGAACTCGAGGCGTTCTGCGATCTCGGCCGGCGGTTGCGGGAGGCGCGCGGCGAACAGGACATGTATCCGATCGTCGTGGAGCACGCGCGGGAGCTGGTCAACGCCGATCAAGGCGCGCTCGCCTTCGCATCGCCGGAGAAGGAGACCTTCACGGTCGCCTACACGGCCGGCATCGAGAAGGAGAGGCCGGGCTGGGTGTTCGGGGCCCAACCCGTCCACTCCGGCCTCGTGCTGCGCACGGGGACCACGTTTGTCACGCCCAACTTCAGCGCGGAAGTCGCCTCGCCGTGGCCCGAGGGGACGCCCTACCATCTCGCCGGTCCCCTCGTCATCGTGCCGGTTCGCTCAGAGGAGCAGGTGATCGGCACGCTCCGGATGGCGCGGTGGAATCGTCCGGGCGTGCTCCCCTTCACAGATGCCGAGGTGCGTCTCGTGGAAGGGTGCGCCGAGATCGCGGGGACCGCGATTCGCCGCGCCCGTTTGCACAGCGATCTTGAGCGCGCCTATCTGGACATGGTCCTGACGCTGGCCAGGACCGTCGACGCCCGGGACCGCTACACGAGCAATCACAGCGAGGTGATCGCGAGTCGAGCCGTGCGGCTGGCGCGGGCGCTGGGCTGCGCCGACGAGGAGGTGCGGGACATCGAGTGGGCGGCGCGCCTGCACGATATCGGCAAGCTCAGCGTGCCCGACGACATCCTGCAGAAGCCCGGACCGTTGAGCCCGTCCGACTGGGAGATCATGCGGCAGCATCCCGTTGTCGGGTCCGAGATTCTGCGGCCGGTGGAGCGCATGGCGCACGTGGCCCGTCTCGTCCGCGCACATCAAGAGCGCTGGGACGGCACCGGGTATCCGGACGGGCTGCGGGGCGACGGCATCCCGCTGGGCGCGCGCATACTGGCCGTCGTGGACGCGTACAGCGCCATCCTCGACGATCGAGCGTATGCACGCGCGCGCACCCCCGGCGAGGCCCTGGAAGAACTCCGGCGGTGCGCCGGGGCGCAGTTCGATCCCGCCATCGTCGACGCATTCTGTCACATGCTCGCCTGCGACGACCCCGGGAGGGCGCAGGTGGATGCCGGTACGCCCGGCGCGGGCGCGGCGGCGCCGGTTCCGGCGCCCCGTGCTGCGCCGTCGGCCGCCACGGCACCGCGCGTCAAGCAGGCGCTCCCCGCGCTGACGGATTTGGCCAAGCGCCTGTTGCGGCCTCTCGACCTGCCCACGGTGCTGGACGAGATCCTGCGCCAGATCCAGGAGGTCTTTGGCTACTCGCTGTGCGGCGTCTTTTTCATCGACGAAGAGACACAGGAGCTCTACGTGATGGCCCAGCGCGGGTTCGCTGCGGGCGTCGCCCAGTGGCGATTCCCGATCGGCGAGCGCGGCATCGTCGGCTGGGTCGCCCGGCACAAACGCGCCTACTACGCCCCGGACGTGGTCCTGGATCCATACTATGTGGCCGCGTTTCCCGACACCCGGTCCGACGCCGCCTTCCCGCTGATCGTCGACGACCGGATCATCGGCGTGCTGAACGTGGAAAGTCCGGCGGTCGACGCCTTCCCCAAGGAGAACCGCGAGGTGCTGGAGGCCTTCGCCATCCTGGCCGGGCTGGCGATTCTGCGAGCGCAGCGTGACGACGATCTCACGCGCCTCGCGCTCACGGACGGGCTCACCGGCCTGGCGAACCGCCGGGCGCTGTGGGAGGCGCTGGAGCGGGAGATCGCGCGCGGCCAGCGCGAGAGTCGTCCCGTGTCCGTGCTCGTGATCGAGGTCGATCGCTTCAAATATTGCAACGATGTGCTGGGCCACCTCGAGGGCGATCGAGTTCTTCGAGCCATCGCGGACTCGCTCCGGGCAAACAGCCGCGCCATGGATATGGTGGCCCGGTTTGGGGGCGACGAGTTCGTCATCCTCTTGGCGGACACGGACGCCGGGACGGCGTGCCAGATTGCGGAGCGGGCGCGCGCCCGGATCGCGGAGCTCATGTTCGCGCGGCCCGCGCAGATCACGGTCAGCATCGGGCTCGCCACGACCCCACAGGACGGCATGACGGGAGAGGCCCTCATCGAGGCCGCGGATCAACGGATGTACGAGGCGAAGCGCGCCGGGGGAAACTGCGTGCGCGTCGCGTAGCGTGGCGCGTCATCCGCCACTGGTCCTCACTCCCAGGGGACCGCCGCCGGAATTCACCTCTTCTTCACAACATGTCCACCGCGGTTTCATGGCAGGCCGGTAAAGTAGCCCTCGGAGACAGCGATCTCCGGTCCCAGCACCACTCGGAGGCGACATCATGCAGACTCAACCGGTTGGCGGCATCTCGGTACTCCCGGAGCCCCCGTGGCGCGCGTGTAGTACCGAGGTTGCGGACTTGACGCTCAGTGCCTCGGTCGCGCAGCACGGGCTGCTGAACGTGGTGCAGCGCTTGGTCACCTATGCGCTCGCGAGCGCCGCGTTGCAAGAGGACGCGTCGTCCCGCAACGCGTGGTTGTCGGCAGCCGCCGCGCTCACACGCTGCGCCGACTCGCTTCCCGTGTCCGTTGGCTAACATACCCGCGGCAAGCTGACAAGGGCGCCCAAGCCATGCGTAGACCCGCCCCTCGGGAGGGGTGGGGCCGGACCGCGACCTCGGCGAGCGATCGCCCGCGGCGTGCCGGCTCGGGTTGGCGCGGACCGGGAACGCGAACGGGGGACCCCGAAGAAGAGGGAGCCGCCGCGGCCTCGTGGCTCCGACCACCGGGAATCGCCGGCCGATCGCAGTATCCCGGGTCCCGCCGCGGGCATGAGCGGCGGGGCCGCCGAGGAGGGCGCATGGACGCGTTGGTGGCGCACGTGAATCGCGAGATGCCGAAAACGCTCGAAGACTTGCGTGGATTGGTGCGGATTCCGTCGGTGGCGGCGCAGCGTCGCGGGATCGCCGAGTGCGTCCGAGCCGTGACGGGCCTGCTGGGCGGTGCGGGCGGGCGCGTCACCACGATCGAGCAGGATGGCGCCAGCCCCGTGGTGGTCGCCGAGTTCGAGGGGCGTTCGCCGCGCACGCTGCTCTTCTACAACCACTACGACGTCCAGCCGGCGGAGCCGCTGGAGGAGTGGACCGCCGAGCCGTTCGACCTGACGCAGCGGGACGGGCTCCTGATCGGCCGGGGCGTCGCGGACAACAAGGGCGACCTCGTCAGCCGGGTCGCGGCGCTGCGGGCGTTGCAGGCCGCCGGCGGGTTGCCGTGCCGGATCAAGTTCGTCGTGGAAGGCGAGGAGGAGATCGGCAGCGTGCACTTCGGCGCGGCGACGCGGGCCCACGCGGACCTCCTGCGCGCGGACGCGTGCATCTGGGAGTATGGCGAGCGGGACCATCAGGAGCGGATGCACCTCGTGCTGGGCATGAAGGGCATCTGCTACCTGCAGCTCGAGGCGACAACGGCACGCGTCGATCTGCACTCGTCCTTCGGCGCGCTGGTCGAGGGCGCCGCGCTCCGCCTGATTTGGGCGCTGGCCACCTTCAAGGAGCAGAACGGGCGGATCAGGATCCCCGGACACTACGACCGGGTCCGGCCCGCGACCGCGGCGGAAGAAGCGGCCGTCCGGCAGATTCCTCCCGACGTCGTTGAAGGGCTGCAACGCCAGGCCGGCGTGGAGACGCTGATCGGCGGCGTGCGCGGGCCCGACGCGGTGCGCCAGCTCTTGCTGACGCCGACGTGCACGGTGTGCGGTGTGTGGGGCGGCTACACGCTCGAGGGCTCGAAAACCGTGCTGCCGAAGGTTGCGCGCGCCAAGGTAGACTTTCGCCTCGTGCCCGATCAGGATCCGCACGAGGTCGCCCGCAACGTCCGGGGGCACCTCGACGCCCAGGGCTTCCACGACGTCGCGCTGACGGTCTTGGGGGCGGAGTTTCCGTACCGCACGGACCCCGCCGATCCGTTCGTCGGGGTCGTGCGCCGCGCGATCGAGGACACGACGACGCGGCCGGTGCTCATCTATCCGACGTCGGCCGGCACGGGCCCCATGCACGACATCGGGCCGGTGCTCGGCGTGCCGATGGTGAGCGTCGGTGCCGGGTACTGGAACGCGCGCGCCCACGCGCCGGACGAAAACGTTCGGATGGCGGACTATCGCGAGACGATCCTCCTGATCGCAGATGTGGTGCGGCGCTTCGCGGAGGCGGCATAGCCGGCCCGCCGGGCAGGTCGCCGGGAGACACCCATCGAACTCGACGAGGTCCATGCGGGCATGCGCGGCGAATGTTGGACGGCGGCGCCGCGCACGTGCGCGGAGTGCGCGATCCACAATTCCGAGACCACGGAGCGTGCCTCGATGAGGAGCCGACCGTTCGTTGCACTGGTGGTTGCGGGTATCTCTTTGCTACTCATAGGCAGCCTGGCGAGCCCCGTCCCTTCGCAGGCGGCGACGGCCGCGCAGATCGACGCGAACGTCGATGCGGCCTTGGCTCGATTCAACGAGCAGGTCAAAGGAGGCGCCAAGCTTCTCGCACGATCCCGAGGCGTGCTCGTGCTCCCGGGTGTTGTCAAAGCCGCGTTCGTGTTCGGCGGGCAGTACGGTGAGGGCGCGCTGCGGGTCGGCGGTCACACCTACGGCTACTACAGCATCGCGGGCGGCTCGTGGGGCGCGTCGATCGGCATCCAAAAGAAGGACGTGATCATTGTGTTCGAGGACCAGGCGGCGTTGCGAAGCTTCGAGCAGTCGTCCGGGTGGCAGGTGGGGGTCAACGGCGCGATTACCGTGATCAACGTCGGCGCCGGCGCCGACGTGAGCACGATGCAGATCAACCAGCCGATCGTCGCGTTTGTGGTGGGTCAGAAGGGATTGATGTTCGACGTCTCGCTCCAGGGCGCGAAGATCACGAGACTCAAGAAGTAGGGTCTTGGGCGCGGCCGTCGCGTCTCGGGGCGATCGGCCTTTGGTCCGGTAGGTCCTCGATCAGATAGCAAACCGCTGGTGTGGCGCGACGCCGCGCGGCGGCCACGGCCCGTGGTGTGACCAGATCGTGTTCCGGGAGCGAGGGGATGCCCACGACCATTACCGACGTGGTGGCCCGCGACATCCGGTTTCCGACGTCCCGGGCGCGCGATGGGTCGGACGCGATGAACCCGGACCCCGACTACTCGGCCGCCTATGTCGTTCTCCGCACGGATCACCCCGCGGGGCTCGAGGGCCATGGGCTGACGTTCACGATCGGCCGCGGAAACGAGATCTGCGTCGCGGCGATCCGCGCCTTGGCGCCGCTCGTGCGCGGGCGGACGCTGGAGTCGATCGCCGGCGACATGGGCGCGTTCTGGCGGACGGTTGCCGGCGACAGCCAGTTCCGGTGGATCGGCCCGGAGAAGGGCGCCGTGCACCTCGCGACCGCGGCCCTCGTGAACGCCGTCTGGGATCTCTACGCGAAAGCCGCGGGCAAGCCGCTCTGGAAGCTGCTCGTCGATCTGCCGGCCGACGCGCTCGTGAGCGCCATCGACTTTCGCTATCTGACCGACGCCCTGACGCCGGAGGAAGCCCTCGACATGCTCCGGCGCCGCGTGCCGGCGCGCGCGGACCGGGAGGCGGAGATCCGCCGGCACGGCTTCCCGGCGTACACGACGTCCGCCGGCTGGCTCGGATACCCCGACGACAAGGTGCGGCGGTTGTGCCGCGAGGCGGTGGCCGAGGGGTGGACGCACTTCAAGATGAAGGTCGGGGTCGACGCCGGCGCCGACGAGCGCCGCGCGGCGTTGATCCGCGAGGAGATCGGGCCTGACCGGGCGCTGATGATGGACGCCAACCAGTGCTGGGACGTGGGGACGGCGATCGACCGCGTGCACGCGCTCGCCCGCTTCGAGCCGCGGTGGATCGAGGAGCCCACAAGCCCGGACGACATCCTCGGCCACGCGGCGATCGCGCGCGCGGTCGCGCCCGTCGCGGTGGCGACGGGCGAGCACGTGCACAATCGGGTGATGTTCAAGCAGTTGTGTCAGGCCAACGCCGTCGGCGTGTGCCAGCCCGACGTGGCGCGCCTCGGCGGCGTCAACGAGATGCTGGCCGTGCTGCTGCTCGCCGCGAAGTTCGGCGTTCCCGTGTGCCCGCACGCGGGCGGCGTCGGACTCTGCGAGTACGAGCAGCACCTGTCGATCTTCGACTATATCGCGGTCTCGGCGTCCCTGGAAGGCCGCGTCCTCGAGTACGTCGCCCACCTCCACGAGCACTTCCTCGATCCGGTCGTTATCCACGCGGGGCGGTACGCCGCACCGCAACGCCCCGGGTTCAGCGTCACGATGCGCCCGGAGTCGCTCGCCGCGTACGAGTTTCCTACTGGGGATTTCTGGCGCGCGCAGAGTGCGGACGGCACGCCGGCGGCGCGAGCGACCTTCCGCCAATGACGGTGCCGTGGCCGGGACCCGGCGCCGCGCCGCGCCGCCAGGACGGGGGCGTCATCGAAATCACGGCGGACGAGTCCGGAGCGCCGCGCAACGGAGCCGTGCGCGCGGCATAGTTCGCCGCGGGGAGCTCCCGGCTCGAGATCCAGTTCGGGCCGCGACACGCGACCGTTGTGTGTTTGATCGCCAATGCATCGGTCGTTACATTCCCATGATGGGATGTCCATAGGAGCCAGGATGGTGACGCATCGCGTCGCAGACGCGCCATGGACGACCACGGGACCGGCCGGACAATCCACGTTGCTCGAAGTCCGTCACGTCACCCGCTCATTCGGCCGCCGCCAGGTACTCAGGGGGGTGAGCTTTGCGGCGCGGCCGGGCGAGATGATCGGTGTCGTCGGCGAAAACGGGGCGGGCAAGTCGACCCTGCTGAAGATCGTGGCCGGCCTGCTACCCGCCGCGAGCGGCTCGGTGTCGGTGCGGGGTCGCCTCGGCTACTGTCCGCAGGAGCCGCAGGTCCATCCCGGACTGACGGTGCTCCAGAACCTGGAGTGGTTCCGGGCGGCGTACCGCTTGTCCGACCCTCACGCCGGCGACGCCTTGGTCGAGCATCTCGGGTTCGCCGCCGACCGCCATGCCCTCGTGGAAACGCTGAGCGGCGGAACGCGACAGAAATTGAACCTCACGATCGCCTTGATGCACAACCCGGATGTCATTTTGCTGGACGAGCCCTACCAGGGATTCGACTGGGAGACGTATCTCCGATTCTGGGAGATCGCGGAGCGCGTCCGCGGGAACGGGTGCGCCGTGGTCGTCATCTCCCACCTCTTCTTCGAGCGCGGCCGCTTCGACCGGGTGCTCAGCCTGCGCAACGGCGCGCTGCTCGGGGGCGCCGGCTCGTGATCGCCCAGTACGCAACGGCGCTCCGTCTCAGCCTGGTCGAGCAGCGGCACAATCGATTCGCGATGCTGCTCCTTGGTGTCTACCTCCCCGCCTGGTACGCCATCATCTACTCGTTGTCCGGCAGCGGCTCGGTCGGATTCAAACTCCGGGCCCTCGACGTGTTCGTCGCCGTGGGGCAGCAGCGGTTGAGCTTGATCACCGGCATGCTGAATGCGACGACGCTGATCATGGGGTTTGTGGCGCTGCGCGCCGTCCGCGCATCGGCGCCCGTGGACCGGCGGCTCGTGCTGTGCGGGCATTCGCGCGCCATGCTGGTGATCGGCCGTCTCACCGCGCTCGCGCTCGCGGCCATGGTCGTGGCCGCGTACGCGGTCGTTCTCCTCCACGGCTTCATGCCGCTGCGGCACCCCGCGGCCGCGTGGGCCGGCGTCTTCGGCGCGGTCCTGACGTATGCGTCCATCGGTGTCTTGGTGGGCGTCCTCACGCGAGGCGATCTCGAAGGATTCTTTTTGATCATCATGCTGAGCCTGGTCGATACCTTCTTGCAGAATCCCATCGGCAGTCCGGCCGCGAACGCGCGGATCGTCGAGTACTTTCCGACGTTTTACCCGATGCAGATGACGGTCGCCGCGACGTTCACCGACCGGATTTCGTGGTGGCAGGCGTGGATCAGCCTCGCGTGGGCGGCGGGAGTCGGCATCTTCGGGATCGCCGGGTTCGCTGAGCGGACCCGTACGGCACGGCGGCGGTCGGGGTAAGCGCTCCGCTCGGGCCGTGCCCCACCCGGGCCCCCGACCACGGACGACCGCTTCGCTGCGGTGGCCCGCGGCGGCCCGAGGCGGGGTCGCAGGCTGGGGTCACGGCTGGCGGGCGACGATGTGGAGCGTGACCGTGACCGGATCGCGAGCGCGGAAGATGAACATGCTCGGGTAGGGTATGCCGTAGTCCGCCATCTTGATCGCCGTCGTGACGTCCGCCCGGTATTCGCGGGCCAGCGCGAGGACCGTGGCCGAAAACCGCTCGTCCCGAGAGACGTCGCGGATCGTCAGCCGTCCCTGGACGTCCGTCGGAAACGGTCGAACGGCGAGGCCCGGCCGGGCCGATGCCGTCCCGGTAAAGATGATCGACCGATACTGGTCCGTTCGCAGGTAGGTCGCTCGCATCGCGGCGTCCCGGATTCCGACGCCGGTCTCGAGCGTGCCGGCGTCGATGGCCGCCTCCACCTGCGCGGCATAGAGGTCGTCACGCGCGACGACGATGACCCGTCCGGTCACGCGCGTCGTCTTTCCGGAAAAGCCGCCCCGGTTGTCCGGGACAAAAAAAGCCGCCGACGACTCGCCGGGAACGATCTGGAACATCCCCGTAGGGAGCAAGCCGGGCACCGCGACACCGGCGACCGGGGCGGCCGGCACCGTGACCAAGACGGCCAACAGCATCGCGATACGCACACTAGACTCCTCCGCGGCCCGATCTGGCACGATCGTAGGAGGGCTCCGTATCGGCCCGGTCACGTACGCATCGGAGTGGCTCCCGAGCGACGGCGGCGCGCCGGGAGCGCCGCCATACCCTGCCGTGCGAGGGGCGGGCGCCGGCGCTCCCCGGCAGCCACCGTGCTCAGTCCTACCCGCGCGACAGCTGGACGATCTGGATCAGGTTCCCGCAGGTGTCGGCCAACATGGCAATGGTCGAGCCCGGCACCTTGGTCGGCGGCATGGTGAACTGGGCGCCGCGCGCCTTGATGCGCTCGTAGTCGGCCGTCACGTCGTCGGTGTAAAACATCGCCGCGGGCTGGCCCTGCTGGAATCGGGCCTGTTGGTAGGCCTTGGCCGCTGGGTTGTCGTTGAGCGCCAGTTGCAGTTCCGCGCCGTCTGGCTCCTCCGCCGAGGCCACGGTGAGCCAGCGGAACGGACCTTGAGTGACATCGGCCTTCTTGGTAAAGCCCAGCACCTCGGTGTAGAAGCGCAGAGCCTTTTCCTGGTCGTCCACGTACACGCTGGTCAGCTTGATCTTCATCGATGTTCCCTCCGGATGGTGACGTTCGCGGCGCGTGCCGCGTCATCCCTTGTGACGGAGCGCGACGGGAGAACGTGACCGGCGGGCGCCGGCGAGTGGGCGCATGGCGTCACGAGATTCGCAACACAGGGCGTGCCGCGCTCGTCACGGTCAACGTGTACGCGCCGCCGGCATACTGACGCCTCGCGCGTCCGCCGGAGGACTCGCGCTGCGGCGCAGCGAACGCGTGAGGCGTGCGTGCGCATCCCCAGGTAGTGACGGATCATGTGCTCGTCGCCGTTCGTGATCTGACGGACGCCGCCCGGCGATTCGAGACCGCGTACGGGCTCCGGGCGCTCGAGGGTGGTCGTCACCCGGGCGTCGGGACGGCCAACATGATCGTCCCCCTCGGCTCCGCGTACCTCGAGCTGATCGCGGTCGTCGATCCGGAACAAGCACGGCAGGCGCCCACGGGGCGGCGGATCATGCGCGCCGTGGAGGAAGGCCGCACCTTCGCGACCTGGGCGGTCCGCACCGACGACCTCGACGGCCTGCGGGAGCATCTCGCCGCCGCGGGACTCGACCTCCCGCCGCCGCTCGCCGGCGCGCGCGAGCGTCCCGACGGTGTCACGCTGCGATGGCGCGCGCAGCTGCTCGGCTCTCCGGAGACGCCGGGCATCCTGCCGTTCGTCATCGAGTGGCGCGTGCCGCCGGACGAGCACCCGGGCGCCGCGCCGGTGCGGCATGCCTCGGGCGCGCGCGCCATCCGCGCGGTCCGGCTCGGGGATCCCGATCCGGCGCCGGCGGCGGCGCGGCTCCGCGCGCTCCTCGGCGATCTCCCGGTGGCCGTGGAGCGCGCGGCGGCGAGCGGCGTGGAGGCGGTGGAGGTCGAGACCACCCAGGGGGTCGTGACGATCGCGTGAAGTTTGCCTTGACGCTGCCGAACCGCGGTGTGTTGTTCGGCGTCACCACGCCGGGAAAGATGCTCGAGATGGCCGAGACGGCCGACCGGTCGGGGCTCTTTCACGATGTGTGGGTCGGCGACAGTCTGCTGGGCAAGCCGCGGATGGAGTCGCTGACGCTGCTGGCCGGCATCGCCGCGCGCACGCAACGGGTACGCATCGCCCCCGCGTGCATGGCCAGTTTTCCGCTGCGCGATCCCGTGCTGCTCGCGTACCAGTGGGCGAGCCTGGACCTCCTCGCGGGCGGCCGGACGCTGCTCATCGCCTGCACGGGGATCGTCCCGCAAGTTGGGGGCGCGCTGGAGGCCGCGCACTACGGCCTCGACAACAAGGCGCGGGTCGAGCGGATGGTGGAATGGATCACGATCCTCAAGCGGCTGTGGACGGAGGACGACGTGACGTTCACGGGGCGGCACTATCGTCTCGAGGGACTCACGATCGAGCCCAAGCCCGCGGCCAAGCCGCGCCCGCCGATTTGGATCGCCAACAACGCCACCGGGTCGCGTGACCGGATCGAGCGCACGCACCGCCGCGTCGCCCGCCACGCCGACGGCTGGCAGACGTCCCTATCCGACCTGGATGATGTCGCCTGGCGGTTGGCCGACGTCCGTGAGAAGGCGCGCGAGCAGGGGCGGAACCCCGATGCGCTGGAGACGAGTCTCTACCACAACATCAACGTCAACGACGACCGGGATGCCGCGCTGGCGGAATCGAAGCGGTTCCTCGAGGCCTACTACATGGTGGATTTCCCCATGGACCGGGTGGAGAGCTGGACGGCCGCAGGCTCGCCGGCGGAGTGCATCGACCACCTCAACGCGTACGCCCGCATGGGCGTCCATACGATCGGGCTGCGCTGCACAGCCTGGGACCAGATTGGCCAGCTGCGCCGGGTCATCGACGAGGTCTTGCCGGGCGTCGCGTCCTAACCACTGGCGCGCGGCGAGATCCTTGACTACAATGTGGCCGTCGTCACGCCCGGCGTCCCGGGCCGTCGCGGGAGGCGTCACAGACCGCTCGGCGCCCGGCATGGAGAGCGGCACGGAGGTGTGGTGATGCGCGCGCTGCACCGTCGAATCGCGGCAGTCTTGGCGTGGGTTCTGCTCGCCGGCGGCGTCGGATGGGGCGCGGCGCCGGCGCATGCGTCGCCGGCCATCGTGACCCAGGTGACGGTCAGCGAGGCGGGGCAGGGCGTCCGCGTCGCCGTTGTGGCGTCGGCGCCGGTGCAATATCAGCTGCGCGACGTCCGGCCGACCTGGATCGTGCTGGATGTGTCGCCCGCGCAGCTTGCGATGCGGCCCGGCCCGGTGCCGGTCGCGGGCCACGCGGTGACGCGGGTTCGCGTCGGGCAGTTTCAGGCCGGCGTCGTCCGAGTCGTGGTGGAGATGGTTCGGGCCGAGCCGTTTCAGATCACGCCGTTTCCCGACCGGGCGGGCTTGATCGTGGGGATCGGCGATCAGGACGTGCGCGCCGAAGGTCCTGCATCGGCGCCGGTTGCCGCCGCCGACGTGCCGCCCTCACCGCCGCAGGCGATCACGATTCCGTTCAAGGCGTCCGCGGTCGCGCCGCCGTCCGGCGAGCCCGAGACGCTCCGCGCGCAGCCGCTTGGCAACCAGCCGCGGGTGTCGCCTCCATCGCCCGCGCCCGCGAGGCGGCTCCAGAGCATCGTGCCCGGCAAAGCGCTCGGGGTCGTGCGGCTCGGCATGCGCGTGCAGGACGCGATCGACGCGCTCGGTCAGCCGGTGCGGAGGCAGACGCTGGCGGACGGGAACGTCCTGTATCAGTGGTTCGCTCCGCCGAACAACAGCGGTGTCGGCGTCCGCGCGACGCCGGCCGGGGTCATCTTTCGAGCGTGGGTCGTGAACGATCCCGCCTATGCGATCCAAGACCGGGTGCACGTTGGGACGACGGAGGCCGACGCGCTCGCGGCGCTGGGCAAGCCGGCCCAGGTAGCGGCGGACCCGCAGCACGGCCTGCGCACGCTGGTCTACCCGGGGCTCGGGCTGTGGGTCGTCATCCAGACCGATCCGCGGTACGCGTACTACGGCCAGGTCTTCGAGATCGGCGTAACGGCGCCCACCGCGGCGCAGTAACGGCTCGGCGGCCCGAGGCTCAACCCTGCGGCGCGGCGCGACGTCGCCCGACGACGCCGACGACGACGCCGGGGCGTCATTTGCCCGTGCGGACGCGGCCTGTTATACTGCGTTTTGGCTTACACTGCGGCCCCATCGTCTAGAGGCCTAGGACGCGGCCCTCTCAAGGCCGAAACGGGGATTCGAATTCCCCTGGGGCCACCAGACCCCGTAGCCCGACGCGCGGTCCGTTCGCGTGCCACCATTTCCGGCCGGGACGGCGGTGAGGAGGTCGGCATGGCAAGCAAGCGGGAGTACAAGGTGATCTGGATGGACGATCGAGGCGCCGCGGAAGAAGCGTTGAGCCAGGCGGCCCGCGGCGGCTTCAAGGTGGTCGGCACGACCGCCCAGGCCGTCATCCTCGAAGGGAAAACCAAGCGCAAGGACGATGACCACGACGAGCGGGAGCGGGACGAGGCGGAATAGACGCCCGGGGCGCGGGCGCGCCGCCATCCGTTTCGCGCTCCGGTGGATAGTACGAGATGAGGGAACAGGGCGCACCCGCGTACGGGAGTGACGTGATGCCCCAGACGATTTTCGAGGTCGATCGGCGCGGCAGAATCGTGGAGATCGGTCCGCGGGATCTCATCATGATGAGCGACGAGCGCACCGTGGAAGCCTATCGGCTCCAGAGCGGCGAACGCATTCCGCTCGCGCGCGACGGCGACACCGCGGAGCTGTTTCAATACGTCGTCGATCTGGAGAAAGATCGGGGCGCCTTGCTGGAAAAGCCGTGCCGGTATGTGAGCAATCCGGAGGATTGGCACGGCGATGGGATGGCGCTCCTCGGCGTGGGCGCGCTCGAGGACCCGGACCTGACGGACGACCGGGTGCTCGGCGTCCGCATCGTGTGCTACGTGCGCAGCGACGTCGGCGAGATCGTCGCGCTGGACGCCGCCGGCATCGAATAATCGCATCCCCGGCCGCCGCGCGCGCGCCGGCGCCGGGAAGGGACCGGTCTCCTTCGGGTCAAACCAGGGCTGCACGCGGGCGCTCCATAGACTCTACCCGCCCGGACCTGGAGGCGACGACATGGCGTGGCGGCAAGGACGGTGCATCCGCACCGGGGTTGTTCTCGCGCTCTGCGCGGCGCTCGGCACGCTTGCGTGGGGCGGGTCCGCGCGTGCGCAATCCGCGGCCCAGAGCCGCGGGCATTCCCTCATCATCGTGCAGGCCCAAGACCCGCAAAACTGGGACCCGATCGCGACGTTTTTGCTCTCCTGGGGCATGGTGGGGAGCAACATCTTCGACGCGCTCGTGGATCGCGGGCCCGACCTCAAGATCCGGCCGGGCCTGGCGACGAGTTGGAAATGGGTCGGCGCCAACGTGCTGCAGTTCAAGCTGAGGCGGGGTGTGACGTTTCACGACGGCGAGCCGTTCAATGCCGACGCCGTCAAGTTCACGTTCGATCGGCTCCTCGGGCCGGAGGGGGCGAAAGGACCGCAGCAGGGCAACTACAAGTCGATCGACCACGTTCAGGTGGTCGACCCGTACACCGTGAACTTCGTGATGAAGGAAGAGGACCCGGTGATTATCACCAAGCTCGCCGGGTACGGCGCGATGATCGTGCCGCCCAAGTACGTGCAGGAACACGGCAGCGCGTACTTCGGCGCAAACCCGGTCGGGACCGGTCCGTTCAAGTTCGTGGAGTACCGAAAGGACGACCATCTGACGCTCGCCGCCAACCCGAGCTACTGGGCGGGCGCGCCCAAGCTCTCGGTCGTCACGTACCGGTTCGTCCCGGAGGCGGCGACGCGGGTCGCCGAGCTGCAGGCCGGCCGTGCCGACATCGCGCAGGCGGTGCCCGTGTCACAGGCCAACGTCGTGAAAAACGACGCCAACCTCACGCTGATGCCGGTGGGCAGTCCGACCGTCACCGAGATCCGGTTCGACCCGTCCAAGGCGCCGGCGGGGGACGTGCGCTTCCGCAAGGCGGTGATCAGCGCGATCGACGTGCAGGCGATCATCCAGTCGATCCTCGCCGGCTACGGGCACCGCGTGTCGACGTTCCAGAGCCCCCTGTCCTTCGGCAACGACCCGTCGCTCAAGCCGTACCCGTACGACCCCGGACAGGCCAAGCAGCTCCTCGCGGAGGCCGGGGTCAAGTCCGGCACCGAGGTGACGCTGAGCTTCCCCAGCAACAACGCCGACTTCCGTGAGGCGGCGCAGGCGATGGTGAGCTACCTGCAGGCCGTGGGCCTCAGGCTGACGCTGCAGCCGGTGGAGCAGGTGACGTATTTCAGCGACACCGTGCCGCACGCCAAGACCGGCCAGCTCTACGAGTTCGGGTGGGGCGGGTGGACGCTCGATTTCGACAATACGGCCTACCTCCTCTACCACAAGGGCGAATACTGGAACCCGGTCTTCAGCGACGCGGACGTGGAGAAGTACCTCGTCGCCGAGCGGAGCACGAACGTGCAACGGGCGCGGCTCGCCGCGTTCATGCAGCTCGATCGCCGGCTCTACGATCTCGCCATCGACTTCCCGTTGTGGCAGCAGGTCAACTTGTGGGGCGTCAACAAGCGGGTGCAGGGATTCACGGCGCCGCCGGATGACCGCGTGCGGTTACTCGCCGTCTCGGTGAAGTAGCCGCCCGGTGACCCGGTTTGTCGCCGCCAGGGCCGGCGGGGCCGCCGCCGTCCTGGCGGCGATTTCGCTGTTCGTGGCGTTCGGGATCCGGCTGACCGGCGACCCCGCGGTGGCCATGTTCGAGGGCGCGGGGGCGCCGAGCGTCCAGGACGTGCAGCGCATGCATCAAGCGTTGGGCACGGACCGGCCGTTCCTCGTGCAGTACGCGGCGTTCGCCGGCGCCGCGCTGCGCGGCGACCTGGGCACGTCGTTTCGGAGCGGCGAGCCGGTGTCCGCGCTGATCGCCGCGCGCGCGGGCGCGACGCTGGCGCTTGCGGTGGGCGGTATGGCCGTGGCGCTCGCCGTGGCGTTCCCGCTCGGCACGTACGCGGCGATGCACCGCGACGCGCTGGCCGACTTTCTGATCCGCGTGGGGAGCCTGCTCGGGTTGTCGTTCCCGAACTTCTGGCTCGCGATCATGCTGATTCTGATCTTCGCCGTGCGGGTGCGCTGGTTCCCGCCGTCCGGGTACAGCGGCCCGGCGTCGCTCGTGCTGCCGTGCCTCACGCTTGGCGTCATCCTGGCGAGCACCCTCGTGCGCCTCGTGCGTGCCAGCCTGCTGGACACCCTCGGCCAGCCCTACATCCGTACGGCCCGCGCGAAGGGCATGCCGGAGCGCCTCGTCATCGTACGCCACGGGCTCCGGAACGCGCTCCTCCCGGTCGTCACGTTCATCGGCCTGCAGTTCGGCGGGCTGCTCGGCGGCGTGGTCATTCTCGAGAACGTCTTTGCCTGGCCGGGGCTCGGGCAGCTGGCGCTGGAAGCCGTCAGCTACCGGGATTACCCGGTCGTCCAGGGCGTGGTGGTGGTGCTCGCGCTCGGGGTCGTGGCGGTCAACCTGCTGGTGGACCTCAGCTACGGCTTGCTCAACCCGCGGGTTCGGGTCGGCTGATGCAGGCGACGCCGCCGGCGGTCGCGCTGCCGGCGCCGGTGCGCCGGGGCGCGCCGATCGGCCTGCGCCTCACGCTGGCGCTGGGGCTCGGGCTCGTCGGGCTGTCGCTCGCGGCCGCGGTCGCCGCGCCGGTGCTGGCGCCGCGCAACCCCGAAGCTGCGGACCTGCGTGCGCGATTGACGCCGCCGGCCTGGTTCGCCGGGGGCTCCCCGTACGTGCTCGGCACCGACGCGATCGGCCGCGACATCTTGAGCCGCATCATCTACGGCGCCCGGATCTCGCTCACGGTGGGCCTCGTCTCCGTGGCGCTCAGCAGCGTGGCGGGCACGGCGCTCGGCCTCGCCGCGGGGTACTACGGCGGCTGGTGGGACGAGGCGATGATGCGGGTCGCCGACCTGCAGCTCAGCTTTCCCTTTATCCTCTTTGCGCTCGTCGTGATCGCGGTGCTGGGCCCCGGGCTCGGGCGCATCGTGTTTGTGCTCGCGGTCACCCAGTGGGCGTCGTACGCGCGGTTGGTGCGCAGCGAGGCGATCGCGGTCAAGGAGGCGGACTACATCCAGGCGGCGCGGGCGCTCGGCGTGCGCGACGCGCGCATCATCTGGCGGCACGTGCTGCCCAACGCGCTCGGGGCGGTGATGGTCCTGGCCACGCTCAGCATCGCCAACAACATCCTGCTCGAAGCCGCGCTCACGTTTCTCGGACTCGGGGTGGATCCGGCCGTGCCGTCATGGGGCGGAATGCTGGCCGACGCCCGCAACTACATCCAGACGGCGTGGTGGGACTCGACGTTTCCCGGGATGGCGATCATGCTGACGGTCATGGGGTTCAACCTGGTTGGAGACTGGCTGCGCGACAGGCTGAGCCCCGACCTCCAGTCGTGAGCGAGGCCCGCGCGGGCAGCCTGCGGCGCGGCCGACCGGCCCGGCCTGCGCCGAGCGACGGCGGCGCCGACCACTAGTGGACTGAGTCATTGATGAGTGACACGCGGACTAACCTCTCGAGACCCTTGCGCATCCGCCAGACCAGCATAGTGCTGTGTCACACGTTTCCGGCTCGCGCCACTAGGCGCTGGCGGTCTTGTCCTTCGGAAACTCCTCACGCCGGACGACGAAGCCGATGTAGTCCAGGTTCTGCGCCGGCACCCCGAGCTGCCGGAGCATCGCCATCGCCTGGGCGCGGTGGTGCACCTCGTGCAGCAGCAGCTGGGTGGCGATCTGCGCCTTGGTCACAGTGAGCGCGACCACCTTGTCGTCCTGCTCGAGGCGGCGGGTGACGCTCGTGTTCCAGTCGGTGATCCCGGCCAGCGTGGAGCGGGTCTCCGCCGCCTGCGCCGTCCACGCGCGCTCGAGATCGGTGAACGTGGGCTGGTTGGTGGCGCTGATCGGGAACGTTTCGGGAATCGGCGGCGGCGGCGTGGCCTCGCCCCGGAGCCGTTTCGCGTAGAGCAACTCCACCTTTGCGATCTCGAGCAGTGTTGCGCGCAACGAGCCCATCCCGAACGAAAACGGCTGCGTGTACTGTTCCTGGCTCAGCGGGCGCACCCAATCGAAGAGCCGGCGGCGGCCCTGCGTCAGCGCATCATAGACGAGCACGTACTCCATCGGCGCTCCCTCCGTGTCGTGTTAGTCTGCCCGCCGCAACGACAGACGCGGCGCTCTACACCGACGGGTCCGAGATGATGATAGGGCGGCGGGTCAAGCCTCGGGCATCGACTTCGACGCGGGCCGCGAAATCCCGCCTCGTAGGTGACATAGTTTTCCTTCCTGTGACGTCCACGTTGCGTCCGGCACCGGCAGCCGCCCGGAGCCGATCCCGGCGACGCCGGAGCGAACCGGGATGATCCCGGAAGCCGGTCCCGTCGATGCCGGGGTGCACCATGTCCCCCCGGCGCCGCTCGATCAGGGTCGTCCCTTGCCGATCGTGGGCCGGCCGCGCCGGTGCCGGAGCGGCGCCGCGTGCCGGTGGCGGCTCGGCGGGCCGAGATCGCTGCTCCCGAGCACGGCGAGCCCCCACGGACTTGCGAGCCCCACTATGGACTTGACTCAAAGTGACTATAGAGGTATTTTGAAATTGTACATAATAGTCATGAACCAACCAATAGTCATGAACCAACGGATCAGGTGCGGCGGAAGGGAGACGGCATGACGCGCGTCTCGATTGCGGCGCTCCGGGCACAGCTCAGCAAGTACGTCGAGGCCGCCGGCGCCGGCGAAGAGGTCCTGGTGACGGATCACGGCAAGCCGGTGGCGCGGCTGGTGCCGATTGCCGCCACGCGGCGCCTCGAGGCGCGCCTCGCGATGATGGCGCGACAGGGCCTGGTGCGGTTGCCGGCGCGGAGGCTGCCCGCTGACTTCTGGCGGCGCCGGCGGCCTCGCGACGCGGGCGGTCGGGCCCTTGGGGCGCTCCTCACGGCGAGGCGGGACAGCCGGTGAGATTCTGGGACGCCTCGGCGATCATCCCCCTGTGCGTGATCACCGCCGAGACCGTGCCGCTCCGCGTGCTGTGCCGGTCCGATCCCGGGATCGTCGTGTGGTGGGGAACAGCGCTCGAGTGCGGGTCGGCCTTAGCTCGCCTGGTCCCCGCCGCGACGGGGCCGGATCGCGGCGACGGGCGCGCGGATGCCGCCCGCGACCTGCTGCGCGAGCTGGAGCGCACGTGGGTGGAGATTCAACCGAGCGACGAAGTGCGCGCCATCGCGGGCAGGCTCGTCCGGTCGCACGCGCTCCGGACACCTGAGGCGCTGCAGCTCGCGGCGGCGCTCAGCTGGATGAAGCTGCCGGAGGCCGGGGAGATGGTGGTCGTCGACCCTCGGCTGGCGCGGGCCGCCCGCATTGAAGGGCTCACCGCGCTGCCGTAGCGAACCAGGCGCTGCGATGTGGCAATCCGAGCGCACCCCCAATCGCCCGGGAGGGACCCGGGCGATGCGGGCGCGGATCGCGGGCGCGCTCGGGTGTATTTGCGCGGCCCTCGGCACCGCATCGCTTGGGACGCCGGCGGCCGGCTCGGCGGCGGGGCGGGGGCCCGGTGGCGCTGCACCGGCGCCGGAGGCGGTGCGCGTGCTCCCCGACGCGCCGGTCCAAGGGGACACCATCGTCGTCATGATCCCGACCGTGCCGGGCGGAGCGGCGGCGGTGACGTTTGACGGGAACCCGGTCGAGACGTTCCGGGCCGGGACGGCGCGGCGTGCGCTCATCGGGACGGATCCGGACGTCGCCGCGGGGCCGCACCGGATCGGTCTCGTGCTGCGCGAGGCGAACGGGGTCGTGCACCGCGCCACGCGGACGATCCGCCTCCGCGCGGCGCATTTCGGCGTGCGGCGGCTCGTGCTGCCGCCGTCGACGTTTGGTTTGATCACCCCCCAAAACCTCGAGACCGAGCGCCGGGCGCTCGTCCCGGTGCTCGGCCGCCGCACCCCCGTCGCGTGGTGGCACGGCGTCTTTGCGCTGCCGTCCGGCGCGCCGATCGACTCGCCCTACGGCGAACAAGGCTGGTACAACGGCCGCCGGGAGTGGTGGCACATGGGCGTGGATTTTGCCGCGCCGGCGGGCGCCCCGGTGACGTCGGCCAACGCCGGCGTGGTCGCGCTGGCGCGGGCGCTCCCGCTCGGCGGCAACACGGTCGTCGTGGACCACGGACAGGGCGTGCTGAGCGAATACCTGCACTTGTCCGCGTTGGCCGTCGCCGAGGGGAGCCGCGTGGACCGCGGCACCGTTGTGGGGCGTATCGGCGCCACGGGGCTCGTCACGGGTCCGGGCCTGCATTGGGGATTGTACGTGAACGGCGTGCCCGTCAACCCGCTGTACTGGACGCGCGCCCAGCAGGACCTCACCGCGCCGTAGCGGCGGCCGCGCATGGCGCGGCGCCGCCTCCGCCGGGCGCGGCCGGGACTCAGCGCACCAGCACGTCGATGAGCCGGGGACCTTCGGCGCGCTCGGCCAAGGCCTCCCGCAGGCCCGCGGGATCCGTGACATGCCGGGCCTGGACGCCAAATCCCCTGGCGACCGCGGGGAGGTCCACCGCCGGCTCCTCGATGTCCATGCCGATGAGCCGCGACGCGGGGACAGGACCGCCCTTGTACTCCGCCATCCCGTCCTTGAGCACCTGGTATCCGCGGTTGTCGACGACCACGATCGTGGCCGGAATGCGATAGCGCGCCGCCGTCCACAGGGCCTGGATCGTGTACATGATCGACCCGTCGCCGATCGTGCAGATGACGCGCCGGTCGGGCCACGCCATCTGGACGCCGAGGGCCGCGGGCAGGCCCAGCCCGAGCGACCCCGCCGCGACGCCGAAGTATGAGCGCTCGCTGTGAAACGGCACGTAGCGATCGATCAGCCGTGCGGCCGTGATCGCCTCGTCGACGATCGTCACCTGCTCGTCCATGGCCTCGCCGAGGATGCGGTAGGCGGCGGCGACGGTCATCCGCTCCGACGGCGCCGGTAGCTCGGCCGCTTGCTTCCACGTCTCCTCGCGCCGCGCGCGCTCGCGTCGCACCTCGGCGGCCCGGGTCTCGGCGGCGCGCCGGCCCGCGGCGTCGAGCCGGCCCGGGAGCCGATCCGCAACTTCGGACAGGACGGCGGCGGCGTCGCCGACCACGCCGAGGGTCGCCGGCACGTTCTTGCCGATTTCCCAGGGATCCGTGTCGACGTGGACGACGGTGGTGCCGGCCGCGAGCGACACGGGCGGACTGTAGAGGAGCGACGCGAACTTGCGCGCCCCGGCGAGCACCACCACGTCGGCATCCCCGAGTTCGTTCTGCAACTGGCTGAGTGAGAGTCCGACCATGCCGAGGTACTGCGGGTGCGTGGTCGGGAAGACCGAACGGACCGGGAGGCGCTCGCTGTACACGCCTGCCCCGACGGTTTCGGCGATGCGCACGAGCGCCGTGCGCGCCGCGGGCGTTGCCGCGCCCGCGCCCACGATGAGGACCGGCCGGCGGGCGCGCGCCAGCGCCGCGGCGATCCGGTCGAGCACGGCCGCGTCCGGCCGGCTGCCGCCCGCGAGCGTGGTCCACGGGGCAGGCCCCGTGACGTCCTCGTCCAGGCAATCCATGGGCAGGGAGAGGAACACCGGGCCCGGCGGCGGAGCGGCCGCCATCTTGAAGGCCCGCGCGAGCGCGATCGGCACGTCGCTGCCGGCGCGCACCTCGTAGGACCATTTGGTGAACGGCGACGCGACCCGCGCCAGGTCGCTCCAGAGACTCGGCTCTTGCAGGATCATCCGCCGGTCGACCTGCCCGGCGGTGACGACGAGCGGCACCTTCGCCCGGTACGCGTTGAACATGTTGGCGAGGCCGTTCGCCAGTCCGGGGGTAATGTGGAGGTTGACGAACGCCGGCTCGCCGCTGGCGATCGCGTACCCGTACGCCATGCCGACCGGGATCGCGTCCTGCAACCCCAAGACGTACGTGATGTCCGGGTAGTCCGCGAACATGTCCATGAAGCTGAGCTCCGTCGTGCCGGGGTTGCCGAAGACATGCCGGACGCGCGCCTCGCGGAGCATCTCGAACAGCGCGGTCTTTGCGAGCATCAGCGGCGCTCTCCGGCGCGGCCGCGGTCGCGCGACCGGCGGTACAGCGCCTCGAGCCCCTCGCGCGAAAACTCCTTGGACCGGCAGTACGCGATGATCTCGCGCTCGCGCCGCTCGACCTGCGCGACGCCCTGGGGGAGGTCGCCCGCGATCGCCGGCGGGATCGCCAGGACGCCGTGCTGATCCGCGTGCAGGAGATCGCCCGGCCGGACCAGCAAGCCGCCCACCTCGACCGGCGTGCCGAAGTCGACCAGGTGCACGTAGGCGTGGGAGACTCCGACGCTCCCGGCGAAGAAGTGAAACCCGAGGGCCCGCACCTCGTCCAGGTCGCGCACGCTCCCGTTCGTGACCGTGCCGATGCAGCCGAGGGCGCGATGGATGTTGCTCTGGACCTCGCCCCAGTACGCGCCGACCCCCGGCGGGTCGTCCATGTCCTGCAGCACCACGATCCGGGGCGCGGGGACGCGCTCGAGCGCACGCCACATCTCAAAGCGGCGTTCGTCCGCGTCCGCGGGCGGGGGTTCGGTGGCCCGGCACGTCGCGGTAAACGCGTACCCGACCATGGCGCCGAGCTCCGGGAACAGGCAGCGGATCCCGCACGACATGAAGCCGGCGGTGCGCGGCCGCACGTTGAACACTTCCACGCCGTTGGCCACGGCCGGGGTGGAAATCGCGCGGAGCCGCTCGAGCACGTCGGGACACAACGGGGTAGGCATGCAATCCTCCGCAGCGCATGGGATGCCGTCGCGACAGATTCTCGCGGCGGCGAGGGGACACCTCCCGGAGCAGCGCGCACGGGCGCCGCGCTGATGCCGCAGTGGCAGCGCAATCTCTACACGTTGTGGGCGGCGCAGTTTCTCGCCATGGTCGGGCTGTCGCTGGTGGTGCCGTTCATGCCGCTGTACATCGGCACCCTCGGCGTGGCGCCGCTCGCGGCCGTCGAACGGTGGAGCGGTACCCTGTTTGCCGCGCCGTTTCTCATGCAGACCGTCGCGGCCCCGCTGTGGGGTGTGCTGGGCGACCGGTACGGTCGCAAGCTGATGGTCATCCGGGCGCTCGGCGGGATCGGGTTCACGAACATCTTGGCCGCGCTCGTCCTGAACGTATGGCAGCTGCTCGTGCTGCGAGCGGTGCAGGGGGGGGTGAGCGGCTTTGTGGCCGCCACGAACGCCCTGGTCTCGGCGGCGATGCCCCGCGATCGTCTCGGCGCCGCCATGGGCTTCCTGCAGACGTCGATGACGGCCGGGAGCGTGATTGGGCCGCTGATCGGCGGCGCGCTCGCCGACCTCGTCGGGTACCGGCGCGTCTTTCTGGTGAACGGGTTGTTGTGCTGGGTCGGCGCGGCCGTGGTGCTGCGCGGCGTGCGGGAAGCGCCGGCGGCGCCGCCGCCGGCCGCGCGGCCCGGCGTTCGCGAGAACCTCGCGTATTTCCTCGCATCGCCCGCGCTGCGCACGGCGGGCCTGTTCCTGTGCGCGAGCCAGATGGCGGTCATGGTCATCGAGCCGATCTTCCCGATCTACGTGCAGACGCTGGGTGTGCCGACGGCCCGCGTCGCGACCGTGGCGGGCTTCCTGTTCTCCGTCACCGGCATCGCCGCGATCTTCGGCGCGCCCGTGTGGGGGCGCGCGTCGGACCGGTACGGGGAGGCGCGTGTGCTCGTGATCGTGCTGTGGGGCGCCTGCCTGGCGTACGCGCTGCAGGCGGGCGTCCATTCGATGTACACGCTGTTCGTGTTTCGCGCCCTCCTCGGGTTCTTCGTCGCCGGCGTGCTGCCGCCGCTGTACGCGATCGTGGCGCGGCTCACGCCCGCGGAACGGCTCGGGGCGATCATGGGCGTGACCAGCAGCACGATCATGGTCGGCAACCTGATGGGGCCGATCGTCGGGGGCGTGTGCGCGGCCGCATTCGGCATCCGCCCGGTGTTTGGCATGGCGGCGGCCATCCTGGCGGTCTGCGCCGTTGGGGCGGGCGGGCTGGCGCGCGCGCGGCAGGAGCCCGGCGCCTCGCGGCATATTGTGAGTTCAGAAGGAGGCGATCGGTGACCGGAGGCTTTGTCGGCTTCGCGGTGCGCCGCATCCTCGCGGCGGTCCCAACCCTCTTCGGCGTCACGCTCATCGTATTTTTCATGGTCCGCATGCTGCCCGGTGACCCCGCCCGTCTGCTCGCCGGATTGAACGCCACGGAAGATGAGGTGAGCCGCATCCGCGTGCAGCTGGGCCTGACGCGGCCCGTGGCCGTGCAGTACGAGATCTTCATCGCCAACCTGGTGCACGGCAATCTCGGACGGTCGGTGGTCACGCAGGCGCCGGTGTCCTATGAGATCGGCACGCGCTTGCCGGCGACCGCGCTGCTGGCCGCGACGGCGACGGTCATCTCCGTCGTGATGGGGGTCGCCTCCGGGATCGTCGTCAGCACGCGGCAGTACACCGCGACGGACTACCTGGTCACGGTGCTCGCGCTGGCCGGCATCAGCATCCCGGTGTTCTGGGGCGGCCTGATGCTCATGGTCGTCTTCTCCGTGGGGCTCCACCTCCTGCCCGCCGGGGGCGACAGCGGACCGTCGAGCTTGATCCTCCCGTCCGTCGCGCTCTCCGCATTCGCGCTGGCGACGATCGAGCGCCAGACGAGGAGCAGCATGCTGGAGACGCTCCACCAGGACTATATCCGCACGGCGCGGGCGAAAGGTCTCGGGGGTCGCATCGTCGTCTACCGGCACGCGCTCCGCAACGCGCTGATCCCGGTGATCACCGTGGCGGGCCTGCAGTCGGCTACGTTGCTCGGGGGCGCGATCCTGACCGAGCGGACGTTTTCCTGGCCGGGCATCGGAACGCTGTTGGTGAACGCGATCCAGGCGCGGGACTATCCCATCATCCAGGGCGTCGTGCTGCTCTTCGCGGTCACGTTCCTCGTGGTGAACCTGGTGGTCGACATCCTCTATGGCTACATCGACCCGCGTATTCGGTACGGTTGACGCGCGCGCCGAGCGGGAGTTTCACCATCCGCTCGCCGTCCTCCGCCGGCTCCGGCGCAACAAGACCGCCGTGGCGGGCCTGGCGATCCTGCTGGCGCTCGCCGGATCCGCCGTGCTGGCGGGCGTCCTCCTGCCGTACAATCCCGACACCGCCGACTTCAACGCCGTCCTGCAGGGGCCCACGCTGGCCCACCCGTTCGGCACGGACCAGCTCGGACGCGACCTCCTGGCCCGCGTCGTCTACGGCGGCCGCTTCTCCCTCGCGATCGGGGTGATCGCGGTCGCGTGCGCCCTGGTCATGGGCGTGCCGCTCGGCCTGATATCCGGATACTACGGCGGCGCGGCCGACCTCGTCATCCAGCGCGTCATGGACGTGGTGCTGGCGTTCCCGGGGTTCCTCCTGGCGCTGACCCTGATCAGCCTGCTCGGGGTGGGCCTGCCGAACGTGATCCTGAGCGTCGCCATCTCGACGATGCCCGTGTACGTGCGGTTGATCCGCGGGGTGACGCTCGCGGCCCGTGAGCTGACCTACGTTGAGTCCGCGCGGTCCGTCGGAATGCGCGACTGGCGCATCATGGTGCGCCACGTACTGCCGAACACCGCGGCGCCCCTCATCGTGCAGTCCACGATTCAGATCGGCATCGCCATCCTGACGGCGGCCGGGCTCGGCTTTCTCGGCCTCGGCGTCAAGCCGCCGACGCCCGAGTGGGGTACCATGCTCGGCGACGCCGTCAACTACCTGTTGTCATCGTGGTTCATCGCCGCGTTTCCAGGGCTCGCGATCTTCCTCGCCGTGATGGCGTTCAACCTGCTCGGAGACGGGATGCGGGACGCCCTAGATCCCCGGATGAAGGTGCTCTAATCCCGGGACGTGGGCCGATTGACCGCGCGGCGCGCACAGAGTATGCTCATTTGCGAACATATGTTCGCATTCGGCTGTCCGGCTCCGGAGGGGCGCGATGGCGGATACTCGGGTCATCCTCCATGTCGACATGGACGCGTTTTACGCCTCCATCGAAGTCCGGGACAATCCCCGCTACCGCGGGCAACCGGTGATCGTGGGTGCCGGTCCGAACGCCCGCGGGGTCGTCGCCGCCTGCTCCTACGAGGCCCGCGCCCACGGGGTCCGCTCAGCGATGCCGTCGCGCGAGGCGGCGGCGCGGTGCCCGCATGCGGTGTTTCTGTCGCCCGACATGGAAAAATATCGGGCGGTCTCGGCGACCCTGTTCGACCTGCTCGAGGCGTTCACGCCGTATGTCGAGCCGCTGTCGATCGATGAAGCGTTTCTGGACCTGACAGGGTGCCCGGCGCCGGCGAAGACCGCCGAGGCGCGGTCCGATCCGGGCCTGGCTATCAGCTATGCCGTCAAGGCGCGCATCCGGGACACGCTCGGGCTGCCCGCCTCGTTAGGGGTCGCGCCGAATAAGTTCCTCGCCAAACTCGCAAGCGAGCTCGCCAAGCCGGACGGCCTGCGTCGCATTCATGCGGCCGATGCGCAGGCCACGCTGGACCCGCTGCCCGTCACGATGCTGTGGGGGGTCGGTAGGGAGACCCAGCAGCGGCTGGCCGCCCTTGGGATCTCCACCATTGGGGCCCTGAGGCGGACGCCCACCTCGGCGTTGCGCGCCGCCGTGGGGTTTGCGGCCGAGCGGCTCGCCCACCTCAGCCGCGGCCTCGATGACCGCCCGGTCGGTGGCGCCGCGGAGGCCAAGTCGATCGGACGTGAGACGACGTTCGCCCGCGACACGAGCGTTCCCGACGTCCTGGACCGCGTGCTGACCGAGCTGGCCGAGGAGGTCGCGGCGCATCTGCGGGCTGACGGCGCGCTCGCGGCCACCGTCACGCTCAAGGTCCGCTACGCCGACTTTCGCACGATCACGCGCGCGACATCGTTGCCGTGGCCGACGGACGCCGGGTCGGAATTGCGCGAGGCGATCGGCTTGATGTGGCAACGGCTGCTCCCGCTCGAGCGCCCGATCCGCCTGTTGGGCGTGACCGCGTCGCGCCTGACGCGGTCGGCGGCGAGGCAGCTCATGCTGTTCGGTGGGGATCGGCACGAACGCGTGGACCGGGTCCTCGACCAGATCAACACCCGGTTCGGTGACGGCACCCTGCGCCATGCCCGCGTGCTCGACCCCGGCGGCCGCGATCCGGACTCCGGCTAGAGCGGTGGTCCTGCGCTCTCCAGGACGTCGTCCCTGAGCGTCCCGATGAACGGCAGATGGCGGTACCGCTCGCGGTAGTCCAGCCCGTACCCCACCACGAACCGGTCCGGAATCTCGAACCCGCGGTAGGCGATGTCCAGGCTCTCCAGGATGCGGCGGTACGGCCGGTCGAGCAGCGTGCAGATCCTGAGCGAAGCCGGCGAGCGCGCCTGGAGCAGGCGCACCAGGTATCCTGCCGTGAGCCCCGTATCGATGACATCCTCGACCAGCAGGACGTGCCGGCCGGTGATCTCGACGTCGAGATCCTTGATGAGTCGCACGACGCCGCTCTGGGCGCGCGCCGCGCCGTAGCTGGTAATCGCCATGAAATCGATCTCGGCGGGGATCGCAACGGCACGGCTCAGATCGGTCAGAAAGTAGACCGCCCCCTTGAGCACGGAGACGAGCAGCGGCGCGCGTTCGCGGTAGTCGCGCGAAATCTCCCGGCCGATGTCCTGGACCCGCGCCGCGATCTGGTCGCGGTCGAACAGGATCTCGGCGATGTCGGCGGCCGCCTCGCTCACGGGGCGGCCGTGAGCGGTTCGAGACCGTATTTCAAGGCCAGCTGCCGGAAGTCACGGCCGTAGAAGATTTTGATGTGGATCCATGGGTAAAGCTCTCGTAGGAGGCGGACCTTGCGGTTCTTTTTCGTGACCAGGCTCTGCTTGAGCGTCGTCAGCTCGATGAACAGGTCGAGGTCCGGCAGGTAGAAGTCGGGGCTGAAACTCTCCAGAATCCGGCCCTGGTCGCTCCACCGGAGCGGAAACGTCCGGGGCTCGTATTCCCATCGAATCCCGTAAAAATCGAGGATTCTGGCGAACTCGGCCTCGCTCTTGTGGGCGAACGTGACCGGGCGGGCCGGCGGGCTCCCGGACTCTTTCACTATGCGGGCGGTTCCTCCGCAGTGGTATTCTGGAGTTAGTATAGGCGCGACCGTATTAAGAATCAAGTAAGACACGGCATGCAACGGCATGCCACGGCGGGCAGCCCCGCGGATATACGCGCGGGGACGCAAACGCGCTATGGCCATTCAAGGAGAGGTTCTCCCGAGCGGCGAACGTCTGGGTGGTGCAAGGAGGCGTGTATCTATGACCACCACACCGACCTCAGCCCGGCCGGCACCATCCGGGTCCGATCACGAGCTCGAGCGGTTCGTGCAGCAAATGCGCAGCACGGACGTGACGCTTCGAAGCGACGCCGCGCACGCGCTCGGCAAGCTGGGGGACGAGCGTGCGGTGCCCGCGTTGGCCGAGGCGCTGCACGACCCGGATGAGTATGTCCGAAAGAGCGCCGTGATCGCCCTCCGGCGCATCGGCGGCCAGGGGGCGATGGAGGCGATGCGCACCGCGCTCGCGGACCGGTCCGAGCAGGTGTGCGTGCAGGCGGTCAAGGGCCTCGGCGAGCTGCGCGATGCCGGCGCCGTGGATGCGCTCGTCAAGGTGCTGGCACGGCGGGAACGCTCGCTCGTGGCCGCCGCGACGGAGGCCCTGTCGCGCATCGGCCCGGAGGCGGTGCCGGCGCTGATGGAGGCGTTCAAGGACCGCTACCTCAGGCGCCGGATCGGCCCGCAGGTGTGGCGGATCCTGACGGAGATGGGGCCGCGCATCGTCGAGCCGCTGCTGGCCGTGCTCGGCGACGAGAACTATTATGTCCGGTTGACGTCGCTGACCATCCTCGGCCGCGTCGGCGACCGGCGGGTCGTGGCTCCCATGGCGCAAACGTTCCTGACGGATCCGCGCCTCCAGGAGACGGTCGTCGGCACGATCGGACGCCTCGAAGAGCGCGGCGTCATCGCGATGCCCGTCGGAGACCGCGACGCCCTCCTACCCGCGGAGGTGGTGCAGGCGTTCGCGCAAGGCGACCGGGAGGCGGTGCTCGCCGCCCTGCACGGCGCGATGGAGAATCCGAGCGGCAAGGTGCGCCGGTTTGCGCTCAAGGCGCTGTTCGGGCTGCTCGGCGACGCCGCGTTTGAGCCGCTGCTGCGGTACTTCGCCGACGACGACCCGGACGTCAAGCGCCTGTCGATTCGCCTGTTGAGCAAGCTGCGGGACAAGCGCGTCATCGAGCCGCTCGTCGACCTGTTGCTGCGGGACGGCGGGCAGGTCGAGGAGGCCATCTGGGACGCGCTCAAGATGCTGACGAACCTGCACGAGTACGAAGAGCTCCGGAAGCGGGTCGCTCGTGAAAAGGCGGGGACTCGGCCCGTGGTGAAGACGTACAAGAAGAAGGACGTGTCGCCCGACTGGTGGCGGGACCAGGACTGACCTCCGCGGGCCCCGCGCCATGCCCGGTGGCGGCGCGGCGCCGGGCGCCGGTGTGACCGCGCCGGCCGGCGCGCCCGAGCGGCGGATCGGCGCCGCAAGGGTGCGTGTGGTGCAGGAGGACCTGACGCGTCTTGCGGTGGACGCGATCGTGAACGCCGCGAACGACCGACTGTGGATGGGGGGCGGCGTTGCGGGCGCGATCAAACGGCGCGGCGGCGAAGAGATCGAGCGTGAAGCCACAGCCCTCGGGCCGGTTCCGCTCGGTGAGGCCGTCGCGACGGGAGCCGGCCGGTTGTCCGTTCGTCACGTCATCCATGCCGTCACGATGGGCCAAGACCTCCAGACGGGCGAGGAGATCATCCGACGGGCCACCCGCAGCGCGCTCCGGGTGGCCGATTCGCTGCGCGCGCGATCCGTCGGCTTTCCCGCGCTCGGCACCGGCGTGGGCGGATTCCCGGCGGCGCGTGCGGCGGAGGTGATGCTGCAGGAGACCGCGGCGTACCTGCGCGCCGGCAGCGCGCTCCACGAGGTGGTGTTTGCACTCTACGATGCGGGAACCTACGATGCGTTCGCGGCTGCCCTCCGGGCTCTCGCGTAGGCGGCGGCGTCCCGGTCCGGCGGCCGCGGCCGCCGGCGGCGGGCACGGGTGTCCATGCGGGCGTTGGTGACCAATGACGACGGTGTGACCTCGCCCGGCTTGGCCGCGCTCGCGCGGGCCCTGGGACGGGTCGCGGAGACATACGTGGTGGCGCCGGAGCACGAGCGAAGCGCCGCCAGTCACGCCATCACCCTGCACAAGCCCCTCCGGGCCAGGCGCGTGCCCGGTACCGACGCGCCCGTGTGGGCGACGAACGGCACGCCGGCGGACTGCGTCGTGCTCGCGGTGCTCGACCTCATGGGGGCGGTTCCGGACATCGTGGTCTCCGGCATCAACGCCGGCGCCAATCTCGGGATGGACCTGATCTACTCGGGCACGGTCTCGGGCGCGGTGGAGGCCGCATTGTTCGGGATCCCGGCGATCGCGGTGTCGGTGGCGGGCTTCCGCGAGATCCACTGGGATCCGGCGGCCGCATTCGCCGCGTCCCTCGCCCGGGAGCTCGTCCGGCGCGGGCTGCCCCGCGACACCTTTCTCAACGTCAACGTCCCCAACATGGCCGTGGAGCGGCTGCGGGGCGTGGAGATCACCCGGCAGGGAACGCGGCGGTACGTGAATCGTTTGGAGAAGCGATCGGATCCCCGCGGGCGGGACTACTACTGGCTCACGGGCTCGGCCGATGATGAGCCGGGCGCCGAGGGGACGGACGTGCGCGCGGTGGCGGAGGGGTGGATTTCCGTGACGCCGCTGCGCTTGGACATGACGCACGACGCGCTCGATCGGGAGCTTCGCTCGTGGAACCTCGCCGTTCCCGCAATGTGACCGCCCGCGCGGCGGTCCCACCGGGCGTGCCGGGCGCGGTTCCCGAGGACGGTGAGACAGCCGCGCGCGCACGCGGGGACGGCGCGGCCGGCCGCGCGGGCGTGGCCGTGGAGCCGCTCCCGCCGGGCGTGCCGGAGCCGGCTCCCGAGGTCGCGGCCATCGAGTTCGACCGCGTCTCCAAGACCTACCCCAACGGCGTCGTCGCGGTCCGGGACGTGTCGCTGTCCATCGCGCCCGGCGAGTTTGTGTTCATCGTGGGCCCCACGGGCACCGGCAAGTCCACGCTCATGAAGATGATCTACCGCGAGGAACTGCCGACGTCCGGCCGCGTGCTGGTCGACGGCCGCGATGTGACGCGCCTGCCGGCACGTCACGTGCCGTTTCTGCGGCGGCGGGTGGGCGTCGTCTTTCAAGATTTCAAGCTGCTGCCGCGCAGGACGGCGCGCGAAAACGTGGCGTTCGCGCTCGAGGTCACCGGCGTCCCGTCGCGCGAGGTGCCCCGGCGCGTCGCCGACGTGCTCGAGGTCGTGGGCCTGGCGGGCCGCGCCGACGCCTTGCCCGGCGAGATGTCCGCCGGGGAGCAGCAGCGCGTGAGCATCGCCCGCGCGCTCGTGCACCGGCCGCCGCTCCTGCTGGCGGACGAGCCGACGGGCAATCTCGATCCGGACACGTCCTGGGAGATCATGCAGCTGCTGTCGCAGATCAACCTGCGCGCGACGACGGTGGTGGTGACGACGCACGACAAGATGGTCGTGGACGTGCTGCGCCGCCGCGTGATCGCGCTCGATGCCGGCGCCGTCGTGCGCGACCAGCGCCGCGGCCGGTACGGCGGCTGATGGGCTCGACGCGGGCGTCCCCGCGCGGGGTTCGCTACTTCCTCTCGGAGGGTGCGCAGGCGTTTCGCCGCAACGGGCTCATGAGCCTGGCGGCCGTCACGACCACGGTCGTCACGCTCCTCGCGCTCGGCGCGGCCCTCATCGTGGCGAGCACGCTCGAGTACATCGCGCGCCAGCTGGAATCGCAGGTCCAGGCCGTTGTGTACGTCAAGGATGGGCTGTCGGGCGCCGCGGTCGACGCCGTCCGCGCCCGGCTCGCGTCCCTGCCCGGTGTGACCGGCGTGGTCTACGTGTCGAAGGGCGAGGCGCTCGACCGCCTGCGGAAGACGCTCGGGAGCGATGTGTACATGCGTGACGTGCTGGCGCGGAACCCGCTCCCGGCGTCGTTCGTCGTGGACGCGGATAGGCCGGACCGCCTCGACGGGATCGCCGCCGCGGCGCGGCGCCTGCCGGGAGTCGAGACGGCGACCTACGGCGGCAGCACGGCCGTCCGGCTGCTCGCGCTGACGCGGATGGTCCGGCTCGGCGGGGCCGCGGTGGGCGCCGCGCTGGCGCTCGTGGCGCTCGTCATCATCGCGAGCACCATCCGGCTGACGGTGTTCGCGCGCCGCGCCGAGATCGAGGTCATGCGGCTCGTCGGGGCCACGGCGTGGTTCATCCGATGGCCGTTCGTCATCGAGGGCGCCATCACGGGCGCCTGCGGCGCCGCCGTTGCCTTCGCCGCGGTGGCCGGATTGTACGCGCTCGTGGTGCACGGCGCGCGGGATTCCCTGCCGTTTCTGCCGCTCCCGGGCCCGGAGCAGGTCGCGCTCAGCCTGTCCTGGAAGCTGATGGCGTGGGGCATCGTGATCGGCGTGGTGGGCAGCCTGCTGGCGGTCCGCCGGTATCTCCGCGCGTGACCGGTGTATCGACTTCGGACGCCGTGCCTCGCCGGCGCGTCTGATCCGGGAGGGAGATGCACATGGGGGTCAAAGCGGTGAATACGGTCCGGCATGATCCGTGGCAGGCGGCCCTCACACAGTTCGAGCACGCCGCGGACCTGCTGTCCCTGAAGCGGGGGGTGCGCGAGTTTCTCAGGCACCCGAAGCGCGAGCTGACGGTGCACTTCCCCGTGCAGCTCGAGGACGGGTCGGTGGAGGTCTTCACCGGGTACCGCGTCCACCACAGCACCGTGCTCGGGCCCACCAAAGGCGGCATCCGGTACCACCCGAGCGTGACGCTCGAGGAGATCCGCGCGTTTGCCATGCTCATGACCTGGAAGTGCGCGGTGGTCGGGCTGCCGTACGGCGGCGCCAAGGGCGGCGTGGTGTGCGACCCGAAGCTGATGTCGTCCACGGAGCTCGAACATCTCACGCGCCGCTATGCCACCGAGATCGGGATCCTCATCGGGCCGGAAAGCGACATTCCCGCGCCGGACATGGGCACCACGCCGCAGGTCATGGCGTGGATCATGGACACGTACAGCATGCACCACGGATACTCCGTGCCGGCCGTCGTCACGGGGAAGCCCATCTCGATCGGCGGCTCCGCGGGACGCATGGAGGCCACCGGGCGCGGCGTCGCGATCGTCGCACGGGAAACCGCGCGGCACCTCGGGATGCAGCTCGCCGGCGCGCGCGTGGCGGTGCAGGGCTTTGGAAACGTCGGCAGCACCGCCGCGCAAACCCTGCGCGCGGAAGGCTGCCGGATCGTCGCCATCAGCGACAGCCGCGGCGGCATCCACAACGACCGCGGGCTCGATCCGGACGACGTGCTGCAGCACAAGCAGCAGGCCGGGCGTGTCGCCGGCTACCCCGGAGCCGATGCCGTCACCAACGAGCAACTCCTCGAGTTGCCCTGTGACATCCTCGTCCCCGCCGCGGTGGAGGCTCAGATCACGGCGGACAATGCGCCGCGCATCAAGGCCCGGATCGTCGTCGAGGGCGCCAACGCGCCGACGCTGCCCGAGGCCGACGCCGTCCTCCGCGAGCGCCGGATCTTTGTGGTCCCGGACATCCTGGCGAACGCCGGCGGCGTCATCGTGTCGTACTTCGAGTGGGTGCAGGACCTGCAGTCCTTCTTTTGGTCCGAGGAAGAGATCAACGAGCGCCTCGAGCGCATCATGGTGCGTAGCTTCCGTGAGGTGCTGGCGGTGTCCCAGGACAAACAAGTCGACCTGCGGACGGGCGCGCTCGCGCGCGCCGTGGGGCGCGTGGCGGAAGCGCTCGTGACGCGCGGCATCTACCCGTAACGCACCGCCTCATCGACGCGCGCGGGGTGTCACCCGGCGGCTCGTCGAGCGGGACGCTCGACGGCGCGCGTGGTCCCCGGCGTCGCGCCGGCCGGCTGCGGACACACGGCCGCGCGCGAACGCACGCGGCCGGCCGCGAGCGGCGGACGCCGCTACGAGGAGAGCCGGGTCCTCACGCGCGCCGGCAGCACCACGGTAAAGACGCTGCCCCCGCCGGGCCGGCTCTGGACGCTGATGCGTCCGCCGTGGGCCTCGACGATGTGCTTGGCGATGGCCAGCCCGAGGCCGGTGCCGCCTTCCTCACGGCTGCGCGACCGCTCGATGCGGTAGAATCGGTCGAAGATGCGCGGCAGGTGTTCCTCGCTGATGCCGCGGCCCGAGTCGGCGACCGTGATCGCGGCGCCGTCGAGGTCGCGGCGCACCGCGACCTCCACGGCGCCGCCGTCCGGCGTAAATTTGATGGCGTTGTCGAGCAGGTTCGTCATCACCTGCAGGATGCGGTCGCGGTCGGCCATCACCGTTTCCGCGTCCAGGCTCATGGAGCGCAGCGCGACGCGGTGGCGCTCGGCCTGGGGGCGCATGCGTCCGATCGCTTCGGCGATGAGATCGTCGAGGCGCACCGGCGCGGGCTCGATGGCGACGGCGTGCGACTCCAGGCGCGAGAGGTCCATCAGATCGTCGACCAGCTTCATCAGCCTCGAGGCTTCGTTGTCGATGATCGTCAAGAACCGGCGGCACGTTTCCTCGTCCGCCATGGCGCCGGCAAGCAGCGTTTCCGCGAAGCCCTTGATGGACGTGAGCGGGGTGCGCAGCTCATGGGAGACGTTGGCCGTCAGCTCCCGGCGCAGCCGCTCCGTCTGCCGCAGCACCGTCACGTCGCGCACCACGGCGACCACGCCCGCCGCCACGCCCTGGGCGCGCCGCAACGGCGCGGCGTGCACCTCGAGGAGCCGCTCGCCGGGCGGGCCGAGCTCGACTTCTTCCTCCTCCTCCTCGCCGCGCGCGGCCGTCGCGTCGATGCAGCGGGCGAGGGGGTGATCGCCGAGGATCGTCCGCAGCGGACGTCCCAGCGCCTGTCGGTCCAGTCCCAGCAGATCGTGGGCGGCCTGGTTGACGAGGAGCACCGCGCCTTCGGCGTCCACGGCCACCACCGCGTCGTTCATGCTGGAGATGATCGTTTCGACCTTGCTGCGCTCCTCGCTGACCGCGGCAAGCTTCTGCCGCAGCTCGGCCGCCATGCTGTTGAACGAGCCGGCCAGGCGGGCGATCTCGTCGCGGCCGGTGACGTTCACCCGCCGGCTGAGATCGCCGGCCGAGATTCCTTCCGCCGCGCGCGCGAGCTCGAGCACGGGCCACGACAGCGCCCGCGCCCGCCACGCGCCCAGGAGCCACGCGACGATCGTCCCGGCGACGAGCGCGATGCCGAGCGCCAGCCACGCGGGCCGGAGCGCGCGGTCGACCCACACCCGGGGCACGCTGACCTGCACGATGCCGCGGACGCGGCCCTGGCTCAGGAACGGCGCGGCGGCAAAGACGCGCGTCTCGTGTCGGGGCGTATCGTAGCGCACGGACGTCGCCGGCTGGCCCCGCACCGCGGCCGCCACCTCCGGCTCGACCGGCCCCTCAGCCGGCGAATCCCAATCGCTCGTGGGGAGCGGACGGCCGTCCGGCGCCCGCACGCCGATGTACACGCCCGCGCGCCAGGCAAACCGAGCCGCGACGCGATCGAGACGCGACAGGTCGGTGTGTTGCGCCTGGGGCGCTTCGAACATGTGCGCAACCATCCGGGCTTGGTTCAGCACGTCGTGCTGATACGACTTGAGGTAGAATTGCGTGATGGCGGGAATCAGCACCGCGGCCGTGACGGCCAGCGAAAACAGCACCACCAGCAGGTAGCTGCTGGTGAGCTTCCACCGAAGCCCTGACCTCATCCGGCGTCCTTTTTGAATTTGTACCCGACGCCGCGCACGGTCATGATGTAGGTGGGGGCGACCGGGTCGTCCTCGATCTTTTCCCGGAGCCGGCTGATGTGCATGTCGACGGTGCGGGTGCTGCCGAAGTACTCGTACCCCCAAATGTGTTCCAGCAGGAAGTCCCGCGTGAACACCTGGTTCGGATGGCTCATGAGGAGGCGCAGCAGATCGAACTCTTTCGTCGTGAGATCGACGGGGCGATCGCGCAGGCGGACCTCGTGCGTCCGGGGATCGAGGAGGAGCCCGCCGATCGCGACCGGCGCCTGGGAGGGCGCGCCGTCCTGCGTGGTGCGCCGCAGGATGGCGCGCACCCGCGCCACCAGCTCGCGCGGGCTGAACGGCTTGGTCACATAGTCATCGGCGCCGAGTTCGAGCCCGAGCACGCGATCCTGTTCCGTATCTTTGGCCGTCAGCATGAGGATCGGCACGCCGGACTCCCGCCGCAGCGCCCGGCAGACTTCCAGCCCGTCGACGTACGGCAGCATGAGGTCGAGCACCACGAGGCTGGGCGAAGTGGTACGGGCCTTTTCCAGCGCCTCGTGCCCGTCGTAGGCGGTGACCACCTCGTACCCCTCGTGCACGAGGTTATAGCGCACGAGTTCGACGATGTGGGGCTCGTCGTCGACGACGAGGATGCGCCCGGCGGCGTGCCGCTCCGCCTTCGCGGCAGACGTGCCGGATCGCTCCCTGGCGTGTGTCTCCATCACCATCGACCTCCAGCGCCGCTAGGCTTCTGCACGGTATCGGGGAGCCCTCCACGGCCTCGCTTCACAATGGCGGGGCAGTGTGCGCCGATCGTCACAACGGGGTCACGGACGCGTAACGCCGCCGGCAGCCGGGAGCAGGGGGCGTCGTAGCGTGGTCCGAACATAGGCGGGGAGGTCCTCGTGGTGGAGTCCTTTGGCTTTCCTGCCCCGCCGCGGCCCGACGCCATGGAGTGGCCGGGCACGCCCATTGGGACCGGGAACGTGATCACCAGGAGCAGGCGACCCACCGCCGCGCGCGACGCCGCCGTCGACCGCGTCGAGGGGCGCCGCGATGAGCTGGTCGGCGCGGCCGTCGAGCACATCATCGAGCGCGCCCGCACGGGGCCGGTCTGGATCCGCGATGCCGTCATCCACGGCGTGCGCGCGCGTCTTGTCACCGACTCGCCGCACCTGCACGAGTTTTGGACCGCCAACTGGCACGGCCCGCACGGATGGCGCCGCGCCGCGGAGCGTGTGCCACCGCCGGCGCCCGCGCTGACGACCTACGCGATCGCCGGCGCGCCCGGCCAGCCGCAGGCGGCGGCCTACAGCCGGCGCACCAACACGATCGTGCTCCTGAACACGTCGTACTACGGCGATCTCCGGGCGCTGGTTCTGGGCGCGGTCGGGCGCATGCTGGCCGAGGAGCGGAGTGTGCACACCGTGCGCGGGACGTGCGTCACGCTGGGCGGCTGCGGCGTGCTCCTCCTGGGGCCCGGCGGGATCGGCAAGTCCGCGCTCGGCTACGGCATGCTGGCTGAGCGTCCGGATACGGCGCTCTGCGCCGACGGTTGGGTGCACCTGCGCTACACGATCGCGACGCGGGACGGCCGGCGCCTGGCGCCGTTCGAGGTGCGGCCGGTGCACGGGCGGGCGGCGCGCGGACATCGCGTCTACCGGTGGCTGGAGGAGCACCGCGGCGCGTCGGGGGAAGTTCGGGGCACGGATCTTCGCGGCGGCGAGGTCCGCGTCCCGCTCGGCATGCTCGATCTCGGTAAACCCGTGGAGGCGTACGCGTATCCCGCGGAGCGCGCGCCGTATGCGCGGACGGCGCTCGTGGCCGCCGCGCCCGACCTCGCCGCGGCTCTGGTCCGGGCGCGGTTCGAGAACATTCCCGATGTGACCCCGGAGGACGTCCGTGCCCGCGCGCCCGAGCTCCAGGACTTGGCGGCGGCGGTGCTGGGTGCGGCCGCCGGTGCGGAGAGCCTCCCGGGCGGCGACGGCCCCGGCGGCGAGGTATCCCATGACGCCCTGGCGCGATGGCTCGCGCGCCTGACGGCCTTCGACGGCGCCCGCGCGATGCTCGACGTGAGCGCGCCGTCGCTGGGACCGCGCATCGCCGCCCCGCCGATGACGGGGGTCTTGGTGTCGACGGTGCTGGTCGTCCGCCGGGATCCCACGGACCGCGCCGTGCTGGGGCCGCTGGCGGTGGAGCCGTTCCTGGCGCGCCTCCTGCTCGGCGAACCGGACCGGGCGCGGGAGGTGGCCTACAATCCCGACCGCGCCGTGGACGCGGCCGTCGAAGCCGCCGCGCTTGAACGCCTGCAACCGCTCGCGCGCTCCGCCGACGGGGCGCCGGCGTTCTACCGGGAGTTCCTGCACCAGGCCGGCGTGCCGGAGACGCTGGCGCAGGAGTTCGAATTCTTCCGCCTCTTGCACGGGGCCACGCGGTGCTACGATCTCAACGCGATCCTCACGCTGGATCCCGAGGTGCGCGACGTACGCCAGGCCGTGGCGCGCACGGCGGCGCTGGCCGCGCGCGCCACGGCGCCCGACGCGCGTGCCAGCCTGGACGACTACGGCCGGGTGCTGGCCGCGGCGATGTCCTCGTCCTAGGCCGCGGCGGAGAAGGAGCGATGGACGTGCCGCATGCGCTCGCGTTCCTCGACGACGAAGTGCGCGCCCTCAAGACGGCCGGTGTGTACCGCTGGCCGCGCGAGCTCCACGGCGAGCAGGCGCCGGTGTGCGAGTACGACGGACGCCGGGTCATCAACCTGTGCGCCAACAACTACCTCGGCCTGGCCGATCATCCCGCGCTCAAAGCCGCGGCGCGCCGGGCGATCGACGACTACGGCGTGGGCTCGGGCGCCGTCCGCACCATCGCCGGCAACATGGCCATCCACGGGGAGCTCGAGCGGCGGCTCGCCGCGTTCAAGCGCACCGAGGCCGCGCTGCTGTTCCAATCGGGGTTTACGGCGAATGCCGGAACCGTGGCGGCGCTCCTCGGCAAGGGCGACGTCGTCGTGAGCGATGAACTCAACCACGCCAGCATCATCGACGGCTGCCGGCTGAGCGGCGCCGAGCGCAAGATCTTTACGCACCGCGACGTCGGCGCCGCCCGGCGGTGCCTGGAGGAGGCCCGCGGGGCGCGCCGCGTGCTCCTGATTACCGACGGCGTGTTCAGCATGGACGGCGACATCGCGCCGCTGCCGGAGCTCTGCGCGCTGGCTCGCGAGTACGGGGCGATCATGATGGTCGACGACGCGCACGCGAGCGGCGTCATGGGCGCGGGCGGACGCGGCACCGTGGAGCACTTCGGCCTGCACGGTCGGGTCGACGTCCAGGTCGGCACGCTGAGCAAGGCGTGGGCGGCTCTCGGCGGCTACGTCGCCGGCTCGCGATCGCTCATCGAGTACCTGATGCAGCGCGCCCGCCCGCTGTTATTCAGCACGTCGCACCCGCCGTCCGTCGCGGCGACGGCGCTCGCCGCGCTCGACCTCATCGAGCGCGACGACACGCTCATCGCGCGACTGTGGGACAACACCGCCTTTTTCAAGTCGGGTCTCGCCGCGCTGGGGTTCGACACCGGCGCGAGCGAGACGCCGATCACCCCGATCATGATCGGAGGCGAGGCCGAGGCGATGCGTTTCTCGGACCGGCTGTTCGAGCACGGCGTCTTCGCGCTCGGCATCGCGTACCCCACCGTGCCGCGGGGCAAGGCGCGGGTCCGCACGATCGTGACGGCCGGGCACACGCCTGACGACCTGTCGCGGGCGCTCGACGCCTGCGGCACGGTGGGGCGCGCCATGGGGCTGCTGCGCGGCTGATGCGCGCGGGCGCGGAGATGTCGCCGCGGGTCATCGTGGTCGGGGGCGGGGTGATCGGCAGTTCGGTCGCCTACTTTCTCGCGAGCCACCCGCATTTCACCGGCGAGATCGCCGTCGTGGAGCGCGACCCGACCTACGCGCGCGCGTCCTCCGCGCGGTCGGCAAGCGCGATTCGCCAGCAGTTCTCGACGGCCGTCAACATCGAGATCTCGCGCTTCGGCATCGAGTTCCTGCGCGCCGTGGGCGCGCGCCTGGGGACCGGGGACGAGACCCCGGACATCGGCCTCTGCGAACCCGGGTACCTGTTTCTGGCGACGCCGGCCGGCGTCCCCGTGCTGGAGCGAAATCACCGGCTGCAGCGCGCGCACGGGGTCGACGTCGCGCTGCTCGACGCGCCGGCGCTTGCGGCCCGCTTCCCGTGGCTCAAGACCGGCGGGGTGGCCGCGGGGTCGCTCGGGCTGTCCGGCGAGGGATGGTTCGACGGCTACGCGCTGCTCCAGGCCTTTCGCCGCAAGGCCCAGTCTCTCGGCGTCCGCTACGTCGCCGCGGAGGTGACGGGCTTCGCGCGGGAAGGGTCGCGGGTACGCGCCGTGGTCACGGCCGGCGGATCTGTCATGCCCGCCGACGCGGTCGTGAACGCCGCCGGCCCCTGGGCGGCCGCGGTCGCGGCGATGCTCGACATCGAGCTCCCCGTCCGGGCGCGCTGCCGCTCGGTCTTCATGTTTGCCTGCCGCGAGCCGGTCCCGGGGTGCCCGCTCGTCATCGATCCGTCCGGGGTGTGGTTCCGGGCCGACGGGCCGAACTTCTTATGCGGGTGGTCGCCGTCCGAGGGCGCGGACGATCCGGACGACTTGCCGCTCGAGGTCGACGACCGCCTGTTCTACGACGTGATCTGGCCCGTGCTCGCCGCCCGCGTCCGGCCGTTCGAGGCCGTGAAGTTGCTCAAGAGCTGGGCCGGGTACTACGAGATGAACACCTTCGACCACAACGGCATCGTGGGCCCGCATCCATCCCTGGCAAACGTCTTCTTCGCCAACGGCTTCAGCGGCCACGGCCTGCAGCAGTCGCCGGCGGTGGGACGCGGCCTCGCGGAGCTGATCGTCGAGGGACGGTACCGGAGCCTCGACCTGACCCCGCTCGCGTTTACACGCATCGTGGAGGGCCGGCGTTTCGTCGAGCTCAACGTCATCTAAGCGCGTCATGTGCGCGCCGCGCTCTCGCGGCGCCTACGCGCGCTCCGGGGCCAGGCGCCAGTGCTCCGGCGACCGCCAGAGGCTGCTCAGGATCAGCTCCCGGATGAAGATGAACTCTTTGGGCAGCCGGTCGTAGAGCCGCGCGAACAGCTCCTCGTGCGACAGCAGCTCGCGCGCCCACGCCTCGCGGTCGATCGACATCAACTGCTCGAATCGGTCGCGCGTGAACTCCTCGAGGCCGTCCCAGTCGAGGTCTTCGTAGCGCGGCATCCAGCCGATCGGGCTCTCCACCGAGTACGCCCGGCCGCGGCACCGCTCCACGATCCACCGCACGACGCGCATGTTCTCGCCGAACCCGGGCCACAAGTAGCGGCCGTCCGGATCCTTACGGAACCAGTTGACGCCGAAGATGCGCGGCGGGTCGGGAAGCTCGCGGCCGAACTGCAGCCAGTGGTTGAAGTACTCCGCCATGTGGTAGCCGCAAAACGGCAGCATGGCGAACGGGTCGCGGCGCACCCGTCCGACGGAGCCCTCCGCGGCCGCGGTGGTCTCGGAGCCCATCGTGGCGGCGAGGTACGTGCCGAAGCTCCAATTCACGGCCTGGTACACGAGCGGCACGGTCGTGCTGCGGCGGCCCCCGAAGAGAAAGGCGCTCAGCGGCACGCCGTTGGGATTCTCCCACTCGGGATCCATGGATGGGCACTGGCTGGCCGGCGCGGTGAAGCGGGCGTTGGGATGCGCGGCCGGCCTGCCGCTCGCAGGGTCATACGGCCGGCCCTGCCAGTCGATGAGGCCCGGGGGCGCCTCCTCCGTCAAGCCCTCCCACCAGACGTCCCCGTCGGCCGTCAACGCGGTGTTGGTGAAGATCGTGTTGCGGCTGATCGTGGCCATGATGTTGGGATTGGTGCGCGCGTTCGTGCCCGGCGCCACGCCGAAGAACCCGGTCTCCGGATTGATCGCGTACAGCCGGCCGTCCGCCCCCGGCTTGATCCACGCGATGTCGTCCCCCAGCGTCGTGACCTCCCACCCCTGGCGGCGGAGAGGCTCGGGCGGCACCAGCATCGCGAAGTTCGTCTTGCCGCAGGCGCTCGGAAACGCCGCGGCCAGGTACGTCCGCTCGCCGCCGGGCGCCCGGACGCCGATCAGCACCATGTGCTCGGCGAGCCAGCCGTGGTCCCGCGCCATCCAGGACGCGATGCGGAGCGCCAGGCATTTCTTGCCGAGGAGGGCGTTGCCGCCGTAGCCGCTGCCGTAGGAGACGATGGTGCGCTCCTCCGGGAAGTGCACGATGTACTTGGTCGCGTTGCACGGCCACGGCACGTCGGCCTGGCCCGGACGGAGCGGGGCGCCCACCGTGTGCAGGCATTTCACGAAGTCGCCGTCCCCCAGCACGTCGAGCGCCGGCTGCCCCATGCGCGTCATGATGCGCATGTTGGCGACCGCGTAGCCGGAGTCCGTGAGCTGGACCCCGATCTGGGAGAGCGGCGAGCCGAGCGGCCCCATGCTGAACGGCACGACGTACATCGTCCGTCCGCGCATGCAGCCCTCCAGCAGCGGCTGGAGCGTGCGCCGCATCTCGCCCGGCTCGACCCAGTTGTTGGTGGGGCCCGCGTCCTGCTTGCGGGTCGTACAGATGAACGTGCGGTTCTCGACGCGGGCCGTGTCGCTGGGATCCGAAAACGCGGCGAACGAGTTCGGGCGCTTCGCGGGATTGAGCCGGTGCAGCGTCCCCTGCGCGACGAGCTGCTCGGTGAGGCGAGCGTATTCCGCGTCCGTCCCCTCGCACCAGACGATCGTGTCCGGCCGGCACACCGAGGCGACCTCGTTCACCCACCGGAGCAAGGCCCGGTTCTTCACGAGCTCCTTGACCATGGGGGCACTCCTCCTCGCGCCACGCGGGCGCGCGGCCGCCCCGCCCGCGTGGCGCGCCGCCGCAGCAGGCGGTGCGGGCGCGGGAAACCGCGAGATTTCCTGTTCGGGAACGCCCGACGCCACTCCTCGTGATTCCCATCGCGCGCCGGAGGCATCCCGGGCCTGTGCTATACTGGACGTTGTCATGCCGGGTTTGTCGGTGCTGCTCACGCCGGAGGAAGCCAAGGCTCGGTTCGCCCGCCAGTACACACCCCGGCCCGGCGCGGCCGAACGCGTCCGGATCGACGCCGCGTTCGGCCGCGTCCTCGCACGCGACGCGGTCGCCGCGGACGATGTTCCCGACTTCGACCGGTCCACCGTGGACGGATACGCCGTCCGTGCCGGGGACGTGTCCGCGGCGAGCGACGCGGGTCCGGTGCGGCTCCGGCTCACGGGTGAGGTGCGGATGGGCGAGGCGGCAAACGGCGCGGTCGCGCCCGGCGCCGCCGTGCGTATCCCCACCGGCGGCATGGTGCCCTCCGGGGCGGATGCCGTGGTCATGCTGGAGGACGTCGATCTGCCGGACGGCGCCACGATCGCGGTCCGCCGCGCCGTGCGGCCGGGCGCCAACGTGCTGCGGCGCGCCGAGGACGTTCGTGCGGGCGACATCGCGCTTCGCCGCGGCCGGCGCCTCCGGCCCCAGGACGTCGGCCTGCTCGCGGCGATCGGGGTGGTGGAGGTCGACGTCGTTGCCCGGCCCCTCGTCGGGATTCTCGCCACGGGCGACGAGGTGGTCCCGCCGGACGCCCGGCCGGGTCCGGGTCAGGTGCGCGACGCGAACACGTACGCGATCGGCGCCGCGGTACGGCAGGAGGGCGGGGAGCCCCGCTCCTACGGGATCGTGGAGGACACCTACGAGGTGCTGCTTCGCACGCTCGGCGAGGCGGCGCGGTCCTGCGATCTGGTCCTCGTCAGCGGCGGCACGTCCGTGGGCGAAAAGGATGCCGTGGCCCGCGCCATCGGCGAGCTCGGCCGGCCCGGCGTCATCGTGCACGGGGTCAACATCAAGCCCGGCAAACCCACGATTCTCGCCGTGGTCGACGGCACGCCGATCGTGGGGCTGCCGGGGAATCCCGTGAGCGGGATGGTCATCTTTGACGTGTTCGTGCGGGATCTGATCCGCGGCCTGGCCGGCGCGGAGCCGCCGCGCCCGTTCGGCCGCGTGGTGCGCGCCAAGCTGGATCGGCGCATTCCGTCCGACGGCGCGCGGGAAGACCACATCCGGGTCGCCCTCGAGACGCGCGACGGGATGCTGTGGGCCGTACCGGTGCTCGGCAAGTCCGGCATCATCACGACCATGACGCGCGCCGACGGCGTCGTCGTCGTCCCCCCGGGCCGGCGGGAGGTGGACCAGGGCGCGGACGTCGCCGTCCACCTGTTTCCGCCGTGACCACGGCGGCCGCGCGTTCTCAACCGGCGAGACCGCGCGCTTCCCGGTTGACGCACATCGATGCGCGCGGCGGCGCCCGCATGGTGGACGTGGGCGCGAAACCGGAGACGGTGCGCGAGGCCGTCGCGCGCGGCGAGGTCCGGATGAGCCCGGCGACGCTCAGGATCGCGACCGGCGGGGCGTCGCGGAAGGGCGACGTCTTCGCCGTTGCGCAGGTCGCCGGCATTGCCGCCGCCAAGCGGACGTGGGAGCTCGTGCCGCTCTGCCATGCGATCCCGTTGACCGGGGTCGCCGTGGATCTGATCCCTGATGCCCGCGACTCGCGCGTGCGCATCGAAGCGCGCGTTCGCACCCGCGGGCGCACCGGCGCCGAGATGGAGGCGCTGGTCGCGGTGGCGACGGCGGGGCTCACCGTCTACGACATGCTCAAGGCCGTCGAGCGCGGCATGGTGATCGGCCGCATCCGGCTCGTGCGCAAGGCAGGCGGCAAGTCGGGCGAGTACCGGCGCGCGGGCGAGCACGCGGCGCCGGCGCGGGGCCGTGCCGCCGCGCCGGCCGTCCCCGCCGTGCGGGCCAGGAGAGCCGGCGCGGGGGACAGGCGGGGATGAGCCAGGAGCAGCGATTGCGCGGCGTGCGGTGCGGCGTGCTCACCGCCAGCGAGCGCGTGAGCCGCGGCGCCGGAAAGAACGAGAGCGGCGAGTATCTGACGCGGACGCTGACCGCGCTCGGTGCAGACGTGGTGGCGCACGTGACGGTGCCCGATGATCTCGAGATCATTGCCCGCACGCTGTCCGACATGGCGGATACGCTCGGGGTGAACGTGGTGCTCACCACCGGCGGCAGCGGCGTCGCCCCGCGCGACGTCACGCCCGAAGCGACGCTGCGCGTGATCGAACGGCAGGTGCCGGGGATTCCGGAAGCCGCGCGGATCGCCACCGCCGCGCAGTCGCCCCTCGCCATGCTCTCGCGCGCCGTGGCCGGGATCCGCGGGCGCACGCTCATCATCAACCTGCCCGGCAGCCCGCGCGGCGTGCGGGAATGGCTGAACGTGGTCTTGCCGGTGCTGCCGCACGCGGTCGAGCTGCTGCAAGAACGTCCGCTGGAGTGGGGCCGCGAGCACAAACCGTGAAGCCCGCCGCGCGCCCGGCGTGGCGCGCCGGTGAGGCGGAGCCCATCGGATGCCACTCGTCACCGTGACCAACCTGACGAAGACGTACGCCGGGGCCCCGGTGCTGGCCGGGGTGTCGTTTGCGATCGAGCCCGGCGACAAGCTCGGCCTCGTCGGGCGCAACGGCGCGGGCAAGACCACGGTCCTGCGGCTCGTGGCCGGGCTCGATACGGCTGACGCCGGCGCGATCTCCATTCGGCCGGGCGCCGTCGTCGGGTATCTCGCCCAACTGCCCGAGCCGGCGCAGGACCGGACGCTGTGGGACGAGGCCGTTTCCGCGTTCGCGGGATTGCGCGACGTGGAGCGGCGCCTGCACGAGGCCGAGGCCCGGCTTGCCGCGCCCGCGGTGCACGGCGACGAAGGCCGGCTCGCGGAGACGTTGGAGGAATACGGCCGGCTCCGCGAGCGGTTCGAGCGGGCCGGCGGCTTTACGTACGAGGTGGAGGTGCGCCGGACCCTCTCGGGGCTCGGCTTTGGCCAGGAGCAGTTTCGCCAGCCGCTCGCGTCGATGAGCGGCGGGCAGCGCTCGCGAGCGGCGCTGGCGAAGCTGTTGCTCGCCGCCCCCGATGCCTTGCTCCTCGACGAGCCGACCAACCACCTGGATCTCGACGCGCTGGAGTGGCTCCAGGAGTTCCTCCAGCAGTACCGGGGCGCGGTGTTGCTCGTGAGCCACGACCGCTACTTGCTCGATGCCGTCACCACGCGCACGCTCGAACTGGAAGACGGCCGGATCGAGGAATACCCGGGCAACTACTCGGCGTACACCGTGGAGCGCGCCGCGCGGCACGCACGCCGGCGCGAGGCGTTCGAGCGGCAGCAAATAGAGATCGAGTCGCTCAAGGAGTACATCCGGCGAAACCGGGCGGGACAAAACGCCCGGCAGGCGAAGTCTCGGGAGAAGCGGCTGGCCAGGATCCAGCCGGTCCAGGCGCCGCGCACCGCCAGGACGCCGTCCTTCCAATTGGAATCGCCCCGCCGCGGTCCGCAGATCGTCGTGCGGGCCCGGGGCGTGACCAGGCGCTTCGGCGGCGTCGACGTGCTGCGCGACGTTTCGTTCGAAATCCGGCGCGGCGAGAAAGTCGGCCTCATCGGCCCCAACGGCGCGGGAAAGACCACCCTGCTGCGTCTTGCGGCGGGGTTGGACACGCCGACCGCCGGCGCCGTCGAGCTCGGACCCGGCGTGCGGCTCGGCTACTTCGCCCAGGACGCCGGGGAAACGCTCGACGGCGCGCACACCGTACTCGACGAGGTGCTGGGCGCCCGGCCGCTGTCGCCGGAGCAGGTGCGGACGGCGCTGGGACGCTTCCTCTTCTCGGGCGAGGCCGCGTACAAGCGCATCGGGCAGCTCAGCGGCGGGGAGCGCCGCCGGGTCGCCCTGGCCAAGTTGGTGCTCGACCGCCCCGACCTGCTGCTGCTCGACGAGCCGACGACCCACCTCGATCTGCCGTCGCTCGAGGTGCTGGAGGCCGCGCTGCGGACGTTTTCCGGGGCCATCCTGGTCGTATCGCACGACCGCTATCTGCTGGAGCACCTCACGGGCCGCCTCTTGATCCTCGCGGGCGGCGCGCTCCGCGCGCTACCCGGTCCGTACCATGCGTATCGCGAGAGCTTGGCCGCCCGCGCGGACCCGGCCGCGCCGCAAGGCGGCCGGCCCATGCCCGAGGCCGGCGAGCCGTCGCGGCCACGGGATGCCGCGGTGTCCACCGATCGGACCGGCGCCCGCGGCCCGGAGGGCTCGCGGCGCCCGCAGGCGCCGGATGTGGACGAGCTCGTGGCGCGGATCGGAGCGCTGGAGCGCGAGCAGACCGATCTCAGCCGGCTCATGGGCGATCCCGAACTCTACCGCGACGCCGAGCGGGCGCGCCACACCGTGCGGCGGTACGAGGAAGTGAGCGCCGCGCTGGAGACCCTCTACGGCGAACTCGACCTCGCAGAGGATCGAGCCCGTGCGTAGCCGTGTGGCGCACGCCCGGGGGACATCGGCTCCGGCGAGGTAGTCGAGATGGCCCGAGCCGGCGAAGACGAAGGGCGCGCGGTCGTTACGAATCGCCGCGCGCGTCACGAGTATTGGATCGAAGAGACCCACGAGGCGGGCGTCGTGTTGACGGGGACGGAGGTGAAGTCCCTGCGCGCCGGCCGGGCCAACCTGCAGGACGCGTTTGCACGCGTGGCGGGAGGCGAGGCCTGGCTGCACCACATGCACATCAGCCCGTACGCTCAGGGCAACATCCACAATCACGACCCATTGAGGACGCGGAAGTTGCTGCTGCACCGGCGGGAGGTCCTGCGGCTTGGCCAGCGCGCCCAGCAGAAGGGATACACGCTGGTCCCGCTGCGACTCTACTTTCGCAACGGGGTGGCGAAGGTGGAGTTAGCGGTCGCGCGCGGCCGGCGTCAATACGACAAGCGCGAGCGCATCGCCGAGCGGGAGGCGCAACGCCGGATCGCGCGCGCTCTTGGAGCTCGTACGCCCCGCGGGCGACGCTGATCCCCGGCGAGCAGTAGAGCTCGGTCAGGCTACCTGAGAATCAGGTGACCCGTCGCCCACAACAGCAATCCCGCGAGGATGACCAGCGGGATGAGCATGCCGCCTGCCTCCGTTCCCCCCTGGAATGTCTCGCCGCCCCAACGACGGACAATGCGTTTGCGATTTTACCCTTGTAACACCTGCTACCAAACACCAGGTCTCCGAACACCAGGTACCCGGCGGCGAATAGTCCGGGAGGCCGCTCAGCGTTCGCCAGATGCCGCGGCGGCGCCGGTGTAGCCGCCAACGCAACGCCGGCGTCATGACCCGGGCCCTGACGCCGGTCAGTCGGCCATTGGCGGACGGCGATGCGCCCACGGCTGGATGCTCTCGAACGCGGCCGAAGCACGCAAGACGAGGGCATCCGCGTGCCACCGGCCCACGATCTGGAGGCCGACAGGCAATCCCTCGGCGGTAAACCCGCAGGGCACCGACGCGGCCGGTTGGCCGGTCAAGTTGAACGGATACGTGAACGGGAGCCGGTCGAAGATGGTGGGAGTGGGACGGCCGTCGATTTCCCGAGGGCCCTGGATGGCGCCGGGCTCCGCCGACCACGCGCCGATCGGCATTTGCGGCGTGAGCAGCAGCTCGTAGTCCCCAAAGAAGCGGCGCACCGCGTTCTGGAACTCCGTACGGGCCAGCAGAGCCTTTTGATACTGGATCGCGCTCCAGCGGCCCGCGTTGAGCAGCATTTGCGCGAGACTCGGTTCGATCCAGTCCGGGCGCTCGAGCGCCCGATCGATATTGCGCGCGGCGACACCGACCTCCCAGATGACCTGGTGGAACTCACGGGGATTCGGCCAGGTGACCGCGGGGGCGTCCACATGCGCGCCGAGGTCGGCGAAGCGCCGCGCCGCGGCCTCGGCGACGCGCCGTACCTCGGGATCCACGGCGGCAAACCCGAGATCGGGGCTCCACGCGACGCGCCGCCCCGTGAGGTCCCCGTCGCACGCCGCGAGGTAGTCCTCCGGCGGCGCATCGATGGTCAGCGGATCGCGCGGATCGGGACCCGCCATCACCCCAAGCATCAGCGCGGCGTCGCGGACCGTGCGCGTCATCGGACCGTTGTGGGAACGGGCGGACCAGTAGTCGGCGTTAGGATGGTACGGAACGCGGCCGAACGACGGTTTCAGGCCGTAGATGCCGCACAGCGCCGCCGGGATGCGGATGGACCCCGCGCCGTCGGACCCGTGGGCGAGGGGGACGAGCCCCGCCGCGACCGCGGCGGCCGCCCCGCCCGAGGATCCACCGGAGGTTCGCTCGAGATTCCACGGATTCCGGCACGGCGGCCCCAAGAGGTTATCCGTCATGTCCTTGTGGCCGAAGTGGGGCGTGTTGGTCTTGCCGAGCAGGATGCCGCCGGCCCGCTTGAGCCGCTCCGCCACGATCCCGTCTTCTTCCGGCACGTGGTGCTCGAACCATTTGGAGCCGAACGTCGTCCGCACCCCGGCGGTCGGTTCGAGGTCTTTGACGGCATACGGGATGCCGTCCAGCGGGCCGCGGAGCGCGCCGGCGCGGGCCCGCGCCTCCGCGTCGCGCGCCTGCGCGCGGGCGAGGTCCGATGTCACCGTCACATAGGCGTTGAGTGTTGGATTGAGCCGCTCGATGCGGGTGAGCAGCGTCTCGACGAGGTCGACCGGAGAGATCTCCTTGTTGGCGATGAGGCGCTTGAGCTGGACGGCCGGCGTAAAGCAGAGATCTGGCCCGTTCATGCGCTCCTCCCCCACGATCCGAATGCACCGTCGCTCGTGCGCCGTGTTACTTCAGGGCCGCGGTGCTCGGCCCCTCGCTCCCGGCCGACCGGCGGGAGGCTCCAACACCGCCTGCAGGAAGCGGGGTGAGCCCGGTCGTAGGTGGCAGCGCATGCGGGCGATGATGTTCGAGCAGGTGGGTGCGCCGCTGCGGCTCGTCGACGCGCCTCGTCCCTCGCCTGCCGCCGGGGAGGTGCTGATCCGCGTCCAGGCGTGCGGGGTGTGCCGGACAGACCTGCACATCGTCGACGGCGAACTGCCGCCGCCCAAACCCTCGGTCGTTCCGGGCCATCAGATCGTGGGCGTGGTGGAGGAGCGGGGGAGCGCCGTCGCCGGCCTGGCGCCCGGCGTGCGGGTCGGCGTGCCGTGGCTCGGTTGGACGTGCGGCCGCTGCGGTTACTGCCGGTCCGGACGCGAGAACCTGTGCGACGAGGCGCGATTCACGGGATACCAGATCGACGGCGGGTACGCCGAGTATGCCACCGCTGATGCCCGCTACTGCTTCGCGATCCCCGAGGGGTATCCGGACCTTCAGGCGGCGCCGCTCCTGTGCGCGGGGTTGATCGGCTACCGGTGCCTGCGATTCGCCGGCGGCGCGGAACGGCTCGGCTTGTACGGCTTTGGCGCCGCGGCGCACATCGTCGCCCAGGTGGCCCGCCATCAAGGCCGGCGCGTGTTCGCCTTTACCCGTCCCGGTGACGGGGCCGCCCAGGAGTTCGCGCGTTCGCTGGGCGCGGTGTGGGCGGGCAGCTCCTCGGACGCTCCTCCGGAACCGCTCGATGCGGCCATCATCTTCGCCCCGGTGGGCCGCCTCGTCCCGGCGGCGCTGCGCGCCGTGGCCAAGGGCGGGGTGGTCGTCTGCGGCGGCATCCACATGTCGGAGATCCCCGCGATCCCGTACGAGGCGTTGTGGGGCGAACGCGTCGTGCGCAGTGTGGCCAACCTCACCCGGCAAGACGGCGAGGAGTTTCTGGCGCTCGCGCCGGCCATCCCCGTCCACACGCGCGTGCGGTGCTTCCCGCTCGAGGCCGCAAACGACGCGCTCTCGGCGCTGCGCACGGGGGCGCTACAAGGAGCGGCCGTGCTCCGGGTCGCCGGCGCATCCTGACCGTGCGGCCCATGGCGCGCCGCCCGTCGGTCTGCGCGTGCAATGCGGCGCCGGGCTCCGGTTCGCCGTTTTGGACTACGCGGGTCCGTCGCGCCCCCGCACGACGACGACGGGCACGGGCGCGTGCCGGGCGACGTGCTCCGCCACGCTGCCGATGAACAATTGCGACATGCCGCGCCGCCCGTGGCTGCCCACGACGATGAGGTCCGCCCCGATCTCGCGCGCCGTGGCCGGGATGACCTCGCGCGCGTGACCCGTCCGCACGATCCGCCGCGTGATCTCCGCGGCGCCGTGCCCCGTCGCCTCCAGCGTCGCGCTCGCGAGCTGCTCCACCTGCGTCACCGTCTCCGGCGGAACCGGAGCGGGAAATACCGCGGGCCCGCTCAGCGGAATCCACGTCGACGCGAGATCCACGACGTGGAGCAGCGTCACCTCGGCGCCAAAGGCTCGGGCCGCCGCCTGGGCCCATTCCAGGGCGCGGGCCGCGCTGTCCGAAAAATCCGTCGCGACGAGGATGCGGCGCACCGCGGCCGGAGTCATCGCGCCTCCTTGCACACAAGAGATCCCGCGGGTCGACGGACGCGCCGACAGGAGCCGTGCGGCCGTTCGCCCAACTTTCCGATCGGGCCGAGGGCGTCGCAGGGACGAGCCTGCGGCGCGCGCCCGGGATGCCGCATGCCGCTGGAACGTCGCACCGGGGTTTTCCGAGCATTCGCCCAGGCCCTGAACCGCTCCTTTACGCTTCGCGAGGCGCTCGACGGTCATGATGGTACGCGACGACGGCCGGGGGTTCGTCCCGGAGGAGGCGGAGCCTCGGAAGAGCCTCGGCGTCCAGGGCATGCGCGAGCGCGCCCACTTGGTCGGCGGGCACCTGCAGGTGTTGTCGGTCCCGGGCGCGGGGACGACGGTTCTCGCGAGGTTGCCCCTGCACCAGGGACCGTAGCGCGCTGTGTGCTCCGGGGGGCCGGGCGGCTATTCCTTTCGCATCGTGTAGAAATCGAATCCCACGTTCGCGATCGGTGGTAGGACGGCGTTGTAGTACCAACCCCGGACCCACGTCCGCATCACCACGAAGGCCGTGGGTTGGGCCTCGAAGATCGCGGGGGCGTCCTGGTACGCCATCCGCGTGAGCTTCCGGTACACGGCGGCGCGCCGCAGCGGGTCCGCGGTGATGCTGCCTTCCTGGACGAGTTGATCCACCTGCGGATCCCGATAGCCGTTGCGCCGCGGGTAGGCCCCGTTGCTGGCGAGAAACGGCTGCGCGAAATCGTCGGGGTCGGGGAAATCGGCCGACCACGCCGTGGCGTACATCGTGCTCTTGTGCTGCGCGGCCAATTGCAAAAACGTCGACCATTGGACGCTTCGCGTCGCCACGCGGAACTTGGGGTTCAGGGAATTGACAGAATCCTTGAGGATGTCGGCGGCGATTTGTCGCGCCGTGTTGCCCGCGTTGTACAGGAGCGTCACGGCAAAGCCCGTGTCCCAGACCTTGCCGTCCCACGCCGCCTTGAACTCCGCGACCGCTTTTGGCTTGTCGAAGGTGTACTTGGGCAGCGTCGGATCGTACCCGAGGAGACCCTGAATGATCGGGCCGTTCGGCTGCAGCGCCTTGCCCCGATACCCGTCGCGGATGAACGTGCCGTAGTCGAACGCGTAGGCGAAGCCGCGGCGGACGTGTACGTCCGAGAAGAAGTCCGGCGGGATGCCGTTGCCGTCCAGCTTGCCGCTTCCCACGTCCGGGTTGCCCGCGGCGTCGATCTTTTGGTTGAAGTGGAACGCCTGCAGCAGCAAGGTGGGGAAGCCGTCCTGCACCGTGACGCCCGCCATCCCCATGACCTTGGACTGGTCGGGCCGGTCCACCGCGATCGCATCCGCGTCGCCGCGCTGCAACTGCAGCTGGCGGGCCGGGAACTCCGTGACCGTGCGGATCACGACCCGCGCCAGCTTAGCCGGCGCGCGCCAGTAGTGATCGTTGCGGACCAGGATCACTTCCTTGGCCTGCCGGTCCCAGGTCTGCAGCACGAACGGGCCCGTGCCGTTCGTGTGATCGAACTCGTACCGGTCCTGGATCTTGGGGTTATTGTATTTCGTCCACGTTGCCGCGGTGCCGTCCCAGTCCCCGTGCGCGGCCGCCCACTTCTCCGGCAGCACGAACGACCAGGCGGCCAGGATGCTCAGAAACGCCGCGTAGGGATGCTTGAGGTGGAACACGACGTCCTGGCCCTCGACCGTCACCGCCTTGGCCGCGTCCTCGTACGACACCGCCACGGCGCCCTTGGCCCGCGTGCTGTCCGTGCCGAGCAGCGGCGTGAGCAGGAGCCAGGACGGGCCGCCGTCCCGGTCCTGCAGCATGAACCGCAGCATGGAGTACCGGACATCCTCCGGCGTCATCACCGTGCCGTCGTGGAAGTGCACGCCCTGCCGGACCGGGAACGTATAGGTCAACCCGTCCTTGCTGATGAGCCCGTTTTGCAGGGTCGGCACCGTCGTCGCCAGGCGCGGCACGTACCGGGACAGCACGCTGCCGTCATAGGTGATGAGCGTCTCGTAGATCCCCGGCCAGATGATCCCGTCGCTCGTCGTGTCATACGCGTACGCCGGATCCAGGCTTACCGGGTCCACATACGTCAGCACGACCAGCGTGTCGGGGTTCGCGATCGGCCCGCTCTCGCCAAACCCGCGCGTGACCCCCGCCAGCGCCATGCCGACGGCGGCCGCGACCGCGATCGCTACGATCCGTGTGCTCATCGGTATCCTCTCCGATCCATGGGTCTTGCGACTGCCCTCCCTAGGCTCGTGCCCCGATCGCGACCCGCGTAGCCTCCATGCGATGAGGCCGCACCGCGGGACGGCGTCTTGGGGCGGAGGGGTTGTGGGCATGATCGGGATGAGGCGAATCGCGCGTCTCGAAAAGAAGGCGACACCGTAGAGCTAGGGAAGTCATCCTCATGCGTACCATGTCGGAAGCGGCGGCCCGCCGGAGCCTGTGCCTGCCCGAAGGCTACCGTGTGCGAGAGATCAACGGGCGCCTGTATCTGTTCGACCCTGACGGCGTGCCGCTGGCGGGCCCCGCGGACGCCGAGACGATCGACCAACGGGCGTGGCGCGATGTGTGGCGGCGGATCGATGACGAGCTGCGAGAGGAGATGGCCGCCCTCCGCGACGGCAACCGGCCGATCCACAGCCTCACGCGGGTACGTCAATATCTCCGCATGGTCGACGCGATCAGCCGCCAGCAGGTATCCGAGCCGGCGCCGGCGGCCGCGAGGCCGCTGTCGCATCGCGCGCTGCGGTGGGGCGTCCTGTTCGCGTCGGCCGCCGCGGCAGCCGCCGTGGTGGCCGGGCCGCAGAGCGTCGACCGCGGGCCGCAAGTGCAGGCGCCCGTGACCGCGCCACCAGGGCAGGCGCGGCCCGTGCTCGCGGGCCGGCCCAAGGTCCCCGCGGCGGGCCCGCCGCGCTCGGCGCCGCCCGTTCAGGCGCCGTCACGCCGCGCTCCCGCCCGTGCAGCCGGGACGCCGAGGCCCCCGGCCCATGGTATCGCGCGATCCCCGCAGCCGGCGCCGCCCCCTGGGTACGGCGTCGTGGTGGCCGTGCTTCCGGACCCCGCCGCCGCGGACCGTGTCATGCACGCCGTCCGCAGCAAGGGGTACGTGGTCGATGTGGTCGCCCGCGGCGGGGCCGCTCAGGTGGCGACGCCGGCGTACCGGACGCGGGAACAGGCCGAACGCGTGGCGCGCGGCCTGCATGCGATTGGGATGCCGGCGCAGGTCATCACGATGCGCGGTCGCTAGTCCCGCGTCTTCAGCGTTCACCTGGGACAAGACGCCAAGACGCAGGAGCGCCCTCCCCCCAGGTACATCCCGCCGCCGGCGCGAACGTAAGACACTTCGAGATGAGCGCGTCTTCGATGCGTGACGGGGATGGGTGATGGAGGCGGCAGACAAAGTCCGAGAGGCGGTCGAAGAGGTCCGGGTCGAGAACGAGCATTTTCGGCGGCGCGCGGCCGTCGCGATCGGCGTGCTGGCCATGCTCCTGGCGATCGCGGGGTTAGCGGGTGACAAGGCCTCGCGCGACATGGTCAACAGCAACATTCTGGCATCGGACACGTGGGCGTTTTTCCAGGCGAAGAACATCCGCCAAGCCAGCTATCAGCTGGCCGCGGATCAGCTGGAGGTGACGCTCGCGAGCCAGCCGGGCCTGCCCGCCGGGACACGGGCGGCCCTCCAACGGCGCATCGCGTCCTATCGGGCGACCGCGGCGCGCTACGAGAGCGAGCCGGATCCCGCCGATCCCGCGAACCCGCTCAAGGGCGCGGGCAAGAAGGAGCTGACCGCGCAGGCGCGCGCGTTCGAAGCCAGGCGCGACCGCGCGGAGCGCCAGCTCCCGAGCTTCGAGTACGCCCAGGGTCTCTTTCAGATCGGGATCGTGCTGGGGTCGGTCAGCATCGTCGCCGGCTCGCGGCCGCTGCTCGGCTTCGGCTTGCTGCTGGGAGCCGCCGCGACGGCCCTGTTGCTGAACGGGTTGTTCTTCGGGGTCCCGCTGCCCCTGGTCTGACGGCCTTTATCGAATCTTTACGCCAGCTTTGCAGGATGCAACGGGGCGGGGACGCGGGACGCCGCCGGGGACGCGCCGTGGCTGGAGACAACGTCAAGACCGTGCTCGTGGTCGACGACGATCACAAGCTCATCGCGCTCGTGCGCATGTATCTCGAACGCGAGGGCTTCCAGGTCGTGGCGGCCTACGACGGGCCGCAGGCTCTCGAGGTGTTCAAGCGGCATCGCCCCGCCTTTGTGATCCTCGACGTCATGCTCCCGAAGATCGACGGCATCGCCGTGTGCCGCGCGCTGCGCAGGCAGTCCGCGGTGCCGATCTTGATGCTCACGGCGCGGGTGGAGGAGAGCGACAAGCTCGCGGGGTTGTCTGTCGGCGCCGACGACTACGTCACCAAGCCGTTCAGCCCGCGGGAGCTCGTCGCTCGCGTGCGGGCCATCCTCCGGCGCACGGGGGACCAGGATCCGCTGGCCGCCCCGATCGTTCGCGGCGACCTCTCGATGGACATCGAGCGGCACGAGGTTGCGGTGGCCGGGCGGCACGTACGGCTCACCGCCATCGAGTACAAGCTCCTGCAGGCGCTCATGGAGTTTCCCGGCCGCGTGTTTACGCGCGATCAGCTGCTCACGCACGTGTACGCGTTCGACGAGGCCGTGGTCGTGGACCGCACCATCGACGTCCACATCGGCAAGCTCAGGGAGAAGCTTGGCGACGATCCGGCTCGTCCCCGATACATCGAGACGGTGCGGGGTGTCGGGTACCGGCTGATGGAGCCGGAGCGTGCGCGATAGCCTGCTCTGGCGGCTTCTAGGATCGCATCTCGTCGTCATCGCCATCGCGGTGGCGATCTCCGGCGCGCTCATCACCAATCTCGCCTCGCACGCCTTTATGCTCATCATGGAGCGGTACCATATCGAGCCCACGGTGGTGGAGCAGGACTTCGTGCATACGGTCCACCGCGTGCTGCTGTTGAGCAGCATCATTGCCGCCGCGGTGGCGATGGTGCTCGGGTGGGTGCTGGCGCGCCGCATCGTGCGCCCGATCGCCGACATGATGCTGCTCGCCGAGCGGATCGCGTCCGGGGACTACGGTCAGCGGGTCACCGCGGGCGGCCCGGATGAGCTGGTCCGTCTCGCGGACTCACTGAATCGCATGGCGGTCTCGCTCGAGCGCATCGAGGCGCTCCGGCGCGAGCTGGTGGCCAACGTGGCCCACGAGCTCCGCACGCCGCTCAGCACGCTGCGGGGATATCTCGAGGGCCTCCGGGACGGGGTCGTGCCCGCCAGCGCGGACGCGTTCGGCTCGCTGCACGAGGAGGTCCTGCGGCTGGTCCGCCTCGTGGACACGCTCCAGGAGCTCAGCCAGTTCGACGCGCGGAAGTCGAGGGTGCGCGCCTGCCGGCTCGACGTGGGCGCCCTTGCACGACAGCTCGCGGCCGCGTATCAGCGCGACCTTGGCCCGCGCCGCCTGGCGATCCGGGAGGCCTCCGACCCGAGCTGCCCGTGTGTTGAGGCGGACCCCGACCTCGTCGATCACGCGCTGCGGAACCTGCTCGACAACGCCGTGCGCTACGCGTCCGGCGACACCACGATCGTCATTCGCAGCGCGCGCATCGACGGGTTCGTCCAGATCGCGGTGGAGAACACCGGCGAAGCCATCGCGCCCGAGGACCTGCCGCACATCTTTGAGCGATTCTACCGAGGGGAAAAGTCCCGGTCTCGCGACACCGGCGGCGCGGGGATCGGCCTCGCGCTCGTGCAGGAGATCGCGCGCGCCCACGGCGGGACCGTCGGCGCCACGAGCGCCGGCGGCACGACGACCGTGTGGTTCACGTTGCCCGCGGCGGCGGGCGCGGACCGGGGCGGGCGCTCGACGAGCGGCGCCACGACCTAACGGCGCGGGCAGCCTACGCCACGCGCGATTATTCCAGGCGTTGCAGCACCGCGACCTGCACGTACTCTCCGACCGTGACCGGACGCCCGTCGGCTGCTATCTGCCGGATTCGCACCCGTTGGAGTCGCGTGACGAACTCCGGCGTTCCGGACGACGACAGCGCATGTGTTTCCCAGCGCGCGACCGGCGAACCCTCCGTTGCCGCGGGGCTCACCGAAGGGGTGCCCACGGTGACCTCCTGTACGCTTTTGTACGCCGTGATGGTTAGCAACAATATACCCGCGCGCGGCCCCATGGAAACGTCTCGACGTGGTCACAGATGGCCCTGGAGGCCGGCTCGGGGTCGTGCCCGTCCGCAGGCGGCTCACGGAACATTGGCCCTCGCGTCTCGGTGCGCCTCCGCGACCTCTCGCACGGCGAGGTCGCGCTCCATCAACAGCATGACGCGGTGCAGCACGACCCATTCCTCGAACGACACGTTGGCGGTCCGGAGATCGTGCCGGATCGTCTCGAGCGAGGGGGCCGCTGGAGCCTGCGGGTCGGCGGTCTGCGCGGTGCCGCGGCTGCGCCAGACCGCCTTCATACGATCCTCGAGTTCGTTGGCGGTCTTCGTCCACGTCACATACGCGCGGGTAAACGGCAGGCGCTCGGCGAGGATCATTTGCACCCTCGTCACCGCGGCTGCGCGCCCGCTGACGACGAGATCGAACAGGTGGATCACGATCTCGAGATCGGGCAATTGGAGGGTGGCGAGGTTGCTCGATACGAGCCGATTCAGGCTCCCTCCGGAGAGCGCCGTCAGCATTTGGGTGGGTACGCGCAACAGCAGGTTCGTGCGCGCCCGCGTGACACGCAGCCCCTCGGACTGAAGAATGCGCTCGATGTCGGCGACCACCGCCACGTAATCGGGCGTTTGGATGACCACCGGAAAGTGATGCGTCGCCCAACCACGGAGCAGGTTGCGGGTCCACACGGCCGGCACCAGGCACACCGTTACGAGAAGCGTCAGCGTGATGCCGAGCGTAAACCGGTAGCCGTTGAGCACGGTCTGCCGCCTGGCCGCGAGCTCGGTGGGGCGGAGCGAGGGGTCGTGGAGCAGCAAGGTGCTCGCTCCGACCAAGAGGGGAATGATGACGACCCCGGTCAGCAGTGCCAGGCGGATCCAGGTGTAGTCGACCCAGGGCGGGATGCGCACGAACGCGAGCATGAACGCGGCGATGGGCGGCCACGCCACGCCGGCGGCGACGATCGTCCAAATCACCGATCCGAAGACGACCAAGGAGAGATAGCTTTGACGTTCCCGGGGAACCTTGCCGAAGAGCAATACCGTAGCCCAGCCGAGCGCCGTGGTGACGACCCGGTTCATCGAATGGATCGCGAAGCCGATCAGGACTTGAAGTATGGCCATCGCTGCACGTGCCGCCGGGACCCGCCGGCAACGGTGTCGCCGTACGCCCGTCTCTTGTCCGGAGCCGGGTACGCGGCCCTGTGCCCGAAGAAGAGAATGACCTCGCCCAAGGGGAGGAAAGGCAAGGTCACTCTCCGGTGCCGCATGCCGGCAGCGGCCCGCAGTGAGGTTATATCCGGCCGGGCGCGATCAAAACGTGCGGGCCCGGGCCCATGCGGTCACGGAGGGCGCGAGCCCGGCACGCGGCGTGCGCCGCGACCGCCCGGCGCCGCCGCTCCTTACTGGTCGTCGCGGGTACGGCCCGCGGCGAAGTCGCCCGGCTTGATCTGCTCCACGAATTTCTTGAACGCGCTCGCGTCTTCATCGTTGAACGCCCGCTCCAGGCGAACCGCCGTCGCCGCAACCGGCTCGGCGACGTAGATCGGCGCCTTTGTGCGGATCGCCAGGGCGATCGCGTCGCTCGGCCGCGCGTCAACAACACAGTCCTCGCCCTCCCGGCGCATGTGGATCGCGGCCACGTACGTGTCGCCGCGAAGCTCGGTGATCACGACGTGGCTGATCCGGACGGCGAGATGGGCGAGCATGTTGCGAAGTAAGTCGTGGCTCATGGGGCGCGGCAGCCGGATCCGGTGGAGCGCGAGCGCGATGGCGCGCGCCTCGGGAGCCCCGATTTCGATCGCGAGCACGAGCGATTCCGCCTGGTCGATCAGCAACACGAGATGCGTGTGGTCCTGGGTGACCCGCACGGAGCGTACGTGGACCTGGATCACGGCGTCTCCTCCGCGATGCGGACTACGTCAACGCCCCTATTGTATCGAAGAGAGAGTTGCGACGACTATAGCGGCGTTCGTTGGACAGGCCGCGCCGGCGGCGCGCGTCGCCGTGCGGAGTCGGGCGGCCGCGCGGCGGCGGCTAGGTGGTGTGAGCCGCGCGGTCCGGGGATCGCGCAGGACCGGCGCCCGGCCCATCGCCGCGGCGGGGTCGCCGGCCGAATAGAGCGCCGAGGGCGGCGGTCACGCCCGCCGCCATGGGACGGACGACGTCGCGGCTGATGGCGAGCGCCGCGTCGGCGACCTTGTACGCGGCCGTCGCGGCCGCCCGCAGCGCCGTGTGGGTTGCTTCGACCGTGGTGAGAGTCCGTTCAACCTGATCCATGATGCGGCGACTCTCGTCGGCGAGCGGCACGATCTTGCCATGCGTCGCTCTCACGACGTCGCGAACCTGCGACGCCACCCGCCAGGCGGCGACGGCGGCAAACACGGCGGCGGCGACGAGAATGACACACGTCGCAGCGATGACGATCACGCTGATCTCAACGGCCGTTGTCATGGCTTACCTCCCGAGCCGTACGCGCCGGGGCACGACCCAAGGGAGCGAACGAGGCACGACCGGCAGAATGAGGTGGTTACTCCATTGTTCTGTTCCCCGGCCACGGGGCCTGAGAAACGGCCGCAGCCGCTCCTCGCCGGCGCACGACTCCGTCATCCTCCCGCCGCTCCGCGGACCCTAACAGGCGCGGCCCTTCAGGGTAAAAATCCGTTGAGGAGACAAGGAGGTGATCAACATGGCCAAAGGCTTGACCCGGGCCGGGGTCGTCGTGGTACTGGGTGCCGTGATCGCGGCGGCGCCGGTCGTGATGCCGGCGGCGGCACACGCGCAGGGCTTCGACGTGCACTTCTACCTTGGCCCGCCACCGCCGGCATATTACTATGGCCCGCCGCCGGCGTACGAGTACGTGCCCCCGCCGCCCGACTACAACTCGAGCGACTGGTACTATTACTGCCGGGACGCGTACGCGCATTCAAACGACTACGCCATCCAGCGCTGCCGGAGCTATTACTACTGGCATCACTACGGGTACTGAGCCGTTCACCCCGGTCGAAGGGGGTCGAGGGATCCCCCCTTCGACCGCTCCGAGCCTAGTCCGGCGCGTGCTGCCCGCGCGCGGGATCCTCGACCGCATGGTCGCCGGCCGGGAGCCGTTCGATGACATCGCCCTCGTCGTGCTCGGGCAGCGGCCGGCCCCCTGGATCCACTCGATGTGACGGTGGGCGCCCAGCCCGGACAGCATGCGGCTCGTCCGTCAGGCGATCACGCAGGTGAGCGGAGCCGCCGGAGTCCACACAGGATTTTCTCAGACCGGTAGCGTACGGCCCCCGTAGCCGTACGGCTTCCTTGCGTACCCGCCGGCCGCGGTGTCTTCGGGGACCGAACCGGCTGGAGGACGTCGCCATGACGAAGTCCGGAGAGGCCACCGCAACCGCCATCGCCGTGGTCCGCGGCGCAGACGCTGCGTGGAGAGGCGCACGACTACGCGGTCGAGCGCTTCCGAGTCGCTGGCGAAGCTGCGCGCCGCCGCGCCGCCAAGGTCTGCGCGGGACGGCGATCGCCGCCGGGCCGCGGGAGCAGGTACCGTTTTGATCGCCGATGCCGCAAGGTGCCGCGCGTTGTGACACGATGCCGGTCTGGGAGGCTCCATCGTGGCCACGGGGGGAGGAGAGCGTTTTCGCGATGACCTGCTCGACGTGAAGATCTACAAGCGCAGCGATATGAACGTGATCGCGGCGAAGGGTGAAATTGACCTCTCGAATATCAGCGTCGTGGAGGATGCGATCGACGACGTCCTCGCCCGGGACCTGCCGCTCTTGCTGGATTTCACCGGACTTCGGTACATCGACAGCACGGGGTTGAACGTCCTGGCGCGTGTCAACGAACGCGCCCGGCAGCGGCGCGTCCCGTTTGCGATCGCGGCCAATCCGACCGTGCGGCGCATTCTCGGGGTGCTCTCGCTGCACACCGTGTTCCCGGTCTTTCCTGACACGGCGCAGGCACGGGAGTACTTCCGGTCGTCCGACCGCGCGGGATTCGCGGGCGAGTCCGACACCCCCACCGGGGAGCGGGGCGGCGATGCCGGGGCGGCGTGACCACGCCCGTCGATTCCGGACGGGCGGCGGAGGGGAGCCGGTGCGATGAGAACCACCGTGCGCACGATGTGCCCGATGAATTGCCACCCCACGCTGTGCGGCATGCTGGTCGATGTGCAGGACGGCCGGCTCGTGGGCGTGCGTGGCGACCCCGATAACCCGGACAGCCGCGGCTTTCTCTGCGTGCGCGGCCGTGCGTCGCGCGAGATCGTCGACAACCCGAAGCGGCTCACGACGCCGATGATCCGTGATTCGGCGGCGGCGGTGATGCCCGGTTCCGCGAGCGGACGCGGGCGTCGGGCCGGCTACGGCTGGCGTCACGCCACGTGGGACGAGGCCCTGGGTTTGATCGTCGCGCGCATGCGCGCACACCGGCCGGATGCCGCCGCGGTGTGGCAGGGCCACGGCAGCATCGCGAACAACTACGGCACCCGTATCGGCGGCGAGCTCGCGCGCCGGTTCGCCAACTTCTACGGCTGCCAGTGGTGGAATCCGACGATCATCTGCTGGGGGCTCGGCGCGTTTGGCATCGGGTTGACCGGGCCGCTCGAGACCCACACCAAAGAGGACATGGGCGCCCACGCCAATCTGATCGTGTTGTGGGGCGCGAACCTCGCCAGCCAACCCACGACGGCGCCGCATCTCATCGCCGCGAAACGACGCGGCGCGCGCGTCGTGACGATTGACGTCCGGCGCACCGAGGCCGCCGCGCACTCGGACGAATTCGTGGCCATCAAGCCCGGGAGCGATGCGGCGTTGGCCCTCGCGTTGATGCATGTCATCATCGGCGAACGGCGGTACGATCGCACCTTCGTGGCCGAGCATACGGTCGGCTTCGACGCGCTTGCGGCGCACGTGGAGCCGTATTCGCCCGCGTGGGCCGCGGGGGAGACCGGCGTCCCTGCCGAGCGGATCGCCGCGCTGGCCCGCCTCTACAGCGCCGCGCGGCCCGCGATGATCATCCTCGGCGGCAGTTCCATGCATAAGGGCGCCAACGGGTGGCAGGGCGCACGAGCCATCGCATGCCTTCCCGCCCTGACCGGGAATCTCGGCATCCCGGGCGGCGGGCTCGGGCCGCGCCACGGCAGCGCCAGCCACGGGCAGGCGCTCTCCAGCATCGCCGCGCCGGAGCGCCGCCCGCCGGGCCGGTACGTCCCCAGTCAGATGCCGAGCATCACGCAAGCGCTGCTGGACGAACACGTGCGCGTCGTCCTGCTGCTCGGCACCGACATGCTGTCCTCCTTCGCCGAGGCGGGCCGCGTCGCCGAGGGCTTGGACCGCGCCGACCTCGTCGTGTGCCACGATCTCTTCCTGAACGACACGGCCCGGCGGTGCGCCGATGTGGTGTTGCCGGCCACCGCGTGGCTCGAGGAGCTCGGGTGCAAGCGCACCAACACGCACCTGTACCTCATGCCGCAGGTCCTGCCCGCCCCGGGCGAGGCGCGCTCGCTCATGTGGCTGCTGCGCGAGCTGGCGCGCCGGCTCGACCTCGCGGGGTTCTTCCCGTGGGAGGCCCCGGAAGGCCCCCTCGACGCCATCCTCGACCACCCCGCGACGGGGCATGCGACGATCGCCGCCCTGCGGGCCGAGGGCGGGATGCGGGCGCTCAACATCTCGCACGTCGCGCACCCCGATCTCGCGTTTCCGACGCCGTCCGGCAAGATCGAGTTCTACTCCGAGCGGGCGCGCGGGCTGGGCCTCCCGCCGTTGCCGGTGTACACGCCGCTTCCCGAGTCGCAGTACCCGCTCGCGTTTCGCCAGGGCCGCACGCTGACGCAGTTCCACGGGTTTTACGACCACGGGCGGGCCGTGCCGACGCTCGCGCGCGTCGACCCGGAGCCGAGGCTCTGGATCTCCCCGGCCGACGCGGCAGCGCGCGGCCTCGACGACGGCGCGCCCATCCGGATCTTCAACGAGCGCGGCGAATTCCACGCGCGGGCCCGGATCACCGATGCGGTCCCGGCCGGGACCGTGTGGATGCGCGACGGCTGGACAGGGCTGAACGACCTGACGTCCGGGGCGCCGTCCATTCCGGACGGGGCCGTGGACGTCTTCGCCTTCTCGGCGGGGCAGGCCGCATTCGACGCGGCGGTGGAGGTTGCGCGCACCGACGAGACCGTGGCCGCCGCTCGCTGATCGCCCGCGCCGCGATGCGCGCTACCGCCGGAGCCGTCGCTTGAGGCGCTCGGTCGCGGCCACCAGCTCGCGCGCGATCGAGGGCTCGAAGGCGGCATGGCCGGCGTCCGGTAGCAGCACGTACTCGGCTTCCGGCCACGCCTCGTGCAGCCGCGCGGCGGTGTAGGGCGGGCAGTCGAGGTCGTACCGGCCCTGCACGATCGTGCCGGGGATCGACCGGATGCGCCCGACGTCCCGGAGGAGTTGTCCCGGTTCGAGGAAGCAATCGTGGACGAAGTAGTGATTCTCGATGCGCGAGACCGGCAGCGCTTTTCCGTCGACCTCGGACTCCGCTTCCGCGACCGGGTCGGGCAGCAGGGTGGTGCAGCGCGCTTCGTAGTGAGACCATACCCGCGCGGCGCGCAGGTGGACCTCCGGATTCGGGTCGTTCAGCAGGGCGTGGTAGCGCCGGAGCAACCCCTCGGCGTCGCGCGGCCCGGGTCCCGAGGCCTCCGCGAACTCCTTCCACGCCGCGGGTGAGAACAGCCGCATGCCCGTCATGAACCACTCGATCTCCGGCCGCTCGCCGAGGAAGATCCCGCGTACGATGAGCCCGGTGCAGCGTTGAGGATGCGCCTCCGCGTACGCCAGGGCGAGCGTGGAGCCCCACGACCCGCCGAACACCGCCCACCGGTCGATTCCCCGCGCCTCGCGCAGCCGTTCCAGGTCGCCGACGAGGTGCTGCGTGGTATTCTCTCTGACCTCCGCCTGCGGCGTCGACCGGCCGGCACCGCGCTGATCGTAGACGACGATGCGCCAGACGTTGGGGTCGAAGAACCGCCGGTGCTTGGACTCGGCGCCGCCGCCGGGGCCGCCGTGAATGAAGATCGCCGGGAGACCGTTGGGATTGCCGCTTTCCTCCCAATACATCTCGTGCAACCCGTCGAGGGCCATCCGGCCGCTGGCGTACGGCTCGATCGGTGGGAACAGATGGCGTTCGGTGTCGGGGTTCATCCGGTGGATCGGCTCCCTCCCAAGAGGTCGCGGACGTCGGTACGGCGCGAAGCAATCTCGATGTTAGGAGCTTGCCGATGCCGTGTCAACAAAACCGGAGTGCACCGAGTGCACCTTCAAGCCGGACAGCGCTCCACGGTTTATCCACAGGCGGCGTGCGCAGACACGTGATCACCTTACCTCAGGCTGTCGAGCGCCCGGTTGAGTTCGAGGACGTTGACCCTCGGTTCGCCGAGGATCCCAAATTGCCGCCCCGCCGTGTGCCGCGCCACCAACCGGCGGACGGTCTCGACCGGTAGGCCGCGGCCGCGCGCGACCCGGGACACCTGGTAGAGCGCCGCCGCGACGCTGATGTCGGGGTCCAGCCCGCTCGCCGAGCTTGTCACGAGGTCGACGGGCACCGGCGCCGTGTTGCCGGGATCCGCGCGACGCAGCGCGGCGACGTTCTGCCTCACCTGGTCGATGAGGGCCTGGTTCGTGGGCCCCAGATTGGAGCCGCCGGACGACGCCGCGTTGTAGGCGTGCGGCGAGGTCGCGGACGGGCGGCTCCAGAAGTGCTTGGGGTCGCTGAACGGCTGGCCGATGAGCTCGGACCCGACGACCGCGCCGTGGTCCACGATCAGGCTCCCGTTGGCCTGGCGAGGGAACAGGACCTGCGCCAGCCCGGTGACCGCGAGCGGGTAGCACAGCCCCGTGACGACCGTGAGCGCGAGCGTCATCACGACGGCGGGGAACACCTGGGCACGCATCGCTATCTCACCCCTCGGTACCGGGCCCGGCCCTGCCGGGCCGTGCGGCGGCATCAGCGCAGCCCGAGCGCCACGAGGATGACGTCGATCAGCTTGATTCCGACGAACGGCGCGATCACGCCGCCGACGCCGTAGAGCAACAGGTTGTTCCGTAACACCTCCCCCGCGCCGGCCGGCCGGTACCTCACGCCTCGGAGCGACAGCGGGACGAGCGCGATGATGATCAGCGCGTTGAAGATGACGGCGGCCGTGATGGCGTTGTCGGGGGTGCTGAGGCGCATGAAGTTCAGCGCCGAGAGCGCCGGATAGGTCGTGGCGAACGCCGCGGGGATGATCGCGAAGTACTTCGCCACGTCGTTCGCGATGCTGAACGTCGTGAGGGCGCCCCGCGTCATCAAGAGCTGTTTGCCGATCTCCACGACCTCGATCAGCTTCGTCGGGTTGCTGTCGAGGTCGATCATGTTCGCGGCCTCGCGCGCCGGCTGGGTGCCGGTGTTCATCGCGACCGCCACGTCGGCCTGGGCCAGCGCGGGCGCGTCGTTGGTGCCGTCGCCGGTCATCGCCACCAAGCGGCCGCCCGACTGGTACTCCCGGATCAGCCGGAGCTTGTCCTCGGGCGTGGCCTGCGCCAGGAAGTCGTCCACCCCGGCCTCCGCGGCGATGGCGGCCGCGGTCAGCGGATTGTCGCCCGTAATCATCACCGTCCGGATGCCGATGCGCCGCAGCTGCTGAAACCGTTCCTTGATGCCGCCTTTGACGATATCCTTGAGGTAGATGACGCCGAGCACGGCCTCGTTCCGCGCGACCACGAGCGGGGTGCCCCCCGATCGGGATATCCGGTCCACGGCGGGCGCGAGCCCGTCGGGGATCCGTCCGCCGAGCCCCCGCACGTGCTCGACGATCGCCGCGGCGGCTCCCTTGCGGATCACCTGACCGTCGAGATCGACGCCGCTCATGCGGGTCTGCGCGCTGAACGGCACGAACGTCGCGCCGCGCGGCGCCTCCTCCGGTCCGGAGCCGACGGTCCGTCCCCGTAGCGCGTACTGCTCCTTGGCCAGCACGACGATGCTGCGTCCCTCGGGCGTCTCGTCCGCCAGGGACGCGAGCTGCGCCGTCTCGACCAGGTCCCGCACGTTCACGCCGTCGATCGGGATGAACTCCACCGCCTGGCGGTTGCCGAGGGTGATCGTGCCGGTCTTGTCGAGCAGCAGGACGTCCACGTCACCTGCGGCTTCCACCGCGCGGCCGGACAGCGCGATCACGTTGCGCTTGATCATGCGATCCATGCCGGCGATGCCGATGGCGCTCAGGAGCCCGCCGATGGTCGTCGGGATCAGGCATACCAGGAGCGCCGCGAGCACCGTGATCGTGACGGGCGTGCCGCGTCCGGCGACGCCCACGCTGAATACGGAGTACGGGTAGAGGGTCGCGCACACGAGCAGGAACAGGATCGTGAAGCCGACGAGCAGGATGTTCAAGGCGATCTCGTTCGGCGTCTTCTGCCGGCGGGCGCCCTCGATCAGGGCGATCATCCGGTCGATGAACCCTTCGCCGGGGTTGGCGGTGACCCGGATCACGAGCCAGTCGGACAGCACGACCGTGCTGCCGGTGACCGCGCTGCGGTCCCCGCCCGACTCGCGGATCACCGGGGCGCTCTCGCCGGTCACGGCGCTCTCGTCGACGGACGCGATGCCCTCGATCACCTCGCCGTCGGCGGGGATGGCCTCGCCCGCCTGGACCAGCACGACGTCGCCCTTCCTGAGCGCGGTGGACGGCACACTCTCCGCGTGCGCACCCCGCTCGGGACGCACCAGCCGCCGCGCCTGGATGGTGCGGCGGGCGTGCCGCAGCGCTTCCGCCTGCGCCTTGCCGCGTCCTTCCGCGAGCGCCTCCGCGAAGTTGGCAAACACGACCGTGAACCACAGCCACACGGCCACGCTCCCGATGAACGGCGCGGGCGCTTCGCCGCGCCCGGCCAGCGCTTGGACGAACAAGATCGTCGTGAGCCCGCTGCCGATCTCCACGACGAACATCACCGGGTTGCGCACCTGTTGCCGGGGGTCCAGCCGCAGGAACGAATCCCGGATCGCCGTGCGCCACAGCCGCGCGCCGCGGGCGGCGGCGTGCGCCGGTGCTTCGATCTTGACGCTCATCCTCGCCTCCTTCGGGGGCTCGTCACTTGAAGGTCGTGCCGGCGGCGAGCAGCAGCTGCTCGACGATCGGGCCGAGCGCGAGCACGGGGAGGAAGCTGAGCGCGCCCAGGATGACGATGACGGCGACCAGCCACAGCACGAACAGCACGGTGTGCGTCGGCAGCGTGCCGGCGCTCGGCGGGACGATCTTCTTCGCTCCGAGCGATCCCGCGATCGCGAGCACGGGGACGATCTCCCAGAACCGCCCCAGCCACATCACCACGGCGCCGATGTCGTTGTAGAAGGGCGTGTTCCCGTTGAGGCCGGCGAACGCGCTGCCGTTGTTGTTGCCCATCGAGGTGAACGCGTACAGGAGCTCGCTGAACCCGTGCGGTCCCGGGTTCGAGACGCCGGCCCGTCCCGCGGCCGTCGCCGCGGCCAGCGCGGTGCCGACCAGCACGATCGCCGGCATGACGAGCACGACGATCGTGGCCATCTTCATCTCGAACGCCTCGAGCTTCTTGCCGAGGTATTCGGGCGTGCGCCCGACCATGAGCCCGGCCACGAACGCGGCGACGATGACCAGCGCCACCATGTCGTACATGCCGGTGCCGGCGCCGCCGTAGATGATCTCGCCGAGGTGCATCATGACCATCGGGACCATCCCGGCGATCGGCGTGTACGAGTCGTGCATCGAGTTGACCGATCCGTTCGATGTGGACGTCGTCGTCACGGCCCACAGCGCCGAGTCGATGGGGCCGAAGCGGACCTCCTTGCCCTCCATATTCCCGCCCGGCTGCAGCGCGCTCGCGGCCTGGTCGACGCCGAGCGAGTGGAAGAGCGGGTTGCCGGCCTGCTCGAACCCCACAGCCACGCCGGCCGCGGGGACGAAGCAGATCGTCATCGCCGCCAGCAGCGCCCACCCCTGGCGCGTGTCCCGTACCATCGCGCCGTACGTGTACACGATCGCCGCCGGGATCAGAATGATCGAGAGCAGTTCGACGAAGTTCGACAACGGCGTGGGGTTCTCGAACGGGTGGGCGGAGTTTGCGTTGAAAAACCCGCCCCCATTCGTGCCGAGCTGCTTGATCGCGATCTGGGATGCCACGGGGCCGACGGCGATCTGCTGGTCCGTGACCTTGATCGTCTGGGTTCGCGGGTGCCCCCGGGCGTCGAGCACCGGCTTCCCGCTCGCATCGGTGAGCGGCTGCGCGTACGATGCCGGCTCCAGCAGCGTCGCGGTCTTGTACGCGGAGAGCGTCTGCGGGACGCCCTGCCAGGCGAGTAGCAGCGCGACGGCGATGGACAGCGGCATCAGGATGTACAGGACGCCGCGCACCGTGTCCACCCAGAAGTTGCCGATCGCCGTGGCCGAGCGCCGCGTCAGGCCGCGAATCAGGGCCATGAGGACGGCCATCCCCACGGCGGCGGACGTGAAGTTTTTCACGGTCAGTCCGGCCATCTGGCTCAGATAGCTGAGCGTCGTTTCCCCGCCGTAATTCTGCCAGTTCGTATTCGTCGCGAACGACGTGGCGGTGTTGAAGGCGAGGCTCGGATCGACCGGTCCCATGCCCTGGGGATTGAGCGGCAGCACGGCCTGCAGCCGCTGGAGCGCGTACAACAGCAGCAAGCCGGCGACGGTGAAGACGAGGAGCGCGATCGTGTAGGTCTGCCACGGCATGTCGGCCTCCGGATCGACGCCGGCGATCCGGTACAGCCACCGCTCGAACGGCCCCACAAGCCGGACGAGCAGCGTGCGTTCCCCCTCGTACACCCGCGCCATGTATCTGCCGAGCGGCTTGACGAGCAGGAAGACGACGGTGAGAAATACCAGGATACGGATGACACCGGTCTCGGTCATGCGAACCACTCCGGCCGGAGCAGCGCGCAGATAAGGTATCCGAGAAGCGCGAGCGACAGCACGCCTGCGATCACGACCATGTCGTCACCGTCCCATGAGCCGGTCGAGGCGCTTGACCATCCACGCGCACGACCAGAGGAACACCAGGGCGAGCGCGACGAACTCGACGTCCCCCACCGCCGCCTCCCGATGTGTGGCAGCGTTGCCACGCGTTCCGTGCCACCATACCACGGAACCGCGCTAACGCGGCGTTACGGTTGCGCCGCGCCGCATTAATTCCGCGTGAAGCGCCGGGGGCGGCCTGGGAATCCGTGCGCGGCCCACCGCGGCGCTGCGGGGCGCGGCCGGGCGTTCGTGGGGGCTTCTGTGCTACAGTTAACCGTGTGGGGCGGCGGCGCGTCCGAGGAGACGAGGGCGGGGACTTCGGGGACCGATGACGGCGGGATGAGCCACAACGGGGCACGCGTGCTGGTGGTCGACGATGAGGTGGCGATCAGGCGGTTCCTGCGCGTGTCGCTGGCGGCCCGCGGGTACAGCGTGCTGGAGGCGGCGACGGCCCGGCAGGCGATGGAGGTGGCGGCCGCGGAGCAGCCCGAGATCGTGATCCTCGATCTCAACCTGCCGGACACGGACGGCATCGAGGTCACCCGGCGGCTGCGCGAGTGGTCGTCGGTGCCCATCATCGTGCTGTCGGTTCGAGGTCAGGACGAGGACAAGATCGCGGCGCTGGACGCCGGCGCGGACGACTATCTGACGAAGCCGTTCAGCACCGGGGAGCTGCTGGCGCGCATCCGTGTTGCGCTGCGCCACGCCGCGCGGACGGCGGACGAACCCATCATCACCGTGGGCGATCTCGTAGTCGACGTCGCGCGCCGCATCGTGACGGTAAGCGGCCGCGAGATCTCGCTCACGCCGATCGAGTACGCGGTGCTCAAAGCGCTGGCGCTCCACGCCGGCAAGGTCCTGATTCACCGCTACCTCATGCAGGAAGTGTGGGGACCGGGCTACGATCCCGACACGAACCTGCTGCGGGTCAACATCAGCAAGCTCCGTCACAAGATCGAGGCCGATCCCGCGCGTCCCCGGTACATCGTGACCGAGCCCGGGGTGGGTTACCGCTTGCGCGCCGCGCCATGAGCGGCCGGACCGCGACGGCGACGTGTCCCAGTTCCGGCCGGCGACGATGACCGGCGCGGTGAGTGGTGGTGCGCATGCCGGTTGACGGTGAGCGGCCGCGACCGGAGGCGTTCCTGCCCGAGGCTCAGGCCGAGGAGCGCCGCCGGGAGCGCGGCAGGCTCAAGCTGTTCCTCGGATACGCGGCCGGCGTCGGGAAGACGTACGCCATGCTGGAGGCCGCCCGCGGGCAGGTCGCCCACGGGCGCCGCGTGCTCGTCGGCTACGTGGAGACCCATGGGCGCGCGGAGACGGAGGCGTTGCTGACCGGCCTCCCCACGTTGCCGCGGCGCCGTGTGGAGTACCGCGGCGTGACACTCGAGGAGTTCGACCTGGACGGCCTGCTCGCGGCGTCCCCCGAGCTCGCCATCATCGACGAGCTGGCGCACACCAACGCGCCGGGATCTCGGCACCCGAAACGCTGCCAGGACGTCGCGGAGGTGCTCGCGGCCGGGATCGACGTGTTCACGACGCTGAACGTGCAGCACATCGAGAGCCTCAACGACGTCGTGGCGCAGATCACGGGGGTGACCGTGCGCGAGACGGTGCCCGATCGCGTGGTCGAGGCGGCGGACGAGGTGGAGCTCGTAGACCTGCCGCCCGACGAGCTGATCCAGCGGCTGCGGGAAGGCAAGGTCTACATGCCGGGGCAGGCGGCGGACGCGATCCAGCGGTTTTTCCGGGCCGGGAACCTCACGGCGCTCCGCGAGCTCGTGCTTCGCTATCTGGCGGGGCATGTCGATCACGCGATGCGCGCCTACATGGGCGCCCACGCGATCCCCGGTCCGTGGCCCGCGTCGGAGCGGGTGCTCGTGTGCGTGGACGGGGACCCGGTCGGCGAGCGGCTCGTGCGGGCAGGACGCCGGCTCGCGGCCGGGCTCAACGCGGAGTGGATCGTGCTCCACGTGGAGACCGGCGCGCAGCCGACCTTGTCGGAGGCCGCGCAGGACCGGGTCGCCCGCACGCTCAGGCTCGCCGAGGAGCTCGGCGCGCGCACGGTGACGCTCCCCGGCACGAATCCGTCCGACGAGATCATCCGCTACGCGCGGGCGCAAAACGTGACCAAGATCTTTGTCGGCGCCTCCACGCGGCCGCGCTGGGCACGGTGGGTCCGCGGCTCCGTGGCGGATCAGGTGATCCGGGCGAGCGGCGCCATGGACGTGTACGTCGTGAGCAGCCCGAGCGAAGCGGCGGCGGAGCGCGACCTGCCGCGGGCGCGCCGGAAGGAGCCGCTTCGCCCGTACCTCTACAGTCTCGGGGTCGTCGCGCTCGCCACCGTGCTCAGCACCGCGCTGCTCGGGCTCCTCGATGCCGCCAATCTCACCATCTTGTACCTGCTGGCCGTCGTGATCACGGCGCTGCAGTGGGGGCGGGGCCCCGCCGTGGCGGCCGCCGCGGCCGGTGTGCTGGCGTACGATTTCTTCCTCGTGCCGCCGCGCTATTCGTTCGCGGTGTCGGACACGCAGTATCTGCTCACGTTCGCGGGGCTTCTGGTGGTGGGGATCGTGGTCAGCACCCTCTCGGGGCGGGCGCGCGAGCAGACCCAGGCCATCCGGCGCCGCGAGGCGTACACGACGGCGCTGTACGCGCTCAGCAACGACCTCGCGGCGGCACGCGGGGTCGACCGCATCGTCGACGTCGTGCTCCGGCACACCGCGGCCACGTTCGGCCGGGACGCCGCGGTGTTTCTCCCCGCCGGCGACGCCCTCCGCCCCGCGCTCACGGCGCCCAAATTCCCGCTGGACGAGAACGAGCTAGCCGTGGCGTCGTACGCGTTCCGGCACGGCGAGCCCGCGGGCCCCGGCACCGACACGCTGCCGGGGGCGCGCGCGCGCTACCTGCCGCTCAAGACGGCGCAGGGCGTCGTGGGCGTGCTCGGCGTTACCCGGCCGTCGAGCGAGGAGGAACGACTCTCTCAGGAACAGCGGCGGCTGCTGCAGGCCTTCGCCAGCCAGGCCGCGCTCGCCATCGAACGCGCCAATTTGGCGGACGTGTCGCAGCAGCTCGAGGTGTCGCGGGAGACGGAGAAGCTGCAGTCCGCGCTGCTCAACTCCATCTCGCACGATCTTCGAACGCCGCTGGCGTCGATCACCGGCACCATCACCAGCCTGGCCGAGACCGACGGCCTGCTCGACGCCGCGACCCGGCGCGAACTGCTCGAAGCGGCGAAAGAGCAGGCGGACGCGCTGAACCGGCGCGTCACGAACCTGCTCGAGATGACGCGTCTCGGCGGCGGCGCCGTCAGACCGCGCGTGGAGCGCGCGGACATCGAGGATCTGGTCGGCGCGGTCCTGACACAGATGGGCGAGGCGCTCGGCAGCCGCGAGATCCACGTGACGGTCGAGCCCGACCTGCCGCAGATCCCATTGGATTTCGTGCTCATGATCCAGGCGCTGACGAACGTCCTCGACAACGCGCTCCGCTACACGCCGCCTGACGCTCCCATCGAGGTCCGCGCCTGGTGGGGGGACGGGGAGGTGTGCATTCAGATCGCGGACCGGGGGCCCGGGGTTCCTCGAGACCAGCTCGCCCGCATCTTCGACAAGTTCCACCGCGTCGCGCGGCCGGGCGACGCGGGCGGGGTGGGGCTCGGCTTGGCGATCAGCGCCGGCATTGTCGAGCTGCACCGGGGCCGCATCTGGGCGGAGAACCGGAGCGGCGGCGGCCTGGCCGTGACTGTTGCGCTGCCGCTCGGTGGACCGCGGAGAGCGCCGGCCCCCGAAACGAGCGGCGTGGAGAGCCCGCGCCGGGCGGCGAACGGTGGCTGAGGACCGGATTCTGCACATTCAGCAGGAGGACCGAGCCCCGGCGATGCGAATTGCAAGACGCGGATGCGTCGAAACGCCGTCCTGATACCGGTTCCTGCCGTTCGTTGCAGCCGGACGCCGCAAGAGCGATGGTGGAGGCGGCGGGAATCGAACCCGCGTCCTGAAGCCGCGAGGGCAGAGCATCTACGCGCGTATCCTGTGATTTGATGTCGCGATACTGGCCTCCCACAGGCCGGATTCCAGTACCGCCAGCTCCGAGCGTCTTAGCCGGCCTTCCCGGAGCGAGAAGGTCGGAGCAGCCGGCTCGTTGGCGCTCACTCCCCGCCCGCCGGCCCTGCGGGGGGAGCGACGCTACTTAGTTAAGCAGCGTAGGCTAGCTGAGTGTTGGCGTGTATCCGCCGTCCAGTTGTTTTACGAGGACCTGGACCACCTCGGCGCGCCGCCCTGCTTCTGCATGCTCAGTCGAGACCGTTCGCCCCCATTCCGCGCAAATTCCTATTCGCCAGTCTCCGTCTACATTAAGTAGTATACATCCGCCTCGAACACCCGTTCAACCGGCACGGCGCGCGCGCGTGGCTCCCGCTATAGAGTTGGGGAAGAGTTAGACTGGCGCCTCGCTAGAAGCCTTGACGCGAGCCGATCACCTCGCGGGTAGGCCGGCCCGGCGGCCGGCCGCCGTTCAAGATTGGCTGAGGATTGATAGAAGCCTGGCGCAAATATCGCGCCGTCGGTGCTTGGGCTCTCGGGTGAACGAGGGGCGCATCTCAAACGGCCACGCGCCGACGTTGGGCGGCCGGCCGCCGTCACGAAAGTTCCGGTTCTCGCACTTAATGACGGGCTACAAGATGAGGCCGGAAATGGACGCGGAGACGTTTGCCCGGATCTACGACAACCATTACCCCCGGGTGTTTCGCTACCTGCTTGGGCGGATCCGCGGCCGGCACGAGGCCGAGGAACTCGCGGCCGAGGTTTTCGCCGCCGCACTGGAAGGGTTGGAGCGCGGGCGGCAGCCGCGGCACATCGGCAATTGGCTCGTGGGCATCGCCGACCACCTGGCATCTCGTTTCTGGCGCAAGCGGGCCGTCGAGCGGGACTTCGATGGGGACGCCGCGGTGATCGACACGCGCGACCCGGAAGACCTCGCGATGAGGCAACTCGACACCGAGATGCTGTGGCGCTGCCTCGGTGCCTTGGAGCCGGAGCACCGTCAGGTGCTGCTGCTGCGGATCGTCGCCGAACTGCCCGCTCGTCAAGTTGGGGCCATCATGGGCCGATCAGAGGAAGCCGTGCGGAGCTTACAGCTCCGGGCGCTGCGAGCGCTGCGGCGCCATTGGACGGAGGCGAACGCGCCATGAACGACTCCGAGATGATGCCCACTCCCGAGATGCAGCTCGAGCTGCTGCTCCGTGAGTTGCTGAACGAGCAGCCCGGCGGCTCGGATGAGACCCAGGCGGACGGGGCCCTCTCGCCGGAGCTCGTCGCGCTCCGAGATCTTGCGAGCCGCCTGCGTGACGCGGGCCGGCGGTTACCCTCGCCTGCAGCCGTGCGTGGGGCGCAAGGGTTGAGACCCGCCATCCGTGGGGGAGGCGCTGCGAGGCGGTCCGCTCGAGACGTCCGCCGCCGGTACGGCGCTTGGGTTGGCATCGCCGCGGCCATGCTGCTGGGCGTATTCGGGGCCGCGCTCGGCGCGAGCTCGGCGAGCGCGTCCCCGGCGAGTCCATGGTATACCGTCCGCATCGCGATCGAGAACCTCCAGGTGGCCATCACGCCGGACGTGCGCGCGCGTGCCCAGTTGCTTGTCCAGCACGCACACGCTCGCATCGCCGAAATTCGCGTCATGGCGGCAACGGGCGATGAAGGGGGGCTCAGGCGCGCCGCCGATGCTCTCGATGCCGACGCCGGGTGGCTGCATGCGATTCTGCGAACCTTGCCGCCACAGGAACAGCGTCAGTGGGTTCGCGTGCTGGGCCGCGTTTGACGTACGCGCGGTGACATCCGTTCGACGAGTCACGAAAGGGGGACACACATGCGTTGGTTTGCAACCGGTCTCGCGCTGGGCTTAATCGGATTCGCCGCCGCGGTACCGGGATGGGCGGCTCCGGGGACGCAGCCGCTGGCGGTCGAGTTCGATCAGGTGAACGTTCCCTCCGGGGGTGCGACGACCACGACCGCGGGAACGGTCGGGGGCCTATCGACAACGCTGTCGATGACCGGGACCACAACCTCCGGGACGTTCACCGAGACCGTGTCCGGGTTGACGGGTGCGGCAAAGGCGCAGTTTGGACAGTTGAGCGGCACCTATACCTGTGGCGCCGGCGATTGTTCCTTCTCGATTACGTCGGCGACCGGGGTATTCGGCAGGGTGACGGGCACGACGCTCACGTTGAACATCGCCGGCCCCACGATGACGGTGCTGGACACGTCGCTTCCGAACCACGGCACGTGGGTTTCAAGCGTTGCACGGGCCGCGTCCCTGCTCAAGGCGGAGGGGGCCCTGCCGGCGAACATGAGCGTGGGTGACCTGGTGAGTCAGGCGGCGAAGAACGAAAAGGAGTTACAATCTGAGGTTTCGGGCAATGGCAACGGCGCCGGCAACGGGCACGGCAACGGTGCCAATGGAAACGGCGGCAAGGGAAGTGGGAACGGCAATGGCAACGGCAATGGTGGCGGGAACGGCGGCGGCAATGGCAACGGCAACGGTGGTGGCAACGGGAACGGTAATGGCGGCGGGAACGGCAGCGGCAATGGCAACGGCAATGGCGGTGGCAACGGGAATGGCAATGGCGGCGGGAACGGGAACGGCGGCGGGAACGGGAACGGCGGCGGGAACGGGAACGGCAATGGCAACGGTGGGAACGGCAACGGCGGCGGCAACGGGAACGGTAATGGTGGCAACGGTAATGGCAGTAGTGAAGGGCATCATTAGTCCACGCTAGTCCCAAGACGCTCCATCCCCCGGGAGCAATGAGGGAGTCCTAGCGACGGCCGGCGCGCAACGGCCGTCCAGGGCTCCCTCTCCCGTTGGGATCGGCCTCGCCTGATGAAACGGGCTGCTGCAGAGCCGCCACACTTTAGGCGCCGCATCGGTGCCCTGACCGCAACGCAGGGACTCTCCGGGAGGGCCGCTGCGGCATTCCGGAGAAGGACCACTGCATGCGAAGCGATGTTCGGCCCACGGCGGCTGCCCCGCGAACGGTCACCGGCGGAGAAGCGCTGGTGCAATGTCTCAAGGCACACGGCGTTGACACGGTCTTCGGCCTGCCCGGAGTCCAACTCGACTGGGCGTTCGACGCGTTGTACGCCGAACGGGACACGATCCGTGTCTATCACACGCGGCACGAGCAGGCCGTGTCTTACATGGCCGACGGGTACGCGCGCGTCACCGGACGCGTCGGGGTGTGTCTGACCGTCCCGGGGCCGGGCGTTTTGAACGCGATGGCGGGCCTGGCAACCGCGTACGCGTGTTCATCCTCGGTGTTGTGCTTGACGGGGCAAATACCATCGCAGGAGATCGGAGCCGGTCGAGGACTGCTGCACGAGATCAATAACCAGCTTGGCGCGCTGCGTTCCGTAACCAAGTGGACCGCGCCGGCGCACACCCCCGAGGCGATCCCCGGCACGATCGCGGAAGCATTCCGGCAACTTCGCACCGGCCGTCCGCGGCCGGTGGCCGTGGAGATCCCGCCGGACGTTCTCCGCGCGACCGCTCCCTTTGCGCCGGCTGCGCCCTTGGCGGTCGAGACGGCCACGCCCGACCCCGAAGCCGTCGAGCGCGCGGCACGGGCGCTGGGGCGGGCCGAACGGCCGGTGATCTTTGCCGGCGGCGGCGTGCTTCGGGCGGCAGCGTGGGAGCCGCTCCGGGAACTCGCCGGGATGCTCGAAGCTCCGGTCGTCATGACGGAGAACGGCAAGGGGGCCGTCTCCGATCGAGAGTACCTGGCGCAAAATATGACCGCGGCCGCGGAGCTCGTGCCGGCGGCGGATGTCATTGTGGTGATCGGCAGCCGCTTTTACGTCCCCTCCCGGTCGGACTGGGGACCGCGGGCCGGCCAGACCGTGATCCAGCTCGACATCGACCCGGAGGAGATTGGCCGCAACTCGCCGGTGACCCTGGGTATCGTGGCGGACGCGCGGCCAGGCATCGAGGCCCTGGTGGCCGCGGTGCCGCGTCACAACCGGCGGCGCGCGCGGCGCCGCGATGAGCTGGAGGCCGTACGGGCTCGAACGCGCGCCACGCTCGAGACCGTGCAACCCCAGGCCGCGTTCGCGGCGGCGATTCGGGACGTGCTGCCCGACGACGGCATTCTCGTCACGGAAATGACGCAGGTGGGGTACTGGAGCAACGTCGGGTTTCCCGTCTATGCGCCGCGCACCTACATTACGTCGGGGTATCAGGGGACGCTGGGGCACGGGTTCGCGAACGCGCTCGGCGCACAGGTCGGCGCGCCCGGGCGACCGGTCGTCTCCATTAACGGCGACGGCGGCTTCATGTACAACGTCCAGGAACTATCGACCGCCGTCCGGCACCGGCTCAACGTGGTGGCGATCGTCTTCAGCGACAACGCCTATGGCAACGTGCGCCGCATCCAGCGCGAGTCGTTCGGCGGGCGCCTCATCGCGTCCGACCTGCTGAACCCGGATTTCGTGCTGCTTGCGGAGGCATTCGGCATGGAAGGGATGCGCGCCGACACGCCGGACGCGCTCCGGCGGGCACTGGCCAAGGCGCTGTCTGACCAGCGCCCGGCGCTGATCGAAGTGCCGGTCGGGGAGATGCCAAACCCCCGGACAGTGATGCGGCCCGGGTACCGCGGATAGTCCTCGCGGCGAGATTCCAGGCCCAGCGCACAATCCACATAACCGATGCAGATCGCGAGCCAGGCACCCCACCGCTCCACGCGGCGGCATCACGCGGCGCCGGGCACGCCCTCCGCGTGCCGCCTGAGCCGGAACGACAGGATCAGCATCAGCACGCCGAAGACGATGGCGTAGGCGCCGATCAACCACAGCACGGCCAGCGCGCCCGCGAGCGGATGCACGATCAGCAGGACGCCGAAGATGATGGAGGCCGCGCCGCCGAGAAGCAGCGCCCATTCGTTCGCCGCGTGGCCGCGGAGACGGATCCCCGCGATGAACTCCAGCACCCCCGTGATGATCGCCCAGTACGCGATGAGGTACAGCAGGATGAGGGCGGTGATGCCCGGCCACGCAAACGTGATCAGGCCGGCCAGGATGCCGGCGATCCCGGAAACCAGCAGCCAGATCCAGCGTTGATGGTGTTCCGCCGCGCGCACCGCCGCCACGACGTTGAACACCCCGTCGACCAGCGCGTACGCGCCGAACACGATCACCAGAGCGTACAGCGCGATTCTCGGGTCGAACAACGCGACGAGCCCGAAGAGAATCGCCACCACGCCGCGCAGCGCGATGGCCCACCAGTTCCTCGCCAGTACGTTGATCATGGCGTCATCCCCCCACGTGATCCGGCCACTGCGCGCGCCACGCGGTCCGGCGCGCGGTCGTCTCGGAGTTCGTCGGACCGCACGACGTCCCCTTGGTGCGCGGGGCCGGCCGGCGACGTGGCGCGGCGGCCCGCTCCGTCGCGGTCGCGATCCTGAGCGCCGCCGGGTTCGTATACAAGAGGGCAAGATGCCGGCGCCGTGTGGGCCGGCAAGCGGTCCGCCGGGAGGACCGCCGCGGGGAACACGGAATCACACGCCGGGACGGCCATGCCGGGCGGTGCGGTTCCGTCCGCGGCCGGACGGCAGAGGGGGAGGGAAACGGATGGCGAGCAATAGTCATTCGCGGGCAACCCGGGTAACGCGGCGCAGGTTTCTCGGGACCATCACCGCGGGGGGTGTTGGCGCTGCGGCGTCCCGCTGGCTCCCCGGCGCCGCCGGCGACGCGTGGGCGGCGGCCCCGGCGCTTCGCCGCGGCGGCACCCTCCGCATCGCCGAGATCGGCGAGCCGCTGACGCTGGACACGACGGCGACGACCGCCGATCTCACGTCCACCATCACGCTGCCCGTGTTCGAGGAGCTCTTGGCGTTCGATCGCAGCTGGCGGATCCAGCCTGCGCTCGCGTCCGGGTTCACGGTGAGCAAGGACGGGTTGACCTACACCTTCACGCTGCGCACGGGCGTGCCGTTTCACAACGGCAAGACGATGACCGCGGACGACGTCGTGGCGTCGCTGAACCGTTGGGGCAAGGTGAGCCCGCGCGGCCCGTCGGCCTACCAGCACGTGTCGTCCGTGACCGGGGCCGGCAACACCGTGACCGTGAAGCTCAAGGAGCCGTTTGCGCCGCTCCCGGCGTTCCTCGCCCTGCCCAACGGCGCGGCCGCGATCATGCCGAAGGAGGTCGTGGACACGGCCGGCACGCAGCCCCTCAAGCAGTTCATCGGTACCGGCCCGTACAAGTTCGTGGAGTGGGCGCCGGACCGCTACGTGCACCTCACCCGCTTCGATCAGTACGCGGCCCGGACCGAACCGCCCGATGGCTACGCCGGGCGGCGGGACGCCCTGGCCGACGACATCTTTTACTACCCGGTCTCGCAGGTGGCCACGCGGATTGCCGGCGTGCAGAGCGGCGACTACGACATCGCGGACGGGATCAACCAGGACGCCTACACCCAGCTGGCCAAGGACCCGCGGGTGGACGTGGGCATCATCCGCGGATCGTTTCTGACGTTCTTCTTCAACAAGAAGCAGGGCATGATGGCGAACGAGAAGCTGCGCCAGGCCATCGCGGTCGCCATGGATATGCAGCCGATCCTGCAGGCGACGTTCGGCAACCCCGCCCTGTACACGGTCGATGCGAGCATCTATCCCAAGGGGACGCCGTGGTACACCGAGGCGGGCGCCGCCGGATACGACGTGCACAACGTCGACCAGGCCAAACGGCTCGCCCGCGAGGCCGGGTACACGGGACAACCGATCCGGTGGCTCACGACGCAGCAGTACGACTACATGTTCAAGAGCACGGTGGTGGCGTCGGCGCAGCTGCAACAGGCCGGGTTCAAGGTGGACATGCAGGTGATGGACTGGGCGAGCGTGCTCGATCACCGGAACAAGCCGGCCGACTGGGATATGTTCGTGACGTCGCACGGGTTCGTGCCGGACCCCGCGCTGATCACGGTGTTCAGTTCGGCGTATCCCGGGTGGTGGGACTCGCCGGACAAGAACGCGCTGTTCGGGCAGTTCACCGCGGAGGCCGACCCGGCGAAGCGCACGCAGCTGTGGGCCAAGCTGCAGGCGCTCATGTACCGGGAGGCGCCGATCGTGCGGCCCGGCGGCTTCAACCTGCTGGAGCTCAGCCGCAAGGGCCTGCCCGGCTTCCGCGCATCGTACTGGATCGTGCCGTGGAACGTGCAGGCCGCCCGGTAGTGGTGGAGGACGCCCCGGGGTTGAGGTGCTAGGGTATCTGATCGGGCGGTTGTTCGCGCTGCTGCCGGTGCTCCTGGTCGTGGCGGTGGTCGTGTTCATGCTGGTGCACGTGACCCCCGGCGACCCCGCGCGAGTCCTCCTCGGTCAGGATGCCACCGAAGCGCAGGTGGCCGCGCTGCGCCACGACCTCGGCCTGGATCGGCCGTTACCCGTGCAGTTCACGCTGTGGCTCGGCCGCGCGCTGCGCGGCGATCTGGGGACGTCGCTGTTTCTCCGCATGCCCGTGAGCCGCGACATCGTGCAGCACCTGGGGCCCACCGTGACGCTGTCCGTGCTCGGGCTCGGTGTCGCGCTGTTGATCGGCATCCCGGTGGGGGTGGTCTCCGCCGTGTTTCGAAACTCCTGGCTGGATCAGCTGAGCCTCGCGCTGGCGATGCTCGGCGCCGCGGTGCCGAGCTTCTGGCTGGGACTGTCGCTCATCATTCTCTTTGCCGTCGATCTCGGCTGGCTGCCGTCGTCCGGCTACCAGTCGCCGGCCGGCGGGCTCTGGTTGAGCGCGCAGTACCTGGTGCTGCCGGCGATCGCGCTCGGGCTGCCCAACTCGTCGCTGATCATCCGGTTCACCCGCAGCAGCCTCCTCGACGTGCTCGGCAACGACTACATCCGCACCGCCCGGGCCAAGGGCCTCCGCGGCCGCGCCGTCGTCTTCCGGCACGCGCTCCGAAACGCGCTCGTGCCCATTCTCACCGTCGTGGGCCTCACGTTTGCCGCGCTGATGGGCGGCGCCGTGGTCACGGAAAATGTCTTCAGCCTGCCCGGCATCGGCCAACTGGTCGTCTCGTCGGTGCTCCGTCGCGACTATCCGGTCATCCAAGGCGTCGTGCTCATGGTCGCCACGGCGTACGTCGTCATCAACCTCGCCGTGGACCTGCTGTACTTTGCCGTGGATCCGCGGGTGCGGTACTGAGAGGAGCGGGGCGGCGGCGATGGCGGATCACGCGGTAACCCGCGCGCTGCCGCGCGGCGGCCGGCCCGGCGCCGGCGCGCTGCTGTGGCGCATGGTCCGTCGCCGCCGGGTCATCGGGGTCGGCCTCGTGGTGCTCGCGGTCGTGACGCTCGCGGCCCTCCTCGCCCCGTTGCTCTCCCCGTACGATCCCGCGTCGCTCGACGTCCCCGCGCGGCTGCGCGGCCCGGTCTGGAGCCACCCGTTCGGCACGGACGAGTTCGGCCGCGACATCCTCAGCCGGACGCTGTTCGGGGCGCGCCTGTCGCTCACGGTGGGGCTCGCCGTGACGGCGTCGGCGACGGCGGCGGGGATCGTCGTGGGGCTCGTCTGCGGCACGAATCCGCGGGCGGACCGCGTGCTGATGCGGGTCATGGATGGGATCATGGCGTTCCCCGACATCCTCCTCGCGATCGCGCTCATGGCGTCGCTCGGGCCGAGCGCGCGAAACGTCATCCTGGCGCTGAGCTTCGTGTACACGCCGCGTGTCGCCCGCGTGGTCCGCGGCGCCGTGCTCGTGATCGCGGCGCAGGAGTACGTCGATGCCGCGCGCGCCGTGGGCGCCAGCGCGGCGCGCATCCTGGCGCGCCACGTCCTCGTCAACAGCGCGTCGCCCGTGATCGTGCAGGCGACGTTCATCACCGCGTATGCCATGCTCGGGGAAGCCGCGCTGAGCTTCCTTGGGGTCGGAATCCCGCCGCAGATCCCGACGTGGGGCGGCATCATCAGCCAGGGCCAGGTGTACCTGCGCCAGGCCCCGTGGATCAGCATCTTTCCGGGCGCGGCGATCGTCTTGAGCGTCCTGAGCCTCAACCTGCTCGGCGACGGGCTCCGCGACTTTCTCGACCCCCGGCTGCGATACACGTAGCCGGCCCGGCGGAGCGGGCCACAGGGGGATCGGCGGCGCGCGCGGAATCAACGGAAACTGCACACGAGGGGGTGGATGCATGGCACGGTCCGATAGCGACGCGCGGGAACGCGTCAGCCGGCGGACGTTCCTGGGGGGCGGGCTCGCGCTCGGCGGATTGGCAGCCCTCGAGACGCTGGGCCGCGGATGGCGCCCGGCGCCGGCCTGGGCGGCGGGGACGCCCAAGCGCGGGGGGACGCTCGTCGCAGCCCAGGAAGTCGATCCGGTCAGCCTGGATCCGCACACCAATTCGAACTTTTCGGCGTTGCAGGGGTATGAGCACATCTACGAGAGCCTGACGATGTACGACCAGAAGATGAACGTCGTGCCCTGCCTGGCCCAACGGTGGGAGATCACGAACGGGGGCAAGACCTATACGTTCCACCTCCGGCCCAATGTGAAGTTCCACAATGGCCAGCCGGTCACCGCCGACGACGTGAAGTACAGCATCGACCGGGTGCTCGATCCCAAGACCGCCTCGCCGTGGATCTCCTGGCTGTCCGCGATCAAGGAGACCAAGGTCGTGGATCCGCTCACCGTGCAGATGAACCTGGACGCCCCGTATCCCGACCTTCTGGGCTCGTTCGCCGGGTTGCGGGCGTCCGGGATCATGCCCAGGGGGTTCGCGGAGCGGGAGAATCTCAAGATCAAAGCGATCGGGACGGGGCCGTTTAAGCTCGTGGAGTACGCGCCGCAGGATCACATCACGTACGCCCGCAACGGCGACTACTGGAACCAACCGCTGCCGTACCTCGACGGCATGACGTTCAAGATCCTGACCGAGGAGAACGCCCGCCTCGCCGCGCTCCGGGCCGGCCAAATCCAGTACGCGGCGCTGAGCGCACAGGGCGCGGCGCAGCTGCAAAACGCCTCCGGAATCACGGTCATGAAGTCGCCGAACGCCTGGGTCTCGCTGCACTACATCAACGTGAGCAAGAAGCCGCTCGACGATGCGCGGGTGCGGCGCGCGCTGCGCATGGCGGTGGATACCGGCGAGGTGATCCAAAAGGCCGCGTACGGGGCGGCGGTGCCCTCCGGGCCGATCCCCACGGGATACGGCGACTGGTCCCTCGATCCGAGGACGCTGCCGTACCTCAAGGCCGACGTGGACGGCGCGAAGAAGCTGCTCGCCGAGGCCGGATATCCGAACGGCGGATTTACGGTGGAGATGAGCTGCTCGCCGCAGTATCCCGAATTCGTGGCGAGCACGCTCGTGGTCCAGGAATCGCTGCGCCGCTTGAACGTCACCGCGAACGTCGTGCAGATGGAGTGGGGCGCGTTTGTGGCCGCGCACAACCGCGAGCTGCAGACCGGCGGGAAGGAGGGCGGGGTCATCTTCGCGTCCGCGAACACGTTCCGGCCCGGGCCCGACGGCTACATCTACCCGTACTTCTCCTCGAAGGGGACGCTCAACGACGGGGGCTACCGGAACCCGAGGCTCGACCCCCTGATGGTGGAGGCGCGGGCGATCTCGAACCACGATCAGCGGCGCAGCCTGTACGTGCAGATCCAGCGCACCCTGCTCGAGGACTCGCCGAACTGGTGGTGGTACGCCAAGTACAACATCGAGGCGCTGTCCACCAAGCTCCAGGGGTACGCCCAGTCGTTCACGGGGCGCCGGATCTTCCTCAAGACCGCCTGGCTCAGCGGCTGAGCCGCGGTCCGTGGCCGGGGCCGCGCGCCCCGGCCACATCGTACCGGCGTGCGATACCTGCTCCGGCGCGGGCTGTGGACGGTCGTGGCGCTGCTCGGCGTCTCGGTCGTCATCTTCCTCCTCGTCCATTTCATCCCGGGCACGATCGTCGATATCCTCGGCGGCGGTGAAGGCCAGCTCAGCCCCGAGCAACGCACCGCGGTGATGCACGAGTTCGGGCTCGACCGGCCGCTGCCGGTCCAGTACGCGTATTGGCTCGGCAGCATGGCGCGGGGCAACTTCGGGTGGTCGTTTCGATCGGGGCAGCCGGTGGGGCAGCTGCTGGTGTCCCGGCTCCCGATCACGATCGAGCTGGCGGTGCTGTCCGTGGCCGGCGTCGCCGGCGTCGGGATTCCGCTCGGGATCCTCGCGAGCGTTTCCGGCAGCCTGCGGGTCAAGACCGCCGTGCAAGTCATCGGGCTCCTCGGCCTGTCCCTGCCCAATTTCTGGATCGCCGTCCTGCTGATCATCGCCGCGTCCTATCTGTTTCACTGGCTGCCCGCGCTCATCTACGTGCCGCCGTGGACGCAGCCCTGGGTCAATCTGCAGCAGATGTTCCTGCCGGTCCTCTCCCTTGCGCTCGGCCTCGCGGCGGTCGTCGTCCGCATGACGCGGTCCTCGATGCTCGAGGTCCTCGGCCAGGAGTACGTCAAGGTGGCCCAGGCCAAAGGGGTGACCCGCGCGGGCGTCCTGCTGCGTCACGCGCTCCGCAACGCGCTGATCCCCATCATCACGGTGCTGGGGCTGCAGATGGGATACCTCCTCGGCGGCGTCGTGATCACGGAGCAGATCTTCGGCCTGCCGGGGCTGGGGTGGATGCTCCTCAACGGCGTCTACCAGCGGGATTACCCGGTCGTACAGGCGACCGTGATGCTCTTCGCCCTGACGTTCATCGTGGTGAACCTGGCCGTGGATCTCGCCTATACGTATCTCGATCCAAGGATCCGGTATCAATGATGCACGTCAGTGGCTGAAGGTCACGCCGGCGCCCGCACCGCCGTCTCCTGGCTCGGCGCCCGCGGGAGCCGGGTCCGGTGGTGGCGGGCGCTGCGCCGCACGCCCCCGGCGATGATCGGCGCCGCGGTGGTCGGCGCCGTCGCCATCGTCGCCGCGGCCGCCCCCCTGCTGGCGTGGAACAATCCCGTGGCGCAGATCGCGAAGCCGCTGCTGGCGCCGGGAGGACCGTATCTCGCCGGCACCGACCAGCTGGGCCGGGACGAGCTCAGCCGGCTGGTCTTCGGCACCCGCGTGTCGCTGTATGTCGGCGTCCTCGCGGTCCTCGTCGCCCTGGCGCTCGGCGGCACGGCGGGGTTGCTCGCGGGCTTCTACGGGGGCTGGCTCGACAACGTGACGATGCGCGCGATGGATGTGCTCTTTGCGCTGCCCGCGCTGGTGCTGGCCATCGCGATCACCGCCGTCCTCGGGCCCAGCCTCACCAATGTCATGCTGGCGATCGGGATCGTGTACGCCCCCACGTTTGCGAGGGTGGCGCGCGGTCCGACCTTGACCGTCGCGCAGCTCCCGTACATCGAGGCGGCGCGGGCGGTCGGGGTCTCGACGCCCGCCATCATGCTGCGCCACGTGGTGCCCAACATCTCCGCGCCGCTGCTCGTGCAGACGACCGTGTCGCTGTCCACGGCGATCCTTACCGAGGCCGCGCTCAGCTTCCTCGGCCTCGGAACCCAACCCCCGACGCCGTCATGGGGTCTCATGCTGAGCGACGCCCGGCAATACATGCTGATCGACCCCTGGATCGCCGTCCTGCCGGGCTGCGCCATCGCGATCACCGTGCTCGGATTCAACCTGCTCGGCGACGGCCTGCGCGATCTGCTCGATCCGCGGCTGCGCTTGTTCTAAGGGCGCCCCGGGACAGGGGCGCGCCTACCAGCCGAACGGCAGCGCAAACGTCGGCGCTTGCGCGTGATGGTCCCGCCGCGGCGGGGCCGGCCGGTTCCGCAACCAACGGACCAGCGCGATCATCCGCGTCACGGCATGGTCGAAGACGCGGCGCCCTTTGTCGGGCGTGGCCTTGTGCGCTTCCCCGATCACCCCGGTCTCCGTGTATGCCGACGTCCACTCGATGAGCGTCGCGGGGCCCGTCGCCGCGGTCAGATCCGTGACGTGCCACTCGTGCTCCCCGGGGAACTGCATGTACTCCGGCAGCCGTCCGTCGATCAGCGCCTCGCGAACGTGCGGCCGGTCCACGTGCAGGTACATCGACGTCTCCAGCTCGCAGGCGTGCGCGCAGCCGCCCGGGACGACCGAGGTGCGGAGTTCCTTGTTCCAGAACGCGCCGACCAGCTGCCACCAGCTGAGGGTCACGCACAGCGCGTCGGTCTGGACGATCGTCTGCCGGCCGGCTTCCTCCACGAGCGGATGGTTCGAACCGTGTCCGTTCAGGATGATGAGCCGCTTGAAGCCGTGGTAGGCGACCGAGCGTGTGATGTCGAGCAGGAAGCGGACGAACGTTGTGGGCTCGATGGTGATCGTGCCCGGGAAGTCCATGACGTGGTGGCAGTATCCGTACGCGACAGGCGGCAGGACCAGCATCTCCTCCGGCGCCCGGCGGCCGGCCTCGTAAGCGACGGCGGAGCTCAGTTTCGCATCCACGTCGAGCGGCAGATGCGGGGCGTGCTGCTCGGTCGAGCCGACGGGCAACACGACGACCTTGTTCATGGCGACAGCCTCGTTGATCTCGGGCCAGGTTAAGAGCTCGTACCGGTACTCCTGCGCCACGGTCTCACGGACGTTCGTGGGCATCATCTCCTCCTCTGCACGGACGCGGCGGTCCCGCGAGTGATGGCCAAACCGGGTTCTGGTTTCGCGCGGTGCCGGAGGAGCCCTCCGGTCGCCGGGGGGTGGTCCGCCTCGTGAACCCCCTCTGTGGATTCAAGCGCCGCCGGGCACGGGTAAAACTACGGTGCGGTTGGCGCGGGCATCAGATCGATGCGTGCCGGACAATCGCCGTCGCACGCTTGAAGCGCACAAGTCGCGGCCCGGTTGCGTCGCGAGACTCCCGTCTCACGGGTGCGTGAGACCACGATCGGAGGCGAACGATGACCGAGTTCCTGACTCGTGCGGCGTCCGCGGGTGGGGGGAGCGGTCCTGCCGGCCGCGCCGCGATCGGCCTCGTGTTTGTGGGCCCCCCGGGCGCGGGCAAGGGGACCCTCGCCAAGACGCTCCAGGCGCGCGCGGGGATGCGCCACATCTCGCCCGGCGACCTCCTGCGCCAGGCGGTCCGCGACCACACGGAATACGGCCGGAAAGCGCTCACCTATATGCGGGCCGGCGATCTGGTGCCCGACGAGATCGTCGACGCGATGATTCAGGCCGCGCTCGCACAGGCGGAGGGCGGCTCCGGGTGGGTGCTCGACGGCTACCCACGAACTCCCGCGCAGGCCGGTCTGCTCGACGGCTTCCTCGCGTCCCGCGGCGGTACGCTCAACGCCGTCGTGTACTTCGAGATCGGCGAAGACATCCTGCTGCGGCGGCTCACGGGGCGGCGGTTGTGCCCGATCTGCGGCGCCATTTACCACGTGGACTATCGACCGCCGCGGTCGGCGGGGCGCTGCGACCTCGACGGGGCGGAGCTCGTGGCGCGGCGAGACGACGCCCCCGATACGGCCCTGCACCGATTTCGCGTGTATCGCGCGCAGACGGCGCCGTTGATCGATCACTATCGGCGCCGCGGCCTGCTGCTGTCCGTCAACGCGGAGCGGCCCGCCGAGGAGCTCTACGACATGATCTGGGGGTCGGTCAGGTCTCGCCCGGCTACGCCGTTGCCGTAGCGCCGGACGACCCGGCGCCGCTCCACGCGCGGGAGGCAGCGCCGCCCGGGCCTCTTAGCGCAGCGGCGCGCGTGTGCACGTGTACGCGGCATAGGTCTGCGACTCGCTGTACTCCCTGGCTCGGATGACAAAGCCGGCCCGCTCGAGCATCGCTTCCAGGAGCCAGGTGAACGTACTATGCTCCTCGCGGATGTGCGTTTCCAGCTCCGTGCGCGTCCACCCGACGTCCGGTCGCTCCGACGCCCGGCCGAGCCACCCCTCCAGCGCCCGATCGGCCTCGAACAGGCTGAACGAGTAGAACAGGTCGCGAAGCTGGAAGACGCCGCCGGGGCGGAGGATGCGCGCAATGCGCGCAAGCGCGATCGCCTTCCAAAAGTCCGGCAGATGATGCAGCGCGTGCCGGGAGAAGACGAAGTCCGCGGGCTGGCCCCGGTGGGCATACGTGAGAAACCCGGCCCGGACAGGCTCGAGATTGGTGACGCCCTGGTGCTCGGCGCGTGAGCGCAGCGCGGCAATCATCGACGGCGACACATCGACCGCGACCACGCGGCGGCAGAACGGCGCGATCGCGAGGGCAAAGACGCCGGTCCCGCATCCCAGGTCGACAAGCGTGGCGGCGCGGTCCAAGCCGAGCGCCCGGAATCGCGCGACGTCCGGGGCCGGATCGTAGCCCGCCTTGCGCTCATAGGCCGCGATATACGCCGCGTCCAGATGCTCCGCCCCGGCGTGGCCGAGTTCGTCGAATCGCCAGCCGGCGGCGGCCGGCGGATCGTCCTTCACGCCTCCACCTCCGCGGTTAGGCTCGCCTGGGCCGGGGGCACATGCGATCCGGCGGTCCGCGCGGCCCGCTGGCGGCGTGCCGGCTCAGGCGGTGCGATCGAGTTCGGCGAGCGTGAGGACCGTGTCGAGCAGCACGGCCGCGCCGCGCGCGCAGTCTTCCGGCGAGGTCCATTCCTCTTCGTTGTGGCTGAGCCCACCTGCGCTGGGCACGAAGATCATGCCGGCCGGGAACCGATCCGCGACGTATTTCGCATCGTGCCCGGCTCCGGCCCAGAGGCGCGCCGCGGTGTAGCCTCGCCCCGCGGCGGCCCCGGCCACGATTGCGATCACCCGTCCCGCAAACGGCGTGGCGGGGCTGCGCCAGAACTCCGCGCGGCGCACCGTGACATCGTCGGCGCTCGCGACGTCGCCGCAGACTCGATCGGCCGCACGCAGCGCCGCCTCCAGGTCGTCATCGCGCCGCGATCGGATGTCGAGCGTCATCTCGACCGCGCCGGGCACGACGTTGACGGTGTTTGGGAGCACGTCCAGGCGTCCTACGGTGAGCCGGACGGTCCCAAGCGCCCCGGCGGCGTCGCGCAGAAGCAGCACAAGCCGCGCGGCCGCAACCAGCGCGTCCCGGCGCTCGGCCATCGGCGTCGGGCCCGCGTGCGCCGCGCGCCCCAGGATCTGCACCCGGCTCCATGAGATGCCCTCAACGCCCTCTACGACACCGATCTGCGTCCCGGCGCGCTCCAGGACCGGCCCCTGCTCGACGTGCAGTTCCAGGTACGCGGCGCATCGGGCGAGGCGGTTGGCGGCGCTCCCGCGGTAGCCGATCCGGTCGAGCTCTTCCCCGAACGTCCGGCCCGACGCGTCGCGCGCGGCATAGGCCGCCTCCAACGGCAGCGGGCCGAAGAGCACGCCGCTGGCCAACATCGCCGGCTGGAAGCGCGCGCCTTCCTCGTTGGTCCAGTTGACCACCTCGAGGGGAGCGCGAGTCCGGCAGCCCGCGTCGTTGAGCGCGTGCACGACCTCGACGGCACCGAGCACGCCGAGGGCCCCGTCGAACCGGCCGCCGGTCGGCACGGTATCGAGGTGGGATCCGAAGACCACCGGCGGCGCGTCGGGATCGGCGCCGGCCCGCCGGCCGTACATGTTGCCGAGGTCGTCGACACGCACGCTGAGCCCCGCCGCTCCGAACCACTCCGCGAGCAGGTCGCGGGCAGCCCGGTCCTCGTCGGTCAACGCGAGCCGGCAGACCCCGCCGCCCGTCGTCTTGCCGACCTCGGCCATGGTCATGAGACGCGACCACAGCCGGTCGGCGTCGATCCGGGCGGGGAGGGGCGTCAACACGTCATTCCAATTATAGTCGCCACGCGGCTCGCACGCGCGTGACGCTCGCCTGGCTCCAGAGGGTTTTGCCGGGGCGCTGCCGTACGGTCTCGCCGATCCTCGCCCGCGGCCCAAGATTCAGCGCGGCCGCAGCGACGTTCCCCCACAGGAGGGAGCCGTGATCCGTCGGATGAGTCCGTCGCCGTCGTTGACGCCAGGCGGTTGCTGAACAGCGCCCGCGCATGGACGCAGACGTCATCGTGATCGGCGCGGGGGCCGCGGGCTTGGCGGCGGCGCGACGCCTCGCGGCGCGGCCGCTGCGCGTCATCGTGCTCGAGGCGCGCGACCGCATCGGGGGCCGCGTATGGTCGTACTCAGCGGCGCGTTGTGGGACGCCGGCCGAGTTGGGCGCGGAGTTCATTCACGGTCGAGCCGAGCTGACACGGCGGCTGCTCCGCGACGCCGGACTGTCGGCGGTCGAGGCGGCCGGCGAGACGTGGACCTACGCGGACGGCGCGCTCAAGCGCCACGAAGGGGATTTCACCCTCGCCGCCAACCTGTTCGACGCCGCCCGGACGCTCGCCGTCGATGAGAGCGTGGACACGTTCCTGCGCCGGTGCGAAGGGGACCCGGCGACGCGTCAGGCGGCGGCGGCCGCGCGCGCGTTCGTCGAGGGATTCGATGCCGCGGACCCGGCGATCGCCAGCGTGCGCGCGATCGCGGAGGAGTGGCGTTCGGGCGTCGATTTTGCGGCCGCGCGGCCGGTCGGTGGGTACCGGCCGATGTTCGAGTACCTCCGCGACGCCTGCGTCGCGGCCGGCGTCGAGATATGCCTGTCGGCTACCGTGCGCCGCCTCTCGTGGCGTCGCGGCGCCGTCACCGCCGAAGCGAGCCGCGCCGGCGGCCGGCGGACCGTCCGGGCGCGCGCGGCGATCCTGACGCTCCCCGCGGGCGTTTTGCGCCGCGGCGGCGACGAGGCAGCAGTCGCGTTCGAGCCCGGACTCCCGTCGGCCAAGCGCAAGGCGCTGGAGACGATCGAGATGGGCCGGGCCGTCAAGGTCGTCCTGTGGTTTCGGACGGCATTCTGGGAGCGTATACAGAACGGGCGCTTCCGCGACGCCGCGTTCTTTCGCTTCGAGGGGCAGCCGTTCCCGGCCTACTGGACGCAGGTGCCGTTGCGCAGCAGGCTGGTGGTGGCCTGGGCCGGCGGTCCACAGGCGGGCGCGCTCAGCGGTCTGGCGGAGGCTGAGCTCATCGAGCGCGCGCGGGCGGGCTTTGGCGCGGTGCTCAACGAGCCCGAGCTCGCGCACGAAGAGTTCGAGGGCGGGCGCACCCACGATTGGAGCCGCGATCCGTTCGCGCGCGGCGCGTACAGCTACGTTGCCGTCGGGGGCGCGTGTGCTCGGGAGACGCTCGGCGCTCCGATCGACGGCACGCTGTTCTTCGCGGGGGAAGCCACCTCGACGGACGGTCAGAGCGGCACGGTGAACGGTGCGCTGGACACCGGCGAGCGCGCCGCGATAGAGGCGGCGGCAGCGCTGGAAGCAGGGGCCTTCCGGGGGCGCGATGCCTGAGACCGCGTCACCGGTCCTCAGCGCGTGGTCGAATTTCTACGTCATGACCGGCTCGTCGGCCGCGGCGCTGACCGGACTGATGTTCGTCGTGATCAGCTTGGTGACCGACCGAATGCGATCCGGCGCCACCCACGACGGCATCGCGACGTTCAGCACGCCGACGGTCATGCATTTCGCGGGTGCGCTGATGGTGTCGGCCATTCTCCTCATGCCGTGGCGTTCGGTGACGCCTGCCGGCGTGGTGACCGCGTTCATCGGCCTGTGCGGTGTCGCGTACATCGCGCACGTGATGCGCCGGACGACGCGGCTGACCGAGTACACCGCGGACCTGGAGGATTGGATGTGGTACACGATTCTTCCCCTCGTGGCCTACGGAGCGTTGTCCGCGGGTGCGATCGCGCTCCCCGCCGCGCCGGCGCAGGCGGTCTTCATCCTCGCGGGGGCGGTCCTGTTGCTGATCTTCATCGGCGTTCGCAACGCATGGGACGTCGTGACGTACGTCACCGTCGTGCGGCGCCAGTAGTGTGCCATCCCGCGGGCGGCGAGGGCGCGTCCCAAGGGCGCCCACGCCCGCAGGCGAGCCGCGGACATACGCGGCACCGTGGCGGGCGCGCCATTCACGACGGCCGTGGGCATCGTGTTCGGGCGCACGCCGCGGTCGGGCTCATCGTCCGCGAGGGGCTATGGTACACTTACGTCGTAATCACCACGACAACGAGGGGAACCGCGACGACGAGGGCGCGGTACTCCTCGGCAACTCGTCGTCCGACGCGCCCGTAGCTCAGACGGATAGAGCGGCTGCCTTCGAAGCAGCGGGTCGGGGGTTCGAATCCCTCCGGGCGCGCCAAGCCGTAATGGGTCCAACCCGGAGACCCTTGCGGGATCAGCATGACGGTGCTCCCGGTTGCCGGGGCTCAGGGTCGCGGGCGGCGGGTTCGGCTAACACCAACCGTTTGGGTTATCGGATTTGCCGGACGCTACTCGTGGCGCTCCGAGGTGAACCGGACGAGGCCTGACCGCACCGCCTCCCTCACGGCTTCTCCGCGCGTGCGGACGCCCAGTTTCGAGAGTATCGCCGAGACGTTCGTGCTCTTCGCGTGGGTGGTACTCGCGGCCTGGGGCGCCTCACCCTTGCGCCGTTGCTCAGCCATCGCGAGGTTGGCGGTGGGGGGCCTCACCGCGGTACGGCTGGCCGTCTTCACCGGCGGATGGCTGCTCATGACCGTGGCGATGATGTTGCCCGGGAGCCTTCCCTTGATGCCGCATTGCGCATCCGGAGGGCGTCCGCGCCCCAAGACCGCTCCGCTGGCGAACCCCGGCCGGCCGTTTCGCCGCGATCGCGATCACCTTTTTGTCGGTTAACTTGATCATCCCCGCGGTATTGGCATGTTGCGTCTCGGCGGCATACACAGGATACTAATGCCGGTGGCGACGCGGAGGGTCAGGAGTTTCAAACGGCGGGCTCCGTCTAATCGCTGACGCCGGAGTCCGCTCCTCCCGTCGCCATCTCTACGTAAGCCGACTCCGCGGTCACGCCGTCACGAAATGCGCCAGCCCCGATAGTTCTCCATCGCCTCTCAAAGCGGATGAGCGGTCTGGCCGCCAGAGGGCGCGTATACAGGTCGGTGGAGTACTTCAAAGGCGATCAGCGGCGTGTTACCGTTCTTGTGGAACTACACAATGGAGGGTCTCCCAGCGGCCGAAGTGGTGCAAGATGGGGTCTATCACGAGGTGTAAGCGGGGAGGGTCGTTCGATGGACTTTCGCCTGAGCGAAGACGACCAACATCTCGTCGATAGAGCGCGGGCGCTCGCAACGGAGTTCGCGACACGCGCGCGAGCCTATGATGAAGCCGCGGCGTTTCCCGAGGCGGACTTCGCGAGACTCCGAGAAGCCGGGCTGCTCACCCTCACCGTGCCGCGGGAGTTGGGCGGGCACGGCTTCTGGCAGGAAGACCGGTTTCTCCCTTTCTACCTGGTCCTCGAGACGATCGCTGCCGGCGCGGCGTCCACCGCGCAGCTGTTGCAGGTGCACTCCCATGCCAGCGGGATCGTCGGCTTTCTCGGCAATCCCGAGCAGCGGAGCCGCATCCTCGGAGAGGTCGTCGCGCGGGGAGCCCTCATTGCATCGTGCGGCAGCGAAACGGACCCCAAACGGATGGACTCGGGACGGTACGAGTCGGAGCTCCGCCCGGTGGATGGCGGCTTCCGTCTGACCGGGGTCAAGCACTTCGGTTCGTTGGCGCCGGCGGCGGACTACTACCTCGTGTACGTGTTGGCGCCCGGCACGCAAGGGTTGGCCGAGGGGTGCACCACCGCCATCATTCCCAAGGGGACCGCCGGCGTGTCGCTCACGGACACGTGGGACACGATGGGAATGCGCGCGACGATAAGTTGGAGTCTTGCCTTCGATGACGTGTTCATCCCCTTTGATAACGTCCTCGGGGAGCCGGGGGACTGGGTGCAACACGACCCCCGGACGTTCACGCTCGCCTACGTGGCCAACCACATCGGGACCGCCCAGGGCGTCTTCGACTTCCTGCGGCAGTACCTCCGGGAACGGGCATTCCTGATGCAGGACAACGTGACCGCATACACGCTCGGCGAAATGGACGCGGCGCTCCAGGCTGCGCGCACATCCATGTGGTACGCGGCCTGGCTCTGGGAGCAGGGCCGGTACGCGGACGCCGAGCTCGCCTCACTGCGCGCCCTGCATACGTCCAAGCAGGCCGCCATGATGGTGACGGCCAAGGCCTTTGACGTGTGCGGTGCGCGAGGCGCGTTCAAATCGTTTCCAATCGAGCGGGCCTTTCGCGACGTCCGCACGTTCACGCTGCATTTCCGCGAATCGCAAGTCCTGCGTCTGTTGGCCGAAGCGGACCTCGGCGGGCCCTTCCACTCGAAACAGAAGTACGGTCCGAAGATCGGCCGCCAGTCTTGGAAGACGCTCAAGACGGCGGCATCTTGAGGGATGCAGCGATGTGTGATGGGGTTGGGGACCGTGACGCCACGGATCTTGTGAAGCGTTCGTGGCGTATGTCCTAGGGAACGCCTTGACGCGGGCTTCGGGCCGTGGGCAGCGAGTACAGACGAACGCGTGTGGTACGACAGGCTTCAGCGCGGCTTGGGCGCAACCCGCTCGCCGTCGCATCCCTCGGGTACCTGCTCGCGGCGTACACGATCGCCATCCTAGCCGGGTACGTCGCGCCGGACTCACCGACCACGATGGACCTCAGCGCCTTTCTAGCGGCGCCGAGTCCAGCCCATCCGCTCGGCACCGACGATAATGGCCGCGACGTATTGAGCCGCCTCGTCTACGGTGGCCGGGTCAGTTTGACCGTAGGGCTGGCCGCTGTCATCGTCTCCGTGGTGGTCGGCGTTGCGGTCGGGCTGACAACCGCGTACTTTGGCGGCTGGCCCGACACCGTGCTGATGCGGCTCACCGACGCCATGCTCACGATCCCGACGTTCTTTCTGCTGCTGGTCGTGATGGCCTTCTTCGGTTCGACCCTGCAAAACGTGATCCTCGCCATTGGCCTGACGTCGTGGATGGGGGTGGCTCGACTGGTGCGTGGTGAGATTTTGCGGGTGAAGGGGATGGATTTTGTGGAAGCCGCGCGCGCGCTCGGCGCGTCGCCTCAGCGCATGATGACCAAGCATCTCCTCCCGCAGGCTGGTCCGCAAATCATCGTCGCGGCGAGCCTGGGTACCGGTGCCGCCATCCTTGCCGAGTCGGCGCTTAGCTACCTTGGGCTGGGGGTCCAGCCGCCGATTCCAACCTGGGGCAACATGTTGAGCGGCGCGCAGAATTTCATCTGGCAGGCGCCGCAACTCGCCGTGTACCCGGGCATGCTGATCTTGCTGACGGTCTTGGCGTTCAACTTCCTGGGCGAAGGGTTGCGCGACGTGTTCACGGTGGAGGACTGATGTTGGAGTGGTCGAAGGCCGACGCGCCGACGGCGCCCGTCGCCGCGGTGTGGACGGCAATCGGGTGGCGACATCGAAAGGGGTGATTCCTATGAGCGACAATGTGTATCGTTTCTCTCGGCGTGCTCTGCTCGCGCGGGCTGCGGTCCTCGGCGGCGTCGCTGCCGCGGGGGGCTCTCTCGCATCCCCCCGCACGGCCGCGGCCGCAGCGGCCACGGCTCCGACGGCCAATGCGCTCCTGTTTCCGCTGATTAGCAATCCAACCCCGAATCCCGTCACGCTCCCCGGCGGGCTTTCGTCGATCTTGCTGAACAAGAACCTCTTCGGCCAGTTGGTGCGTCCCGACCCGCACACGGATCAGCCGGTGCCTGATCTCGCCAGGTCGTGGGAGATCAGCAAGGACGGGCTGACCTATACGTTTCATCTGCGGGACGTCCTGTTCCACGACGGGCAACCGGTGACGGCCGGGGACGTCAAATTTACGCTCGATGCGATCATGGACAAGAAGATCAACGCGACGTTTCGGACCAACCTGGGGCCGCTCAAGACGACCCACGTGGTCGACGCCCACACCGTGCAGGTCAGCCTGGAGGAACCGTACGGACCGTTCCTGACAATGCTGCAGTACAACATCATGATCCTGCCCGAGCACGCGCTGAAGGGGCAGGATCTCAACAAGCCGACGGCATTCGTTGAGCACCCCATCGGCAGCGGCCCCTACATGTGGAAGGAGTTTGTGCAGGGCGACCATCTGACGCTGGTCAAGTTTGACAAATTTTGGGACGGCGCGCCCAAGATTCCCGAGATCGTGTATGAGATCATCCCGGACGTCAACACGCAGATCGCCAAGCTCAAGGCCGGCGAACTGGACTTCGTCATGGTCGAGCCGTCGCAGATTGCGTCCATCAGCGGCGGCGGCGTGCAGATGTCCTATGCGAATCAAACCAACTACTATTACCTCGGCATCAACGACCAGAACCCGCTGTTCAAGGACCCGCGGGTGCGCCGAGCCATGGCCCTCGCCATCGACAAACAGCAGATTCTCCGGAACGTCATGCTCGGTCACGGACGGCTCATCGCCAGCCCGGTCTCCCCGCCGATGCGATGGGCCTTCGACGCCGGACTCGAGCCGTGGCCGTACGATCTCAACAAAGCTAAAGAGCTGCTGCGAGAAGCGGGAGCCAAGATGGAGAATGGGGTACTCACCCTCAACGGGCAGCCGTATACCTTCAAGATCCTGGTCGACATCGGGAACCCGACGCGCAAGCAGCTCGGCCTGATCGCGCAACAGCAGTGGCAGGCCCTCGGTATGCAACCCCAGATGGACTTCGAGGAATTCAACAATTGGTACGATATGCTCGGCAATCTGAAATTCGACACCGCGGTCGAGTGGTGGATCACGCCGAACGATCCCAACGCGTTGCAGGGCGGGTACGATAGCCAGCACGACGGCCCGGACGCACAGCATCCGAATTTCGACGATCCGGTCACCGACCAGCTTTTCGCGCAGGGGGTGCGGCTCTCAACCCCCGCGGAACGCAAGCCGATCTACGACAAGTTGCAGCAACGGCTGAAGGACATGCAGCCGGACGTGTTCTTGAATTTCCCGAATGAGATCCGAGGATTCAGCGCCCGGGTGCACGGCTTTGGCACGGTCGGCATCCGGGACGCGCTGTACTGGACGTACAAGTGGACGTTGGGCTGATCTTAGTGTGACGGCGGGCCGGCCGCGCGGCCGGCCCGCCGGAAGCTCAGACCGGCGGGAGGCGTTGCGACGTGGCGCGCTACATCATTAGCCGCGCGGCGCAGTCAGTCGTGTTGCTGTTCCTCGTCGCGCTCATCACGTTCGTTCTAATCCACGCCGCGCCCGGCGGACCCGGGATCCTGATGAACGATCAGAAGATGACGGCGGCCCAGATCAAGGAGCTCGAAGCGAATCTCGGCCTGGACAAACCGCTCTACGTCCAATTCGCGGACTGGCTGGCGCAACTGGCGCGCGGCAATCTCGGCATCGCCTATACATCGGACCTCCCGGTCACACAAATGATCGCCGTTCGTCTGCCGGCGACATTGCTGCTCGGCGGGTCCGCGCTTACCTTGTCGCTTGCCGTCGCGATTCCCGTGGGAATCGCGACGGCCATCCGTCCGCGGTCATTGCTGGACAACGTGGTATCGGCTCTCAGCTTCGTCGGCGTGTCGATGCCGGTTTTCTGGCTGGGACTGATGTTCATCATCGTCTTTGCGGTGGATCTGAGGGTGATGCCCGCGGCGGGTATGCGCACGGCGGGAGCGGCCCTGACGGCGGCGGACCTCCTGCGCCATCTCCTCATGCCCGCGGTCGTCCTGGCGGCCGCGTTCATGGCCGGCTTCTCGCGGTATGTGCGGACGGCGATGATCGAGGTTCTCGCCCAGCCGTACATTCGCACCGCGCGCAGCAAAGGGCTCGCCGCACGGATGGTGTTGTATCGCCATGCCCTGCGCAACAGCTTGATCCCGCTGGTCACGATGGTGGGTCTGGCGTTACCGCTGCTGATCGGCGGAGCGGCGATCACCGAACAAGTCTTTGCCTGGCCCGGCATGGGGCAGTTGGCCGTGCAGGCGGCCTACGCGCACGATTATCCGCTCATTATGGGCATCACGATCGTCGTGGCCGCGGCCGTCATCGGCATCAACCTATTGACCGACCTCAGCTACGCACTCATCGACCCGCGAATCGAGCTCCACGCGAGCTGAATGGCGGTCCGACTCCTGTTCCAGCGCGAGATCAGGGGCGGCCGGACCGTTGTCGTGACATCAGGACGCCCCATGGTGTACGAGGCGTCCTTCTCCGACGCTGCGGAGTTATCGTTGCGGGATCCTGCAGAAGCCCTGCGCCTCGATCCGAAATGCATGGTTGAAGCGGCTCCGGAAGTTCTCGAACGCGATGTGCGCGGTCAACTCCACGAGGGCCTCCGGCGAGAAGTGTTCGCGAAGAGCGGCAAAGGCCTCGTCGTCGGTGTCCCGGCCCGAGATCGTCATCCCGTCGGCATAGGCGAGCACCTGCCGCTCGAGCGACGTGAAGAGTGGATGTGTCGCATACTCATCGAGGTGGGCGAACTTCTCGTCCGAAATGCCGGCCGCCTGGCCCGAGGCGGTGTTGATGTCTACTCAGAACGGGCATCCGTTGAGCCCGGCGACACGGACATACACGAGATACTTGAGGGTGTCCGGGATGAGCGTCGTCTCGCTCATGGCCTTGCTCCACGCCTTGTACGCGATCAGCAGCGAGGGGTGATGGGCCAGGACCATCGTGGTGTTGAGCGGCGCCCCGAACCGCTCAGTCTCGTTATCCAGCACCGCTCGGACCGACCCGGGAAGGCCGGCGCGGTCTGGCGGCGCGAGGCGGCTCCCAACGTGCGGCTTCGTACGGGATCCCTCCATCGCAACTCCTCCTCGTGCGCGGCCGCGGCGACGCCTACGCTCGTATCTATCGCACCCAGTACGCCAGTGCCGAGATTCCGAGCACGGTCGCCCCGAGCATGACCCAGAATAGCCACGTCGCTCGACCCGTGTCCCGATTCAGCACATCTCCCCCCACCGGACAATCATCTGGCGCAGGAGCGTGACGGCGACAAACCTGGATGCGACAGGGTTCGCCGTGTTCCCTCTTCGTCACCCGGACGGCCGGGGCCGGATCTTGGAACGGCCGGGGCCCACGCCGGTGTGTCTCATGGAGGCGGGGCGGAGGGAACCGGGCCGCTACACGCCGGAGATGTCCCGCCGGGCTCGGATGCGTGAAGACCTGGGCTCCGGGTGTTCGGGCGTCTTCATCACACGGGATGGCCCGAATTCCATGATGCTGTAACCATTGCCTCGACGCGTTTCACGTGTTCCTCGATGAGCTCCCGGATGAGCTCATGCGGCAATCGGCGCCGTTCGTAGGCGGTGCGCAGGAAGAACTCGACGGCCTGCGCGGAAAGTTCCAAGCTGCACAGGATGTCGAGCGACGCATCAAATTTCTTGCCGCGGGCCGTGCGCGGGCCGGCGGGGCCGGGTTCCTCCATGTGGTGGTGCAACGTGGTCCGCCGAGGCATACATCACCCTCCCCCTGCAAGCGGGGATCTAAGCGTCCTCGTTCGGCGGCCCAGCCGGCCACGGAATCCGTGGCCCTGTGACTTTGCGTCCCCGGATTACTCCGGGTTTGCCTGTTCGTGAGGCGCTGACCAGGTTTGTCTGTCTTCATGCCCCCGAGGCAGACGGTATAGACGCGGTTGGCCGCGAGGTCTGCAATCGCCGGTAGACTCCGGGGTGGCGCAAGACCGCGGTGGCCCGACGAAGGGATTGCGTTTGGTCCGGAGGAATAGGCAGCGTGTTCCACGCTTCTCTCCACTCATTTGATCTGCGCTATGCGTTGACTGCTTCTCATTCGTCACCAAGGAGGGACCAGGATGAGCATTTTGGCCTGGATTGTCGTCGGCATCATCGCAGGATGGCTCGCGAGAATGGTCGTGCCGGGCGAAGGCCCCGGGGGTATCGTTGGCGACCTGATCATCGGCGTCGTCGGCGCATTCATCGGCGGGTTGATCTTTCGATTCTTAGGGCACGGCGGTGTGACCGGTCTCAACATCGGCTCCATCATTGTCGCCTTCATTGGCGGCGTGATTCTGCTGCTGATTATCCGCGCTGTGACGGGGAAACGAGCCAGGGCCTAGGAGAACTGGGAAGCACCCGCTGACCCCGGGTCTGCGGTTCCCATGCGGCCGCGCCGCCGTCGCTGCCGCGATCGGCCGGAACCACGGGAGGAAACGCCCGTGCCCGGCCGCGCGCCCAGCAGGGGAGGCAACGGATGATGACGACCGCATCGGCGTGGGTGGCCACGCTTGCCGCGCACGGCGTCCGTCACCTGTTTGGGCTGCCGGGATCGACCGAAGCGAGCCTTCTCGACGCGCTCCGGCGCGACGGACGCGTCCGCTACGTGATGGCGCTCCACGAAAGCATCGCCGTCGCCATGGCCGACGGCTACGCGCGCGCGAGTCGACGCGTCGGTGTCGCAAGCCTGCACACGTCGGTGGGCGCGATGAACGGCCTCAGCCAAGTCTACAACGCCTGGCGCGACGCCTCGCCCGTCGTCGTGACCGCCGGCCACAAGGAGCGGGTGATCCTCGCGCAAGACGGGTTTTGCGCGTTTGCCGACCTGCCGGCTCTCTTCGCCGCCTGCACGAAGTGGACGTGGCAGAGTCTCTCATCCGCCGCCGCGGCAGAGGATCTCCGGCGCGCGTTGCATGTATCCGCCGCCTCGCCGCCCGGGCCGGTGTTCCTGTCCATCCCGGAGGACATGCTCGGGGAGCCGGTTGCGCAGACGCCGGCGGCCGCCGGCGCGGACGGTCCGATCGCGCCGCGCAGCGCCGGGGGCGAGAAGTTCGAGCCGCACGGCCGGCGGCCTGATCGCGCGGCGACCCTTGCCGCGGCGCGTCTCTTGTTGCAAGCGCACCGGCCGGTGCTGCTCCTTGGGAATGATGTGTCGGCGGCGTCGGGGGAAGCGAAAAGGCTCGCCGAGGCGCTCGCGCTGCCCGTGGTGATCCCCGACGTCACCGAACTGTCGACGCTTCCGTTCCCCGCCGCCGATCCTCACTATGTCGGTCTGTACGAGCAGGAGCCTGCGGTGCTCGAAGGGTGTGACGTGCTTGCCGCAATCGGATGCCGGGTCTTCTTTCCGTTTTCGGGCGCGCACAGTCCGCGACTGCCGCCGGGCGCCCAATTGATACACACGCACCCGGATCCGCGCCAGGTGGGCTGGCAGATTCCTCCGACCGTGGGGATGCCGGCCGACGCGGGCCCCGCGCTGCGGGATCTGGCCGATGCCGCAGCGGTGCTCGGCGGGCTGGATCCACGGCGGCGAGACGAGCGGCGCGCGCGGGTGGCGAGTCTGCGGTGCGCGTGGGAGCACCGGCTCCGCGCCGAGCGCGAAGCGCGGTGGCGCGGCGTGCCGATCTCCCTTCCGCGCCTGGCGGCCGAATTGGGCCGCGTCGCGCCGCGTGGCACCCTGTTTGTGGACGAAGCCGTCCGGTCGTCCCCCGCGATGCTCAACCACTTGGATCTGCCCCCGGACGCCGCATGGTACCACACGAGCGGCGGCGCGCTTGGGTGGGGCGTTCCGGCGGCCATCGGGATGCGGCTCGCCGCCGGCGCACGCCCGGTGGTGGCGATCGTCGGCGACGGCGCGTTTCACTTCAGCGCGCAGTCGCTGTGGACGGCTGCCCGCGAGGACGCGCCGGTCGTGGTGGTTGTACTGGACAACGGCGGGTATCTTGCCGTCCGGCGGGCGATCGAGCGCTATCTCGGCACGCCGGTGGAGCCGGCCGCGTACCCCGGTGTGGCCATCGCCGAGTTGGATCATTGCGCGGTCGCGCGCGGTTACGGCGCGGGGGCCGCGCGCATCGCGCATCCCGACGAGATCGCACCTGCGCTCAAGGCCGCCATCGCATCACACCGGCCTGAAGTTGTGGTGGTTCCGGTCGAGGACCTGTGAGCCCGGCACGCGTCCGCGCGACGCGCGTCTCGACCTCGACGCGGGGAGCGCAGTTGACAGCCAGGTCTCACTGGCAGGGATGCCGGAGGGCGGACGCGGCCACTCCGAACGCGGCGCCGGGTTCCCAGCCTATTGTCCCGGGCACGAAGCATCACCGATGAACTGATGGGATGTATGCAAACCACGCCAAACTGGCGTGTTTTGCATATCGGAGCCGTCAGCAAACCTCTATACTATTGCCTAAACGCCAAGAGGGGTCGGGGATGACGCTGGCGTTAGGCGTGCTGCTGAACGCCGAGTATCCGGTGAGCGAGCTCGTCGCCCTCGCAAAGCTCAGCGAGGCCCTCGGATACGACCAAGTCTGGTACACCGATATTCGCATGTTCCGCGAGTGCTACCTCGGTCTTGCGGCGATCGCGGCGAACACGAGCCGAATCCACCTCGGCCCGGGCGTGACCGACCCGTACTCGCGGCATCCCGCGGTCACCGCCTCGACGATCGCCACGCTCGACGAGATGAGCGGCGGGCGGGCGCTGCTCGGCCTCGGCGTCGGCTCTACGGGATTTCAGGAACTGGGCATTCGAGCTGAGCGCCCGGTCACGGCGCTCCGCGAAACCGTTGGCCTCATCCGGCGGCTCCTGCAGGGCGAAGACATCACGTTCCAGGGCAAGGTAATCTCGCTCAGCGGAGGCAAGTTGCAGTTTACCCCGATCCGAACCGAGATCCCGATTTACTTTGCGACGCAGGGTGAGCGGATCACGGAGCTCGCGGGCGAAGTGGCGGACGGCGTCATGATCGCGAATACGGCGCTGCCCTCCACCGTGGACTTCTACATCGGCTGCGTGAAGCGCGGCGTGGAAAAGGGCCGGCGGGCGATCTCGCAGGTCGACGTCGCCCTTCGCTTTGAGATGTGCATCAGCGACGATCCGGCGGAGGCGGAAGCGGTCATGCGCCGGCGGGTCGCGATGCGGGTGGCGGCGGGCTACGGCCACTGGGATTATCTCGAGCGTCTCGGCATCACACTCCCCCAGGCGTTCGTCGACCTCGCATCGAGGCGGGACCTCCGGGGCGCCGCCGATGCCAGCCATCTGCTCCCGCGGGAGGCGCTTGAGCGGATGGTGCTGGCCGGCGATGCCGATCGGGTCGCCGCCCAGTTGTCTCGGGCGATCCGCCCCGGGGTGACGCGGCTGGTTGTCCGGCCGCACGCCGCACCGGGCCGCCCCGTCGGCGACGTGTTGCGGCGATTTGCAGACGAGGTGGCGCCGCGCATCAGTGCGGCGCCCTGACGCCGCAGACAGGAGGGAGGGAGCGAGATGCCAGTCGTCAGGATCGAGATGTATGAGGGGCGATCGATCGATCAGAAACGGGAGCTGGTGCGCGGTGTGACCGAGGTCGTGGCGCGGGTCACGGGCAACCCGGCCGACGCCGTGCACGTCATTATCGACGAGGTCAAGCGCGAGAACTGGAGCATTGGCGGGCTGCTCCAGCCCGACCGGCAGCAGCGGTAAGGATCGAAACCAACTCGAAGAAGGGAGCGGACGAGATGCCGAAAGTCGCGAAGTTGAAGGTCGCCGACATCCCTCCGATGGATTTGACCAGAGGCATGCATACTCGGTACCTGGTCTGCCGCGAGACCGTCGGGAGCGAGGCGCTCCGCATGGGCGTCTGCCACCACGACCCCGACATGGCGGACCTCAAGTGGGAAGGCAAGAGCGAGGAATCCTTCTATGTGGCGAAGGGGAGCATCCGCCTGATCTGGGAGGGCGACGGGGGCGAGCGCGGCGACGTCGTCGTCCGAGAGGGCGAATCGATCTACCTGCCCAAGGGGTTCCGTTACATCCTGCGGGCGACGGGCGAGCCGGCTATCAACGTGTTCGGCATCGGCGGCACGTCCACCAGTCTCGAACCGGTCGTCGGGCCGGAGCGCGCGCGGCAGATCAAGGACGCCGCGGATCGTGCGGTGCAGATGTGAGCGCCAGACGAAGCGCTCGGGCGAGACACGCCGGCGCGCGGTTCACGAGGCGGCAACTGCTGGGAACAAGCGCGGCCGCGGCTGCCGCCGGGCTTGCGGCGGGATCGTTTGCGTGGTTGGGGGAGCACGGCTACGCCTACGGAGCCGCACCGAAAGTGCTGCGCATCCTTCAATCCGAACCGGTCTACGGTTTCAACCCCGTGTTGGAGTCGACGAACTGGCCGGAGACCAACCGCCTGGTCTACAACGGGCTGGTGGATGTCGGCCCATCGGGGCAACCTATCCCGGGCGTGGCGAGCGCCTGGACCGTGAATGACAAGGGCGACACCTTCACGTTCAAGCTGATTCCCGGGATCAAGTTCACCGACGGCACGGAGCTCACATCGGCGGACGTGAAGTTTACCTACGAGATGCTCGTCGATCCGAAGCTCGGTTCCACGCTCGGCAGCTTTGTTTCGAACCTGAGGACAGTCGACACGCCGGACAAGTATACGGCGGTGCTGCGGTTCGACGGCCCCAACGTGCTCATGATGCCGCTTGTCTCGCCGATGGGCATCTTGCCGGCCCACCTCTGGTCGGAAGGCGATCCCCACACCAACAAGTACCTGCACATGCCGATCGGATCGGGACCATTCATCGTGACCGAATGGCAGCACGGTGATCACATCAGCTTTGTCCGTAACCCTAACTACTTCCGGAAGCCGAAGCCATACGTCGACCAGGTCTTCTTCAAAGTCGCACCGGACGCGTCGACGGGTCTGCTCTCGTTCCTCAACCACGACCTCGACGTGGTGTTGTCGCAAGGCATTCCGGGCGGGCCCCCGTACGACCAGATGCGGAAAATCCTCGAGGCGACGCCGCCGGGTCTCGTCGCGACCGTGTTCGAGCAGAACTGGGTGCAGAATCTGTTTATCAACACGGCGAAGCCGCCGTTCAACAACGTGAAGGTGCGGCAGGCGCTGGCCCACGCGATCGACAAGGCCTTCATCGTGAAGTCACTCTTGTTCGGATTTGGCAAACCCGAAGAAACCTTGGTGCCGGACACGCCGGCGACCAAATGGGCGCACGCGTCGAACATCAAGCCGTACGACCACAGCGTGGAGAAGGCCAACGCCCTGCTCGACGAGGCGGGCTTCCCGCGCAAGGGAGGTGCGCGGTTCCCGGTCACCATCCTGGCCACGGAAGGCTTCCGCGTCCAGTTGTCCGAGGCGCTTCGGGAAATGCTCCGGACTGTCGGCATCGCCGCGGACATCAAGACGTATACGTACGGCGAGTATATCGGCCGCATCCGCCAGCAGGACACGGCCGCCTGCGTTTGGACGCTCTTCATTTCGAAGCAGATGGATCCCGCGGCGATCTGCGAGTACGTGAACGGCAAGAATGCCCACGCGGGCGGCACCAACTTCTCGGCCTGGGACAACCCGCAAGTGACGGAGTGGATCCCACAGGCGCGGGCGACGACGGACCGCGCCAAGCGGGCGCCACTGTACGTCAAGATTCAGGAGGTCGTCCACGAGGAGGTACCCATCATCCCGCTCTACACGGCGAACGGCATTGATCTCTGGTACAGCCGAATCACCGGGCTGCACAGCGTCGACTCGTTGACCGGGACAATGGAGTCCGTCGAAAACGCGCGGATCACTGGCTGATCGGGGAGACCACCGTGCTGACGTTTCAGGGACGCGAAATTCCGGAGTCGCTGGCGGAGATCGTCCAGCCCCGGCACACCGTCGTGATCGTCCATGATATGCAAAAGGACAATACCGCCGCGGGTTGGGCCTATGACAAGGTTGGCCGGCGCATCGACGTGGGCACAATCCTGCCGCCGCTCGTCCGGTTTCTCGAGGACGCGCGACGACACGGAGTGCGGGTGATGTACACGCAGTACACCAACCTGCCCGATTTCGGCAGCTACACGGACGTGCGCATTCGGGCCGACTACCGGCGGCTGACCGACCCCGAGCAGCGAAAGGCGTTGGAAGGTCTGGTCGAAGACACGCCGGGGTGGGCCACCATCGACGAGTTGAAGCCACAGCCCGGCGAGGTCATCATCAGGAAATTCCGCATCGACGCGTTCATCGGCACGCCGCTCGAGTTGTTCCTCCGCCTCAACCGCATCCGAACCCTGGTCCACACCGGGATCGCGACGGAGGTCGGCATCCTGCCCACGGCCTGGCACGCGTTGAACGTCGGGTTCTTTCCGGTCGTGCCGGAGGACTGCGTCGGGCCGATGGAGCCGCAGTATCACGACGACGCGATGCGGTTCCTGCGCCGGCTGGCGGTTCCGACCCGCTCGTCCGAGATCGTCGAGACCTGGGAAGCTTCGGCGCGCCGGTGACCTGACGCGCGGCGCCTGATCGGGAGCCACGCCGGTGAGCTATCGATACGTCGCGGGGAGACTCGTCCAGAGCCTTGTGCTGATCGGGCTGGTCGTGAGCACGGCGTTCGTCCTGATCCACGTGGCGCCCGGCGACCCGGTGACGTATCTCTACGGCGGCCAAGCCGTCAGCGGCGACGCGCTGGCCCGGATCCGCCATGCCTGGGGGCTCGACCGTCCCCTGTGGACCCAGTACACAGTGTATATGGGCAACATGCTCCGCGGCGATCTCGGCTACTCGCAGATCAATTTTCAACCCGTCGCGGCGATTCTTGGAGAGTCGCTGCCAAACACCCTGTTGCTGATGATCCCCAGCGTCCTGCTCGCCGCGGTCGCCGGGATTGTGCTCGGCATGACGGCGGCGCGCCGGCCGGGTACGGGTGCCGATTACGCCATCGGCGCCGTCTCGCTGGTGAGCTACGCGACCCCACCGTTCTGGTTGAGCGTCATTTTCATCGTCGTCTTCGCGAGTCGGCTCCACTGGTTCCCGACGCAGGGCATGGCCACGCTCGGCGCTACCGGGGGCGGTCTTGCCCGAGTGGCGGACGTGACCTGGCACATGGTGCTCCCGCTCGGCGTCCTCGCCTGGTGGTACTCTGCGTCCTTCACACGCCTGACGCGCGCTGCGGTCCTCGAGGAATCACGGAAGTACTACCTCATGACGGCGCGCATGAAGGGCCTGTCCGAGTTTCGAGTGTTCTACCGGCATGCGCTGCGGAATGCGATGCGGTCCGTCGTCACCGTGCTCGGCGTACAGCTCGGCACCATGTTCGCCGGCGCCGTGATGACGGAGATCGTCTTCGCGTGGCCCGGTACGGGGCGGGTGATCTACACCGCGATCCTGCAGCACGATTACCCCGTTGTGCTCGGGTTCTTCCTCGTCGTCGGCGCCGCGGTGATCCTCGCAAACCTCGCGGTGGATGTTGCGTACGCGATCATCGATCCACGGATCCGTTACGCGTAGCGCGGCAGTCGCGTCCGTCCGTGGAGCGCTGCCGGCGGCCGCGGACCGCGGGCGGTTTCGCCGGCTCCGCGTTGCATGGCAGGCCCTGAGACGGCAGCGAATGCCGTTCGCCGCGCTGGTGGTGCTGGCGCTGGTCGGTGCCGTCGGCGCGCTCGCGCCCGCCATCCTGCCGCGCGATCCCAACGCCATGACGGGCGACACACTGAGCGCCATCTCGGCCGCGCATCCGTTTGGGGCGGACTATCTCGGCCGCGACGTGCTGACGCGCATGGCCTACGGGATCAAGACGTCGTTCATCGCCGGACTTGCGGTCGCCGCGATTGCGATGTCGGCCGGTCTGACGTGTGGCCTCGTGGCCGGGTACTATGGGGGCTGGGTCGAACACCTGCTCATGCGAACGGCCGATGCTCTGCTCATCCTCCCGGGCTTCTTCCTGGCGTTGATCGTCGCGTTTCTGTTCGGCGGCCGCCTGATCACCGTCATCATGCTGCTGGGCCTCACAGGCTGGCCGCAGATAGCCCGGATTGCGCGCGCCGAGGTGCTCTCGCTGAAAGCCACGGAGTTCGTCGAGAGCGCCCGGGCCGCGGGCGCGTCCAACGCCCGGATCGTCTTCAGGGAGATCTTGCCGAACGCGCTTCCTCCGGTCCTGGCGTTGATGGCGCTGCTGGTGTCGTACGGCATCCTCAGCGAGGCCTCCCTCAGCTTCCTCGGGGTCGGTGATCCGAACGTGATCAGCCTGGGCGGCATGCTGAGTAACGGCCTCCAGTACGCCACGACCGCTTGGTGGGTGCCGACGTTCCCCGGCGCCGCGATCTTCGTGCTGGTGCTCCTCCTGAATATCGTCGGCGATGGCCTCAGCATGGCGTTGAATCCCGCACTCACGGTGGCATCGCCGGGACGGAGCGACCGATGAGCAAACACTTTCGTGTCTCGGGGAGCTTGCTTCTCAAGTTGGGGGAACTGGGGGTCCGTGCCTCGGCGGTTCTGCGGACCGCCGGTCTTCCCCAAGGCCTGTTCGATCAGCCGCGCGTGCTTCTCACGACGGAGGAATTCTTCGCCCTCTGGCGCGCCATCGGGGAAGTCAGCGCAGACCCCGGGATCGGCGTCCTGCTCGGCACCGAAACCAAGATCGAACGCTTTCAGCCGATATCGCTCGCCGCGCTCTCGGCGGAGAACCTCGGATCAGCCGTGCGGCACATGGCGCGCTACAAACAACTCACCTGTCCGGAAGAAATTCTGCAGCAGATGGACGGAGAAGAGTGGAGCATCCAGTTTCGGTGGCTTCTTGCGGACGAGGTCGAGCCTCAGGTGCTCACCGAATGCTGCCTCGCATGGGTTCTCTCGGTTGCCCGCCACGGGACCGGCGCTTCCCTATCGCCATTGCGCGTCGAGTTCGTGCACCCTCGCCCGCACGTGAATTCCATCGAGCGCTACTTTGGCTGTCGCGTGGTCTGCGGTGCTCCCCGCAATGCGATCGTGCTACGCGCGGCCGATGCCGAACGGCAGTTCGTGACCCGCAATGCCGAACTGCTTGCGATGCTCGCGCCGCAGTTCGAGGAGGAACTGACCGACCAAAACGGTGACGGAGATTTTGCCGAGCGCGTGCGCGGAACGATACGGCAAAAGCTCACAGGCCGCCGTCCCAGCATCGACGACGTCGCCGACGCGCTCCACATGAGTCCGCGAACCCTGCAGCGGCACCTTCAAGTCGCAGGATCCAGCTTCCAGCGCGTGCTGGAGGAGGCCCGTCACCAGCTTGCCCGCCACTATCTGAACAACCCTCTCCTTGAGTTGAGAGAAGCCGCGTACCTTCTGGGGTACGAGGACGCAAGCTCCTTCGTCCGCGCGTTCCGCAGTTGGGAAGGCATTCCACCTGCGCGCTGGCGCGAACGGCAGGGTACAAAGCCACCCGCTCGCCGCCGGCACGACCCGCGGCCGGCCACTGACACCTTGATCTCAGGGTCGTGACGACTACCGTGCCGCGTTCGGTCCGTACGGCGCTTGCGGTGGTCCTCGTTCTCCTCAGTTCCCTATGGGCCGGCCCCATGGCCCGCACGCTGGCCCAGGAACCGAGCCCCGGCATCGGAGAGTTTCCCCCGACCCCGGCCGATCGTCCTCCGGGCGCGCCGCCTGCCGTCTGGGCGGCGGCCGCGGCCATGGGCCGCGGCGTAAACTTCGGCAACATGCTGGAGGCGCCGGACGAGGGGGCGTGGGGACTCGTCGTGCGCGACGAGTTCATCGATGCCGTCGCCGCGGCGGGCTTCACCACGGTGCGTCTGCCCGTGCGCTGGAGCAACCACGCGGAGGCGGCGGCGCCGTTCGCCATCGACCCGGAGTTTCTGGACCGCGTCACATCGGTGGTCGACCGGCTCCTCGCCCGTGGCCTCTACGTCGTGGTGAACATGCATCACTACCATCAACTCGATGGCGATCCGCTCGACCGCGGAGAGTTCGCGGTCGACGACGCGGTCGTGGACGTGCGGTTTCTGATCCTATGGCGGCAGATCGCCGACCATTTCCGTGACGAACCCGGCCGCCTGCTGTTCGAGCTCTACAATGAACCCCACCGCCGGCTGACGGCGGCGCGGTGGAACGATCTCGCCGCGCGGGCGCTCGGTGTCGTCCGCCAGACCAACCCCGATCGCATCGTGGTCATCGGCCCCGTGGACTGGAACCAGGCGGCGGCCCTCCCGTCGCTTCGCCTGCCCGATGACGCAGACCTGATCGCGACGATCCACGACTACCGGCCCTTCGACTTTACGCATCAAGGGGCCCAGTGGGTGCACCCGGTCCCGCCGGTCGGCGTGACCTGCTGCGACGCCGGCCAGCGCGCCGCCGCGGCGGCGCCGCTCACCGCGGCGAAGACATGGTCAGACGGCTCCGGCTATCCGGTCTTTCTCGGGGAATTTGGCGCCTACAGCAAAGCGGACATGCCGTCGCGAGTGGCGTACACGCGATTCATGCGCGAGCAGGCAGAAGCCCGGGGCTTCCCGTGGGCCTACTGGGAACTGGCCGCCGGCTTCGGCGTCTACGATCCGCTGGCGCACGCGTGGCGCGCCCCGCTCAAAGACGCCTTGCTTGGTCGCGGCCCGTAGCGGCGCCGCCGCCCGTACGGTGCAGCCCGCGGCGCGGTGTCGGATAATGGGGGCAACGGAACGTAGCGCTCGGCGCGAGCAGCCGGGGCCGCGGTCGGTCGCCCCGGCCGGCGGGGGTGGCACATGGCAGCACCGAGATTTGTGCGCGCGGCGCGCGCCGCGGATGTCCGGGCCCGTGGACGGCTGGCGATCCAGGTGAACGGCCACGCGCTCGTGCTCTTTGCCGACGGCGATCAGGTGCGGGCGGTCGACAACCGGTGCCCGCACATGGGGTTCCCGCTCGATCGCGGCACCGTCCACGACGGCATCCTGACGTGCCACTGGCACCACGCGCGCTTTGATGTCTCAAGCGGCGGCACACTCGATCCGTTCGCGGGCGACGTGCGGGTGTTCGCCACCGAGGTCCGAGACGGCGACGTCTGGGTAGATCTGGCGCTCCACGAGGATCCCCTCGATTACCACCGCGCGCGGCTTCGTGACGGCCTGGAGCGCAATATCCCCCTGGTCATCGCCAAGGCCGCCGTGGCGCTCGTCTCGAGCGACCAAACCGCGGCGGACCCGTTTCGCGCGGGACTGGAATTCGGCGCGCGGTACCGGGAGGCCGGCTGGGGCCAGGGCCTCACGATCCACACGTGCATGATGAATCTCATGCCGCACCTCTACCCCGATGACCGGCCCCGGGCCATCTACCACGGCCTGGCGGCGGTGGCGCGCGATTGCCAGGGGATGGCGCCGCGATTCCGCCTGCGGCCGCTGCCGGGGGAGCCCGCAGATCTCGGAGTGATCCGGCGATGGTTCCGGCAGTGTGTGGAGGTCCGCGACGCGGAAGGGGCCGAGCGCTGCATCGTATCCGCGGTCCGGGGACGCGAGGGCGGCCGCGCGGCGGCCGACCTGCTGTTTGCGGCCGCAACCGATCACCGGTACATCGCGACGGGGCACGCGCTCGACTTCACGAACAAGGCGCTCGAGGCGCTGGACCTGGCCGGGTGGGAACACGCGGAAGCCGTGCTGGCCAGCCTGGCGTCAGGCTATGCCGAGGCCGCGCGGATGGAGGAGTCGAACGAGTGGCGGCATCCGGTGGATCTGATTAGGATCCTTGACAGCGCATTTGCGGAGCTGCCCGCCGTGCTGGAAGCCGGGCGCGCACGGGACGCCGCGTGGGGCGGTCGCGCGGAGCTCGTGCCGGTATTGCTCGGGGACGATCCGGCCGGGATCGCGCGGGCGCTCCTGGACGCCCTGCGCGATGGCGCGCGTCCCGCCGATCTGGCCGGCACCGTGGCCTACGCCGCCGCGCTGCGCATCGCCCGCTTCCCGCAGACAAATGAGTTCGGCGATTGGGACACGGCGCTGCACACCTTCACGTTTGCGAACGCCGTCCACCAGGGATTACGGCGCGTGGACTCCCCCGAACTGCTCCGCGGTGTGTTCGATGCGGCGATGAGCGTCTATCTCGACCGCTTTCTCAATGTCCCGCCGGCCCGCCTGCCGCGGTCCGACGGAGCCGGCCGCGATGCGGAGCGGCTGCTGCCGGAATTACTCGACGTGCTCGACCGGCAGCAACAGGTCCAGGAAGCCGCGCGCCTCGTCGAGGCCTACATCGCCGGAGGAGGGGGTGTCGGGGCGTTACTCTCCACGCTCGGCCGCGCGTTGCTTCGCGAGGATCGGAACTTCCACACGATCCAGATGATGGAGGCGGCGATCCGGCAGTACCAGCAGGTGCAGGGGACCCCCGAGGGGACCCACGTGCTCGTGGCGGCGGCGAGATATCTGGCCGCCCATGCGCCGACGGTGCGCGCGGAGGGACAAACGTACCAGATCGCCCACCGCCTATTTCGCGGGGAACGGCTGTTTGAGGACGCCGATCGCTAGGCCCGCCGCGCCCCGGTAACGCGGTCGGCGGCGGCCTCCGCGCGTGGGAGCACCTCGGCCGGCGTGCTCGAGCAGCGAACGTACGGAGAACATGCGGCGCACGACGACGGCGGCCGTGGGGACGACGACGGCCAATGGGGCCGCGTTCGCCCGCGGCGGCGGTAGGCTCGCAGTACCCGGGCCTGGGTTAGCCGGTGCGCGCCGTGCGGTCGAGGCGCAGGGCAACGCGCGCGTAGATGCGCGCCGCCGCGACCAGCTCATCGACGGCCACGCGCTCGTCGTCCGCATGCGCGTGCGCCAGGTCCGCGGGCCCGCAGATGACGGCCGCGGTCCCGGCCTCGTGCAGGATCGCCGCGTCGGTAAACGCGTCGAAGTGCACCCGCCGTGCCGGGCCGCCGGTCACGCCGGCGATGGCGGATTCGACGGCGCGGGCCAGCGGGTGATCCGGCGCGGTCGAGAGCGGCGGATGGGCGACGCGATCGAACTCGGCGTCGCGCACGATCTCCACCGCGTCGCGGCCGATGGTTTCGTCGGCGACCGCCATGAGATCGGCCTTGATCCGTTCGGGGCTGTCGCCGGGCACCCAGCGCTTGTCGAACGTAAACGTACAGCGGTCCGGCACCGTATTGCGGCTGACGCCGCCGCCGATGGTGCCGATGTTGAACGACGCGCGTCCGAGGTCCGCCGACTCCTGACCACGCCACACCTCGGGTAACCGCGTCTCGAGCCCGGCGAGGAGGCGCGCCGCGCGGAGGATGGCGCTGATTCCACGCTCGGGCGTGGCCCCGTGCGCCGTGCGGCCTCGAACGGTGACCACGTACCGGTCCACGCCTTTGTGCCCGAGGCACAGGCCCAGCCGGGTCGGTTCTCCCACGACCGCGAACGACGCGGGCGGGCCCTCCGCGCACAGCGCCGCGGTGCCGTCGTTGCCGCTCTCTTCGGCGACCACCGCGGCCAGGACGATCGACCGATGGGGACGCACGCCGGATCGTTGCAGGGCCGCCATGGCGCACGCCATCGCCGCCACCGCGCCTTTCATGTCCCCCGCGCCCCGGCCCCACAGCGCGCCGTCGTGCACCTCACCGGCAAACGGCGGATACCGCATGGAACCGGATGGCGGCACCGTATCGAGGTGCCCGTTCAGCATGAGGACCGGCAGGCCACGGGCCGCCCCGGGCAACACGGCCAACACGTTGCGCCGGCCGTCCATGACCTCGGGCATGGCGACGTCGAGACCTTCCCGGGACAGAAAGTCCGCGAGGGCGCGCCCGACCTCGGTTTCCCACCCGCACGCGGGACCGTGACTGGGGATGGCAACGAGGCGCCGGGCGAGGGCAAGGATTTCGTCGGGGTGGAGCGCCTCGTCCACCCGCCTCACGATCTCGTCGTTCATGGTCGCAGGGTGCCCATGTCCTCCGGTGTCGCGGCCGCACAGTCCCGCCGGCCGCAACGGACGTCGGTTGCGCCTCTTCGGTGCGCCGCCGCGGCCTCCCTGTCGCCGCGTGGGCCGTCGGTCCCCGGCGCGGAGGCGCGGAGCGCCGCCCCGCGCGCCTCGGTGGCGGCAGGAGAGGGGACCGAATTCGATAGAAAGACAGCCGGGTGGAGGGAGAGGGAGGTGGGGTCGTGGGAGCGCGCATCGAGCTGCTGCCGGACGAACGCATCGGTGAGAACCTCGCCTGTTACCGCGGGCGAACCGCCGACGGGGTGCTCCGGGGGCTGGCCCACGCCCCCGAGCTCGCCGAGCGCTGGCTGGCGTTCTACGTGCCGCTCGTCAAGGAGGACGGCCGGCTGCCCGTGGAGGTGAAGGAGCTCGTGCGGTTGCAGATCGCCGGCGTGTACGGTTGCGATTACTGCACGAGCTTCGTGACCCCGCTCGCACAGTCGCGCGGCGTGACCCCCGAGAAGGTCCGGTGGGTGATGACGCCGGACGCCGCGGACGCGCCGTATTCCCCTCGGGAGCGCGCCGCGCTCCGCTACACGCTGGCCATGGCCACGGGCACCGGGAGGCTCACGGCCCAGCAGGTTGCCGAAGTCCGCGCGCTGTTTCGCGACGACCAGGTCGTCGAACTGTCGATGCTGGCCGCCGCGCTGATCGGCTTCGGTCGCGTCAGCATCACCGGGCTGCACTTTGTGGAGTAGGCTCCCGTCGAGCCGGCGCTCGTAGCCGCACAGGTTGGACACCGCGTACGACGTCATCGTGGTCGGTGGCGGCCACGCCGCCTTGAGCGCGGCAATCGCCGCGCAGCGGGCGGGACAGCGCGTGATCGTGCTGGAACGCGCCCCGCGCCACCTGCGCGGGGGGAACAGCCGGCACACGCGCAACGTGCGCTGCGCTCATGGTCCGGGCGACGCGTACATGACCGGAGAATACCGTCCGGACGAGTACCTGGAAGACCTCCGCCAGGTGGGCGGCGGCCGTATCAACGGCGAGCTCGCGCGCTTTGTCATTCGCGAGTCGGAGGCGCTGCCCGCGTGGATGACCCAGCAGGGCGCGGCCTGGCAGCCCGCACTGCGCGGCACCTTGTCGCTCGGGCGCACGAACCGGTTTTTTCTCGGCGGCGGGAAAGCCCTCATCAATGCCTACTATGAGACCTGCCGGCGCCTCGGGGTCACCGTGTGGTACGAGGCGAGCGTGGAAGAGATCCTCGCGAGCGGGGACCGGACCGACGGGGTCGTGGTGCAGCGCGGGGAGCGGCGGGCGGCGCTGCGCGCTCGCGCGGTCATCATCGCGTCGGGCGGCTTCGAGGCCAACCTGGAGTGGTTGGGGCGGTACTGGGGGGATGCGGTGACCAACTTCGCCGTTCGGGGGACGCCGTACAACGACGGGCGCGTGCTCGCCGCGCTGCTCGAGCTCGGGGCGATGCGGGTGGGAGATCCCAAGGGGTTTCACGCGATTGCCGTCGACGCCAGGGCGCCGAAGTACGATGGCGGCATCGCGACGCGGCTGGACTCGATCCCGTTCGGCATCGTCGTGAACCGGTCCGGTGAGCGGTTTGCCGACGAGGGCGAGGACCTCTGGCCCAAGCGCTACGCGACGTGGGGTGCGCGGGTTGCGGCCCAGCCCGGGCAGGTCGCGTTCAGCATCGTGGACGCCAACGGGATCGGCGCGTTCCTTCCGCCGCTCTTTCCGCCGGTGCAAGCCGGGGCGATCGAGGCCCTGGGCGAGCTCCTCGGCGTACCCGCCGCCGTGCTGGCCGCGACCGTGGCGGCCTACAACCGTGCGTCCGCGGGGAACACGGTCGTTCGCCACGAGGAGCTCGACGGTGTCGCGACGCGCGGGCTGCACCCGCCGAAGTCGAACTGGGCGCGGCCGCTCGACCGGCCGCCGTTCTACGCGTTTCCGTTGCGGCCGGGCATTACCTTCACATACATGGGGGTGGGCGTGGACGAGCGCGCGCGCATCGTGGACCGGCGCGGGCGCCCGTTCGCTAACCTGTACGCGGCGGGCGAGATCATGTCGGGCAATATCCTGGAGTCGGGCTACCTGGGAGGGTTCGGCATGACGCTCGGGGGCGTGTTCGGGCGGCTGGCGGGCAGCGAGGCGGCGGCGCAGGCCGGCCGCTAATCAGACGCCGGCATAAACCGGGTGCAGCGTGGTGGTCGCGTAACGATGCCGTATGTCGGCTCTGGCCTGCGGCGGCGTGAGGACCGGCGTCTCCTGGCCGGCGCCGGGATCTTTGTGGACGACCTGAGATTCCCCGACATGCTGCACATGGCGGTCGTCCGGTCGCCGCACGGGCACGCGCGCATCCGGGCAATCGACCCGCAGGAGGCCGCCCGGATGCCCGGGGTTGTGGCCGTGGTCACCGGACGGGACCTGCCATCGCCGATCCCGCGGCTCCCCGCGGCGGCGATGTTCCCCGGCGTGCAGGCGGCGCGGCATCCGCTCCTGGCCGACAAGACGGTGCGGTACGCGGGCGAGCCCGTGGCGGCCGTCCTCGCCGTGGATCGCTACACGGCCCGGGACGCGGCGGAGCGCGTGCGCGTCGAGTACGAGGCCCTGCCGCCCGTCGTGGACCCGGTCTGGGCGCTCGATCCCGCCGCGCCCGTGATCCACCCGGCGGCCGGGTCGAACGTGATCTTTACCGTGGAGACGAGCGGGGGAGACCCGGAGGCCGCGTTCAGACGCGCCGATGTGGTCGTCCCCCTGGAACTGCGGCAGCCCCGGCTGGCGCCCGCACCGCTCGAGTGCCGGGGCATCGTGGCGTCGTACGACGCGGCGCGCGGTCGTTTGGAAGTCTGGCTGTCGACGCAAGTCCCGCACGAGGCCCGGCAGAAGATCGCCGAATTCCTCGGCGTGGCCGCGGACCGGGTCCGGGTCGTCGCGCCGGACGTGGGCGGCGGCTTTGGCGCCAAGGGCGCCGTCTACCCCGACGAGATGCTGGCTGCGTACCTCGCGTGGCGGCTGCGGCGGCGGGTGAAGTGGGTCGAGGACCGCTTCGAGAACTTTCGGGCCATGACCCACGGGCGCGGCCAGCGCGCGTCGCTTCGCGCGGCGGTCGCGCACGACGGCACCGTGCTGGCGGTGGACGGGGACATTCTCGCGGACCTGGGAGCGTACTGCCTGGCCGATGCGGCCGTGATCCCGGCGCTCACGCTGCGCGTCGCGCTGGGCGCGTACCGCGTCGAGCACGTCCGGCTGCGGCTTCGCGGCGTGGCCACAACGCAGACCCCGACGGGGCCGTATCGCGGCGCGGGGCGGCCGGAAGGCGCCTACTACATCGAACGTCTCATGGACGCCGTCGCGGCGCGCCTCGGCATCGACCCCGCGGCGATCCGCCGCCGAAACTTCATCGACGGCTTTCCACACCGGAGCCCGACCGGGCTCGTCCACGACTCCGGCAACTACGGTCGCGCGCTCGACCGCGTCTTGGAGCGTGTCGGGTATGCGCGGTGGCGGGATGAGCAGGTCCGGCGGCGCCGGGCGGGCGGGCCGCCGATCGGGATCGGGATCTCCACGTGGATCGAGATCGCGGGCGGCGGCGACCTCTGGGAGGACGCCACGGTCACGCTCGAGCCGTCCGGGCGCGTCACGGTGCTCACCGGGACATCGCCGCACGGGCAGGGGCACGAGACGGCGTTTAGCCAGGTGGCGGCGGACGCGCTCGGCGTCGACCCTGAGCAGGTCACGGTGCTGCACGGGGACACCGACGTGGTCCCCGCCGGCATCGGCACCTTTGCGAGCCGGTCGCTCGCCATCGGCGGGTCCGCCGTCGCGCAGGCCGCGGATGCCGTGCGCCGGGACGTCATCGCCGTGGCGTCGCGGCTGCTCGAGGCCGCGCCCGACGACCTCGCCGTCGACGGCGGACGGGTTGCCGTTCGGGGTGCGCCGGGGCGCGCGCTCACGCTCGGGCAGGTGGCGCAGGCCGCGCGCCCGGGCGATGCTCGGGCCGGGATCTCCGCGGCCGTCCGCTTCGAGGCCACGGGCACCATGGTCCCGTCCGGCGCGCACGTCGCCGTCGTCGAGATCGATCCCGACACCGGCGCGATCACGATCCTCCGGTACGTCGCGGTTGACGACTGCGGGCGGGTGGTGAACCCGCTGCTCGTCGAGGGACAAGTGCACGGGAGCCTGGCGCAAGGCATCGCGCAGGCGGTACTGGAACGCGTCGCCTGCGACGCGAACGGCCAGCCGCTGGTCAGCTCGTTCCTCGACTACGCGATGCCGACCGCCTCGCAGGTCCCACGGGTGGAGACCGAGCGCCTGGAGACGCGGTCCCCGGTCAATCCGCTCGGCAGCAAAGGCATCGGAGAATCGGGCACGACGGGCGCGCCGCCCGCGATCGTGAACGCCGTACTCGACGCGCTCCGTCCGCCGGCAGGCGTGGTCCTGGACATGCCCGTCACACCCGAAGCGCTGTGGCGCGCGTTCCGGCAGCGGGGCACGCCCACGCCGCCCTCAGCGTAGCGGGATCCGCGCGACCGCCGGATGCATCACAGCGGTGCGCGGCAGCGCCCGCAGATCGCTTCCCCCCGGGGACGCCCGGCCCGGATCCGGTTCTTCTGCCCGCACGCGCGGCAGGCCAGGATGAGATCGGTATCCGGCTCGTCCGGCGCCGCCGCCGCGTCGGCACGCGGGTCCGGGCGATAGCGATAGCTGTTGAGCGCCGCCGCCGTCGTCGTGCTGACGTCCTGGAATAACCCGGCGCACCACAGCATTTCCATCGGTCCGGGTCGGTTCCCGTGACCGAGCACGCGCCGGGCGATCGCGTTTCCCAGGTCGACGCCGAGCGGGCCGGAGTCCGGTGCGGCAGTGTGGAGGAACGGCCCATACTCGGCGCCGCGCTCGCGAACGAGATCCGCGAACGACCAGTACTGGCGCCAGTCGACCGCCCGTTTGAAGGCGGTGTAGTGGGGACCGTCGAGCACGGCCGGCAGACGCTGTGCGAGCCCTTCCCGGCCGTCGGTCCACAGGCAGAAGGAGAAGACGGAGGAGGCGTCCATGACCGCGCGGCGCTGGCTCGGGGTCAACGCGATCATGAGCGGATGGCGCACCGCGTTGTGCGCGACCGCAACGGTGGCGAACGCGAACAGCTCGAGCCGCAGCACGTTGAGACCCAGCCGCTGCGCCGCCTCGAGCTTGGTATCGTAGTGTCGGCCCGTCAGCGCCGCAAACGAGAGGGCCAATTCCAACGGCCGGAGGTGCTGTACTGCGCCTTTGTGTCCTCGGCCGAAGAACTGCCCCATGCCCGCCTCCCGCCCGCGCCGTTCTCCCCACAACTTGGCCGCCTGCGGCGACACTCCTTGCGCGCGTCGCGGCCTCCACGGTACGCCGGGGCGGCCCGGTTCGCGGCGCGCCGCCCGGGATCCGCGCCACATCCATGTTACCGTCCGTGGTGTAAGATGATAATGAGGTGCGGCGTGGTACGGCCTTGGGGGTCCGGTAGGTGAGACGGCGGAGCATCCTCGCCGGGCGGTTCCTGGCCATCGCGATCGCGGCGGCGGCGACCGTGTCGTTGCCGTCCGTGCACGCGGCGCGGCGGCCTGCGCCCGCGTTCACCCTGACGCTGCTGGACGGCACGACCCTCAGGCTCGCGGACCTCAAGGGGTCGCCCGTGATCCTGTTGTTCTGGGCGCCGTGGTGTCCGACGTGCAATGCGGAGGCGGCGTCCTGGGAGCGTGAGTACCGGGAGTGGAAGGGCAAAGGCATCGCCCTCGTGGGGATCGGCCTGCTCGACAACCGCGCCGCGGTGGAGCGGTTCGTGCGGCAATACCGTCTGACGTTCCCGACCGGGTACGACGCGGACGGTCGCATCGCGAAGGCGTACGGGTTCACGGTGCAGCCGTTCTGGGCCTGGATCGCGCCGGACGGCACGCTGGTCCGGGCCGCATACGGGCCGGCGGACGGAGCGGAGCTGGACGCCGCGTTCCGTACCCTCTCGGGGCGATGAGCCGCCGCGTACCGGCCCCCCGGATCCCAGGATGCCCGCGCTGAGCCTGCCCGTCGCGTTTGCCGCCGGCGTGCTGGGGTTCTTTTCGCCCTGCATCCTGCCGCTGATCCCGGGCTATCTGTCCTTCGTCGCCGGTGTGTCGCTCGCCGAATTGGAGGGGAGCGGGGGCGCCCGACTGCGCGTCCTCGGCGCGACGGCCGTGTTCGTGTTGGGATTCTCGACGATCTTTACGGCGCTCGGCGCGTCGGCGTCGCTCGCGGGCGGTTTTGTGTTGTCCAACCGGGAACTCCTCAGCCGCGCCGGCGGAGCGATCGTGATCCTCTTTGGGCTGGTCGTGCTCGGCGTCGTGTCCGTGCCCGGCCTGGCGCGGGAGCGGCGGATTCTCATCACGCGACGCCCCACCGGGTGGCTCGGGGTTCTCTTGGTTGGGATGGCGTTCGGGTTCGCGTGGACGCCGTGCGTAGGACCCATCCTCGGCGCCATCCTCACGCTGGCCGCGACCGCAGCCCGTGCAGACCGCGGCGCCGTGCTGCTGTTCGTGTACTCGCTCGGCCTCGGCCTCCCGTTCCTCGCCGCAGCGGCATGCCTCTCCGGTGTGGCCCGTGCGTTCCTCGCCGCTCGGCGCTACGTGCGCTCCGTCGAGGTCGCGGGCGGTCTCCTCCTCGTGGTGCTGGGAACCGCGCTGCTCTTCGATTGGGTCTACCGGCTCAACAGCTGGTTCATGCAGATCGTCCCGCTGCGGCCCATCTTGTAGCGGACGCAGGCCCGGCTGCGCCCGGCCGTGAGGTCCTGTGAGGTACTCGTCAGAAGCATGTGTTGCGGGGAGACGCCTGCGCGGGCGTGGACGCATAGGTGCGCGTAAGGGCGCGTGCGTTAGCGGTGGGGCGGCGTCCGGCCGGGCGTGCGTGCGGTCATCGGTTGCGCCGCCCCGGAGGCGTAGCCGGCATCAACGAGGGCAGATCGTCGCGTCAATACAACGCCGGTGCATCCAAATCGAAGTACACCCAATACGGCCAGTATGCGGGAAACGCATAGTAGGGTTGGAGAAAGCGGGTGTGCCGTTCCGGCGCGGTGTCCAGGATACGGAACCGAGCGGGTCCCTCCTGAATCAGACGGTCCGCGAGGTCGGCGCCCCGCGCAAGCGCGAAGGGGCGGCGGCAGCACGCTTCGTCCTGCGCCAGCACGACCGGTCCCCACAGCACCGCGACGCGGCGGGGATGCTGTTGGTCGACCGGAACCATCCTCAGCGCGAGAGGAATCGTCACGGTGACCTCGTCCCCCGGCTTCCACTCACGAACGACACGCGCCCACTGCCCGGGCCGGCCGCACGCCTCAAGCGGCGAACCGTTAACCGCCGCGCGAAGCCCCGCCGACCAGCCCGGAACCCTGAAGGCCAGACTCATTCGGGCCGGCCGCTCCATCGTCAGCCTGAAGGTCGCGATCTCAGATTCCGGATATGCCGTGTCTTGCCGGAGCGTTACACGCTGCCCGCCGTGCCGCCATGTGGCTTCCGACGGTACGAAGAGGTTGACATAGAGGCCTCCGGCGTCGCGGAAATAGACGATGTTGTGGTAGTCAGCCACAGTTTGCAGGTACGTGCCGGCGCAGCACGGCCACTCGTACCAGTAGTGTTGCTTGATGCCGCTCGACAGACGGTAATCTCCGTAATAGAAGGTCCGCCCGTCGGGTTCGGTGGGGAGGGCTGCGCCGATGCCGTTGTACAACAGCATTTCGATCCAGTCGCCGAAGCGGGCCTCGCCCGTGAATGTCATCAAGTATCGCGACAACTTGAAGGCCGCCCACGATCCGCACGGGATCTCCGCGTGGCCGGCGTACAGTTCTAGCGACCGTCCGAGCGCGCCGTCGGGCGGCATGAGCCGTTCGTCGGGACCGTAGCCTCCCGTCGCGTAACACTGCGTGCGCTGCAGGAAGTCGTATGCGTTCGTGCAGATGCGCAGGTACCGGCGGTCGGCGGTGACGGCGTACGCCATCGCGGCACTGCTGAACGTGTTGACGTGGCTGTATGCGTGCACGGCGACGACCTCATCGGGATTCGAGGTCGCTTCGAACCGGCGCCAATAGTCCTCATACAGCCAGATGTCGGCAAACTCTTTGAACGCGGAGTTGCCGCCTGCCAGGTAGGCCCGGTAGAGATTCTCCGGCAGCGTATACCACTCGGTCGTGTTCGTCGCCTCGCCGCCCTGGAAATCGAAGTTGTCGGCCGGCCGGCGGGACCGGTCGAACGTTCGGGCCGCCCACTCCATCGTTTGCTCGAGCGTCGGGAGCGACTCGCGGCAGTCGGCGTACGCGTGCAGGTCGACGAGCCCGCAGACGAGTTTCTCCCAGTCGTACAGCCGCCGCATGCGGGCTTCGCCCTTCGGTCCGACGGTGCGGCGCCATCCTTCGAACAGCGCAAGTGCTTTGTCACGGAGCGCCTTGTCGCCGGTGGCCCGGCTCAAGCGCGCCATGCCGCTCAGCAGTTGCCCGAAGATCACCGCGCTCGTCTGCGCACACCAGCCGCGCATGCCCGCCCCGGGCGCCGGCAGCCCCGCGCGTTGGCGGAAGCCTTTCAAGATGTCGTCGTCGGGCACGTCGTAGTACGTCTCGCGGGTCCGTCCCACTTGGTCCGCGAACCAGCCCGGCAGCAGCCGTACGCCTCGGTAGTCGAACGGCTCCAGGACTCTCGGGGCAGTTTCCATCAGGGATTCCTCTGCGCCGCTGTACGCCGCGCGCCAAGGTACAGGCGCACGACATCGGGATCGGCCAGCAGCGTCGATCCCGGGCCCTCAAGCCGATTGCGGCCCTGCTCGAGGACATACGCGTAGTCCGCCATCGCGAGACACTGGCGCGCTTTTTGCTCGATCATCAAAATGGACACCCCTTCGGCATTGATTGCTTTGATCTTGGCAAAGACCTCCTCGACCACGGCGGGCGCGAGGCCGGCCGATGGCTCGTCAAGGATCAGGAGCGTCGGTCCCGACATGAGGGCGCGGGCCAGCCCGAGCATCTGGCGCTGTCCGCCGGAGAGCGTCGCGGCCCGCCGGCGCAGCATCGTCCGCAGCGCGGGAAACGTGGTCAGCACCCGGTCGAGATGCTGCGCGAACCGGACTTTGTTCAACGCCGACCCGATCTCGAGATTCTCAAGCACGGACATCTCGGGAAAGACGTTGGCCAGCTGCGGCACCAGGTTCATGCCGAGCGCGCTGATTTGGTTTGGACGCAGCGCGGTGAGATCATGGGCCTTGCCGCGGCGGTCGTAGAGGACGGCTTCGCCGCGCCGCGCGCGCACCAAGCCGTAGATAGTCTTGAGCAGCGTGGATTTTCCGGAGCCGTTGGGCCCGATCACGGCGACGATCGCACCGCGGGGGACCGCAATCGACACGTCATGCAACACGTCTTCGTCGCCGTAGCCGGCGCAGAGACCGCGTGCGGCGAGAGCTACGTCATCCACGCGGCGTCTCGCGTGGTCCCTTCCCGGAGGACTCCGATTGCGCCGCCGGCCCGAGATATGCTTCGATGACCCGATCGTCGTTCTGGATCGCCTGGGGCGGGCCGTCGGCAATGAGCCGCCCTTCGTCCATTACGATCACACGGTCGCTTACCGACATGACGACGTCCATGTCGTGTTCGATCAGAAACACGGTGACGCCCCGGTGGTCGCGCAGATCTTGGACATGGTCGAGCAGCTGAAGCACGAGCGCCGGCAGCACCCCGGCCATGGGCTCGTCCAGCAAGATCATTCGCGGCATGACCATGAGGGCGCGCGCGAACTCCACCAGCTTGCGCTGGCCGCCAGAGAGGGCGCCCGCGTACTGGTCCGAGACATGCCGCAGTCGGACAAGATCGAGCATCTCCAGCGCCCGTGCATGTATCTCCCGTTCCCGCCGCGCGACGCGTCGCGGCATGATCCAGCCCAACCCCAGCCGCTCTCCCGGCTGGTCCTGGGCGGCGAGCAGGAGATTGTCGAGCACGCTCATCCGGGTGAGCACCCGGGGCGTTTGAAACGTTCGGACGAGGCCGGACCGCGCCACGATGTCTCCCCGGCGACCTTCGAGTCGGCGCTTCGCGAAGCGGATCTCGCCGTGATCCGGCCGCAGGAAACCCGAAATGAGATTGAAAACCGTGGTCTTCCCGGCGCCGTTGGGTCCGATGAGCGCGGTAATCGATCCCTCTTCCACGTCGAACGACAGGTCGTCCGCCGCCGCGACCCCGCCGAAGCGTTTGGTGAGTCTCCGCACCTCGAGGAGCATGGGCTACTTCTCCAGCAGCAGCTCTCGGCGGTTTCCGAGTAGGCCCTGGGGGCGAATCATCATGAACAGCACGAGCAGGAACCCGACCGAGAACAGGCGGAGAAAGGCCCGCGATCCGGAGTCGACCAGAGACAGCGGGAAGAAGGTCAGGAACTGCGTGCCGGTATAGAGCAGGCTGAACACCGCGGCGCCGACTGGAATCGCCCAGAGTCGGTTCATGCCGCCGAAGATCAGGATGAGATACGCGTAAAATGTCAGCGTCGGCTCGAAGTCGTTGGGACTGAAGACTCCGATCTGCCACGCTAGGAGCAGTCCGGCGAGCCCTCCCAGGGCCGCGCCGAGCAGGAGCGCTTGGAGCTTGAAGGCGGCGACATGTTTCCCCACAGCCGTCGCCGCGGTTTCGTCTTCCCGGATCGCCCTGAGGACGCGCCCCCACGGCGATCGCTCGAGCCGCCGGAACACCCACAGGAGAGCGCCGGCGAGGGACCAGACCACAAGGAGCATCGCGCGATCCGGCGTAGCGGCCGAGCCCAGCACGGAGGACAGGGCTCGGCTGAGGCGGTCAAGCAGGTCCTGCCATCCGGCATTGTACGAGACAAATCGGGCCGGGCCGAGCAGTCCGACGGACCCGAGCGGCCCCCCCGTCAGCCAGGACAGATTCGTCGCGAGGTAGCGGACCATCTCGCCGGCGGCGACGGAGGCGATGGCCAAGTAGTCGGCCCGCAGGCGAACCGAAGGGATGCCGAGCAGGCAGCCCAACGCCACTGCCGCAACCAGCCCGAAAATCGCCGCGACTGGAAGGGGCATGGCTGCGCGGACGACGAGAATCGCCATCGTGTAGGCCGCGACGGCCATAAAGGCCACGTGGCCGAAATTCGGGAGCCCGGCCAGCGAAAATTGCACGTACAAGCCGAGGGCCAGCACGACATAAATCCCAGCCATGATCGCGACAAAGGTCCAAAACGCCGGGTTGAAGACGTCCATCAAAGCACGGTTGCCCTGCCGAACAATCCTTGCGGACGGACGAGCAGGAGCACGATCAGCACGCAGAAGGCGAGCACGGGCTTGTACTGGGCGTCGAGCCCGCCGAAGAAACCGTTCCATGTCGCGAGGTCCATCGCGACGCCCAACACCAGACCGGCCACCAGCGCGCCGTACGCGTTGCCGATTCCACCGAGCACCACGGTCGTAAAGATCAGGAAGAGGACCTGAAATCCGAGGTTTGGATCGAAGGTTCCCTCCACGACCGCCAGCATGACGCCGCCGAGCCCCGCAAGCGCGCCCGCGAGGAGCCAGACGTGGACACCGACGCGTTCCACGTCGATGCCCGAGATTGCCGCGAGGTCCCGGTTGTCTGCGACGGCGCGCATGGATTTGCCCATGGGGGTTCGGGCAAGCAGCAGCGCGACTGCCGGCAGGACGACCGTCGCGATGGGAATCGCAACCGCCTCGCCCGGCGAAATCCGAAGGAACCCCAGAGCGAAGACCTTGGTCTGGTCGATCGCATACTGGCGCACCTGCGTCCCGGCCACAAGAAACACGACGTCCCTGAGCATGAGGGCCAGGCCGGCCGTAACGAGCGACATCGCTACCAGACCACGGCCCCGCAGCGGTCGCAGGACAACGAAGTGGATACCAATCGCGAGCAGCGCCGTGCCGGCGATCGCACCCGCGGTCGCCGCGACGAGGTTCTGGCCGAACGGCACGTTGAGGAGAAACGCGAGATAGGCCGCGAACGTCAGGTACTCGCCGTGCGCGAAGTTCGGGATCCGCTGGATCCCGAATACGAGCGACGCGCCGACGCCGGCCAACGCCAGGACCGCGCCGGTCACCAGGCCGGTCACCACCAGCTCGGCGAATTGCGTCATTCCGTCCTACGGCTGCGCAGGTGCTACGGCGTGAAATTTACCACCTTGATCACTTTGCTCGAGCCGTCGGGCTGCACCTGCCAAATGGCGTAGGTGGTGGCGGCAACCCGGCCCGAGTCCGTGAAATTCAACGGACCGGTCGCGCCCTCGAAGCGAATTTTCTGGCCGGTCATGACGGCCTTGATCGCCGCGTCGAGTTGTTGGAATGTATACGCCGTTCCGGGCGGGTTGGTCAGCGGGACCACGTACCGCGCGATCTGGGCCGGCTCGGCGGATTTGGCCTCGAGCGCAGCCAAGAACGATACGAAGACGCTGTCGAATGCCTCGGCCGTGAACGGCTGGAACTTGGTCCGCTGCCCTGCGTCCTGCTCAAAGAGCGCCTGGAACGCGGGGAACGACGCGCCACCCGCGGGATACGCCTGTGTCGCCCGCATCCCCGGGAAACTCTGGGCGCCGTTGCTCTTGCAGTCATTCAACGTGTCCGATCCGAAGCTCTTCTTCGGGTCCCATTTTCCCGACCTTGCGAGCGGAAAGGCCAGCTTGTCAAAGGTCTGACAGAAGTCGATGAACAGCCAGCCGGTTGGGTTTCCCTGCACGAGCTTCTGGGCCTCCGCGTCCAGCGTCGGCTGAGTGGGGTCGTAGATGAGGTCCACAGGGATGGTGCCGCCGGTCGATGTCCAAGCCTCCTTGAACACGGCGCTCAGGCTCGTGCCGTACGCGTCGTTCCGCGCGGCGACGTTGATCCTGGCGTGCGGACCCAGGGCAGCCGCAATGATCTTCGCCAGCACCCGGCCCTGCACGTCGTCCGCCGCGACAGGCTGCCAGAGGAACGCCGGGGTGCCGGTGTTCAACTTGGTGAGCGCCGGGCTCGTTCCGCCGGTGAATTCCAACACCCGGTTCGGAATCGTAACGGCCGTCGCCACCGCGCTCGTCACCGCGCTGTAGAAGTCCCCGATGACGACGTTGACACCGTCGATCTTCACGAGCTTCTGGGCCGCCTCGACACCTGTCTGCGTGTTGCCCTGACTATCCTGCGAGTCCGCCAGCACGACGTGAATGTCCGGCAGGTCCAGCTTTTTCAGCGTCGCGGTCACGTACTTGATCCCCACCGACGCGGCTTCGTTCCACGCCTGTCCCGCGGCTGCCGAGTTGCCGGTGAGAGGAGCCAGGACTCCGTACTTCAAGTCGAAGGAAACCGGGGTCGCTCCCGAGACAGGGAACGCAGGGCACAGCAGTCCGATGATGGCCGCGACGCTGCAACACATGCAGATCGTCCTGCGCATCGGATATCCTCCTTGCGTCTGGTCGTGCGTCGAGCTATGGCCGCGGGCAATGGCGCCCCGGAGAGAGAGTAATCGTCGTCCCTACTTCCACACATAAAGCGGCCATGCCTACAAGTCGTTCACGGCGCGGTGCCTCCACGGGTTCCGGGCCGAGACGGGGAGACGAACGTTCCTGCCGGCTGGCCGCGGCGGTCGGCAGGTCGGCCGTTGCTTTACAACTTTGTGCTTTACTTCACGGACGTCGTATGTCATACTATTACGGCATCAGCAGGCTGCAAAGTCGGTTGGTAGCACTGAGCACAGAAGGTGAGAAGGTATGGCGGTCGGTACGGTCAAGTGGTTCAGCTCCGAGAAGGGTTACGGCTTCATCACCCCGGACAGCGGCGGCAAGGATTTGTTCGTGCACTTCAGCGCGATCCAGGCTGACGGCTACAAGTCGTTGAACGAGGGCGACAAGGTCGAGTACGAGGAATCGGAGGGCCGCAAGGGTCCGCAGGCAGCGAACGTGCGCGTCCTGCGCTAAGCCGCGACATCGAGAAGGCGTACGATGCCGGGGGACGGCCGCGAGGCCGTCCCTCGGCGTTTTGGGACGAGAGGGGCGGCAGGAGTTCCGCCGGGGCGGCCCAAAGAGTGAGGCAACGGACCCGCGTGCGCGGTTCCCCTCGCAACTTCCCGGATGGCCCTCGGCGGAGGTGATGCCGTGCCGCATGAGACGTACGCGACTCGGATTGGGCCGCGTCGGATCGCGTACGGGCGGCGCGACATGGTCGCGACCGCCAACCCGCTCGCCGCGCCGGCAGGCGCGCGGGTGCTTGAGCCGGGCGGCAACGCGGCGTGATCGACCCCTGCCGCGGCATCATCGCCGGGTGGCTCCAGGGCGCGGCGGATCCGTGCTGCGACGGCCACGCTACCGGCCGGTAGGAGGAGACCGATGCACTTCACGGTCGTGGGATCCGGCGCCATCGGAGGAACGATCGGCGCGTACCTGCGGCGTGCGGAGCACGAAGTGCTCTTCGTCGACAATGCGAAGGAGCACGTCGAGGCCATCGCCCGCGGCGGGCTCCTGATCGAGGGGGCGGAGGAGTTCCGCGTTCGCGCCCCCGCGGTCACCCCGGACGGTCTTGCGGCGGCCCTCGCCGGCCGGCCGCCCGAAGCGGTGTTGCTGGCCGTCAAGGCGCAGCACACCGCGGCGGCGCTGGAATGCGTGGCCCCGCTGCTCGGTCCCGAGAGCTACGTGGTGTCGATGCAGAACGGGCTCAACGAGCGGGTCATCGCGGCGCGGATCGGCGCGGACCGCACGGTGGGCGCGTTCGTCAATTTCGGCGCCGACTACCAGGCGCCGGGCCGTATCATGTACGGCAGCGCGGGCGCGCTCTACCTGGGCGAGCTGGATGGGAGGATGACGCCGCGCCTCGAGCGGTTGGGCGACATCATGCGCGAGGCGTTTTTGGAGAACACGACGCTGACCCAGAACATCTGGGGCTATCTGTGGGGCAAGCTCGGCTATGCGGCGCAGCTGTTCGCGTCGGCGACCGTGGACGACACGATGGCCAACGTCCTCTCGGCGCCGGAGAACCTCGCGCTGCTGGCCAACCTCGCGGCCGAGGTCGTGCGCACGGCCGAGGCCGAGGGGGTGCGGAGCGAGGGGTTCGACGGCTATGAGCCCGGGTTGATGCGGTTCGCCTCCCCGCGCGACTGGGACGGGATCCGCGCGAGCCTCGACCGTCTGGCCACGTTCAACCGCCGGTCGCTGAAGCAAAAGAGCGGGATCTGGCGCGACCTCGCGGTCCGCCACCGGCCGACCGAGGTGGACCACCAGCTCGGCCCGGTGGTCGAGATTGCGCGCTCGCACGGATTCGAGCTGCCGCTCGCGGCGTGCCTCATCGAGATGATCCACGAGCTGGAAGCGGGCCGCCGAGCGATGGCGCCGCAGAATCTCGCCGAACTGCGGCGCCTCAACGAGGCGGTCTACCCCAAGGAGGTTCCCCGGTGAGCACCCGGTTCCGCGGATTCGCCGACGACCACCTGAGCGATCTGCTGGCGGATCTCAAAGCCTTCGTGGAGCTCGAGTCGCCCACGACCGACAAGGCGGCGGTCGATCGCGCCGGGCAGTACCTGGCGGGCCGCTTCGCCGACGCCGCGCGTGCGGACGTCGTCTGGCACCGGCAAGAGCGCTGGGGCGATCACTTCGAGGCGCGCGTCGGGCGCGGCCGGCGGCGCGTCCTCCTCGTCGGTCACTTCGACACGGTCTGGCCGGTCGGGACGCTGGAACGGCTGCCGTGCCGGCTGGACGGCGACCGGATGACGGGGCCCGGATGCTTCGACATGAAGTACGGGGACATCCAGGCGGTGTGGGCGCTTCGGGCCGTGGTGGAGAGCGGCGTCGCGGAGGACAAGACGTTTGTGTTCCTGGCCAACAGCGAGGAGGAGGTCGGGAGCCCGACGTCCCGGCCGCTCATCGAACGGCTTGCAAGGGAATCGGAGTGCGCGCTCATCCTCGAACCGTCCGTCGGGCCGGAGGGCGCGGTGAAGCTGTGGCGCAAGGGCGTAGGCATCTACCGGATGCACGTGCAGGGCGTGGCCAGCCACGCCGGCGCGGACCCGGAGCGCGGGCGCAGCGCCGTGCTCGAGCTCGCGCATCAAGTCATCGATCTGCACGCGCTCAACGATCCGGAGCGGGGCACCACGGTCAACGTCGGGGTGGTCCGCGGGGGCACGCGATCGAACGTGGTCGCGGCGTCGGCGGAGGCGGAGATCGACCTGCGGGTCCGGACGATGACAGAGGCGCGCCGCACCGACGAGCGCATCAAGACCCGCTCGGCGTTCGCGGCGGGCGTGACCACCCGGGTCACGGGCGGCCTCAACCGCCCGCCGATGGAAGAAACGCCCGCGTCCCGGCGGCTCTATGAGCTCGCGCGGCGTCTGGCCGCGGACGAGGGCGTCGATCTGCCGGCCACGGGCACGGGCGGCGGCAGCGACGGCAACTTTACCGCCGCCGCGGGCGTCCCCACGTTTGACGGGCTCGGCGCCGTGGGCGATGGCGGCCATGCGGACCATGAACACATCATCGTGTCCGCGATCGCGCCGCGCCTGGCCTGGTTTACGCGCCTCCTGGCCGAGCTCTAGCCGGGCCAGCCGGTGGCGCTGCCGTCCGGGGGTGGCGCGCGCCCGCCCGGACGCGCGGGCTACGGCACGTAGCCGATCATCTCGATCTCCACCCGCAACTCCGGGCGCGCCAGCGCCGCGACCTGGACGGTGCTGCGCGCGGGGAGATCGCCCTGGAACGCGCTCCGGTACACCTCGTTCATCGCCCCGAACTCCGCGATATCGGTGAGGAACACCGTGACCTTGAGGACGCGCCCGAGACCGGACCCGGCCGCCTCGAGCACGGCCCGGCAGTTGTCGATGCAGTTGCGCGTCTGCGCGCGAATGTCCTCGGGGACCTTGCCTGTTGGGTCCGCGCCGACCTGCCCGGAGGTAAAGACGAGCCGGTCGAGCCGGATCCCCGGCGAGTAGGGTGAGGTCGGACGCGGGCGGTCTGACGGGAACACGGCCTGGCGTTCCATGCGAGTCGATGGCCCCCTTTCTGAGTGACAGGCGATGCCGAGTGTCGAGCCGGCCGCTCCGCGACGTGCGGTCTCAGGGATCGGTCACGGGCGGCTCCACGACGGTGGGAAGCAGCCACCGCCGTCCGTCCTTCGCCAGCAACGCGTCCGCGGCCTCCGGGCCCCACGTGCCGGCCGCATAGTTCGGGAACCGCGAGGGCCGCCGCTCCTCCCAGGCGGTCAGCATCGGAGCGACCACCGACCACGCGGCGTCGACTTGGTCGTCCCGCATGAAGAGGGTCGCGTCCCCGCGCATCACGTCGAGGAGCAGCGTCTCGTACGCCTCGGGCGACGGGGTGCGAAACGCGCGCTCGTACGAAAATACCATGTCCACCGGATCGAGGTGCATGACCGGCCCCGGCCGCTTCGCCTGCAGGCGCGTGAGGATGCCCTCCGCGGGTTGCACCCGGATCGCCAGGCGGTTCGGTTGCCAGTGCTCGACGGCGGAGGCAGGGAACGGCTGGTGGGGCGCCGGGTGGAACAGCACCGACACCTCGGAGGCCTTGACCGGCAACCGCTTGCCGGTGCGGAGGTAGAAGGGCACGCCCTGCCACCGCCAGTTGTCGACGTGAAACTTGATCGCCGCGAACGTCTCGGTGGGAGCGTCCGGGGCCACGTCGGGTTCCTGGCGATAGCCCGGCACGGGTGTGCCGCCGATGACGCCCGGGCCGTACTGGCCGCGCACCGCGACGTCCGACACGCGGTCGGGATCGATCGGGCGGATCGCTTTGAGCACGTCGGTCTTTTTGTTGCGGATCTCCTCGTCATCGAACGATACGGGCGGCTCCATCGCCACGAGGCACAGGATCTGGAGCAGATGGTTCTGCACCATGTCGCGCAGCGCGCCCGCCCGGTCGTAGTAGGCCCCGCGGTGCTCGACGCCGACCTCCTCGGCGACGGTGATCTGGACGTGGTCGATGTACCGGCGGTTCCAGACCGGCTCGATCAAGGCGTTCGCAAACCGGAAGGCCAGGATGTTCTGCACGGTCTCCTTGCCGAGGTAATGGTCGATCCGGTAGATCTGCCGCTCGTCGAACAGCTGGTAGAGCGTCTGCGTCAGCGCTTGCGCGGACGCGAGATCGCGGCCGTACGGCTTCTCCACCACGATCCGGACGGACGGATCGCCGCGCCGCAGCCCGGCCTCGCGGAGGCGCTCCACGATCGCCGGCACGGCGGCGGGCGGCGTCGCGAGATAGAAGATGCGCGTGGCCGGCGCGTGCCAGCTCCGTTCGAGCGGGGGCAGCCGCGTGCCGAGGGCCTCGCCGGATCCCGCCGCGGTGAAGTCCATGGCGTGGAACGAGATGCGCCCGGCAAATGTCCGCCACGAGGCGTCCTCGGCGCGTCCCCGGCGCGAAAATTGGTCGACGCCCTCGCGCAGGTGCCGGCGGAACGCATCATCGGAGAGGCTCTTACGGTCCACCCCGAGCACGGCCGACTCGGCGGGCAGCCACTCGTCCAGGAACAGGTTGTACAGGGCCGGCACGAGCTTCCGCCACGCGAGATCGCCGCCCGCACCGAAGATGACGAGCGTGGTGGGGCCCGGGCGCATGCCGGCCGGAAACCGCCGGCCGTCAGGCACGACGCCACTCCGTGTGGAACACGCCCCGCTCGTCGACGCGCTCGTACGTGTGCGCGCCGAAGTAGTCGCGCTGCGCCTGGATCAGGTTGGCCGGCAGCGACGCGCTGCGGTAGGCGTCGAGGTAGGCGAGCGCCGCGGCGAAGGCGGGCACGGGGATGCCGCTCTGGGCGCCCGCGCCGACGATGGTGCGCAGGTCACCCGCGCGCTCCGCGACGGCCGCGCCCAGCGGCGGGTCGAGCATGAGGTTGGGCAGATCGGCGCGCGCGCGATACGCCGCCCGGATCCGCTCCAGCGCGGCGGCGCGGATGATGCAGCCGCCGCGCCAGATGCGGGCCACGTCTTCCAGTCGGGTGCCGTAGCCGTAGGCGGCCACGGCCCGGCCGAGCACGGCCAGGCCCTGCGCGTACGTGAGCAGCATCGCCGCGTAGAGCGCGCGTGCCAGCGTCGCGACCAACGGGCCGCGGTCTGCGGCGATGGCGGTCGGCGGTCCGGGGATCGCGCGGCTCGCGGCGCTCCGCTCCGCCTCGAGACCGCTGAGGTCGCGCATCGCCACGGCCATGTCGATCACGGGGAGCGGGACGTGGAGGTCCATGGCGTTCTGCGAGGTCCACATGCCCGTGCCCTTTTGCTTCGCCGCGTCCAGGATCACGTTCACCAGCCGCTTCCCGGTGCGGTCGTCGACCTTGAGAAAGATCTCCGCCGTGATCTCGATGAGGTAGCCGGCGAGGTCGCCCGTGTTCCAGCGGGCGAACACGTCATGCAGCTCGTCCTCGTTCATGCCGAGCCCGCGCTTCATCAGATCGTACGCTTCCGCGATGAGCTGCATGAGGCCGTACTCGATGCCGTTGTGCACCATCTTGACGTAGTGCCCGGCCGACCCCGGGCCCATATACGCGACGCAGGGATCGCCCCCCACCTGCGCGGCCACGGCCTCGAACAGCGGCCGCACGCGTTCGTACGCCTCGGCGGGACCGCCCGGCATCATGCTCGGGCCGTACCGGGCGCCGTACTCGCCGCCGGACACGCCGACCCCCAGATAGTGCACCCCGTGCTGCGCGAGCATCCGGCTCCGGACGTCCGTGTCCTTGAAGAACGAGTTGCCGCCGTCGATGAGCACGTCCCCCCGTTGCAGGTGGGGCAGGAGGTCGGCGATCACGGAGTCGACGATGGGGCCGGCCGGCACGAGCATCATCACGGCCCGGGGGGCGCGCAGCCACCCGACGAATTCCTCGAGGCGCGACGTGGCCCCGACGCGCCGCTGGCCCGCCTCCGCCGCGAGCGTCCGCGCGCGCGCGTCGTCCTTGTCGTAGCCGGCGACCGGAACCCCGTGATCCGCCATGTTGAGCAGCAGGTTGCGCCCCATCGTGCCGAGCCCCACCATGCCGAGGTGATAGGCGCCCTCGCTCATGCGCCCGCACCCCCCGCGGGGCTCTCCAAGCCCATGGCGGCGAGGCGCGCCCGGGTCGTCTCCAGCCCCGTGTGATGGATGGCGTGGAAGCCGTGCTCGGCGGCGATTTGCGCGAACATCGCCCGGTCCTCGATGTAGGCGGCCTCATCCGGCGAGACCTGCGCCACGTCCAGCGCGAGCCGGAACATGTCCGGGTCCGGCTTCCGGAGGTGCACGAAGCATGAGCAGACGAACGCGTCCATCAACTCCGCGAGCCGGAACGTCTGCACCCGGTGGAGCGTCAGCTCGCGCCCCTCGTTGCTGAGCGCGAAGATCCGGAGACGGTAGCGCGCCCGGAGGTCGGCGAGCAGCTCGGTCATGCCGGGCAGCCGCTGCGACTGGGCGAACATGACCGCTTTGAAGTCCTCCCGCGTGAACGGCCGGGGCTGGTGGAAGACGACGTGGTTGAGGTAGTCGTCCAACGAGGTCTTTCCCTCCTCGTAGGTGTCGAAGACATAATGGTGGCGCTCGTCGAGATCGGCGAGGTCCAGGTGAAACCGCTCCGCGGCGAGGCGGCGGGCCGACCGATCCCACCCGTTGGTGAGGACGACGCCGCCGATGTCGCAGAAGATCGTGCGAATCCGAGGATGCCACACGGGTCGGCCCCCTGAGTGAACGGCGTGCGCAGCGCGCGGCCGCGGTGTCCTTCGGTCCGCTCCCGGGCCGGTCCTGTCGGCGCGAACCGGGCGGCGCGCCGGGGCGTTGTCGTGGCAAAAGGGGCTCGCGTGTCGCCGGGGGAATACCTGGTGGGGCATGGCGCGAGCGCCGAGGAATGGGGACGGGTACGCGATGGTGAAGAAGGTCCAGCACCCCGGGGTCGACACGGACGTCCTCCTGGAGTGGTACCGCTCCATGGTGTTCGTGCGCCACTTCGAGGAGCAGGCGGAACGGAGCTTCCGGCGCGGCAAGGTCGGCGGCTACCTGCACTTGTACATCGGTCAAGAGGCGGTCGCGGTCGGGGTGCTCGGCGCGATCCGGGACGACGACATCATCTTCGCCTCGTACCGCGATCACGCGTATGTCCTGCTGCGCGGGACCGATCCCGGCGCGGTGATGGCGGAGCTGTACGGCAAGTCGACGGGGCTGTGTAAGGGCAAGGGAGGCTCGATGCACCTGTTCGACGTCCAGCGGGGGTTCTACGGCGGATACGGCGTCGTCGGCGGCCATCTTCCGCTCGCCGTCGGGGCGGCGTACGCGCTGCGCTACGACCACGGCGACCGCGTGTGCGTCTGTTTCCTCGGCGACGGCGCGATGAACACCGGCGCGTTCCACGAGGCCCTGAACCTCGCCGGCCTCTGGGGGCACGCCGGCCTCTGCCCGCTCGTGCTCGTCGTCGAGAACAACCAGTACGGCATGGGCACGTCGGTGCCGCGCTCCTCCGCGGTGCCGGCGCTCGCGTCGCGCTTCGACGCCTACGACATTCCGAACGAAGTCTGCGACGGCATGGACCCGCAGGCGGTGTACGACGTGGTCCGGCGGGGCGTGGATGAGGCGCGCCGGACCGGGCGCCCCTGGGCCGTCGAGACGCTGACGTACCGGTACGCGGCGCACGGCGCGGCGGACCTGCTGCAGCCGTACCGGGCGAAGTCGGAAGTCCAGGAGTGGCGGCAGCGCGACCCGATCGCGCAGACCGAGCAACGCCTGAGGCACGCCGGCGCGCTCGACGACGCCAAGGTGGAGGCCATCGCCGCGGAGGCGGAGCGGCGGGTGCAGGAGGCGGTGACGTTCGCCGAGGCCAGCCCCGATCCGGCGCCCGAGGAGTTGTATACCGACGTCTACGGCGAGGCGCGGGATGGGGATCGGTGAGCGGGGCCCCGCGGGGGGCGGCGCGTGCCTGACCTGACGTATCGCGACGCGCTCAAGAGCACGCTCGTGGAGGAGATGGACCGCGACCCCCGCGTCCTCCTGATGGGCGAGGACATCGGCGTGTACGGGGGCACGTTTCTCGTGACGGAGGGGTTGCTCGCGCGCTACGGCCCCAAGCGCGTCATCGACACGCCGATCTCCGAGGCCGGGTTCATCGGCTGCGGGATCGGGATGGCCATGCTGGGCCTGCGCCCCGTCATCGAGGTCATGACGTGGAACTTCTCGCTGATCGCCGCGGACCAGATCATCCAAAACGCGGCGAAGATCCGGTACTTCTCGGGCGGCCAAGCCGGCGTGCCGATGGTCATCCGGGGCCCGAACGGCGCCGGTGTGCAACTGTCGGCGCAGCACTCCCAGGCGCTCGAGGCGCTGTACGGGTACTTCCCCGGGTTGTACGTGGCCGCGCCCGCCACGCCCGCCGACGCGCGCGGGTTGTTGCGCACGGCCATCCGCGCCAGCGATCCGGTGATCTTTCTCGAGAACGCATCCCTGTACGGCCTGCGCGGCGAGGTGCCGGACGGCGACTACGTGGTCCCGTTCGGCCGGGCGGCGGTGGCGCGTCACGGCCGCGACGTGACCCTCGTGACCCACGGGCGGACGCTGCATATGACGCTCGCCGCGGCGGCGCACCTGGCCGCCGACGGGGTGGAATGCGACGTGATCGACCTCCGAACGCTGCGCCCGTTGGACATGGCCACCGTGGTGGAGAGCGTGCGGCGGACGCACCGGGCCGTCGTCATCGAGGATCAGGGCGGACTCTACGGCGTGGCCGGGGAGGTCATGGCCGGCATCTACGAGCGCGCCTTCGACGACCTGGACGCGCCGGTGGTCCGCGTCTCGGGCGAGGACGTCCCCATGCCCTACGCGCGGACGCTCGAACTCCTGGCCCAACCCAACGAGGCGAAGATCGTGGAGGCGGTCCGGCGCACCGTTGCGTAGCGGCGGCCCGGTGGACGATGGCTGAGGTCATCATGCCCAAGATGAGCGACGCCATGACGGAGGGCAAGGTGCTGTCCTGGCGGAAGCGCGTCGGCGATCGCGTGGCGCGGGGCGACGTGCTCGCCGAGATCGAAACCGACAAGGTCAACGTCGAGATCGAGGCCGAGTCGGCCGGCACGCTCTCTGAGATCGTGGTCGGGGAAGGTACCCTCGCGCCGGTCGGCGCGGTCATCGCCCGCATCAACGGGGGCGGAGGGCGGCCGGCGGAGAGTCCGAGCAGCCCGCCCCGGCACGAGCCCGCGCCGGGCCCGTCCGCCGGCCCCGGTGCGCGCGCATCGACGGCGGCGGCGCCCGCGCCGCGCGCGGATCAGGCAGCGGCGGCTCCGGAGCGGCCCGCCCAACCCACGGCAGGGGCCGGGGTTACCGAGCGGGTCAAGGCGTCACCGCTGGCGCGCCGCCTGGCGGCCGAGCGCGGGATCGACCTGTCGCGCGTGACCGGGACCGGACCCGGGGGGCGGATCGTCGAGCGCGACATCGAGGCGCTCGCGGCCGGTGCGCCGGCGGCTCCGGCTCGCCCGGCGGCGGCGGCGCCGGCCGGAGCGGAGTACGAAGACGTCGAGCTGTCGCGTATGCGGCAGGCGATCGCCCGCAGCGTCGCCCAGAGTCATCAGACGATCCCGCATTTCTACGTCACCAGCGAGGTCGAGATGCGCCGCGCGCTCGACCTGCGGACCCAGCTCAAGGAGGCGTACGGCGACGCGGCCGGCGCCCTCTCCATCAACGATCTGATCGTCAAGGCGGCCGCGCTGGCGCTGCGCGCCCGCCCCGATCTCAACGCGACGCTCGTGTCGCCGGAGACGGTGCGGCGCTTCCGGCGCGTCCACCTCGGCATCATGGTCGCGGTGCCGGACGGGCTCGTCGTTCCCGTGCTGCGCGACGCCGACCGCCTCCCGCTCCTGACGCTCGCCACGGAGGCCCGCCGCCTCATCGACGGCGCGCGGGAGCGGCGGCTGCGTCAGGACGACTTCTCCGGTGCGACGTTCTCCATCAGCAACCTGGGGATGTACGACGTCACGATGTTTTCGGCGATCATCAACGGGCCGCAGGCCGGCATCCTCGCCGTCGGGCGGATCCAGGAGCGCCCGGTCGTGCGGGACGGCGCGATCGTCGCCCGGCCCATGATGGCGCTCACGGTGTCGGTCGACCACCGGGTGACGGACGGCGTGGGGGCGGCCGCCTTTCTCGCCGAGGTGAAGCGACTCCTCGAGCATCCGGTGCTGCTGCTCGGCACGAGCGCGGCCAACGCCTGACGTAAGTCGCATAAACGATGTCGCGGCGCCTGCGCCTGCGCGGGCGCGTGGAAGAGGGCCGCCAGCGCCGCCCCGGGGTGCCGTATCCGGGCGCGGTGTGCTACAGTGGCGAGGGACCGCGGCATCCCGGCGCAGGGAACGTCGTTCCAAAGGTGTCTCTGAGGAGCGGAGCATGACACGCAGGCAGGCTCGTCCCGTTCGGATAGGGTCGGTGACGATCGGCGGGGACGCCCCGATCGCCGTGCAATCGATGACAACGACGGACACGCGCGACCCCGACGCGACCGTCGCGCAGATCGAGCGGCTCGCGGCGCTGGGCTGCGAGATCGTGCGGGTGGCGGTGCCGGACCGGACGGCGGCGCTGGCGCTCAGGGAGATCAAGGCGCGGATCGGGTTGCCGTTGGTCGCGGATATCCACTTCGACTACCGGCTCGCGCTCGCGGCCCTCGAATCCGGCGTCGACAAGCTGCGCCTCAATCCCGGCAACATCGGCACGGCCGACCGCGTGCGCGTCGTCGCCCGGGAGGCCAAGGCGCGCGGCGTCCCCATCCGAGTCGGGGCGAACGTCGGATCCCTGTCCAAGGAGATGCTGCGCAAGTACGGGGAGCCGTGCGCGGACGCCTTGGTGGAGAGCGCGCTGGAGGAGATCAAAGTCCTCGAAGACCTCGACTTCCACGACATCGTCGTGTCGGTGAAGGGCAGCGACGTCGAGATGGCGCTCGAGGCCTACGTGAAGATCGCCGAGCAGATGCCGTACCCGCTCCACGTCGGGATTACCGAGTCCGGCACGGCGTGGGGCGGCACGGTCAAATCGGCCGTGGGGCTCGGCGCCATCCTCTCGCGCGGGATCGGGGACACCATTCGCGTGTCGCTCGCGGCCCCGCCGGAGGAGGAGGTCAAGGCCGGGTTCGAGATCCTCAAGGCCCTGGGACTCCGCCTGCGCGGCCCCATGCTCATCGCGTGCCCGTCCTGCGGGCGGGCCAACGTCGACATCGTGCAGCTCGCCCAGGAGGTGGAACGGCGCATCGCCGATCTGCGCGTCCCGATCAAGGTCGCCGTCATGGGGTGCGCCGTCAACGGTCCCGGAGAGGCCCGGATGGCCGACCTCGGCGTGGCCGGCGGCAAGGGCATGGGGTTGATCTTCCGGAAGGGCCAGGTCGTGGCCAGCCTGCCGGAAGAGCAGCTGCTGGACAGGCTCATGAAAGAGGTGGACGCGATCGTCCGCGAGCGGCAGGCCCAGGGGACGGAGTCCGCCGACGTAGCGCCCGGCCGAAGCTGATCGGTCCTGGCGGGGCGGCGGCGGACGCGCGCGCGACGAATGCCCCACCGCTTGCTGCAGGCGCTCAACCGGTGGGTCGTCCGGCACGATCGCATCGACCCGATCGGGACCGGCGGTTACATCCTGCGCCTCAAGCTGACCCGCCACCGGGGACCGCGCGTCGTGTTGCGCGACGGCACGGTGATCCGGCGGGGCGATCCCGTCGGGGAGTTGCACCTCGACAACGAGCGGGCTGCCGCGCTGCACGCGCAGGGCCACGGCGGCATCCGCTTCCGCCGCGAGGTCTACCGGGCGCTGGCGGCGCTGGCCGCCGAGCTGGCGCGTCGCGAGGAGTATCGTCCGATCGCGGCCGTCTACGGCGCCAGCCTGTTTTGGGCCGAGGCGGCGCACGCAGGGTTCGAGTATCGCGACATCCCGCCGTTTACGCGGTGGTGGCTGGGGTGGTGGGAGCGCTACCTGCTCTCGCAGTATCATCCGGAGGGCCGGCGGCGGCTCGAGCACGGGCGCCGGACGGAGCTGCGGGAAGTCTGGATGTCCCGCGCCGCGGTCCTGGCGTTTGGGCGACCGGGTGCGGAGACCGCGGCCGGAGGATCGTCACGCCCGGGGCGCGACCGATGACCGCGGACGCGGCCCGGGCGCGCCGCTACGCGAGCAATTCACGGAGGGGCACGATGTCGAAACCGCGGCGCCGAAGCCCCGCGATCATCGATGGCAGCGCGACCGCGGTCTCCCGGGGTGTGGACGGGTGACCGCCGCAGTCGTGCAGGTTGACGATCGCCCCCGGATGGGCTTGACGCACGACGAGCGCCGTCATGCGCGCCGCGTCGGCGGCGACGATGAGTCCTTCCGGCCGGACGGACCACAGCACACGCAACTCCCGGAGTTGCCCGGCGCGAATGTACGCGGCCCAGTTGAACGTGCCCCAGGGCGGCCGGAAGTACCGGGGCATCGCGCCCGTGGCATGTGCGAGCGCGGCGGCGCCCCGGTCCACTTCCGCGACCGTGGCCCCGGGAGGGAGCGACCACAAGTGCCGGTGGCTGTACGTGTGATTGCCGAGGTCGTGGCCGGCGGCCGCCGCGGCGCGGGCGATCTGTCCGGCGGCGGCGACGCGGCGCCCGACCATGAAAAACGTGGCCCGCACGCCGGCATCGGCCAGCGCGTCCAGGACGCGCGGCGTGTACGCGGGGTCCGGGCCGTCGTCGAACGTGAGCGCCACCCGCGGACGAGCGGGCCCGCGTTTCACGACGCCGATGCGCAGCCACTCCGCGGCCGCATGCGCCCCGAGCGTGTAGACGGCGACGGCGCCCACGGCCGCCGCCCCTAACTCCACGCTATGGACGAACGCGTTGCGCATCCGGCGCGGGGAAGCGTGCGTTCACGTGGCGCGAGCCTCGGCGAGCGAGGTCGGCCGGCCGCCCGCGGCCAGCGCGGCGAGGTGCGTCACCACGACCCGCGCGGCGTCGGGCCGCGCGAGGCCGTGGGCCGCGCGGCGCAACTCGGCGCGGCGTTCCGGGTCGGCGAGCAACGCCGCGAGCGCCCGGTGCAGCTCGTCCGGGGTGCGGGCCGAGAGGGCGGCGCCCTGCGCGGTGATGAACCGGCCGTTGCTCTCCTCCTGGCCCGGGATGGACCCGTAGAAGACCATCGGCAGCCCCGTGGCCAGCGCCTCGCTCACGGTGACGCCGCCGGCCTTGGTGACCAGCAGATCGCTTGCCGCCATGAGCTCGTCGACGTTGTCGACCCATCCCAGCACGCGCCAGGCGTGGGGCGAGCCGGCGGCGATCGCGCGGACGCGCCGGGCGAGCCGGTCGGCGTTCGCGCACACCACGATGATCTGGAGCGGACGGGACCCGCGCGCCAGCACGCGGGCGACGTCGTCGATGCGACCGAGAGCGGCATAGGCGCCGGCCATGACCAGCACCACCGGGCGGTCCTCGACGAGTCCGAACCGCGCGCGCAGCGCCGCGCGGTCGAGCGGCCGAGCATACTTCCGCTCGATGGGGAGGCCCGACACGACGACGCGGTCCGCCGGCAGGCCCCATGCCCGCAGGCCCTCCGCCATGGCGTCGTGGGGGACCGCGTAACGGTCCACGTGTGGATGGAGCCATTCGCCGTGGCTCACGTAGTCCGTGATCACGGTGAGGCAGGGGACGGCGGTCCGTCCGGCCGCCCTGAGGTCGGACATCGTGCCGGCGAACGTCCAGTGCACGCAGCACACGACGTCGGGGCGCTCGCGTTCCAGGTAGCGGGCGAGCCGGCCCATGCCCTGGCGGTTGACGGCGCGGCGAAATCGCGAGTCGGGCCGGATGCGGCCCATGTACTGGTAGAAGCGGTCCTGGACGGCGGGGGTGTACCGGATGGCCTGGTAGTACCAAAAGCGCGTCAGCGCGTCGAACGTCGGGCTGGTAAACCGGGCAAAGTAGTCCACGACGTCGGCGCGGCCGCCCGTTGCGGCCGTCCACTCCGCGGCGATGGTCTCGGCCACGCGCTGGTGGCCGCCGCCGTACCGGCACGAGAGGACGGACAGGAACATCACGGGACCGGTGCGTACGTTCGGCGAGGACGTGAGCGGCTCATGATGCGGAACCATTATGCGCAAGCCATTCCGATGTGTCAAACGCGCGGGTAGGTAGCCGGCTCGATGCAGCGGCTTGCCGCGCTCTGCGTCCGCCGGCCCGTGCTGGCCCAGGTCATCGCGCTCGCGATGGTGGTCCTCGGCGTCGCCGCGTTCTTCCACCTCAACCTTGCCCGGTATCCGAACGTCGAGCTGCCGATCATCACGGTCGTCACGGAATTTCCCGGCGCCGGTCCGGAGCAGGTGGAGACGGACGTCACCCGGCGGATCGAGGACGCGGTCAGCGGGATCGACGGGATCGACACCGTCACGTCCACGTCCGCCCGCGGGTTCTCGATCATCGTGGCGCAGTTCGTGCTGCAAAAGGACGCGAACGTCGCCGCCCAGGAGGTGCGGGATCGGGTCGGGGCGATCACCGATCTGCCGCCGGGCATCCCGCCGTCCAGGGTGCTGCCGTTCGACCCGAACCAGATCCCCGTTGCCGTGATCGCGCTGTCGGCGCCGCGGGAGACCACGGCGGCCGGGCGCCCCGTCACGCCGGATCTCACGGCGTACGCCGATCAGGTCGTGCGCCCCCAGGTGGCCGGGGTGCTCGGCGTCGCCCAGGTGGACATCATCGGCGACGAGCCGAGGCAGGTCAACGTGCGGATCGATCCCGCGCGCCTGGCCGCGCTCGGCGTCACCGCGACACAGGTGATCGGCGCGGTGCAGGGGGCGTCGGGATCGGCGGGGGCCGGGGCGCAAACGTTCCTGGTGCACACGTACACACGGCTCGGCGATCTCGCCGCGACCCCGATCGGGCGCGGCGCGGGGCGCGCGCTGCAGCTAGGCGACGTCGCCCGCATCACCCTCGGGGCGGCGCGCCCCGTGACCCTGGCCAACGTCAACGGCGCGCCCGCGGTCCTCCTCGCCGTCCGCAAGCAGGCGGGGGCCAACACCGTGCAGGTCGTGCGGCGCATCCGCGATCGCCTCGGCGCGCTCGCGCCGGCGCTGCCCGCGGGCGACGCGGCCCGCGTCGTCTGGGATCAAGCGGAGTACGTGACCGCGGCCGGGGCCACGGTCGAGCGCCATCTCCTCGTGGGCACGTTGCTCGCCGCGCTCGTCGTGCTCGTGTTTCTCTACGACTGGCGCGCCACCGTGATTGCGGGGCTCGCGATTCCCATCTCGCTCGTGAGCACCTTTGCGCTGCTGGCCGCGCTCGGGCTCACGCTCAATACGTTTACGCTCCTGGCCCTCGCGCTGGCCATCGGCATCGTGATCGACGACGCCATCGTCGTGTTGGAGAGCATCTACCGGCACGTGCGGGAGCGCGGGGTCCCGCCCGTCCGGGCCGCGATCGACGGCACGCGGGAGGTCGGGCCGGCGGTGATGGCGACGACCGTCAGCCTGATCGTCGTCTTTCTCCCGCTCGCGTTCATGCCCGGCATCGTGGGCCGGTTCATGAGCAGCTTCGGCTGGACCATGGCCTTTGCCATCGCCGTCTCGCTCGTCGTGAGCTTTACGCTGACGCCGTCGCTCGCCTCGCGCTGGCTCCGGCGCGGCGATGCGGGAGGCGGGGCCGGGCCGGACGCGCCGGGAGCGGCGCCGCGGGCGGAGCCCGCCATGGACCGCGCCTATCGCTGGTTGCTCCACTGGGCGCTCCGCCGCCGCGCCGTGATGGTCGCGCTGTCGATGATCACGCTGGCGGGCATCGTGCCGCTCTGGCGGACCGTGGGGCAGGACTTTCTCCCCACGGACGATGAGTCCCAGTTCGAGGTGACCGCGCATCTGGGCGGCCATCCCGCGCTCGAGGACACGGCCCGGGTGGCGACCGAGATGGCCGGTGAGATCCGCCGGTTCCCCGGCGTGGCGTTCACCACCGTTTCCGCGGGCGACGACACGCAGCGCGACCCGGGGGCCTTCACGGTGCTCGTGCGCATGGCGCCCCTTCGCGATCGCGCCGTCACGCAGCAGCAGATCATGGCGCGCGTCCGCGCCGAGGTGCTGCCGCGCTACCGGCCGCGGGACGTCGACGGCGTCGTCAACAACGTGTTCGATCTGTCGGGTTCCGCCGCGCCGCTCGAGTACGCCGTCAGCGGACCCGACCTCGCGGTCCTGGCGCGGGCGGCGAGCGACGCGGCGGCCTATCTCCGGACGCTCCCGGGCGTGGTGGACGTTCGATCGACGCTGACCACGGGCCGCTCGGACGCCGTCACGGTCAGCGTGGCCCGCGCGCAGACCCGCGGCGTTCGGCCGGACGACGTCGCGGGCACGCTCGCGCTGCTCGGCCCCGGGGTGGACGTGCGGCAGGTGGAGTACGACGACGGCGGCCGGTTCTACGGGATTCACCTCGAGGAGGGGGCCCCGGACGTGCAGGACCCGCTCGTGCTGGCGGCCGTGCCGTTGGCCTCGTCATCGGGCCGGACGGTGCCGCTCGGCAGCCTCGTCGATCTCCGGTCGACGAGCGGGCCGCCCGTGATCTATCACCGCAACCGCGAGCGCGTCGTGACGATCCGGGCGAACCTCCTGCCGGGCACGTCGCTCGGCGACGTCCTGGCCCGGCTGGATGCGCGGATGGCGGCGCTCCACCTCGATCCCGCGTACCACCGCGCCGCCACGGGGGTCTCCGGACAGGTCCGCGAGACCGAAGCCGCGTTTACGCAGGTCTTTGCGATCGCGTTCGTGCTCATGTTTCTCGTGCTCGCCGCCCAGTTCGAATCCTGGCTGCACCCCATCACGATCCTGGTCTCGCTGCCGCTCACCGTGCCGTTCGCGCTGTTGTCCGTGCTGTGGCTGCACGGGTCCTTGAACCCGCTCAGCTATCTCGGCATCCTCGTGCTGTTCGGCGTCGTGAAGAAAAACGCGATCCTGCAGGTCGACCGCGCGAATCGCCTGCGCGCCGACGGCATGGACGCGCGCGCGGCGATCGTGGAGGCGAGCCTGGGTCGGCTCCGGCCGATCCTGATGACGACGATCGCGTTTGTCGCCGGGATGCTGCCGCTCGTCGTGAGCCGCGGCGTCGGCGCCGCGACGAACCAGACGATCAGCACGGTCATCGTCGGCGGCCAGCTGCTCTCGCTGCTCTTGACGCTCATCGCCGTCCCGGTGTTCTATACGCTGCTCGACGATCTCGAACGCGCCGGCGGGATGCGACGGGCGCCGGCTGCGCCGCGCTCGCGTGTCGCATCGTGAGCGCCGCCGTCCCTTCATGGCCGGCGGTCGCGTGCGCCGGCGCGATCCCGCGGGGATCGCTCGTGCGCGGCGCGCCGGTGCACGCGTCCAATTTGCGGGTACAGCCGATACAGACAGGTACGCCGGTTTGCTTGCTTGAATACTTCACCCCGGTTGACGTAGCTCTTCGCGGCCCAGGTCTGCATTTGCGGCATGCAACGTTGGTGAAGGGACGTGCGGCGTTCCCGACGGCCTTGGCGCGGCGGCCCGGAGTAGCGTGATGTGCCGATCCAGCCGGGACATCATGAGTGACGACGAGTACGAGCCCTCGCGCGAGCGCGGAGGGCCTGTGGCCGTGCGCAAGGCGGATCACCTGCGCATCAACCTCGAGGACGACGTCGACGCCAAGGGCGTCGCGAGCGGCTTCGACGCGTACGGGTTTCAACACTGCGCGCTGCCCGAGCTCAACCTCCAGGACGTCGACACGTCGGCGGTGTTGTTCGGACGGCGCCTGCGGGCGCCGGTGCTCATCTCCTGCATGGTCGGCGGCACGGATCACGCCGGGCAGCTCAATGCCACGCTCGCCCGCGTGGCCCAGGCGTTGGGCCTCGCCATGGGCCTCGGCTCCGGGCGCGTGCTGCTCGAAGACCCCGGCGCCCTCTCGACCTTTGACGTCCGCCGGCTGGCGCCGGATGTGCCGCTCTTGGCCAACCTCGGCGCCGTGCAGCTGAACAAAGGGTACGGCGTGGACGAGTGCCGGCGGCTGGTCGAGGCCGTCGGCGCCGACGCGCTGGTGCTGCACCTCAATCCCCTCCAGGAAGCGCTGCAGCCGGAGGGCGACACCACCTTCGCCGGGCTGTTACGGAAGATCGAGGCGGTGTGCGCGCGCCTCGGCGCGCCCGTCGTGGTGAAGGAGGTCGGGTGGGGCCTCGCCCCCGATCTCGTGTCCGCGTTGCTCGCCGCCGGGGCGGCCGCCGTGGACGTGGCGGGCGCGGGGGGCACGTCGTGGAGCGAGGTCGAGCGGCACCGGATCGCGGATCCGTGGCGCGCCCGTGTCGCGGCCGCGTTTGCCGGGTGGGGCATCCCGACGGCGGAGTGCGTGCGCGAGGCGCGCCGGGCGAGCCCGCGCGCGCTCATCTTCGCCAGCGGCGGGATCCGGGACGGCATCGACGTCGCGAAAGCGATCGCGCTCGGGGCGAATCTCGCCGGCATCGCGGGGCCGTTTCTGCGGGCCGCCGCGCGGGGCGAGGAGGCGGCGCTGGACCTCGGGCGCGAGCTCGTCGAAACGCTGCGCGTCGCGATGTTTGCCGTGGGCGCGCGGAGCCTCGACGATCTCGGCGGGACGCCGCGGCTTCGCCGGCGGGACGGCACAATGGACGGGCCGCACCTGGCGCGGTACACGTACCGCACCGCGCACGCGGGGCAGTTCCTCGACATCACCGGCGACGTGGCGGAGGTCGTGCGGTCGTCCGGGGTCCGGCACGGGCTGGCGCACGTGTACGCCATGCACACGACGGCCGCGATCCGCATCAACGAGGACGAGCCGCTGCTGCGGCGCGACTTTCATCGCTTCCTGGAACGGCTCGCGCCCGCCGGGCCGGGCCTCTACGAGCACGACGACCTGTCGCGGCGGCCCGGGCTGCCGGCGGACGAGCCGCGAAACGGTCACGCGCACTGCCGGCACCTCTTGTGCTCCACCGGCGAGACCGTCCCGATCGTGGACGGGCGCCTCGACCTGGGCCGGTGGCAGCGCATCTTCCTGGTGGAGTTGTGTAGCGCGCGCCAGCGCACCGTGACGGTGCAGGTTTTTGGCCGATGACCGCGGCGGTGTGGCGAGCGGCCGCGGACGAGTACTGCCGGCGGCTCGCCTGCCGGCACTACGAGAACTTCACCGTGGCATCGCGCCTCGTGTCCGCGCGGCTCCGCGTGGACCTGGCGCGCGTCTATGCGTACTGCCGCACCACGGACGATCTCGGAGACGAGCGCGGCAATCGGGCGCTCGCCGCGCTCCGGCGGTGGCGCGACGACGTGACCGCCCTGTTCGACGGCGAGACCCCGGCGCACCCCGTGCTGCGGGCGCTCGCGGAGACGGTGGCGCGGTACGCGCTCCCGGCTGCGCCGTTCTTCGACCTGATCGACGCGAACGTCCAGGATCAGCACGTGGCGCGGTACGAGACGTGGCCCGAGCTCCGAGCCTACTGCGACAAGTCGGCCGCGCCGGTGGGGCGCATCGTGCTGCGGTTGTTTGCGGTCGACGATCCCCGGGCCGTCGCGCTGTCGGACGACGTCTGCATCGGCCTGCAGCTGGCCAACTTCGCGCAGGACGTCCGCGTCGATGCGGGGAAGGGACGCACGTATCTGCTGCAGTGCGACCTCGACGCGGGGGGCATGGCCGGCGCGACGCGCGCGTTGTGCGAGCGGGCCCGCGCGCTGCTGGCGGCGGGGCGCGACCTGGAGGCCATGGCGCCCGTGCCGCTCCGGCTGCAACTGGCGCTGTACCGGCTGGGCGGCCTCGCCATCCTGGAGGCGATCCGGCGGCGCGGCTACCGCACGGATCTGGCGCGGCCGCGCGTCTCGCGCTGGGACCGGGTGCGGATCCTGGAGCGCGCCGTTCGAGACACGCTGCGGGGGGACAGGAATGCACGCCACCTCGGTACCGCTTGACCGGACCGGCGCCGCGTGGCGCGGCACCCTGCACGCGGCCGAGGTGTTTTGTCACCGGTTCGTGCGCCGCTCGGCCACCAACTTTTACTGGGGCTTCGTGGCGCTTCCGCGGGCCGAACGGGTCGCCATCTACGCCCTGTACGGGTTCTCGCGGCAGGTCGACGACGAGGCCGACGCGATCGGCCCGGACCGCCTCCGCGAGCGTCTCCTGGTGCACCGGGAGCGCGTGCGCCGCTGCATGCGCGGCGAGTATGGCGATCCCGTGATGCAGGTCCTGGCGTACGCCGTCCGGCGGTACGCGATCCCGGAAATGGAGCTCATGGCGCTCATCGACGGCGTGGAGATGGACGCGCAGCGGCGCCGCTACCGCACCTGGGACGATCTCTCCGCGTATTGCCGGCTCGTGGCCTCCGTGGTGGGCCGGATGTGCATCCGCATTTTCGGGTACGCGGATCCCGCGGCATTCGACCGGGCGGATGAACTCGGGCTGGCGATGCAGCTGACCAACTGCCTGCGCGACGTCCGCGAGGACGCGCAGATGGGCCGGATCTACCTCCCGCAGCAGGACCTCGAGCGCTTCGGGATCGCGGAAGGGGACCTGCTGGACGGCCGGCCCGGTCCCGGGTGGAACGCGCTCGTGGCGTTCGAGGTCGAGCGGGCGCGCGCGCTCTTTGCGACCGGCCTCCGCGTCGCGGCGATGATCCCGCGGCGCCCCGCGGCGTGCGTGCTCACGATGGCCGGGATCTACGAGCGGCTCCTGGCGCGCATCGCGCGGGATCCCGCGCTCCCGCTGCGCGCCCGCGCCTACCTGTCGCCGGCGGAGAAACTGGGCGTCGTGGTGCGGTCGTGGCTGCGCACCGCGTAGGTGTCGTCGGCGCGGGCCTCGCGGGGCTCGCCGCCGCGGTGGATCTCGCCGAGGCGGGGTGCCGGGTGACCCTGTTCGAGCGGAGCCGGCTGCTCGGCGGGCGCGCGACCTCGTTTTGCGTCAACGGCTGCGAGGTGGACAACGGCCAGCACGTGTTCCTGGGGTGCTACGCGGAGTTCCTGGGGTTCGTCCGGCGGCTGGGCCTGGGAGAACACGTGCGGTTGCAGGAGCGGTTCGACGTGCTGGTGCTGTCGCGGGCCGGGGCCCGGAGCCGCCTTCGATCGGCGCGACTGCCGGCGCCGTGGCATCTCGTGTCCTCGTTCGTGCGGTACCGGCACCTGGGGTGGCGGGCGAAGTTCGACGTGGCCCGCGCGCTGGTGCGCGCGCGCGAAGCCCGCGCGTGGGACGGGACATGCGCGCAGTGGCTGGCCCACCTCGGTCAGGGCGAGGAGGCGCTGCGCGCGTTTTGGCGCCCGTTTCTCGTCCCCGCGCTCAACGCCCCGCTCGACCGCATGAGCGCCGCGGACGCGGGGTTCGTGCTCGAGACCGCGTTCTTGCGCGACCCGCGCGCCGCGCGGCTCGGGTACCTCGCGGTGCCGCTGGCGCGGCTGGCCGAGGCTGCCGCGTCGCGGCTCGGCGACGTGCGGCTGCAGACGCCGGTGAGCGGTGTGGACCTGTCGCCGGACCGCGCGGCGAAGATCGTGCTGGCCGGCGGCGCCGTGATGGAATTCGACGGGGTGATCGCGGCCGTCTCGCCCCCGCAGCTCTCGAGCCTGCTGGCGTCGCACAGGGGGAACGGGCTGCCGGCGGTGACCGGGTACACGGCCCGGCCCATCATCGACGTCCACCTCTGGCACGACCGCGGCGGTCTCGGGTTCGACCTGGCGGCCCTCCTTGATTCGCCGGTGCAGTGGGTGTTCGAAAAGGCGGCGGGGTACCTCTGCTGCAGCCTGAGCGCCGCGGACGCGCTGATCGCGCGGCCCAGCGATGAGCTCGTCGCGCTGTGCTGGGACGAGGTGCGCCGGGCGGTCCCGGCGCTCGCCGGCGCCACGCTCCTGGGCGGCGCGGCGACCCGGAGCCCCGAGGGCACGTTCACGGCCGCGCCCGGCGTGGCCAAGCTGGGGCCTCGGACCGGCAGCCGGCGGCTCGTGCTGGCCGGATCATGGACCGACACCGGGTGGCCGGATACGCTGGAATCCGCCGTCCGTAGCGGCCGGCGCGCGGCCCGGCAGATGCTGGACGGCCTCGAGGACGCGGCATGATGTCCGGGCGCGGGTTCGACGAGCGGGCCAGGGAGACGCGGCGGCCCGCGCCGCCGTACGGCGGCGACGCCGGCGGCGCCCTCGCGGCGGCCGTGACCTGGCTCCTCGAACGCCAGCATCCCGACGGCTGGTGGACCGCGGAGCTGGAGACCAATGTGACGATGACCGCGGAGCACGTGCTGCTGCTGCGCTTCCTCGGGCTGGACGTGCAGGGCGTGCGTGCGGGGGCGGTCCGCCACATTCTCGGCGCGCAGCGCGAGGACGGATCGTGGGGCCTCTACTACGAGGCGCCCGCGGACCTGAGCACGACGATCGAGGCATACGCGGCGCTCCGGGTGCTCGGAGTGGACCCGGGGGCCGCGCCGATGCGGCGGGCGCTCGACGTCATCCGCTCGCTCGGCGGCGTGTTGCGCGCTCGGGTGTTCACGAAGATCTGGCTCGCTCTGTTCGGCCAGTATCCGTGGGCGGGGATCCCCACGATCCCGCCGGAGATCGTGTATCTGCCACCGTTCGTCCCGTTCAATCTGTACGATTTCGCGTGCTGGGCCCGGGGGACGATCGCGCCGCTCACGATCGTGCTGGCCCACCGCCCCGTACGCCCGCTCGGCGTGGCCCTCCCCGAGGTGGTGCTCGAGGGCACCCAGGGATCGCTGGCGCGCGTGCCGGGCGGCGGCCCGCTGTGGTGGGCCGACGCGTTCCTCAAGATGTACGAGCGCTCGCCGTGGAAGCCGGGGCGCGCCGCGGCGCGCCGGCGCGTCGTGCAGTGGATTCAGGACCGTCAGGAGGCGGACGGGAGCTGGGGCGGCATCCAGCCGCCGTGGGTGTACTCGCTCATCGCGCTGGCGCTGGAGGGGATGGGGGCCGACCATCCGGTCATGCGGCGCGGGCTCGAGGGCATGCGCCGGTTCTCCATCGACGACGCGGACGGGTGGCGGTTTCAGGCCTGCATGTCGCCGGTGTGGGACACCGCGTGGGCGCTCCGGGCGCTCGCCGCGGCCGGGCACCGGCTCGACGAGCCGCACGTGCGCGCGGCGGTCCGGTGGATCCTCGCCGAGCAAATCGACGTCCCGGGCGACTGGGCCGTGCGGAGTCCCCGCGTCCCGTGCGGCGGGTGGGCGTTCGAGTTCGACAACGACCTGTACCCGGACATCGACGACACCGCCGTCGTCGTGGTCGCGCTGCTGGAGAGCGGCGCCGCAACGCTCGCCCGCGACGCGATCGAGCGCGCCCGCCGCTGGGTGCTCGCGATGCGGTCGCGCGGGGGCGCCTGGGGCGCCTTTGACCGCAACAATACGCGCCGGGTGATCACGCGGCTGCCGTTTTGCGACTTCGGCGCGGTCCTGGACCCGCCGTCGGAGGACGTGACGGCGCACGTGGTGGAGATGCTCGGGGCGCTCGGCGTGGACGGCCGTGACGGCGTCGTCCGCGACGCGCTGCGCTATCTCGCGGCGACGCAGCAGCCCGGGGGCGCCTGGTGGGGCCGCTGGGGCGTGAACTACATCTACGGGACATGGTGCGTGATCTCGGGGCTCGCCGCGGTCGGCGCCGGCCCCGCGATGGTGGCGCGCGCCGCCGCGTGGCTGCTCTCGGTGCAGCAGCCCGACGGCGGATGGGGTGAGACCTGCTATTCTTACGAGGACGCGTCGTTTGCGGGGGTCGGCCGGAGCACCCCGTCACAAACCGCCTGGGCGGTCCTGGCGCTCCAGCTCGCGGGTCAGGGGCGGCATCCGGCCTGCCAGCGCGGGCTGGCGTTTCTCGCGGCGGCGCAGCGCGGGGGGACCTGGGAGGAGCCCGAGTTCACCGGCACGGGGTTCCCGCGCGACTTCTACATCAATTACCATCTGTACCGGCACGTGTTTCCGATGCTGGCGCTCGCCCACGCGGCGGCGGCAGAAATCCCGGCCGCCCCTCGGGAGCGGCACGACCTCTTGGTGAGGTGAGAACCGATGAGCGTTCCGTTGCGTGAAAAGGTCGCCGTGGCCTCGTGGGTGCTCCGCAACCGTCTGCGGGGCGTTCAAAAATTCCCGCTCGTCCTGCAGCTGGAGCCGCTGTTCCGGTGCAACCTGGCGTGCGCCGGCTGCGGCAAGATCCAGCACCCCGAGGAGGTGCTGTCCCGGCGCCTCAGCGTCGACGAGTGCCTGCACGCCGCGGAGGAGTGCGGCGCGCCGGTGGTGTCCATCGCCGGCGGCGAGCCGCTCGTCCACCCGGAGATCCACCTCATCGCGGAGGCGCTCGTCAAGCGCCGCCGGTTTGTCTATCTGAATACGAACACGCTCTTGATGCGGAAGAAGCTGGACCTCTTCACGCCGTCCCCGTACTTCGTGTGGTCGATCCACCTCGACGGCAAGCGGGAGCGCCACGACCGGTCGGTCTGCCGCGACGGCGTGTTCGACATCGCCGTGGACGCCATCCGCGCGGCGCAGCGGCGCGGCTTCCGGGTTACCACCAACACCACGTTCTTCGCCACGGACGACGCCGCGTCGATCCGCGAGGTGCTCGATTTCATCAACGATGAGCTGGGGGTGGACCGCATGCAGATCGCCCCCGGGTACGCGTACGAAAAGGCGCCGAACAAATCCAACTTCCTGACCGTGGAGCGGACGCGGGCGATCTTCCGGGAGGCTTTTTCCGGGGGCCGGCGGCGGAAGTGGCGGCTCAACCACACGCCGCTGTACCTCGACTTCCTGGAGGGCAAGGTCGATTTTGCCTGCACCGCGTGGGGCGTGCCGTCCTACTCGGTGTTCGGCTGGCAGCGGCCGTGCTACCTGATGGCGGACGGCGGGTACGCGAAGACCTTTCGCGAGCTGATCGACGACACGGATTGGTCCCAATACGGCCGGGGCCGCCACCCGAAGTGCGCGAACTGCATGGCGCACTGCGGCTATGAACCCACCGCCGTGGTCGCCACGCTGGGATCGCTCCGGGAGTCGCTGCGGGCGGCGCGTGGGCACTGAGGGGCACTACGTCTTCCTGACGGGCGCCACCGGCTTCATCGGCCGCCACGTGCTCCATGCCCTCCGCGCCGAGGGCTACCGGGTGCGGGCGCTCGTGCGGCGCCCCGGGGAGACGGTCGAGGGCGCCGAGCCGGTGCTGGGCGATCTGCGCCGGCCGGGCGAGCTCGTGCCGGCGCTCCGGGGGTGCCGCTATCTCGTGCACTGCGCGGCCCTGTACTCCTTTACGCCCGCCGACCGCGCCGAGCTCCGCGCCGTCAATGTGGCCGGCACGGCGGGCCTCCTCGAGGCGGCGCGCATCGCGGGCGTCGAGCGCGCGGTGGTCACCTCGAGCTCCGCGACCGTGGGCCCTGCCCGGTCCGACGGGCGGCCCGCGACCGAGCACGACCGCGCGCCCCTCGGGCCCGGTGCCGGCTACCACCGGTCGAAAGTCGAGCAGGAATACGCGGCGCTGGCCGCCCGGGTGCCGGTGGTGCTGGTGTTGCCGACCATGCCGATCGGTCCCGGCGACTGGAAGCCGACGCCGACGGGCCGGCTCATTCTGGATTTTGCCCGGGGTCGCATCTTCGCCGCGCCTCCCGGCGGCGGGTGCAACCTCGTGGCGGTCGAGGACGTCGCGCGCGCCCACATCCTCGCGTTGGAGCGCGGCCGCCCCCGGGAGCGATATCTCGTCGGCGGCGACAACATGTCGTTCGGAGACCTCTGGCGGGCGCTCGGCGACGCGACCGGCAGGCCGGTCCCGCGCCGCCGCATCCCGTACCGGCTGGCGCTGGCCCTGGGCTACGCGGACGAGGCGCGGTGCCGGCTCCGGCCGGGCAGCGTGCCCCGGATCCCGCTCGAGGGCGTGCGGATGTCCGCCGAGCGGATGTATGTCGACAGCACAAAGGCGCGGGCCGAATTGGGCTACGCGCCGGGGCCGGTGTATCCGGCGCTCGAGCGCGCGGTGGCCTGGTACCGGACGGAGGGCTATGTCTCCTAGCACGGAGCCGGTCACCGTGCTGGCCGCGACCGGTCTCGAAGCGTGGGCTGTGCGCCGGACGATCCGGGGCGCACGCATCATCGCCGCGGGGATCGGCCTCGGCCGCCTGCGCAGCGGGGCGTTCGACGGCGCGGTCATCACGTGCGGTCTCGCCGGCAGCGTGGATCCCGGCGTCCGCCCGGGCGCGGTCGTGATTCCGAGGCGGGTGCTCCGGCCGGACGGCCGTTGGGCGGACTGCGATCCCGCGCTCGTGGACGCGCTCGTCGCGGCCGCCCGCCGGTGTGGATGGCTCCCGGAGTGCCGGCCGATCGGAACGGCGTCCGAGTTCGTGCGGGGCGCTGCTCGCGGAGCCTGGGCGGCCCGCGGCTGCGCCGCGGTCGACATGGAGACCGGCATCATCGACGCTCCGCGTCTCGCCGCGGTGAGGGTCGTGCTCGATGCCCCGTGCCGCGAACTCGGGCCGGCGTGGCAGCGGCCAGCGTCGGTCCTCGTGCGTCCGCGGGCATGGGGTGAGGCGATATGGCTCCTCGGCGCAGCGCCGCGGTACGCGCGCCGGGCCGCGACCGTCGTGGCGGCGGCGCTGCCGCGTATCGGGCAGGTCGTCGCGCACGCGGGGCCGCGGGATCCGCGCCCGGCCGGTCTGCCGGCCGGGGGGCGGTAAGCGGCATGACGGGCGGCGGTGAACAGGCGGGCGTGTCGCCTGCGGGTCCGACCCTCGTCCTGTCGCCCCAGGCGCGCCTGGCGGTCGAAGCGCGTCTGAGGGCCGATCGCCGCGCGGTTGAAGACGGGCTCGACCGGCTCCTCGGCGCGAATGGCGTGCCTCCCACGCTGCACGAGGCGATGCGGTACAGCGTGTTTGCGGGCGGGAAGCGGCTCCGCCCGCTCCTGGTCATCGCCGCGGCCGAGGTTGGGGGAACCGCGGCCGACGCGGTCCTGCCGGCGGCGTGCGCCGTCGAGCTCGTCCACACTTACTCGCTCGTCCACGACGACCTGCCGGCGATGGACGATTCGCCGACCCGGCGCGGGCGGCCGACGTGTCACGTCGTCTACGGCGACGCGCTCGCCGTCCTTGCCGGCGACGGGCTCCAGGCTCTGGGGTTCGACCTGCTGGCGCGGAACGCCGGCGTGCCGGGCATCGCCCCCGACCGCGTCGTCCGCGCGATCGCCGCGCTCGCGACGGGGATCGGAGCGCGGGGTATGGTCGGCGGGCAGACGCTCGATCTGTTGGCGGCGCGCGATCGATCCCGCGACGTTCGAGAGATCCACCGGCTCAAGACCGGCGCGCTGATCGAGGCCTGTCTCCGCATCGGCGGCCTGCTCGGCGGCGCATCGGACGCGGCCCTGGACGCGCTCGCGCGATACGGCGCCCACGTCGGGCTCGCGTTTCAGATCGTGGACGACCTCCTGGACGTGCTCGGCGATGAAACGGCGCTCGGCAAGCACACCGGCAGCGACGCGGCGCAGGCCAAGCTGACCTTTCCCGGCGTGTTCGGCGTGACCGCCGCGCGCGAGCTCGCGCAGGAGGCGACGGCGCAGGCGGTCCTGGCCCTCGAGCCGCTCGGCGCCCGGGGCCGCTGGCTGCACGACCTGGCGATTTATCTGTTGACCCGCGACCGGTAGGCTTGAGCCGGCGGTGGCGGCGCGCCCGTGCGGCCGTTCCGCGCCGTCGAGCCCGGCCCGCGGGGCCGGTTCGCCGTCATCGCACCGTCATGCCGGCCGTGTAACGTCGACCCTGGGAACGTCTCCCCGGAGCCGCACCGTATTGATTGAGGGAGGGGGTCTGCGCAGGGGATCCGGCCCCCGACGTGCGGCTTCGATTCTCCGGATCCCGAGGGGGAATGATGAGATGGTGAGGTTGCGGCACATCGAGTTCGTGGTGATCGTGGTGCTGATCGCCGCGCTCAGCGGCGGCGCCGGCGCCACGGTCGCGTCATATGTGCGTCCGCACGCGGTCGAGGCGGCGGGCGCGCCGGTCGCGGCGCCGGCGCCCGCCGGCGCACGGAGCCCGTTCGTGGCCGCCGTCGCGCGCGTCAGGCCGGCGGTCGTCAACATCAGCACGGTCGAGACCGTGCAGAACCCGTTGGGGGGCCAGGCGGTGCCGTTCTTCGGGCTGCCCGGCGGGCCGATCCAGCAAAAGGCCATCGGCTCGGGCGTGATCGTGAGCCGGGACGGCTACATCCTGACGAACGCGCACGTCGTGGACGGCGCGCAACAGCTGACCGTGACGCTGCTCGACGGCCGCACGTTCAAGGGGCGCGTTGTCGGGAGCGACACGACGACCGACCTCGCCGTGGTCAAGATCCCGGCCACCTCGCTGCCGGTGGCGCCGCTCGGCGATTCATCCACGCTGCAGCCCGGCGACTGGGCCATCGCGATCGGCAATCCGTACGGGCTCAACTTCACCGTGACCGTCGGCGTGATCAGCGCGATGGGCCGGACGCTGCCCAACGGGCCGGAGGAGACGTTCATTCAAACGGACGCGCCGATCAACCCGGGGAACAGCGGCGGCCCGCTGGTCGATACCGACGGGCGCGTCATCGGCGTCAACAGCGCGAAGTTCGAGAACGCCCAGGGGATCGGGTTCTCGATCCCGATCAACACGGCGAAGGGGATCATGAGCCAGCTCATCGCGAGCGGCCGTGTCGTCCGCCCGTACCTCGGCGTGTATCTGCAGCCGTTGACGCCGGACCTCGCCGCCGAGCTCAATCTGCCGCCGGACACCAAGGGCGCGCTCGTGGCGGAGGTGGCCTCGGGCAGCCCCGCCGCGGCGGCGGGCCTCCAGCGGGGCGACGTCATCATCCAAGCCGGAGGGCAGCACACGCCGGATCCCAGCACGCTCGTGACCTACATTCACGGCCAGAAGGTAGGGTCAAAGGTGACGCTCCTCGTGCTCCGTCAGGGCCGCACCGTGAACGAGACGGTCACGCTGGGGGAGACGCCCGCGAGCTCGAGTTCCTAGGGCTGGATTCCACACGTCGAATCGCGCGGGGTCGGGCCTCGTTGGCTTGACCCCGCGCCGTCACGTGCCCCGCCCGTACGGCCGCACCCCGCTCTTGACCGCCGTGGTCGCCCGCCGCACGCGGCTCGAATTTACCCTCTGTTGTCGTCCCGGTTATGCTCCGGTAACCTTCACCCGGCCGCGGCCTGGTACGCTAACCATACCGGTACGGGCGTCGGAGCATGCCGGCCGGGGGCGAAATCCCCCCGGCAGATGCCTCGGGGTCCGCTCAGGCGCCGCCGGCCGCGGTGAGGGTGTCGTCGCGGGCCCGATTGGCAAATGTCCTGCGGCCCACATCCTCCGAACGTGGCCGACGCGTTCGTGCGCGAACGCCGCGCACAGTCGACGACGAGGAGCGATGCGATGAACCTGTCTCGATTCTTCCCGCACCGCGGGACGGAGCGGCACCATCTTGTAGGGCACATCGCCGATGTGCCGCAAATTGTCGAACAGCTCGACCCGCCGGGCAAGATCATGGTGTTTCACATCGCCGAAGCCGCGGGCTTGGAGTTCCACCTGACGATGCTTCCCACGACGCCGGCACGCCACAAGGGCGACCGCGTGGAGCTGACATGGACGCAGGAGACCCATGGAGCCGCGATCGTGGACTCGCTGTACTCGGCGCCGGACATCGGGGAGATCCGCCGGCGCAACGCAGAGTACCTCCACAAGATTCTGGAAAGCGACGCCCACGCTCCGCAATGACCCCGTCCCCGCAGTTCACCGAGGCGGAGCGCGCGTTGTTGATCGATCTCCTTCACGAGGAGCGGCGGGCGCTCCCGAGCGAGATCCACCACACGAGCCGCACACTGCTGCGCACGGCCCTCAGGGAACGGCTGGCGATGGTAGACGCGCTGCTCGTCCGGCTCGGCCCCACGGTCAAGCGCGAGGCCTGTTAGCCGTCGCGAGGATCCGGCCCGGCGATGCCGCCGCCCGGCGCGTCGACCGGCCGCTATACGATCCCGTGGCTGTTCCTCGGATCGACCGGAGCCGCCCTGCCGCGTGCGTTGGCGGGCATTCGATGAGCCCCACGCCGTTGCGGGGGTGCGGGCCGCGGGCGGGGAGCCGGCGCCGTCTCAGGGCGATCCGGCGGGTGGTTCCCGCTCCGCCGGCCCCGGACCCGCGCCCCGACGCTTGTTACGCGGATATCATTGCCATGTTGCGTAGAGCGCGCTCCACTTCTCCGTGGGGGTGATGCCCACGTCGCGGAGATGGCTGCTCGTCACGACGTAGAACTTCTGCGACCAGAGAAACACCCAGGGCGCGTCCGTCCAAATCAGCCGCTGCGCCGTCCGGTAGGTCGCGAGCCGCTGCCGCGTGTCCACGGTCGTCTGCCCGGCCACCAGCAGCCTGTCCACCTGCGGATCCTTGTAGAACGTCGACGCCAGGCCGGACGGCGGCCACTGACTGGACGAGAACTGCCCAAACAGCTCGCCGTCGGCATCGAGGTACTGCGTCGCCCAGCCCAGGACGAACATCTGGAGCGGCGAACGCGATGCGGGAGCCGTCAGCCAACCGATGTAGGTCGGCCAATCCGCCGTCTGGACGTTGGCGCGCACGCCGACGTTGGCCAGCTGGGCCGCGATCGCCTGCGCGAACTGATAGTCCTGGATGTACCGGCCGGTGGGGGTCCGCAGGCTCACCGCAAACCCGTTGGGATACCCCGCTTCGGCCAGAAGCTGTTTGGCCTTCGCGGGATTGAACGGCCAGCCGCCGCGTTGGATCTGCGCGTAACCGAACTCGAATGGGGTCGTTGGGGACTGGAGCACATTGCCCAGGCCGAACAAAACGCTGTCGATGATCGCGTTCTTGTTGATAGCGTAGTTGAGCGCCTGGCGCACGCGGACGTCCTTGAGCGGACCGTACAGATTGTTCAGGCCGATGAAGATGTCGCGGTCGCTCGGCCCCTCGATCACGCGGAGGGAGGGGTCGCGCCGGAGGGCCCGCAGATCGGGCGCCGGGGGCTCGAAGGCCATCTGCACGTCGCCGGCCCGCAGCATCGTCTCGCGCGTGCCCGCGTTCGGGACCACGCGGAAGACCACCTGATCGAAGTAGGGCTTGCGCCCCCAGTAGGTCGGGTTCCGCACCAGGGTGATGTGATCGCCGTGGACCCACTCCTTGAACACATACGGGCCGGTCCCCGCGTCCACGGGCCCGAGGGCGATCTTCCCATTGTCGAGTTTCTTGACTGCGGTCGGGGACACGATTTCCGCCGCGGTTGTCGCAAGTTTCTCCAGCAGGGTGGGGTCCGGCCGGCGCAGATGCAGCACCACCGTATACGGGTCCGGGGTGTCGATCCGGTTCGCGTCGATCGCGTCCCAGTAATAGCGGCTGGGATTGCGGACCTCCGGATCGAGCCACCGGTCGATGTTCGCCCTGACCGCGTCGGCGTTGAACTCGGTGCCGTCCTGGAACTTGACGCCCTGCCGAAGCTTGAACGTGTAGGTGCGGCCGTCCGGGCTCACCGTCCATGACGTGGCGAGGACCGGCTCGATTGCGGTGTACGGCGGCCGGCCGTGGAGGCCGGTCCGCTGGCCGTTGTACCAGACCAGCGGATCAAACATGTAGTCGACCATGTTGGCGACCGTCGTCGTCGTTTGCCCCTCCGGATCGAGCGTATCGGCGTCGATGCCGACGGCGATGGACAGCGTCGTCGGGCCGGCCGCCTGGCCGCGTCCCGGCGCCCCGATCAGGGCGAATCCGCACAGGCAGGCGATCGTGCATACACTGATGCCTCTGATCATGGATGACCACATACTCTCATCCCGCTGCTCCCCGATGGCGGGACTCCCCACCTCCCTTCACTCCGCGTTGTCGATCGGCTCGACACCGCGACTGCGAGTCCTGACCAGGCGGCGCCCCGAGTGTGCCGAGGCGGCTGCGTACGTCATCACCCCCTTTCCGGGCACCGATTGTCGCCGTGGCCTGTGGACAAGAATGCGGCGAGCATCGCTCGCGCCATCGATGCCTAGGTTTTCGTGAGCGCCGCGAAGTTGATGCCGTTGACCGGATCGGCTGCCCCCGTCCCCGCGAGCGGTAGCAGGGCGCCCGCGACGCCGCCGCCCACCGTGCGAAGAAATTCGCGGCGTGTCGAGCGCCCACGTCCCCGGCGCTGCGCCGCAGAATCTCCCCATCGTGCCATGGCCATCGCCTCCTCCCGCTGAGGTGCCCCGCCCGATCGAACTCGGCGGTGCGTCCCGTCGTCAGCGGAGCGCGCCCCCGCGATTGTTGGAATCCAGCGTACGCCATGCATGGGCCGCTTGAGGTTGCCGGCGGCTAAACAGGACGGAAACTTGTGGCAAAATCGTGACGCGTCAAAGCGGTGAGACGTGGACGCGGGCCGCCACGTAACGCATCGTTTGCCCAATGTTTACGCGGGCGAGGAACTCGACGGGTCCGGGTCTGCGAGGCTCGGGACGCCGGCCGGCGAGCTTCGCCCCCGGTCAGCCCGGGCTGTCCGGCCTGGGATAGGTGCGAACGGCGCAGGCGGCGGCAGCGACGGAGCGGGTTGGAAGGCGATGCGGTCTAGAACTTGAGCGCGCCGGCGGTCGCGCCGCGCACTAAATAACGTTGGATGAACGCGGCGCCGGCGGGCCGCGCAATTTGCCACAAGTTTCCATTTCGTTTAGGCGGCGGCAACCCCGTCCCGCGGCGGTCGGAGTAACGTGATTCTTGGGATCCACGCGGCGCGCCGGTGCGGCCGGCGAGCGGACCATGGCAACGGCCCGGACGAGCCGTGATGAACGCACACACGCTGAAAGCGACGACCATCGACGGATTTTGCGCGGCCTGCGGGGAGCCCATTATGGCCTCGTTCGGCGCGCACCCGGCGTTCGAGGTGCGTGGCTACACCCGCATGAGCCGGTACGGCACCCGGCGGTATCGCGTGCATCTTCATCCTGCATGCGACACGCTGGAGGCGCGCGGCCGCATCGCAAGCGAGGCGGCCGCGTGGGCGCGATGGCGGGAGCGGGGCGTGTGATGGCCGGGCCGGGAGCATGCGGCAGCAGCCACGCGTCTCGTAGCGCGCGCGCTGAGCGCGGCGGATGCGCGACCGCGCAGTTTACCAACAGTTTTCATGGAGTTTGGATTCCCGCAACGTCAGCCCTTTCGCCGTGGAGTAGCGTGGAGCGTGACGCGACGCACGAGACGAGCCCTGGCAGATGCAGGTGTCGCGAACCCAGCCCCGCGCGCGGCGCGGCTCCGGGACCTCATGAGCGAATCGAGTTCCCCGACACGTGGGTGAGAAAGGGACTGCCGCCGCAGCCATGGGCGATCACGACACGCGGAACGATAGCACGGCGCGAGCCGCGCGGCGCGTGTCGCGCAGTTCGGGCGTGTGGCTCCCGGTCCTCTGCGCATTGAGCATCCTGGGGTTAGTGGCGCTGGTCCTCGTTCTCTCGGGACACCTGTAGCCGTCGCCGGCGCCGTCCGCCGCGGGCACCCGTGATTCGCGCCCCTACCAGGCCCGCGCTCTCGGGGCACGGGATCACGCTGCTCCGCCATCTTCCGTCTCGCCGTGGGGTCGCGCTCGAGTAAACGTTCGGGGCGCTCGGCCGGACGCGCGCCGCGCCCGGCGGCCTCCGCGCCGCCCCGCGGCGGCATTCGGACGAAGCGTCAATTTTACCGAAAGTTTCTCCCCGCGTTACGCCCAGGCAACGTCAACGCGTGCCGGCGCGGCTACAGTGGAGAAGGAACACGAAAGGGAACATGCACCGGCGCACGGGTAAGGCCGTTGTGGCGGGGAGCGGCGGGCGAGGCGGGGACGCCCTGAGTTAGACACACGGAAAGGAAGTGAGGTCCATGATGACCTGGGAGAACGCGGTAACTGCACTGATCGGCGTGTGGTTCATTATGTCGCCGTTCGCGCTCTTTTACACGAACCACCCGCCCATGATGGTCACCAGCATCGTCGGCGGCGCAATCCTGCTGATCGTCGCAGGCGCCGCGGTGCTGAACGGGAACGTTCGCCGGCGGGCCTGGATCTACTACTGTAACGGTCTCGTCGGTATTTGGTTCGTCATCGCGCCGTCCGCGTTGTCGTTTGCGGGCAGCCTGGGCGACCACTGGACGTCCCTCGTCGGAGGGATCGTCGTCCTGCTCTTGAACGTGGCGAGCCTCTACAATCTCGCGAAAGCGGGGGCCGCGCCGCAGGCGCACTGAGCGTTTCGTCCGCGGGAGCTCCTCGCCGTTCGACGATCATTCCGCGCGGATTCAACGGGGCGGCGCGATGAGCGCCGCCCCGAGTGCTCTGTCGGCACGCCGGGGGAGGAGAATCAGACGCCCGCACCCAATGACGTCCGACTTTGGTCGTCGTTGGGAGGACTCGCGGGTGGCTCTTTCGATCGCCACGATGGGACTGCCCACCGTGCTCATGCTTGCATGGGGGCTCCCGCTCGTAACGCTTACCCTGCATGTGCTCCATGTCTCGGAGGAAGAGCGTCTTGTGGCGGGTTCGTTTCTCGCCTTTGCGTACGGGCTGCTCGGCACCCCGTTGCTGCACTGGCTGACTCGCTGATTCGGCCCGCACCGTGACTCCGGGAATCGTGGGCCCGATCCGCGGGTGCAACACGGGGGGAATAACTACCGGCGAAGGTGCGGGCCCCGAGGTTACCGAAGACTCGAGGGGTCGATCCGTTCGACCGCAACGTCCCGGCAAGCCGCCATCCCAGTACGGAATGCCCAGTCTGCACACTGGGAACGCGTCGGTGGACCTGCGACGAGTGCGACACCGCGGATCTCTGTGACACGGCGCCGGCGCGGCATTCCCCGAGGCGGCGCGGCCGCCGGGTAGCGCTCGTGCGGAGTGCCGGCACATAGGAGCGGAGAGTCCATGCAGGTCAGCTCTCCCTTCAATCCGGTATCGCCACAAGGGCTGGCGACCAAGTCGTTATTGGAGCTGGTATTGTGGCTTGGCGCCGGCGTGTTCGTGATCGTCGCCGGTCTCGTGCTGGTCGCAGCGATCCGCTTTCGCGCCCGCCCGGGCGCGCCGGAGCCCCCGCAGGTGGAAGGCCGGCACCAGTGGGAGTATGTGTGGATCGCCGGCGCCGTCGCCGTCCTGATCGCCATCTTCATCCCCACCGTTGCCATGATGCGGGCAGCCGCCCCGCCGGGCGGCTCCGAAGATCCCGGCCCCGACATCATCATCATCGGACACCAGTGGTGGTGGGAGATCCGATACCCCCACGGCGGCATCCTCACGGCGAACGAGGTGCACCTGCCGGTCGGGCGGCCGATGGTGACGCGGCTCGAGTCGGCGGACGTGATCCATGACTTTTGGGTCCCCCAGGTGGGGCGCAAGGAGGACCTGACGCCCGGCTATCCGACGACCGTGGTGCTGCAGGCGGACCGGCCGGGAACCTACCTTGGGGCCTGCGTGGAGTTCTGTGGGGCCGGGCACGCGTGGATGCGCATTTCCGTGATCGCGGAGTCGTCGCAGGCGTTCGACGCCTGGCTCGCCTCCGAGCGGCAGCCGCCGCCCCCGCCGGCAACGCCCGAGGCGGTCGCCGGGGAGAAACTGTACGCGTCGCTCTCCTGCGATCACTGTCATGCCTCCACGGTCGCCGTGGGCCCCGATCTCACGCACATCGCGGCGCGGCAGACGCTCGCCGCCGGCCGGATCGCGAACACGCCGGACACCCTCGGCCGCTGGCTTGCCGATCCTCAGGCGCTCAAGCCAGGCGTGCTCATGCCGGACTTTCGGCTCACCCCGGACCAGATCCGGGACCTTGTGGCGTATCTGGAGACCCGCCGATGAGCGAACTGTCGCTGCCGCGCGACATTCCACGGCCCGCGGAGACTCGCGACACCGGGCTGTTCGCGTGGATCGCCTCGCTCGACCACAAACAGATCGGGATCATGTACCTGATCGCCACGCTCGTCTTCTTCCTTGCCGGCGGCGTGCAGGCGCTTCTCATGCGCACCCAGCTGATCCGGCCCGAAAACACCCTCATCGGCCCGGGGACGTTCGACGAGCTGTTTACGATGCACGGCACGACGATGATCTTCCTCGTCGTGATGCCGATGCTCATCGGCTTTGCGACCTACCTCGTCCCGCTGCAGGTCGGCGCGCGCGACATCGCCTTCCCGCGCATGAACGCGATGAGCTTCTGGTTCTTGGTCTTCGGGGGGCTGTTGCTCTACTACAGCTACCTGGCGGGCGGGGCGCCCGACGTCGGGTGGTTCAGCTACGCGCCGCTCAGCGAGCGCCCCTACAGCATGACGACCGGCGTGGATTACTGGGCGCTCGGCCTGCTGTCCACCGGCATCGGCACCATCACGGCCGGCATCAATCTGATGGTGACCATCCTGGCGCTCCGCGCGCCGGGGCTCGCGCTGACCCGGCTGCCGCTGTTCACGTGGATGGTGCTCGTCAACTCGGTGCTCATCCTGCTGGCGCTCCCGGTGCTGAATGCCTCGCTCGTGGAGCTGCTGATCGACCGGCTGCTCAACGCCCATGTGTTCGCGCCGCAGGGCGGCGGCTCCGCCGTGCTGTGGCAGCACTACTTCTGGGCGTTCGGGCACCCCGAGGTCTACATCATGGTGCTGCCCGCGTTCGGGATGATCTCGGAGATCATCCCGGTGTTCAGCAGCAAGCCGATCTACGGATACGAGTTTGTGGCCGCGTCGACCGCCGCGATCGCGTTTCTGAGCCTCGTCGTGTGGGCGCACCACATGTTCGCGGTCGGGCTCGGGTTCGCGTCCGACGTGTTTTTCGCGATCTCGAGCATGCTCATCGCGGTGCCGACCGGCATCAAAATCCTGAACTGGACGGCGACGCTGTGGCGGGGTTCGATCCGGCTGACGACGGCGATGCTCTTCTGCCTCGCGTTCCTCGCGATGTTCACGATCGGCGGCATCAGCGGGGTGAGCTTCACGGCCGTACCCGTGGACTGGCAAGTGGAGGACACGTACTACGTCGTCGCCCACATGCATTACGTGCTGTTCGGCGGCACCGCGTTCGGAATGTTCGGCGCGTTCTACTACTGGTTCCCCAAGATGACCGGCCGGCTCTTGGACGAGACATTGGGCAAGTGGCATTTTTGGCTCGCCTTGGTCGGGTTCAACCTGACGTTCATGATCCAGCACGTGCTCGGCCTGATGGGGATGCCGCGGCGTGTCTTCACGTACCCCAACCTGCCGTACTGGGGCTCGTTCAACGTCGTGTCGACGATCGGGTCGTACATCCTGGCGCTCTCGGTGCTGGTGTTCATTTGGAACATGCTGCGGAGCCTGCGCCGCGGCGCGCCGGCCGGGGATAATCCGTGGGGCGCGTGGAGCCTGGAGTGGGCCACGTCCTCGCCGCCGCCCGAGCACAACTTCGACCGGGTCCCTCCCATCTGGGGCCGCCGCCCGCTGTGGGACCTGGCGCACCCCGCCGCGTCCGGCCGGCCGCCGTGGTGGCGGGAGCTGGCCCGGCGCACGCGGCGCCCTGCGATGCCGCCGGCCCAGATGGGCATGCTCATCTTTATCGGGTCCGAGGCGACGTTCTTTCTTGTCCTCATCATCTCCTACGCCTACTACCACCTGAATCCGTCGCCGGGGCCAACCGCGTCGCAGGTGCTGCACCCCGCCGCCGCGGGGCTCAACACCGCGTTTTTGATCGCCAGCAGCGTCACGCTGTGGTGGGGCATGCGCGAGCAGCATCGGGGCCGCCGCACGAGCTTTATCGCCTGGCTCGGCGTCACGATCGTGCTCGGCGCGCTGTTCTTGTTCGGCCAGGGGCGCGAGTGGCTCGGGCTGCTGACGTCCAACGTGACCGTGGCGCGGGACCTGTTCGGCGCCACGTTCTTCACGCTCACCGGGTTTCACGGCCTGCACGTGTTTCTCGGGCTGCTGTTGCTGGGCATGCTGTTTGTGCTGGCCTTGCTCGGCCAGTTCCGCGGGCGCACGTCCGTGGGCGTCGAATCCGTCTCCTTGTACTGGCACTTCGTCGACGCCGTCTGGATCGTGCTCTACACGCTGATCTACGTGTGGGCGTTCATCAAGTGACGACGTGGCACGCGCTCGCGCTGACGTGGCCGTGGGAGCCGTCGACCGCCGCCGGGTGCGCCGCGCTCGCGGGCGTCTACCTCGGTCTCGCCGGCCGGCCGCTCGGGTGGCGGCGCACCCTGTCGTTCATGGCCGGCGCCTCGGTGTTGTTGCTCGCGCTCGATTCGCCGCTCGACGGGCTCGGGGACCGCTATCTGTTCAGCGCGCACATGGCGCAGCACATGCTTCTCGTGCTGATCGTTCCGCCGCTCTTGATCTTGGGCATCCGCCCCGCATGGGCGCGCGCCGCGCTGGCGATCCCCGCGGTGCGCCGCATCGAGCGCGCCCTGCGTCGCCCCGCGCCCGCGTGGATCATTGGAACGGGCACCCTCTGCGCGTGGCACGTGCCCGCGCTGTACAATCGGGCGCTCGCCAGCGATCTCGTGCACATCGGACAGCACCTCAGCTTCCTCGTCGCGAGCACCATCTTCTGGTGGCCGGTGTGTGCGCCCCTCGCGGAGGCGCGGACGCCGGCCCTGGGCACGGTCCTGTACCTGCTGGCGGCCTCCCTGGCATCCAGCGGCCTCGGGATCGTGCTCACCTTTGCACCGCCGGGTCTGTATCCGGCCTACCTGCACCCGCACGACCCGCTGGGACTGCTTCCGACGATCCGCGGCGGCTGGGGGCTCACGCCGGCAGTGGACGAGCAGGTGGGGGGCCTGCTGATGTGGGTGCCCGGCGGGCTCGTGTACCTGTGCGCGATTCTGGCGACACTCGGCCGGTGGTATCGGGAAGGGGACGAGCAGGAGCTGAGGGCGGGCGACGCGGCCCCGCCCGGCCGGGAGGCACGGCGGTATGTCACACCCATGGCATGAGGCGGGGGCGCCGGCAGAGGACGCCGGGTCCGGCGGACCGCGGGAGTACGAGGGCTGGAACGCGCCGATCCCGGAGCATCTTCCCCGGCGCACGCTCTGGCCGGTCGCCACGGCCCTGGGCACCGTCCTGATCTTTTGGGGCGTGGTGACGTCCTATGTGATCGTCGCCGCCGGCGTCGGGCTCCTCGCGCTTTCCGTGGGAGGTTGGATCCAGGAGATCCGGGCGGAAGGACGGTCCCATGAGTAGCGGGGTCCCGGCATCGGGTCGATCCGAGGGCGCGGAGGAGATCCGGCGGCGTGACTTTCTGACCCGGCTCTGCCTCGGCTTGAGCCTCTTTGCCGGCCTGATCGTCGCGGTTCCCTTCGTGGGGTTCCTCATCGCGCCGTTGTTGGAGCGGGTGGTGCAGGTCTGGCGGCCGGTCGGCTCGGTCGACCAGTTTGCGGTCGGGACGACGTCGAAGGTCTCCTTTGTCGATTCCTCGCCGCTCCCGTGGGCCGGTGTTGTCGCGCGGACCGCGGCGTGGCTGCGCCGCGACGGACCCGCGCAGTTCGTGGCGTTCTCCGTCAACTGCACGCACCTGGGGTGTCCGGTGCGGTGGCTGCAGGACGCGGAGTTGTTCCTCTGCCCATGCCATGGGGGCGTGTACTACAAGGACGGGACGGTGGCGGCGGGTCCGCCGCCAAAGCCCCTGCCCCGGTACCCGGTGCGCGTCCGCAACGGGCAGGTCGAGATCCTGACGAGTCCGTTGCCGGTGACCACGGTGAGGTAGCGGCGTGAGGGATCGCCTGCGGCGCGCATGGGAGGTGCTGGACGACCGGCTCGGTGTGTCCAAGACCTTGGGGCCGGTCCTGCGCCATCCCGTGCCGCCGACCGCCCGCTGGTACTATGTCTTGGGAAGCGCGACCCTGTTCGCGTTCATCGTGCAGGTCGTGACCGGAATCGCGCTTGCCCTCATGTACATCCCGTCCACCAACAACGCGTACCAGACGCTGCAGTTCATCACGCACGATGCGCCGTTCGGCCGCGTGCTCCGCGGGATCCACTATTGGGGCGCATCGGCGATGATCTTGCTCATCGGGCTCCACATGGCCCGCGTGTTTCTGATGGGCGCGTACAAGTACCCGCGGGAGGCCAACTGGTTGACCGGTGTGGTCCTGTTCATGGTGACGATCGTCATCGCGTTCACGGGCCAGCTCCTGCGCTGGGACCAGACGGCCGTGTGGACCGTGGCGGTCACCGCGGAGCAGGCGGGCCGCATCCCGTACATCGGCGGCGCGATCGCGCACTTCGTGCTGGCGGGCGACACGTGGAGCGGAGAGACCCTGAGCCGGTTCTATGCCTTCCACGTCTTTTTCATCCCGGCGATTATCTTCGTCTTCGTGGGCGTCCATCTGTGGCTGGTCCTGCACCACGGCATCTCCGAGCCGCCCGTGGCCGGCCGCCCCGTGGACCCCGGCACGTACCGCGCCTGGTATCATGCGATGCTGGAGCGCGAGGGCCGGCCGTTCTGGCCCGACGCCGCCTGGCGCGATGTCGTGTTTGGCGTCGGGATCATCACGGCGATCGTGCTGCTGGCCGTGGCCGTCGGGCCCCCGCAGCTGGACCAGCCGCCGGATCCAACGCAGCTGAACGCCGACCCCCGGCCCGACTGGTACCTGCTGTGGTACTTCGCGGCGCTCGCGCTGATCCCGCCGAAGCTGGAAAATGCCTTCATGATTGCCGGGCCGCTCCTCGCCGCGGTGGTGTTGCTCGCGATTCCGTTCGTCTCGAATCGGGGGGAGCGAAGCCCCTCGCGCCGCCCGTGGGCGGTCGCGAGCGTCGGCGTCGTCTGCCTCATGATCGCCACGCTCTGGATCGCCGGGGTCCGCGCTCCGTGGTCTCCGGATTTCAGCGCACGCCTGTTGCCGGAGCAGGTCGTCGGCGCCGCGAGCGGTCCGGTGGCGGCGGGCGCGCGGCTCTTCCACGACAAGGGCTGCGAGTACTGCCACGCGATCGCCGGTCACGGAGGGAATCGGGGTCCCGACCTGACCGACGTCGGCGACCGGTTGAGCACGGACCAGATGACCTGGCGCATCCTGAACGGCGGCACCAACATGCCGGCGTTTGCCAACAACATGACGCCGCAGCAGCTGGATGAGTTGATCGCGTTCCTCAAATCACGCGTCCGGCGATAACCGCACGGCTCGCCTCGCAACACACGTCCCGCCCGGACGCGGGAGGCTTCAACGCGTCCGCGGGGCGGCCCGAATGACGCGGCAGAATTTACCGTGAATTTGCCTGGCGTTGGGACGCCGGCAACGTCAGGACCCGGCCGCGGGAGTACGGTAGACCTGCCCCGCGATCGCACGATGGGAGGTGCAGGGATGCGTAGGTTTGCGCCGGTGAGCGTGCTCGTCGTCGTCGTGTTGGCGCTGTGTGCTCCGGCAGGCGGGGCGCAGGGAGCGCCCGTCAAACTCGGCGTCCCCGTGCCCTTGTCCGGCGGGAGCGCGGAGGCCGGCCAGGACATCCTCAACGGTGCCCGGCTCGCCGCCGATCAGGCGAATGCCAGGGGCGGGGTGCTCGGCCGGCAGATCGAGATCGTGTCCGCGGATGACGCGTGCGATGCGCAGCAGGGTGTGACGGCCGCGCAGAAGTTGGTGGACGCCGGCGTCGTGGCCGTCGCCGGCGGCTACTGCTCGTCGGCGGCGCTGCCGGAGAGCGGCGTCTTCCATACCGCGGGGGTCGCGTTCGTCGCCGACGCGTCGACGAACCCGCAGCTCACGGAGCAGGGGTTCGATAACGTGTTCCGCGACATCGGCCGCGACGATCAGCAAGGGCCGTTTGCCGCCAATTTCATGGTGGACGACCTGCACGCCCACCGCATCGCGATCGTGCACGACAACACCGTCTACGCGAAGGGACTGGCCGAGGCCACGCGCACCGCCCTCGCCGGCAAGCCCGGCGTGCACGTCGTCTTCTTCGACGCGATCACGCCGGGGGAGAAAGACTTCACGGCGACGCTCACCCGCATCAAGAGCCTCAGGCCCGACGTCCTCTACTTCACGGGATACTACGCCGAAGGCGGGCTGCTGGCGCGGCAGTTCAAGGCACTCCGCGTGCCGGGCGAGTTCATGGCCGGTGACGCCAACAACGATCCGACGTTCATCAAGGAAGCGGGAGCCGCGGCCGACGGGGTGCTCGTGACGTCCGCACCGCTCGCCCAGTTCCTGCCGGAGGCCAAGGCGTACATCGCCGCCTACCGCGCCAAGTACGGCCACGCGCCCGGCCCGTACTCGGCGTACGAGTACGACGCGGTCAACATCACCATCGCGGCGATCAAGCGGGCGAACACGACCGATCGGGCGGCGATCATCAAGGCGCTCGCGCGGACCACGGACTTCAAGGGGATCACCGGGACGATTTCCTTCAACGCCAAGGGCGACCGGGCCGGCGTCAATTACATGGTGCTCGAGATCCGGGACGGGGAGTTCACGGCCTACCGCGCGGCCGCGTAGGCGAGGCGGTTCCGGCGGGCGCCGCTTGAGCCGACGCCGGGTCGGCGCCCGCCGCGCCGCGATGAGGCCGCCCCGGGAGGGGCGGCCTCGTTCGTGTCCGGAGACATCGCGTGGACGTTGCGCTCCAGCAACTGGTCAACGGCTTGACGGTCGGGGCCTTTTACGCGCTGATCGCCCTCGGCTACACGATGGTGTACGGCATCATCCGCCTGATCAACTTTGCGCAGGGAGACCTCTACAGCGTCGGGGCGTTCATCGGCCTCTCGATGCTGTCGCTCCTGGCCGGGCTGCACCTCCGCAACCCGCTCGTCCTGACGGCCCTCGGCTTGGTGGTGTCCATGGGCGCGACGGGGCTCCTCGGGGTCCTGATCTACCGCGTGGCGTACCGGCCGCTGCTCCGGTCGCCGCTGTCGATCCTCATCTCGGCGATCGGCGCCTCGCTCACGCTGGAGTACAGCCTCTTGCTGATCTACAGCCCGTCGTTCCTCGTTTACCCGAGCCTCTTCGACACCGGGGGCCCGGCGCTCGGCGATCTCGTCGTGTCGTGGATGCAGGTGACGATCTTCCTGGTCAGCCTCGCGCTGATGCTGGCCCTCTACGTGCTGGTGCACCGCACGAAGCTCGGCCTGGCGATGCGGGCCCTGGCCATCAATCAAGACGCGGCGCGCCTGATGGGCATCGACGTCAGCCGCGTCATCGCCGCGACCTTCTTCGTGGGGTCCGCGCTCGCGGCGTTCGGCGGCGTCATGACGGGGCTGTACTACGGCCAGATCTCGTTTCTGATGGGGTTCCTGGCGGGCCTGAAGGCGTTTACGGCGGCGGTGCTCGGCGGGATCGGCAACATCCCGGGCGCGATGCTCGGCGGCTTCATCGTCGGCATCGTCGAGAGCCTGGCGACCGGATACATCTCCGGCCGGTGGAAGGACGTCGTCACCTTTGGCATCCTCATTCTCATCCTTGTGGTGCGGCCCCGCGGGTTGCTCGGCGAGCGGGTCGTCGAGCGGATGTGATGGACCCGCGCCGCCGGCAGATCGCCTCGATACGCGCCGGCCTGGCGATCGCCACGGGCCTCGCCGCGCTCGTCCTTCCGCTCGCCGCGAACGCCTACGTCACGGATGTCGCGACCCTCATTCTGATCTACGTCATGCTCGGCCTCGGGTTGAACATCGTCGTCGGATACGCGGGGCTGCTCGACCTCGGCTACGCGGCGTTCTTTGCGATCGGCGCGTACTCGAGCGCGATCCTGACGGTGCACCATCACATGAGTTACTGGCTGACGATCCCCGTCGCGGCGTGCCTCACGACCGTATCGGGCGCGATCATCGGGGCGCCGACCCTGCGCATGCGCAGCGACTACCTGGCGATCGTCACGCTCGGCTTCGGGGAGATCGTACGCATTACCGCCACCAACCTGTCGTTTTCGGGCGGGCCGGACGGGGTCTGGGGCATCCCGCGTCCCTCCATCGGCCCCGTGACGCTGAGCGGTTCGGCGGCCTTGTACTACCTTGGGTTGGCCTTTGCGGCCGCCGTCCTGATGCTCGCCCATAACGCGGCGCGATCCCGCCTGGGACGGGCCTGGCGCGCGGTGCGCGAGGACGAGATCGCGGCGCGGGCCGCGGGCATCAACACGGTGTCGGCGAAGCTCAAGGCCTACATGCTGGGAGCGCTGCTGGGCGGCGTGGCGGGGTCGTTCTTCGCCGTGAAGCTGACGGCGATCGATCCGACGAGCTTCACCTTCGTCCAATCGGTGAACATCCTGATGGTCGTGATCCTCGGCGGCATGGGCAGCCTGCCGGGCGTCGTGCTCGGGGCCGTCGTGATCGTCGGCCTCCCCGAGGTGCTGCGCGCGTTTCAGACCGTGCGCATGCTGGCTTTTGGGGTCGGCTTGATCCTGCTCATGCTGCTGCGGCCCCAGGGGCTGTGGCCGAGCCGCATGGGGACACTCGGGCGTCACGCCGCGGCCCCGGCGTCGGGGCGACCCGAGCCCACGAGCCAAGCCGCCGCCTCGGGCTAATCGGGGGAGGTGGCCGTCCGCCGAGACAATCCGTCGGTTTCTTGGCGGTGGCCTCCCGCACCTCGCAGCATGGAGAAACTGCGGCGGCCCGCGCGGGAAGCCCACGGCAACGTCCGGGCGGACACACCGGGTGAAGCACACGTACGGTCGAGGGTTCGCCAGGCCCGCTGCCTGTCACTCGTCACCCGAGCCGCTGCAACAGATGATCTCCGACTCGCAGCGCGTTTGCGATGATGGTCAGCGCGGGATTGACGGCCGCGATGGAAACAAAGAAGCTGGCGTCCACGACGTAGAGATTGTCCACATCGTGCGCTTTGCACGTCAGATCGAGGGCCGACGTCTTGGGATCGCGGCCGAACCGGATCGTCCCCGCCTGATGCGCTGTGCCGCTGATTGGAATCTCCTTACCCAGGTAGAGCGACCGCGGCATAAGATAGTCGTGCAGGCCGATGTCGTTGAGCATCCCCTTGAGCTTTGCCGTCAGGCGCACGTGCCCCTCGAGATTGGTCTCCCGCAGATGCAGGGTGATCTCTTCGTTCGAGCCGACGGTCACACGGTTGTCGGGATCCGGCAGGTCTTCGGATTGCAGCCAGAAGTCGATTGAGTGTTCCGCCAGAAAATCGAGCGCAAACTCGGCTTTCCAGAACGCCCAGGAGGGGGCTTCGGCCCCGATCATGGGGCCGTCCGACTTGCCGAGCATCTGGATCTGGCCCAACGGATACTCCCAATCGTCCGCGCGGAAGTAAAAGTCATTCAGGCCGAGCGTCTTTTGGAAGACGGTTGGGTTGGGTCGTCGGGAGACCGCCATGAACGCGGCGCAGTTGTGGCGCATGTAATAGCGGCCCACCACATCCGAGCTGTTCGCCAGGCCGCGCGGATGCCTATCGTTGGCGGAGCGCAGCAGCAGCGCGGCGGAGTTGATCGCTCCGCAGGACACCACGACGATGTCCGCGGAATACGCCTCCGGGCCGCCGTTGCGCTCGACCAACACCTTGGTGACTTCCCGCCCGGTTGCGCTGGTCTCAAGCCGCGTGACATAGGCGCCGGTCAGCAACGTGACGTTCGAATGCGCGAGCGCCGGTTCCACGCAGATGATCTGCGCGTCCGCTTTCCCGTTCACGAGGCAGGGGAACCCGTCGAACGCGGCGCACCGCACACAGGCGCTGGTGTGCCGGGCTTTGCCGTCTTGTCTTTCGTCGAGCAGGATGCCGAGGGGCAGCGGAAACGGGTGGTGGCCAAGTCGCCGGAGGTCGTCGCACAGTTCCTGAATGCGCGGCTCGTGGCTGACCGGCGGGTAACGGTACGGCGCGCTTGCCGGACCTTCGGTCGGATCGATTCCGTGCTCGCCGTGAACGCGGTAGAGGTGTTCGGCCTTCGTGTAATAGGGCTCAAAGTCTTCGTAGCGGAGCGGCCAGGCGGGTGAGATGCCGCCATGGTGCTTGACCTCGCCGAAATCCTGTGGGCGAAACCGGAACAAGGCCGCTCCGTACACCTTTGTATTGCCGCCGACACAGTATTGAATGCCTGGATGGAAGGCCCTGCCGTCTTTGTCGTACCAGGTCTCGTTGGCCCTGTACTTGGCTTCGACAAAGACCGCGCTGGAATTCCAGTTGTCCTTCTCGCGCGGCAGAAAGTCGCCCCGCTCCAGCAGTAAGATGCGCTTGCCGGACGGCGCGAGATGATAGGCGAGCGTGCCTCCGCCCGCTCCTGTCCCGATAATGATCACATCAAAATGATTCTCGTGGGACATGGGTTCCTCCACGGGGGCGAGTCTGGCGGTGCATCAGCGGTCACCGCCACGCCAGCCTGCCCCGAACGTTCCCGAACGAGGATACTGCCGACGCCCGCCATCGTCTCTTCGCTGCGCGGCGAGGGCCGCTTCTGACGATGCGGCTCAACGCGACGCCCAGTTTCGCCGTCTCTCGTGTGGCGGGCGCGCAAGCTCATCGCGGCCGCGGTCCCCGCACCCGGACCGCGGTGTCACGCGCCACGCGAGCACGGCGATCGCGACCGCCAGCACCGCAGCGCTCGGATAGATGACGGCGAGCGGGACGTGCCCCAGATCTCGCACCGGCCCGACGCCGAAGGCGCCGATACCGTATCCAACCATGTACGCCGCCACCAGTTCCCCCGAGACGGCGGCCGCCTGGGCCGAGAACTGCTGTTCTGCCAGGCTGATGCTCAGCGGGAAGAATGCCGAGCATCCCAGACCGGCCACCCCGAAGGCGACAATGCCCATTACGGCATCGTGGCTCACCACCGGGATCCCCAGGAACGCCGCGAAGATGACGACCGGCAGGATGCGATAGATCCAGCGGGCGGCGATCCAGACGGAGAGCACCGCGGTGGCGACCCGCCCCACCGTGACAAACACCCAGAACGCGGTCAGCGCAAGCTCGGCCGAGACCAGGGATGCGTGCTCGTCCCCGTGAAGATAGAGCGTGGCCCAGTTCCCGAACACGGTTTCGCAGATGCCATAGAGCAAAACCGCGGCGGCGTACAGCCAGAGGAGCGCCGAACGCCGCCTGGGTGCTGCGGCGGCGTGTCGCGCTCCCCCCGCGGCGGCGCGCAAGGGCTGGCTGAGGCCGGCAAGCCCGAGGATCAGGAAGCCGCCGGCGACGGCGAGCGGCAGCAGCCACCACGCCGTCCCGATGAAGATCGCGACCAACACCGGCGCCGATGCCGAGCCCGTGCCGAGGAATGCATGCAGGGCGGGGATGGCCGCGTTGGTCCGCTTGGGGAAAAACTGCTCCACGTACGTATTGAGCGCCATCAGGGTGGCGCCGAACCCCGCGCCGAGCGCCGCGGTGGCGGCGAACAGCAGCCCGTAGGCCACACCGTGCGACGCCACAAATCGCTGGCTCAGGGCGAGCACCGCCATGGACACGAGATTCAGACCCAGGCCGGCCACAAACACCGCTTTCAGGCCCGCCCGTTGCGCGACCCGCGGCCCCAGGCTGGAGCCCCCGATGGCCAGCACGACGAGGGGCACGAACAGGGCGCCGTACTCGCTGTTGGTGAGATGGTAGAGTTTGGGATTCGTGAGGATGGAACTGACCGCCGGAAAGGTGACCAGGCTTAGGCCTTGGGCAAGGCCGGCCAGGTACACGATCCCGACTTCGGCCCGGCGCGGCGTCACCATTCCCGAAGCTAGGCTCTTGGCGGCCGCGTCCTGAGCTTCCTCAGCGCAGACGCTTTGTGGATCGCCACGTGATCCGTCTTATCACTCTTGATGACGTATTGCGGTTGTTCTTTCGAAGCATGCCGCACAGCCCCCTTGAGGAGCGTGGGGGAGGTGATCTCCTTCGTAATGGTGCCAGTCACCCTCCCGGCTTCGGAATTCCATGAAACGTGGTCCCCCTCTCGAAATTTGCTGCGCGTCATGGTCCTCTTTGAGGAGCCGTCAGTCGCCCGCCGCCCGCGAGCATTAGGCATTTGAGAAGAGCGGGATGTTGGCTCCGCTGGCGGCCGCCCAAGGTTTGTCCAGGAGCTCGATGATCAGGTCGGCCACATCGCCGGGTGTCAGCCCAGGCCGCAAGTCGGGATTGGCCCGGCGGAGCATCTCTGTGTCCACCGCCCCCGGGCTGATGCAGAACGCGCTAATACCGTGTTCCCTTCCTTCTACGGCGATCGCCTCCGTGAGGCCGATCACGCCGTACTTGGAAACGTTGTAGGCGGCCAGGCCCGCAAACTTCTCGGTCGCGTAGATCCCCGACAGCGATGCGATCGTGACGATACGGCCTTCACCGGCGCGGCGCATGGCAGCGAAGGCCGCGCGGCAGCATAGAAACACACCGGTGAGGTTGATCCCCAGGGTCTCGTCCCATGTCCGGCGCGTCGTCTCCTCAAACGGCACCCGGCTCAGGACGCCCGCCGCGCAGACCAGCGCCGCCGGCCGGCCGATCCGTCCGGCGACCGTGAAGAGCCTGTCCACATCCTCGGCGCGGCTGACGTCTGCCAGAACAGGGGTCGCCGCGCCGCCGGCTTCGCGGATGCCGCCGGCGACGGCCTCCAGCGCTTCGCGATCTCTTGCCGCCATGACCACATGCGCGCCGCTCTTCGCGATCGCCTCCGCCGTGGCGCGGCCGATTCCCCGGCTCGCGCCGGTGACGACAGCCATGCGTCCAGCGAGCCAGTGGAGTGTGTCAGGCACCGGCCGGCGCCCCCACGGAGCGCGTCACTCGGCGGTACAGCGCTTCGTGCGCGTCCAGACTCGCCTCCAGGTCGAGGCGCGTCTCGGCATGCCGGCGGCAGGCAGCGCGCGCAATGCCGGCGGCCCGCGTCACCGCGTCGGCGGCCGCCGCGATATCATCCGGCGCGACGAGCACCCCCGTCAGGCCATCCACGATGACTTCCCGGAGACCGCCTCGTCTGAAGGCGACCACGGGCGTGCCCGCAGCCTGCGCCTCAGCGGCGACCAAACCGAACGGTTCCTCCCATCTGGCCGGACACAGCACGACGCCGGCGCGGGCCATGATCTCCCAGAGCACTGTCCGCTCCACGCTCGGGTGAACCGCAACCCCCGGTTCCTCCCGCCGTGCGTAGATGCATTGCTCGGCGTACCCGGGATCATATGGATCGCCGTAGAGGTCGATGCGCTCACCGGCCGCCTTGGCGATGTCGATGGCCTCTGCCGTGCCCTTTTCCGGGCTGAGCCGTCCCGCGAAGACCAGGCCGGACCCGGGCAACTCTGACCAGTGAATCCGGGCCGTCGGCACGCCGTTTGGCAGCACGACATCGATGCGAGTTCGCGCGCTCCACGCGATTGCCTGGGACGTGGAGACCGCGGCCACCGTCGGCCGCCGGCCGGAGCGCTGCACCTCTTGAAGCGCGGCCGCCACCGATTGGTCGGGAGGAAGATGCAGGGTGTGGACGATGGGGACCGCTAGAGCGGCGGCCATTCTGATCGCGGGCGCGTCGAACGCGTGATTGTGCACGAGGTCATACGAGGTTTCCCGGACGGCGGCATAGACGGTGGCAAACGCCGCGTCGGCCGGCCGGGCATCGAAATCGGCCGGTGCGCCGGCGCGATACAGAGAGCCGGTGAGGGTTGCGGGATCGATCCCGGCGTCGATCACCGTGACTCCCGGTATCTCGGATCCCGTGGCCGCGTAGACGTGGACGTCATGGCCTCTCGCCCGGAGGCCGGCCGCGAGATCCGCGACGAAGGACTGCGCGCCTCCCAGCTGTGGTTCGCGGATGGGTGTCACCAGCGGTGCCACGATCGCGATCCTCACCCGGCGACCTCCTTGTATACGAGGTCCCGCGGCGCGTTGACGCCCAGCACCTCATAGGTCACCCGCGGGTCGCCGAGACGCCGGATCTCCGCGACCGCGTGCGGGTAAAAGATCTCCGATAACTCCACCGCCTCCTCGAGGCTGGCGAACTCCATCCGCATCTCGCCCGGGAACGACACGTATCGATAGCCGTGCGCAGCGAGCCAGTCCAGATGGTTGGGCCAGACGACGACAACTCGACCTCCTCGCGCGCACACACGCTCCATTTCAGCGAGGCCGGCGTCGCCGCCGTGGGCCGGGTCCGGAGTGAGGGCCGAGCAGGTGATCACGAGCTCGGCCCACCGGTCCGGTACGGGCAGCCCGTCGAAGAACCCAGGCATCAGGCGCAGTCGGCGCTCGCCGGCCCGCGGCATCAGTCGGGCGGCCAGGATTGCACGCAACGGCGCCGCAGGTTCCACCGCCGTGAGGTGGCCGCAACGCTCGATCAGCGCGTCGGTGAGCCGGCCGGTTCCCGCCGCGACCTCGACGACCCTACCGACGTGACGCGGGAGCCAGTCAAGAATCGCGGGGTGAATCCGCTCTGCCTGCACCAGGCGATCGTACAGTTCGGGCTCGAGCCGGTACAGCAAGTCCCACGCGAGCGCGATGTCGTCCTGCGGGCCGCGGCCGCCGCCCACGAAGCGGCGGGCCTCCTCCTCGGTGAGGATGCCGAGATCCGCCCCAGCATATCGACGGGACAGCGCAGCGCGGCGCTGCGAGGTCGCCATCGCGTTACCCGCCGCCCCGGTACTCCGCCCAGTTCTTCTCCGTTTCCCAGACCCGCACCGAGTGCAAGGTGCCGTCCGAAAGATGCGGTTCCAGACGCTCCCAGAACGCCACGGCCAGCGTTTCCGCCGTCGGGATACGTCCCGCAAGCCAGGGCACGTCGGTGTTCAAGTTCCGGTGGTCGACATCCCGGATGATCGCGTCGCAGATCACATCCGAAAGCCGCTTCAGGTCCATGACGTACCCCGTCGACGGGTCGACGTCCCCCGTCACGACCACGTCGAGCATGTAGTTGTGGCCGTGCAGATTCACGCATTTGCCGAACAGGCGCCGGTTCCCGTCCTCGGAAAGGTCGGGGTCGCACAGCTGGTGGGCGGCGTTGAAGCACTCCCGGCGGCTGACGCGCAATGCGCCACAGCGGGGCATCGGCGTTTTTTCCTGGACCCCGGCCCGTGCGAGAAATTCCTCGCGCGCACGGGCGTCGTCGCGGAACGTTCCGAGCAGCGCCGAGGTCACCGTCTTGGCGCCGATCTTCTGCACCCCGCGAAGCGACATGCACATGTGCTCGGCTTCGAGCACCACCCCGACCCCCCTGGGCGTGAGCCGCTCATTGAGGTAGGTCGCGATCTGAATCGTGAGACGCTCCTGCACCTGGAGGCCGCGGGCGCAGTAGTCCACGGCGCGGGCCAGCTTGGAGAGGCCCACAAGTCTGTCCGCGGGCAGATACCCGACGTGCGCCACGCCGACAAACGGCAGCAGATGATGCTGGCAGACCGAGTGAAACGGGATCGCGCGTGCCAGCACGAGTTGGTCGTAGCCGTCGGTGTTGGCGAACGTCGTCATCGTGAAGGGGAGCGGGGTGACCAGTTCCGTCAATGCAGTGGCGACACGCCGCGGCGTCTCCACCAGGCCCTCGTCGGACGGATCGAACCCGAGGGCGACGAGGAGGTCCCGTACCGCGCGCTGCGCCGCGAGTAGATCGACCGGGTTGTCCGGCATCCGCACCCGCAGCGCCTTGCCGGCGTCCGCATCTCGCGCCCGCCGGCCGAACTCAGCCACCGATCTCATCAAGGGTGCCTCCTTGTTGGGCCGTCTCCGCGGCGGCGCACGTCAGGCGTGGCGCAACCCGTCCAGCTTCGCCTCAACAACGTCGCCATGCTCACGCAGGGTGAGGCTGGGCTGGTCGAATGTAGCCGGGCCTCGCATCACCCGTCCCGTCGTGATATCGAACTGCGATGCATGCCACGGACACGTGACGATGGTGCCGTCGAGCGCGCCTTCGTCGAGCGGTCCGCCGGCGTGGGCGCACGTGTTGGAGATCGCGTACAGCCGATCGCCGCGCCGAACGATGAGCACCGGCATCCCGCCTGCCTCCACGCGCTCCATCTGTCCTTCGGCGAAATCTTGGCACCTCCCGATGGGCACGAATTCCTTCGGTCCCGTGGTGAAAGCATTCCGGTTGACCATCGTCCCAAGTCGGAAGACGAGATCGCCGCCCAGGTATGCGCCGCTGATCACCAGTAGGTAGCCGATCACCGCCAGCACGACCGCAAGCTCATGTGCGGCGCTCCCCGCGCGCCAACGGAGGAGCCAAGAAGCGGTGTAGAGCAGGATGGCCGTTGTCATGATCAGCCCATGGGCGGCGCCCACCTTGCGTTCGCGGCCGGCGGTTTCGTGGAAATCCGTGTACCCGGTGACGAGCGCCCCGTACGACGCCAGCACGCCGATGAGCACACAGAAATCACCGACCCCTGGACTCAGCCGGCCGGTAGACGCGACGAGGTCGGCGACGAGGGCGGCCGTCCATGCGCCGAGAGGAACGTTCACGATCACGGGATGAAGGGCATGCCCCCACCAGGTGCCGTGGAGGAAGCTCTTGAGCGCCTGGCCCGGCCGCCCAAGCGGTTTGTAGATCGCCCCCACCACGTTCTGGACGAACGCTCCAAAGGGATTCAACCAGCGCTGGCCGCGGATAAGGCGATCGATGAGCGATGCGATCATGCGGACCTCCGCCTCAGGCCGGGGTGCGCACCGGTGCGCACGTAGTTTCGCCAGTCCTCCCTAAATTCGTTCGTGCGACATGCGCCACACGCTTCGTCACACGCCGCGGGCGGATCTTCATTGCTCATCTGCAAGCACCGGCTCGCGGGCGTCCCGCGGGAACGAATGCGGCTGACGCAAGATCGCAAGGGCTTCTCCTACCGTATCCGCGATAGGCATCCGCTCGTGCAGTTTGATGATGACCAGGATCCTGTGGACGGACGGAATCGATGCGACCAGGACGACGCGCTGGCGCAGTTGTTCCGCCCTCTCGTGGCAGTCTTCGAACACGTGAACGCCCGTCATGTCCAGGTACTGGAGTTCGCTGCAATCGACGATGACCGAGCGTCCTCGACCGATGAGGTGCATGAGGACCGCCCGCAAGGATGGCGCGGATGCGAGATCCACCTCACCTAGCACGTGAAGGATGGAGCCGGACGGTATGTCCTCGGACCATGCATGAAGAATTTCCGGAAAGGATCGCGCCATCGCACATCCTCCCTCCGCCGCCTCAGACGGACAGGCATGCTCATGCCGCGACGTCGAGAATAGTCTGGCCGGGTTAAGGCGGACTGTCTGTGCAAAATTGAACAATGAAATCGGTCACGGTCCGCGCCGTCGCCAGACCGGACGCGGGACCGCCGTACCGGTTGAGCACGACCACCGCGACACGAGAGCAGGCCCAGTATGAGAAGTCCAAAGCTCGTCATGAGCACGATGGCCTGGATCCACCCTGCGGAGATGAGGAGCGGATAGCTGCGCGTCGCGGCATCCTCCCTGCGTCCGTTTCTCCTCTCATTGCGGCCGGACAAAGACACCGAACCACGGCGATGCTACGGTTGACCACGGAGGATGAAACCCATGATCCGGGGGGTGTACCGCACCCGCGGCGCCTCTGGAATGTTGTGTGCGGACGTCGGACTGGCTGTCAGCCAACCTTGACCACGGTCGCGGGGTGCACGTTGCGGTGAAACTTGGGTGATCGACCGAAGGATGTCGCGGGACGCCCGAGGCCACGGGTCTCTTCGTGGATGTGGATGCTCCTCGCGCTGCTTGCGTTCAACATCGTGGGATCCTTTGCGCATCGCGGCACGCAACCGGCCGTCCTCCCCTATACGGTCTTCCGTCAACAGGTCGAGAGCGGCAACGTCGCCGCCATCAGCACCGCGGGAACGCATGTTAGCGGGACCATGAAGCACCCGATCCTCTGGCCCCCGGGGGCCAAGACCAAGGATCAGCGATCCTACAGTGCGTTTGTAACAGTGCTTCCTCCGTTCCCTGACCCCTCGCTTTTGCCGATGCTTCTCGCGCACAACGTCACGGTCACCTCGGCCGGCTCCGGAAACCCGTGGGTGGTCGATGTGATAATCACCGCGCTGCCGGTGCTCCTGATTGTGGGCGTCCTCGTCTATTTGGGGCGGCGGATGCAGCAGCAGCAAGGGAGCGTCTTCGGGTTTGGCAAGAGCCGCGCTCGGGTCCACACGAACACAGAAACCAGCGTGACCTTCAAAGACGTCGCCGGGGAAGACGAAGCGAAGAATTCGCTCCAGGATATCGTGGATTTCCTGCGCGACCCACGGCCGTTTCAGGTGCTCGGCGCCCGGATTCCGAAGGGGATCCTTCTGGTGGGTCCCCCCGGCACCGGCAAAACGCTCCTGGCCCGTGCCGTGGCCGGCGAGGCCGGCTGCGCCTTTTACAGTGCCGCCGCCACGGAGTTCGTCGAGATGTTCGTCGGGGTCGGCGCCTCGCGTATGCGGGATCTTTTCGAGAGGGCCAAGGCCTCACCCCCGGCGATCGTGTTCCTCGATGAGCTCGATGCCGTGGGGCGTCGGCGAGGGGCGGCCGCGGTTCCCGGCAATGAGGAGCGCGAGCAGACTCTCAATCAACTTCTCGGGGAGCTGGATGGCTTTGAACCGACAAAGGGCGTGATCGTTCTTGCCGCCACCAACCGGCCCGATGTGCTGGATCCGGCGTTGCTGCGCCCCGGCCGGTTCGATCGGCAGGTGATGGTGGAGCTGCCGGACCGCTCGGGGCGGGAGTCGATCCTTCGGATCCATACCCGGCAGATTCCGCTGGCCCCGGACGTGGACCTCGGCGTGGTTGCGCGCGGGACCGTCGGGTTTTCAGGGGCGGACCTCGCCAACCTCGTCAACGAGGCCGCGATCGCCGCCGCGCACCGGCGTACAACCCAGGTCTGCATGGAAGATTTCGGAAGCGCGCAGGACCGGATCGTCATGGGCGGGCTGACGGGGATGAGGATGGGCGAGGACGAACGGCGTGTTGTCGCCTACCACGAGACCGGTCACGCGCTGGCGGCCATCCTCTCGCCCGCGGCCGATCCCATTCGTAAGGTCAGCATTGTCCCGCGCGGGCGCTCGCTCGGCGCGACCCAGCAGATCGCGCTTGCGGACCACCACAACTATTCGCGAACCTACCTGTTCACGCGACTCGTGGTGTTGATGGGCGGCCACGCGGCGGAAGAGCTGGTGTTTCATGAGGGGACGACCGGAGCGGAGGACGATCTTCGGCAGGCGACGGCGCTTGCTCGACAGATGGTCGCACGGTGGGGGATGAGTCCGGAGGTGGGCCTCCTTGCTCTTGAGCTTCCTCAGGCGCCGGCGGCGCCGTTTGGAATGGCGCGCAATTACGGCGAGGTCACGGCGGACCGGATTGATCAGGAGACGGCCCGATTGATCTCAGAGGCCCACGCCCATGCCGCGGAGTTGCTCCGGGCGCATCGCGCGGCGCTCGATCGCATTGCGGACGCGCTCCTCCGAGAAGAGGTCCTCGCGCTGCCGGCCTTGACGGCGCTGCTTGGGCAGACCGCGAGCACCAGGCCCATGTCAGGGCCGGCCCCCACAACCCGCTGCGAGGACCTGCGCGGCCGCTGTGTTCTCCAAGGCGGCGGATATTAGACGGGCGCGAGTCCAGCCCGACGCAGCCACGCGCGTGCACGCGCAGGATGGATCAGAAGGATGTTCCGTCGACCGCCGAGGACGCCCTTCCGGCGGTACGCATTGATAAGCAGCGTCACCGTGGTCCGATTGAGGCCGACCATGCGGGCGAGCTCCTCCTGCGTGAATCGGCCCGGCATCAATGTTGAGTAACCGTCTGTCCGGCGGCCGCAACGTTCCGCCAAGTCCAGCAGAAACGTCAACAAGCGAGACCCCGCGTCCATGTGCAGCACCGCTTCCATACGCACGAGGGTGCGTCGTTGATCCTCGACGAGGCAGCGCACGAAATAATGACACACGTCCGGGAGCATCTGCATCAAACGCTTGAACGCGTCCTCAGTCAGCGTCCTGACAACCACGGTCGACAGCGCCTGGGCCGTGGCCGTTCGCTGGTGACCGTCGGTGACGAAGAGTTCGCCAAAGGTGTCCCCCGGCTTGAAAATATCCAAAACATGCTCGTCGCCTTCGCGCGAGCTGACGCTGACCTTGACGGCTCCTTCCTTGACGAAATAGAGCCGCTCCGCCGTCTCGCCGGCGGTGAACAGGACCTCCCCCTGCCGGTAGTGACGTTCCTCAAACAGCGGCGTGAGTTTGCGAAGCTGTCGAGGCGTGAGCGTCTCAAACAGTCGCAGATCCCGGACGTTCCAGATCGCATCCCGCTGGTATGAGATGCCCGGCCGAATGGGCCTTGAAGGTTCGGTCATTTGGTCATACCGCCGCTGGCACTCGCGACGTCGGAGACCGACACCACCGCCATCCGGGCGATCTCCTCAGGCTGGCCCATCCGCCAAGGGGGATCTTGCTCAGCAGGTTGGCGAGCCGCTTGGGATCGTCCCAGACGTCCCGGTTGATGGGCGTCTGAATCGCCCCCGGGGCGAGGGCAAGAACGCGCACGCCATGCGGCGCGGCTTCCTGCGCGAGCGTCTTGGTCAGCACGCTGAGCCCGGCCTTGCTCGCGGTATTGTGTCAGTGACGAGGTCGGCCACGTCCATCCCCAAGCCGGTGTCCCGCGTGTTCGTGACCGACTTTCAATCGTGCGTCGCCCATGGTACGGAGCCGAACGCGGGCCGTCGCGTGTCTCGTGCCAGCCGTGCGCGGTCGAGGCATGAGCGTGGCGCCTATGCGGATCCGTGGCCTCGCGCGACTACGAGCGTGCCCCGACGGCAGCCCGGAGGCGCTGCCGATCCAGCACGACGATCCGCTCACGGCCCACGTCAACGATGTTCTGGCGCTTCCAGCCGGACAGGACCCGGCTGACGGTAAACTGCGTGGTGCTCGCCATCTCTGCCAGATCTTGGTGAGAGAGCGACAGTTCGACGGCGTTACGCGTCTGGGCCGTGCGTCCCACGGTCTGCGCGAGTTGGAGCAAGAGTCGCCCGATGCGCCGATCCGATCGCTCTGTTGCAACGTCGTGAGCGTAGTTCCAGCTTTCGACGACTCGTTCCGTCATCAAACGAACCACGTTCGAGGAAACGGATGGATGACGTGTGATCATGTGACGAATCGTCGAGGCGTCCCAGACGAGCGCCCGCGCATCCTCGAGGGCCTGGGCGGCGATAAGTTGAGTCTCCCCTCCAAGGATGCTTACATGTCCGAATGGCTCCGAGGGTAGAGCGATGTGGGGAATCACGCTGCGGCCCTCAGGGTCTGTGCGGACGAGTTTCACCATTCCGCGCGTGAGCACGTAGACATGATCCGCGCGGTCCCCCTGGTGGAAGAAGAACTCTCCGCGCCGTACGCGGCGCGCGCGCGCCGATTGTAATAAGACGTCTCGACCCGCTCGATCAAGACCTTGGAACAACGCGCAGAGGTTCAGGTAGACGTCGTCGCCCGCAACCACCTTCGTGCGGCTGTGCACGAGATCGTGGAGCGTTGAGGGATGAAATCGGTTTCTCCGATACATGCAGACGGAGGTGAGGGTCCCGGGAACACAGGTGACGTCGAATAGGGAGTTATGCTGCACAAGGAGATCGTTCCCGATCTCCATCCCGCCCGCCGGGGTCAATTCCAGCGCCAACCGGACGCCCGCAAAACCGTCGGCGGCGCGGACGCTCCGGAGGATGCGTTCCATCATCTTCGCGGCACCAGACGGCGGCGGGGCGCTGTGCGCAGGCCGGCTCAACAACATCAAGGCCCCGCGCTTGGCTTCACGGTCAACATCCACGCCTCTCTCGGCGAGCGCGTTGGTGGTCCGTACTGGCGGGTCGTCAGCGACATACACGCAGCACTCCTTCTTCGCCAAACCATCTTTGATGAACGGTACAGCGAGGTCCGGTAGCTCATCGGCATGCTCATAAATCAGGAAAACGCGGTCGCCGGGGCTGATCTCCAGACGCGTTCGCAAACACATCTGCCACATCAGAACGGCCTCCCTCACGTGGGAGTTCTGCCTGGGACTATCCTGAACGCGTGGTGACTGGCCCGGATCAAACTTCAGGAAAAGTGTAGCCGCGTCAAACGACGCCATCTGTATAAAATGTCACAATCTTCCGCCTGGCCGAGTCCTCTACTGCATCTGGGTTGATGGCACAAACTGGCTGGACCCACCCGATGATTGGCGTGTCCCCAACGGCTGGGGCTCTGAGTATTCCGTCCGGTATGTGCTTGCAGATGACGGATCGCGCAACGGTGGCCGGCTCACCGCGGTCACCGCAGGGGGGCCTGACGTCCCTCGTCAATTTGGTGATCGCAGTTCGGGGTAGCGACGCGCGCGACCTGAGGCCGTGCAATCAGCGCGGCGGCTTGATGTGAACCCGGCGAATCGCGAGCACAGGGACCTTGCTGTGCTGGATCACGTACTCGGCGACGCTTCCGAAGGCTGCGTGGGCCAGGCCGGTCCGGCCGTGCGTCCCCATGACAATGAGGTGGGCATCCGTTTCTGAAGCGACGTCGACGATCATGGCCCGCGGAGCCCCGTCGCGGATCAGCGTGCGCGCCTGAGGGAACTCGGTGCTTAGGCGCGACAAGAGGTCCATCGCTTCCAGACGGACCCGTTCCATGATCTCTTCCTCGGCCGACGGCATCGGGGGCATGCTCATGGGAGTCAGCGCGGTGACGTCCTGATCAATGACGTGGAGGAAGATCACTTCTGCTTTGAACGCGTGGCTCATCGAGTGGGCCCAAGGATAGGCGAGCTCTGCGTCGGCCGAAAAGTCGGTCGGGACCAAGATCCGGGCGAGCCGGATCTCGGGATGTGCCATCCCTCGCCTCGAGTGATCAGCTTGTTGCGTCTTTGTCTCCCTTCGCGCAAAATCCGCGCCGTCCTGTCGTGGGGCCCAGCCACCGGCGTCCGTCCCGCGCCATGAGCGCATCGGCCGCGTCCGGGCCCCAGCTCCCCGCCGCATAATTGGGAAACGCCGGCGACCGGGTCGCCTGCCACGCCTCCAGGATGGGAGCGACGACCGACCAGGCGGCGTCCACCTGATCGTCTCGCATGAAGAGGGTCGCATCTCCGCACATCACGTCGAGCAGGAGCGTCTCATAGGCCTCGGGGGAGGGGGCGCGGAACGCCTGCTCGTAGGTGAAGCGCATGTCGACCGGATCTAGATGCATGATCAGCCCGGGCTGCTTGGCTTGGAACCGGAGCAGGATCCCCTCCGACGGCTGGATCCGAAGCACGAGACGGTTCGGCTGCGAGCGCTGCAGAGCCGAGGCGGGAAACGGCTGATGGGGCGCAGGCCGAAACTGAACCCATACCTCCGATGCCTTGGCCGGGAGGCGTTTGCCCGTGCGTAGGTAGAACGGAACGTCCTGCCAGCGCCAGTTGTCCACGAAGCACTTGAGCGCCGCGAACGTCTCCGTCCGGGAGCGCGGCGCTACGTCGGGTTCGCGGCGATAGCCGGGCACGCGCGTACCCGCGATCGTGCCGGGCCCGTACTGGCCGCGGACCGCGATCCGGGAGACCTGTGATGGGCGGACGCGGCGGATCGCGTGGAGGACGTCCACCTTCTTGCCGCGGATCTCGTCGGCCTGAAACGAGACGGGCGGCTCCATCGCGATTAGGCACAGGAGCTGGAGCAGGTGATTCTGCACCATGTCCCGCAGCGCCCCGGCGTGATCGTAGTAGCCGCCCCGGTGCTCGACCCCCACCACCTCGGCGACGCTCATCTGAACGTGGTCGATGTACCGCCGGTTCCAGATCGGCTCGAAGAGGGCGTTCGCGAAGCGCAGGGCCAGGATGTTCTGGACCGTCTCCTTGCCGAGGTAGTGATCGATCCGGTAGATCTGCCGCTCGTCGAACGCCTGGGTCAGCGTGCGCGTGAGGGCGCGGGCGGAGGCCAGGTCCCGCCCGTAGGGTTTCTCCACCACGATCCGGGCGCGCGGATCGCCGCGGGACAGTCCGGCCGCGCTCAGGTGCCAGGCGATCGTCCCGACGGCCGCCGGCGGCGTGGCGAGGTAGAAGATCCGATTCGCCTTGGTCTGCCAGGCGGCGTCCTGCGCGTTGAGCCGGCCGGCAAGTGCTGAGCCGCCGTGGGGATCGGCAACGTCCGCGGCGAGCAACGAGACGTGCGCGGTGAACGCCTTCCACGATGCTCGCACGGCGTGCCCACGGCGAGAGAATCGGTCGACGCCCTCGAGCAGGTGCTTCCGAAACGCGTCGTCCCGCATCGGCTTTCGGTCGACGCCGATAAGCGCGAAGCGTTTCGGCAGCCACCCGTCGAGAAACAGTTTGTAGAGCGCCGGGACCAGCTTCCGCCACGTGAGATCCCCACCGGCGCCAAAGATGACGACGACGGTCGGATCGGGGCGGGCGATGCCGTCCGCCCGGCCGCGGTCAGCCACCGCTCCACTCGGTTGCATAGATCTTCGTGGCGTCGGTCTCCCGAGATGGGCGGCGGGGGGTTTGATTTTGATGATGTGCGCTCCTAGCTGGGCCGCAATGTGCGCGGCGTACGCAACGACATCGATCGCTGTTTCCCCCGCTGGGCTCACACCCGAGCCGCGGGGATGCGACCATACCACCACGACCAGGCCGGCTAGTTTCGCTTCGGCGGTCACCTCTTGCAACTGCCGGTACATCTCGCGGCTCTGGGCGGACCCAGGATACAGCGTAAAGCCTGACCGCGCAGCAGCTCAGCCGGGCAGAGCCGGCGGGAATCTACCGTGTCAGTCTAGCATCGCGCGAGCATGCCGTCTTTGCGCGGACGCAATGACGGAGTCCGCCATGCCCTTTACAGTAGAAAGTGACATTTTCTCGATCAGGAGGGCGCCCCCCGGCAGCGTGCCGCCCTCGGCGAGCCGGTGACGGCCGACTCGACGCGATTGACACGGTGGCGTCGTTGAAGGCACCGCCAGCGGAGGTGACATCGTGGCTCAGCAGGCAATCGAGGACAAAGTCCCCGTGGGGATCGCTGCGCCGCACGTTCTGAATCTGCGGTTAACCGGTCCCCGAGCCGGCATGAGCGGCCCCGGCGTCGTTGTCGGCGTCGACCTCGGGACCAGCACCACGAAGGTCCTGGCGTTCACGCTGCAGGGGCGGACCGTCGCCGCCGCCACCGAGGGATACCCGCCACGTTGGGCTGGATTCGGCTGGACCGCAGTAAGATAGGGGTCGTCGGGTCGGGCGACACTGTGGCACGTGGCAGGCGCGTGACCATCGTTCTGACCCACTGGGGCCCTGGAACTGAGCGAGGGGTGGATCTGGAGGACGCGAAGCGCCGAGATCACACCGAAAGAGCACGTGAGGGCGCACGTATCGATGGGAGACGCGTCGCTGCGGGCTGAGCAGAGGACGGTTGTCATTGTCGGGGGCGGCTTCGGCGGTCTGTCTGCGGCCCAAGCCCTCGCCAGGCATCCTGTCCGGATTACCGTGATCGACCGGACGAATCATCATACCTTTCAACCGTTGCTGTATCAGGTCGCGACGACCGTGCTTTCCCCGGGGCAAATCGCCGCGCCCCTTCGCGCCGTCCTACACCGTCATCGGAATGTCGAAGTGGTGCTCGGAGAGGTCACGGGATTCGATCTCGGGGCGCGCCGGGTCAAGATGACCGACGTCGAGGTAGGGTATGACTATCTGATCGTGGCCACCGGCGCGCGGCACTCGTATTTTGGGCACGCGGCGTGGGAGCGGCTGGCTCCGGGCCTCAAGACCATTGAAGACGCGCTGGAGATCCGGCGGCGAGTCCTCCTGGTCTTTGAGCTGGCGGAGCGAGACGCGTTCATGCGTCCCACGCATCGGCCGGCGCCGTCGGATCCGCAACGAGAGCCCATCAATTTTGTGGTCGTCGGCGGCGGCCCGACCGGCGTGGAGCTCGCCGGGGCCCTGGCAGACATGGCTCGCCGGGCGTTGGCGAAGGATTTTAGACTGATTGATCCCACGCGCGCCAGGATTTTCCTCCTCGAAGGAGGGCCGCGGGTCCTGCCGTCGTTTCCGGAAGACCTCTCACGCAAGACGGAGGAGCAACTGCGGAAGCTGGGCGTCGAGGTCCGAACCTCCACCTTCGTGACCGGGGTCGAGCTGGACGGCGTCCGAGCCGGCGACGTGTCCTTCCCATCCTCGGTCACGCTCTGGGCCACCGGTGTGGCCGCATCGCCATTGGGCGTTTTGCTGAGCGACAAGGTCGATCGCGCCGGACGGGTCTTCGTGGCGCATGACTTGAGTCTCCCCGATCATCCCGAGGTCTTCATCATCGGAGATCTCGCGGTGTTGCTTGCCGACGACGGACATCCGCTTCCAGGGCTCGCGGCCGTCGCGATGCAGCAAGGGAAGGCCGCCGCGGAGAACATCTGCCGTGACGTGCAAGGGCGCCCCCGCGTGTCGTTCCGGTATGTCAACAAGGGGACCCTGGCCGCCATCGGGCGAAAGGCCGCGGTCGCCGATTTCGGCCGGGGGCACCTTTCGGGCGTCATCGCCTGGGCGGTATGGCTGTTCGTCCACATTCTGCTCCTCGTGGGGTTCCGCAATCGCTTGATGGTCCTGCGCGAATGGGCCTGGGCCTACTTTACGCGGGAGCGGAGCGGCAAGCTGATCACGGGAAGCACGTCGCTGCCTGGGTGGCACGAAGGCCAAGACATACCGGCCGGTTCAGGACAATCAGCAAGCATCGCTGCGCCCCGGGAACCGTCATCGCCATCTTGCCGTTGAGGTCGCGCGATGATGACGGGCGGTGCAATCGCCATCCCTTGACGATCAACACCGGCTCGTCCAGCCTCAAGGTGCCCTGTACGACTCATCCCTGCGAGGAGGGACTCATGGGGTATCACTTTGACGCCACCATTTCCAGTGCCGTCAAGGACGGTGCGCCGGAATCGCGCGAAGAAGGGGTGACGGTCCCCGGGCCGTTATCGGCCGAGCGCCTCGACAGGATGAATCGGTACTGGCACGCTGCCAACTACCTCACGGTGGGAGAAATCTATCTGCAGGACAACCCGCTCTTGCGGGATCCGCTCCGCCCCGAGCACATCAAGCCCCGATTGCTCGGGCACTGGGGGACGTCCCCCGGCCTCAATTTCATCTACGCGCACCTGAACCGGTTGATCACCGAGCACGATGTGAACATGATCTTCCTCACCGGGCCCGGGCACGGCGGCCCGGCCATCGTAGCCAACGTGTATCTGGAAGGCACGTACTCGGAGGTCTATCCCGAGGTCTCCATGGACACGGCCGGCCTGCGGCGCCTGTTCCGCCAGTTCTCGACCCCGGGCGGCATCCCCAGCCACGTCAGCGTCCCGACCCCTGGTTCCATTCACGAGGGGGGGGAACTCGGCTACGTGCTCATGCACGCGTTCGGGGCGGCGTTCGACAACCCAGAGTTGATGGTTGCCGCGGTGATAGGAGACGGTGAGGCGGAAACGGGCCCGCTTGCGGGGTCCTGGAAGGGAATCAGCTTCCTCAACCCGCAGCGCGACGGTGCCGTACTTCCGATTCTGCACCTGAACGGTTATAAGATCAGCGGACCGACGGTCCTGGGCCGTGCCGGCGATGACGACGTTCGCGCGGTGATCGAAGGGAACGGGTACGAGGTGCACTTCGTCGAAGGGGACGATGCGCTTCGCATGCATCAGAGGTTTGCGGCCGCGTTGGACGCGTGTTACGCCACGATCCGCGTGATCCAGACCGAGGCCCGGGCGCATGGGTTCTCGGGGCGGCCGCGCTGGCCCGCCATCGTCCTGCGGACGCCCAAGGGCTGGACCGGGCCGAAGGAGCTCCATGGCCTGCCCGTCGAGGGCACGTTCCGCGCCCACCAGGTCCCCCTCGCTGACGTCAAATCGAACCCCGCGCAGCTCGCGATGCTCGAGGCATGGATGCGCAGCTACCACCCGGAGACGTTGTTTGACCAGCGGGGACGGCTCGTCCCCGAGCTCGCCGACCTGGCGCCGGCGGGCGATCGCCGGATGAGCGCCAATCCCCATGCCAACGGCGGCGCGCTCCTGGTCCCCCTGGATCTGCCGGATTTCCGGGAGTACGCGATCACGGTGCCGCAGCCCGCCACCGAACGCCATGAGTCCACCCGGCGGCTCGGTGCCCTGATGCGGGACCTCTATGCGCGGACCCGCGCGCAGGGGAACTTTCGGCTGTTTTGTCCCGACGAGACCAATTCGAACCGTCTGGACGATGTGTTCCAGGCGGAGAACCGCTGCCTCGTGGGAACGACCATCCCGATCGACGACCACGTCTCGCCCGACGGGCGGGTGATGGAGGTGCTGAGCGAGCACCTGTGTCAGGGCTGGCTCGAAGGGTATCTCTTGACCGGTCGCCACGGGTTGTTCGCCACCTACGAGGCGTTTGCCATGGTATCCGCGTCCATGGCGGTGCAACATGTCAAGTGGCTCGAAGGAGCGAGCAAGCTCTCCTGGCGGAAACCGATCGCCTCGCTCAACATCCTGCTCACGTCCACCTGCTGGCGGCAGGACCACAACGGGTTTAGCCATCAAGGACCGGGCCTGATTGACGTGATCCTGTCCAAGCGCGGGACCGTCGCGCGGATCTACCTGCCGCCGGACGCCAACTGTCTGCTCTCGGTCGCCGATCATTGCTTCCGGAGCCGCAACTACGTGAACCTCATCGTCATCGACAAGCAGCCGCAGCTGCAATGGCTAGACATGGCCGCGGCGATCGAGCACTGCCGGCGCGGCGCCTCCGTCTGGTCGTGGGCGAGCTGCGACGGCGGAGGAGAGCCGGACGTGGTGCTCGCCGCCGCAGGAGACGCGCCAACGCTGGAGGCGGTGGCGGCGGCCTGGTGGCTGCGGCGGCATGCGCCCGACCTCAACGTCCGGGTCGTCAATGTGGTGGATCTGATGGTCCTCTTTCCGCCGGAGGTGCATCCTCACGGCATGACGGACGCGGCCTTCGTCACGCTCTTCACCCGGGACCGGCCGGTGGTGTTTGCCTTTCACGGGTACCAACGGGCAATTCACGAGATCGTGCATGGCCGGCCGGACACGGAGCGGTTCCACGTGCGCGGTTTTATGGAGCAGGGGACGACGACGACCCCGTTCCAGATGGTGTCGTTGAACGGGATGAGTCGTTACCATCTGTGCGCCGAAGCGCTGCGGCGTACGACGCGGCTGGGCGGCCGCGCGCAGGCGTTGATCGAGGACTGCCGACGGCTGATCGACGCCGCGACGGCCTACGCGCGGGAGCACTTCGAGGATCCGCCGGAGATCCGAGACTGGTCTGGACCGATCCGTGCGTCCCATGATCTGCCGTGGATGGCACGATCATCGGGGTGGCCCGGTCGGCGCGCCGGCGCCCGGATCGGTCGTGACCTGCGAGCCGGGCTTGACGGCAGAGCACGGCGCCGAGGCCGCGAAGATCGTACTGGGCAGAGGACGGAGCGCGCGATGAGGGGCACCCCCAGAGCCGTGGCGGCGGGCGGACGGCCGTCCGGCAGGGGGTGCACATGCTGCAAACACAGCAATGTCGGGTGTGCGCCTATGGTACACTAGGGTCCAGCATCGCCGGCAAAGGGAGCCCGTCGCCGAAGTGCGCGATGCGCTTCGGGGGGCGTGGCGCTACGAGGGGGCCTGCCGCAGCCGAGGGTTGCGCGCGGCGGGATGCGTCGCGGGCGGGGGGGGGCCGCCATGACACGGAGAGGACCGGGACGGCGTCAGGCGCTTGATCCCGAGGTGCTCTTTGCCCGCGCGGCCGGCGTGACGGCGCGCGAATACCGCCCGCAGCGCGTCATCTGCGAGCAGGGAGATGCGGCCACCGCGGTCTTTTACGTGCGGACCGGACAGGTCAAGCTCAGCGTCGTGTCCCGGCACGGGAAGGAGGCCGTCGTGGCGATTCTCGAGGCGGGCGACTTTTTCGGCGAAGGGTGTCTGGTGGGGCAGAGGCATGTGATGGCGACGGCGACCGCGATGGTGGACTGTACCGTGTGGCGGATCGCCAAGAAGACGATTCTGCGCATGCTCCACGGCAATCCCCGGTTCTCGGACTTTTTTCTCCGGCATATGCTGACGCGAACCATCCGCCTGGAGGCGGATCTGGTCGACCACCTCTTCAATTCCGCCGAGAAACGGCTGGCGCGGGCCCTGCTCCTGCTGGCGCACTTCGGCAAGGCCCAGCGGGTCGAGGTGGTGCCGAAGATCAGCCAGGAGACGTTGGCGAGCATGATCGGCACGACGCGGGAACGGGTGAGTTTCTTTATGAATCGATTCAAGAAACTCGGGTTCCTGGACTACAACGGCGGCCTGCGAGTGTACAACGCGCTCCTGACCGTCGTCCTGAATGATCTCCCCGGCGCCACCCCGAGGCTCGGCGAGTAGATCGAAGCGACGGGCCGGCGGCCTGCGACGACGCCGGTGTCCGCCGCGGGGGCTCGGCGCCGCCATGCCCACGCGGTCCGAACGTCCAGCGCGGCGCCCTACGCGCGCGCGTGCACGCTTCCATCAGCGTCTTGTTCATTTTGGCCAGCGGGCGCGCCGGCCCAATACCCCTCGCGATGGTAATGTCGGTGCAATGCCGCCTCGTACGCGCGCGAGATGAGAGCGCCTTCCGTGTACGCCGGTGCCTGTTTGATCGTTTCGCGCGGCAGATTGATCACGACTTGTGCATCGGACCAGCTGACGCGGTCGATCCAGTGCGGCGAGACCAGGATCTTTTTCCCCGGCCACCAGTTTCGAGTATCGATCACCAGGTAGCGGATCGCCCACGTCTCGTCGTCGATGACAAAATCCTCGACATGGCCGATCTCGCCGTCCTGCGCATGGAGATGATGGCCGCTCACATCGCGGGTGCTGCGCAGATGCGGATCGTCGGTGTCCTCATGGCGCGCGGGCTCCGGCGATGTTCCGCGATCGCGCGCGGGGTAGCCGGTCGGCCCCCACATATATGGGCCGTACCAGTACATCGGCCATCCGTAGTAGCGAAAATAACTCGACTCGTAGCGCCGGGACACCGGCCGGTCGGTGTCCAGGGACGGGCTGTCCTCAATCTGCTTCTTGGTGAGATCCACCGGGATGATCTTGCCGTCGTCGTTGGCTGAATCCAGCGCATGCGGCGAAATGAGCACCAACCGGCCGCTCAGCCAGTTCCCTGTGTCGGCCACGAGATAGCGCACCGCCCAGCTCGCGTCGTCGAAGTAGAACTCGTTCACCTTGCCGATGTCGCCGTCGCGGGCGCGCAGTTTGTACCCGCCCAACGCTTTCGCTCTGCGTAGCATACGGATCTCCTCTCCTCCGTGGTTACGGGGGTTGTCCACCACCGGCTTCCACGCTAGCACGCGGCGCGCATGCCGTCCTTGCGCCCGCGCAAGAACGGCACCGGCGACGGGCTGCACCGCACGCGTGGCGTGATCGCGCCCGGGCGGCCGGACCGCGTTTGTGTGGATGAGGCGCGCACGCTCATCGCGGAGCCGGGCCCGTTCCAGGCGTAAGATCTCCAAGGGCGCCTGCCGGTGAAGCATTAAGCCGTCTTCGCCGGGTCCAGCCGTCCAAGGTGGGGTGCGAGACCGCGTGAGCGGTCATGCGGCGGAACGCGACCGGCGCCGCCGCCGCAGGCTCGTGCGCGTGACGCCGTGTGTACTTTTGCACAGACGGGCCGCCGATGAACGTGTACAACGCAAGTGGGGACCTCCGATGTCGCGGACGACTGATGCGGGTGGCCTCGGTGGACGAGACCTCCTCGCACGACGGACGGGACGGGGATCCTAAGACGGGAGAGCGCCATGGGCCAGCCGCTTCTCGCGGGTGGACCGCCGTGCTGGAGGAGCAAAAGGGAGGGGATTCTTGTGGGGAACACGGTGCTTCTCGTGCTCTTGCTGCTCGCCGATGTGGCCGTTGCGCTGGCGAACGTATCGCGCTGGCACTCGCCGATTCCACTCGCCGTTCCGGGCCTGCGGGGCGCGTCGGTGACGTACCTTGGGGCGATGGCGGCCGTCGGCGGGGCGCTGGTGCTGCTGTGGTTGTTGGGCGTTGCCGACCGCGCGGTCATACGAGGACAGCTCCGCGGCCGCGACACCGTCGTGCGCGCGAAGGACGAGGAGTTGACGCAGCTGAAGGCGACAGCCTACGACCACGATCAACCCGCCCTCGCCGACATGCGCGCTCACCTCGATACGCTGTCGCGGGATCTCAGAGACATCCGCGTCCGCCTGGAGAAGGTGGCCGTCATTGAGGTGACCAGGGCCGAGGCTTCCCGTTCGGACCCGGACCGCGTTGCCCCTGAAGACATCGAGCCGGTCCAACCGGCCCTCGCCGAGCGGCGTGCGGAGGGTGCCACGCGGGAAGAGACGGTGCCCAGGAAGCGAACGCGGTGGCCGTTCTAGCCGGCGGCCATCGGTTCGGCCACGCAGACGCCAGGGAGGGCCGACGATGGCCACAAGGCACGAGCTCGCGCCACCGCTCGCCGATCTCCTGTGCACGATGGCCGAGGAAGACGCCGATGCCGAGACGATCGATCTCGAGGACACGGTTTGGGCCGGGTTGTTGCGAGACGGCGCCGATGTCGTGCAGCGTCTCAGGGAGCAGATCGAGGCGAACGGCACCACGGAGCGCGACGAGATCGATGCTGAGGACTGGGCTGCTCTTGACCATGCGTTTGGGGTCATCGTCAGGCGAGACAGCCGCCACCGGACCGTCTCCGCCCGCGCCTTTGCCGACGAGGAGGAACCGGGGCGACGCGTGGCGGGCCGAGCCGGGGTCGTGTACATCGGGGACGACTGGACGGACGAGGAGGCCTTTCTGGCGCTGCCGGCTCCGGCCGTGACGGTGAAGGTCGGGCGCCACCCGAGCCCGACCGCGGCGCGGTACCGTATCGCCTCGGTCGAGGACGTGCACCTGCTGCTCGAAGCGGTGGCCGCAGCGCGCGTCCCGCTGGCCCCGGTGCGCCCGGCATCGAATGCCCGGCATCGAATAGGGCTGATGCACCGGTGCCCGTGGAATCTGACGTGATGCGGGCCCCGGTGCGCATAGCGGCGGCACCGGTTCGCGCCTCCTCGGAGCCCCGGCCATGGATCGAGAGCAACCCGGGCCTGCGAGCCCCGTAAACTCGGGGATCGCGCGTCTGAGCGAGGCGGCGAAGGCGCTCCGGGAGGCTGCGATGCTCAACCGCGCGTGATTCCTGAAGCGCGCGGCGCGCTGATCGGCGAGTGACCCGGCGAGTCCCTCCCCGGCTCGTCAAATGCCCGCCTCCGGGCTGTAATACTGATGGTCCTCGCGCCATCCGCCCTGCCCTTCGCCGATGGCCCGATAGTCTGCCACGAACTCGATCGCGCGGATATACTTCACCATCGTGAAGCCCAACTGGGTTTCCACGCGCAGGCGCAGCGGCGCGCCCTGGGCAATGGGAAGCGGGCGGCCGTTCATTTCATAGGCCAGGATCGTTTGCGGGTGCCGGGCGAGCTCCATGGTCAGGCTCCCGTAGAAGTACCCCGGGCCTGCTGGGCTCGGTTCCGAGGTCGATTTGTTGTCGAACGCATAGAAGATGACATAGCGCGCGGCGGGATGCGGTCGGCAGAGTCCGATGATGTGGCGTACGGGCACGCCGGCCCATTGCGCCACGGCCGACCAGCCTTGGATACAGTTGTGTTTGGTGATCTGCGATTGCTTCGGCATCTCGCGCAGATCGTCGAGCGTGAGGCGGAGCGGCTGAGCCACCGTCCCACCGACCTCGAGCACATACCTCGCAAACTCGTCGCGCGCCATCGCCCCGTAGGCCGGATCGCTCGGTGGACGCCCGTTGACGCGGAAATACGGCGAGATGTCGCGAGGCGTGTAGTATTGGGCGGAGACCTCGTGCCCGAAGAAGGCCCTCCGCAGGCGATCGATCAGGACCTGGGTGCGACGCTGCACCACCCGTGGTCTGTGTAGGGCGACCTGGGTGGCGACAATGTGCACGGCGACGATCACGGCCAGTCCGAACGCTCCCACCGCGACGGCCAGCGTGAGACGGGGGTGCTCCGTTTCCCCCAGGACGATCAGCGCCAGCTCCCGGGCGAACCCGTGCACAATCACCATCCCCACGTGCATCACGAAGAATCCCGCGAAAGCGACGAGGCCCAGAAAGTGCAGCGTGCGGGCCGTTTGCCGCCCGTGGAAGAGGGTCGGGTACCAGGGGAACCGCGCGGCAATCGACGGTGACATCGCGAGCCCGGTGGCAATCTGCAGCGGCGCCAGCAGGAACACGACCGAAAAGTAGGCGAGCTGCTGGAGCGGGTTGTACGCACCGGGGGTTTCCACGATGCGCAAGTGCAGGTAGGTGAGCAACGCATGCCAGGCGCCCGGCACGATCGTCCACGACGTGGGCACCAGCCGCCGCCACTCGTTCGTCGCAAACAAGAGCACGACGTACCCGAAGCCGGTCACCAGCCACCCGAGATCCGACAAGAAGTGCCAGTGCCGGCCCATCCCGAGGTTCCCGTGGCCCGGCAGCGCAATCCAGGAAGAGTACGATTCCTCTTCGTCCCTGGAGGTCCACAGCTCGTGGGCGGGCATCCTCTTCTTGGTGAACCTCAGCCACTCGCGCCCGGGCGTGCAGTGGTCGTTCCAGTAGAGTTTGGGGTGCGCGCCGAGGATCTCGATGCCGCTCCGGAAGAGCAGCGAGAGGAAGAGCAGGTTCAGGAAATGAGTCACGCACAGCCACCAGGGAAAGTCCAGCGGCTTCATCGTGGGGCTCCGGTCACCCCTCAGGTACCGTCGTGATGCTGGGTGGTCGACGCGCGGCGAACCGCGCCGCAGCGGCGGTTCTTCACCAGTGAAGTATCGATCTTGACGGACGTGTCCGTCTGTGCAATTTTGCACACGTGTCCCCTCCGCGCTTGTCCCCGGCTCCGCGCCGTGAGAGGCACACGGCTACGGGAAGCGGTCAAGCCGGTGGGTGACGCGAACGACGGACGGCACGCTGTGCGCGATCTCGGGCGGTGCTTCGCGTGCTACGGCCCGGAGCCGGGGACCGGCGGGCCCGCCGGTCCGGGGGCTTGTGAGCGTCCCCGGAGAGGCCGCCGCCGCCGCTGTGCTCGAGTGTCAGATGTCGTCGCGAAGGCGATACCCGACGCTCCGGATGGTTTGAATCAACGGCGGGCCGCTCGGATCGGATTCAAGACGCTGCCGCAGCCGTGAGACGTGGACGTCCAGCGTCTTCTCTTCTCCGAAGAAGTCGTCCCCCCAGACGGCGGTCAGGAGGTCCCGCCGTGTCACGACTTGTCCCGCGTGCTCCGCGAGAACACGAAGCAGGTCGAACTCCTTCCGCGGTAATTCCACAGGATGACCGCGCAGGCTCACGGCGTGACGGGCAAAATCGACCGTGAGCGGGCCGACCTCGAGCCGGTCGGTTCGGCCCATATTGCTCCCGCGTCGGATCGCCGCGCGAACGCGGGCGACGAACTCTCGCGACCCGAACGGCTTCGCGAGATAATCATCAGCGCCGACCTCAAGCCCGACGACTTTGTCGACCTCATCGCCCCGTGCGCTGACCATGATGATCGGAACCTGCAGGACCTGACGGATCCGACGGGTCACTTCAAGGCCGTCGAGATCGGGCAGCATGATGTCGAGCACGATGAGCGCCGGGTGCTCGGCGCTGGCCATCTCCAACGCCGCTGTTCCCGTCTCGGCCGTAACCACGCGGTATCCCTCGCGCTCGAGGAAGTACCGCATCGACGTGAGCATGGGCACCTCGTCATCCACGACGAGCACCGTCGGATGACCGTGGACACTGTCGTGCGCCGCGACCGTCGACGTAGCCATCATTCGTTCACCTCTACTTACTGGTACGTGCGGCTGTCCGCCGCCGTTCTCGTCACACCTTGACGGCAGCCGCTACCGTGACGAATGATCGCCGATCCGCGCGTTTGCGAGGGTGCAACGTCGGTGGGGCCGGCGTGACTCTACGCTGGTGTGGGAGTTCGGTGACCGCGGCTTCTCAGCGGAGTCGCTGGTGTCGCGGGGCTTCTTCCCCCTTCGCCCGTGGCCCCCGCGGCTCCGCCGGAGGAGCGCCGGCGGACGCTGTTTCGATGCCACGGTGGGACATCGTACCCGTGTCCGCGGAAGCGGACCACGAAGGCAGGCGAATCACAAACCGCGTGCCGCCGGGGACATCGCTACGCACGGTGATCCCGCCACCATGGGCTTCGACAATCGCCTTCACGATGGATAACCCCAGCCCGCTTCCGCCCGAGGCCCGATCCCGCGCGGCGCCGCCTCGATAGAAGCGATCGAACACGAACGGGAGATCCGCATCGGGAATGCCGCGCCCCGTATCCGCGACCTCCAACGCCGTGGCACCATCGACGGCGTACGCACCGAGCATAATGGCGCCGCCCGAAGGAGTGCTCCGCAGCGCATTGTCGATCAGATTGTCGAGCACTTCGGCCAGCCGGTCTGGGTCGCCCTCAATCGGTGATACGTCGGACGGCGTTCGAACATCGAGGCGGATGTCTGCCGTGTGGGCCCGCGCCGCGAACCGCGCCGCCGCGTCGGCCAAGAGGCTCGATACGTCGACTCGTTGCCGCGAGAGGCGAAGATGTCCACTCTGGAGACTCCACAAATCCAGAAGCTGCTGGACAAGGCGCGCCAGGCGGTCGGATTCCCGCGCGATGATTTCGAGCATCTGTCCGCGCTGTTCCGGGTCGTCGGCCGCGCCTGCCAGGAGTGCCTGGGCCGTGAATTGCATGTTGGTCACGGGCGTGCGAAGCTCATGAGACACGTTCGCGAGAAAGTCTCGGCGGCGGGTTTCCCGTTCGTTCAACGCGCGGGCCATGGCGTTTGAAATTCGAGCCAAATCGCCAAGCTCATCCGGAGTCTCCGGGAGCCGCTGCTCGAGGTCCCCTGCGCCGACGCGTTCGGCGGCCGCCTTCAGGGCCGCCACCGGACTGAACAGCGCGTGGGTCAGATAGAGGACGAGCCCCGCCGCTAACGCGGCGGTGATCCCGAACGCCGCCGCGAGCTCCCAGCGCACGCGCGAGAACAGCACCTCAACACTGCGGAGCGGCAGCAAGAGGTCCACGGTCCCCGCCACCGCACCGCTCCGCTCCACCGGGACCGCGGCGTAGAGCCAGCGTCGCCCGCCCGCATCCACGATCTGACCCTGCGCAACGGAGCCGCGCAGCGCTGTCGCGACCCCCGGTTCTTGGGTGATGCCGGCCGGTAGGTCTCGGGAGGCGGTCACGGCCGTTCCTTTGACCGCGACGGCGATGCGCACCCCCAGCACGTGCGCCCAGCGGTTGATCTGCGCCCCGAGCGGCACGCCTTCAGGGGCCGCGGCGACTTCGGCCGCCGCCAGCCGCGCCGTCAGTGTGAGATTCGCGAGGAGATGATCGAGCGTCGCTTGTTCAATGGCCGGGACGACGTACAATCCGAGCACCGCGAGCGGTATGGCGATCGCGACAAAAAACGACGCCAAAAGGCGCGTACGCAGACTGTATCTCACGTCACGTGCGTCGTGTCAAACAAGCAATGTGACGACCACGTTCGACCAGTATGCCGGAACGGCGTGGGCGCCGGATCGAAGACACACCGCCCATTTGAGTCTAGCATACCGCACACCAAGCAGCGCCGCGAGGATGCCGCATCGCATTCAGGGAATAACCGGGGGAGTGAGAGGTACGACCACCGCGGCCTCGCATCGGACGGCCCAGAGCCTACGTATGCACCGAGGAAGACGCGCTCGGGTTCCGGGGCGTCGCAGCCGCCGGCAACGTGTCCGGCACGGGGGTGAGTAAACGGGTTGCACGCCGTCCCGCGGGTTGATCTTCCCGATGAACTCGATGGGCTCCACGAGCTCGCGCTGGACCTCCGCTGGACATGGAACCACGCCGGGGATGCGCTGTGGCGCGCTCTCAGCGCGGACGCCTGGGAGCGGTTTCGCAATCCCTGGCTCGTGCTTCAGGAAGTCCCCAGGGTGACGCTCGAGCGGCTGGCCGGAGATCGAGGATTCCTGGAGACGCTCCGGCGGTTGATGGAGGAGCGGCGGCGGTATCTTCGCGATCCGGGGTGGTGCGCCCGCAGCGGCCGCGCCGCCAGCCTCGGCACCGTCGCGTACTTCAGCATGGAGTTCGGCCTGAGCGACGCGCTGCCGCTGTACGCCGGCGGCCTCGGGGTGCTGGCCGGCGATTATTTGAAAACCGCGAGCGATCTCGGCGTGCCGCTCGTGGCGGCGGGCCTGCTGTACGTCGAAGGCTACTTCCGGCAGGTCTTGGACGTGCAGGGACAGCAGCAGGAGAGCTACCCGTACAGCGATCCGGCGAGCCTGCCGATCGAGCCGGCCCGCACGGCGCAGGGCGCGTGGCTCCGCATTCCGCTCCCGCTGCCCGGCCGGACACTGTGGGTGCGGGTGTGGCGCGCGTCCGTGGGGCGGGTGACGTTGTACCTGCTCGACACGAACGACCCGTGGAACAGCGCCCCCGACCGGGGCATCACGAGCACCCTGTACGGCGGCGGCACGGACCAGCGGTTTTTGCAGGAGTTTGTGCTCGGGGTGGCGGGCTGGCGCGCGCTCGAGGCGCTCGGCGTGCCGGTGACGGTATGCCACCTCAACGAGGGCCACGCGGCGTTTGTGACGATCGAGCGGGCGCGGCGGTTCATGGCCGACGCGGGGGTATCGTTTTGGGACGCCTGGTGGGCCACGCGCGCCGGCAACGTCTTCACCACGCACACGCCGATCCCGGCCGGCTTCGACCGGTTTCCCCCCGATCTCGTGGCCCGGCATCTCTCGCAGCTCCCGGGCCTCGTGGATCCGGGCGGGATTCCGTCGCGCGACCTGCTCGCCCTCGGCCGCGAGCACGCGGACGATGCCCACGAGCCGTTCAGCATGGCCCACCTGGCCATGCGCGGGTGCGCGTCGGCCAACGGCGTGAGCCGGCTGCACGGCGCGGTGAGCCGGCGAATCTTCCAGGCGCTGTACCCGCGCTGGCCGGAACCCGAGATCCCCGTGCGCCACGTGACGAACGGCGTGCACATGCCGTCGTGGGATTCCGCGGGCGCGGACGCGCTGTGGTCCGAGGCCTGCGGCAAGGAACGCTGGCGCGGCGATGTCCCCACGGCGGTGGAGATGATGGAGCGCATCTCGGATTCGCGCCTGTGGGAGTTTCGTACCGAAAAGTGCCTCGAGCTGGTGCGGTATGCGCGCGACCGGCTCGCCCGGCAGGTCGCGCAGCAGGGCGCGAGCCCGGAGGCGATCGCGCGCGCCCGGAACGTCCTGGACCCGGCGGCCCTGACGCTCGGGTTCGCGCGGCGGATGACCGAGTACAAGCGCCCGACGCTGCTGCTGCGCGACCGTGCCCGCCTCATCCGGCTGCTCTCGGACCCCGCGCGACCCGTGCAGATCATCGTCGCGGGCAAGGCCCATCCCGCCGATGCGATCGGCAAGCAGAGCGTGCGCGCCTGGACCGAGTTCGCCGCCGACCCGGCCGTAGAGGGGCGCGCCATCTTCCTCGAAGACTACGACATGACGCTGGCGCAGGAACTCGTGCAGGGCGTGGACGTCTGGCTCAACACCCCGCGGCGCCCCTGGGAGGCCTGCGGCACCAGCGGGATGAAGGTGCTCGTCAACGGCGGGCTCAACCTGTCCGCCCTCGACGGGTGGTGGGACGAGGCGTACGCCCCGGATCTCGGATGGGCGCTCAACGGGCGCGAGGGCGAGCCGGACGCCGCACGGGACGAGGAGGAAGCGACGCAGCTCTACCGGCTGCTCGAGGAGGAGGTCGTCCGGGAGTTCTACACGCGGGACGAGGCAGGTCTGCCGCGGGTCTGGCTCGCGAGGATGCGCGCCAGTATGGCGCGGCTGGCGCCGCAGTTCAGCGGCAACCGCATGATGCGGGAGTACGTGGACGGCGTGTACCGGCCCGCCGCGGAGGCCTTCCGCCGCCGGGCCGCGGACGGGGCGCAACTCGCAAAGACGCTGCGCACCTGGTGGAGCGCGTTGGGCGCGCGCTGGCCGGAGATCGCGTTCGGCCCGCTAGAGGTGCGCGAGGAGGCGGGCGGCCGGGAGTTCGAGGCCACGGTGGCGCTCGGCGCGATCGACCCGGCATGGGTCGCGGTCGAGTTGTACGCGCCGCCCGGCGCGAACGGCGCACCGGCGGAGCGGGTGCCGATGGCGCTGAGCGCTCGGGCGTCTCAGGGCGGCGGCCGCTGCCGTTATCGGGCCCGCGTCGTTGGGGTGCGTCCCCCATCGGACTATACGCCGCGCGTCATCCCGTATCATCCCGAGGCGCGGGTGCCGGGAGAAGCGGGGTTCATCCTGTGGCAGCGATGAGAGAACGGCGCGCGCCGCGGCCGGCGCATCCGCGGGTCGCGGGGCCGCCCAGTGTGACCGGGCAGGCGCTGGGGAGGGTGTGGCAACGATGAGAACCACGGGTGTGTTGGAGGCGACGCGGCTGACGGCGGACGATCTCTACCTCTTCAACGAAGGAAGCCACCTGCGGCTGTACGACAAGCTCGGCGCGCATTTGATGACGGTCGACGGGATGCCGGGCGTGTACTTCGCGGTGTGGGCGCCCAACGCGGAGCAGGTGTCGGTCATCGGGGACTTCAACCGGTGGGACCGGCGGTCCCATCCGCTCCGGCCGCGCGGCTCGTCCGGCATCTGGGAGGGATTTGTGCCGGGGCTGCCTCCCGGCAGCCTGTACAAGTACCACATCGTGTCCCGGGGCGGGGGGTATCAGGTGGAGAAGGCCGACCCGTTCGCGGTGCGCACCGAGGAGCCGCCGCGAACGGCCTCCATCGTCTGGGACCTCGAATACACGTGGGGCGACGGGGCATGGACGGCGGCCCGCGGCCGCCGCAACGTGCTCCAGGCGCCCGTCGCCATCTTCGAGGTGCACCTCGGCTCGTGGATGCGCGTCCCCGAGGAAGGCCACCGCTATCTCACCTACCGCGAACTGGCCGCCCGGCTGCCGCGCTACGTGCGGGACATGGGATTCACCCACGTGGAGCTGATGCCGGTGATGGAGCACCCGTTCTACGGGTCGTGGGGATACCAGACCACCGGCTACTTCGCCCCGACCGGCCGCTACGGCGCGCCGCAGGACTTCATGTACCTCGTGGACTCGTTTCACCGGCTCGGGATCGCCGTGATCCTGGACTGGGTGCCGTCCCATTTTCCGACCGACGAGCACGGGTTGGTCTACTTCGACGGCACGCACGTCTACGAGCACGCCGATCCCCGGCGCGGCCTCCACCCCGACTGGAACAGCGGCATCTTCAACTACGGCCGCCACGAGGTGCGGAGCTTTCTCCTCAGCAACGCGCTGTTTTGGCTCGACAAGTACCACGCCGACGGGCTCCGCCTCGACGCGGTCGCGTCCATGCTGTACCTCGACTACTCGCGGCGCCAGGGGGAGTGGGTCCCGAACCAGTACGGCGGCCGCGAGAACCTGGAGGCGATCGCGTTCCTCCGCCGGCTGAACGAGGAAGTGTACCGGCACTACCCGTCGGCGTATACGATTGCCGAGGAGTCGACGGCATGGCCGCAGGTGTCGCGCCCGACGACCGCGGGCGGTCTCGGGTTTGGGTTCAAGTGGGACATGGGGTGGATGCACGATACGCTGGTGTACATGACGCACGATCCTGTGCACCGCAAGCACCACCACGACACGCTCACCTTTCGCGCGGTCTATGCCTTCACGGAGAATTTCGTGCTGCCGCTATCTCACGACGAGGTCGTGCACGGCAAGGGCTCGCTGCTGGCGAAGATGCCCGGCGACGACTGGCAAAAATTTGCCAACCTGCGCCTGTTGCTCGGGTACATGTACCTGCAGACCGGGAAGAAGCTCCTGTTCATGGGGGGCGAGTTCGGGCAGTGGCGGGAGTGGCACCATGACGAGAGTTTGGACTGGCACCTGCTGACGTATTCGCCGCACCTCGGTCTCCAGCGCTGGGTGCGGGCGCTGAACCGCGTGTATCGCGAGCGGCCGGCGTTGCACGAGTGGGACTGTGATCCGCGCGGCTTCGCGTGGATCGACTGCGGCGACCGCGATCAGAGCGTGGTCAGCCTCCTCCGCCGCGGCCGGTCGCCGGGGTCCTTGATCGCCGGCGTGCTGAACTTCACCCCGGTGCCCCGGCACGGGTACCGCATCGGCGTGCCGCGGGGCGGGCTGTGGCGTGAGATCCTCAACAGCGACGCGCGCGAGTACGGCGGCAGCGGGGTGGTCAACGGCGGCGCCTTCGCGGAGCCGATCCCGCTCCACGGCCACCCGCTGTCGGTGGCGCTGACCCTGCCGCCGCTCGGCGCGGTGTTCCTCGAAAGCGACGCCGTGGTGCCGTGGGACGCCGCGTCCGGCCGGCCGTCGTGGGAGCACGATGCCGCCGGGGCCGGGACGAACGGACCGCGGACCCCTGAGACGGGCGGCCGCATCGTGCGCCCGGATCGGCACGATCGTCCCGAGCGCCCCGGCGCGGACGGGCGGGCCGCCTGCGGGGAGGTGCGCGCGGCGGCCCGCCGGTTGGCCGCGTTGATCTGGGAGCTCGAGCAGGAGCGCCGGGCCCCGATGGCGCCGGCGGTGCTCCAGTGCGTGTTCGAGGGCGTCTCGGCCGAGCTCACGCACCGCCGTCACGCCCTGGATTTGGACCGGCGGCTTGTGGCGATCGGAGCGGGCGGCTGATCGTCACCGCGCCGTCACCGCGGCATCGGCGGCCCGCGGAACTCCGGTCGCCCGTTGCCCGGTCGTGCCGCGCCTCCCCGCGCCGCAGGAAGCCCGCGCGCTTGCCGTGAAGCAAAGCCTTGCGTCTCGACTCAGGGAGGCCCCCGTTGTCTAGCGCCGTGCGCGTCATCCGACCCGATCACCTCGCCAACGCCGTCCTGGTCTCGGACGCGCAGGTCTCGCCCGACGGCCGGCTCGTGGCGTATACCCGCACCGAAACGGACCTGGCCAACGACGCGTACCGTGCCGCGATCTGGTTGGTGACCGACGCGGGCCGCGACCAGGTCCAGCTGACGCGGGGACCGGGCCGGGACTGGGCGCCGCGCTGGTCGCCCGACGGCCGCTGGCTCGCGTTTCTCTCCGATCGCGACGGGCGCAAGGCTCAGCTCTACCTGCTCCCGGTCGCGGGCGGCGAGCCTCAGCGCCTGACGGCGCTCCCGGGCGGCGCCGGGCCGGCCGTGTGGTCGCCGGACAGTTCGCGGCTGGCGTTCTCGGCGCGCGTGGCCAAGGAGCCGGCGCCGCCGAACGGTGCGCCACCGGAGCGGTGGATGCAGCGGCCGCGGGTCGTGACCCGGGGGCAGTACAAGACCGACGGCGCCGGCTACACTTTCGACGCGGCGGCGCACCTCTTCGTGGCGACGCTGGAGAGCGGCGAGGTCACGCAGCGAACGGCCGGCGACGCGGAGCACCTGACGCCCGCGTGGTCGCCGGACGGCCGCCACATCGCGTACGCGCGCGCCCGGAGCGGGGCGATGGACTACAACCTGTTCGACCTGTGGGTGATGGACGCGGACGGCGGCAACGCCCGGCGCCTCACGGACGGCGTGGGCCGGGTGGTCGCGCCGTCGTGGTCGCCGGACGGACGGTCGATCGCCTTCTACGGCCACGATGCGCAGGAGTTCGGGCTCGGCGACGCCATGGTGCGGGTGTGGGTCGCGCCTGCCCCGGGAGGCGCGGCCCGTGCGGTCACCGCCGCCTATCATCGGAGCGTCGCGCTCGCGCGCCCGCCGGAAGCGACGCCGTCGCCCGCGTGGTCGCCGGACGGCCGCGCGGTCCTGGTACCGGTCGCGGACGCCGGTAACGTCCACGTCGCGCGGGTGTCGGTGGGGGACGGGGACGTCCGGACGGTCGTCGGCGGTGAGCGTCAGGTGCAGGGCTTCTCGGTCGCCGCCGGGCGCATCGCGTTCTGCTCCACGTCGTGGGACGCTCCCGGGGACGCCTACCTGTGCCGTGAGGACGGGACGCACGAGCGGCTGCTCCGGCAAGAGCGGGTGAACGTGGAGGGGGCGGCGCTCCCGCGCGTGGAGCATCGCGTGTTCGCGAGCCCGCACGGGGGCGACCTCGACGGGTGGATTGTGCATCCGGTGGAACGCGGCCGGGGCCCGGCTCCGCTGCTCGTCGAGATCCACGGCGGCCCGCACAGTTACCACGGCAACGCGTTTCCCGTGGGGACGTTCCACGTGTACGTCTTGGCATCGAGGGGGTGGGCCGTGCTCGAGCTCAACCCCACGGGATCGGGCTCGTACGACAAGGCGTTCGCCCACGGGATCCGCGGGCGCTGGGGGGAGCATGACCTGCCGGAGCAACTGGCCGCGGTGGACGGCCTCGTCGCGGCGGGGATGGCCGATCCGGCGCGGCTCGCGGTCAGCGGGTATTCGTACGGCGGGTTCATGACCGCGTGGATGATCACGCACACCGACCGGTTCAAGGCGGCGGTGGTCGGGGCGCCCGTGGTGAACCTCGAATCGTTCCACGGCACGTCCGACATCGGGCCGTGGTTCGGCGCGTGGGAGGCGGGCGGCGACCTCGTCGGACACCGCGAGCGGTACCGGCGGCTCTCCCCGATCAACTATGTCGAACGGGTCGTCACGCCGACGCTGATCGTGCACGGCGAGGCGGACGATCGGTGTCCGATCGGGCAGGGCGAGGAGTTGTACCTCGGCCTCGCGGCGATCGGCCGCGTGCCGGTGGAGTTCGTGCGCTACCCCGGCCAGAGCCATGCGTTTCGGGGCAGCGGCCGCCCGAGTCACCGGATCGACGTCGTCAGCCGCCTCGCCGATTGGGTGGAGCGGTACACGCTCGAAAACCAATAGACCGCGGCGACGCCGCGGTCAGGCGCCGCGCGCGGTGTCGTCCCGCCGGGCGCGGCCGCCGTCCACCGTGACCCCGTAGATGCGGGCGCCCTCCGGGGTCACGTAGCCCTCGTCGAGATCGGATTGAACCGCCTCGAGGGGCCGGTCACCCGGCGCGCCGTAGCCGCTTCCTCCGGCAATCTCGATCGTCGCGCGCTGGGCGGGCGTGCGGAGTTCGGCCACGCCGTCGCCGCCGTTCCGGACCGGGCTCGCGGCGCCGCGGTCCCCATCGAGCAGATAAGCGTCCGCCAGCCGGCCCGGGAGGCCCCCGTGCAATCCCGGCGTGACGACGCGCCGTCCATGAGGCCGGAAGTCCACGAGGACCGGCTGCGCGACCGGCTCCACGAGGCGCATGCGCACCCGCTGACCGAGCCCGCCGCGAAAGCGGCCGGGCCCGCCCGAGTCCGGGATGAGCTCCTTGCACTCGACGAGCAGCGGGGTGCGGCTCTCGAACATCTCCACCGACACGTTGGCGGCGGAGGTCGGATACAGGAGCGCGGACTTGCCGTCGCCGTGCGCGCTCGCGCCCTGGCCGCCGCCCTGGAACAGGTGGTCGTTGAACACGCGGCCCGCCGCGTCGAACCCATAGGCGCCCATCCCGATCGGCAGCCCCGTGAACGCCTGCACGCGGTCCGGCAGCACCGGCGCCAGCGCCATGAACACGGCGGGACCGAGGTACCATCCCGTGTGCGTCCGCTCGTTCACCGAGGCGGGATGCCGGCAGTTGAGCACGGAGCCTTCGGGCGCGATCACGTGGAAGGGACGGTAGCATCCCGCGTTCGACCGGATCTCGGGCGTGAGGATCGACTTGAGCACATACGTCGTGTGGGCCGCCGTGTAATGATACGTGCAGTTGACGCCGCCGCGGGGCAGTTGCGGCGGCGCGCCGGTCCAGTCCACCGTGATCTCGTCGCCGTGGACCGTGACCGCGCAGGGCAGCCGCAGCGGGTCGGCGAGGCCGTCCACCCCCACCTCGCTCCGATAGGTGCCTTCGGGGACGGTCCGGATCGCGTCGCGCATGGCCCGCTCCGCGCGGGACTGCACCTCCCGCGCGAGCGCGGCGAGCGAGTCCAGCCCGTACTCGTCCATGAAGGCGACGAGGCGCGCCGCGCCGACGTGATTGCTGCTGACCTGCGCCTGGATGTCGCCGAGCACCATCTCGGGGCGGCGCACGTTCGCCCGGATCATCGCCATGAGATCCTCGTTGGGCGCCCCGCCGCGGTACAGCTTGAGCGGCGGGATCTGCAGCCCTTCGTCGTAGATCTCGCGGGCGCTGAGCGAGTCGCGGGTGCCGCCGATGTCGGAGCAGTGCCCGATCGACCCGACGAGCCCCACGAGCGTCCCCCGGCGAAACACGGGCGTCACGACCGCGAGATCGTACAGGTGGCCGGCGCAGATCCACGGATCGTTCGTGACGAGCACGTCCCCCGGGGCGAGCGTGTGCCGGGGAAACGCTTCGAGCAGGCCGCGCACGGCCAGCGGCAGCGTCAGGTTGAAGACCGGCATGGAGCGCGGGGAGTGGGCGATCGACTCCGCGTCCGCGTCGAACAGCTCGCACCCGAAGTCCTGCGCCTCGCCGATGATGGTGCTGAACGCGGTCCGCCAGATCGTGATCCAGCATTCCTCCGCGATGTTGACGAGCCGGCTCCACATGATCTCGAGCGCAACCGGGTCGAACCGAGACGTCACGGCCTCCCTCCACCGACGCGGCATCCGCCGACGCGAAGCAGCAGGTTCGAGACGGCGTCCACCGACACGGTATCGCCGGGGCCGACCACCGTGGTGGCCTCGCGCTCCTCGATGACCGCCGGGCCCGGGATCGCGCATCCGGGCCGCAGCCGGTACCGGTCGTACACGGGGACGTCCGCGAACCCTTCGGTTTCCGGGAAATAGGCGCGCCGCCGGCCGCGCAGCGCGGCCCCGGGACTGGCCGAAGGATCGATGTCCGCGCGCGGCAACGCAATCTCCGGGCGCGGGCCCGTGACGAGGACGCGCCAGTTCAACACCTGGATCGGCCGGTCCGGGAGAAACGTCCGGTACAGCCGGCGGTACTCGGCCTCGAAGGCCGCGGTGAGGCCCGGCGCGGCCGCGGCGGTGAGCTCCCCGTCCGGCACCGCCACCTCGATGTCGTGGAACTGCCCCGCGAGTCGCATCTCCGCGCGCCGGCGGCACCGCACCGCGTCGGCCGGCACGCCCGCGTCGAGCAGCATCGCGCGCCCGTCCGCTTCCATGCGCCGGTACAGCGCGCCGACCGCGGCCCAGTCGAGGCGGTCCAGCAGCCCGGGCAGCGAGTGGACGAGGTCCACGCTCGTCGGCGACACGAGAAATCCGAGCGCCGACGCCACCCCGGACGCGGGCGGCACGATGACGTCGCGCAGGCCGAGGATGCGGGCCACGCGCGCGGCGTGGGCCGGACCCGCGCCGCCGAACGCCACCATGGCGAAGCGGCGGGGATCCTGACCGCGCTCGATGAGGTAGACGCGCGCCGCGGCCGCCATGTTTTCGGCCACGAGTTCGTGGATGCCCCACGCCGCGGCCACGGCGCCGATCCGCAACTGTGCGCCGAGCCGTTCGAGCGCGGTCTCGGCGGCGCGCGCATCGAGCGGCATCGCGCCACCGAGGAAATACCCGGGATCGAAGTAGCCGAGCGCCACGCACGCGTCCGTGACGGTCGGCTCGGCGCCGCCGCGCCCGTAGCAGGCCGGCCCGGGGTCGGCGCCGGCACTGTGCGGGCCCACCTTGAGGAGGCCGAGCGCGTCGACGCGGGCGATGGACCCGCCGCCGGCGCCGATCTCCATCATGTCGACCACCGGCACCGTCACCGGCAACCCGGACCCTCGCTTGAAGCGATGCACCCGCGCCGCCTCGATCGACGGCGCGATCTCCGGTTGCCCGTCGCGAATGCGGCACAGCTTGGCGGTCGTCCCGCCCATGTCGAACGCGACCAGATCGCGCCGCCCCAACTGATCGCCGAAAAACGCCGTCACGAGCGCCCCGCCGGCGGGCCCGGATTCGAGCAGGCGGATCGGGAACCGCCGCGCCGCGTCCGGCGCGATCGTCCCTCCCGACGATTGCATCAGCGTGAACCGGCCGCGGAACCCCTGCGCGGCGAGCGCCTGCTCCATGCGCTCGACGTACCGGTCGACGAGCGGTTGAACGTAGGCGTTGCACACGGTCGTGCACGTGCGCTCGTACTCCCGGATCTCGGGATCGACCTCGCTGGAGATGGAGATGCTCGCCGCCGGCAGCACCTCGCGCACCACGTCGCGGGCCGCGCGCTCGTGCGCGGCGTTGATGTAGGCGTGCAACAAGACGATGGCCACGGCCTCCACGCCCTGCGCCGCGAGCCGCCCGGCCGCCGCGCGCACCTCGGCCGGGTCGAGCGGCGTTACGACGGCGCCGTCTCGGGCGACGCGCTCGTCGAGTTCGAGCCGCCACCGCCGCGGGACCAGCGGCGCCGGGTATTGCAGGAAGAGGTCGTAGATATCGTAGCGTTGCTCTTTGCCCATCTCGAGGATGTCCCGAAAGCCGCGCGTGGTAAGCAGCGCGGTACGCGCGCCGCGGCGCTCGATGATCGCGTTGGTCACGAGGGTCGTGCCGTGGATGAGCGCCGAGACATCGGCGAGCCGGATCCCCGCCGTGTCGCACAACGCACGCAGACCCCGCAGCGCGCCGTCCGCGGGATCGGCCGGCGTCGTGAGCACCTTGTGCAGGCGGATCTCGCCCGTGCGATCGTCCGCGAGGACGAGATCGGTGAACGTGCCGCCGATGTCGAGACCGATCCGATATCGCCCCGGCATAGTCCGGTCTTCTCCGGCGGTCCCGAGGACGCCTCCGGGACGCGACGAGGGCCGGTCTACCATGCGTCGCGCGCCGCGGACCCCGGCGTCCGCAATCGTTGCAGCGCGCGCATGGGATGGTCGCGCGGCTGCGGTGACGTCAGTCAGCGCGAACAGGTACGTCCGGGCGCGAAGCGCGATCGAGGCCGTCGCGGAGGCGTGAACCCCTCGGGGAAGGTGGGGAAGGCGCCGGCGCGCGGCCCGGTATGGCGGCCGCGCGCCGGCGCCCGCGGTGCGCCCCTAGCGAGGCATTAGCGCCAGTACCCTTCGATCCAGACCCAGCCGCGCCCGCGGCGCTCCCAGTGGCCGGGAACCCAGACGGCCCGGTAACGAGGCACCCGAGCCCAGTACCCTCGGACCCAGAACCACCGGGCGCCGTTCCACGCCCAGTGGCCGCGAACCCACACCCACCCCGGCCTCCCGGGCGGGACCGGCTCGTACGCCGGCGCCGGGGGCGGCCCGGGCGCCACAATGACCGTAAACGCGGACGCCGTGGTCGGCGCCGCGATCAACGGGGCGGCCACGACGCCGCAGGCGAGGACCGATGCGATGGACAATGCGGCGAGCTTGCTCTTCACGGGTCGATCTCCTCCTTTCCGAACAATCCGGCAGTTGCGGCGGCCGCCCGAAGACGGTCCGCTCGATCACATGGCTCGGGAAAGTATAGCGACGGCCGGACGCGGGAAGTTCCGGGCGGCCGGTCGGGCCCCCCGCGGGTGTCGTGGTTCGGGGGGCGTGCGCGGCCAACACGCCGCCTCTCAGCTCTCTGGCTCGGCGGTTTGGACAAAGAAGATGTAGTCGAGATTCTGCGCTTCGATGCCGAGTTGCCGGAGCATGGCCATCGCTTGTGCGCGGTGGTGCACCTCATGCGTCAGGAGTTGCGTGGCGATGTCCGCCTTGGTTGCCGTGAGCCGGAGTGTCTTGTCGGGCAGGATCAGGCGACAGGTGACGGTGCGGTCCCAGTCTGTCGTCTCCGCCAGCGTGGCTCGTGTGCCCTGCGACTGCGGGGCCCAGACCCGCTCGAGATCGGCGAATGTCGGTACGCGCTCCTCCGACACGGGCCACTCCCGGATCGGTGGCGGGGCTTCCTCGCGGAGACGCATCGACAAGAACAACTCCGCGGCTGCGATCTGGACGAGGGTCCCGCGAAGCGATTGACATCCGAACGGAAACCGTCGAACGTACTGTTCGTGGTCGAGGCCGCGGATCCAGTCCAGGAGCTTCGCGCGGGCCTGCAGCTGCACGTCGTAGACGCGAAGGAAATCCATGGCAGTCGTCTCGCTACCCGAACACGCGCCGGACCGTCTCGTCGACAGACCCGTAGCGGCACGTAAACGTCGGGGTATCCCGAGACGTGTACGGCCGCCCGGCGGTGCTCCGCATCGCGGTGACGAGCTCGAGGAAACGGGTCAGGTCGTCGGTCTCGTATGCCACGACGAACTCCCAGTCCGCGAGCCCCGTGCAGTACAGCAGCAACTGCTCGATGTCGTCGAATCCATGCCCCAGCCGCGCGTGCTCCATCATCATCGTGCGGCGGATCTCCGGCGCGAGTTGGTACCATTCGTGCGTCTTGCTGAACGGGTACACGACGAGAAAGCGCCGCCGGCCGCCGGGGACTTTGACGTTCGTTCCGTCCCGGCCCGTGTACTGGGATGGGCGCACGAACCCCCACAGGCTCGCGCGGAGTTCCAGCTCCGTCTCGAGCAGCCGGCGCGCGGCGTCCTGGTAGGCGTCCGGTTCCGCGGCGGCGATCCAGACGCCGAGATCCGCGTCCCCGCGCAGGCCGACCAGGCTGTACGCGTATGCGGCCGCGACCCCCGGCGTGCGGGCCGCCGCGTCGAGCGCCTGGCGCGCCCGTTCGGCGGCCTGCGAGGTCCGGGCACCCGCGGGCACGCGCAAGAACAGGAACCCGTGGATGCGTGCGGCGTCGGTCATGGCGTTCCTCCTTGCCGGCCTGCGGTCCCGCGCGCCGCCGGCACCCCTAGTGCCTCATTATCGAACACCGGCAAGGGTTCGAGCCGGCCGGACCTGCCCTTCGCTCCGCGGACCGACGCCTACCCAATTTGGGTTGTCGCTTTGTCCGCCGTGCAATCGAAAACGCAGAGGCATACGTGCGCACCGCGGGCGTCGAACGCCCGCTCCGAGCAGATCCGGCCGGCCCTCTACCCTCGTCAAACATTAAAAACGCTGCCCTAGCCTTCCGCGATGTTGATGAAGGGCTGCGAGATCGCATCGACGCGCCCGCTCACCTCGGCGCTGAGCTCCAGGTCCACCGACTTGAGATTCTCTTCCTGCTGGGCGACCCGCGTGGCGCCGACGATCGCGCTCGTGACCCCCGGGCGGTTCATGACCCACGCGAGCGTCAACTGCGCGACGGTGGCGCCGACTTCCGCCGCGAGCCGTTCCATGTCCCGGGCCAGCGCGAGGTTCGCCTCCGTGAGCCGGCGGGCGAACGCGGGCTGCGTCGCCGCCCGGGATCCCTGCGGCGGTTCCGCGCCGGCCCGGTATTTGCCCGTGAGAATGCCGCCGGCCAGCGGGAACCACACGATCACGCCGACGCCCTGATCCAGGCAGAGCGGGATCAGCTCCGTCTCGATGCGTCGGTTGGCCGGCGAATACTCCGGCTGGACCGACTCGTAGCGAGCGAGCCCGTAGCGATCGCTCGCCCACAGCGCCTTGCAGAGCTGCCACGCCGCGAAGTTGGAGCAGCCAATGTACCGGAGCTTGCCCTGCTGGATCAAGTCGTCGAAGGCGCGCAGCGTCTCCTCCACCGGCGTGCGGTCGTCGAACCGGTGAATCTGGTACAGATCGATGTAGTCGGACTGGAGCCGGCGCAGGCTGCCTTCGACCTCGCGCATGATATGCCAGCGGGACGAACTGGTGTCGTTCGGGCCGTCACCCGTCCGCATCCCGCACTTCGTCGCGACGATCGCCTGCGCGCGGCGTCCTCTGAGCGCCTTGCCGATGATGGTCTCGGACCGGGTCTCCGTGTAGATGTTCGCCGTGTCGATCAGGTTGACGCCGTGATCGAGCGCGTGGTGGATCACCGCGGTCGAGGCCGCCTCGTCGGCGCGGCCGCCAAACGCGTTGGTGCCCAGCGCATAGGCCGACACGCGGAGTCCGGAGCGGCCGAGTTGACGGTACTTGATGAGCCTCACCTCCGCTGGTGGAACATCTGCCCGTGCGGATGCCGCCGGGGCCGGGCAGTCACGGACTTTGGCGGCGGCGGCGGCGGACCCTGCTTGTCGGGACGGCGGGAGGCGGCGGCTACAGTCCCAGGCCGACGCACGCCGCGCCGACCAAGGCGACGCCGGCGTGCGTGATCACGTGCACCGGTACGGCGGCGAGCACGTCCGACAACCGGCCCTTGTCGGTGAACGCCCGCATGAACCGGCCGTCCTCGAGCGCGGGAACGATGCGGGGCGGGATGCCGCCGCCGAGGTACAGCCCCCCGGTCGACAGCACCTTGAGCGCCAGGTTGCCGGCCTCGGCGCCGAGGATCGCGACGAACTCGTGCAGGGTGGCGAGCGCCACCGCGGCCGGCGGATCGTGCTCCACGGCCGCGCGCATGATGGCCGGTACGGGGTCCTGGCTGGCGGCGATCTCCCGAGCCAGCCACGGCGGTTCGCCGCCCGGGTCGCGATCCCGAAGGTACGCGTACAGATGCGGGATGCCGATCCCCGAGCACACCCGCTCATAGCTGACGTGGCCGTCGCGTGCGAGCGCGGCGAGGAGATCCCGCTGGGCGGCCGTGCGCGGCGCGAAGTCCGCGTGGCCGCCCTCCGACGGATAGGCGCGGTACCGCACGCCGTCCCACGTCAGAAACGCCTCGCCCAGCCCCGTCCCGGGAGCGATGATCGCCATCGTCCCTCCCTGAACTCGCGTCCCGGGGTTGAGCGTGTGCAGGTCTCCGGCATCGAGCGCCGGAACGGCGCTCGCGATCGCCACGAGATCGTTGACGACCTGGACGGTGATGCCGTGCAGGCTTTTCGCGAGGGCGGCGGCGTCGACGATCCACGGCAGGTTCGTGATCTTCGCGACGCCGCCCAACACGGGGCCGGCCACGCCGAAGGCCGCGCGGTCGATGGCGTAGTGGCCGCTCCCGAGGAACTCGGCCACGATCGATTCCAGGCTGGGGTAGCGGTGGCTCGGGAATGCGGCTTCGGCCACGGGCGCGCGCGGTCCGCCTTCCGCGGTGAACACCCCCAGCGCGGTCTTCGTCCCGCCGATGTCACCCGCGAGCAGCATCGCTGACCGCCGGCGTGTGTCGGCTGTGTGCCATCGGGGGAGGGTTGGGCGGGACATCGCCGGAACCCTGCGCCGGGCCGGGGCGCCAATTTCCGGCGGCGGCCGGGTTGGACCGGCCGCCGGAGGAAATTGGCGTAACGACTCGAACTGCGGCGGGACCCGCCTCGTACTATGGGCGGGCGCCGTCGGCACCGGTCGAACGCTGCGCTGAGCGCATCGTCCGCAGCGCAACACGGGGAGGGACACGGGATGGGACAAGACGATCGTGAACGGCTCGTGCGCAACCTCCGGTACGGCAGAATAGGCCGGCGTCAGGCCATCGCCCGGCTGGCGGCGTGGGGGCTGTCGGCAGGGAGCCTCGGGTCCGCGCTTACGGCATCGTCGCTCCGCCCCGCACGCGCCGCTGCGGGCGGCCGCGGGGCGAGCGGGGTGCTCAAGCTGCTGTACTGGCAGGCCCCGACGATTCTGAATCCGCATCTCTCCCAGGGCACCAAGGACTTCCACGCATCGCACATCTGCTGCGAGGCCCTGCTGACGGTGGACGCGGCCGGCAACTTCGCCCCCGTGCTGGCCGCGAACGTGCCGTCGCGCGCGAACGGTCAGATCGCCGCCGACGGACGATCGGTCACGTACAAGTTGAAGCCGGGCATCAAGTGGGCCGACGGCCGGCCGTTCACGTCCGACGACGTGGTGTTCACGTACCAGTTCATCGCCAACAAGCAAACCGGGGCGACCACCTACGGCAGCTACGTGAACGTCGCCAAAGTCGAGCCGGTCGACCCCACCACGGTGAAGATCACGTTCAAGGCGCCGACGCCGGCGTGGTACCTGCCGTTCGTCGGCAGCAACGGGATGATCCTCCCGCGCCACGCCCTGGACGGCTATATCGGGAGCAACGCGCGCAATGCGCCGTTCAACACGAAGGCGTTCGGCACCGGACCGTACATGGTCGACACCTTCCACCCGGGGGATCTCGTCGTCTACAAGATCAACCCCTACTACCGTGATCCCGGCAAGCCGGCGTTCAGTCAGGTGCAGATGAAGGGGGGCGGGGACGCGACGTCGGCCGCCCGCGCCGTCCTGGAGACCGGCGAGTACGACTACGCGTGGAACCTGCAGGTCGAGTGGCCGGTGCTCCAGGGCATCGCGAAGGGCGGCAAGGGCCAGATCCTCACCGGCGCGGGCGGAGGTGTCGAGCAGCTCTACCTGAACCAGTCGGACCCCACCAAGGTGGTCGACGGGCAGCGCTCCTCGGTGAAGGCGCCGCATCCGTTTCTCACGGATCCCAAGGTGCGCGAGGCGCTTGTCCTGGCCTCGGACCGGCAGACGATGGCGCAGCAACTCTACGGGGCGACGGGCGACGCGACGGCCAACACGCTCACGACGCCCACCACGTTGGCGTCCAAGAACACCAAGATCGTGTTCGACATCGCCAAGGCGAACCAGTTGCTCGACGAGGCCGGCTACACCCGGGGTCCGGACGGCATCCGGCAGAAGAACGGGGTGAAGCTCCAGGGCGTGTACCAAACGAGCGTCAACTCGCTCCGCCAGAAGGAGCAGGAGATCATCAAAGCCGGATGGCAGCAGATCGGCGTGGCGATGACCCTGAAATCGATCGACGCCGGCGTGTTCTTCTCGAGCTCTCCCGGAAACAACGACACGTGGGCCCACTTCTACGCGGACGTGGAGATGTTCACCACCGGATTCGGCTCGCCGTTCCCCAGCGCGTACATGGCACGGTGGTACACGGGCGACCCCGCCAAGGACATCCCGCAGAAGGAGAACGACTGGTCCGGGATCGCCTGCACCCGCTGGATCGACAAGACGTTCAACGATCTGTACGACGAGGCCCAGCACGAACTCGACCCCCAGAAATCGCGCCAGTTGTGGGTCATGATGAACGACCGGGTCGTCGGCCAGGCCGTCGGCATCCCGCTGGTCGACCGGAAGCTCGTGTCGGCCCGCGCGAACACGCTCGACACCGGGCCGAACATGTCCCCCTTCGACGACGAGACGTGGAACATCGCCGATTGGAAGCGCAGGGCGTAGCGTCCGCGCGGAGCAACGCGGCAGATGTCCCGGGCCCGCAGGGAGTTCCTAGGAACACCGCGAACTCCCTGCGGCGCCGGCGGATCGGCGGGCAACGGTGTTTATAGGCACATGATCGGCACGTGGAGCACGTGAGTCCTACCCATAGAGGGGTGACAGGCATGGCGGAGCGAGGCCTCAGCTTGCTTGTTCATGACCTTCGGACCGGCCGGTTGACCCGGCGCCAGGCGGTCAGCCGGCTGATCGCCCTCGGGATGTCGGCGAGCGGGATCAGCGCCGTGCTCGCGGGCGCGGCCCCGCGGGCCGCCCGGGCGGCGGCCGGGGGACGAGGCGCCTCGGGCGTGCTGAAGCTGCTGTTCTGGCAGGCTCCCACGATTCTCAACCCGCACGTCGCCCAGGGGACGAAGGACTACCTCGCCTCCCGCGTGTGCTGCGAGCCGCTGCTCACCGTGGACGAGGCCGGCAATTTCACGCCGGTGCTGGCCGCGAACGTGCCGTCCCGCGCGAACGGGCAGGTCGCCGCGGACGGCAGGTCGGTCACCTACAAGCTCAAGCCCGGGGTCAAGTGGGCGGACGGCCGGCCGTTCACCGCGGACGACGTCGTGTTCACGTACCAGTTCGTCGCGAACAAGGAAACCGGGGCCACGACGTACAGCACGTACGCCAACGTCGCCAAGGTCGAGCCCGTCGATCCGCTGACGGTCAAGATCACGTTCAAGGCGCCGACCCCGGCCTGGTACCTGCCGTTCGTGGGCGGTAACGGCATGATCGTGCCGCGTCACGCGCTCGACGCCTACGTCGGCAGCAATGCGCGCAACGCGCCGTTCAATTTGAAGGCGTTCGGCACTGGGCCCTACGTGGTGGACAGCTTCAGGCCCGGCGACCTCGTCGTCTACTCGATCAATCCCAATTACCGCGAGCCCAACAAGCCGGCGTTCTCCCAGTTGCAGATCAAGGGCGGGGGCGACGCCGTGTCCGCCGCGCGCGCGGTGTTCGAGACCGGGGAATATGACTACTCCTGGAACCTCCAGGTCGAATGGCCGGTGCTGCAGCACATGATCGCGGAGGGCAAGGGGCAGCTCATCACCGGGGCAGGCGGCGGCGTCGAGCAGATCTACTGCAACATGACGGATCCGAACAAGGAGGTGGACGGCCAGCGGTCGTCGGTCAAGGCGCCGCACCCGTTTTTGACCGACGTCAAGGTGCGTCAGGCCCTCGCGCTCGCCGTCGACCGGCAGACGATCGCGCAGCAGCTCTACGGGCTGGAGGGGGACGCGACCGCGAACGTGCTCACGACCCCGACGAGCCTCGCCTCGAAGAACACCAAGATGGTGCACGACGTCGCCAAGGCCAACCAACTGCTCGACGAGGCGGGCTGGCAGCGGGGCCCCGACGGCATTCGCCAGAAGGGCGGCGTCAAGATGCAGGTCACGTACCAAACGAGCGTCAACAGCCTGCGGCAGAAGGAGCAGGAGATCGTCAAGGCCGGCTGGGGCCAGATCGGCGTCGGTACGACGCTCAAGTCCGTCGACGCCGGCGTCTTCTTTAGCAGCTCGCCGGGCAACAACGACACGTACGCGCACTTCTACACCGACGTGGAGATGTTCACCTCGACGTTCGACTCCCCGTTCCCGGCGGCGTACATGGGGCGGTTCTACAGCGGCGACCCCGCGAAGGACCTGGCGCAAAAGGAGAACAACTGGGCGGGCCTCAACATCTGCCGCTGGGTCGACAAACAATACAACGCGTTGTACGAGCAGGCGCAGGCGGAGCTCGATCCCAAGAAGGGCGCCGATCTGTGGATCAAGATGAACGACCGCGTCGTGGACCAGGCGGTGTCGATCCCGCTCATCGACCGGAAGTCGGTGGACGCGCACAGCAACAGCCTCGACGTCGGCAAGAACCTCTCGCCGTTCGACGTCGGGACCCGCAACATCGCCGACTGGCGGCGCAAGGCGTAGTCGCGGCCGGGCCGGAACGGTGACGGTGCCGGCGTGACCGGGTACATCGCGCGGCGGCTCCTGGCGTCGGTGCCCACGCTGGTCCTGATCAGCATGGTCGTGTTCGGCATCCTCGCGCTCGCCCCCGGCGACCCGCTGGGCCAGTTCGCCGCCAACCCCGACGTGCCGCCCGAGGTGCGCATGAATATCCGCCACCAGCTCGGGCTCGATCAACCGATCCCGGTCCGCTACGTGAAGTGGAGCACGGCGTTCCTCCACGGCGACTGGGGCTACTCGTTTGCCAGCCGCGTGCCGGTCGACCGGCTGATCCTCCAGCGCCTGCCCACCGATCTGTGGGTGGTGGGGTCGTCGTATCTGGTGGCGGTGGCGCTGGCGGTCCCGATCGGCGTGCTGTCCGCCGTGAAGCAGTACTCGGTCTTCGACCAGATCGCGACGACGTTCGCCTTCATCGGGTTCTCCCTGCCGACGTTCTTCACGGGTCTCTTGTTCATCATCGTGTTCAGCGTCCGCCTGCGCTGGTTGCCGTTCATCTACAACGTGCAGGTCACCGACCCGCTCGGCATGATCAAGCAGGCGGTGATGCCGGTCGGCGTGCTGGCGCTGTTCAACTCCGCGAGCCTGATGCGCTACGTCCGGTCGTCGATGCTCGACCACGTCGGTCAGGACTACGTCCGCACCGCGCGCGCCAAAGGGGTGGTGCAGCGCAAGGTCATCGTACGCCACGTGCTCCGCAACAGCCTGATCCCCGTCGTGACGCTGCTCGCGCTCGGTCTGCCCGCGGTGTTCGTCGGCGCCGTGATCACCGAGCAGATCTTCCGCGTCCCGGGCATCGGGTCGCTGCTCATCGCGTCGATCCAAAACAGCGACACGCCGGTGGTGATGGCCATCACGTTCGTCTACGCGATCCTGGTGGTGCTGTTCAACATCGTGGCCGACGTCTTGTACGGGTTGCTCGATCCCAGAATTCGGTACGGCTGAGACGCCATGGCGAGCGTCCCCCCCGGCCACGCTGCGTCCGTTCCCGCCGCCATCCGCCCGTTTGCGGCAGCCCGGCCGCGCCCCGCGCGCACCATGTGGGGCGACGCGTGGCGGCGCTTCCGCCAGCACCGCCTGGCCATGGCGGGCGCCACGGTCTTTCTCGTGTTGACCGCGGCCACGGTGATCGGTCCCGTCGTCTATCGGGTCGGGATCAACACCATCGACTTCCACGCGTCCATGGCGCCGCCGTCGGCGGCGCACCCGTTCGGGACGAACGATCTCGGCCAGGACATGCTGGCCAGGGTCCTCTACGGCGGGCGGCTGTCGATCGCGGTCGGCATCACCGCGATGCTCATGTCCGTGACGGTTGGGACGCTCATGGGGGCGATCGCAGGCTTTTTCGGCCGCAGCACGGACCTCCTGCTCATGCGTGTCACGGACGTGTTCCTGTCGCTGCCGTCGCTCCCGCTGCTCCTGCTCGTCATCTACCTGTACCGCGACACGCTGACGCGGCTGTTCGGCCCGCAGTTCGGCATCTTCTGGCTGATCGTGGTGGTGATCGGCGGCTTGAACTGGATGCCGACGGCCCGGCTAGTGCGCGCCGGGTTCCTGGCGGTGAAGGAAAAGGAGTTCATCGAAGCGGCCCGGAGCTTGGGCGTCGGAACCTTGTCACAAATCTTCCGGCATATTCTGCCGAACGTGCTGAGCCCCGTCATCGTCTCCGCCACGCTGTCGGTCGGGTCGGCGATCATCGCGGAGTCGACCCTGTCGTTTCTCGGCCTGGGGTTCCCGCCGGACACGCCGACGTGGGGGCGCCTGCTGTACGATTCGCAAAACTACCTCGATATGGCCCCGCACATGGCGCTGTTCCCCGGCTTGATGATCTGTCTCGCCGTGCTCTCCGTGAACTACGTCGGCGACGGGTTGCGCGACGCGCTCGACCCGCGGCGCCTGCCTTGATCGCCGCCCCCGCCGGTTCCTCGCGCGACCGCTAAAACGCAGGATTTTCGGCTCGTGGCGCGAATACGCGCTGCGCGGCAGGCTGCTCACGTCGCGCTTTCTTCGGAGGATTGTAATGAAGCCGTGGTGGGCCGCGCTTCCTTTCCTATGGGTGTGTGTGTGCGTCGCGCCGTCCCCTGCGACCGCTGAGACCCCGCAGGTTCGTGTCGTTGTGAACGACGCCCCCGTCTCGTTGCCGCAGCCGGCGCAGACCGTGGGCGGCGTCGTCATGGCCCCGGTGGCGGCCGTCGTGCAGGCGTTTGGCGCGACGATCCAGTGGGATCCGGCCGCCCGCGCGCTCGCGGTGCAGGGGGTGGCGGGGACGTCGCTGCGGATGGTCGTCGGGCAGACGACCGTCACCCAAGGCGAGGCCCGCTGGGACCTCCCGATGGCGCCCGCGCTTCGGGACGGCGTGCTCGTCGCACCGATCGCGCCGCTGCTGCGCGGCCTCGGCGCGTACGTCAAGCTGCACGACGACGGGACGCTCGATGCCGTCTCGCAGGTGACCGGCGTGGACTGGCATGCCGGCGATGCCGGCCTCACGATCACGATCTCGGCGACGGGGCCCGTGCATGCCGCGGGGAGCCTGCTGCACGGGCCGGAGCGGCTCGTGATCGATCTCGACAGCGCCGTGATCCGGCTTGCGGCCCCGACGGCGCAGATCGCCTCCGGCGCCGTCGTGGGTATGCGCGCAGCGCAGTTCCACGTGCAGCCGTACGTGACGCGGCTGGTCTTCGACCTCGCCCGGCCGGTGCCGTTTCGCGTAGCCGGCGGCGGGGCGGCGGTGACCGTGGCGATCGGGGCCGGCGCCGGCCCCACGGTCGCGCATGGTTCCGCGGGATCCGGAGCAGGCGCCGCGCCGTCCGCGTCATCGGCGACGGTGTCGGCCCGGCCCGACCCGTCGCAGCCCGCGGCGGCTGCGGGTGCGGGCTCGCCGTCATCGTCCGCGACGGCCTGGGGTCCGGCGGCTCCATCATCGCCGGTTCCCCCCGGGCGGGGGCCGGCGGCGCCCGGGCAGGCGCCGGGTTCCCCCTCGAGCGCGGGACCGGGCGGCGCCTCGACGCCCGCGACACCGGAGGGCCAGGGATCCCCCGCGACCGGGGCGCGTGCGGCGCCGCCTGTGTCCGCCGCGAGCCGATCGACCGCCGCGGCTCCGCCGCCGGCCGCAACGCCGGTGTCCGGATCCGCGTCCGGCGGAGGCGGCAGTGCCGGCGGGACCGGCGGCAGCTTCGACGCGTCGGGCGGGGCGGTCGCGAGCAAGGACGCGGGCGCCCCGGAGCCCGTTGCGCTCCCGCCGCTACCCGAGTTCGCGGACAGTGCGGGCGCGTTTCACGTGGAGTCGGTGACCTACGACGATGCCGGCGGACGCCTCGTCATCCGCGCGTCGCAGCGAATCACGGTCGATGTCCATCAATGGACGTACCCGGATCGCGTCGCGCTCGACATCCACAACGGGGTGTTCCGGGACCGCCGCGCCGACATCGAGATCGGCAGCGGCGGGATCCGCAACGTGGTCGTCTCGCAGTTCGGCCTGCACCCGAACCTGACCCGGGTGCTCGTGCACCTGAACCACAAGATCGCCTACACCGTGGCCACGGCGGACGGCGGCCGGACCGTGACGGTCGTGTTCGCGAACGCCGGCCGGCCGGGGCCGCTCGCGCCGGCGGTGATCATCGATCCGGGGCACGGTGGGGAGGACCCCGGCGCCATCGGGCCGCGGGGGACCCATGAGGCCGACGTCGCGCTCGGCATCGGGCGGCTGGTCAAGGCCGCGCTGGAGCGCCAGGGCATGCACGCCGTGCTCACGCGCAACGACGACAGCACGGTGGCCCTCGAGGACCGCCCTGATCTCGCCGAGCGCTACGGGGGCGTCGTGTTTGTGAGCATCCACGCCAACGCCAGCGCCGACCCGAGCGTGCAGGGGACGACGACGTACTACTACACGCCGCAGAGCCGGGCCCTCGCGGAGATGGTGCAGGCCGAAGTCGTGCGGGCGCTCGGCGAGCCGGATCGCGGCATCCTGGCGGCGCGCTTCTACGTGCTCGTCAACACGCAGATGCCGGCGATCCTGGTCGAAACCGCGTTCATCAGCAACGCCGCGGAGGAGGCGATGCTCCGCGATCCGGCGGTCCAGACGCGCATCGCCGAGGCGATCGCCCGGGGCGTCGCCGCGTTTCTCTCGGAGCAGGCGCAGCCCACCGCCCACTGAGGCCCGACCCGGCACGTGCCTCCCGGAGGAGGCGCGGCCCGCCGCTCGTTCGGGCCCCGGCGCCGAAGGACCGGCTCGCCGCCGCCACGAAGCAACCGCGGGATTTGTCCCGACGACAGCGGTCTGCCGTGCCGCGCGCCGCCGGCGCGAGAAGCGCCGTGTATCGGGGGGTCGCACCGAACCGATGATGCCCCGGCGAGCCGCGCGGCCGGCGGCGCAAACGCTCCGAGGAGCCCGTGATGGCGCGTCGCGATGGCCGGACGCCGGACCAGCTCCGGCCGTTGGTGCTGACCCGCAAGTACAACAAGTACGCCGAAGGCTCGGTCTTGGTGCAGCTCGGCGACACCCGCGTGATCTGCACGGCGAGCATCGACGAAAAGGTGCCGCCGTTTCTGCGCGGCAGCGGCCAGGGCTGGGTCACCGCGGAGTACGGCATGCTGCCGCGCGCCACGCACGAGCGCAGCCCCCGGGACGCCGCCGTCGGCCGCGTCGGCGGGCGCACGCAGGAGATCCAGCGCCTCATCGGGCGGTCGCTGCGCGCCGCCGTGGACCTGGCCCGGCTCGGCGAGCGCACCATCCAGATCGATTGCGACGTGCTCCAGGCCGACGGCGGAACGCGCACGGCGGCGATCACCGGCGCGTTTGTGGCGCTCGTGGACGCGCTCTCGCTGCTCCGGCGCACCGGCGCGCTCTCCAAGCTCCCGGTCGGCGAGTTCATCGCGGCCACGAGCGTGGGGATCGTGGACAACGTACCGGTGCTCGATCTCACCTACGAGGAAGACTCCCGGGCGCGGGTCGACATGAACGTCGTGATGACGGAGTCCGGCAAGTTTGTGGAACTGCAGGGGACCGGGGAAGGGGGGCCGTTCTCCAAGCAGGAGGCCGCCGCGCTGATGGCGCTCGCGGAGCGGGGCATCGTGACGCTGGTCGCCCGCCAGCGGGAGGCGCTCGCGGACTCGCTCACGGCCACGTGACGGCGCCCCGGGACCCGCGCGGGCGACCGCGGCTGCTCCTGGCCACGCGGAATCCGGACAAGATCCGGGAGATCCGCGCGATCTACGCGCACCTGGCCCTGGACATCGTCACGCTGCGGGATCACCCCGGTGTGGGCGAGTTGCCGGAACCCGGCGGCACCTACGCCGAAAACGCGGTGAGCAAGGCCGCCGCCGCGTCGGCGGCCACCGGCCTCCCGGCCATCGCGGATGACTCGGGCATCGAGATCGACGCGCTCGGAGGCGCCCCCGGGCCGCGCTCCCGGCGCTTCCTCGGTGATGAGGCCACGGACGCCGACCGTAACCGGCACGTGTTGGACCTGCTGCGGGACGTCCCCGACGATCGCCGTACGGCCCGCTATCGCGCCGCGATCGCGGTGGTGGTGCCGGGCCGCGAGCCGCGGCTCTTCGAGGGCGTGTGCCCGGGACGAGTGGCCCGCGCCCCGCGCGGCACCGGCGGCTTCGGCTACGACCCGTTGTTCGTGGCGGCGCCCGACGGCCGGACGATGGCGGAGCTCAGCTTCGACGAGAAGAACCGGATCAGCCACCGCGCGCGGGGCCTCCGGGCGGCCGAGCCTTACCTCGTATCCGAGCTCCTCGGCGATCGCGGGGAGGAGGGCTCCGCGCCGGGCGCCAATACCGGGTGAGACGCGTCGCGCACCGGGGACGCGCTCACGGCGCGCAGACGGCGCCTGCGGGTCCTCGTGGGGAGGGCTGCATGACGCTCAGTAAGTTCCTGACGTACTGGTCGTTGCTCTTTGCCATCCTGACGATCTGGGGCTTTTCCGTCCTCGTCGCGCTCATGGACGCGAAGGACGAACTGCGGGCGAGGTTCAAGCGGCCGCTGACCGGTCGATGACGCTCAGCAAGTTTTTGACCTACTGGTCGCTGCTGTTTGCGATCCTCACGATCTGGGGCTTCTCCATTCTCGTCGCGCTCCTCACGGCCAAGGACGAACTCCTGGAGGCGTCGCGGCGCCGCCGCGCGGCGGCGCGTGCTCGGCCGGCCGTCCTCGATCCCCTCGCGACGCGGTCAGTGGCGGAGACGCTGACGCCGCGACCCATGACCGAACCGGAGCAGTGGGTGCTTGAGCAGGTCACACCCGTTGCGGAACGGCTTGGGATCCGCGCCCGGACGATCGTCATCCGGGACGCGCACGGGCACTTCGTGGTGCACTTGGCCCAGGACAAGCGCCTCGTGACCTACCGTCTCGACAAGGCGTGGGTCACCGACGCCCGGGCGGGCAAGGCCGAGCAACTCGACCGGATCCGGCAGGCGGTCGAGCGGTACCTGCGCGGTGAATTCCTCGGCGAAACGCCGGCGCCTGCGGCGGCGCCGGCCGCCCAGCCGGGCGCCGCCGCGGCGGCCGCAGCGTCGGGCGCCGCGCAGCCCGCAGGCGGCGCATCGAGCGCGCCCGGTGCGGCTGCAGGCGCGCCGAGCCGCGAAGAGCGCATCGCCGCCGCCAAGGCGAAAGCCGAGGCGATCAAGGCGCAACGCGCGTCGCAGGAAGGCCCCGACAAGCCCTCAGGCGGGTAATCGACGGGCGCCGGAAACCGAAGCCGCACCCCACGCTCGCCGGCACGGCGGCCGCCGCTCGACACCGCTCGAGCAGTGCCGTCGATGCCGCCTCTACCGCATCAACGCGGGCGGCGTACGCATGCGCTGGTGCGGGCGATGGCGGCGTTCGTCCAGCCGTCTTAGGCCTGGCGGGCGCGATGCAGGCGCGCCGTTGCCAGGGCGATCTGGCGGCCCTCATCAATCCGGACAACGTGGACGGCCACGCGGCTCTGCGGGCCGGAAATCACCGGAGCGTTGGCGGCGTTGGCGCGCTCGTCCAGGTGGGCGCCGAGGAACGCCAGGTGGCTGATGATCTCCGCGCGGATCGGCGCCGCGTGCTCCCCGACGCCGCCCGTGAATACCACCTGCTCGCAGCCGCCGAGCGCGGCCGCGAACGCCCCGACCGCCTTCGCCGCGCGGTAGCAAAACACTTCGATCGCGAGCCGCACCGCGGGCTCGCCCGCGCGGTCGAGGAGCGTCTTCATGTCGCCGGATACGCCCGACAGGCCGAGAAGCCCGCACTCGTGATTGAGCGCGTGCTCCACCCGCTCCGCGGGCCATCGCTCCCGGCGCTGGAGATACAGCGGGATCGCCGGATCGAGGTCGCCGGACCGCGTCGCCATCGCGAGACCCTCGAGCGGCGTGAGCCCCATCGTCGTGTCCACGCTCCGGCCGTCGCGGAGCGCCGTGGCCGAGCATCCGGCCCCCAAGTGCAGCAGGACCGCGCGCCCGCGCAGCTCCGAGCCGAGTTGGGCAACCGCGTCCGCGCACGCGAGGCCGTGGAACCCATACCGGCGGACCCCGGCCGCCCGCCACGCCGCGGGCACGGCATACTCGGCGGCGCGCGCGGGGAGCGTGGCGTGGAACCCGGTGTCAAAGACCACGGCCTGGCGCAGGCCGGGGCGCGCGCGCGCCAGGTGCCGAATCACCCGAAGCGCGGGCGGCACGTGGAGCGGGACGAGTTCGGCGAGCGCGTCCAGGTCGGCGAGCACCTCGTCCGTGACCCACGCGGGCTCCCGATGGCGCGGTCCGCCGTGCACCACCCGATGCCCGGCGCAGTCCAGCTCCGCGGGTCCGAGGCGCCCGAGCAGCGCGTCCAGCGCCGCCGCATGGTCCGGAAAGCCCGGGGTCTCTTCCTCGCGGCCGCCGTCCGCGACCGTCGCCCGCGGGGCGCCGATGCGATCGGCCCGCAGGACCGTGACCGGCGCGGGGCCGGGGACGTTCCAGAGGTCAACCCGGAGCGACGAGGAGCCGACGTTGACCGCGAGAATGCGCGTGGATGCCACGATCCGCCCCCGGGGCCTACCCTAATACGGCCATGTCCAGTCGCGGACCTCGGGAAGGTCGTCGCCGTGCCGGCGCACGTACTGCCGGTGCTCCACGAGCTTGTCGCGCAGGAACTGCTTGAAGTGAGCGCCCACGCGCGCCAGCCGGGGCACGCGGTTGACGACGTCCCCGGCGAGATGGAAGCGGTCGAGGTCGTTCATCACCGTCATGTCGAACGGGGTGGTCGTCGTGCCTTCCTCCTTATAACCGCGAACGTGGAGGTTGGGGTGGTTGGCGCGGCGGTACGTGAGCCGGTGAATGAGCCACGGGTACCCGTGATACGCGAAGATCACGGGCTTGTCCGTCGTGAACATCGAGTCAAACTCGGCGTCGGGCAGCCCGTGCGGATGTTCCGTCGACGGCTGGAGCGTCATGAGATCCACCACGTTGACGACGCGGATCTTGAGGTCCGGGAAGTGGCGGCGGAGCAGGTCGACGGCGGCGAGCGTTTCCAGCGTCGGAACGTCGCCCGCACATGCCATCACGACGTCCGGCTCGGCGTCTTCGTCGGTGCTGGCCCACGTCCAAATGCCGATGCCGGCCGTGCAATGCTTGATCGCCGCGTCCATGGCCAGCCACTGCGGCGCGGGTTGCTTGCCCGCCACGATGACATTCACGTAGTGTCGGCTGCGCAGGCAGTGATCCAGCACCGACAGGAGCGTGTTCGCATCGGGCGGGAGGTAGACGCGGACGACGTCCGCTTTCTTGTTGACCACATGGTCGATGAAGCCGGGATCCTGATGGCTGAAGCCGTTGTGGTCCTGCCGCCACACGTGCGATGTGAGCAGGTAATTGAGCGACGCGATCGGCCGGCGCCATGGGATCTCGCGCGTCACCTTCAGCCACTTGGCGTGCTGGTTGAACATCGAGTCGACGATGTGGACGAATGCTTCGTAGCAGGAAAAGAGCCCGTGCCGTCCGGTGAGGAGGTACCCTTCGAGCCAGCCCTGGCAGAGGTGCTCGCTCAATACCTCCATGACCCGGCCGTCCGGGGAGAGATGATCATCGGTGGGAAGGATCGTCCCCGTGAACGCGCGGTCGGTGGCCTCGAAGACGGCCTCGAGCCGGTTGGACGCCGTCTCGTCGGGGCCAAAGAGCCGGAAGGAACAGGGGTTGTGCTTCATGATGTCGCGCAGGAAGCGGCCCGCGACCCGCGTGGCCTCGCCCATCACGCGTCCGGGCGTGGAGACCGCGACCGCGTAGTCACGGAAATCGGGCATCTCGAGATCGCGGAGCAGGGTCCCGCCGTTCGCGTGGGGATTGGCGCCCATCCGGCGGTCGCCGCGTGGCGCCAACTCCGCGAGCGCCGGCCGGAGGGCTCCGCCGGCATCAAACAACTCCTCGGGGCGATAGCTCCGCATCCACTCCTCGAGCATGCGCAGGTGCTGGGGGTTCGACCGGACCTCGGCGAGCGGCACTTGGTGGGCGCGCCACGTGCCTTCGACCGGGAGGCCGTCCACGACCTTCGGGCCCGTCCACCCCTTCGGCGTACGGAGGACGATCATCGGCCAGACCGGACGCCCGCGGAATCCCTCCGCGCGCGCGACACGCTGGATCGCGCGAATATCCTCGAGGACCGCGTCCAGCGTCGCCGCCATGAGCTGGTGCATCGGCTCCGGCTCGTCGCCCTCGACCCAGTACGGGCGGTACCCGTACCCCGCGAGCAAGGAGGCGAGCTCGTCCTCGCCGATCCGCGCGAGCACGGTGGGGTTCGCGATCTTGTAGCCGTTGAGGTGCAGGATCGGGAGGACCGCACCGTCGCGCACCGGGTTGAGGAACTTGTTGCCGTGCCAGCTGGTGGCGAGCGGCCCCGTCTCGGCCTCGCCGTCGCCCACCACACAGCACACCAGGAGATCGGGATTGTCGAACGCCGCCCCGTGGGCGTGGGCCAGCGCGTACCCCAGTTCTCCGCCCTCGTGGATCGACCCCGGCGTCTCCGGGGCCGCGTGGCTGGGGATGCCGCCCGGAAACGAGAACTGTGTGAAGAGCCGCTTCAGGCCCTCCGCGTTTCGCGGAACGTGCGAATACAGTTCGCTGCACGTGCCTTCGAGATAGGTGTTCGCGACGAGACCGGGACCACCGTGGCCCGGCCCGGCGACGTAGATGGCGTTGAGGTCGTGCTGCTTGATGAGCCGGTTGAGATGCACGTAGACGAAATTCAGCCCCGGCGTTGTGCCCCAGTGGCCGAGCAGCCGGGGCTTGATATGGGCCGGCGCCAGCGGTTCCCTGAGCAACGGATTGTCGTATAGGTAGATCTGCCCGACGGATAGATAGTTGGCCGCACGCCAATAGGCGTCCATGGCCGCGAGTTCCGCCGGGGACAGCGGTGTGCCGGCAGCCCGGCGCACCTCCGAACCGCTGGTCTCGGTGTGCATGACGGCAGGGTCCTTGGTGAGGAATTTACGCGCGCAGGCGAGCCGGTGTCGCGCGGCACGCCACCGGCGTTCTTCGCCGTTTGCCGGTATTTTCCCGTCCTGGGCGGTTTTGGGTGCGCTCTCGGGCGCGGACCCGGCCGGTGAATCTCCATGCCGCGGTCGGTCGAGCGCCGGCCGCGGTGAGATCGCGGGCTGCGGCGCCACCAGGAGGCGCCTGGCGTCGCGTCGCTACCGGGTACACGTGGCGTACGCCACGGATGCGGCGGTGCCGCACGCCGCGGTGGCGAGGATGCAGACGATCCCCGAAGGCTCGGGGCACGCCGCCGCCACCGCGCCTCCGGGTGCCGTCCAACACGCGGTCGCGCACGGCGCCCCGGCTGTCCCGGCCAGCACCGCCGGGCGTTGCCCCGCCGTCGGCGCAAAGGCACCCGCCGACCGGGACTCGTTGCCAAGGATGACCGACCGGAACACCGCCGCGAACGGTTCGGCGGGCCGTCTTACGTCGACCGGCAGGAACGTCTCTAGATCCGGCGCGTCCCACGGATCTCGCAGGCTCCAGGTCTCGAAGTCGAACAGGCCGCGCCAGATTCGCGAGTCAGCCTGCACTTCGACCACGGCCGCGCCGGTAGTGGGGAGCACTCCGGATTCCACCGCGAGCGTGCTCGCGTCCCACCGCAACCGGTAGTTCGCGGGCCCGGCCCGTATGGCGAGCGATGCGGCACCGAGCGTCCGGGGCACCACCTGGAGCGGGGCGCTCGCCGACACCGTAGCGAGCACCGTGCTCCCCTGAAGGATGTCGATCGCGGCCTGGGCGGCCGCCCCGGCCGTGCTCCTCGTGACGCGGGCGCGGATAATTCCGAGCGGGCCGGCGTAGGAGGCCTCCAGCAGCGCGCCAAACATGCCCGTGCGCACGTCGACGAGCGGTTCCTCGGCCTCGCCGGTGCCGCACCCGGCCGCGCCCCGCCAACCCGCCAGCGCCGTTCCGATTGAAGCCGTGAGAAGCTGCCGTCGGGTCAAACAGCGGGTCGGCGAAGCGCGGACGCGTGTGCCGCCGAAGCACCGCATGTCTCAGCACTTCGCCTCATGCAGGTGCGTTCCTCGGGCGGTTCCTCAGATTGGATCTCCGCTAAAGAGGCCGCGCCCGAACGTGCGGCGCGGCCTTGTCCCCGAATCCTAACCGGACCCGCGAGACCGAGATAAGGTACTCGATCTACCTGGTTCCGGTCGTCTCCTTGACCTTGTGTCCGATCACTTCTCCCGTCGTCACGCGAGTCGCGGTGGGAAGCACATCGGGATGCTTCTTCACCCAGTCCGCCGCGACCCTATTGGATTCCTCAGCGTTCGCTTTGGTGTCGAAGATGCTGGTCGACAGGACCGTCCCGGCACCGGCGTCCGTGAAGTAGTAGCCCATGAAGCCCGGAATCGCACTGATCAACGGCGCAAACTCCTCGTGGAAGGACCGCGCCAACTCCTTCGGATTCGATACCTTCTCGTACTGCCGCACGCTTAGATACATGGCAACCCTCCATCTCCCCACAGGGAGCGGTTCTTTGGGGCTTTCTCCTTCGAGAAACCGACCGAATGAAATGAGCGGGCCGTCGACGTGAGGAAGAAGAACCGACCTCATTCTATCCTTTGTTCGCGCAGGGAAGCGAACTCCATATGGCGTCGTATCTGCCCAAACTCGGGCGCTTACCCTCCAGTGAGTATGCTTTCACCTCTCTAGCCTGCGCCACAGACGAGAAACGCAGCACAGCTGCATCGTACGGAGCAGACGCAACGACGACGGCCGGTGGAGCGCCGATGGACAATCTCGGCCGTCGTGATATCCAGGCGGTTATCGGAGTGCGGATCTCCGCGGGCTGCACGCATCAGATGCGGGGGGAGAAGCTACGAGGGCGGATGAGCCACACCGGCAACAGTTTTCTGATACACTGAATCGAGAAGGGGTGTAGCATAAGCTTTTGCGGGGCGTAGCGCAGCCTGGTAGCGCGTCTGCTTTGGGAGCAGAAGGCCCCCGGTTCGAGTCCGGGCGCCCCGACCAGATTTACAAGAGCTAGCGTGCATCCGCTGTTCTGACCACGGTATTTGGTGTCTTCCTGGTGCCTTCACAATCGGGTGTCTAAGCCGTAGCCCTGGGCGGAAGAGCCTGTGGGCGCTCCCCTTCGGCTAAAGAGCAGCGTGTCGGGCCGCGCCCACGCCGACGAACGCGTCCCGCATCAGGTTGTTTGTACAGCTCCGTCCGCGAGGTGCTCGCGCTCGAGCCGGTACCGCGGTGGGAGTGGTTGGCGGAGCTGTACGGCACGCGCCTCGATTCGGTAGCCGGACTTCAGGCTGCGGCATGAGAAAGCGGGGCACAACTTATCGAGGATGATAGCTGCTCGCGTTGATGCCGAGCGCCCGTCCGGCCCGAGCGTCGGGAGGAGACGATGTCGAGCTGTCCACCTACCATGGTCCCCCAGCCGCGCCGGGTTCGAGCAACCTCATCCCGGCTATCGACGCGGCTCGACGACCTCAACACGGCCGGCAACTACGCTGAGATGAAAGTTGCGTGCTGGGAGCGTCACGGAACGCCGGTGGTGCTCCCAGGTGAGGTCCGCAAGATCGGCCGGCAGGCGGTCCTGGAGATTGTCATGGCGAAGCCAGCCTAATGGCTGTCGACCACGTCCTTCTAGTACACGGCTACAGCGTGCGCCAATTGAGCGCGTACGCGCGGTTCCCGGCGCTCCTGGCCGCACACGGGATACCGAATAGCAATATCTTGCTCTCCGCGTTCCTGTCGCTCGACGACGCCGTGACTTGTGACGATCTCGCCGGCGCGCTCGAGGATCACGTAACGAAGTTCGAAGCGGCCAGTGGAACGATCGGGCGCACCGCACTCCTTTGCCATTCGACCGGCGCGATCGTCGCCCGGCGGTGGATCCTCAACCGCGCGACCGCCGGCCGCCCGCTGCCATCGCACCTTGTGAGCTTCGCCGGCGCGAACCACGGATCCACGCTGGCGCAGGTCGGGCGTACCATCATTGCCCGATTGTTTCGCGACGTGATCGAGCAGTCCGCGGTAGGGGCGCAGGTGCTGGCCGATCTCGACTACGGGAGCAGCTTCCTATGGAGCCTCAACACCGACTGGCTGAACGCTGCCAGCGCAGGAGGGCTGGAGGCGCTACGTGTCTTTAGCCTGGGCGGCGACAATCACGGCGGGTTTGCGGGAGAGGTATTTTGGCAGGTTGGTGAACGCGGATCCGACAGCATCGTGCGCGTTTGCGGGGCCAACCTCAATTATACGGTCGTTGAGGCCGATCCCCAGGCAACACCGCCACGGCTTCGAGTGACCTCCGCCGCCCGGCCGACCGCGCATCTTGTCGTCCCCGGGTACACTCATGGCGGCATCATCGGTGACGTGCGTGCCGCCACCGATGTGCCGTTTGCCGCGCTGCTGCAGGCCCTCGCGGTTGACGACGCGCCGGGATATCAGGCGGTCGCGGCCGACTGGGCGGCACGGACCGCGCAGTGGACGGCGCAACATCCGGATGAGACCAACGCGATGATCGTATTCCGCCTCAGGGACGAGGCGCTCCGGCCGATTCCCGATCACCTCGTTCTCATCGTCGATCAGGCCGGTGATGCGTCGGCGGTGAGCAGTGCCCTCGAGCCGCATCAACCGATCCAGAATGCCGAGGAGCCATCGTCGGTGAGCTTCTACGTCAACCATGGGCGGTTTACGGCGACGAGCCCGCATGTGCTTCACCTCGAAGCCCGGAGCGGGAGCCGGTTCATCGACTATCGTGATATCGACTACCCGGTCGACGGCGCGTTGGCTACGCTTGTCCGTCCCAACGAGACGACATACGTCGATGTCCGGCTCGCCCGTGGTGTCGACGCGACGTACGCGGTCGTGCCGTACGATCCGACCCGGGATGTTACCCGGACCTGGCCGCCCTTGCCCGCATAGGCGGCCTGCCCTTCGGCGGGGTGTCTAGCGTAACTATAAGCTGGCTATCCGTATGCGCGCGGAGGAGCAGCTGCTGGGGAGTCAGTTTGACGACGAGTACGAGGCTTACCGCGCCCGAACATCGACTGATTCAGGGACTCTACTGAGGGACGACCGGCCGGTTGGTCCCCGCGGCCCCGCGTGATGTTGCTCCGCGCCTTGCTTTGGATGATGGCGGCGGTGGCCCTCCTCATCGCCAGGCTTGAACCCGCAGTCCATCGCTTCCTGCTCGTCATTTCCTTCAATCTGACCGTGGATCGCGTGCGCGAGAGCATCGCCCCGTGGGGGCCGTGGGCGGCCGTGGCATCGACGGCCATCATGGTCGTGCAGACGTTCCTCCCCTTTCCCGCCGACCTCCTCATCATGGCCAACGGCGCCGCGTTTGGGTTCTGGGAAGGCCTCGCCGTGTCGCTTGCCGGGGCGGTCCTCAGCGGGTGCGTCGCGTTCGGGCTCGGACGAATCCTGGGCCGGCCCGCGGCCCTGCGGCTCGTGCCCGCATCGGTCGTGGATTGGGTGGACGGCGTGGCCGCGCAGGGCGCCTGGATGAGCGTCTTGGCGCTTCAGTTCCTTCCACTCGTTCCGTTTAGCCTGCTGAACTTTCTGCTCGGTATCACCCGGCTCACGTGGACGACGTTCCTGTGGACGCTGGCCGCGAGCATCCTGCCCGCCGACGTGCTCCTCGTGGCGCTCGGGCGCGGGGTCGGAGAAGGGCACGGCGCCGTGCCGTGGGCGTTCGCGGCGCTGGCGCTCCTGACGTTCGCGAGCGTGGGGCTCCGTTCCCGGATCGTCCACGCGTGGCACGCGCCCCAGGTCCACTGGCAGCGTCCTCGCCGATCATCCGTTTGAACACCGCCAGCCTGGATTTCAAGAGGGCCAAATCGATCCTCCACCCGATCCCCTCCAGGCAGCGCGGATGATACCGTACCTTTGGGGACATAGCAGGAGCGGGTAGGCTCTGAGGGCGTCGGCAATGGGCCCCGAAGGAGTTGATGGTCGTGGGCACGGCACAGGTGGACCTCCGCGATGAGGAGATGGCGATCCTTACGGGCGTCGAACAGCGGCTCGCCGGCGTCGCTGATTTCATTCGGTTGAATGCGCGTCGGCTCAGCGACTCTGATCCCCTGCGGGAGCAACTCGAGGAAATCCTGGAGGCGCTCGATGACGCGGTAGACGGCGTCCACGGTGCTGGCGCCGTCTTGTCATCGCACTGGCCCGGTGTCGACAGCCGGCGTCTGGCACGCGCGGCCACATCTTGTTCCAGACCCGGTGATCGTGCTTGAGGCCGACGAGCAGATGCTACTCTATCTGTATCGTCGTGTTGCCTCCCTGACAGCGCCCCTATTCGGGTTGGGGGCCCACGGTGGGCGCTGCATGGCTGCCCTCGAGAAATCCACGCAGCTTGCGCACCGTGGACGTGAACGCCGGATCGCCCTCGCGCCGTGGCCGCGGCAGTTTCACGTCGACGATTTCTGCCAGCGTGCCGTCCTTCATGACGCCGATGCGATCGGCCAATGTGACCGCCTCTTCGAAATGATGTGAAACCATGACCACGGTGGTCTTCGTATGCTCCCAGATCCGGAGCACATCGGCGTGGAGTTCGTCAGTCATGACTGGATCGAGGGCGGAAAAGGGCTCATCCATCAGGAGAACCTCGGGCTCGATCGCGAGTGCGCGCGCGATCCCGACACGCTGGCGCTGGCCGCCCGACAGCTCGCGAGGATACCGCTCGGCGAAGTCCTCCAGGTGGACCATGCGCAAGTGTCGTTCAGTAGTGGCTCTGACTTTGTCCCGATCGAACCCCTGCATCCGCACCGCGAAGGCAACGTTACGTTCCACGGTGAGCCATGGCAGCAGGGCGAAGGATTGGAAGACCATGCCGATGCGCTCCGGACGCACGACGGTTCCGGTGCTTGGCGCCTGGAGTCCGGCCATCAGTTTGATCACGGTGGACTTCCCGCATCCCGACGCGCCGATGAGACAGAAAAATTCCCTGTCGGCGATCGACAGCGAGAAGTCGCGAACCACATAGTTCGGCGGCGTCACGTAGGACTTGCTGACGTGCGCCAGCACGATGGGCGCAGTCCCGTTAATCAAAGCGGAACCTCTGGGACAAGCGGAGCAGCGGTTGCCAGACCGCGAAATTCATGAGCGTGACAACCAGAATCATCGCGGTCAGCGAGGCGAGAAACACGCCGTTCTTGCCTTGGGCGTTGGAGTCGACCAGCAAGCTGCCCAACCCCAGCAGGTCCTGGGAGGGATTTCCCTTCGGGATGTATGCGTGCAGAACCTCGGCGACGATCACGATCGTCCACCCCTGAGCCCAGGCGAGGAGTGACCCGGTCACGAGGAACGGGAACAGCGACGGCAAGGTAATAAACCAGAACCGGCGCCAGCCGCGGACGCGGAAGACGAACGCCGCCGATTTGATGTCGTCGGGGATGGTCTGGAGCCCGCCGATGACCGGGAAGACGATGTTCCAGACCATCGAGACGCAGATGACGAAGACCGCCGCCAGCTCGAAGGCATTGTTGGCCACGAAGAAGACCGCCACGACCGGAAAGAATGCCAGCACCGGAACCGACTGAAGAATGTCCGCGATCGGCAGGAAGATGGTTTGGATGCGCGGCGTGCTGCCGATGAAAAGGGCGAGCGGGACGGCCACGGCCACGGACAATATGAATGCCAGCACCATGCGCGCCAAGGTGTTGAGCGCCCCCTGCACGATGACGCCCAAGGAAATCCGGTTAACGTCAAAGGCATTGTGCGGGTACACGAAGTGCACCAGCAGGGCCGTCAGACCGATGGCGAGGCCGGTTGCGATCGCGATGGAAACCAGATAATGCGAGGGCGTCGTTTCGTAGAGCGGCATGTGATGGTGACGCGGATATCGGTTCACCTTCACAGCACGCCCTCCTCATCGGCCGTGGAAGCCCAGTGCGCGTCAGGCCGTGGCGCCGGTTCTGGCTCGATCGAATCTCAATCTTGGACCAGCCAGCATCGTGGAGCCCCGCCGCCCGGGACCACCAATCTTGCAAACCAACGCACGGCGGAGGATCGCCTGTCGAAAGCACCCCCGCATCCTATGCGACCAATGCGCCGCTGGTTCCTTGCGGGTCACCCCCTGGATAGTGGGGGGGTTGCCTGGGGCGAGTTTTCTCTTCGCGTGATGTGATCCTGGACCGATGCAGGAATCGGTTGAGTGTCCGATAGCGGAACGCGAGAGCGCGCGTTTACGCTGATACCGGACTCAATGACGCAAAGCCGAGGATACGGAGGTTAGAGATGTCCGACTTTCCAGTGTTCCTCGCGACCCGCGCATCGCTCGTTGTGCATGGCACGAGCAACGTGTCGACGGACACGCAAGCCCGATGTGCCGATAGGCTACCGTGAACACCGACGACGCGAATCGCCACGTGGAGGATCAGCGATGCAACCGATGACGCGACGAACGTTCCTTCGCCAGGGCGGGCTCACGGCGGGGAGCTTCATGGTCGCACCGTTGCTCGGGCTCGCCAGCACAGAGGCGGCCGCCGCTCCCGCGACGGTCACGAGGCTCAATAACGCCCACTGGGGACTCTTTACGGCAGAAGTGGTCGGCGGGCGGGTAGTCCGGACGATACCGTTCTCTAAGGATCCGCACCCGAACCCCATGGTAACGGTGATGCCGGACCTGCTCTACGGACCCAGTCGTGTCAAATACCCCATGATCCGCCGGGGATTCTACCGCGACCGGTCGCGCAGCGACACCGCTGGCCGCGGGGCAGAACCGTTCGTCCGCGTCTCTTGGGACGAGGCGCTCGGGATCGTCGCCGGCGAATTGCAACGCGTGAAGACGCAGTACGGGAACCGTGCCATCTACGGTGGCAGCTACGGGTGGCAGAGCCCCGGCAAGTTCCATAGTGCGACCGCGGCGATGCAGCGGCTCTTGGTGTTGCTTGGCGGCTACGTCTACCACGTGAACTCCTATAGCGCGCCTACCCTGCCGGTCATCAGTCCCCACGTGGTCGGGGATTCGGCGCCGCGGGCATCCGCGTGGCCGACGATCATTCGAAACAGCCGACTGGTCGTCATGTTCGGGTACGACCCGCTCGTCAACGCCGAGGTGGTGTCCGGAGACGGCGGCCACCTCATCATGGATTACGTCCGCCAGCTCCGGGACGCCAGGATCCCGGTCGTGTCCGTGAATCCGATTGAAACCGATACCGATCAGTACCTCCACGCCGAGCGGATCGCGATTCGTCCTAACACGGACACCGCGCTCATGCTCGCGCTGGCCTATATCTTCTACACCGAGAATCTCTACGCGCAGGACTTCCTCGCGAAGTGCACCGTCGGTTTCGACCGGTTCGCCGAGTATCTCAGCGGCCAGACCGACGGACAGCCGAAGTCGCCGGAGTGGGCCGCCGCCATCACCGAGGTGCCGGCGGCGACGATCCGGACACTCGCCCGCCGCATGGCGAAGTCGCCGACCATGCTCATGGGCGGATACCCGCTGCAGCGGGCGGCCCACGGGGAGCAACCAGTGTGGATGATGATCACGCTCGCGGCCATGCTCGGGCAGATCGGGCTTCCCGGTGGCGGCGTCCAGATCGATTTCCCCGGCCGCGTCGGCACGGCGCTCGGTATGGCGCCCGCTGTGCCCGGGTTGTCGACCGGGACCAACCCCGTCAAGGATTTCGTCCCGATCAACATGTGGACCGATCTACTCCTCAACCCCGGCAAAACGATCGACTACGATGGCCGCAAGATCACCTACCCGGACATCAAGCTGGTGTACTGGGCTGGCGGCAATCCGTTGCATCATGCCCAGGACGTGAACCGAGTGCTCCGTGCATGGCAGCGGCCGGAGGTCATCATCGTGCACGAATACGCGTGGACGGCGACCACGAAACACGCGGACATCGTCTTGCCGGCCACGACCGTTCTTGAGCGAAACGACATCATGGGGACGAGCCGATTTATCGCGGCGATGCAGCAGGCGGTCCCGCCGGTATTCGAGTCACGAAACGATTTTGACATCTGCGCGGCCCTCGCCGAGCGGCTGGGCGTTGATTCCCAATACACGGAGGGCAAGAATGAGATGGCGTGGCTCCGCCAATTCTACGGCGCCGCCCAGCAACAGATGCAAACGCGCACCAATATGCCGGACCAAGGGAACCAGCCTCAAGCGGTCGCGCTGCCGGACTTTGACACGTTTTGGCGGCAGGGGTATATCGAGTTCCCGGTCACCATGAATGCGGACCGGGTCGTGGCTTACGCGGATTCTCGGGCCGATCCGGCCAATCGCCCGCTCGGCACGCCGTCGGGAAAGATCGAGATCTACTCCCAGACCATCGCGGGGTTTGGCTACGAAGACTGCCCTGGGCATCCCACATGGATTCCGCCCGCGGAATGGCTGGGAAGCTCGCTTGCGGCGTGGTTCCCGCTCCACCTCCTGACACCCCACCCGAAGGATCGGCTGCACTCCCAGTTGGATCAGACGCGCCTGCACCAGCAGTATGAAGTGCGCGGCCGGGAGCCGATCTGGATCAATCCAGCGGACGCTCAGGCCCGCGGGATCGCCGACGGCGACATTGTCCGCGTGTTCAATGACCGCGGCCAGACGCTCGCGGGCGCGGTCGTCACTTCGCGGATCCGGCATGGCGTCGTCGCCATGCGCGAAGGCGGCTGGTACGATCCCTTGAGCCCAGAGGCGATCGGCACGCTCGATCGCCACGGGAGTGTGAACAACGTGACGACGGATGCCCCGAACTCGAAATTGTCCGACGGGAACCCATCCCACACGGCGTTGGTACAGGTCGAGAAGTACGTAGGGGTCCCACCAGCCGTCACCGCGTTCTCGCCACCGCCCGGCGCATAGGGCGGTGCGCCAGGTCGCCGGTCGCAGGCGGGCGGGGAGATGTTGTGGTAGAGCCTCGGACGCGGGGACGCGTCCGGTTGAGTCTACTCGGGAGGTGGAAGCACGCATGATGCACAGGCTCACACGACGCGCGCTGCTGCGCGATACCGGCATGACGATCGGGGGTCTTGCTGCGGCGCCACTGGTGCGCGCGATACAGGCGAGCGCCGCACCACCGGCGGCGCCGGTGACCCGCCTCAGCGTAGCGCACTGGGGCGCGTTCACCGCGGACGTCGCCGGCGGCCGGCTCGTCCGCACGCGGGCGTTCGCCCGCGACCCCGACCCGAACCGCATGGTCACCGTGATGCGGGACGTCTTGTACGCGCCGAACCGCATCAAATCTCCCATGGTCCGGCAGGGCTTCTACCGTGATCGCGGGCGGAGCGACACGACGGGCCGCGGCGTCGAACCGTTTGTCCGCGTGTCGTGGGACCAGGCCCTCGACATCGTGGCGGCGGAACTGCGGCGCGTCAAGAGCCAATATGGCAACCGGGCGATCTACGGTGGCAGCTACGGCTGGCAGAGCGCGGGCAAGTTTCACGGCGCTACCCAGGCGCTCCAGCGCATGCTGGGGATGTTTGGCGGCTACGTGTCGTACGTCAACACCTACAGCGCGCCCGTCCTGCCCGTGATCACGCCGCACGTGCTCGGCGACGCGCGGCCTCTGGCGTCCGCGTGGCCGACGATCGTGCAGCACAGCACGCTGGTCGTCCTCATCGGCACGGATCCACTAATCACGGCCGAGATTCTCTCCGGCGGCGATGGCGCCCACCTCGACAAAGGATGGCTCACCCAGCTTCGCGACAAGAGGACGCCGGTCGTCTCCGTGAACCCGTTGGAGACCGACACGGATCAGTATCTCCGCACCGAGCGGATCGCGATCCGTCCCAACACCGACACGGCGCTGCTCCTCGGCATCGCGCACGCCTTGGTCATGGAGAACCTGCACGACAAGGAGTTTCTGGCGAACTATACGGTCGGGTTCGACCGGTTCGCGGACTACGTCAGCGGCAAGGCCGACGGTCAGCCGAAGTCGCCGGAATGGGCCGCGGCGATCGCGGACGTGCCGGCCGCCACGATCCGGGCGCTGGCGCGTCGCATGGCCCGGTCGCGGACGGCGCTCGTCGGCGGGTTTTCACTGCAGCGGGCCGCGCATGGAGAGCAACCGGTATGGATGATGATCACGCTCGCGGCCATGCTGGGGCAGATCGGACTGCCGGGCGGCGGTGCGCAGATCAACTTCCCGAGCGGGCTCGGCTCACCAGTCGGCAGCGCGCCCCCGCTTCCTGGACTACCGGCGGGGAGCAACCCCGTCAAGGATTTCGTGCCGATCAACATGTGGGTCGACATGCTGCTCAATCCGGGAAAGATGATCGAGTACGACGGGCGCACCGTCACGTACCCCGACATCAAACTGGTCTATTGGGCGGGGGGGAACCCACTGCATCACGCACAGGACACGAACCGCACGCTGCGGGCGTGGCAGCGTCCGGAGGTGACGATCGTGCACGACTACGTTTGGACAGCGACGGCCAAGCACGCCGACATCGTGCTACCCGCGACCACCACGCTCGAGCGCAACGACCTCGTGGGCACCGACAAATTCATCCTCGCGATGCAGCAGGTCGTGCCGCCACTCTTCGAGGCGCGGCACGACTTCGATATCTGCGCTGCCTTGGCCGAGCGGCTCGGGTTCGGCCCGCAGTACACGGAGGGCAAGGACGAGATGGCGTGGCTGCGGCAGTTCTACAGGGCGGCGCAGCAGCAGTGGAACGCCCGCAATGCCGAAGCGCCCGCGCGGCAACAGACCGGCGCCGGCGGCGCCGAGCTCCCCGATTTCGACGTCTTTTGGCAGCGCGGCTACCTCGAGTTTCCCGTGCCCGAGGCGGCGAACCAGGTCGTGGCGTACGCTGGGTTCCGGGCCGACCCCGCCAACCACCCGTTGTCGACCCCATCCGGCAAGATCGAGATCTACTCCGAGACGATCGCCTCGTTCAGGTACGACGACGTGCCGCCGCATCCCGTGTGGGTGCCGCCGCCCGAGTGGCTCAGGAGCCCGCTGGCGACCCGGTTTCCCCTGCACCTGGTCTCGCCGCACCCCCGCGAGCGGCTGCACTCCCAGCTCGATGAAACGGGGTTGCGCCGCACGTACGAGGTCGCTGACCGCGAACCGATCTGGATTCATCCCCAGGACGCCGCCGCCCGGGGGATCGCCAACGGCGACCTCGTGCGCGTGTACAACGACCGCGGGCAGACGCTGGCCGGTGCCGTCGTCACCGCGCGCACACGGCGCGGGGTGGTGGCCATGCACGAGGGCGGATGGTACGATCCTCTCGAATCCGGCCGCCCGGGGACCCTGGACCGCCACGGGAACGTCAACATGCTCACCTCCGATGTCCCGAGTTCGCGCCTGGCCGATGGCAATCCGTCGCACACGGCGCTGGTGGAGGTAGAGAAGTACGTCGGCGTGCCTCCGGCCGTGACGGCGTTTCGGTCGCCGCCAGGAGCGTGACTTCGTGATGACGGCGCACGCACAAGGACGCCCCAACGCGGCCGACAGCGCGTCTTCCCGGGCCGCCATGTACGCGACGCTGTCGGCGATCTTTGCGCGGGAGCTGACCCAGGACGGATGGACGCGCCTCTCTGCCACCGATACGCAGGCGCGGCTGCGGCACGTCGCGGCCGACTGCCGCGTCGAGCGCGAGGCCGGAAGCCTCCTTCGGTCCGTCGCCGCGTCCAGGACGCGAGTCCCGGCCGACGTCGTCGGCGACTTGGCCGTCGAGTACGCGCGGCTGTTCATCGGCCCGGGTCCCGGGTTGGCACCACCGTACGAATCGGCCTATGCAGGCCAGATCCAACGGTTCTACGGAGAAGCGTTTTCCGAGGTCGCCGCGGTACTGCGCGATGAGGGGCTTGAGGTCGGGCGCGAGTTCGGTGCCCCTCCCGACCACGTGGCCGTCGAGCTGGCGATCATGCAGCATCTCGCGGAGCGCAGCCCCACCATCGAAGCCGCGGATGCGGATGCCGCACGGAGCTATCGAAAGCAGCTTGCATTCCTCCAGGGGCACTTGTTGGGCTGGGCACCGCGATGGGCCGAGGATGTGGCGCGCGAAACCGTGTCCGGATTCTACCGAGAGGCGGCGGGGTTGCTCGTGGCGTTTCTGCGGCGCGACGATGCGTGGTTATGTCACGTGATTGCCGGCGCCGAACACGCGGCCAGGTGAGTGTGTGTCCGGACCGGTACCAGCGATCTCGGGGAGTCTATGACGACCGCGGAGGGACTCGAGGAGATGCCGGGTATGTTGCGACGGACGGTGCTGGTTGCGATGGGCGTCGCGGCCTGTCTTGCGGCGCCCGGCTTGGTATGGTCTCGAGGGGGGGCTCTTACCGATGCGCCGCCAGCACCGCTCGGGACGACCCCGTCGATGCGCCTCGCCGCGGCCGCCCCGCCGGCGGTGGGAAAGACCGCGTATGCCGCAGGATCGACGCCACTGAGAAAGGACCCGGGCGGGACAGCGGTCGGGACCGTCACACCCGGGACGCCGCTGTCAGTCACGGAGACACGTGCCTCGGACGTCCACGTGTCCGTCCAGGGCTGGTCATCCGCGGGAAGCAACGCGATCGTGGCGGCGGTCGGGCAGCGCGTGGTGCTTGTCAATGTCACGGCGCCGGACCAGGCTGAGCGGCAGATGGGTTCGCAGACGAAGGACAGTTACGGGACGGTGTGGACGCAAGTGACGGTCACCGGGTGGGTCGCCGCCGGGGCCCTCACGTCCGACCTGCAGGCCGTATGGACGCACGGCCGCCAGGTGTATGAATCCCACTGCAGCACCTGCCACTCTCTCTATGCACCCGAACAGTACACGGCCAACCAGTGGCCGGGAACCCTCCAAAACATGGCCGATCGTGCCGGCCTGAGCGGGGATGATCTGCTGCTGGTCCTGAAGTACCTCCAAACACACGCGAAGGCACAATAGCCAGAGCCGCGATGCGCTGACAGATGGGACGACGCTACCGCGTCTTCTGCGATGTCGAGAGGGCCTCTTCGACCCAGGTGCGCACCGTCATCATCGCCGGGAATCCGAGTGTCGTGACCGCTAGGAGGACCACGTGGCGGATTTCATCAGCGGTGACCCCTGACTGCAGGGCAAGCCTGACGTGTGCGTGCGTGGCTCCCTCTATCTGGCGGCCGATCGCCATGCCGAGCTTGACGAGGGCTCGCGATTTCTCGTCTAACGGGCCAGCGCCGTGGGCGGCGGCGCCGAGGCGATCGTATGCCTCCCATACGGCGGGGTATGCTCGCTTAAACGCTTCGTACGCGGCCGGCAATGTCGTCATCGCATTCCTCCTTCGGGCGCCTGTGCAACTCCGCGCTCCGAACCGCTCTTGTCACGACCTGGGGGATTTCACCGCCGAGGCGTGGGATTCGCTGTACTCTTGCTGACTCAAAAACCTATTCCGCTCGTCGAGGCACCGCACCTGCGCCTGGACTTGGAGTACCGCCCGGGGTGATGTGGGAATGAGTCCCGCGATGACCGCCAAATGACTCACGAGAGTACCGGAGACGTCTGCAGCGGCGATTCCGACGATCTCACGGCGCGGCTGCAGAGCGACGAGTACCCGCCTCCGTCTGCGGGGACCTGATGGGGGGGACGGTGAAGCTCGTGTCGACCTGGCTTCAACACCGGTGAAGTTTCGCGTTCGACGCCAAAGTTCAAGTGTTACAACCGACAGGTGCCCTGCATGACGGACACGGCGATTGCTGACCGCATTCAATTCACGTTCACCGTCATGTTTCATTACCTCTTTCCGATCCTGACGATGGGGTTGGCTCCGCTGATCGTTGTGCTTAAGACGCTGCACCTGACCCGCGGCGAACCGCGGTACGCGGCGGCGGCCCGTTTCTGGACGAAGATCTTCGCGCTCAACTTCGCCGTCGGCGTGATTACCGGTATCCCGATGGAGTTTCAATTTGGGACCAACTGGGCGCAGTTTTCCGCGTTCGCCGGCGGGGTCATCGGGCAGACCCTCGGACTCGAAGGCGTCTTTTCGTTCTTCCTCGAGTCCACATTCCTGGGGATCCTCCTGTTTGGGGAGGGCCGGGTGTCGCCGCGGGCGCACTGGTTGTCGGCCGTGCTGGTCGCCGTGGGCGCGTGGTTGTCGGGGCTGTTCATCACCGCCACGAATGCCTGGATGCAGCATCCGGTGGGGTACCGCATCGCTGCGGACGGGACCGTGCAGTTGGCCAGCCTTGGGGCGCTGCTCGGCAACCCGTTCCTGTGGTGGCAGTACGCCCACGTGATCAACGGCGCCGTCCTGTCCGCCGCGGTGGTGACGGCGTCGGTCGGCGCATACTACCTGCTGGCCGGCCGGCACGTCGAGTTCGGGCGACTGTCCGTCGCGCTCGGGGTCGGGGTCGGCGTGGTGTTCTCGTTGACGCAGCTGTTTCCAACCGGCGACATGAACAGCCGCAACGTGACAGCCTATCAGCCGGTCAAACTCGCCGCGATGGAAGGATTGTTCGCAACACGGTACGGCGCGCCGATCGCGATCATCGGGATGCCGTCGACGACAGAGCATCGGCTGCTAGATCCCGTCTTCGTGCCGGACGCCCTGAGCTTCCTCGCCTATGGCAACCTGCGCGCCGAGGTGAAGGGGCTCAACGACTACCCCCAGACAGAATGGCCGCTCGTACAAATCACCTATTACGCCTACCACATCATGGTCGGACTGGGGACGATCTTGATCGCCGCGCTGCTGCTGGGGGTCGCGCTGTGGTCGCGCGGCGCCCTGTTCACGAGCCGGTGGTTCCTCTGGGTGTTGATGCTCCTGCTGCCCTTTCCCTATATCGCGAATGAAGCCGGCTGGGTCGTGACCGAGGTCGGCCGCCAGCCGTGGCTGATCTACGGGCTGCTGCGGACCGCCGCGGGGGTCTCGCCCACCGTCGAAGCCGGGGAGACGATCTTCACGGTGCTCGGGTTCGCCGGAATGTATGCTCTCCTCGGCGTGCTCGCGGTATTTTTGGCGGTTCTGCTCGTGCTGCGCGGTCCCGACGAGCAAACCGCGCCGTCGGAGGCGGCGCGCTGATGGCCACGTTCTGGTTTATTATTCTGGTCGTGCTGGTCGTGGCGTACGCGATCTTGGACGGATTCGACCTGGGCGTCGGGGCCCTGCACCTGGCGGTTGCGCGCGCGGATGCCGAGCGTCGAACCGCGCTCAACGCGATCGGGCCGGTCTGGGACGCCAATGAGGTATGGCTGCTCGGCTTTGGCGTCGGCGCTTTTTTGGCCTTTCCCCGAGCCTTTGCGGTAGGTTTTAGCGGCTTCTACCTGCCATTGATGATCGTCCTGTGGCTCCTGATGGGGCGCGGCATCGCGCTCGAATTTCGGCACCACATCAGCGACCCGTTATGGCAGGGCGCGTGGGATGTCATTTTCTCCGGCAGCAGCCTGCTACTTGCGCTCTTCTACGGCGTCGCGGTCGGCAACGTGGTGACGGGCGTGCCGATCGGTGCCAACGGGTATTTCCAGGGTCTCTTCGGGTGGATCCTCAACCCGTATGCGCTCGTCATGGGCTTGTTTAGCGTCGCGCTTCTCATGCTCCACGGCGCGTACTATCTGTGCCTGAAAGCCGACGGTCCGGTCTACGAGCGCGCCTCCCGCGCGGCGGAGCCTTTGTGGGCCGCTGTACTGGCCCTGGGGATCGTGCTGACCGCCGTGACATTTGCGTTGCGGCCCGAGTTGCTGGGGAACTATCGGACCCACCCGATCTGGCTGCTCGCGCCGCTTGCCGCGGCATGGTGCGTCATCGTGATGCGGCGGGCTCACCGCCGACGCCGCCACAGCGCGGCCTTCCTGGGGTCGAGCGGGTTCATGGCCGCGCTGCTTGCGGCAACGGCGATCGGCGCCTATCCGTACCTCCTCCGGTCGCAGCCGTTTCCCGAGCGGAGCCTGACAGTAGCCAACGCGGCTGCCTCATCGAGCGGGCTCGTCACCGCGGCGTTTTGGCTGCTTCCCGGCGTCCTACTGATTTTGCTGTACCAGGTGGTCGTGTACCGGGTGTTCGCCGGCAAGGTGCGCATCAACGCCGGCGCACACTACTGATGGCGTCAGCCGCCACCGGGTTGATCGCGATGTCCGCGGCGTGGCAGCCGGGTCACGAGACGATACTCGGCGCGGACCTCGACGAACGCACCTGGACCTGGGTCACCCTGCAGGACGCGGACGCGTATCTGGGGACACCCCATGTCCGTTCGGCGGTTGATCGCGTGATGCGGTATCCATGATGCTTGCGATCTTCCTAGGTCCGTTAGTCTACTCAGAGATGAAGAGTTCGGGCTAACCGCTCAATTTCTGCCAGCGCTTGCGTCAGGGTGAGCTGCCGGTAGTTCACATCGGCGACGAGCAGCCTTGCGCCGAGCGCTCCGTAGCCGGAGACCAGCTCCGGGGTCAGCGGGTTGGCCAAACCCGGCCGAACGGTGAGAAGGATCTCCGCCATCGACCGCCCAGCGCGTGTCACGAACCGCTCAAGGCGGGCGCGCGCCGTGCCGAAGGCATCGGGGTCGAGCCCGAGCGGATGCCAGCCGTCACACACCTCGGCGACCCGGCGCAGCGCCGCATCGCTTTCGCCGCCGCCTAACACCGGAAGGCGTGCACCCTGCCGCGGTTTTGGGGCCATCGCAAACGGCGCGAACTGATACGACGCGCCCGTAAACGAGACCGGATCACCCGACCAGCACGCTTTCAAGACCCGGACGGCTTCGACGGTGCGGCGGCCGCGGTCTCCGAACGCCTGTCCAAGCAGTTCGAACTCCTCGGCCATCCAGCCGGCGCCGATGCCGAGGATCACCCGTCCACCCGAGAGGTAGTCGAGCGTGCCGGCGGTCTTCGCGACGGCCAGGGGCGGGCGCATGGGCAGCACGAGCACCGATGTGCCCAGCAGGACTCGCCGTGTGACGGCGGCCGCCCAGGTGAGTGCCGTGAACGCGTCGAGGTACGGAATGCTCGGATCCCACGGCGGCCGCCGGCTGGCCGTGTACGGGTACGGGCTCTGAATCGTAAGCGGCATCGCGATGTGGTCCGTGACCCAGACCGACGTGTAGCCGAGTGCCTCTGCTCGGGTCGCGACGGCGGTGAGCGCGTCGGGTGCCGCGAGCGGGCCCGCAGTCGGCAACGTGACACCGTAGTCCACGCCGGCCTCCAAGAGCGAAACATCGTGGGAGCCTGTTGTTGCCTGCTCCTACGTCGTTCGCCGCTTTGCACCGCTTCCCTTGGCGGTTGTCCGCACCTCGGACTCGTGGCCACACGCTGCTCGAACGCGCGCTGTGGTGCGAATTGGGTACGTCGAGTTCGGCATGGGTTCCGGCGCCGGCGTGACGAGACCCGCATGAGCGAGGCAACGAACCGGGAGGACACGGATGTGTGGCGTGTCCGACACCCACGGTGTGATGCGCCTCACAGCGACACCGCCTGTGGGGAGTTACGATGCGGTGGCAATCTATCACCTGAAGCGGGGGTGCGTCATGTGGCCGGATAGTTTTGGTCCTGGATGGATCTGGGGCGTCCTATCTGTCGCCGGAGTCGTAGCAATCCTAACCGCGCTGGTTCGCATGGCCACGAGCGTTCAGGCGGCGGCCAAGGTGGATTATATTCAGGCCGTATGGCATCAGTATGAGATCGGCGATCTGACGCGCCCGGAGTTCGAGCGCTTGAAGAGGGCTCGCCCCACGCAGGGGCCGTAAGCTTTCAGAGACGGACGATAACGTATGTCCGCAGTACCTGACCGCCTGATCCCGGGCTGTGATCCCCAGCCGCCACGCGCCCGGCGGGAGTTGGAGTCCGAGTAAAAGTGACCGGGTCCCTCTTGGAAGACCGGCAGTAGGGTCGGCGGGCTCGTGCGGCCGCTGACCGCGATTTGCATCCCGCCGCGGGCGTTCACGGTTCGACAGGGGCCGCGCCATTCTTCGGCTAACTCCTGGACCGTGCCGCCCACATGGCCTGCCCGAGTTCGCCGCACGCGCAGGTCCCGGAAGGAGATATGCCGCTAGCAGGGGACGCGGGAACGCGCGGGGCACTACGTGAGCGCGCCCTTCCGACCGCCGGCCCTCTCGCGTTCACGATCGGAAACTGGTTCACGTGGACCGCGGTCGGTATCGGGTTCCCAGGCGTCGGGATCTCCCTCGTGGCGGTGGCCCGCTTGCTGGCGCGTGGCGCTTGGGAAGCACCTCCCGTTTTGGCGAGCACGCACATAGCGACACTCGGCTGGGTCACCATGACGATCATCGGCGCGGCGGCCCAGATGGCGCCCGCGCTGCTCGGCGCTCGGGTTCGGGGAGAAGCGACGCTGCCGTACCTGTACGGGGTGTTCACCGTGAGCGCGGCGTTACTCGTCGTCGGGTTCCTTGGGGGCCGGTTCGTTCTCGCCGCGGTTGGGGGAGCCGGGGTCGCCCTGGCGTCGCTGTGGTTTGTGGCGTTGATGCTTTGGACCGCGCGGGCGGCGCGGTCGAGACCGGCGTCGATGCCGCTCCATCTGCCGGTCGCGTTTGTCTGCCTTGGTCTCGTCACGCTCTGGGGTACCATGCTCGCCGCGAACCTGAGCCTCGGGTTTTGGCCGGGTCTCCTGGTGGGACACCGTGGACTCGTCGTGCATCTGGCTCTCGGCCTCGGAGGCTGGTTCGGCCTGATGGTTGTGGGGACGTTCTACCGCCTGGTACCCTTGATCCACGGCGCCAGGGTGGCCAGCCGGTCGAGAGGCCTGGCGGTTCTGCTGCTCGCAGGATGGGCGATTGTCTCGACGTTTGGCGGAGTGGCGGGGAGACTCGACTGGTCGCTTCGCGTCGCGGCGCTCTCCGCAGCGGCTGCATTGGTGCTCCTCGCTGTGGAGGTCGGGCACGTGCTTCAGCATCGCCGTAGTCGAGCACCCGATCTGAACGTGCGCCACTGGTACGCCGTCCTGGGCTACTCGATCGTTCTGGCAGGCGTCGCCGTGGCCTGGAGCCTGGGGGCGGTGCGCAGCGGGCCGCCCGATCGGCTGGGCGAATGTGTCGCCGTCCTGTTTCTCCTGGGGTGGGTCACCCAGGCGGTGATCGGGCAACTGTACAAGATCGCGCCCTTTCTGATGTGGTACTATCGCTCGACGATCCCGGACGTGCCGGCGATTTCCCGGAGACCGGATCTGTACTCCCCGCCGGTAGGCAGCGGCGTGTTCTGGGCGAGCAACACCGGGGTGGTCCTGATGACCATCGGTATTTGGGAACGTGCCGCGACGATAGCGGAGGCCGGCGCCGTTGCGATCGCGCTTTCGGCGTTCGGCTTGGCCTATATGCTCGCCTATCGGTGGATCCCTCCTGTGTTGTCGGGCCGGCTCGCATTCGAGTGGCGATGGCGTATCTCGTGACAGGGTGGCACGTCATTGCTGAGGCGCAACGACCATGGCCCTCTCGCGTGTTATCATGTTATGAATGCACGGCTCGTGGAGTCGCGGGACCCCGTCTGGGGCGATGATGGAGAGATATTCCCCAGCGTCTGAGGCCGAGAACCGGGGATCGTGACGGTGCAGGCGGGCAAGACCGAGGTCTTCCGGATATTGGCTCAGAGTCTTAATCGCGCGGCCACGCTCCGCGAGGCGCTCGATGGCGCGTTGCCGCGAATTGTTGAACTGGCTGGAGCCGAGGCCGGGTGGATCTTTCTGCGCGATGGGGAGACAGATGATTTCTTGCTGGCCGCCGACGTGAATCTACCGGTGCCGCTACTGATGGGCGGCAAGCACCGGATGACGGGAGAGTGCCGATGTCTTCAGATGCTGCAGGACGGTCAGCTTACCCAGGCGGTCAACGTTGTGGAGTGCCGCCGGCTTGAGCAGGCGCTTCCAGCCTCGCCGCAGAGGCACCGGCATGCCAGCGTTCCGCTGCGCTCTCACGCGGGCGACGTGATCGGTCTTTTGAACCTCTTGCTTCCGGCAGGCGGGTCGCTGGGCCGCGCGGACCTGGATGTGCTCGAAGCGCTGGGTCATGAGGTCGCGGTTGCGGTCCAGCGCGTGCAGCTGTTTGAGGAGGCGCGCCACAGAGAAGCGCGCATGCGGCAGCTCACGCAACGTCTCCTGACCGCCCAAGAAGATGAGCGCCGCCGGATTGCGCAGGACCTCCACGATCACGCGGGGCAGGTGATGTCTGCGCTCAGCATGCAACTCAGACATCTGCGCGCGCACCTGGGTGAAGCAGAACGCGCCAGGATTGCCTCGGAACTCGATCGGTTCGGTACGATGACCGATCAGGGCCTCGAGGAGATTCACAAGCTCGTGTATGATTTGCGGCCACCGGTGCTTGACGAGTACGGTCTCGTTGCAGCCGTGCGCGCGTACGTCCACAGTCACCTGCAACCGGCCGGGATGCACGTGGAGCTTAAGACCGCCGGGACCGAAAGCCGGTGTTCGCGGGACGTCGAAACGGCGGCCTATCGGATTATCCAGGAAGCCACGACCAACGCGCTTCGCCACGCCGAGGCGACGCGGTTGGAGATCCGTATCGACCAGCGCCAAGATTCGGTGACGGTCGCGGTCCGCGACAATGGGATTGGGTTCGACACGAAAGCGGCACCAACGAGAGCTACGCTTGGGCTCGACGGAATGCGCGAACGAGCCGAGCTGGTAAGCGGTACGTTCCAGCTGATCTCGGCGCCTGGTCAGGGGACGACGATTGTGGCACGATTGCCGTTTCCGCCACAGCGACGCCGCCGCAACGAGCGCTAACAACTAAGGCCTGGGACCCGATGGCACGATGGCCCACGCGCGACCGCGCCAGACTACGCGCGAGATTTGCGGTGGGAACTGGCGCGACGCGGCTGCGGAAGCGGTGCCAGGTGCGTGACGTTGATACCGCGTTCCACGAGGGTTTGCACGACATGCAGTGGGTACGGCGCCCCGACGCGGACGACTATCCATTGGACGTTGTGCATACGATGCGTAGCGAGGCTGAGGATGGCCGCGTCGCACGCGTGCACGGTGTTAACGATGTCTGCGAGCGCGGAAGCGGTCTCGTTCTGGCGGATCGTCAAGCGCGTCCCGCCGCTACGCAGTCCCATGATTCTGATGAAAGCCTCGAGCACGTCGCTCTCCGTAATGATGCCGGCGAGGACCCCGTCCTCCATCACGGGAAGGCCCCCGATCTTGCGCTCGCGCATCAACACGGCCGTTTGCTCGATGGTGGTATCCGGGGCGACCGTGAGCGGGTTGGGCGTCATGATGTCGCCGACGCACGTCGAGTCGGTGGCACCCGTCGTCGACCGCGCCGCAGACCGTGGCGCGAACAGGGGTGATGTGCGCGCCAGGTCGGTCCACGTCACAATCCCGTCGAGTCGCGTCCCGTCGAGAACGGGCAGGCGGCGGATACGCTTCCTTTGCATGAGACGCGCGGCGCCTGCGATACGTGCGTCGCGTGCGATGGTGACCACGGCGGCGGTCATGAAATCTCGTACGAGCATCGGAAATCGCCTCTTCCCGCCACTGTAGCAACCTCCGAGATGTTTGCTATCGGGTCCGCAGAGTATTCTTCAGGGGCTTGCGTCGGCGCCTCTCTCGCAGTGACAGCGGATCGGCCGCGTCGCGCCCGCCAAAGGAACCGGGCGCCCTCCCACTCGAATGTCGGATGCATCGGAGCACGGTGTGGCAAGCCCGCGTCGCTGTCGCGGTCTCGCGACTACGTGCTGCGACGTCATGCGATCATGGGAGAGGCGTCTTCGAGGAGACCGTGCCGCCAACGATACCGTCAGACAGGTGGGAGGGACTGCTGTCACGTTCAGCGCTGTTCCAAGGCCTTGTGCGGGCAGACGTCCAAGCCGTGCTGGAGCGCGCCAAACGCGTACATCTCGAGCGTCGTACGCTGCTCTTTCGACAGGGCAACCGCGCCGCCGGCGTGTACGTCCTCGTGCGTGGCAAGGTCAAGCTCACCCAGGTGCACCCCGATGGCCAAGAAGTGATTGTCCGGATCATCGGGCCCGGTGAGGTCTGCGGGGCGGTCGCGGCGGTTGGCGATGCGACCTATCCCGTGTCGGCAGAGGCGGTACAGACGAGCGAAGCCCTCGCGTGGGACGGCGAGACCGTCGCGCGGTTGCTTCTCGAGTACCCGGTCGTCGCGCTCAATACGGTCCGGATTCTCGTCGCCCGGGTGCATGAACTCCAGGACCGCCTGTCCGAGCTCGTCGCCGAAAGGGTGGAGCAGCGTCTTGCCCAGGCGCTGCTGCGCTTGGTAGACAAGGCGGGTGCCAGGGTGGAAGGCGGCATCCTCATCGACATGCCCTTGTCGCGACGCGACCTAGCCGAGCTGACAGGTACGACCCTCTACACGGCGAGCCGTATCCTCAGTGGGTGGGAGTCCCAGGGGTTGATCACGGCCGATCGGCAACGCGTGGTCGTGCGAGACCCGCACGGCCTCGTCAGCATCGTGGAGCGCAACGCGGCCCGCGGGCGAGACAGGAGCCGTTGAACGCTTCCTCAGCGACTATTGCGCTGGAGCAAAGACAGCGTCGGGGCAATCGGATACGGTCCTCGTGGGGAGCGATGTCACCCACTTCGCCCTTGATTCACACGACCGTCGCCGAGTTGGTGACGCGCTGGCCGCGAACCGTGCGAGTGTTCGTCAGGCGCCGCATGTCGTGCGTGGGATGCGCGATCAATCGGTTCGAGTCGGTCGCGGACGTGGCAGCAGTGTACCGCGTACCGCTCGATACGTTCGTAAAGGAGCTCCGGCGTGCGATCACGGCCCGAAAGACAACACGCCTCACTCGAGTCCGAAATCGCCGGCGGCAGGGATAAGCCGGTGACGACCGCGGACGAGGTCAGCGATGTCCTGCGCCTCGTGGACGATCCCGAACTCGGCATGAATATCGTGGACTTGGGCCTGGTCTACGGCGTCGAGGTCGCGGACGGCGGAGAGGTGAGCGTCACGATGACCATGACAACACCCGCCTGTCCGCTGGGCGATTACCTGAAGCGCGCGATCGAGGCGGCCGTTCGCCAGCGCTTTCCAGAAGTTCGTGCCGTCGCGGTCGATATCGTGTGGGAGCCGCGGTGGGAACCCGCGATGATGTCGGATCTGGCAAAGGTGTCTCTTGGATGGCTCGCGTGAGCCGGCGGCCACAGCAGGTAGAAGGCCGGTAGGCGATGCACGCTCGGGAGATCGCACCCTGAGACCATGGGGAGAAGGAGTCCGTGATTATGCGGCCACGGCGATCGCAGCCCATGGGGGGAGAGGAGCGACGTCATGAGTAGCGTTGGAGAGGCGTTCCGGCGCCACCACCAGGCGCTTGCACGGGAGCTCGAGGAGCGTACAGACGCGATCACATCGGGTGCCCCAGGCGCGGACCCCGTTGATCTCGCGGTGTTCCTCAGGCGCGAACTCCTCGCGCACGCGGCCGGGGAGGAGCGACACCTGTATCCGGCCGTGGAGCCGCTTCTCAAGGCCCACGGGATGGCCACGGCGACCATGCGGGTCGATCATCGGTTTCTCGAGGACTACACCGCGAAGATCGAGGACCTGGCCGGGTGTCTGCGGGCAGCGTCCGCTGACCAGCGCCCGGCGCTCGAGCGTGAGCTCGGCCGCCTGATGCTCCGGCTGCAGGCCTTGTTCTGCGTACACCTGGCCAAAGAGGAGCAGGTGTACCTGCCTTTGTTCGAGCAGTACGTGCCTGCGGCGGCGCAGCAACGGGTCCTGGAGCAGATGCACGAACCTCCCATACAACCGGGATCTCCTGCCGCAGACGTGCTGGATGTCCGGGAGGTTCCGCCGTCCCGGCGTCACCCACTAATTCTTGGGACCTTTGGCGCGCTGGCGCCGGGGCAGGCGTTCACGCTCGTGAACGACTACGATCCCAAACCCCTCTACTACCAGTTCCAGGCGGATCTGACCGGACAATTCAGCTGGGAGTACCTGGAGCGGGGTCCCGAAGTCTGGCAGGTCAGGATCGCGCGGGTGTCCGGCGTGTGACCGGCCGGCGCGCCGGAGTCGCCGTGACCGCATTTCTCGCCTCGTATCGCGCGGCAGCATCTTTCGCCCGCGGCCGCTTTACCACCGTCCCGGTAGGACAAACACCTCGGGTCCGCGTGCTGTTGGTGTGTCTGGAGCCCGGCCAGTTCATCCCGGTCCACCATCCGAGCGTGGACCTCGCGATCGTGATCTTGGAGGGCGAAGGCCGGCTCGTTGCGGGCGAGCGGGAAGAGCAGGTTGGTCCGGGCGCCGTTGCCGTGGTGCCTGGCGACCAGGCACGCGGGGTGCTCGCCACGACCCGGATGACGGCGCTGACGTTCGTCACGCCGCCGCCGACAGATACCGATCACGCGGAGGTCACGGAAGGATTGCGCCGCGGCCGGTGGCGGTAGCCCGGAGCGGACCGCCGCTCCATGCTGGGTTCGGCGTCGGGCGCCCCGGCCGTCTTGCGCTCATGGCCCTGGGCGTTGTGGCGCTGCTGGCCGGCCTGTGGGCCGGCCTGGAGCGCATCGGCTGGCTCCTGCCATTCCCAGGCCCCATATTGCTCGCGGCTCACGGGCCTCTTATGGTGTCGGGGTTTCTCGGTACGCTCATCAGCGTCGAACGCGCGGTCGCGATCCGGGAGCCCTGGGCATTCGCCGCGCCGCTTCTGAGTGGGCTCGGGGCCCTGGCCCTTGTGGCCGACACGCCGGCTCCGGTCGGCCCAGCTCTTATCACCCTCGGGAGCCTCGGCCTCGTTTGCATCTTCGGCCGGATTGTGCAGCGGCAACTCACGTGGTTCACGGGCATCATGACGGTGGCGGTGCTCACGTGGCTCGGAGCTAATATCGCGTGGCTCGCGGGCGCCGCCGTCCCGTTTCTCGTGTCGAGCCTGACAGGTTTCCTCGTGCTCACGGTCGTGGGCGAACGGCTCGAGCTCAGCCGCGTGGCAGGCGGCACGCGGTTCCGGCAGGTCGCCATCATTGCGATCGTGTGCGTTTATGTCGCGGCTATCGTACTGGCCGGTTTCTCTCGCCAGGCCGGGCAAGCAATCGCCGGCCTCACCATGGTCGGGCTGGCCGCCTGGCTGTGGCGGTACGATATCGCACGGTATACGGTTCGGAGGGCCGGGCTGCCGCGGTTCATCGGGCTCAGTCTTCTGGCCGGATATGTCTGGCTCGGAATCGGCGGCGTTCTGTGGCTGGTATCCGGGGACGCGGTCGCGGGCCCGCGGTACGACGCGATGCTGCACACGGTGTTCCTCGGGTTCGTATTCTCGATGGTCTTCGCGCACGCTCCGATCATCTTCCCCGCGGTCCTGGGCGGCGCCGTCCCGTATCGGGCGTGGTGCTACAGCCATGTCGGGCTGCTCAATTTCTCGCTCGTTGTGCGCCTGCTGGGAGATTTCGGCGGGTGGGACCGGGTGCGGGCCTGGGGTGGGTTGGCCGGGGCCGTCGCGATCGTGCTGTTCCTGTTCAACTCGACCTCGTCGGCCTTCGCGGTCCAACGTCAAACTGCTCGGCCGGCCGCCACACTGGGCGATGTTAACCCGCGGAAGAACGTCCCCGCGCGAGCGGCGGCCCGAACCAAGCCATCCGTGGAGCACGAGCAGTGATGGGCTGGTACATCGCCGCAGTCTCGGTCCACATCCTCGCCGCCTGCATTTGGATTGGCGGTATGGTGTTTCTCGCGGCGGTTCTCCTCCCGGCGCTACGGCAGCCCGACTATCGTGGCGTGGCGCTTCCGCTGATCCGGGCTACGGCCATCCGGTTCCGGTGGGTTGGGTGGGCCGCGCTGCTCACGCTCGCAATCACGGGGAGCGCAAACCTGATGGTTCGCGGATACGGTTGGCGGCAGGTGCAGGACGGTGAGATGTGGCGCGGATGGTTTGGCCACGTGCTGGCCCTGAAACTTATGCTCGTGCTTGCCGTTGTCCTGATCAGCGCGTGGCACGACATCTCGGCGAGCCGCCAGGCACACCTGGCACTCGGTGACGTGGATCCCGCCCAACTCCGCCGCTACCGGCGGCGAGCCGCCTGGGTCGGTCGGATCGTGCTGGTGCTCTCAATCGCCATCCTCGCCTTGGGGGTCACGCTGGTCCGCGGCGCTCCGTAGCCCCCTACGCGTCCGTGACGCCGCTCTACGATCTCCATGATGGGGCGGCGGGCGTGATCGGGTACGCTGCGGGCCGCCGCTTTCCGGTAGCCTTCTCGGCTTCAACGACGCCGCTGTTGACCGCCCACGTGACCGCGGAGGCGGAAGGCGGCCGGTGCGGCGGCGTTGTCGCTGAGCCTCGACGCGACGGCGAAGCGAGGCACGAATCAGCGGGTAATCGTGCCCGACCGGACGATAACGCGCATTGTCTGGCAGTACGGCGTGACGGGTGTCCCGGGGCGCGAGCCGGGATATCTCCGGAATCCCGATGGCGTGGACATCAAACCGGCGGCATTTGGCCGGTGAGCCTTCGCCCGCATCGCCGGGATAAGTGCCGGGATAAGTACTTTCCGGTGCAATAGTCCATCGCCCATGTTAGAGCGCGTATGGGCTGTCGCTGCGCAAACGTGGCACTTCGCACGATTTCAGTTCGCCCAGTCTTGACGCGAGATCTGTATTGTGGTGCACAGTCAGTCTTGACACAAGATCTGTATTGTGGTACGCATTACAGTAATGACGACGGGGCGCCGTGGATGGATTCGCGATCTGGTTCTGGCCGCGGAGCACATGCTCTGGGGCAGCCTCGTCGCCGTGTATCGGAAGTGCGGCAAGCCCACCTGCCATTGCGCGACCGGCGAGAAGCACGGCCCTGTCTGGTACCTGTCCCAACATGCGCAGGGCCGCACCCATATGCGCTTTGTCCCCCCCGAGCACCTGGATGCCGTCCGGCGCGGCGTCGAGGCCTTTCAACAGTATCGCGAGCTCGGGCACCAGGTGGCCGCCACGAATCTCGAGCGCGTGCTGGGGCCGCAGCGCCGGCGGCGGTCGAAGCGATGATTCGCCGCTACGGCGGACAGCGGAGCCTGTTCGAGGCGGCGCTCGGCGCCGACACCATCGAGCTGCTGCTCGACCCGACGTTACGACGACTCGATGCGATCTTGGCGGACGAGCAGTTGGTCAACGCGGTGTTCGAGCGCCAGGCCGGGCGCTTTCCGCACAGTCGAGACCGCGGACGGCCGGGCACACCGGCGGATGTCATCCTGCGGCTGCTGGTGCTGCAGCGCGTGCGCGGCTGGACGTTCGACGAGACCGAGCGCGAGGTCCGGGCGAGCTTGGTGTATCGGTGGGTGACGCGCATCTACTTGGGCCCGGTGCCAGATGCGAAAACCCTGGTGCGGCAGTCTCTCGTGCTCGGGGATGCTGGAGTGCGGGCACTCCATGAGCGCGTCGTCGAGGTCGCCCGCACCGAGCTCAAGGTCCAGGGTCGGCGGGCACGGGTCGACACAACCGTCGTGGAAACGAACGTCCACTATCCGACGGATGCGACATTGCTGCTGGATGGGCTCCGCGTACTGACGCGGACCGCGCACCGGGTGGCCGCGGTGACCGGCAATGCGGTGTTGCGGATCCACGATCGCCTGCGAGCGGCCAATCGGCGCGTCCGAGAGATCGGCCGCGCCAGTCGCGGCATCGCGCAGCATGGACGTGAGCGCCTGCAGGCTGGCTACCGCCGGTTACTGGCCCTCACGCGTGCAACACTCCGTGATGCCCGCCGCGTCCAGGAAGCGCTCGTGCAGGCGCCCCAACCGCCTGTCCGCGCGGCGATTTGGCGCGCGGTGCTCCGTGCCCGGGACCTGCTGGAGACCTTTATGCCGCGCGTCGAGCGGGTCATCGCGCAGACGCGCGCCCGGGTGTTCGGTGGCAACACGCACTATCCAGAGAAGCTGCTCAGCCTCTTCGAGCCGCATACGGAAGCGATTCGGAAAGGCAAGGCCGCCAAACCCGCGGAGTTCGGCCATCTCGTGAAGATCCAAGAAGCGGAGCACGGTGTGGTCGTCGATTACGAGGTGTACGAACATCGGCCGGCAGACACGATCCTCGTGGCCCCGACGATCGACCGCCACAAGCACGTCTTCGGTCGGGCGCCCTATCTGCTGGCGGCCGATGCCGGATTCTGGTCGGGGAAGAACCGCACGCTTGCCGAGGAGGCCGGCGTAAAGCGCGTCTGCGTGCCGGCGACCGGGCGGCCGTCCGCCGCGCAACGCGAGCGCCAGCACCAACGATGGTTCCGCCGCGGCCAACGCTGGCGCACCGGATCAGAAGGACGCATCAGCCTCCTCAAACGTCGAGACGGCTTGAGTCGGTGCCGCTATCGGCAATTTACTGGCAGTCAACGGTGGACCGGTTGGGGCGTCCTCGCGCACAACCTCCGTCTGCTGCTCACCCGGCCCGACCAACCGTCGCCCGCTCGGTAACTCCGCCTCACCCGCTCTCTCCCCGCACACCAGGAAACTGCACCGTCACGCATCAAATTCGACGAACGGGTTTTTGCACCGGAAAGTAAGTAGGGAACCTAACGGAATCGGGTCGCGGCGGATCAACGCCCCGGAAGCCGCAACGCTTACGCTGCCCGCTGAGGGCCGATCGTTTGGGAAGGTATGCACAGGCCCCGACCTTACGTTGGCGCATCAACACAGCCGTTTGCTCGGAGGTGGTACCCGGGACGACGGGGCCACAAAATCCGGCTGCCGCCCGATGTCCGCGGGCCCGAAGAAGGCGCATCATGTGGCCATGGCGGGATCGAACGCCACGAGGTGAGCCATGATGTACGGCTATGGATACGGCCCCGGATGGGGATGGGCGCCCGGTGCATGGATCATGATGATCGTCTTCTGGGGTCTTCTCGTCGTCGGCGTCGCGGCCCTCGTGCGCGTGGCCGGAGCACGGCATGCGGCAAGCGAGCCGCCGAGGGAGACGGCCCTGGACATTCTCAAACGCCGGTACGCGCACGGCGATCTGACGGCGGACCAATTCGAGGATATGAAGAAGCGCATCGCGTAAGCGGCGTGCGGCTCTATTGCGTCATGACCGGCAAAGGGGGAGAACGATGAAAGCCCAAACGCCATGCGATCGGTGCGGCCTTCGTGCGGTTCGACATGAACTGGAGCGAAACGGCGTGATCGTGCGTTTTTGCGACGGCTGCTATTGGGGCGAAGTCGAGGGTGGTGGCTCGCCGCGCAGGAGCGGTGGCGAAACGAAGCCTGCCGCGCCTCCTCGGACGCCGTAGCGGGGCCCTGCACGGCGCGTGCTGGGTGCGCAAAGAATGGACCGCCGCCTCCCCATCCAGCAATGGCCAGGCGATGTAGAGGACTACGCTCGTTACCGCGCCGGCCGCGGTGGCGGGACGCATCGGGCTCGGCCGAAGTCAACCGTACCTGTCTCAGGCCGCGCGTTGACGCCGCAGGCGCTCGAACTCCTCGTGCGTGAGGTCACCTTCCTCATAGCGGTGCCAGAGGTCGTCCGGGGGCATCTCGGATGTTGCGCGCGATGCCAGCCCCACTACCCATAGAAGCCACGCTACCATGAGCGCGACCCAGGTCGCCACCGCGATAACGCCCCACGGCCAGCCAGGACCAAACATGCTCGGCCACATGCACCTTCACCCCCTTTCACTCTTCATGTTGGGCGTGGCGAGCCGGCACGGCCATAGGGCAGACACTGTATTTGCCGCTGATGCATGCTACAAGCGGTGGACGGAGCCTGGCACCAGCGGCGGTCGCGCTAGGCCACGGCGCCGGCGAGATCAGGCGCGCGTCCGATTCCCGATCGGGGCCGTGTGCCCTATCGTCCTGACTGGACCGGCCGTACCGGCTGGCGCCGCCGTGTTCCCGATGGGAGGGACATGCCGTGGAAAGGGCGACAGTCGACCCGGCGCCGGGTTCGCTGGTGTTGCTGTGGATCGCGGGGTGGCTGTTCACGATTGGGTTCCTTCACCTCGCCTTTTGGAAGGCCGTGCTGGCCATCGTGCTGTGGCCCTACTACCTCGGCCTGGCCTTCAGCCGGTTGGGCCACTGAACGCGCGAACGTAGGTCCACACCCCGGCGCCAGCCGGGTGCCGACATCCGTTCGGCGCCCGATGGCGCCGGGGGACGCGGATTGAGTACCTTGGGGTCATCGTCACTGCTCGCCGCGTCGCGCTCGGCACAGGGCGGGGAGGCGTACTCCGGTAGACAGGGGGGAGAGGGATGAGCAAGAGCATCAGCAGGCGGGAGGCGCTATTCGCGGCAGCGGGTGGGTTGGGCGCGGTTTTGGCGGCCGGGTCGTTCAAGCCGGCGACCGGCGCGGAGCAGTCGATCACGATGTATGTGTTCAGGGGCGTGCAAGGTATCTTGGGGCCGGACGGCAAGGGCCATGACACGATCGTCCCAACGAACTTCGTGGTGAAGGCCGGGATTCCCGTCAACCTCGAGATCATCAACTATGACGAGGGTGCCCACACGATTACGTGCAAGTCACTCGGGCTCGATATTCAAATCAAGGGCGGTCACGAGGTCGGGAACACCGTGCAGCCGGTGACGACCAAAGCGTCGTTTACGCCGTCCAAGAAGGGCACGTTCCGTTGGTACTGCGCCCTCACCTGCGACGCCGGCGGGCATGGCTGGGCGATGGAGCAAGGCTACGCAGGTCCTGGCAAGGAAGGCTACATGGCGGGGTTCATCGTCGTCATGTGAGCGCATCGCGTGGCATAGCTCGCGGGGGGTGCGGCATGCTCGACGGTCGCACGCCCCTTCTTGCTCTTCGGATGCCCATGCGTTTCCAGCGTCTTTCTTCGTTGCCGCTCGACGCTGCGCAACACGATCCATCACAGAGTACCGATAGCAGCCGGTGTCGCGGCGCGGGTTTTTGCGCAACGCATGGCACAAATCGGCTGAGCACCCGATATGCCGATCAGTGGGGCGCGCTTACGCTATACCTGGGACGGACCGGGGTTGCGTACGAGGTGACGCATCACCCGTCGCGCGTCACGGCGCAGGACTTGGCCCAAATCGAGCATATTTCCGGCCGGTTGGTCGCCAAGGTCGTCATGGTCCTGGCCGACGAGCGGCTGGTGATGGTCGTCGTACCGGCCACCTCGTTCGTGGACCTCAATTGGGTGCGGGCGGCAATGGGGGCGCGGGACGTCCGGCTCGCGGAGGAGTACGAGTTCTGCAACCACTTCCCGGATTGCGAGGTTGGGGCCATGCCGCCGTTCGGGCACCTGTACGGATTGCCGGTGCTCGTGGACACGGCCTTGACGCGCGACCCGGTGATCGCCTTTAACGGGGGCAGTCACCGGCAGACCATCACGATGACGTACGCTGACTTCGCGCGGCTCGAGCAGCCGCGCGTTGGCATCTTTGCAAGGGCGCGCCCGGCAGCGTAGGCGTGATCCATTCGCCGGCCCCTGCGCGCAGGGCGAAGCACGAACGGGGTTCGGTTGCCCGGGTATCGCCCGGCACGGCTAGCGCCGGCGGGGGTCGGAGAACGCTCCTGAACGTGCCGGGCTGCGTAGGCGGCGCTCACGCGGTCGTCGCGGAGACGGGCCGAATCATCGCCCCGGCACGGGTAGAGTGAGAGGGGGGATGTGGTGAAATTCGTCGTCGCAACCGATGGATCGCCGCATGCCATCCGGGCGGCATCGATGGCCGCGCGGTTCGCGCGTGAACTCTCCGAATGTGAGGTGCTGTTGGTTACTGTCGGACACATTTCGGCGTTCGTGATCGGGGGAGCGTCGGCGGATGCCATGGTTGACCTCGACATCATCGAGCAAGGGCTGGAGGATGCGGGGCGGGAAGCGCTCGAGCACACGAAGCGGCAATCATCGTGGGGAGCCGGGGTCGGGGCCAAATCGGCGGCTTGATCCTGGGGAGCGTGAGCGAGCGCGTGCTGCACGCGGCCCACATCCCCGTGCTCGTCGTGAAGTAGGGTCAAGCAATGATGCCCCTGGCGAGAGTGCCCGTGAGCCTCAACGGGGCCTCGAGCTCACGGCCGTGGGACACCGTGGCTGCACTTGTCGCGGTTCTGTGAATGGCGAGCCGACCGAAGACGTCATGCGCTAAATTTAGACGCCGCACTCGCGGGGACGCGGGTAGGGTAGCCTGCGCGACCGGGTCGCCTGCGGAGCGGATCGAGCGTCCTCGACCCAGGTGCGCACCATCATCATTGCCGGGAATCCCAGCATCGTGACGGCCAGGACCGTACTGTACCTGCGCATCGGCTCAGAATACCGCCACCGCCCGATGGTTGGATCGACCCGGCGACCTGTATCCTCGGGGAGGAGCCGCGTTACCTGACCGTGAGGAGGGATCGCTGTGCGGATCAGTCGACGAGAGTTCATCCACTTGGCGGGGACTGGAGCGGCCGCCGCGGCCGTGGCGCCGTGGCAGCTTCCGGGCGGCGTAAAACCGGCGTTCGCGGCCGGCGAGGTTTTAGTGCCGCAAGCGACGCACTGGGGCGGATTCCACGCCCGCGTTCGCGACGGCAAGTTCGTCGAGGCCGTACCGTACGGATTTGACCCCGTTCCCAAAGGCTACCTCGATCAGTTGCCCGGGTGGGTCTACGCGTCGAGCCGGGTGCAGTATCCGATGGTTCGGGAGAGCTTCCTTGCCAAGCGCAACGCGAGTGACCGGACCAAGCGCGGCGCGGAGCCGTTCGTCCGCGTCTCCTGGGATCAGGCGCTCAAGCTCGTTGCGGACGAGCTCCGGCGCGTGAAGGCGCAGTATGGTACGAAGGCGATCTACGGCGGGTCGTACGGCTGGAGCAGCACGGGCGTCATTCACAAGCCGACGACCGCGCTCAAGCGCTTCCTCGCGCTCAACGGCGGCTTCGTCGACGACATCGGCGACTACAGCACCGGAGCGGCCCAGGTGATCCTGCCGCACGTGCTCGGCACCCTGGAAGTCTACGAGCAGCAGACTGTCTGGCCGGAGATCTTCGCCAACACCAAGGTCATCGTGCTGTGGGGCGCCGACCCCATGACGACCAACGCCATCGACTGGGTCGTGCCGGATCACCTCTCGTATCCGTACTTTGCGCAGGCCAAGCAGCACGGCATCAAGTTCATCCACGTCAATCCGGTGCGAACGGACAGCGCGGAGACACTCGGCGGCCAATGGATCGCGCTACGGCCGAACACGGACACGGCGCTGATGCTGGGCATCGCGTACACGCTCATCAGCGAGCATCGGGTGAACGAGGCGTTTGTCGCGAAGTACGCCGTCGGCTACGATCGCCTCAAGGCGTACATCCTCGGCGCCACCGATCATCAGCCCAAGACGCCCGACTGGGCGGCGAAGATCACGGGCGTGCCAGCCGGTACGATTGCCGACTTGGCGCGCGCCATCAGCGGCCAGCGAACCATCCTCATGAGCGGCTGGGGCCCCCAGCGGCAGCATCATGGCGAGCAGGCGCCGTGGATGCTCGTGGCGCTGGCCACGATGACGGGGCAGTTCGGCTCGCCTGGAGGCGGCGTGGGGTTCAGCTACCATTACAGCAGCGGCGGCGTCCCGTCGGCCGGTGCGCCGCTGCCGTCCGGGCTTGGGATCGGCAAGAACCCGGTCAACGTGAGCGTCCCCGTCGCCCGCTTCGTTGACATGCTGCTGTCGCCCGGACAGACCATCGACTTCAATGGCAAGCGGATCACGTTCCCGGACATCAAGCTTGTGTACTGGGCCGGCGGCAATCCGTTTGTGCACCATCAAGATACGAACCGGCTGCTCAGGGCATGGCAGCGGCCGGAGACGATCATCGTCAATGAGCCGTGGTGGACGCCGACCGCGAAGTTCGCGGACATCGTGCTTCCGGCGGCGACGACGGTCGAGCGCAACGATGTCGACGCGGGCGGGTTCTACGCCAGCCGGTATCTCGTGGCGATGGTGAAGGCGATCGAGCCCGTGGGACAGTCGCGCGGGGACTACGACATCCTGAGCGACCTCGCCCAGGAGCTGGGATTCCGCGCGCAGTACACGCAGGGACGAACAGATTTGCAGTGGGTGCAGGAAGCGTATGCCAGCGCCAAGCCGCCCGGTGGCGTGCCGTGGTTTACCGGCGGAGGGAGCGGCGGCAAAGCGAGCGTCAGCCTCCCAGCCTTTGCGGAGTTCTGGAAGAAGGGCATTCTCGTGTTCCAGCCGCCCGCATCGTCCGATCAGTACGTGCGGTACGCCGCGTTCATCAAGGACCCCGCGGGGAACCCGTTGGGGACGCCGTCAGGAAAGATCGAGTTATACTCGGACACGATCGCGAAGTTCGGCTACGCGGACTGTCCGGCGCATCCGACGTGGCTCGAGCCGGCGGAGTGGCTCGGCGGCGCGAAAGCGGCTCGGTTCCCGATCCACGTTGTTTCACCGCACCCTCCATACCGGCTGCACTCGCAGCTCGACCAGACCGCGGTGCAGATGACGCAGCGCAAGGCGAAAGGCCGACAAGTCGCGTGGATCAACCCGGCCGACGCGGCGCCGCGAGGCATCCGCACCGGGGACATCGTGCGCGTGTACAACGACCGCGGCGCGATCCTGGCGACGGCCGAGGTGACAGATCGCGTACGGCCGCAAGTGCTGCGTCTTCCGGAGGGCGGGTGGTATGATCCCGCCGCGCCGGGCCGTCAGGGCGCGCTCGACAAGGAGGGAAGCGTCAACGTCCTGACGCTGGATATCGGCACGTCGAAACTGGCCCAGGGGAACGTGGCCCATACCGCGCTGGTACAGGTCGAGAAGTACACCGCGGCGCCCCCGCCGGTTACCGCGTACACGCCGCCGGCCGTGAAGGCCGGGTAGCGCGGACGCGCCGCAATCGCGTGGACCGTCGGCGCAAGGGAGGGCCGTCCCTAAGGCCCTCCCTCGGCGTCAGTCCGCGGGCGGAGGTCGGACCCTGGATGGGCCAGGCCGGCCCGTTGCCGGATCTCCAAATCAGGCCGTCCACTGATAGTCCCCAAGCACGCAGGCGCGTAGTATGAGTGTCGGGATACCGCGCAAAGCGAGCACAAGGGAGGTTGTACTAATGCGTAGGCACAGCGAGCACACCGTCCAGGTCGGTGAGCCGCCCATCGCACGGTTCTTGTTCGCGGATACCCGCATGGCGTGGTTTTGGTTGATCGTGCGTCTCTACGCCGGGTACCTGTGGCTCACAGAGGGGTGGGACAAGCTTCATAGCGCTGTCTGGACCGGGCCCAAAGCCGGGGTGGCGCTTACCGGGTTTGTGACCGGAGCCCTGACCAAGACAGGCGGCGTGCATCCCGACGTCTCCGGATGGTACGCCAGTTTCCTCCAGCACGTCGTGCTACCGCACACAGCGGCGTGGAGCTACGCCGTGGCTGGCGGTGAATTCCTCGTCGGGCTGGGGTTGATCCTGGGCCTGTTTACGGGGATTGCGGCCTTCTTCGGCGGGCTCATGAACGCGACCTATCTGCTCGCCGGCACCGTGAGCGTCAACCCTACATTTTTCATCCTGGCGACGTGGCTCGTCCTGGCGTGGCGCATCGCCGGCTACTATGGGCTAGATCGCTGGGTTCTTCCCGAGGTCGGTGTTCCTGGACGCTCCGGTAGGTGGTTCAAGCGGCATGCGACGACCGCCACGACGGTGCGGGCTCCCTCGCACTGATCGATCGTCTGCCGGTCCCACGGCTGTCCCGATTGAGGCCGCGGTCCGGCTGCGGCGTCTAGTCCGCTGCGCCGTCGCTCAACGCTGCGTGCGCGCTGTCGAGGTCCTGTGTGCCACGATCATCAAGAGATGGGGGGAGAAACGGATGAACCCTCAAACACCATGTGAACGGTGCGGGCTTCGTGCGGTTCGACACGAGCTGGAGCGAAACGGCGTGATCAAATAGCGGTGATCTCTATGCGCTGGAGGGTTCGTCCGGGCGTTGCGCTCGCGGGCGGCGTGATCCTCGGCATCGTGTTCGCGTTCGCCGTCTGGGACCTCACGCCGTTGAGACCCGTGGGGCCGTCGCCGACCTCGGTAACGCCGGCCGCCGTCCCGGCCATTGTGTACACGGCTCAGGCGACGCCCCTCGCAGCATCGCCCGGCGGCAGCACGGTGGCCACACTGACGCCGGCGACCGCGCTCCAGGTCCTCGGCGCACAAGGCTCATCCCTCCACGCCGGCTTAGATCTCTATCGCTCGCCGGACTCACCGGCCATTCTCTACCAGGATCCGTCGACGTTGGCGCGCGCCGGCGTCCTCGCGTCCCCCGGCGATGCGCAGCCGACGGGGACCGTGGACATCGCCGGGTCGTCGTGGCAGCGCGTGCACCTGGTGGGTTGGGTCGCGCGCTCGGCGACAGCGCCGGATGTCGCGGCGCTGTGGTCCCAGGCCTCCTCACTCTACGCGCAGACATGCAGCAGTTGCCACACGGCTCACGACCCCAGCGAGTTCACGGGACGCCAGTGGGTGAGCCAGTTTCGCGCCATGGTTCCGCGGACCTCGTTGACGCCGGCGCAGGCCGATCTGATCCTTAGGTGGCTCCAGGCGCACGCGGCTAAACAATAGGCGCACCGCGCGACCGGCCCGGCATCGGAGCGGCGGGCGCGAATTGCGAGGATACGACGACACCGAGGAGGAGGATCACATGAGCGCAACGGTGCCCGAGAGCGGGAGCCAGCCGACGAGGCGCGAGGCCGTCATGAGCGCCCTCGGTGCCATCGTCGGGTTCATCGGCGCCGCCCTCGCCGTCCCGCTCGTGGCGTTTCTCTTTGGACCGGCCGTGAGCGGCACGCGCCCCGGGGGGCTGCTCGGCCGGTCCATCCCGCCGACGCCGCGGTCGCGCGCGCCCTGGTCCCCCGTCGGCGAGCTTGCTGCGCTGCCGCAGGGGCAGCCCACGCTCACGACGGTGCAACTGCCCGTACAGGAAGGATGGATTCAGTCCACTATGGCGGTCGCCGTGTACGTCGAGCGCACCGGTCCGGACAGCGCTGTGATCTTCGACCTGCACTGCACGCACATGGGCTGCCCGGTGGTGTGGAACCAGGCCGCTGGGCGGTTCCTGTGCCCGTGTCACGGCGGCGTCTACGACGCTAACGGGCGGGTGCTCTCCGGGCCGCCGCCGCGGCCGCTCGATCGCTACGCGGTGAAGGTGGACGGGGGCGTCCTCTATATGGGCGCGCTCCAGCTGCCCGGGGCCTAGCGATGTGGCGTCGCCTCGTGTCCTGGGTTGACGAGCGGTTGAACATCATGCCGCTGTGGCACGGCTTCCTCGATCGCAAGGTGCCGAAAGGGATCGGCTGGTTCCACGTGTTCGGCAGCGCCACCCTGTTCCTGCTGCTGGTGCAGTTCGCCACCGGCATCTTCCTGACCGTATACTACGCGCCGTCGACGGAGCATGCGTACCACAGCATCGAGTTCATCACCGACCAGGTGCCGTTCGGCAAGTACGTCGCGGGCGTGCACCTGTGGTCCGCCAGCATGCTCGTGATCGTGATCGGGGTGCACATGCTCCGAACGTTCGTCTACGGCGCGTACAAGTATCCCAGGGAAACCACGTGGATCACCGGCGTCGTGCTGCTCTTTGTGGTCCTGGCGTTCGCGTTTACGGGCTATCTCTTGCCGTACGACCAAAAGGCGTACTGGGCGACTGTCGTCGGCACGAACATCGCGGGCGCCGCCCCGGTGGTCGGCGACTGGGCGCTGCGGATTCTCCGCGGCGGCACCACGGTCGGCGTGCTGACCCTCCAGCGGTTCTACGCGTTTCACATCTGGGTGCTGCCGGCCGTGCTCGTGTTGTTCGTGGCCGCCCACCTCTTCATGGTCATCCGGCAAGGGATCGCGGCACCCCCCAGGCGGCGACCGCTCGATCTCGGCCCGGCCGGAGCCACGCTGCCGCGCCGCGAGCAGTATGAGCGCCAGTACGCGATGGAGAAGCAGGCCGGGCACCCATTCTATATCTCGATCCTCAAGGACGCCGTCTTTGCGCTCGTCCTGTTCCTGGCCGTGTCCGCCCTGGCGGTCACGGTCGGGACGCCGCTCGAGCCACCGGCGGACCCCAACGCGACGAGTTATGTGCCGCGGCCGGAGTGGTATTTCCTCGACTTCTTCCAGCTCCTGTGGTACCTACAGGGGCAGTGGGAACCGCTCTGGATCTTTCTCATCGTGCTCGGTGTGCTGCTGGCGCTGCTGCTGCTGCCGTTCTACGACCGCGCGCCCGAGCGACATCCCCAGAGGCGGCCGTTCGCGATGGCGTGCGCCGCCGTGGGCATCATCGGCGTGCTGGGGCTCACGTATCTGGGCGGGCGAAAGCCGGCGGCCACGCAGGCACCGCCCGCACCGAGTGCAGCCACCGCTCCGGGGGCGCGAGAGTTCCAGGCGCAGGGATGCGCCGGGTGCCACACGATCGGCGGCGTGGGGGGGACGGTCGGGCCGAACCTCTCGCACATCGGCGGGGCGATGACGCGCGATCAGTTGCGGACGTTCATCACCCAGGGCCGCGGAGGGATGCCCGCGTTTCCGCAGTTGCCTCCGGCGGTATTGAATGCGCTCGTGGATTACCTAGAGTCGCTAAAGTAACCTAAGGCCCGCGCGCGCAATCGGGTGACCGTCGGATAGCCGCCGAGCCCGTGGGGCCTTATGCTCCAAGTGGCATGATGAGCGTGGACCTGGACCTTCTGGAGAACATGGGCGCGGAAGTCGACCCGGCGGCAACCACGAACTATCTGGCTTTTCGCGCCTGCTGCCCTAAGCCGCTGCTCGAGCCCGATCATCCACGGCATCTCCTCCGGTTCTTCGTGGCGCGGATGCTGGCGAGGGCGGGCTATCGTACGATCCTGATCCGGCCGGTCGTGCGTGTGGGCCGCAGCAAGATCCGCGTCGACGTGGCAGCCCGCGATGGGGACCGCGTGGTGGTGGCCCTCTGCGAGCACCCCGACGTTACCCCGGACGCTCTGACGAAGGTCTCCCTGCTCGGCCGTGCGCAGCACGCCGAGGTGCTGTTGGTGCACAGTGTCCAGCCCCCGACGCACGCACGCGTCCGTCCGAGTGAGCCGGGCCGCACCTCGCGGAGACTGCGCCTGATCTCCGTCGCGTTTCCGCCGTCCCGGGACCTGTTGGAGATGGATACGTGGATCTACGCGGAGAGCCTGCTGGAGGCGGCGGAAACGGGAGCGTAGCGGCCGAATCCGGCGCGTCGAACCGGTGCGTCCTCACGCTCGACGGCCTCGGAGCGTTGTTCGACGCGCTGCGCGACCGCGGGTTTCGTTTGATCGGCCCGAGGGTGGCGGACGGCGCCATCGTCGAGGGCGGAGGGTCTCGAGCGAACGCCGAGCTTCGACGGTGCGCGAGTTTCGACTCGCACCCGCCTGGCCCTCGATTATGCGCCGGAGGCTGGCCCGGGCGACGCCCGGACAGGACGGCGGATTATGTGCGGGACGGCGGACTGACGTGGCTCTCGAACATCGGCGGTAAATCGTTGACAATCATGGCACACCCCCGACCTTGTCGTGCGCCTCGATTTCCGCAGGTCCGCTGACCCTCGACGACGCCAGACCACCGCGCGGCGCGTCATCCGCCGGGGTCAGACGACTGTCAGTGGCGCGACATCGTCGGCTTCGCGGCGCCCGTGGCGCTCGACAATGGAAAGCTCCACCGACTGCCCTTCGTTGAGGGCGCGAGGCTTCGAGTCCCGAATCGCGGTTTCTCCGACGAACACGTCGCGTTGCCCCTCGACGCGAATGAATCCAAAACCGCTCACCCGATTGTACCAGCGGACGACGCCGCGGACTCTTTGTTCTCGCGTCGGCGCGCTGGTCATGAATATCACCTTGCTTCCCCATTATCGAAGCCGGTCGGTAAACCCGCGTGCGCGGCGGTCGTCGAAGTGATAGCGAAGCCCGGAGGCGTCCACATCCACGACGCCGGCGACCGCGGCGGCCCACCGCGTTGCCAACTCAGCGTCCACCCGCGTCTCCACCATGCCGCCCAGCGCGACGACGCCGTTTCGTGTTACCACCGTGACGCTCGTCGGATCGATCCACAGGTCGTGCTGGAGACGCCAGCGTACCTCTTGGCTGATCGCGTCGTCCGGGCGGGCGAGGGTGCTCAAGATGTCCGTGCGCGTGATGATGCCGATGACGCGCGTTCCGTCGACGACGGGCAGGCGATTCACGGCGCGGCTCGTCATGAGATGCACCACCTCGCGCAGCACGGTGTCGGGCCCCGCCGTCACCACCTGCTCCGTCATGAGCTCGCCGGCGCTGCGCGCATGAGGCTTGGGGGTGGCCCCCAGTTTGTCCGCGAGCCGATCCAGGAAGCCGAGACGATTCTCATCGCGAAGCGCTCCGTACTCGAGCTTGATGAGGAAGTCGGACTCGGAGATGATACCGCACAAGCGGCCATCCCGATCCAGCACCGGGACGCCGCTGATGTGATGGGTTGCCATCGTCTCCGCCACCTCTTTGAGCGGGGTATCCCGGTAAACCGTGATCACCGGAGTGCTCATGATTTCACGTGCCCGCATGATTGCTCTCCTTCTCCCAACATACCCGCCGCTAAGCGGAGACCCACACTAACGCTTGACCATGTTCAGGATACGTCCCACGGTGCGCCGAGGCTATCGGGCGCGCGGCCGATATCGTCACGAGGTAGCGGGAGCGACTGACGCCCGCAAATCGGTCCCTCGCCCGATCCCCCAGTGTTGGGGACGGTGCTACGCTAAGCGCGGACGGTGCGGGGCGCAGCCGAGAGGGTGGCGGGATGGAGACGCGGGAGATCATGACCCGGGATGTGGTGACGTTTGCTCCGGAGATGTCCATCCCCGAGGCGCAGGATGCGCTGTTGCACTACCGGATCCACGGGGCGCCGGTCGTCGACAATGCCGGGCAACTCGTCGGCATGGTCAGCTTCACCGACCTCTCGGCGCGCCCCGGCCGGACGGTACGCGAAGTCATGACGCCCGAGCCGATCGCGGCCGGCGAGGACACGCCGGTCGAAGACGTTGCGGCCCTCATGCTGGACCAGATGGTGCGGCGTGTGCCGGTCGTGGAAGGCGGGCGTGTCATCGGCATCGTCAGCGCGAGCGACGTGATCCAGCTGTTCCTGAACCTGCACGAGCGACCGCGCCATCGCGTTGAAACCGTCGCGGCGGGAGCCGGGAGGCGGCGAGGGGAGGGACGGCCATGATGCGCATTTTGCTGGCCACGGACGGCTCGCCTCACGCGTTGCGCGCCGCCGCGTTTGTCGCGCGGCTGGCGAAAGAGACCCGAGGGGTGGATCTGCTCCTCGTGAACGTCGGACATGTTCCTGCCGTGGCCCTCGGCGGTCCCGGGGCCGGCGCCATGGTGGACTTCGGGGTACTGGAGGAAGGACTCGAGCGTGCGGGGCGAGAGATTTTGGACAGCACCGCACGGGAGCTCACGGGCGTCGACGCGGAGATCACCACGGAATATCGTCGCGGGGATCCGGCGGGCCAGATCCTGGAGGCGGCCAGCGCGAAGAACGTGGACCTCGTCGTCATGGGGTGTCGCGGGCTCGGCCAGCTCGGGGGCCTCATCCTCGGGAGCGTCAGCGAGCGGGTCCTGCACGGCGCCCACACGCCGGTTCTCATTGTGCGGTAGCCGTCGACACGCTCTCGCCGCGTCGGACCGCAGCATGTCGCGGCGCGGCGACGTCTGAGGAGACAACATGAAAAAGCGGATTATGGCTGCGAAGAAGGTCGCAAAGGCCAGGCTCGCGCGGATGATCGCCCGGGGCCGATCTCCGTTTCACGGGGCGCAGTCCGCCACCGGCGGAAGAGACCCGAAGGATCTCAGGGGTATCAGAGGACTGTTGCTCAGGAATGCGCGGGACGACGAGAACCGTTTGCCCGAGTGACGCTCCGCGCGCCATTCGGTACGTTCGACAGCCGCGTCGACGAGCGCAGGGTGAGGGCGTTCATGGAGAGAGTGAGAGCCCTCAGGTCGCGCTTCAGCGCTCCGGTTCACTAAGGTCCTCAGGCCCGCGGGGGATTCCTGGTATCGGCCGGCGACGCTTAGACGCGGCGCTTCAGGTGGGACGGCGGCTCGACCGCCGCGACGCGGATGCGGGCATCCACGATCGTGGCCCCGCGCGGGGCGGCGACGATGGGGTTGCAGTCGAGCTCGACGATCTGCGGGAGGTCGTCGGCCAGCGCACCGACGCGGACCAGTGTATCGACGAGCGCCGCGAGATCGGCAGGGGGCCGGCCGCGGTAGCCGGTCAGCAGCGGGAACGTCTTGAGGCTGCGAAGCATCTCTTCAGCATCTTCTCGGGAGAGCGGCGTGAGTCTCACGGCGACGTCGCGGATCAGTTCGACCGCGGTGCCTCCCGCGCCGCAGGCGACGAGTGGCCCGAAGTGGGGATCCTGGACGACACCCAGAATCATCTCCGGACCGGGCTCGGCCATCGCCTGCACGAGGTAGCCCGAAGGCGGGTGCCCAGAGGCGGCGAGGCTGTGCCCCATCTCCCGGGCGGCGTCCCGGACAGCCTGAGCCCCTCTGAGGTGGAGCCGTACCCCCCCGAGGTCCGTCTTGTGGAGCACCTCCGCGCTCACCGCCTTGAGCGCCACGTCCCCGCCGAGTTCATCGGCCGCCCGACCCGCATCCTCGGGTGTCGGCGCGACTCGCTGCGGTGCCAGCGGAAGGCCGTAGCAGCCGAGAATTTCTCCGGCCTCGTCGGGGCCGAGCCACCCGCCGCCCCGTCGCAACGCGTCGGCCACCACCGCGGCCGCGCGCGCTCGTTGGAGGTCCGGTAGCGGTGTGATGCGCGCGGGCGGGCGTGCCCGCCACTCCCCGTAGCGCGCGGCCCGCGCGAGCGCGATGGCGGCGGACTCTGGAAAGGAGAACGAGGGGATGCGCAGCGCGGGCGTGCTGAGCTCCTCCGGCACCCCCCTGGCCGACATGAAGACCGTCAAGATCGGCTTCCCGTCCGCGAGCCGCTGCGCCGCGGCAATGATCCCGCGGGCCACATCCTCAGCTTGGGTGACGAGCGGGGGAACCCAGATCGCGATGACGGCGTCGATGGCCGAGTCGTCGGCGACGGCCTCGATGGTCTTGTGATACGCGTCGGCCGGCGCGGATGCAATCATATCCACCGGATTGCGGACGCTGGCCTCGCGTGGCAGGAACGTTCGAAGGCGCTCCTGCGTCGGGAGCGACAACTCCGGCACGACGAGGCCTTGCGCCTCGCAGGCATCGGCGCACAAGATGCCGGGACCGCCTCCGTTCGTCACGATCGCGACACGGCGACCCCGGGGCACCGGCTGGTGTGCCAGGAGTGCGGCGACGTCAAAGAGTTCTTCGAGCGTATCGGTCCGGATCACGCCCGCCTGCCGGAACAGCGCGTCCACGGTCACGTCGGAGGCCGCCACGAGCGCGCCGGTGTGCGAGGAGGTCGCGCGCACGCCCGCGAGCGATCGCCCGCTCTTGACCGCGACGATCGGTTTCGTCCGAGCAACGCGGCGGGCGATCTGCGAAAATCGCCGTGGGTTTCCGAACGACTCCAGGTAGAACAGGATCACGCCGGTATTGGGATCGGACTCCCAATAGTTGAGCAGATCATTGCCCGAGATGTCGGCCTTATTGCCGGCCGAGACGAAGGTTGAGAGTCCGAGGCCTATCCGGTTTGCGTATTCGATGATCGCGAGCCCCAACCCGCCGCTCTGGGAGGAGAAAGCCACCCGGCCCGGGGGCGGCGTGCGGGGCGCAAAGGTCGCGTTCAGCCGGTTGTTGGGATCGGTGTTGATGATCCCCATGCAGTTCGGGCCGATGAGCCGCATACCGGTCTCCCGGCAGACGCGGAGCAACTCGGCCTGCCGCGCCCGGCCCTCCTCGCCCGTCTCGCCGAACCCCGCGGAGATGACGACGAGCGCGCGGACCCCTTTCCGGCCGCAGGCCTCGGCGACGCCGACGACCTCCGGCGCCGGGACCGCGATAACGGCCAGATCCACCGGATCCTGGACGTCCTCGATCGTGTGATACGCTCTCACGCCTTGGACGTCGTCCGCCCGAGCGTTCACGGGATAGACGGGGACCCGGGGCTCATACGCCCGGGCGTTGTGGAAGATCTCCCCGCCAATCGTGCCCCGGCGCCGCGACGCCCCGATCACCGCCAGCCCGCGCGGAGCAAAAAAGGCCCGCAGCGCGTGCTCCGCCGCGATTTGATCGCGGTGGTAGAAGCGGTCCAAGGCTTCCTGTGTGAGCGCGGTCGGAAAGGTCACAGAGAGTTCCGATCCCGTAAACCGAATGTTGACCGGGAAGCCGGCCTCCCGGAACACCGCAACCATCTGGTCGTTGTGGGGGAGGACGAGAGCTTCGAAGACGCCGATTCCGTGCCCCGCCGCGATCTCGCAGAGGTGGCCAAGGAGGATCGTTCCCAGGCCGCGCCCCT